>Ga0209515_10000008_pt1 | contig 518060 bp, 496 predicted proteins | sample Subgroupgradi54m_FD_187454 | JGI IMG/M metagenome (GOLD analysis project Ga0209515, IMG submission 187454) | Subsurface groundwater microbial communities from S. Glens Falls, New York, USA - GMW60B uncontaminated upgradient, 5.4 m (SPAdes)... ... | reverse complement strand
GCAGCAACTGCAATGCTGGTTGCTCTAACCCTAGCGATACTCCAGCTTGTATGTCTGGTGTACCGGGTTGCTATAACTCTCTTGGTAACTTCACCTCAAATATTATTTGCTTAACTTCTACTTCTTCATCTTCCTCCAGCGGATCTTCTTCCACTTCTTCATCTTCTTCCTCTGGTGGTTCTTCTTCAACATCTTCAAGTTCTTCTTCTTCTGGTAGCAGCGGTCAATGTAATATAACCTGTCAAAATATAGGTGGAGAATTCTTCTTAATGGTTACACAAGGACACACTGCATTGTGTCCGGAATCTGGCTTTGAAGCATTCTGTGACTTTGATGGCAGCTTGGTTTGCTTTAACCCGAACACATTCCAAAGTTCAAACAGCATGCCATTCTGCGGAGGATGTATAGTCTGTGATGCCGGTGATAATTTACACGTAGCAGAAGGTTTATGTGCCACATGTGCTGATCCAGATGCAAAAGCTTATTGTAATGCTCAAACAGTTGAATGCTTTAACATACAAACTGGTATGGTTACTAGCGGACCAACATGCCAATCAGGATTATGTGATTGTCCAAGTTGCAAATTATCCGGAGGAGAATGGACTATTACTCCTAAACCTGGATACAGTGCAGTTTGTCCTCAAACAATAAGCGGAATGACTCCAAGCAATGGATTTATACCATTATGCTTAGAGGCACAACAAGGTTGCTTTAATGTAAATGTAAATGAAGTACCACCTTATTCATTCTTTGAGGGTGCTGCATTCTGTTCAAGTAGCTCATCAGGTAACATTATTAATGCTAGCAGTCACAATAAAGTATCATTACCACCAGACAAAAATATTAGCTGTCCATATGCCAAAGAAAATATAAACAACAAAACTAAACAAATAGTAATGGCATTTGATCTCTTCCTTGATGGTGCATACTTCAGTAAATCAAAAGAGCTTGCTTCAAGTGAAATTATTAAAGTTCAAACTTCCTGCACACCACAATGTATAGGAACTACTCCAACATGTTGCTCTGGTCAGTCATTTATATGTGATGCTGGATTTATGGCTGGTTGTCATCCAACACTAGGACCTATTTGTGCTGGAAATTCAATGTACGCACAGGGCACATGTCAAGTAGTCTGTGCACAAACTTGCAGCAACAATACTCCTCAATGCTGCCCGGGCAAATCATTCACCTGTCCAAACGGCTACACACAAATCTGTTTGAATGGAAGTACACCAAAATGCTACAGAGCAAACCCACTGAGTATTATTTCAGGTACCTGTCAAATACCATCATCAAGCAGTTCAAGCTCATCAAGTAGTTCTTCAGGTGGTTCTTCTTCTTCCACCTCTTCTTCCACTTCTTCTTCTTCAAGTTCTTCTTCAAGTGGAGCATGCACCGGTCAATCACCATTCTGCTCTAATTCCACAGCATCATGCTGTCCAGGATTTACATTCACATGTCAAACAGGATACACTCCGGGCTGTCAGGGTACTTTACCAAGATGCTTTGGTGGATCAATGATAACAACAGGCTCATGTCAGTCAGTTAGCTCAAGTTCTTCTTCATCAGGTAGTTCTTCAACTACAACTTCATCTACTTCATCTACATCTTCTACTTCATCTACATCTTCTACCTCATCAACGAGCTCAACCACCGGTGGATGCACACAAAACAGTGATTGTTCAAGACTATCAGATCCACTGCGCTGTCTTGAAGGTTCCTGCAATAACGGTTCATGTAGTCAATTATCAATATGTGCTCCAAGCGACACCTGTGTAAATGGAAACTGCATAGCTCAAAGCTCATCAACTTCAGGTACTCAACCTCCTTCACCAAGCTCAACTTCAGGCTCAACAAGCGGATCAGGTAGCTTAACTTTAGATAGTCTGCCACCAAACCCACCTACATTTAATCCTCAATCTAAGGTAAGAGAAGATTTACCACCTGATGCTAGTGTAAATGGTGTTTATTGGATTGAAGGTACAGATAAAAATATTGCTCCAAAATCAACTTTAAGTATTTCTGTTTCAGCAACAGATTCTGACACACCTCTTACTTCACTTAAGACAAGCTATGGAAACTGGACATTATATGATGCACTATATAATGATTTAAATTTAAATGTAGATAAATCAAACAGATTTGTCTGGACTCAAAAAGGACCAAATCCACAAACACTTACCCTGAATGCTAAGATGCATCCTGTTAACTTCCCATCAGGAGTATATAAGGTTACATTCCTTGCTAATGATGGGAGAAATGATAGCTTACCTTCTTCAATTTACTTCTCAGTTGATAATCCAAAAATAAATGACAGACCATACATAAAAGAAATACCAACTATTACTCTGCATGAAAATGATGAAACAATAATTAATCTTGATGATTTTGGAATTGATCCTGACAGAGACAGCAATGCACAGGGTAAACTTACTTATACGATATCTTCCACAAATCCTGCATATCCACGAGTAAAAATCTGCGGTACCAGTTCAAAGACAAATAATATAAACAATGTACTTACAATTGCACCGGCTACCGGTGATGCAAAATCAAATAAAAATATCACTGTAACCATAAATGTAACTGATGGTGGAAGTCCTGCATTAACATTTGAACGCAAGCTTAACATTGTAATAACTCCTGCAGGAACTACGCCTGTTAAATCAAACCCACAAAATCTTACAAGTTGTTTCGATGATACTCTTGAAGTTGATGCAGCCACAATAACAAGCCTGCCAAAAGTATTTAGTCTGCTTGATCTGAACATTAGTGATCTCAAGAAAGCACTAACAACTGATTCTGCATCAGTAGATAAATTTATATCTTCATTAAAAAGAACCTTAAAGAAGGATAGATTTGATGCAAGTCTTATAACAGGTGGAAAAGCTTACATTGGTTTAATGTTAGGCTCTACAACAAATCTACAATCATCACAATTAAATTCGTTAACTTTCTCACTTGTATCAAAATCTGATAAGAAGACAAGCGATATTATGGGCAAAGCCATAGCATTTGATCAATCAACTAAAGATTTAGTACTTGAATCTGAATTACCTGAAACTGCAATACTGGGTGAATCTACATTATTCATAAACGACACAAGAGATGGGAAACAAAAAACTATTTCCAAAGCTGATTTAATAGTTCAGCCATCTATAGTTGTAAAATCAATTGTGACAATGACTTTAATTGAAAAGCCAGTAATTAATAAAACACGATTGATCAAGGTAAAATCTAACGGTATAGAATCCACACCGGGTAAGAAACAGCTTCTACTTATACTTACTGGCAAGAACTTTATGAAGAGAACCGTTAATATTAACGGAACCCTGATTATTTCTCCTATAACTTATCAACCATTCAGCATACTTACTTTTGCTAATAAGACTGGGATTACAATCCATAGCATGAGAGTAACCAGAGACAGCAATAACAAGAAGAGAACAAAGATGCAGATATTCCTCGAGTATGAAGATCTGCAACCTGACAAGAAAGATGACGTAAGACTGTTTACTGTAAGCACTTTAAGCGGTCAGACAATTGGTTTTGTAAATTTAAAGACAAGTGAAATCCCAAAAAATTTAAGAGATCTTAATGTAGAACTTGAACTAGATGACAATGAAGATCCTATTAATAACTCAGAACACATAAACCATGAACCTACACCTACACCAAAAGTAAATGAGTCTGTTAAAGAAGAAAACATAAAACAACAAAACATTAATAATATCCCAGCCAATGTTACAGCACCAGCTCAACAACTGCCTGTCACAAACACTATTCCTTTAATACCACAACAAAATCAACCCTCATATGGAAGGACACCTGCCTTTAACAACATAGACACAGGCAGACCAGTAGAATTTGGTTCACAAGGGGCATATTCACCACCACCATTAACTATATCCCCAGAAGCTTTATATAATCCAAGATCACTTCCAACAATAGATCTCTCGGAAGTATCAAACAATTTTGTACCTGCGTTTCAGAACTCAAGACCCAGTTATTCAACAACTCTACCCAAACCTCCAAAACTTCCTAAAATAGAACAAAAACCACTTATTCAGAATATTCAAAACATACAAAACACACAAATAAGTACTACTCAACACACTAAGCTTGAATTAGGTGATATTCCTGATATTTCTCTTGTACCAACTGGGACCAAAATTATTAATTCAGATACATCTCAGGAAATTGATATAAAATCACTCAATTTGGGTGGGGCAGATCAGATAGTTACCCTCCCTAAAATAGCTCTAATTATTCAGCCACAGGAAAAACCAGAAATATTAAAAATTAAAAAAGGCACAGAAAAAATTCTTGAAGCCAAAACAGAACAAAAAAAGACAGATCTAACCCCAATAAAAACAACTGAGACAAGGGGCATAATTAAAGGCGGCAAAACAAGTTATTTAATAAATTTAAAAGAAGGTGTTAAATTAAAATCAAAAGACTTAAAAAATATAATTTTTACACTGATAGAAAGTGACAGGAAAGTAAAAGTGATTCCAGGCACAGGTGAATTATCCGGAAACAATAAGCTTTTTGCAAAATTTAATATTCCAGACGAAACAAGAAGCAGGGTAGCTACTTTAGCAGTACTGTTAAACAAGGGCGGGGGTAAAAAAGAAGTTATTTCAAAAAGCCCTATAAATATTTTAGATAGTGTTGATTTTGAAAACATTGGAAATCAACCAAACAAAAATAGCGAGGCACCTACAGTAACAAAAATATCCGGAAGAATTACAGGCAACTCTTTAGATGGAAAAAGTAAAATAATCCGATTGGTGTTTGCAGGAAATGGTTTTGCCTCAAGAAAAATAAAAATTAAAGATAGAATTTTTATTTCAGAACCATTTAAAACTCACACATCAATATCTTTCCTGAATGAGCAAGACATTGATGTTTTAAGAGTAAGAGTATTAGATCAGGGTAGAAAAATGCTTGTAACATTAAAATATAATGGCTCAGACATTAACTCCTTACGCTATATCATAAGTACTCCAAAGGGACAATATTTTGGAGACAAATTAAATCTAAATTTATCTTCTGGAGATAGAAGTATAACATTACAAGAGAAAAAAAGTTAAAACTACTGAGCTCAGGCTATATAATATAAAAATGAAATTCGGACTTACTTGCAAAGATAGGATTTGTCCCTAAATTTATAAAAGACTTGGCAAATCCTATCCAACAGAAGGCTTGACCACAGGAAGCTCCAGCTTGTCTGGAGCTATACAATAAAATGAAAAAATCAAATAGTATTTTAAGAATTAAAGATATTCATGCACTAACAAAAGAAGAATCTTCACACGGAGCACATAGATTAGTAAGAACACTTGGTGCATGGGATTTAATAAATCTTGGAATTGGATGCATTATAGGCACAGGAATATTCGTTTTAACCGGAATAGCATCAGCAAACTATGCCGGTCCTGGAGTATTCATTTCTTTTATACTTGCAGGATTTGCCTGTGCACTTGCTGCATTTGTTTACAGTGAGTTTGCATCTCTTGTCCCTCTTTCAGGCAGTGCCTACACTTACGTTTATGTAACTCTTGGTGAACTTGCAGCCTGGTTAATTGGATGGACTTTATTACTAGAATATCTAGTTTCTGTTTCAGTAGTTGCAATTGGCTGGAGTGCATATTTTCACAATATGTTAGCTAATTTTGGTTTACACTTACCAGAAGTATTAACTGCTTCACCAGGTACACCTGATGTTCCTGGTGCTATTATGAATCTTCCAGCTGCTGGTATTACCATTGCGCTTACTTTTTTAGCGATTGTTGGCATTAAAAGTTCTACTGTATTTAACAATATCATTGTCACTATTAAAGTGTCTGTGGTTTTATTTTTTATTGGTTTTGGACTTTTTCATATTCATCCGGAATACTGGCATCCATTTATACCACCACGGGTTGCTACAGCCAGTGGGCATGCAATGGATATTTTACATCTTCCATTTAATGAATTTCTAATTAAATTTTTTCAAGGCACACTAGGAGTTCATAATGACCTTGTTTATCATTACGGCTGGCAGGGGGTTTTAACTGCAGCAGGAATTGTTTTCTTTGCCTATATTGGATTTGATGCAGTATCAACTGTAGCCGAAGAGTCAAAAAACCCTCAAAGAGATTTGCCAATAGGAATACTCGGAAGCCTTGTAATCTGTACAATTTTATATCTTTGTGTTTCTCTTATTTTAACAGGTCTTATTCCTGTAACTATTGATGGAAAACCAAATCCAGCTTTAACAGGACATGAAGCAGGAGCTGCATTATCAGTAGCTCTTACAGCACTTGGTCATAAATGGGCAGCTTTAGTCATTAGTTTTGGCGCATTGTGCGGAATGACAAGTATAATTCTCGTAATGATTGTAGGACAGTCAAGGATCTTATTTTCAATGGCTCGTGACGGTCTTCTGCCAAAATTTTTCAGCACAATACACCCCAAATTCAGGACACCAATAACAGCTTCAATAATCACCGGTGGTTTTTCTGCAGTCATAGCTGCATTTACTCCCATACTTACAGTGGCTGAACTAACAAGCATTGGAACACTTGCAGCTTTTGTATTTGTATCTGTTGCAGTATTAATTTTAAGAACAACCAAACCAGATTTAAAAGCAAAATTTAGATGTCCCGGTATGCCATATACAGCTATAGCAGGCATAATTACAAACTTTCTTTTAATGACTGGGCTTCCTACAGCTACATGGATACGCTTTGTAGTTTGGATGTTAATTGGTTTTGTGATTTATTATATGTACGGTTTCTGGTTCAGTACAATGCGAAAGAAAAGCTAAGAACCAGCTGGCGCTAGAGCTATGTGTGGTATAGATGCAGGTTGTTGTTCTTTTTTCTTATTTGCTTCTCTTGATTCTTGTACTACACCTAAAGCTCCATGCCTTGCACCAAGTCTGTCTATAGCAAGTGCAACATGGTTTAAGTTTTCAAGTCCTGTCCATCTATAAATTAAATCTAAAACAGATCCAATAGCATATTCAATTCCAGACCAAGTATAAAAAGGCTTATGAGATTTTGGTGCTTCACCAGACACTTTTGAAAGTCCTTTTGCAATATATGCTAAATCTGCGTAAATACCAAAACCATCTCTAATTGTTGCACCTAGTTTTTTAAAGCCTAAAATTGTACCTAAGAATGCCCCACCAATTATGCCAGCACCTGAAACAAGGAGATTTTTTTCAGCATTTCTTTCCCCCTTTACAAAGCAAGACATAAATGCTTCTAAAGGATTCTTAGTTTTAAATTCATCTACAATATCCCCAACAATAACTTTTACTGCTAAAAGCATTTTTTTTGCACTATCACCAAAATCTTTATATGCTAAAAATTCATCTTTCTCTACTCCAATTTTAGGATTTGAATGCACCTCACCTAAAATTAACGGACTGTGATCTAATCCACTTCCAAAGCCTTTCCATTGATATAGATCTTCTCCATTTGCAATAGCTGTTGTAATCAGATCTATACCAAATGCTACGGTACCAAAAGAATCTCTATTCCAGAATCGATTTATAGTACTAAAAATAGCAGTTGCATATACTGCAGCTTTATTACTCCAAGTTGAAATTTTATCGACTAATTCGTTTTGATTTTTAAGAACGTGAGTTAATATAAAACTTGCAGCACTTGATAGTCCTGTAAAATACGTAGCCGGTGTAACTAAATATTTTTCAAGGTTGTTTAATGTATTTTCCTGTTCAGGTGTTAATTTACTTTTTGCTGGTGGTTGATTATTTTTATTTTGTGTACCAGTAGCTGTAGTTGGATTACCAGTATTCATTCCAGATTTTGTTACAGTTGCAAACGACATACATATCCTTCTAATTTATTCATCAAATACAGACATAAGAAAAACTCTAATGAGTTTTTTATTCTCAAAAGATTCCAAATGATGTCTAATTTTTAACTTAAGTCTCATCTTAATAACTTCCAGGTCCTAACCACAATGTTTATAAAGATTCTGAAATATACTTAAATAATAGCAAAAATCTGTAATGCCAGTAAATAGTTAAGAGGCTCATTTTACAAGCTTTTTCTTAACCTCTTAACCCAAAAAAATGACTTATCTTACTTCTTTTTAAAACTAAGCTTGGTTGTTTTATCTTTTTTAGTAATAGGGAAGGCTGCAGAGATTATACCTTCCGGTGTAGATATGACAATGACTGCATCAGTCTTTTCACTTACATTCTGTGGAAGTTCAAAATTAACTTTTAAGAATTTACTTCTATGAGTTACAACTTTCTTAGTTAAGTCAGCTCCTAATGAAGATGGATAAATTGTTATCGCTGTATTGGGATCTGGAATTCTTGGATTTGCCTTGAAAATTTCTACTCCATCTTTAGTGAAGTATACCTGCCTACTTACAAAGTTAATGCCTCTTATGTCAACAGTTAGTTTTCTACCCTTTTTATGTATTGTTATTCTCTTAATTTTTGGTTTTCCAATTTCCAGCCTGTTTGGATTTTTAATGGTAACTATATCTACATTCAATAAATCAATAACTTGAATAATACCATCAAGTTCTGTTCCATTTCTTCCATGCAAAACAAATAATGATTCACCTATACTTATATTATCCGGCAATGTCAGAGTAAGAATAAATTTATCTTCATTTCCTACTATTTCAGTTATCTCAAATGGAATATTCATAAACATTGTTCCAGTACTGTCTGTAATATCAATCGAATCAATGTGGAGTTCTGAAAATGGAACAATAGATATAATTTCAAATGATGGGTTAGCTCCCGGATACGAGAATCCAACCTTACCTGTAATATTGTCTTCAACCAGAGGTAATTCAACAAGAGCCGGTAGGTGCGGTGTTGACGTAATTTGAATAAAGTTTAAGTTATCTGGTATTAAATTAGGTTCACACATACCCGATACATAAGCTGTTCCAATCTTACAAGTGGGCAATCCAAGGAACTCACAAGTTTGTATTCCACTTGAAGTACAGATAAAGTGATAACCACTAGGACAGAATGGAACATTATTCATACAAGTCGGTGTAATTGACAAACAAATTCCTTGTGAAAATACATTTCCAAGCAAGCAACCCGGTAGTCCAAACTGGCAGATTGGGACACCACTTGAGCTGCATATAAAACTAAATCCACTAGGACAAATAGGTCCATTTAAGTTACAGGATCCTATAGTTCCTGAGCTACCACCTGAAGTAGAAGTTGTCGTATCAGGAATAAGACCACTTGTACCAGATGTAGTACCTGAAGTAGTTCCAGATGTAGTCCCTGAAGTGGTTGATGAGGAAGGTGTAGAAGACATTATAGAAGTTAATCCAGAAGATGAACTTGATACACAGAGAAAATCATTTGAACAAATATTTGCATTGTTACTGCAACATCCAAATATACAACAGCTTCCTCCACAGATAGTAAAGCTACAACCACCATTAGAAGTAGTACTGCTCATAGTAATTGTAACTCCACTACTTGAACTGCTTGATGATGAACTCGATGAGCTACTTGAGCTTGATGACGATGAACTAGATGAGGTTGTTGTTCCTCCACTACTTGACGAACTACTTGATACACCTGTACCTGAACTACTTGAACTTGATGAACTGCTTGATGCATTTGCACCTGAGCTACTTGAACTTGATGTTGTCGATGATCCTCCACTTGATGATGAACTTATCATTCCGCCGCTTGAGCTTGATGATGAACTTCCTCCAGATGTGGTGGTTCCACTTGTACTTCCACTTGATGAGCTGGAACTACTTGATAAACTGCCTGATGATGACACACATGACCCATCAGGAAAATTATTTACTTCTGCTGAATAATTTAATAGTACATTTGATGCTGTCAGTGCTGTATTGTATACCCTTGCCTTGGCTACCTGTCCATTAGTATAGTCTCCATTAAAACTGCCTGCTCTTCCTACTGTCTTATTGCCAGCTACTGAGTCTGATACTACTATCTTTCCTGTATAACTTTGAGCTGTTCCATATGGCACTCCATTTAAGTACAACTGCACTGTTTTTGATACATCATCTCTTACTGATGTAATATTATACCAAGTACTTGCTAGCAACGGTGTTGTTCCATCAAAGTTTAATGAACTAGTATCAGTATGTCTTTGATAGTATCCTAAGACTGCTCCACCATTTCCTACTCGTAAGCTGCCTTGGCTTATGTTTCCACTTCCATTAAAGTCTCCATAGAAATATGTGAACATTGTTGGATCTGTGAACTTAGCCCATACGCTTATTGTTTCACTTCCATTTATATTCAATAATCCTGGTTGTCCAATATTTACAAAATCATCTGTTCCATCCAGTTTCAATACTGATGGATTGCACATTACATTTGCTCCATCCCATCCACTTACTGCACCACTTGGAAGCATTATATTAGTTAGTGCTCCATTATTTCCATTTAATGTCAGATCTATCCATGTACTGTTTGCATCAAAGTTATCTGCAAAATTACCAGCTCCATCTATATTTGCTGCATCCAAATTCAATATCAAATTCGCAAGTACAATTCCACCACTACTTGAACTTGATGACGATGAACTAGATGAACTTGTCATTCCTCCACTACTTGAGCTTGTTTGACAAATCAAAAATGATGTACTGCATGCATTTGAATTTGGCACACAGCAGGTAAGTGTTCCATTCATACATATTGGTACTAGTGAGTTTACACTGCAAGCTACTATTCCACCATTACATTGCGGTGTCCCAGATGAGCAGAACAATCCACCTGAGCTACTTGAGGATGAGCTGCTTGAACTTGATGATGAACTTGAGCTTGATGAGCTACCACCAGAAGTTGTGGTCCCACTTGTAGTACAAACTGGTGTTGTTACTTGGCAGCTTAAGTTCATACAGCAGAGGAATATATCACCAAAGCAATTTACTGTTCCAGAAATACATACAGGCAATTGACCTATTTGACAGAAGAGATTTCCACCCTGACATAAACAACACACATTACCTGAAGATGAACTGGATGAAGAAGAGCTACTTGAGCTTGTTGTAGTTCCACCCGATGATGAACTAGATGAACTTGTCATTCCTCCACTGCTTGAACTACTAGAGCTTGTTGTTGAACTATTAGTTAGGCATACACCCATTACAACAAAACTACCATTGATACATGTTGGGGTAACCATCACACCTACTATAAAACATTGAGATGCAAAACCTGGAGGACATGTGAAAGTAGTACCAGAACAACAAGTGGGTTGTAATCCAACACATACTGGAACACAACCTGAAGATGAACTGGATGAAGAAGAGCTACTTGAGCTTGTTTGGCAAATCAAAAATGATGTACTGCATGCATTTGAATTTGGCACACAGCAGGTAAGTGTTCCATTCATACATACTGGTACTAGTGAGTTTACACTGCAAGCTACTATTCCACCATTACATTGCGGTGTCCCAGATGAGCAGAATAATCCACCTGAACTGCTTGAGGATGAGCTGCTTGAACTTGATGACGAACTTGAGCTTGATGAGCTACTTGAACTTGATGAGCTACTTGAACTTGATGAGCTACTTGAACTTGATGAGCTGCTTGAACTTGATGAGCTACTTGATGACGAAGAAGTACTAGAAATTACAGGTATGCATCTTGCTATTCGCATTTCACCTGTAACATGATCGTGGCAAATAGGGTCATTTGTACTTGGTACACAATGAAACTCTTCATTAGGAGCACAGTTAGGAGTAAAGCCTGAACAACAATAAGTACCACCAACACATTTAGGAGCAGTACATCCTGCTACTCTTGATTCTCCTGTTAGATGATTGTGGCAAATTGGTATATTTGTACTTGGTACACAATGGAACTCTTCTGCACAAGTACAGTCTGGGACAAGACCTGATGTACAGAATGATCCACTTGTACAAAATAAACCACTAGAGGAGCTACTTGAAGATGAGCCTGACGAGCTACTTGAGCTTGAAGTAGAAGTAGTACAAATAAGATCTTGGAAGCTAGTGCCAGTGCCACCATTACTGTAACATCCGGCAGCACCAGACATACAGGCAGGAGCATAAGAAGGATTGCTACAACCCGGGGTACAGTTACTGCAACTAAGGGTAGAGCCTGTGCAGATACAACCACTTGAGCTTAATGCTCTCGCTACATGAGTAGTAATTTTCGTAGTAATTTTTTCAGGAATAAAGGTGAGCTTAAGTCCAGGTACATAAAATAAATTTTTAAGATTTATATCTAACGCTACAAATACAGGGACATTTGTAAGAAAGACTAAAAAGAGACTTAACAAAGCTCTTACAAATTTCAACTTATATGTCTTTCTCATATATAAATATACTTAAATAATATTTGGGCCAACTTCAGTAAGCTTAATTACCCCATCTTTCCAAATCATGATTTTTATATTGTTTCTATAATGTTTCTTACAGCCTTGTAAGTCAGAAATAATATTTTAGGCTAATATACAGATCAATTTTACAGTAATACATTTAGCAATAAAATTAAATAATAGTTAATTACATGTTTAACAATAAACAGTTTTTTTATTATTGATTTTTGCACAGTCATGGTAAAAAACGATCTGTCTAATTCATAAAAGTAGTTCAGCAAAATTATTTATATAGAAATTTTGAACTAGGGAATTCATCTTAAGCTCAAATGATTCTTACTCAGGTGGCTTGCTCATAATTCGCTTCGCCACCTTTCCAGAGTGCACTAAATGTCTGCTTCTCATCACAATGTCCAGGTTTTGCCGAACAAGTCGGACAAAACCTTTCCTGATTAATTGTTATTGTAATCATTTTATAGATGGTGAGTAGTTACCTCAAATAATCTTAATTGTGGAATATAGATTGTTTACACGATAAATAAGTTGAAATATCCAATATATTTGAATTCAATTTGTTGCAACATTAAAAAAACAGATTTTCAAGGTGCGTAAAGTACGGTAACCTTAAAAAAAATTAATCTATTTAAACTAAGAGAGATTTACATTTAGACATAGAAAAGAAGTTGTAAAAATGCAAAGTAACACAAAATACATTTTAAGTCTGGATCAGGGCACTACAAATTCAAGAGCAATTTTAATTGAGGAAACTGGAAAAATTATTGGAAAAACCCAAAAAGAATTTAAACAAATTTTTCCAAAACCCTCATGGGTAGAACATAATGCAGAAGAAATCTGGCAAACACAACTTGAAACTGCAAAAAAAGTCATAAGCGAAAGAAACATAAATCCAAAAGATCTTCTTGGAATTTCAATTACTAACCAGAGAGAAACAGTAGTAGCATTTGATAGCGAAACAAAAAAACCTATTTACAATGCAATAGTCTGGCAATGCAGAAGAACAACTGATTATTGTCAAGAGTTGAAAAAAAAATACAAAGAAAAAATAAAAGAAAAAACAGGACTTGAAATAGATGCATATTTCAGTGCATCAAAAATGAAGTGGATACTAGACAATATTCCTCAAGCTAGAGATCTAATAAAAAATAAAAGACTTAGATTTGGAACCATTGACTCCTGGTTAATCTGGAACTTAACAGCAGGTAAATCATTTTTTACCGATCCATCAAATGCTTCAAGAACAATGCTATATAACATTAAAGAGAACAAATACGATACTGAACTATTAAATATTTTTGGTATTGAGAAATGGATGTTACCAGAAGTTATTCCTTCATGTGGAGATTTTGGAATTACTGATTCTACTTTATTTGGAACACCTATACCAATAAAAGCTGTTCTTGGCGATCAGCAGGCTGCATTATTTGGACAGTGCTGCTATAAGAAAGGAGATTTAAAGGTAACTTACGGGACAGGTGGATTTTTACTTATTAATATTGGACAAAAATTTGCCCTACATAATAATTTTTTAACAACGATAGCATGGCTCGCCCCATCGCCCACTCGCCCACTCACCGACTCGTGTACCTATGCATTGGAAGGATCTACATTTATATCAGGAGCAATTATCCAGTGGCTTAGAGATGGTCTGGGTCTTATAAAAGATTCGTCTGAAACAGAAAAAATTGCAATAAGCATTGCTAGTAATGAAGGGGTTTACCTCGTCCCAGCACTTGTTGGACTAGCTGCACCTCACTGGGATCCTAAAGCAAGAGGGACAATACTTGGTTTAACAAGAGGTACTACAAAAGCACACATAGTAAGAGCAGGAGTGGAGTCAATGGCTTATCAAATTGCTGACTTGATTTTACCTATTAAAAACCAGTTACCAAAGGATACTTTTTTAAAAGTAGATGGGGGGGCTGCTAAAAATAATTTTTTACTTCAGTTTCAGGCTGATCTATTACAAATTCCTGTAACAAGATCATCGGAAGTTGAAGCAACTGCACTGGGTGTAGCATATTTAGCAGGATTAAATTTAGGAATCTGGAAATCTCTTGATGAAATTCAGAAAAACTGGCATCCTGATGAATTGTTTTTACCAAAAGCAAACAGAGAAAAAGAATATGGAAGATGGAAGGAAGCCGTGAAGAGAGCCCTCAATTGGGAAAGTTAATAATATAATGTTAGGGCATGGATATCCTAATAAATAAATAAATGGCAAAAAGTTTTCTAGATCTTACTAAAGAAAAAATTATAGTTTTTGATGGTGCAATGGGCACATCAATTCAGACTTACCCACTTTCACTGGATGAATTTGAGGGAAAAGATGGCTGCAATGAGATTTTAGTAACCACAAAACCTGACATCATAAAAGAAATTCATGCTTCATTTTTAAAAGTGGGCTGCGATGTTATAGAAACAAACAGCTTTGGAGCAAACAGTATAGTACTTAGTGAATATGATATAGCTGACAGAGCATATGAATTAAATTTTAAATCTGCTAAATTGGCTAAAGAAGTTGCAAATGATTTTTTAAGTTCTAAATCCCGTTTTGTAGCAGGTTCTATAGGACCCGGTACAAAACTTCCAACACTTGGACATATAAGCTATCAAAAAATTAAAGAATCATTTTATATTCAGGCTTGCGGACTAATTGATGGCGGTTCAGACATTTTACTTATTGAAACATGCCAGGATATTTTACAGGCTAAAGCTGCTATACAGGGAGCTTTTAAAGCTATGAAAGAAAAGAAAAAAAGAATACCTCTTATGGTACAAATTACTATTGAATCCACAGGAACAATGCTTGTTGGTTCAGACGTATCAACTGCTTTTTGTGCTCTTGAGCCATATGAAATTGATGTTATAGGAATGAACTGTGCTACCGGACCACAAGAAATGTCTGATCACATAAGACACTTATGTCAGGTAAGTCCTCATCCAGTTTCATGCATACCTAATGCCGGAATACCTGAAAATGTTGGGGGTAAGAGTCATTATCATCTTTCTCCACAGGATTTTTCAAAAGCACTTTTTCATTTCGTAAATGATCTGGGTGTAAGTATTGTAGGTGGTTGTTGTGGCACTACACCAGAACATTTAAAGGAACTGGTTAACAAGGTAGGTAACTTATCACCAAAACCTAGAAAAATTGATTATATAAACTCTGTTAGCAGTCTGTATAACAGCGTACCTCTTACTATTAATCCTCCACCGATTATTGTCGGTGAAAGAACAAATGCAAACGGAAGCAAATTGTTTCGCGATTTGCTTGCAAAAGAAGATTTTGATTCTATGGTACATATGGCAAAAGAACAGCTTGAGGAAGGAGCCCACATATTAGATGTGTGCACTGCATATGTAAGCAGAGATGAAGTAAAAGATATGACTGAGTTTATAAGCAAATTAAACATCCAGGTCAATATTCCTCTAATGATTGACTCGACCGAAACACCTGTAATTGAAAAATCACTTGAGCTTACTAGTGGAAAAGCACTAATAAACTCAATAAACCTTGAAGATGGCGAAGAAAGGATGGAAAAGATCTGCCCGCTTGCAAAAGAATTTGGTTCAGCAATTGTTGCACTTACTATAGATGAAGAAGGAATGGCTAAAACTGCAGAAAAAAAACTTGAAATAGCAAAAAGAATCTATGAACTTGCCACAAAAAAATATAAGATTTCAGGTAAAGATTTGGTTTTTGACACATTGACTTTTACCCTTGGTAGTGGAGATGAAGAGTTTCGTAAAGCAGGAATTGAAACCATAGAAGGGATTAAGCTAATAAAAAAGGCTTTCCCTGAAGTAAAAACAATGCTTGGCATTAGTAATATTTCTTTTGGTCTTTTACCACAGACAAGGCAAGTTTTAAATTCTGTTTTTATGCATGAAGCAGTGATAGGGGGACTTGACCTTGCTATTGTAAATGCAAAAAAAATATTACCCCTTTTTAAAATCCCTCAAGAACAAAGAGACACCGCACTAGATCTAATTTATGACAGAAGAAAAGATGGTTATGATCCTTTAACTAGATTTATGTCTCTATTTGAAAACATAAAGCAAGAGAACAATAAAGAGTCAAACAAACAAAAATCAAACCTACCCATTGAAGAAATTTTAAAAAAAAGAATTGTTGATGGGAATAAATCGGGTTTGGGTAGTGATCTTGAAGAAGGATTAAAAAAACACAAGCCTCTTGAAATAATTAACAATATTTTACTTGAAGGCATGAAAGTAGTAGGAGATCTTTTTGCATCAGGTGAAATGCAGTTGCCATTTGTTTTGCAGTCAGCAGAAACAATGAAAGCTGCTGTGTCATATCTTGAACCATTTATGGAAAAGAAAGATGTTCAAACAAGGGGAAAAATTGTTATAGCCACTGTAAAAGGTGATGTTCATGATATAGGAAAAAATCTTGTGGACATCATTTTAACTAATAACGGTTATAAAGTTTTTAATCTTGGAATCAAACAACCCATAGAAAATATTATTAAAACAGCACTTGAGGAAAAAGTAGATGTCATTGGCATGAGCGGACTTTTGGTTAAGTCCACACAAATTATGAAAGAAAACCTTGAAGTTTTAAATGAAAGAAATATTTCAACTCCTGTGATTTTAGGCGGGGCAGCATTAAACAGGAGATTCGTTGACAATGATTGTCAGAATGTCTATAAAGGACAGGTGTTTTATGGTTCTGATGCATTTTCTGATTTAAGATTTATGGAAGAGATATTTAAAGGCAAAGGAGAGAAAAAGGAGAGGCGCCACGCCGTGGCGTCTATACCAAGTCAAACAACCACAATTGCTTCATCATCAGCTTCCAATAACAGCATTGCATTAGCTCCTATTACAAAAAGCCCTCTCATTAAACCAATAGAAAAAATCCCCTCTATTCCATTCTATGGAGCAAAGATATTAAAAAATATTACTCTGGATGAAATCTATCCATATATAAATGAAGTAGCTTTAATGGTTGGTCAATGGCAGTTTAAAAAAGGGAAACTCTTAAAAGAAGAACACAATAATCTCCTAAAAGAAAACGCTTATCCTGTATTTGAAAGACTGAAAAAGCAGGCTAAAGAAGAAAAATTATTAATCCCACAGAGTGTTTATGGTTACTATTATTGTGTAAGTGAAGGAAACGATCTAATAATCTTAAAAGAAGATAAAAAAACTGAAATAATGAGATTTCCATTTCCACGACAAAAAGACAGAGATAGACTATGTCTGAGTGATTTTTTTACTGAAAGGAATAATTCTGAAGATAAGGTTGACGTGGTTGCATTTCATGTTGTAACAGTAGGTCAAACTGCCAGCGACTATGCAAAAAAGCTTTTTGAAGAAAATAAATACACTGAATATTTATTTTTCCATGGCTTTGGAGTAGAAATTGCGGAAGCACTTGCAGAATGGTCACATAAAAAAATTAGAACGGAATTAGATATTCACCACTCTGATGCAAAAGAAATTAGAAAACTTTTAGGGCAAGGTTATCAAGGAGCAAGATATAGTTTTGGGTATCCAGCATGTCCATATTTAGAAGAACAGACAAAAATATTTGAATTACTTAAGCCAGAACAGATAGGTATTTCCCTGTCAGAAAGCTTTCAACTGCAACCAGAGCAAAGCACATCAGCTATTATTGTCCACCACCCACAAGCCAAGTATTTTAATGTAAGTTAATATTTTTGTACTCAGCAGGTAATATCCAGGTTTAAACTTAAACCTGTTACATTATGTTCACATACACTTTCTGGAAGAAGTGAATCTTCGATTATTCCTTCCTCTGATTCAAAGTAATGCTCGGCATTTATTTCACCATTATATTTATCACTATAAAAATCATACACATTTGAATATTTTGAGATTTCATTTTCCAGATAATCATGTTTCTTTTTTACAGTATAAAACTGCATTTCAATCTTTTGTTTGTCCTGAATTAAATCAAGGATCTTCTTTTTTGCTCTCATCATAATTGCATGAACTTCCTCTGCCTCATTCTTTTTTACTTTAATAGTCAAGGACAATTTCTCAATTTCTTCTTTCTGCTCACACCTTTCATCACATAGTTTTTGCTTTTCATGCTCTTCTTCAATCTTTTTATCAATACTCTCTAGCCATTCATCCAGAAAAGAGTTAATGGACTCATATAGCTCTGTAAGTTTATTAAGATTATTACTTACAAATTTTGACAGAACAGGATCCTCAGTTAATTCTTTAACTCCTTGTGCTGTTTGCTTAAGAGTTTCCGTAAAATGTTTTTTCTCGTCAGAAGTTAAGTTTTTTAATGAACCAGCATCATTATATGTTTCAACATCATCAACCAAAGGATCAATTATCTCTACAACTTTCTTATGTGCTTGTTTTCTTTCATCACTTGGAGGATGGGACATAATTTCATCGAGAGAATGTGCAAGTGTTTCAATTGCATCTGCCCATTTTTCTTTTAAACGTTGCTCATCTTCCGAAGTTATACACTTACCCTTGCCATTTCTTAATGACTCAACCATTTCAAAAAGAGCCTGAGTATTTTTGCCTTCTCTCCATTTTTTAATTAATTCTGTTAAATCAGTATTCTGCAAATCTTCTCTTTTGCTCAGCCTTTCCAAGGTAGAACTTAGTGTCATTAGTTTTGTTTTGCTTTGTTCTGAAAGATGTTTACTTATTTTTTCATTGTTATTAATTTTTGAAATTGTATCTGTCAGTAGTCCGTCAAATTCTTTTACCGTAATTTTCTTATTTGCTGTTCCTTTTTGCTCTACTGTATCAATTTTATTCACCAAATCTATAAAAGGGTTAAAGGTAAGAATAATGTCTTTTATATATCCACTTATTCCTTTACAAAACATTTTATTTGCTGTCTGAATAGCATCAGCAAACAGTGCACCAAACCAGCTTTGTTCTTTATCTTCATGGACTGATTCTTCAGCAGATTTTTCATGCTCTTCACGAGAATGTCCACCTGCAGACTTTATCGGTTTAATATCCCGCAAAGATCTTATATTTTGAACTGATTGTCCAGTGTCAATTTGCATTATTTTATTTTTATTATTTTTTACTTAAATATATAGAACAAATTATCTATTCATCTATAAAAAACAGAGTCATCTGTTTTTTTGATACCTTATTAATATTAAATATAAAAAAGTTAATTAACGTTTAGTTAAAAATATTACCCGGGGCAAGGATTCCGTTTGGATCAAGGCTGAATTTCAGTGATTTCATAGCATTTACTACAGATGGGGGATATTGATACTTTACAAAATCTTTCTTTACTTTTCCTATGCCATGTTCTCCAGCTATAGTCCCCCCAAACGATACAACCTTCTTACATGTTTTATGAACTACCTCTAATATTTTCTTTTTCTCAGCTGCATTTTTTGCAATGAAATTATAATGCGGGTGTCCATTTCCAATATGTCCATATATTACAGGCTCTTTTATTTTTGCTTCAGAGGCAAGTTCTTTTGCATAGTTTATAATCTCATGAATCTTACTTATAGGAACTGCCCAGTCTGTAGAGATTTTTCCTCCACCATCTTTTACAAACTCTCCACCTTCTTCAAATAAACCACTTGGCACTTTATGTCTTAGTCGCCTTAATTCATCTTGTTGTTTTTGTTGCTCTGCAATTATCGTATCTTCTGCTAATGCTTTATTAACCTCAAGAAATGAAATCCAGTTATTTAAAACATTTTCAAAGTTAGAGGCAGGTTTAAAACCTGCCTTTACATCCAAAGAGTATTCCTGTTCAAAAAATATTCCTGCCTGTGCAGTATCTGGAATCTTAAATGGTGAATCCGGTTTAATGATATTTAAACTATGAATATCAAAAAGTTCTACAGCTCGTGGTGTAATTAACGGTAATTCCTGTGTTAATTCTTTGCGAACATTAACAACAAAATCCAGAGCTTCAGAAAGAGTTTTAAAAAAGGCCATTCCACCAAAAAAGTTTTCAGGTTTTTTTAACAGATCAACTTCGGCTTTCGTAATAATTCCAAGAGTACCTTCAGAACCTACAAATATATCCACCATATTTTGAAATGGCAGATAGCCAAATGTGTTTTTTTCTATTTCAGGTCTTCTTATATTTAAAACCTCACCATCTGCAAGCACAACTTCAAGAGCCCTTACATATTTTCGGGTTGCGCCATATTTAAAAGTTCGTGAACCAGAGGCATTTGTAGCCACTGACCCTCCAAAAAAACATTCTTTTTCACTTGTTGGATCAGGAGCATAAAAAAGACCTTCGTCTAAAATAGTTTTCTTAAAATCAGAGAGCATCATTCCGGGTTCAGCAAGTGCAAATTTTTTCTTTTGATTTATTTCAATAATTTTTGTCATCTGGCTTGTATCGAGAATCCAGCCGCCTTCTGCTGCTGCTGAACCAGTTAAACTGCTTCTATTTCCAATTGTGGTAATAGGTATTTTTTTTGAGTTAGCTTCTTTTACAATTTCAACAACATCATTGGTAGACTTTGGTCTTACAAGTGCTTCTGCATGTCCAGGATAATTAGATGAATCGGTACAAAAACCTTTAATGATATCTTGATCAGTTATCAATTGATAATTCATAATTGTTATTTCTCAATTATCAATTATACATTATTACAAAACACTATCTTTCATTAAGCTATCTGCCTGCTCTGAAATAAATCCTTCATAGGTCTTACCGTTTTTATCTTTATTTCTTTGAGCCAACTCTAAAACAGAATAAGCTACACCATCTGTATTTTCAGCCTCAGAAAATATTTGTCTTAATCGTGTACCTTTTGATCCAGTAATTTTGCCCGGGAATTTAACACCTTTTTTCTTAAGAAGTTCTATTGCTGTTTCAATTTCCACGCCCTCAGAAAGTCTTATTGCAATGTGGTGAAATTCTTTATCTCCAAATTTATTAACCCATTGTTTAATGATTTTTTTTGCTTCAGGAGCATCGTCATAGTTTTGATCTATAAACATAGCACCGTATTGAGGATGACGATACACTTTTGCATACCAGCCTTCATTTTTATAGTCAATTCTTTCTTCAAATTTAAAACCAAGTGCTTCGAATTCTTTGGCAGCTTTATCTATATCATAAGTTCTTATCGTAAGGTGGTCTACAATACACTTCCACTTCTGTTCCTCACAAACCTCTAAATATTTTCTTGCTGTTGCATTTTTTTCAAAGTAAAGCTTTACTCTCTCATGTATCGCTTTTTGATCTTTATATGTTTCTAAGACATTTTGAAGAGTTTGGTTTACACTCATATTATGTACTCCCTTTTTATATAAAATTATATTCCTGAACAAGGATTTAGTAACAAGAGAATTTGAGATTGAATATTATGATAACAAATCAAGACACAAAAATAAAGGAATTACTGGCCAAAGATGAACAATTCCTCTCAAGCGCATTGTATAGAGTTTTTCACATCGTTGCAGAACGTGGAGAAGGACCTTACATTTACTCAACTGATGGAATGAAGTATTTAGATTTAACTTGTGGTATTGGAGTAACTCAGCTGGGTCACTGTCATCCTGAAGTAATAAAAGCTGCTAAAGATCAATTAGATAAACTTGTCCACATTAGCTGTGTTACACACCATACTGAAAATATCAAACTTGCCGAAAAATTATCAAAGATTTTGCCAGGTGATATAAATAATTCTTTTTTTTGTAACAGTGGGGCAGAAGCAGTTGATGGTTCTATAAAACTCAGTCGCTATGTAAATCCCGGCAGACCAAATATCGTTGCATTTCGTGGATCTTTCCATGGAAGAACCTTAGGCTCTACTTCTCTTTCCTCATCAAAAGCCCTGCACAGAAAACACTATGATCCACTTCTTGCCGGTATAAACTTTGTAGATTTTCCTAACTGCTGGCAGTGCCCAGTATTTAAAGATCCTGCAAATTGTCAGCTTGAGTGTCTTGATCTATTGACCAGAATGTTTAAGTTAAACCTCCCGCCTGAATCAATCTCAGCAATTATCATTGAACCCATTGTAGGTGAAGGCGGTTATGTACCTGCACCACCACATAATATAAACTCCAGATTTAATTACTTAAAAGAACTAAGAAAAATTTGTGATGAATACAATATTCTTTTTATTTGTGATGAAGTACAGTCAGGAATTGGGAGAACAGGAAAATGGTTTGGAATTGAACATTATGGTGTTGTACCGGATGTAATCACCTTTGCAAAAGGCATTGCAAACGGCATGCCAATGGGCGGATTTTCAGGTAAGAAAAAATTCATGTCACTTATGCCACCTGGATCTCATGGAAGTACTTTTGGTGGAAATCCTGTTAACTGTGCAAGCGCATTTAAGACACTGGAAGTAATTGAAAGAGATAATTTGTTGAATTATGTTTCAAAAAACGGTTCTGAGGTAATGAAGCGTTTTCAGGAAGAATTAAAATCAAAAGTAAAAGTCAGGGGTTTTGGCTTTATGATTGGTATAGAGTTTACTGATAAAAACATAACAGACAAAGTAATAGAAGAATGCTTTAAAGAAAAGATGCTTGTTTTAAGCGCCGGTGCAGAGCAAAAAGCTATAAGATTTATTCCACCATTAAATATTGAAAAAGGAATACTACAAAACGCTGTTGATAAAATAATCGATATTATAAAGAAAGCTTGATAAAGGGAGTAGTAAAGGCAGGTTTAAAACCTGCCTCAACAATGCAAACCACAATAACAACTTACAAAAACAATCTCGGAGGAATATTAACAGACTCCTCATCAAAAGACTCTTTTGAAAAACACAATCCGGCAGATAAGACTGATGTTCTTGGAAAGTTTCCAAAATCAAATCAAAAAGACCTCGATGAAGCAGTAAAAGAAGCTAAAAAAGCATTTGAAGTATGGCGTTATACACCTGCTCCAAAAAGAGCTGAGGTTTTATATAGAGCAGCTGAAATAACAAAAGAAAGAAAAGAAGAACTTGCAAAAATATTGACCAGAGAAACCGGCAAACCAATTGTTGAAGCACGCGGGGAAATACAGGAAGTAATTGATACTTATTTATTTTTTGCGGGAGAAGGAAGAAGAATCTATGGTTTAACGGGACAAAGCGAGCTTCAGAATAAATCAATTATTACCATAAGACAGCCCATAGGAATTTGCGGATTAATTACAGCATGGAATTTTCCAGCTGCTGTACCGAGCTGGAAAATTGCACCTGCATTAATTACAGGAAATGTAGTTATTTTAAAACCTTCAAAAGATGCACCAATTTCCGGATATCTTTTAGTTGAAAATCTTTATAAAGCAGGTCTGCCAAAAGGCTGTGCAAGTGTTTTATTTGGAAGTGGAGATTTTGGAGATTTAATAGTCAGACACCCGGATATAAAAGTCATAAGCTTAACTGGTTCAGTTGAAGTCGGAAAACAAATCTATGAAACCTGCGGAAGAATGCTAAAAAAATGTGCTCTGGAACTTGGTGGTAAAAATGCAATTATCGGTCTTGAAGATGCGAATCAAGAATTGCTTTTAGAAGGGATTCTCTGGGGAGCATTTGGTACTGCCGGTCAAAGATGCACATCCACAAGCAGGTTTATTATTCAAAAATCCTCATGGTCAGATGGTTTCATAGCAAAGCTCTCAAGTGCTGCAAAAAAACTTATAGTAGGAAATGGCTTAAATGAAAAAACTCAAGTAGGCCCACTTATTACTGCCTCACACAGAGAAAGTATTCATGGCTTTACAGAGCGTGCTATTAAAGAAGGTGGAAAAGTTGTTGCAGGTGGAAAGTTTTTAACTGGTGGGGAATATGATAAAGGTTATTTTTATGAACCTACTATTGTGACAGATGTAAAACCAAATATGGATTTAGCTTGTAATGAAGTTTTTGGACCCGTGCTTGCAGTAATTCCTGTAAATAGTGCTAGTGAAGCTATTAAGGTTGCAAACAATGTTGAGTATGGTTTATCACTTTCTATTTACACAAAAGACATAAACCTTGCTATGAAAGCAGCAAATGAATTTGAGTCTGGAATTGTTTATATAAATGCACCTACAATTGGTGCCGAATGTGGCGGGGCAGCTGCATTTGGCGGCTGGAAAAATACAGGAAATGGTACTCGCGAAGGTGGTGTTATGGCACTTGATACATATACACAGTACAAAACTATTTATATAGATTATTCAAATAAATTACAAAGGGCACAGATTGATTAGAAGAGCTGAACACTGTAAGCTATTAGCTGTATGAAAAAATCAGCTTTAATAACAGGTGGAGCAAAGCGTATTGGAAAAGCTATTGCACTGTATCTTGCTGACTGTGGCTATGATATTGCTCTTCACTACAACACTTCAAAAACTGAAGCAAATATTACTAAATCTGAAATAGAAAAAAAAGGACAAAAATGTACTTTATTTCAATGTGACTTTAATAAAATAACTGAATCCTCAAAATTAATTAAAAAAGTGAAATCGTCATTTCCAAATCTCTGTCTTCTTGTAAATAATGCATCTATTTTTGAAGGGGGTTTATTTCAGGAAACAAACATTCAGTTTTTAGAAAAACACTTAAATGTAAATTTCAAAACCCCGTTTATACTTAGCCGCGATTTTGCAAAGCTTTGCAAAAAAGGACAGATAATTAATATTCTGGATACAAATGTTGTTAGAAAAGGTTCAAAATACTTTGCATATAATTTAAGTAAAAAAGCACTTTATGACTTAACTAAAATGGCAGCTTATGAACTTGGACCATATATAAGGGTAAATGGAATTGCTCCAGGTCCCATACTTTCCCCATTTGGAAAAGATGACGGATATTTAAAAATTAAAGCAAAAAACATACCTTTAAAGCAAAGAGGAAACACAGAGTACATTACCCATGCAGTAGGTTTTTTAATTGAAAATGATTTTATAACTGGAGAATGTCTTTTTATAGATGGAGGAAAGCATTTAGTTAGTCCTTAAAATGAAAATTATGATTGCAAGAATTAAAAATCTAAGATTGAAAACAATAATAGGAATCTTTGACTGGGAAAGAACAGAAAAGCAAAATGTAATTATTAATGCAGAAATTGAATTTGATGGAGCTAAAGCAGCAAACTCAGACAATATTCAGGATACAGTAGACTATAAAACAATAAACAAAAAAATAATTGAAGCCGTTGAGACTTCTGATTTTTTTCTTCTTGAAAAACTAGCTGACACAGTGTTAAAAATTATCATGGAAGACAAGAAAGTTATAAAAGCAAAAGTAGAAGTAGATAAACCCGGAGCTTTAAGATTTACTGATTCTATTTCTATTGAGTGCAGTGCAGAAACAATTTTTCTTTAATCATTTTTTGTACAGAACTCATTTCAAGTGCTGTAATAGCAGCTTCAGAACCTTTATTTCCTACTTTTCCACCGGATCTGTCTAGTGCCTGTTCAATTGTGTCACAGGTAATCACTCCAAAAATTACTGGTATGCCAGTTAATACTCCAAGATAAGCCAGCTCAGTACTCACAGCATTGCAAATATATTCAAAGTGTGGTGTTTCACCTCGAATAACAGCACCAAGACAAATAATTGCCTGATATTTTTTTAAATCGAGAAGATTTTTTGCTACTGTAGGTATTTCAAAAGCTCCCGGCACTTTTACAATATCAATATTTTTGTCATTAGCACCATTATTTAAAAGGGTTTGAAGACAACCTTCAAGTAATTTCTCAGTAACAAATTCATTAAACTTACTAACTATAATTCCGAATTTATCATTTTGATCAGCTTTAGATTTTCCGTCAATTATATTAGTCATATATTTTCTTTCTTTTTTAAATCAATAATATGTCCAAGCTTTTCGTTTTTAGTCTTTAAATATTCATGATTGTGTTCAGTACAGATTTCAATGGGTTCTCTGCCTGTAACTTTTAAACCATATCCTTCAATGCCTACAATTTTTCTTGGATTATTTGTCATCAGTTTTATAGTAGTTAATCCTAAATCAGAAAGTATTTGTGCACCAATCCCATATTCTCTTAAATCGGCTTTGAATCCAAGTTTTTCATTTGCTTCTACCGTATCATAACCTTCATCCTGCAATTCATATGCTTTTAATTTGTTTACCAAGCCTATGCCTCTTCCTTCCTGCTTTAAATAAACAACCACGCCAAGTCCTTTTTTTGCAATTTTTTCCAGTGCCCAGTGTAATTGGGAATTACAATCACATCTTAAACTTTGAAAAACATCCCCTGTTAAACATTCACTGTGAACCCGGACAAGAACATCTTGTTTTCCTTTAACTTCTCCACATACTATAGCTATATGTTCTTTATTACTTAAAGTGTCTCTATAACCATAAATTAAAAATTCCTTGTTATATTTTTTTGCAAACTCATTTGGCAGTTTTGCTCTGGCTTCTCTTTTAACAAATCTTTCTTTTTTTAATCTGTAAGAAATCAGCTGGGAAACTGAAATAAACTTTAAATTATGTTTTCTTGCAAAACGTATTAGATCTGGTCTTCTTGCCATAGAACCATCGTCATTTAAGATTTCACAGATTACACCTGCGCTTTTAAAACCAGCCAGGCGAGCCAGATCCACAGATGCTTCAGTCTGACCAACTCTTTTCAAGACCCCGCCACGCTTTGCTCTCAGTGGAAACACATGACCCGGTCGTACAAGGTCTGTTGGCCTCGTTTCATCACGAAGTGCAATTTGAATTGTTTTTGCTCTGTCACCTGCTGAAATTCCAGTACTTACTCCAAATTTTTTATCAGCATCAATGCTTACAGTAAAAGCAGTTTCAAATAAACTTGAATTCCTGTTAACCATGTCAAAAAGTTCAAGTTTATCTGCAATATCTTCTTGAAGCGCAAGACAAATAAGTCCTCTTCCTTCTTTTGCCATAAAGTTAATTATTTCAGGAGTAATTTTTTCTGCTGCACATACCAGATCGCCTTCATTTTCTCTATCTTCATCATCAGCCACAATTATCATTTGACCCTGTTGTACAGCTTCAATAGCTTCTTCAACAGTATTAAAGATTTGATCTTTTAAATTGGTTTCTTTTAGTTCTGATTTCATTTGAGCACCAATGTTTTTGTATTTTCCATATAGTTAACAAGATATCTGCTAATTAAATCTACTTCTAAGTTTACAAGATCACCTTCTTTTATCAAGCCAAGATTTGTATTGTCTCTGGTATAAGGAATCAAAGTAAAGCTAAACTCATTGTTTTTAACATCAATTACGGTCAGACTTACGCCATTAACAGTAATTGAACCCTTAGCTGCAATATAATTTTTAAACTCCAGAGGGAAAACGATTTTTACTATTTTATTATCATAAGAAGACAATACATCACTTACTTCCCCTGTTGTATCAATATGGCCTGTAACCAGATGCCCATTGATTTTATCACCGATTTTTAATGCTGCTTCAAGATTTATTTTTGAATCTTTTTTTAAGCTTTTAAAGTTTGTTTTATTTAATGTTTCACCGGTAGCCTGAACTATAAATGAAGATGACGTAGTTTTTACAATGGTCTCACAACAACCATCGACAGAAACGCTGTCCCCTTCTTTTAAATCTTTTATTAATTCACTACAAGAAATCTCAATATTTAAAATCCCACTTGAGGAATTAATATTTTTAACAGTTCCAATTTCCTGTACAATGCCTGAAAACATGGGATTAATTGTAATCCAAACATGTCACCAATCACAATGTTTTACGGATTTAACGGATTAAACCCTCTATAAATGGAATCCATTACGCCTTTTCTATAAGGTCCGCCACCTGTGTAAAAATTAATCACTACAACCCTTTCAGCTTTTCTATAGGAGTCCATATACTTCTGTGCTTCATCTTCAAGCGTAAGCTCTTTTATAGGTTTAAATAAATCTTTTGTGTTTTCTGAATGACCCTGAATTACAGGTGGATTTATTTTTTCACTTTTTTGCTCAGGAAATGGAATAGTAGACCTGTTAAAGGAATAGCTTGTGAAACGATTTTTTGCTGTTGCTAATGTACTCATAAATAACAATCCTGAGGTCATTTAAACCTTGAACCAATATTACAGATATAAGTTAAAAGAAGGTTAATGCTTAGATTACTCATGTAAAGTTTACGAGGATAGGGCTACCCCGTAATCACCATATCTACTTTAATATCCCACTTATCCACTGGAAGACTGTCTACAATACATCCTTCAGGACAACAACCTATTTTTATACTATCTGGATTAAGTTTCAAAAAAGAGTCATAAAACCCCTTGCCAAATCCAATTCTGTTTCCGCTTTTATCAAAGCACAGACCGGGTACAAAAATTAAATCGAGTTTTATTTTGTTTTTATTTTGATCAAAAAAATTATCATTTACAATTTCAGGTTCTAAAATCCCATATTTATTTTTAGACAATTTTGTCTTTCCAGAAATGTAGGGTGCAACCAGTAGGGACGTTGCATGCAACGTCCCTACAATAGGTAAAAACCATTCTTTAGAATTGTCATTAAATAAATTACCCAATGAAACCTCAAGATCCTTTGCAAGATATGACATAACAGTCTTACTTGAATTAAATATTTCCAGATTTCTTATCTTGTTTTCAATACAAATACTAACGCTTTTTAAATCAAGTTTCTGCCTTAAATCTTTAGCCCACAGACGGTATTTAGTTTTTTCTTGGTTATTGTTATCCATGATGTTTCTATGCTTCACAAATACCAGTTACTTACTTTATACTATTACAGTCACAATAATACTTTACATCGATATTGTTAGCTTATGCAAAATCTCCAGGTAAACTGTTCATATGGTAAGATTTTGACGATTCATTCGTCAAAATCTGTATAAGGTTACAAGTAGCAAACCAGGAGCACTTTGCAAAGCCAGTTTTGTGAGCGCAGCGAACAAACCGGCTGTAGGTAAAGGAGTAAAAACAACTATGGCAAATACATTTTCAACTGTTGATAGACCAACAAATAAAAAAAAGTCTGATCCATCAGCTTATCAATTTATTTATCTAGTTGTTTTAAGTTGTTTTTTAGTTTCAGGAATTAGCGGTTTGATTTACGAAGTGGTCTGGACCAGAATGCTTACTTATGTTTTTGGTGGAACTACACTTGCCGTTAGTACTGTTCTCACAGCATTTCTTGGTGGTCTTGCTCTTGGAAGTTACATTGGTGGAAAGTTTATCGATCACTTCAAAAAACCACTCCTAGCTTATGGTGCATTAGAACTTGCTATAGGAGTTTACGGACTCCTCGTACCAATAATTTTTAGTGATAATTTCCTCGCTCCAATATGGCAAACAGTTGTACAAATGTTTGAGGGTGTACAATTTATTTCTTATCTTGTAAGATTTCTTATTTCAATCGTACTTCTTGTTATTCCTACAGTTTTAATGGGAGCAACCTTACCAGTACTAAGCCGATATCTCACAAATGTCAGATCTGATATTGTGCCATTTAACGTGGGTGCTCTTTACACCATAAACACTACAGGAGCAATTCTTGGTACATTCCTCTCAGGATTTATTCTTCTTCCCTATTTAGGTGTAAACACTACTGTTTATATAGCTGCATCTTTAAATCTTCTTCTTGCTTCAGCAGTTATTTTTCTTGCACAGGCAAACAGTAAGCTTCAGGCTGATACTCCTGAAATCCGTGAAAACGGAAAAGTAGATCTGGAAACACTTGTCAGCGAGTCACAGGAAGATATTCCTTTAAAGCTTATTAAGCTTACTATGATTGCATTTGCAGTCAGTGGTTTTGTAGCACTTGTATTTGAGGTTGTCTGGACAAGAACTCTTACACTAGTTTTAGGTTCATCTACTTATGCATTTGCAACAATGCTAACTACTTTTCTTGTCGGTCTTGCTCTGGGAAGTGCTGTAATGACAAAGCTTCAGGAAAAAATCGAAAGGCCGGTTTTCTGGGTTGGATTTATTTTATGTGGTATTGCAGTAAGTGGTTTTATGACTGCCTGCTTTTTTAACGAGCTACCATGGATGTTTTTATCACAAGCTCAAAAACTTCCTGATGATGCTGGCACAAGCTGGTTTTTACTTACAATTCACAGATTTATAGTTTCATTTGCAATTATGTTTCTGCCCACTGTTTTATCAGGCATGGTATTTCCTCTTGCCATAAGAGTTTATGCAGCAAGACCAGATCATGTTGGTGAATCTGTAGGAAAACTTTATGCTTTAAATACTCTTGGTGCAATCCTGGGTTCATTCACAAGCGGATTTATTTTTATTCCTTTGTTTGGAATACTTGGGAGCGGCATACAAAACACAACTAAAATAGCAATTTTTATAGCTCTTGGAATGGGGCTTTATCTTATTTACAACGATTTAATAAACAACGACACACTTACTGAAAAGCAGGTAAAGATTTCTACTTCATGGATATATTTGTCTCTTGGAATTGGTTTAATTGCAAATCTCTTTGTAATGCCTGCATGGGATAAATCAATCATGACAACCGGTGTGGCTATTTACCATTCACTTTCATATAAAAATTTGACAAGAGAACAATTTTTTAATTTTTTCAAATTTGACAATGCTAAAGAAAAAATTAAGTTTTACAAAGAAGGATTAACTACAGTAGTAACAATTACTGCAGATGATAATGGAAATACAACCTTGTTAAAAAATAACGGTAAAGTTGATGCCGGTGCTCCTACTGATGGAGATGGTCCTTCACAGGCAGATATGGTCACACAGATATTACTGGGACAACTTCCTTTACTTTTACACAAAGGCGATCCTGAAAATGTTCTTGTGATAGGACTTGGGAGTGGTTGCACAACTGGCTCTGTAGTCAGATATCCATCTATTAAAAGTGTAAAAGTCTGTGAAATCGAAAAAGCTGTTATCGATGGGGACAAATTTTTTGAGCCACCTATTGATAAAAGTCCTTTAGGAGGAAACGGTTCTCCATTGAATAAGCTCAGAAACCCACTTGCTGAAAGGGTAAAAGCAATTCACACTGACGGAAGAAATTATCTTCTTACCACCAAAGATAAATTTGACATTATTATTTCACAGCCAGCAGATCCATGGGTTCAGGGAGCATCACAGCTTTTTACAAAAGAGTTCTGGGAACTTGGCTCCAAGCATCTTAAGCCAAATGGTTTATTCTGCGAATGGATCCAGCTTTATTCCATTACACCGGAATATCTTGGAGTTCTTGTAAACACTTACAGGCAAGCATTTGGGAAATATGAACACGGTAAAAAGGTCAGCGATGGATATGTTTACTTATTTCGTCCTGGTTTAGCTGGTGAAATTTTACTTATTGGTTCAAATGACCCAATTGAAGTCGATGTAGATCAACTTGAAAAAAGAGTCAAAAACAGCTTTACCTTAAAGACAAAAGATGGAAGCGATTTTGTAGTAAACACACAGGATGACCTGGCAAGAGTTTCTATACATAACGTTGTGGATGTAGTTTCACAACTCTTTTTAGCAAATGATGAGATAACCAACTTCACAAAACTTCTTACCGAAGAGGTACCGAGGCTAAAATCTCTTCCACTTGAAAAGAGAGTTAACACTGATGATAATGTAATTATTGAGTTTGAAGGACCCAAAAAACTTCATCTTTTCTATGCACCAATTGAAGACAATTTAAATTCTATTGGCAGGGCAACAGATGGAAATATTGAAAAGTATTTAACTAACTGGGGTACTACAAACGTACAAAAATCAACTCTATTGGCAAGGCTTTCAATCGCTTACTTAAAGAAGTCTTCGTTCCAGAATCCAGAAAAAGCTTCACTGGATCCAAATCTAAAAATCGGGGAATATTTAGCCAAGCGTGCACTAGAACTTAATCCATCTGTGCTTTCATATATTGCAAATTACACAGTAAGTCTTAAAAAAGGAAATAAAAGTGAAGCTGATCACTATATGGAAAGAGCAAAAAGTGCTCCAGCTTCAACCGTTTACGACTGGATTTCACTGGGTCAGGTTCGTGCTACTGATGATAATTATGACGGAGCAATTGCTGCATTTAGAACTGCTACACAAATAGCTCCTACCAATGACGAAGCATGGACTAAACTTGGAGAATCTACTTTTAGTAAAGGTCAGGCATCAAATAACAAAGCTCAATTTGATGAAAGTTTGTCTTACTTTAAAAAAGCTCATGAACTAAATCCATATAATTCTGAAGCATGGTCTGGGGAAGGAAATGTATATTTTACTTATGCAAGCAGATTTAAAATATTTGAAAATATACCAAAATCAGAAGAATCTTATAAAAAGGCTTTTAAAGCTGATTTAAATTACTGGCCTGCACGTTTAAACTATGCAAAAATCCTTTATGGACAAGGACCAACCAGATATCAAGAAGCTTTAAAAGAGTTTTTTCACATTATAAATAGACTCAGTCCGCAAAACTCCGAAGCAAGATTCCTTGCTGCAAAAATACTTCAGTCTCAAGGAAATTTATATCCTGCTTATCAACAATATCAAGCTGCAATTCAGCTTGGTTTAAGCCAAAGCCAGCATGAAGATGCTCTTGAGCAGCTAAAAATTATTCAACAGGAAGTTCAAAAACAACAACAGGGTGGTCAGCCTCAACAACAGCAACAGGTTCAACAAGAGCCCAAGCAAGGAGAACAACAGCCCACACAAGGAGAACAACAACCTCAAGTTAACCAAGCTGGCGAAAAACCAGCTCAGGGCGAGCAACAGGGACAGGTAGAAAACAAAGGACAATCCATTAATACTAATGAATCTATCAAACAAATACTACAAAAAGAAAATGGTGTTCAGGAGGAAGTCAAAAACACTCAACCACAACCTGAACAAGCTGTGCCACCGCCGGTACAACAGATAGTTATGACTGAAAAAGGTTCAGCTGTTATAAAAATACTACCACCTAAACAATCTGCACAAAAAAAAGGATTGTTTGGGCGAAGTAAAAATTGATGTCAAATGAAATTTAAACTTACTTGCAAGTATCGGATTTGTCTGATTTATTCAGCAAATCCGATCGAGCATGAATGGTTGACCGAAGGAAGCCCGAGCTTGTCGAGGGCTATATAAAATGAATCCAAACGAATTTACAATGAAGAGGATTTATCCGGTTTATCCGGTTTATCCGGTTTATCCGGTAAATCCGATCAGGCTTGAAGGATTAGCATCGAGAAGCCCGAGCTTGTCGAGGGCTATATAAATGTACAGAGCAGGGATTGTAGGACTTCCAAATGTAGGAAAGTCAACTTTATTTAATGCCTTGATTAAAAACCATCAGGCTGAAGCTAACAATTACCCATTTTGTACTATTGAACCAAATATTGGCATTGTAAATCTCCCTGACATAAGGCTTTTAAAGTTAGCTGACCTTGTCAAAACCGAAAAAATTGTGCCTGCAGCATTTGAGTTTGTAGATATTGCTGGTCTTGTAAAAGGAGCAAGCAAAGGTGAAGGGCTTGGAAACCAGTTTTTAAGCCATATAAGAGAAGTAGATGCAATTGTTCATGTAGTAAGGTGTTTTAATGATCCAAACATTATTCACGTAGAAGAGACAGTAAATCCAATTCGCGACATTGAAACAATTAAATTAGAGCTTGCACTGAGCGATCTGCAGTCTATAGAAAGAAGAATAGACAACACAGAAAGAAAAGCAAAGAGCAATGATCCTGCAAGTAAAAACGAATTAAGAATTCTAGAAATTATTCAAAAAACACTTAATGAGGGAAAACTATTAACAACTTTAAAATTTGAAAATGAAGATTTAAAATTTTACAAATCACTCTTTTTACTTTCTGATAAACCAGTAATTTATGCAGCTAATGTTCTTGAAGGTGAGATACAAAGTCTTAAAAACAATAAGCTTGTAGAATTTGTGAAAAATTATGCAAAAGAAACAAATGCAAAATGTGTACCCATTTGTGCAACTCTTGAATCTGAATTAATTGCACTTACACAAGAAGAAAGAAAAACATTTTTATCAAGTGGAAACAGCAATGAGTCACCATACACTGGTGTAGATGATTTAATAAAAGCTACTTTTGATCTACTTGGCCTCAGTACATTTTTTACAGCAGGACAAAAAGAAGCAAGAGCCTGGACCATATTAAAAAGTACAAAAGCACCTCAAGCAGCAGGTGTTATTCACACTGACTTTGAAAAAGGTTTTATCAAAGCTGAGGTAATTAAATATAATGATCTCGTTAAGCTTGGCTCAAAAGTATTAGTTCGAGAAGCTGGCTTGGCAAGACTTGAAGGAAAAGAATATACAGTACAGGACAGTGATGTAATTGAATTTAAATTTAATGTTTAAAACGGAATCTCTTCGGTACTATTAACTAACTCATCAAAATTTGAAACCTGTTCTGCCTCAGAGTTTGTTTTTTTAAATGTTTGTATTTTTTCGGATTTTTCGGATTTTCCAGTACTTGCAGGCAGTTGGATAGACAATAGATCTTCTAAAAGAGTTATTGAGTTTGCATCAATTTCGATTTCTCTTTTTTTCTTTCCTTCATTGTTTGTATAAACATTGAGCTGTGCTCTACCTATTACAAGTACTTTATTTCCAGCCTTAAGCTTTCTTTCACACTCTTCTGCCAGATCACGCCAGGCATTTACTTTTATAATCTGACTTGTAATGTTTTCACCCTGCTGACTCTGTGAGCCGCGGAGAACATATGTAACCTCAAGAGTCAGATTTGTTACAGGAATATTTGTCGGAGTAAATCTTTTCTCTGGATCTTTTTTTAGCGTGCCTGAAACTGTTATAGAGTTTAAACTCATTTTTAGCTCTCTTTTTTTATGACTATATAACGCAATACATCATCTGAAATAGATAAAGTTCTTTTTAATGTGTTTGGTAACTCTGGAGGTGAATTAAACAAAACGGAAACGTAATAGCCTTCCTTAGAACCTTTAATTTTATGTGTAAATTTCTTTCTTGTAGGCTCTTCAATTTTAACTACACTTCCACCATAGTTTTTTATGGCAGATTCTAACTGCATAATGTTTTTTTCCAAACCATCATCACCAACGCTTGACTTAACTATAACTATTACTTCATATAAATTTTTTACTGGAGCTTTCTGCATAAATACCTCTTATAACTAGATTATTTAGTATAACACCCTGAATTCTGTTTTTATTTGTCTTTCATTATTTAAATAATTTCCTGCTTTATCCTTTAAATATTGAATATACACACTGATTTGGGGGCTAAGATTATCACTAAAAACAAGGTTAAAATTTTCAATCCATTCAATTAATATAACGGACTTCTTTTCTAAATAATATTCAATATCCTTTTTTGCAATCACCTTTTTGTAAAAATCCATATGTATGAAAGGCATTCTGCCAGAGTAACATTCACTTACACCTAAAAAAGTAGGACTTGTTATAAGTTCCTTTACATCCAATCCATGTGCAAATCCCTTTGCAAAAACCGTCTTACCAGCACCCATTTCCCCACTCAGTCCTATTAAAACAGGTTTGTTAATTGTTAATGCAAGCTCTGAAGCAATTTTAAAAGTATCATCAGGGCTTTTTGAAATATGCATCTTACGGTTCTACATTACTGTTTTTTTCATTTATCTGCGTATAGTCATTTATTTTTGTAAGTGGCTGTGTAATTTCAAGACCTTCCCCGCCAATGGTTTTTATAGGCTTTCCATCCACATATAAATAAAGTTTTTTCTGAGGAGCAATTTTTCTAAGAGTTTTATAAATCTGAAGATATCTTAACTGCATTGCAGCAGAACCACCACCAGTTACAAACTGTGAGGATATATCAATTAAAATATCATCCTCACTTTGCTCAACCTTGATAAGCCTTGTCCCAATGGGAATTTCAGTCATTATGCCTTTTAATTCTTCCTGTTTTGTCGGTCCAAGAAACAACTCCTTTAAAGATTCAGCCACAAAACTATTTTCGTCATCAACTTTTCGTGTTACAGGTATAAAAAGAAGTTCGTCTTTTCCTTTTATTTTTGTAAAATAAACTTTTGTTTCCTTTGTATTTTTACCGAAAACATTAAAGCGGTTATCTAAATTTTCTTTATCTAATTTTTTTTCAGTGTCCGTGAGTGAGGAACATGCTGTATTTAAAATCAAGACAAAACAACTTACAAGGTAAACGAAAAATTTGTTATTGTGTGTTGTCATTAATTTCTTCCGGTAAAAGTTTAATTCCAATATCTAAAAGTAATTTATTTTTATCAAATGAAAGATTTACAAAGTCTATTGTAAGGCCACCCTTTTCATATTTGTGAAAGTCAAAAACAGGATTTATTAAATCTTCAAAGAACTTACTGAAGGATTTACTCATTTCAGCATCTTTTGTAAATATATCTTCTATCTCTGTTTGAAGATCATCTATAACAAGCTTTTTTTCTTTTATAATCAGATTACCAGAAAATAACATTTTTATGGGCTCTGACTCGGGATTTTCAAGACTTTTTACAATTCCACTAAACTCAACAAAACCCTTACTGTCAATGTTTAAACTGAGATCGTTAATTGCCACTTTTGTAGTTCCAAAAGGTGGAACAGGTAAATTCAGTTCACTAAAAATCTTTTGCCATTTAGGTAGGGTGTTTAAAATTCTTGAAACATCAGATATATCAATCTCTGCATCTGAAAGTATTGTTAATGGCAGCGCTGCCTGATACTTTTTCTTTTTATTTTTTTTGAAATAAATCGGACCTTTTGTTTCAAGCTTAAACACCTCCACAGGAACATTACTTACAAAAAGATGTTTTGCATTGAGCGTAAATGATTTTGCTTTTTTCCTGAAGAGATCAATTCCGCTAAATAGCTTTAAGTCTACATTTACATCACTAGTTTTTGTTTTAAGCTTGACTATTGATTTAATTGTTGCTTCAGTCAGAAAATCAATTAAAAAGTTAAAGCCCGAGTATTTCTGAATTCTATAGAGAAAATTATTAACAACAGGAATAGTATGTATATTTTGCGAATTAAATTCGATTTTTTCACTTTCAAGACTTTCCTGAGCACCAGCAGGAATTACAGAAGTATTTATCCAGATTACAGCAAATAAAAAAAATGATAAAAGCTTTTCTGTCAAATTTCATTTCCCCTGATAAAAAACTCTGTCAGAAAATCCTTTGTAAGCAAGTACAGTAAAAAATAAAACTATTACAAACAGTACCCATGCCATACTAGAAGCATATCCTAATTTAAAATCTTCAAAAGCATTTTGATATGCATAGAGGGAATAAAATGATGTTGCATATTGTGGACCGCCGGAAGTCATCACATAAGCTGGCACAAAATATTGAAAAACAGAAATTATTCCAATGATTAAATTAAAAAATATTGTGGGTGTAAGCATTGGAATTGTAATTAAAAATAGTTTTTGAAAAAATCCTGCACCATCAATTTCACTGGCTTCATAAAGAGTTTCAGGAATATTTTGCAGACCTGCAAGATAAATTAAGACTGAATTTCCAATTGACCAGAGACTCATAATAATAAGCGGGATTAGCGCCCATTTAGGGTCAGAAAACCACAAGGGACCATGTATGTTAAGTTTGCTTAAAAAATTATTGAACAAACCCCCTTCATCTCCCCGAAAAATCCACATCCATACAATAGAGCTAGCAACAAGAGGAATAATACTGGGTAAATAATAGCAGGTTCTATAAATTGTTATCCCTCTAATCTTTTGATTTAAAAGAACAGCAAGGGATACTCCAATTATTACTGAAAGAGGAAGGGTAATAAATGCATAAATAAAAGTTATTCGAAGCGAAATCCAGAAAACCGGATCCAAAAACATGAGAAGATAATTATCTAGACCAATCCACAAGGGCTTACGTAAAATATCATACTCAGTAAAACTAAGGTAAAAAGAAGCCAGTATGGGTCCAAGGAGAAAAACCAAAAGTCCTATCAGCCAAGGAAATAAAAATGTCAGTATTAAAAAAAGGTTTGAGCTCTTATACATAAAATAAAAATGAAAAAACAACAAAATCTACTACGCAGAACCCTTATTTACTCGCTTTTAATAATAGCAATTACTCTGCCCGGATATTTTGGTCAGATACCTTTAATATCAGACTATTTACATGACATTGAAAACAAAACTTATGATCTTTTATTCATTGCAAGACACAAATTTAAATTGAGTCCCAAGCCTCCAAAAAATATTGTAATCGTAGGTATTGATTCACAGTCAATTGATAAGGTCGGTGTTTCCTGGCCTTGGCCAAGACAATTTCATGCCAACCTACTTGATGCACTGTCACAAGCAGGTGCAAAATTTGTAGTTTACGACATTGTTTTTGACACAATATCACCACTCAGCCTTCAAAGCCAGGATATACAGGGCGATGAGACTGTTGGCTCAACCTCATTTGATGCAGGTACAGAAGATGACAATATTTTTGCTAATTCTATTTTAAATGCAATGAATGTATTCTTAGCCTGTGAAGGTGAACCAATTTCAAATACCGAGTATCATGCGGCTTTGCCAATACCTCCATTTCTTATGGCGCTAAACAATAATATTAGTTTCCTCGGCAATGCAAGCGTAAAATATGACAATGATAATTTTATAAGAAGAGCAAAAATAATTTATCCTGAGTTCTATAAAGATCCGGCACTTACAAGTTCCACAGCTCTTAGAGTTATACAAAAACATTTAAAGGTAAAAGCCCGAGTAAATCCTGATTACAGTGTAGTCTTTGGAAATATAAGAGTTCCACAGGAATTTCTAGTTAATTACTATGGCCCTGCACAAACAATAAAAACAATATCCTATTGGAAAGCACTTGATTTACTTTATGGTGGAAAAGGTTCATTTTTTAAAAATAAAATTGTTTATATTGGAAGAACAAACTTAAAAGCTTCAATAGATCCATTTAAAAGTGTAAGATCTCCTGATTCATTTCCAATGCCATTTGCATCAATATCACCTAATTACTCCGGTGTTGAACTTCAGGCAACAATAGCAGGGAATCTAATGGAAAGACTCTTCATAGTTGAAATGAATAAGATTTTGCTTCTACTTACCCTGATCGGAATTGCTGCAGTATCGTGCTTTATTGTTTACAAGTTCAGACAAAGACTTGGCTTATCTCTTTTATTAAGTTTATCGTTTTGCATTGCTTATTTACTTTATGCTTTTATACTTTTTACTTTCTTGGAAATATCTATTCCACCTACATTTGGAACTTATGGTGTAATTATCCCAATATATCTGGTTAATTTTATGGACCAGTACTTTGTCGTTGACAGAGCAAGGCGCAGGCAGGCAAAGATATTCAGACAGCTTGTTCCAAGTCAGATAGCAGATGAAATTGAAAGTATGGGAGAAGAACAGCTTGCTCTTGGCGGTACAAAAAGAGAAATAACAGTATTATTTACCGACATTGAAAACTTTACAAAGCTATGCGAAAAAAGTGCTCCTGAAACGATTGTTAATATTCTAAATCAATTTTTTACTGAAATGGTAAAGGTAATTCACAAACACAATGGTCTTGTAGATAAATTTATTGGGGATGCAATTATGGCAATCTGGGGCTCTCCAAAAACCCTTGATAAAAAATTACAGGCTGAGTTCATTGCGAATTGCGCTCTTGAAATGAAAAGAGAATTAAAAAAATTAAATCAAAAATGGAATGAAAACAACATTGACACAAATCTTGGAATAAGAATGGGAATTAATACCGATGAGGCAATTACAGGAAATATCGGATCTCTGGACAGAATCCAGTTTAGTGCAATTGGTGATGGTGTAAATCTTGCCGCGAGACTTGAAGCTGCAAATAAAGTTTATGGAACTGGAATTCTTATGTCATCAAATACAGCAAAGCTACTTGATAATGGATTTCTTTTAAGGGAAGTTGATACAGTACTTGTTCCGGGCAAAGACATCCCTATAGATATTTATGAACTTGTAGATCCTGAAGAGAAATCTCCTGAATTAATTCAAAAATACATAGATGGGTTAAAAAATTACAGAGGAAAAGATTTTGCTGAGGCTATAAAGTTGTGGGAAGAGTGTTTAAAAATGTACCCAGAAGACATGCCTTCACAAACAATGATAAAAAGAACATTAAAGCTTCAGGAGCTTCAATCTAATTTTCAGTTACCTGATGACTGGAAACCAATATGGAATGTGGAAACTAAATAATTTATGTTTCATGCTCATCGTGATGAGACAGAGTACCAATTAAATAGACTGTTAAAAATACTCCACCTAAAATAAGAAGTGAAAGCGTTACTGAAATTGCTACATCCATTTTATTTTACAGCCCTCGACAAGCTCGGGCTTCCTTAATATATCTAATTAACCACTTATTACAAAAAACCAAACATCAAATGTAACAAATCTAGTATAAATTATAGTACTAGCTATGAAATCACTCCTTTTAAAAACCTTTATGAAATCTTGGGATTTAGCTTTTAAAAAGCACCCCTGGATAGAAGCATTTTGTCTATCTGTGATTTTCCACATAATATTGCTGAATTTTATATGGTTATGCTGTCAGATACATGTAATGATTTTTCCACAGCAAAGACATGAAAAAGTAATCGAGATAGAATTTGTAAAATAATGATAATCACTACTTAGCTAGTGTATATTTCTAAGTAATCTGATTACAAGGTAAGATTTTATTCGATTTATTCGATAAAATCTGAATTGCGCTAAAAATAGCATACCAGGAGCACTTTGCAAAGCCTGACAAGCGAAGAATGAGCGAGGAAGGCGGTGTAAAAAACTATGAAAGCAGAAATTATATCAATTGGAACAGAATTACTTCTTGGTCAGATAGTTAACACCAATGCCGCATATTTGGCATCTGAACTTAAAGAAATTGGTATTGATTCCTGTTTTCAAACAACAGTTGGAGACAATGAAAAAAGAATACATTGTGTTTTAGAAGAGGCTCTAAAAAGATCAGACATCATAATTACAACCGGCGGGCTGGGACCTACTGCTGATGATTTAACCCATGAGTCAATCTGTAGTTTTTTTAGTGAAAAAACTATATTAGATAAAAATATCTTACATCAAATTCAAAAAAAGTTTTCTTTAAGAGGCTATAAAAAAATGCCACAAATGAATAAAAAACAAGCATACAAGCCATCACCTGCAAAATGGATATCAAATAAAACAGGTACTGCAAATGGAATTATATGGAGAGTAAACAAAAAAATAATCATAACCTTTCCAGGAGTACCTACGGAAATGTACCAAATGTGGAAGGATACTGCAAAACCATATTTAAGAAAACTTTCAAAGGGAGATGTTTTTTTTTCAAAGACTTTAAAGTTTACTGGTATCGGGGAGTCTGCATTAGCTGAAAAAATAAACAGTTTCTTTGATTTAAAAAGTCCTACTGTAGCACCATATACATCCCTGGGTGAGGTAAAAATCCGGGTTACTGCAAAAGCAGGCACAAAAGATAAAGCCAGAAAAATTGTAATCCCTGTCGTAAAAAAAATATTATCCAAAACAAAAGAATATTATTTTGGTGATGATGATGAAACTCTTGAAAAATTAATTGCAAAAGAACTAACTCAAAAGAAACAAACAATTGCAATAGCTGAATCATGTACAGGAGGGTTGCTTTCAAAAAGACTAACTGATATTCCTGGCTCTTCAAAATACATTAAATTAAATATAGTAAGTTACTCCTATGAAGCCAAAACTAAAATCCTTAATGTACCAAAAGAATTATTAAAAAAATACGGCGCTGTCAGTTCTGAAGTAGCAAAAAGTATGGCAACTGGCATAAGAAATTTATCAAGCTGTGATTACGGTTTATCAATTACAGGTATTGCTGGCCCCGGTGGCAGCACAAAAAATAAACCGGTTGGGCTGGTTTACTTTGGGCTGGCAACCAAAAAAAATGTTAAAACAGAAAAAAAAATGTTTGGAATTAACTCGAAAAGAGAAGATATAAGGTGGCTTTCCACACAGTTTGCACTAAACTGGCTTAGAAAAGAGATTTCTTAATTCTTTTGCTAATTCTACATTTAAGGCATGTCCGCTTTTAAAGCCAATTACATGCATGTTGATATTTAAAGGATTAATCCCACACAATCTTAAATCGCCAATTATATCCAGAAGTTTATGATAAACAGGTTCAAGCGGCTCATGTAGTTTTTTATTAAAGCCTTCTTTTTCAAGAGTTAAAAGCTTATCACTCATATGAAAAAAATCGTTTTCTTCTTTTGTAGCAAAAGTTCTTGCTAAAAGAATTTTCTTTATATCATCTCCGCTCTGCCAGCTTGCCCACAATTTTCCAAGAGCAGAATGATTCCAGTCCATAAAATAACTAACCTTAAATCCTTTGTGAGGAATTGCTGCTATTTCTTTATTTTTGTCTTTTACAAATAAAACATTTTTTAATTCGAGTCGCTTCTCTTCACCACTAGAAAAATCTGATTTTAAAAAAGCATCGTGCCAGTGTAATGCACTACCATCACCAAAAATAAGTTCATTTTTATTTGTTTTTATCTCTACATCATCAATTTTTAAAATTGAGCATGCTGCCAAAAAGTGTTCTACCAGGCATATACTTTCACTGCCAGCGGCTAAAACAGTATTTCTTGTAGAGTTAGAAACATTTGTTACAAGAGCCGGGATTTTCTCATTATTCAATATAAAAACAATTCCAGAGTTTTTTTTACCCTTATTTATTGAAACAGTTACTTCCTCTTTTGAAAATAATCCACTACCATGTAAATGTAATGTTTTATTTTCTGTCATTGTTTTTATGTCGGTCATTATGAACTCAAGTACAAATATACTACCTCAAAATATACCACCATTAAAACACCAGATTCATGTTTTAGGTTTAAGTTTAATTTTACTTTTAAAGAGCTATTTTGCACTATTTAAATTTAAAATCCCTGTTCGACAGGTATTGGAACAAATTGTTGCTATTGGTTTTAACACATTACCCATGGTTATTTTAATAACCTCATTTTCAGGAATGGTTCTTGCTATAGAAACTGCAGACTGGTTAGATAAATACGGTGGTAGAGATGTTGTTGGCGCACTTATTTGTTTATCTTCTATAGTTGAAATTGCTCCTGTATTTGTAAGTTTTGCAATAGGTGCCCAAGCTGGAACTGCCATAACTGCTGAACTAGCTCATCAGCAAATCACAGAACAAATTTCCGCATTAAGACTTTCCAAAGTAAATCCTGTAAATTACCTTGTTGCAACAAGACTGATAGCCGGTGTTTATTCATTGCCATTAGCTGTAATTATCGGAGCATTTTCTTCTATTATTGGTGGAATGTTTGTAGCATATTTTCAGGCACATATAGAATACAGCGTATACATTGACTCAGTCTGGAGAGCATTAAGAATGAAAGACATCTGGTTTGCACTTGTAAAAAGTTTTGTTCTTGCAAATTATTTAATTGCAGTACACACTTCATTTGGGCTTGGTACACGTGGCGGTGCAAAAGAAGTAGGAATGATGACGTCACTAAGCACCATCTGGACAACTGTTGGTGTAGTTTGCATTGATGCTGTTTTAGATTATTTTATGTACGTGGGTTAATAACCTATATTTAAGCAGTTGTTACTTGGTTTACGCTGGTATCCTTGCATCTTGCCTGGGATTGTAATTCATTTTTTAAGGCAGAAAGTCCAATATATGCTACTGCACCTAAAGGTCCACCAAGTGCAGCTATAGCAGCTCCACCACCAATAGCCAGTGCCACTCCTTTGCAAGCAGCTCCTTCTAATGCTCCTGATCTAATATTCATATATAAAATCCTTTCAATATAAAACTGTAATCTTTACACCTATATAAAGCAATTCTAATAATAAAATTGATAGCTTATTTTTTTAACCTCAGCTTAACCAAAATATTAATAAATTTAAGTATTTAAAGCTTTAAGCAGCCTTAGAAAGTTCAACCTGCGGGAGCGGGTTTTGAGCTGTGGTTTCATCTTTTCCAGAAATCCACTTTTTAAATGGCAGGTGTTCCAGAATTCCATTAATAAATGTTTGTTCAATTATACGACTACCAACTCCAACAACAGCATTATCAGATGGTAAACAGAATGCTCTACCAACTGACTTACCTACAAACTCATCTGTAAGTGTTCCTGGTTCAATGTCAGCCGGATCTATAACATCAAGTGCAATTAAAGCTAATCTATAGCCAACTCTTACCACCATATTGCCAAAACCCTTAAATATCCTTATGACACTATTTTTAATTGATCCATCAGCTGGATCACCTGAAACATTTGTATTAAATGCTACTTTGCCCAGAGTATTTTCAACTGCGTTTCGCACACCTTTAACCCATACTTTTGCAGTCACTGGCTTATTATCAATTGCTTCTCTAATAGTGCCTGTCGTGCCATGTCTTGCAACTTCAGAACCCAGCCTAAAAATAGTGCTTGTAACAGGATTTGAAAATACTGTGGCTTCAGCAAACCTAAAAACAGCTCTTAAAACTGCATCAACCATTGCTGGAATACTTACTAAACTTTTAGTTTTTTCGGCCCTGTTTAAAACTAGCAATAGATTTGCTTCAACATTATTAGGCTTCTTATCAACAATTTCCAGCGGAGCTACTGGTATTTGTACTCTTGGTGATATAGCAGGCGATACTTGCATTTAGTTTTTCTTTCTGACTTATAAATCAGTTATGATTAACTTATTTGTAGTGTATGCTTTTCTTAAATACCCCATCATTGGTGTACAGTAGTAAATCTATCAAAATAAACCTTTTAAAAAATCAAATATAAATGCCAAGATTAAATATTTTAATAATTAAGATAAATTATTAATTTCATCTTATTTTCAGTTAGATTTTTATATTATTAATCTTCAATAATTCAATGAAGCTTAAATTATTTTAAGCTTCATACAAGCTATGACGTTTTATTTAAATTAAAATCAAAAATGTTACCTTACGGATTCTTTCTAAAACCTTAGTGCTAATTGATTAACCAGTATTACTTATTAATGCTGATGTTTCTCCTACTGCTTCACCATGCCATGCTTGTTTGAAGGTATCAACTGCTCCACTAAACCATGTTGAGTAAGTATCCAGAAATCCAGGTTTTCCCTCTTGAATCGGTTGACCATTTACTTTAGTCGCTGTATCAAACTGTTCATTTGTAATTTTTAAATAATCTGCATTAATAATATGGCTCTTATTAAGAGCACCTTGTGCAATATTTTTTAGATTTTCAATTCTTCCAAGACACTCTCTTCTCTTTGAGAAAAACCTCAGGAAAAAATCATCATTAAAACTTACAAACGTATTAAATAAGAAATTGAAAAATCTGTTCTCAGCAAATGCAGATTTCCTTAGATGGAAATAGGGCTCAAGAATATTACTAACTGTTAATGCTATTCCTAATATACTGTTTCTATGTCTGTCTTTTTGGGCTTTATATAGTTCAGCTAAAGCTTTATCGCTTTTAGGATCAGGATTATTTTTAATTAATTCTTCTATTTTTGTATACTGACTTCCTTCGTCTTGTTCCTGAAGTATAAATCTGGTCAGGTAATTAAACATTGAAAATGATTTTCTGGATGCTGATGCTGCATTAATTAAATTTTTCCCTGTTTCTATGCCAGCAATTCCCCAGATACACTTTAAAGGATCAAATATCACTGTTCCTATTAACCCAAGTCCGGCACAGATAGGACCTGTTAAATCTGTAAATGAAGCGCGACTTTGTATTGCACAATCTCGTTCTGAGATTTTTATTGTCGTAGGATCTGTTTTCCCAGTTACTGGATCTTTTTTTTCATTTCTACGATCTACTCCAACAAAACCATGCTCCAGTGATTTAGATGAATCTCTGTTTTTTTCTTCTTCTACTGTAACTTCCTGAAAGAATTTTCTATCAATTTTTTCCATTAGAACTTCTTTGGGATTTCTAAAACCTTTCAAGTGTTCTCCCATTCTATCTTTTAACATTTCAACGTATAAGCCTATTTCTGACTTGTTTGGTATTTTTTCTTCTTTTGGCCTTTTAGCTTTAAAATAATTTACAGCTTTTTCCTTCATGCCTTTTAATACTTGATTGTATTCATTAACACCATTTTGGCTAAAGAAAGACTTAACCCATGATGTGGTTAAATCAGTTACTGTTGTAACAAAATTTCCATGAAAAGCACTTGTAAAAAATCTTGCTCGCCAGAGAACTCTAGCCGGGAAATCTAACAATGTATCAATAGTTGTTCTATAACTATTACCAAGAAATCCTGAAACAACAGACATTATGGGTTTTATTTTTGCAGTATTTCCTGCCCATTCCCATAATTTCGGAATAACTTTTTCACCAAATAATACTCCCTGTCTTTGATTCTCCAGAGCATCATCCATTAATTCAACCTTGTTTATTGCTCTTGCTTGATCTTTTAAATCTTCTTCTTTTAAATAGTTTTCTTTATATGAGTTTTGCCCCCAGGTATAAACCTCATACATTCCTTCATCTCTTTTTCCAGTAAGAAAACCAGATACAACATTTAGTCCTTTTACTAGTGAACCTACAAAAATATTGTTTTCAGGATCTAAAAAAGATGCAAAGTAGTTTTTAATAAGCTCTATTCCAAAAGCACACTCCATATAGTTTGTAGTGGTTCTGCCATACTTAGAGTTAATTTGTGCCCATTTACCACCACCATGAGCAGCACTAAACTGTGGAGCTCCATCAGCTTCATTTTGATTATGCACAATACGGTGTAATATTCTACTTACGTTTGTTGACATTTGGATTTACTTTTAAAAAATTGGACTTGATATATTTCTAAAATAAAATGGTTTGCTACTTTCCTTTTAGTTTGCACAAGAAAAAAGGCCAAATTAGCAAGACATTTAATCTGATTATTTACGATTTAACAATGACAAGTCAATCTTTTCTTAACAATTAAATTAGATTTTAACTAAGTTATTTCCTTTTCTTAACCTTTGGTAGTTTAACAAAGGTTTCATGCATTTGTCACATGAATTTTTAGAATTTTTTAATGATTTTAAAAAATCTAAATAACCTACTTTTTTAGTATGAATTTGGCAAATTTCAACATAAACAGGATAAAATAATTTTTCTACGATGAAATTATTCGAATATGAAGCAAAAACAATAATGAGCACGGTAGGCATTCCAGTGCCCAACGGTCAGACTATAAAAGTAGCTGAAGAAGTTTTTAATCTTAAGGTTAACTATCCAGTAGTTATTAAATGTCAGGTACAAACCGGTGGGAGAGGTAAAGCTGGTGGGGTTAAATTTGCAAACAACGTTGATGAGGCCTATGAAATTGCAAAAAAACTTTTAACTTTAGAAATAAATGGAATAAAAACAAGTTGTCTTTTAATAGAGCCAAAAACTGAAATTGAAAAAGAATTATATGTAGCTATCACTCTGGATAGAGGTAAAAAGTGTCACATACTTCTTGGATCCTCTGAAGGTGGAGTAGAAATTGAATCTTCTGATTCTGTAAAAATTGTACCGGTAAAAAACAATTACAGTCCTTATTTTGGAAGAAAGCTTGCAAAAGAAATGGGCCTTGAAGGACAGAAGCTAACAATGGTTTCTGAAATTATAAACAAGCTTTATTTTCTCTATGAAAATCATGATCTTGATCTGGCTGAAATAAACCCACTTGTTTTTACAAAAGATAGAAAAATAATAGCTCTTGATGGAAAAATGACTGTAAATGATGATGCTATTGACAGGCAACCATTTTTTCAAGGCTGGGAAATTAACCACATGACTGATATCAGTGAAAGAGAATTAAAAGCCAAAATAGCCGGATTAAATTTGGTTGAACTAAGCGGAAAAATTGGAATTATTTGTAACGGCGCAGGACTTACCATGGCAACTATGGATCTGGTTAAAAAACATGGCGGAGAACCAGCAAACTTTTTAGATGTAGGCGGAGGAGCAAACGAATCCCGAGTAAGAAGAGCACTTAAACTTGTAGCTGATAATCCAAATGTAAAAATAATTCTTGTAAATATTCTAGGTGGGATTACTGCATGTGATGAAGTAGCAAAAGCACTTAAAGCATTTGCTCTTGAAAATCCGGATAGAAAAATAGTAGTAAGACTCCTTGGAAACAATCAAGATAAAGCCAATGAAATCATGAAAGGAACAGGAATTAAATCTATAGATGATTTAGATCAAGCTGTTAAGGAGGCTGTTGCATTAGGCGAGCCAGCATAACGCAAGATGTAAGGGCAGACCTATGTGTCTGCCCAGATAACGTGATAAGGAAAAACAATGTCAATCTTAATCAACAAAGAAACAAAAATTATCGTTCAGGGCATAACCGGTAACATGGGTAAGACTCATACTGCCCTTATGCTAAAGTACGGCACAAAAATCGTTAGTGGTGTTACACCAGGGAAAAAAGGACAGGAAGTTTCAGGGGTTAAAGTATACGACACCATAGCTGAAGCAAAAGAAAAAACAGGTGCAACTGTTAGCTGTATTTTTGTTCCACCATATGGAGTTCTCGACGCAGCATATGAAGCATATGATGCCGGTATAGAACTTGTGGTAATTATTACAGAAGGTATTCCTCCACACGATGAAGTAAAAATCATAAGACGTGCTAGTGAACTTGGTATAAAAGTAATCGGTCCAAATTGCCCAGGAATAATTACACCCGGAGAATGCTTGATAGGAATACATCCTGGAATTATTTATAAACCAGGCAAAGTTGGAATGATAAGCAGAAGTGGAACACTTACTTATGAAGTTGCGCTAGCACTTTCAAATGCCGGTATCGGTCAGTCTACCTGTATAGGAATAGGTGGAGATCCAGTTATTGGTCTTGGTTTTATAGAGTGTTTAAAATTATTTAATAACGACCCTGCTACAGAAGCCATAGTTCTTATGGGTGAAATCGGCGGGACAGCAGAAGAAGAGGCCGCTGAACTAATTAAAAAAGAAATTAAAAAACCAGTAGTGGCTTACATAGCAGGACGCACTGCACCACCTGGAAAAAGAATGGGACATGCCGGAGCAATAATTTCAGGTGGAAAAGGAACTGCTGAAAGTAAAGTAAAAGCATTTAAAGAAGCAAAGGTAGAAGTAGCAGAAGTACCAAGTGAAGTAGTAGATCTTATAAAAAAAGTTATTAAGATTCCAGTAAAAGTATAAAGTAAAACCCGTAACCATGATACTTTCGGTTACATAAAAAAATTAAATGTTGATTAATATTTGACTAATGTAACCGGCGGTTACGGGTTTTAAAAGCAGGTTTTGGTATATTCTTGGAATGATTACTGAAGAACAGAAATATATTTCAGGAATTTATAGAAATATTGGATTTGCATTTCTTTCTCCAGTTGGTGCTTTAATATTTCAATATTTAATTTCTGAAAAGAGTTTTTCAGTTATAAGATTTTTACTGTGCGGATTAATTTCAGCAATAAGTTGGATATTTTTCTATTTAGGGTATAATAAAGTCAAGGAGAGGAAAGATGGCTAACAATGATATACTCGGATTAATAGCCATAGCATCAGTTGTTATACCTGCAATACTACTTGCGATTTACTTTGAATATGATCAAAAGAAAAAAAGAGAAAAGAAAAGTTAAAAACTATGAAACACTATGAAAGCTAGTTAGTTATTTTTTTTTAGCAACCACCCAATCATATAAATTACCCGGGAAATACTCTGAAGTTAAATCTCTTACTTTCCAATCATCTTTAGTTTCTAATTTATTTGCACCAAAGTAACTCAAAGCATCACTATCAGGAAACATATAAAAAGCAACTGATCCATTTGGATTAAGTAAATCAATAAGTTCTTCCCGCACAATCATCTCTTCCTTTTCTAAAGGACCATTTAAAGAAGACCCAATTAATACATCAAACCCATCCTTAATTTCATCTGGAATAAAACTATGTGCATCTACACCAGTGTAATAAGTTAAGGTTCGCAGTTTGTTTTCTCCACCTCTAGATTTAAGACAAAACTTAATTATTGCTTTTCCCTCTTTTCCATCAGGTGGTAAATATGTTTCATCTCGTTTTATCTGTCCACCCATAGCTAATATTTGTCTTATCATAGCTTTGTAGTTATCTACTCTGTTTTGATATTCAAAATCCCTAGATCTATCAGCAAAAATAAATGTAGAACCATCTGTCATAGCCAATGCTTCTACAAATTCAAATCCACATGCTGGATAATAAACCTTAAATCTTCTCTATTTGGATTAATAATTGGTAACAAATTAAGTGCTCGAGTTGCACATGGATCTCTTGCCCAATATATTTCTTCAGAACTTAAGTCATTACCAAACATTGATACAAGATAACCCAATCTACCAAGAATTAAATTATTAGTAAAAAAAAGCTCTGATTCACTTTGTTCTATTCCTCTCCTACTATAATCAGAAAATATAGGACTAGACTTGAACATCAATCCTTGCACTACTTGTCGTATAGACTGCATCATATGATTCTTAAAAATTATTATTTAGATTCCAATAAAATTGATTTTATTATTATTGAAATCTATGTTAGTCCGTAGAAGAGAGAGTATAACTTAGATTAGATAAAGAATACATTAATTTTTTTTTAATTTAAAGCTTAAACAAAATATAAATACAGCCTTAACTTAAAAACGCACTTGCTTCACTTAACTTTTCTGACAATTTACCAACAGGCGATGTTTCATGAAGCTCCATTGGTACTTTCTTAATTAAAAATAAATACCACTTATGAAGCGAATCAATTAAAACAATTACTGCCAGCCCTGCAATTGTAGAAACCAATACAATATTTACAAGAATGCTGGGTTCCGGAACCCCACCTTCTCCTGTGATTTTTGAAACCATTCCAAAACCCGGATCAAAAATTTGTTCTAGCGCACAAGTAATAGTCACAGTAAACATAAAAAACATTGGAATAGCAGTGAGTAAAAGATATTTAGATTTGCCCATTTTTATTAAAATGGTTGAGCCTATTGCAAGCGCTATAGCAGCCAGAAGCTGGTTTGCTACACCAAATATAGGCCATATAGTGGCTACATTTCCATAATAAATCATATATCCCCAAGCACATACTACAAGTAAACTCCCGACAATGTTTGTAATTTTATTTTTGTAGTCTGCCCATGATGGGTTAAAAACTTTTAATGATTCCTGAAACAAAAATCTTGAAACCCTTGTGCCAGCATCGATTGTCGTAAGGATAAATAGTGCTTCAAACATAATTGCAAAGTGATACCAGATGGCAGCAATAGACCCCATAAAAGGCAGGCTAGAAAAAACTTTTGTCATGCCTACAGCCAGACTTACTGCACCACCAGTTCGTCCTATAAGGTTTTCTTCACCCACCATTTTTGTTAGTGAATCTAATTCAATTGGTGTAACCCATAGAGGCATGTGAGTTGAATTAATCGCATAGTAATCATTTGGATTTAAAATACATGCAGCAATAAGTGCCATAATAGCTACAAAAGCTTCCATAAGCATTCCACCATAGCCTACAAATAAACACTCAGACTCTTTTGTAATTAATTTTGGTGTGGTGCCAGAACCTATTACAGAATGAAATCCTGATATAGCACCACATGCAATCGTGATAAATAAAAACGGAAACATTTTTCCTGGTAAAACTGGTCCACCACCATTTATAAACTCAGTAACCTTTGGCATTTCTAAATTCGGCGCTACACAAATCACACCAATAGCCAGTAAAAATATCACCCCGATTTTTAAAAATGAACTTAAATAATCTCTAGGTGCAAGTAAAAGCCAGACAGGAAGCGATGCTGCAAAGAAACCATAAATAGCAAGCATAATAGTAAGTGTTTTTCCATCGTAAATAAAATATTTTGCAATTGCTTCATTTTCCTGTACCCACTGACCAGAAACTACAGCAAATATCAAAAGTAAAAAACCAATTATAGAAGCTTCTTTTGTTTTGCCTGGTCGCAAAAATCTCATGTATAAACCTATAAAAATTGCAATGGGAATTGTAGCGCTTATCGTAAATAGCCCCCATGCACTATCTTTTAGTGCATTTACTACAGCAAGCCCAAGACCTGCCATTGCCACTATCATTATGATAAAAATTGCAATGCCACTTGCTATGCCACATACAGGACCAATCTCTTCAAGTGCAAATTGGGATATAGATTTTCCATCTCTTCTAACTGACATTAAAAGAATAATAAAATCATGGACAGCACCAGCAAAAACTGAACCCACTAATATCCATAAAAACCCAGGGAGATATCCAAACTGCGCAGCTAAAACTGGTCCCATTAAAGGACCAGCACCTGCTATAGCTGCAAAGTGATGCCCAAAAACTATGTATTTATTTGTAGGCACATAGTCATGTCCATTGTTTAAACGGTTACTTGGGGTAGCTCTTCTGTCATCAAGATTTAAAATTTTTCTAGCGATAAATCTTCCATAAAAGCGATAACCTAAAGTAAGAAAACAAACAGAAGCAACGGTTAACCAGAGTGCATTTATTTTTTCCTGAGGATTAACAATTTGAGTTACAACAGCAAATGAAAATACACAAAGAAGAATTACTAATAGCCAAAAAAAAATCTTGATTACCGAATTCGTCATATTAGATTATGTACTCTTAACTGAATTCTCTATATTCTTTAAAATTTATTATCTATATATAAAACGCACAGTTTTTCATTAAGACTAATTTATTCTTATTCAAATAAGGCTAATCTTAACCTGTTATCCCTAGTGTTAATTTTAGCTGGGTATATTGCTTTATGCTAATATCTTTATCTACCAGAATTACACTTTATAAACATACTTGAGCACTCCTTCTAAAACCAGATTTATCTACTTAAAGACACAAAAGCATTTGGACTACTATGTCCCTGAGGTTTTCTAATATGGAGTATGTAATAGGTATTGTAGTAGGTTTTATTTTAGTCCTTATTAATGGGCTATTTGTAGCCATTGAATTTGCTCTTGCAAGGGTCAATAAAACCAGAATTGAACAAAAGGTCAAAGAAGGAAGTAAAACATCAGCACTTGTTTTAAATGCTTTAAATAAAATTGACAGCTATATTTCAGCTTCACAAGTAGGGATAACCATAAGCAGCCTTGCTCTTGGTGCTATCGGTGAAATGACCATAGCAAAATTGCTTATGCCTGTAGTTGAAAGGTTTGTAAATCCTGAAATTACTACTCTTACTGCTCACAGCATTGCCCTGCCAATTGCACTATTGTTTGTAACTTATTTCCATGTAGTAATTGGCGAAATCATTCCAAAAACAATTGCTTATGTAAATCCACAAAAAATAGCATTTATATTAATTTGGCCCCTTGAAATATTTAAGTTTCTTACAAGTCCTCTTGTAAAGTTTTTAAATATTTCAGCTTCAGGAATATTACGTATTTTTGGGATCACTGACCTGAGAACAACTTTTGTTTACACAGAAGATGAATTAAAAATGTTATTGAATGTAAGTCAAGAAGAGGGCGTTCTTGAAGAATCTGAGAAAGAAATGATTACAAATATTTTTGATTTTCCGGATACCGTAGCCAGGGAAATCATGACTCCAAGAACTGACATGGTATGCATTGATGCCAATGAACACATTGAGGATGTAATTAAATCAGTTATAGAATCAAAACATTCCAGAATCCCTATTTATGAAGAGTCAATTGACAATATTATTGGAGTTATTACTACAAGAGATTTACTCGAGCAAACACATCTTGGAAACAGTCAGATGTCTTTAAAAGAAATCACAAAAGGCGTTATTAAAGTCCCTGAAAGCAAACCGATTGATGACTTGCTTACTGAATTAAAAAGAAAATCATTGCAACTTGCAATAGTTATAGATGAGTTTGGTGGAACATCTGGTCTTGTAACAATTGAAGATATAGTAGAAGAAATTGTAGGAGAAATACCTGACGAATATGACACAGAACTTGAACCAATACAAGTCTTACCAAACAACGATATTCTTCTGGATGGAAAACTTACTATCGATGAGATCAATGAAAAACTTGGAACAAGATTTTCTAAAGAGCACTATGACACAATTGGAGGTTTTACATTTGGATTGATTGGAAACGAACCAAATGTTGGAGATGAAGTTGAAAACAATGGCTACATATTCAGAGTTGAAGTTAAAGACAAGCAAAGAGTTAAACAAGTAAGACTTAAAAAAGTGCCTGCTGTAATACTTTCCCAAACTAATAACAAAAAGAGCAAAAAAAACAACAAAGTAAAAAAAGAAGAACAAGCAAATATAACTACAGTACCTAAATAGAAAGGAGTTACAACAATGTCAGCCAATCACAATAACAATAAAATCCTTGGAATCGATGTTGGAAATAGTTCAATTCACTGGAATTTCATTGAAGATGGAAAAGTTGAATCATATAACAGAAACAAACACACAGAGCTTAGTCTTTTACCCTGGGAAAAAGTTAAAAATGAGAATATTCCTGTAGTAATTGGTGGCACTTTACCTCATATAAACGATGCAGCAAAGACTATTGCAAAAGACAACAAAATTAAATTGCTTGAAATTAATATAAACAATCAAGGAATTATAAAAAATACTTATCCTACATTAGGAATTGACAGGGTTTGTAATTTAATAGGAGCACTTAATACATTTCAAGGCTTAAATACACCTATAGTTGTATTTGATTTTGGAAGTGCTACGACAATGACAGCATGTGGTAAAGATGGTGATTTCCTTGGAGGTATTATAAGAACAGGATTTGATGTGGAATTAAAAGCAATATCAAGTAAAACACTATCGCTGCCTCACGTTGAACTTGCTAAAGAACAAAAAATTATAAAACTAAACCCTTTAACTCATAATACAGAAGATGCAATACTACATGGAGTAATTATTGGTCAGATTGCATTTTTAGAACATACTTTAAATCTCTTTAAGAAGGAAACAGCTACAAATCCTAAAGTAGTAATTACAGGGGGCAATTCATCTATAATTGCAAGGTTATACAAAGGATATGATGTCTATGATCCTTATATTACTTTAAAAGGTATTTATTTTAGGTATAAGACAAATTTATCTCTGGTTTAATTTGCTAGCTAGCAAGTATTTTTTATAAACGTAATTGCCATATATATTTGCAAGTTCAAAACCTAATTTCCCTTCTAAAAATCCTCTCCTAAATATATATCTGTAGATAAATGCCCACGTACCACGGACTAAAGGCACATAAAATGATTTGTGTTTAATTTCATAAGCTGCAAGCTGGGCATATTTTTCCATATTTTTTTTGTAGTCCATGATATCTTTATAAGCATAATGCTCAATTGGATTTGCAAGGTACCCAACCGGTAAGTCATTTATTTCAATGCTTTCATGGACTGCTCTTTCCTTAAATCTTGCATTAATGCTGCTTTTAAATAACCTTAGCTGTGCATCAGGATAATAACCTCCATATTTTATCCATCTTTTTCCAATATAAAATTTCCTTGGGATTTTAAACCCTGCATATTGACCAGGATTTTTAATAGTCTTTTGAATCTCATCTTTTAGTTTCAAGTTTATAATTTCATCTGCATCAAGGGACAGAATCCACTTGCCTGTACATTTAGACAGGGCAAGATTTTTTTGTTTTGAATATCCCTGCCATTTTTCCTGACAGACAGCCACATTAAACATTTCAAGGATATTTAATGTACCATCAGTACTGCATGAATCAATAACAACAATTTCATCCACCCAGTTATGAAGAGCAGAAATAGTTTTTTCAATAATTCTTTCTTCATTAAAAGTAATTATTGCAACAGACAGAAAAGGTTTGTCTATATCTGATTTAGGCATAATTCATTTATATTTTATAGTAAGTCTCTGACTTCTTGTTTCGTGATGTGTTCTGTCTGTGTCTGGCTTTTTATTTTTTCGTCTTTCTTTTGTTTTGCAGTATGTGGATTAACTGGCAATGTTACATAGAAAACAGTTCCTATATCAATTCCCGGCTCACACCAGATAGAGCCTTCGTATAACTCTACAATTTTTTTACATACAGCAAGTCCAAGTCCAATTCCTGCAAACTCTCTGGTCACTGAATTATCTGCCCTGTAAAAGGGTTCAAAAACATGTTCTGCCTGTTCAAAAGTTAGACCTATTCCCTGATCTGCAATTGAAATAGTTACATTTTCACCGTCATTTAAAATCTTCACTGATATTTTCCCGCCATCTGGACTATATTTAAGAGAATTATCCAGTAAGTTATCAAACAATTTCTTTGTGTTCTGCGTTTCAGTAATTATAATTGGTTCAAAACCCAGACAACTTACATCAAGCTGGAATTTCATCCCTTTAAATTTAAATTCCTGTTCTCTATAACTAAGTCTAATAAGTTCAGTCAAATTTACAGGCATGGTGTAAAGTTTGTCATTTGAAGCACCAAAATGATTACTTGCCACATCAAGATAGTCTGTAACCAGTCTGTCCAGTTTCTTTGCAGATTCTGTAATTTGTTCAGCAAAGTCCCTTATTGTTTTCTCATCATAATCACGATGTGCAATCAACTCACCAAAACCAATGATACTAGAGATAGGAGTCTTTAATTCATGGCTTACAACTGATAACAAATCACTTTTAATTCTGTCTGCTTCCAAAAGTCTTTTATTTACATCACTTAACTGTACATTTCTTTCACGAAGTTTAGATATGAGCTGTTTGTTTATACTATCAAGTTTTTTCAATTCAGTAACATTTTTAAATGAATAAACAAAACCATTTGGTCTTTGAAGTTCATCTTTAAACAAATTACAACTTACAATCATTAATTCAGGTTTACCGTCAGAAGTAGTCAGGTTTATTTCACTCTGCCAGGTTTTATTTTTACCTGCATGCTTTATAGATTCATCCACTATTTCAGGAGACAACAACTCTCTAATTGATTTATACTTTTTGCCAAATGATTTTTCAAATATTTTGTTTGTTTCTTTTATATTACAAGCTATATCTGTAATTATTATTGATTCATCAGTAAAAGAAAATGCTTCAACAATTTTAGCCTGCTTGATTTTATTGTTGTCATTTAATGTATTTATTAAAAGTGCTTCTTGAAATTTACTTATATATTCTGCATTAAGCTCGGTATTGTTAATATTTTTAAGTTTTATCAAAAGTTTCTTTTCTTTTACAGACAACAACTTGCAATAGTTTTTATAAAAGAAATTAAATATGGTATTTATAACCAATGGATCAAAGGTCAGGAAAAACTTTGATTTTTGTTCTTTGACATTCTGCTCTTCAGGCTCCGGTTCATCAAATACAACCATAAAGCTGAGCATATCTGATAAGCCTATATATAAGTGTTCGTTACTCTGATTATGAATGGGCACTTTAAGCAAATACGAATTTGTAATTTTATTTAAGGTTAAATTTGGGATATATTTATTTGCTTGAACCAGGAAGGCTGACTGATCATACTCTTTATAAAATCTCTTTAAAAGTCCTTCAAGGGTTTCTATTGGAAAACGAAAACTCAAAGCCTGTACCTTAAAGTTAAGTCTTTCCAGAAAATTAAAAATTGATTTTTGTGTTAGTAAAGTCTTCATTTTAAATCCAGTTATCTTTTATGTACCTCATAGAGCTAATTATTTACTTTATGAATAAAGTTCTTTTAAGGATTTAGTCCGAATAGATTATCTTATCCACTATCTGACTTAGTATGATCCATCGAGTTTAAGCCTAATTTTTACCTCTTGTTAATCATGCTGGAATCTCGAGTAACAATGCTAGACGAGAGGCTTCTTGAGCTGTTCCAGTGGAATTTTCTGATAATATGCTCTTCAAACTTTTTTGCATTTCAGCTAAAGATAAGCTTCCGAGAGTTTCAAGAACCTGTGGCAACCACGTCGGATCGTAGCTGTGACCAATCTTTGCAGCCTGCTCAAGTAAATCGTTTGTACAGATAATTAGTTTAGATCCACTTGAAATATATGAGCTTACTTCTGTATAAGTTGAGGTTAAAGATATTCCTAGTGCTTTTTCTTTAGATGTAGAAATCAAACTTGTTACTTGTTGTTCAGGCCCGATTACATATGGATCCGGATGATTGGCATTTGCAAATCTGACCTTTTTTCCACTAATATCAAAAACTCCATACCAGGCATTAACAGTAATTCCTGAATCTTTAAATATTTGATTTAGTTGAATATTTAAATATTTTAAAACCTCCTGCGGTTTCAGACAAATTTCTGCACGATTTTTTAAGCTGTTCATTTCACCCAAGATATACCCTGTAAGCATTGCAGAAGGAATACCTTTGCTCCACTTTGAAGCTCCATGACAAACTCCCACTTGTGCAATTAAAACCAGTGCTATATCACCACCAAGCTCATTAATCCACCATAAATTGCCGCTAAAAGGAGATGTCTTGTCTTCTAAAACATTAAACAATATTTTTTTACTTGTCTCAATACCACTCATTGATTTTTGTAGCTTTGCAGTTACCTGTAATTCTTCATCAATTCTCTCTTCAAGCTTATGATATCTATTAACTTCATCAGTTCTAATAAACCCTGACAGAGAGACCGCTGACATCTTTGACAGTGTGTTTAAAGTCATATTTAATTCTTTATTTAATAGTGAACCAGCGTGTAAAAGCTGTACAACAATCATTCCATGATTTATTTCTTTTTTATTTTCAAAATCAACTAAAGGAATAAACAAAAACTGCTCTTTCTGAGCAATTTTTAAAGAGGCTAATTCTTTCTGTGAAGAGACCCATTCAAATATTTGCTTACACATATCATTGCTAAAAATATTTTTTACATATCCACTGTCACCAAGCTGGTATAAAACGTGTAATTCATCCTGAGTTTTTTCCACAAAAGACAAGAACTTAACAGGAATAAGTGAACTTATAGTATCTAAAAGAGAAACAATAATTTCTTTTTTTGAGGATAGTCTGCTTAGAGCATTTACAAATAAAACTATCTCAGGTAAAGCTTTTGAATTATTAATGTTTTCTAGTTGAATAGGCATACAGCCATTAAGACTGTAAACCTACAAAAAAGGTTACCAAAATGTCTATGGAGCAGGTGGATAATTACATGATGGCTTACCATTCTGTATTGAACATACTGAAAGAGGAGGTGTGCAAACTACTTCATTCCAGCTAGCAACACAACCGTTTAATGTTGCTATTGCACTACAAGTTCTTTTTATACCCCATCCTGTTGAAGAATTTACACTGCAATATCCAAACCCATCTTCTACTAAATTATTTCCACTATCGTCGGTACACCCACATGGCTTTGGAGTAGGAATTGGAATTGGACAGCAACAACAACCAGATCCTAATGAGCCTGGCTTAATTGGAGGTGTGGATATATTTCCAGAAGCACATGTTATTGGACAAGCATTAATGGAAGGAGAACATCCAGATTTGCATTCTGGTAAGGTAATCTGAAAGGGAGTAGGCTTTGGTGTTGATTTTGGCTTTGGTGGTTTTTTCTTGGGGGGGGGTCCACCTGGACCAAAACTGTTTCCATCAGTAGCTCCTTCTACACCTACTTCTTCTATATTTTGATCAGGAGGGTTTGTTTCTTCCTGTGCAATGACTCTAAAACTTATAAATAATCCGCTAAAAATAATCAGTACAATAATTATAAAACTTAAAAATGTTTGTTTTTTCATAAACTAATTAAACCTATACCCAAAAGACAAACTAAAACTACATAAGTTTCTTTAAGTAAATATTAATATTAAATTAATATACTCTAAATAGGGGATGAGATGTGTAACTACTCACGTCATTGCGAGGAAGGGCTTTAGCCCTGACGAAGCAATCTCATAACGTAAGTAGATTGCCACGTCAACTCTTTCAGAGTCTCCTCGCAATGACACCACCCACAAAAAAATTTACACACCCAAATACTCCTGCAATATAATTAATCCACATGTTTTCTAACTATTTAACAAATAACTACCCTCAAGCAATCAAATTCTTAACCAATGCCATATTAAAACAAAAACTGGCCAATTCATATATTTTAGTGGGTAATAATACTGACGATATCAATAGCTTAGTTATTAATCTTGCAAAGATATTAAATTGCAAGAAAAACATAAACAGTTTTTCAACACCGTGCGAAACATGCTTAAGTTGTAAATGGCTTGAAAAAAATGAATATTCACAGGCTCTAATTAAAATCAGTCCTAATGCCTCCAATAAAAAAGAAAACAAAAAAGAACAGATTAAAATTGATACTATTAGAGAATTATTAACCACTATAAAAACTACAGCTGATTATTTTAGAGTAATATTTTTCGAAAATTCAAGCTTAAACTCACTTCCTGCTGAAAGCTGTAATTTACTTTTAAAAACAGTAGAAGAAACACCTACAAATACTGTTTTTATCTTTGCAAATTCCACCCAAAACGATATTTTAAAAACTATTTTAAGCAGATCTCAAATCATTTATTTAAACAAAAAATGCAACTCCTTTAATGAAGCCGTTACTATTAATAGTTCTCTGGAAATCGAAAAAGATCTTTTAGATTATTCTCCACAAAATACACAAAAAGGACTTGAAAAAGCAAAAAAAATTATTGATACTCTGGATAAAGAAGAAATAAACTTAAAGGATCTTCTTACAAAAATCGCTGTATCAAATTATAATTCTTGCAAATACTTATCACCTGAAAAATATACTTTTGTCTATGAAAGATTACTTAATGCATATAAAAAATACAAAGCATTTATGCAGCCAAAAGTCATAATCCAAGATCTGTTTTTAGAATGCTCAGTATAATTATCTTATTTTTGTAAGTTCATCCTGGCTATTTACGGTTTCACTTAAAAGCGTTTTTCTAAAATTGCTTCTTCTTTTAAATGGAGGTTTTAACGGCTGTATTTCATGCTTTTGAACAGATTGTTCAATCGGAACTGATTTTAATGCATTTGCAGATTCAACTTGATTTTGCACAGCTGCTGTTAAATAAGGATTTTCAGGTAATGGTCCTGCAAATAAATCCATATGTTTGAATTGTTTATTTATATCAGGTTTTATTTCATAAGTGACATTATTATGATTTTGTCCAAAGTTATTTTGATATTCTTCAATTTGTTTAACGTCAATATTTCCATTTGAAATTGCTTTGTCTGAAAGATCCGCTAAAAACTGAACACCACCCTGATGTGTACCACTAAGCAAAAGCTTTTTCCCCTCAACTTCAACTAAATAAATGTTTTGCCCGGGTGTAAGTATAAGAGACTGCTTAAGTTTAACTACATTTGGTGTAAGGGTTGAAAAGTTGTTTGTAAATTGTTGGGTAAGTTTTTGAGTTAATTCCTCAAAAAATCCACCCTGAGGCAGAAGATTGTTTCTTGTTAGATAGAATTTTACAGAAAACAGTATTCCAAGCAAAGCAATTACAACCATTGAGACTTTAGATATAAGTCCAACCAGTGAAATATTTTTTTTATTTGAAAATGCTGAATCACTTAATAGTAAAGAATTTCCTTTTACTCTTCGTTCTTTTAAATCTTTATAGTCATTAAAGGCACTTTCATAATCTGAATCATTAGAACTTTCTGAAGAAAGTTCATTGCCTAACTGTGAATCCGACACTCGTTCAGAAACTGAAAGATAATCATCTTTTGCAAAAGACATATTTATTGAAAAGCAGACAAGAAAAGAGATTAATAAAATTCTATATAACATACAATGAAAAAAGAAGCTTGCCTGAGAAAGAAGTTCCTAAATCCATTACTTCAGATAATTTCTATTCTTCATCTTCTTTTTCAAGGTATTTATGCTTAATTCTATTGGGGACTGTTGATAATATCTCTTCTTCAACCTCCAAATCATGTTCTTGCTTTACAAGCAAATCATCTACCCAGTTTTCTTCTTTATTTAATTTTGTATGTTTTTCAGAATTATTTTTTTCCATGAATTTACTCCATTATTTTTTCTTACATAAGCAAAAAAAAATATCTGAAAGACAATTTTATTATCTTTCAGATAAGTTGAATTCCTCATACTAAGGAAAAAAGATTTTGGCCATTATGTAATATCTTTTATTGAACTAAACCTTAAAAATTTAGTTTTTACCGCTATCTTAATATATTTACCCTTGCGCTAAAAAAACATAACAATTTCAAGGCTGATCTAAAGCTTGACAGGAAAAAATTATGGTTTAGTTAAGTAGAAAGCCCTGATTTACTTTTTATTACTCAGGTGGCTCGCTCACAATTCGCTTCGCCACCTTTGCACAGTACACTTGGTAAAGCTAATTTTTAACGTTTTTCAGGTTTTACCGAACAAGTCGGATAAAACCTTTCCTTAATTAATTGTTTTATTCTGATCATTGCAATATATCTGAAATATTTACATTTTATTTTTCCACTAGTAAAAATCAACGATTTAGATTAATATAATTAGTGATTAAAGAATAAATATGAATTTTCCAAAAGAATTAAAGTACTCAAAGAGTCATGAATATTTAAAACTCTTACCAAACAATCAGGCTCTGGTTGGAATAACCTCTTATGCAAGTAGTGAACTTGGAGATATTGTTTTTGTAGAGTTACCTGATGCGGGTAAATCTTTTAAAACTGGTGAGAAGTTTGGTGTAATAGAATCTGTAAAATCTGTTTCTGATCTATATATTCCAACAGACGGGAAAATAATTGAAGTAAATAAAGATCTAAATGATCACCCTGAATATATTAATCAGGATACTTATAATAAAGGCTGGATTTTAAAAATAGAATTAACATCAGACCCAGCTAAAAATAATGAGTTGGTTTCAGCTGATGAATATTCTAAGTTTGTGCTTGCTCAAGCACATTAGTAGGAGCATATTACAATACGCCTCTACCTTATAATCCCAATAACATTATTTACATAAGTTAATAGTGCACTTGAACTAGGTTCATATAAATTAGATAAAGAAATTGGATAAACCCCATATAAAACTACAAGCACTAAAAGTGTGCCAAGTACTACTACTTCAGAAGTTCTTAAATCAGTAAGCTTGGACCATTTTATATTTTCTGGTCCCATAAAAACCCTCTGTAAAAGCCAAAGCATATAGCCAGCAGTTAAAATCACGCCAAGAGTCGAAAACAAAACACATATCTGCCCAAAATTAAAATGTAATCTTGTAGGAAAGTGTGTAAAAAACTCAGAGCTATATGCACCGTAAAAAACAAGGCTTTCACCTACAAATCCAGACAGTGCTGGCAGAGCAAGATTTGCCATGGTAGCTAAAATAAATAAATAAAAACACTTTGGCATATATTTTGTCATTCCGCCATAGTCTGAAATTTGTCTTGTGTGTGTTCTTTCATAGAGTGTACCGACAAGCATAAAGAGTGCTGCACTGATTAATCCATGACTGAACATCTGGAATATTCCACCGCTAAAACCTGCTGCACTGAGTGAAGCCACTCCAAGTAAAACAAATCCCATATGCGAGATAGATGAATAAGCAATTACTCTTTTCATATCATCCTGAACAAGACAGGCAATAGCTCCTCCAATAATATTTACTGCTGCAAGCATTGCTATAAAAATCCCAAGCTCAGCAAGAATATTCGGAAAAAAACCAGCACAAATTCTATAAATACCGTAACCGCCCATCTTTAAAAGGATGCCAGCAAGCAACATTGAAATTGGCGTGGGAGCTTCTACGTGAGCATCAGGAAGCCAAGTATGAACAGGAAAAGAAGGCAGTTTAATAATAAAGCACAGGAAAAACAAAAGAAAACAGGCAAGCTGAAAAATATGTGGAATATTTTTTGCATATTTTGCCAGAACTTCCATGTCAAAGGTATTTGCACCACTTGCAAAATAAAGAAGCAGCACTGCTGCAAACATACACACACCAGCTAAAAATGTATAAATTAAAAATTTAATTGCAGCATAGTTTTTGTTTGGTCCACCCCATATTGCAATTAAAAAATACATAGGAGCAAGCTCTAATTCCCAAAAAAGGAAAAATAAAAATAAATCCTGTGCTACAAACACTCCAAGTACACTGGTTGTAAGTATCATAAGCAGTGAATAGTAAAGCTTAGGGTTTTGTTTGGCAATTGGTTCACTAGCTATAATCGTTACCGGCAAAAGTATTGCCATAAGTAACATCATTGAAATACTTAAGCCATCAACACCTAGTTTTATCCTTATAGTGTCTCCAAACCATCTGTAATTTTCCACATATTGAAGAGCTGCTAAATTTGGATCAAACTTTGAAAATACTACTACCAGTACATCTAGCAAAATATCAAGAGAAAAAATCAGAGCAAGAATTCTGCACACAGGTTCTTTATTAGGCAAAAATGCAATTACGAAGGCTGCAATTAAAGGGACTATAAGAATTGTTGATAGAGAATGTTGTAAGAAAAAATTAACCATTTGTTTTATTACCTCAACCTTGTCATAAAAAATAGTAGTGTAAAAAGCACCGATCCGAATATTACAAGAGCATATAATTGTCCTCTTCCTGTTTCAATGTATCTTAATCCTCCACCAACAATTGAAACCATAAAAGCAGAGCCATTTACAAAGATGCCATCCACTATAACTTTATCTACAAGATTCCATAAAAATCTATAAAAGGGCAAAATGATTTTATTTAAAACCCAAAAATAAATTTCATCTATGTACCATTTGTTAAATGAGAGTTTATAAATAAAGCCAAGGTTTTTTCGAATAAAGACATTAACTCCAATGCCCTTTCTGTAAACAAGCCATGCAAATAGTGTTCCAAAAACAAATGCAAAAAATGGAACAAGTCCCTGAATAGTAAGTAACTCTTTTAGAAAAACATTTAATCCACAGCCGTGATGTGCATGGTGTTCACCAAAACTTATAAATGATGAAAACTTATCTCCACCCGGTATTAGTGGTGAACCAATAAATCCGATAAATATAGAAGGAATGGCAAGGCAGATTAAAGGAACAGTTATTGCCGGTGTTGTTTCATGTGGATGTGCATGTCCCTTATACTCTCCACTAAATGTCATAAAATACAAACGAAACATATAAAATGCTGTTAAAAATGCAGTGATCGATCCAATTAAAAACAATGGTTTATTATGCTCCCATGCTGCAAGCAAAATCATATCTTTAGACCAGAAACCACTCATAAGTGGAAAACCCGAAATTGCAAGAACACCTATTAAACATGTCATTGATGTAATAGGCATATGCTTTCTTAAACCACCCATATGCCTCATATCCTGCTCATGATGACAGGCAATTATGACTGAACCAGAGCATAAAAATAACATTGCTTTAAAAAATGCATGAGTCATAAGATGAAATAACCCTGCTGAATATGCTCCAAGTCCAAGTGCCATTACCATATAACCAAGCTGTGAACATGTAGAATAAGCCAAGGCTCTTTTTATATCATATTGACTAAGTGCAATTGTGGCTGCAAAAATTGCAGTAATTCCACCTATCCATGCAACAGTATTCATTGCTACTGGAGCTGCAATATAAAGCGGATAACATCTGGCTATTAAATAAACTCCTGCAGCAACCATTGTGGCAGCATGAATTAAAGCTGAAATTGGAGTTGGACCTTCCATTGCATCAGGAAGCCAGATATGAAGAGGAAACTGAGCTGATTTTGCCATTGGACCCATTAAAACAAAAAGCGCAATTGTAGTTACACTAACAATTCCAACTACAGGTAAGATTCCTGAGTTCATTGAAAAAAGCAAAACATTTTCTAGCTGACTGAATGCAAGAGTAGTTTTATCACTCCAGAAAACCTGTGTTGAAAAATAAAGCATAAGCAGTCCAATTAGCAAACCTGCATCACCAATACGGTTTACAACAAATGCTTTTGTACATGCATTTGCAGCAGATGGCTTATACCACCAAAAGCCAATTAAAAGGTAACTGCATACACCAACCAATTCCCAAAAAATATAACTCTGGAATAAATTAGTTGAAAAAACAAGACCAAGCATAGAAAAAGTAAATAAAGAAAGGTATGAATAAAACTTACTGTAATTTGGATCTTCTTTCATGTAGCCATGTGTATAAACTTGTACAAAAAAACTTACAGAACAAACAACTACAAGCATCATGGCACATAGTGGATCAACTAGATAACCCACAAAAAGTTTAAATGTACCAGCACTGATCCATGGAAAATTGATTTCAAGAACATGGTGCGGATTTTTATAAATTATGAATAAAATAAATAGAGAATGAACTAATCCATAAGCCACAGTACCTATTGAAAGAAAAGCACTGGTTTTTCTTGAAGAATGAAAAAAGAACATTATAAGCAATGCACTAAGTAACGGAGCAAGTGCAATAATCCAGGATGTTTTTAAAATCAATTCTGCCATTTACAAAGTGATTATAACGTTATAGAAATATTTTTTTTTAAAGCATAACAAAAGAATACGTATCGCCAGCTCGTTCTCTACCGCCCACCCACTAAAACGTTTTTAATTCTGATATGAGGTCCGCCAACACCTACAGGTAGCCCATTTTGACCACACTTGCCACAACTACCACTGGAAAAAGTAAGGTCATCACCAACTGCTTCAATATCTTTTAATGTATTAAACACATTGCCACTTAAAGTTACATCTGATACAGGTTCAGCAATCTGACCATCTCTAATCATAAAAGCCTCTCCGCTGCTAAATGTAAATAGCTCACCATTTGTTTGGCCACCCAACATTCTTATTGCATAAATTCCTTCTTTTATATCTGAAATCATTTCATCGAATGATACGTTTCCTTTATCAATATAAGTATTTGTCATCCTTGGTATTGGCGCAAAACCTGTTGTTAACGCTCTTCCATTCCCTGTAGTATCTTCTGACATTTTTGCAGCAGTTTCACGTGAATGAAGCCTGTTAGTTAATATTCCATTTTTAATTAGAACTGTTTTATGTGCTGGAATACCTTCATCATCATAGACATAAGTGCCCGGTAAATTTGGTATAAGTCCACTATCTACGACTGTAAGCCTAGAATCAGCAATTTCTTTTCCCGGCACAAGAATTTCCTGCATTCTTTCATTTTCATAAACATTATCACCTTCTGAAAGATGCCCAAATGCCTCATGAATAAAGACACCTGTTAATTTTGGATCTAGTACAACTTGATATGCCCCAGCTTTAACAGGTTTTGCACTTAATTGCCTTAAAGCTCTTTCTGCTGTATCCAGAATATTTTTATCCAAGTTTAATACTGCATCATAAGAATCCCTACTTGTAACACTTTCAAATGCCTGCTTAACAGTAGCTCCATCCCGCGCAATAACTAAAAATCTACCCACTATATCTAATCTTTCCTGTTCTATATAAGTACCAAATGAATTGGCAAAGTAAGTGGTTTTAATTTCATCCCTATATGTTACCTGAGTAGATTGGATTTTATTAGATTTACTTAGAAGAAGAGAATTATAATGTTCAAAAAGTTTTTTCTTTTCACTTGATGGTACTTTTCTTGGATCAGATTTAATATCTACTTTTACTATAGCTTCAGTAATTTCTTTTTCTGGGAATTTTAAATTTGATTTTCCGACAATTTTTGACTGTCTTATTGCATGTAAAACTTTTTCATTTAAATTATCAATGCTATTAAAGCTAACAAACCCCCAGCCCCCATTAGTCATAGCCCGAACACAACCGCCAAGATTAGATGATCTTGTAATCTGATCTAAACTTTTTCCTTGGAAGGAAAGTAAAAAATATTCATTTTTATCAAGTCTGATTTCTATGTAGTCTGACTGATCCTTAAATTTATTTAATGTACTGGCTAAAAAATCTCTCATATATATACCTTTTAAATTTATAAATAGCTGTTTAAGGACAGTTTACAATTATTTCTTAATTAAATTAATGAAGTTTCTAATTTAGAAATATTAAATAATTATTATAGATTTCTCTTACTACTAACTTAAGTACTAATCTGTTTTCACAGCAAAAAACAAAATAACCAAAAGAGCCTGGCTGTATATACATGGATGTTATTAAAAGAATGTAAGTAAGAAGTAAAGGTATTGTAAGTTAAAAATAAAAATGAGCATATTAGCAGCAAGATCAATAAGTTTACCGGGCCAAGCAAGTCCTACTAGGAGGCCAGATGTTGTTAGAACTCTTGATTCTGAGAGACAAACGGTTTCACTTCGTCTTCCATGGGTAAGCACAACAGAACCTGAAAAACTTCCCATAGAATTACTAGCTACAGTAGCGCATTCACAAAGAGCAGCTACACAAGCTCCTTCAACTGCAGTAGTAAACGACTTATCAAGAACTAGTTTTGGACCCTTAAGAGATCATGATTCTGATGACACAACTGGGGGGGGTAAACCACCACCACCTACAAGTGATGATTCACAAACAATAAGTTTTGAAAGATTTAAAGCTGCACAAAAAGACAATAGAACTCTCTGGGGTTTAGGTTTATCTACTGTTGGTTTTATAGGAGTATCACTGGTAGTTCATTTAACAGATTTACTGGGCGAGTTTAAAAAGCCTGCAGGATTAGTAAGTGACTCAATATCAATATTCTTAGCCACATGTTTTGGAGCAGGACTTTTATCACTAAAAAATGGAACTATAGATTCATCATCAGATCATACTTATTCTAATTCATAGCGCAAAACAAGTTTGCGCTTTTATTTTTTTAATAGTGTTTGAATTGTTTCTGTAGGTTGTGCACCTTTTTTAATCCAGTGCTCTGCTTTTGATTTATCAATTTTAAGTTCTTTTGTTTTTGGATTATAAGTGCCAATTTCTTCAAGTGGAGCACCACTTCTTTTTGTTCTTATGTCAGTAGCTACAATTCTATAAAATGGAGCCTTTTTCTTACCTCTTCTTGATAATCTTATACGTAACATTATTGATTTCCTTTTTAAACTTATTTGGAGAAACTATTATAACACCCTGCACATTACTCATAGATCCATTTTTGTATTTCACATTTCCAATCTACGAGTTCTTCATTTTTAAAGAATAAACTTATTTCTTTTTTTGCACTTTCAGGACCATCAGAGCCATGCACTATATTTCGACCTATATCTATTCCAAAATCTCCTCTGACAGTTCCTAAATCAGCCTCCAGTGGATTTGTTTTTCCCATTATCTTTCTTAGAGCATTAATGGCATCCTTACCTTCCCATACCATAGCAACTATTGGGCCTGAAGTTATAAAACTTATAAGTCCTTTAAAAAAGGGTTTGCTTTTATGTTCTCCATAATGTTTTTCAGCAAGTTCATTAGACACTTGCATTAATTTCATTGCAACAAGTTTAAATCCTTTTTCTTCAAGGCGAGAAATTACCTTTCCTACAAGTCCTCTTTGTACTGCATCAGGTTTTATAGCCAAAAAAGTTCTTTCCATAGTTTCAGTTTTACCTTTCTGTTTTGTTAAATAAAAAATGAGATAGAATATCTTAAGCAATCTCTCATTATATTTGAAAATCCAAAGGAGAAAAGGAAAATGAAATTACAAAAGGTAAATTCAAGAAGAAATTCAAAAGGTTTTACATTGATTGAACTTCTTGTCGTTGTTGTAATTATAGGTATACTAATTACTCTTGCTGTTCCAAACTTAATTGGTGCTCAGGACAGAGCAAAGAATGCAAGTGTAAATGCAAGTGTTCAGGCACTTCGGGCAAATATTGCAATTGCAACTGTTGACATGAGTGGTGTCGTACCAAGAGATGCAAATGAAATTACTGAGCTTGGTCTAACAAAAAATCTTACCAATCCTTTTACAAATGAACCAATGATGATCGTTGATGGAGTACAGGCTGAAGGTGCAGGAGATATTTGTTATCTTCCTGATACAACATTAGCTGAACCATTTATCCTCGGTAAAAGTATGGGAGTTCAAACCCAGGAAACCATTGGTGGCTTTGTTCTTACAGGTTATGGCATTGTAATGAGTATGCCGGATATTATTATTTCTCTTGATAATGGTGGAGCTCAATAAATTAGATATAAGATAGTATAATAAATAGTGCAAATTAAGTAGAGACGCAGGGAGAAGGTTCGCCATTTAGTTTTTCTTAAATATAAGCAAAAAATGTTCTGATGAAGAATGTTTTTTGCGCCATGAAGGAAAAGCGAGTTGAGCATTAGTGCGAAACGAGCGATTAAAAAAGTAGAATAAAATGCCAAGACTTAAATCAGCAATTAAACGAGTTAAAACCTCTGAGAGAAACAGGATTCACAATGTTGCTATTAAAACAAAAGTTAAAACACTTATAAAAAAAGTCGCGGACTGTGTATTAAAAAAAGATGCAAAAGCTGCTATTGAAGCAGCAAATGAAGCTTTTGCTTCTATTGACAGAGCAGCAACAAAAAACATTTACCATTTAAATAATGCTGCTCGCAAAAAATCAAGAATTTCCAGATGGTTAAAGACGCTTGAATCCTCAAAAGCCAAATAATTTTACAGAAAAAAAAATCCATTTCATTGGAATTGGCGGCATTGGTATGAGTGCACTTGCACGTTATTATCATACCAATGATTCATTTATATCAGGTTCAGACAAAGACTATTCACAATTAATTAATGAACTAATCTCTGAAAACATTAAAAACATTTGGGTTCCACACAGTCTTGAAAAAATAAAAAATACAAATCCTGATTATGTAATTTACTCAACTGCAGTAGCTAATACCAATGAAGAACTAAACTGGGCAAAAGAAAACAAAAAAATGATACTGCATAGAGCTGAGCTTTTAGAGCTTACGACTTCACAAAAAAAATTAATCTCTGTATCAGGCACTCACGGAAAAACCACTACGAGTGCAATGCTTACAGAAACACTTACAAGCTGTGGCTTAGAACCATCAGCAATTATTGGCGGAATATTAAATTCCAGAAACACCAATACTATCTATGGCAATGGGGAATATTTTGTAGTTGAAGCAGATGAAAGTGATAAAAGTTTTTTAAAGGGAAACACTGAGATTGGCATAATTACAAATATAGAAGAAGACCATCTTGAAAATTACGAAACTGGATTTAATGAAATTAAAAATGCATTTCTTGAGTTTGCAAAAAAATCTTTATCAAACAAAGGTCTTATAGTCTGTATGCAAGATAGAGTTACAAACGAATTAATTACTAAAAATTTCAAAGATGAGATTAAAGCAAATAGTAAAAAATTAATAACTTATGCCATTAACTCAGATAATACAACCATTTGTGCAAGACATAATTCGGCAACGGGTTGTTGGGATATTTATTTAAAAGGACACCAGGTTACTTCAATAAAATTACAAATTCCCGGAGAACACAATATTCTCAATGCTCTGGCAGTTTTTGGAGCTGGCATATTGCTTGGTGTAGACCCTGAAATAATCAGAAAATCCCTTGAAAATTATAAGGGTGTTAAAAGAAGATTTCAAATTTTAGAGAGTTCAGAAAAATTTACTATCGTAGATGACTATGCTCATCACCCAACTGAAATAGCTGCAACAATTAAAGCTGCAAAAGAACTAAATCCTAAAAGGTTAGTAATTATTTTACAGCCACATCAGCCAACAAGATTAAAAGATCTATGGAATGAGTTTAAGGAAACACTAAAAAAAGAAGACTGTGACATTTATGTAACCGATGTTTATCTAGCCAGGGGTAGTCACATAGAAGGTATAAACAGCCAAAACCTTGTCAAAGAAATAAATAAACCAAATGTTAACTATTTGCCAGGAGCTCTAAATGAAATTGCAGAACACATTAAAAATGTTATTAAAACCGGGGATTTAATACTAATTATGGGTGCTGGAAATATAACTCAGCTTGGTGGAAAATTATTAAAATCCAGCCAGATACTTGCTTCAAATTCAGGGAACAATTAGTATAAAAGAGGTGACTTTTAAGTATTAATTAAAGAAATCTTATGAAAGTACTTGAAAAAACAGAGCTTGCACAATTTACCACAATGAAAATTGGCGGAGTTGCTGAGAGGATTTGTTTTCCTACTAATAGTGATGAACTTCTTCAATTAATGGATAATGTAATGTCAAAGAATGATCCATGGTCGCTTCTTGGTGGTGGTTCAAACGTGCTTGTATCTTCCAGTGATATTCCTGGTACTGTAATTTGCACAACTGGATTAAACTGGATTGATCAGCCAGGACCCGGCACACTTATTGCTGGAGCTGGCGTACGATTGCCCAGATTGTCAGCTTATGCTTCCAAACTCAGTCTTTCAGGAATGGAATTTTACGAAGGAATTCCCGGTACTGTCGGTGGCGCAGTAGTAATGAATGCAGGTGCACATGGTAGTAGTACAAATCAAATTCTTGAAACAGCAACAATATTAAACTTAAAAACATGGAAAACAGAAACCCTCACGCCTTCAGAAATAAAGTTTGGTTATCGAATTTCAAACATAAATCCAAATGAACAAATTGTTCTCAGTGCAAAGTTTAGAATGGTTTCTGATACAGAAGCTGCAATAAGAGCAAGGATGAAAGAAAACAACATAGCAAGAAGATCAACCCAACCAATTAAAGATCCAAGTGCAGGATGCACATTTAGAAATCCTATAGAAATAAACATGCCGGCCGGGAAAATTTTGGAATTACTTGGTGCCAAGAACTGGACAGTGGGAGCTGCTAAGGTTTCACCAATTCATGCAAATTTTATTGTTAATTCAGGAAATGCAAATTCGCAAGACGTATGTAAGTTAATTAATAAATTACAGGAAGCTGCCAAAGAAAAATATAATATTATTTTAAAGCCAGAGATTAAACCTCTTGGTGTTTTTAATGAGTCAGATGCAATAATCTGGACAAATTCTGATCCTACATTAAAAAGTTCATTTATAATTACAAATAATAAGTAAGGCAGAGTAAATTGGTTAACTGATGTGAGAAAAAATCATAGGTATGTTATTTTATTGAAGTTAAAAGGTATAAGTTTTAAAGAAACTCTTTAATAAAAATTTTAAAATGAAATCAAAAGAAAAAACCAAAAAGTCTTCAGTTATCAATAAGTTACCTAGTAAAGTTAAAATCGGAAAGTCTTTAGTTATCGTTGAGTCACCAGGTAAAGTTAAAACTATAAGTAAGTTTTTAGGAAAAGATTTTGTAGTAAGAGCAAGTATAGGTCATGTGAGGGATCTCCCGGCAAAAGGACTCGGTGTAGATGTAAAGAATAATTTTGAGCCCATTTATGAAATACTTGAAAATAAAGCAAAAGTTGTAAAAGAATTAAAAGAGCTTGCAAAAAAAGCTGACAAGATTTATTTAGCTCCTGACCCTGACAGAGAAGGAGAAGCTATTGCCTGGCACTTATCTGAGATTCTTGGTAAGCCCGATAAAACAGTAAGAATTGAATGCAATGAAATCACAAAAGAAGCAGTTAAAAATGCAATTAAACACCCAAGAAAAATAGATAAAAATTTAGTTGCGGCTCAACAAGCAAGAAGAATTTTAGACAGACTTGTCGGATATAAAATAAGTCCACTTCTTTGGAGAAAAGTTGGCGGTAAATCAGCAGGTAGAGTTCAAAGTGTTGCTTTAAGACTGGTTGTTGAAAGAGAAAAAGAAATCAATACCTTTACACAAGAAGAGTACTGGTCAATTCACGCAGATCTTAAGAAAGATAATGTTTCATTTGTAGCAAACCTATATAAATGGGACAACAAGACCATAATCAGTCCAAAACAAAAAGAGTCAAAAACATCTATAGTTCTAAAAAATATTGAGACCGTAGACAAAATTGTTGATGAATTACAAGAATCAAAGTTTGTTGTCGACAGCATTGAAGACAAACAAAACCAAAAAAATCCATTTCCACCATTTATTACCAGTACCCTTCAAAGGGCATGTGCAAATGTACTGGGTTTTTCAGTAAAAAAAGTAATGAAGATTGCACAGGAATTATATGAAGGTATTGAAATTGGTGAAGAAGGCCCTATAGGTATGATCACCTATATGAGAACTGACAGCACAAGAATTGCTAAAGAAGCTCAAGATGAAGCAAAGGAATTTATACTTGATAATTTTGGGAAAGAATATTATCCAAATGAACCCAGGATATTTAAGTCAAAAAAGAAAAATGTTCAGGATGCACATGAAGCTATAAGACCAACAAGCGTTGTCAGAACACCTTCAATGATGAAAAAATATCTAAACTCAGATCAATACAGAGTCTATAAACTAGTCTGGGAAAGATTTCTAGCCAGCCAGATGGCATCTACAAAGCTATTAACCACCACTATCGAAATTAAAGCAGCTAAAGGCATATTCCGCACAATAGCTACAAAAATATTGTTTGACGGTTTTTTAAAAGCGTTTGAACCAGGTGATGAAGTAATTGAAGAAGAAGAAAAAGATGAGAGTGAAAAAAATGAAATCATAGGAGAAGATATTTTAGTTCTGCCTGACTTAAAACCAAAAGATAAAGTTAACCTCATAGATTTAAATTCAAAACAACACTTTACCGAACCACCAAGCAGATATAATGAAGCAAGTCTCGTTAAAAAACTTGAAGAGCTTGGAATAGGAAGACCAAGTACTTATGCCAGTACTATAAGTACAATACTGGACAGAAAATATGTTCATAAGCTTGACAAAAAAGCTCTTTCTCCCACTAAGCTTGGAGAAATAGTTACAGAGCTTTTAGTAAATCACTTCCCGAAATATCTAGATTATGATTTTACAGCCCAGATGGAATTAAACCTGGATGAAATTGAAGAAGCCAAACAAAAATGGAACAAAATGATTGCTGATTTTTATGGTGGTTTTAGTGAAACTCTTAAAAAAGCTCAGATCGATATTCAAAAAGTAGAAATTAAATCTGAACATAACTGCCCTAAATGTGGCAAACCAATGCTTCTTAAAGGTGGCAGATTTGGTCCATTTTTAGGATGCTCAGATTATCCTGAATGCAAAACAGTTTTAAACCTTACTAAAGATGGATTACCTGTTCCAAAAGACAGAGACTCTGATGAAAAATGCCCCAAATGTGAAAGCAAGATGATAATTAAGCATGGTCCTTATGGAGAATATCTGCAATGTACCAAAGAAGAATGCAAACACAGAATGACTCTAATTAAAACCATTGGGATTAAATGCCCTAAAGAAGGCTGTGAAGGAGAAGTCATAGAGAAAAAATCAAGATTTGGAAAAATCTTTTACGGATGTTCAATGTGGTCAAAAACCAAATGCAATTCAGTATTCTGGGCAAGGCCAATCCCAACACACTGTAGCGAGTGCAATTCACTATTAACCATTAAAGAAACTACAAAACAAACTTACATTGTCTGTTCAAATAAAGAATGTAAAACTCGAAGAGAACCAACTGAAGAAGAACTACGATTGTATACCTCTCATAAGCCTGCTTCTGAAGCATCTTTCAGTGCAGCGTAGAGGCTTGCGGCCGCAAGCCTCTACTATTGAGGCGTCGGTTCACTTTCTGGCTTGATTTCTTCAGCAGGTTTTTCAGTATCAGTTTTTTCTCCCGACTGTTCTTCTTTTAATTCAGGAATTGGCTCACTTTCAATTTTTTTAGGTTTTATTTCCTCACCAGCAGGTGCTACTTCCTGTTTGATTAGTTCCTGAGGCATTTCATCTTTCTTCTCTTCTACCTGTTTATTTTTTTCTTCTACTTTTTCGTTAACCTTTTCTTCAGTCTTTACTTCTGTTTTTACTTCTGGTGCTTTTGCTTCCTGTGGTTCTATAGGAAACGGAGCTACAGGTTCTCCTCTTTTTCTATGTTTACTTAGAACTAAATCATTAATAATTTTAGTAAGTTCATCTTTTTCCAGACCACCAACATGTACTTTGTAAACCGAACCATCAGCTCTTACAAAAGCAGTAGTTGGAATTCCTTTTACCTGAAATCTGCTGGAGATTGATGAGCCTGTTGAATCATCAACATCAATATTTAAAAATGTAACCTTTTCTTGGAATGAATCTTTTACTTCAAGAAATGTTGGTTTGTAATGTCTGCAATGTGGGCACCATTCAGCTGTAAAAGCAATTGCAAGTGGTTTTCCACTTTCAATGGCTGATTTTGCTTCTGTAAGATACGTTGACTCAGATAATCCATCAAATATAGATAGTTTTCCACCTTTTTCTTTACAACCAGACAAAGAGGTTGCAAGTAAAAAGCAAGTTAAAATATAACCAACTTTTCGATTTAATTTAAAATTACTCATTAATTTAAATATTCTCCTTCAACTTAAGTATACTTAGTTTACTACGAACTCACCTTAGAAATAAAGTGCAAAACAATTTTGCACTTTATAAAATTCTGTGTTATAAGCAATAAGAGTATGAAACTATTAAAAAAAGGGCTGGAAGTAGAATTATATGCCGGTACAAAAACCGGTGAAGTATTACCATTATCATCAAAATTACATGAAAAATTTCCGGACTTTTCCCAAGAACCTGACGAACGAAATTTTGAATATATTACAAAACCATGTTCTGAATATCATGAATTATTTGAAGAATTAATCAAGCCGCGCATTAAAATAAGAAACTTTTTAGAGACACAGGGTGATTTAACTTTAATTCCCGGAAGTACACTATCATTACCTTTTGAAAAGAGTTTTTCCTTTTCAAAACCAGGAGATCCTTATCATGAGTACATCTTCAAGACTTACAAAACAAATATCATAACTACAAGCCTTCATATAAACTTTGGGATAGATGATTATAATAATCTTTTTAAATTGCTATGTGCTTTAAGGCTTGATACAGCACTTTTTTTAGCACTTAGCGCTTCATCGTGTTTTTTTGATGGGGAAGTAACTGATTACCAGTCCTACAGATGGCATAATTTTCCAAAAACACCAGAGTTTGTCCCTTTTTTTAAAGATCACAAACAATTTATTGGCTGGACAAATGAGCAAATCACATCAAAAAAAATGTTTAATGTAAGACATTTGTGGAGCAGCATAAGACCTAACGGACCCAACAGGCCAAATGATTTAAACAGAATTGAGATAAGGATTTGTGATCTTGTAACTGATACAAAAAAAGTTCTTGCTATTGTTTGTTTAATAGAGTGTCTTATTCAAAAATATCTTACAGAAAACAATTGGCCAAAAGTTTTTGACAAAATGTCTGACAAAAATGAAAATGAACTTATTGAACTTACAAGACTAACTGACAGACAAGAAGACTTAGTAGCAAAATTAGGTCTTAATGCAAAAATCTGGGACTGGCGAAATAATTGTACAAATGAAGCTTATAAAGTAATTGAATCAATCTACAATGATCTGGCTAATACAGCAAAAAAATTAGGTATTTTAGAATATTTAAAACCAATAGTAACTATTTTAAATACCGGGAATGAAGCAACACAATTTTTAAACAGCTACAATAAGACGAAGTCAATTTCAGCTACATTGCAACATTTTATTGAGGAGTTTAGCAATCTAGATTTAAAATACAGTGAGATTTTAAAAAATCCATCGGGCAAAAATATCTAATTATTTAAATAAATGAGACAAGCATTAGAAAAACTTTCAAAAGAAAAACCCCAGCAATGGCCTGAACTATTTAAGCTCATAAGCATTGAACTTTCCACTGTTGAAGAAAATTTAACTTTAAAATTACCAGCAAAAAGTAATCTCTTAAAAGAAATTATAAGTTATATATTTAGCGCCGGAGGGAAAAGGTTCAGACCAGCACTGTCTCTTTTAATTGCAAAAGCTACAGGAAATATTGACAAAAAACACATAATACTCTGTGAACTTACTGAGTTGATTCACACAGCAAGTTTAATTCATGACGATATTATAGACTCCAGCAAATTAAGGCGTGGAAGAGAAACAGTCAATAGTCTCTGGAATGACAAGATCTCAGTAATTACTGGAGATTTTTTGTTTGCACAGGCTTCAGTAAGACTCGGTGAACTTGAAAATACTGAAATAGTAAAAATATATGCCCAGGTTTTAAGTGATTTATGTGATGGGGAAATTGAACAGTACTCTTCATTATTTAACCCAAATATTACATGGGATCAATATTTGCAAAAATCTACCACAAAAACTGCAAGTTTATTTGCTGCGGCATGCAAATCAGCTGCTATGTTAAATAACCAGAACATAGACATAGTCATTAAAACTGAAAATTTTGGTAGCTGCCTTGGAATTGCTTTTCAAATAATTGACGATACGTTGGACTTTACAAGCACTGTAAAAGAATCCGGGAAAGATGTTGCTTGTGATTTAAAACAGGGAATTATTACTGCACCTGTATTGTTTGCATTACAAACAAATGATGGGAGAGCAAGACAAATAAAAACCCTTATAGAAAATCGTTTTAATAATGATGAGAGAGAATTTGATAAAACGCTAAGGCTTGTACATGAGCTTGGCGGTTGTGAAAAAGCAAAACAATTAGCAAATGATTTTTTAAACAGAGCAAAAGAAAATCTTTCTTTTGTTAAAGATCTTGAAATAAAAAACAGCTTAAATCAAATAACTGACTGTATACTTTCAAGAGGTTAATTAACTTCAGTGTAATTGCTCACGTTGGCTACTTTAGTTTGTTATTAAAAGCGGTCTCAATCTAATGCTATCACTTTGTTTAACAGGTTCAGTATCTGCCTGTTGTTGTAAAGGTCTAAGCCTGATCCTGTCTTCATTTTTTACCAGACTAATATTCCTCTGTAATGATATCTGCTTTACCTCTGTAATTTTTGCGATCAGCTTTGTCTGTTTTTTTTGAACAACAGGTTTGCTTTGTTTTTTAGGTATGTTTTTTAGATTTGATCTTACAACAATTTGAGTTTCTTTCACAGTATTTGAGTTGTTTTGAATTTCCGTCTGTTTTTTGTTTAACTGATCAACTCCTCCCCATGATACCTCTTCAGCAGGCTCTACCATATCCTCTTCTTGAACATCTTCATTTTCTTTAATTTCATCTACGATTACCTCATCAGACTCCTGAGCATTGTGCTCCTCCTGCATTGCTATCTTATCTTTTGACATAGCCACAAACACTGGCTTACCATCCTCCACTACAAGAGTTGAGGCAGTTTTTAACTCATTTGGATTGGTTTTTATAGATTGAAATATCATGTGCAGAGCAGTAACAAATAAAATCATTCCGACTAGTAAATAAAAATGATAAACTTTAAAAAATGTGTTTTCTGAGTTTTCTTTTTTTAAACGTTCTTTTCTATTTCGCAACCTTACTACTTTCTGCTCTTCATGTTCTTGCTCGTTTTGTTCTAGCTGTCCGTCAAATAATAGATCAAAAGCCTCAGATTCATATCCAGGTGATTTATATTTTCTTTCCCTTGAAGTCATTTCCATTATTGCCTTATCACTTACATCAACAGCTTTTGCAAATCTTTTGATAAATCCTAGAAGATAAAAATCCTCAGGCAGTTTTGCCCTGTCTCCTGACTCAATTGCAATAATATGGTGTATCGGTATACAGGTTACTTCTCTAACATCACGAATGGTATATGATTTCTTTTCTCTTGCATCTCGTAGAACCATTCCAATTTCTTTTAATAGAGCACTTGTAGCCGATGTATTTAATCTCTTAGTTCCAGTTTTAGTTACATAAGATTGCATAAGCTGATTCTTTTGTTAATTCTTTGTAGTGTCCTTTTTTTAAATTTCCAAGATTTAAATTTCCGATTTTTGTTCTTTTCAATCCATCAACTGAATAACCAAGCTGTTGAAACATTCTTCGAATCTGCCTGTTTATACCTTCATGTATGACGGCTTCAAATATTGTTTGTTTCCCCTCTTTGGCATCAGTTCCCAGTATTTTTCTTATAGAATCAACTTTAAAAATCATTCCTTCCAAATTCACGCCACTTAAAAGCTCATTTCTTATAAAATCAGTCTCTTTAGAGTTTAAAACAGCATTGATTTTTATAATGTATGTTTTCTTAATATTATTTTTCGGATGAAGTACCTGATTTATATAATCACCATCATTACTCAAAAGCAATAAACCATCACTATCCCTATCCAATCTTCCAATAGGGTTTAAATGCTTGTACTTAATCGGCAACAAATCATAAATTGTTTTTCTTTCATTTTCATCTTTTGTAGTAGTAATATAACCACGTGGTTTATAAAACAATAAATAAATATTTTCTTTAATGTAAATCTGGCTATTATTTATCTGTATTTTGTCTGAAGCTAGAACTTTATATCCCAACTCAATAATAACTTTGCCATTTACCTTTACTTTTCCTGCGCATATTAAATCATCAGCTTTACGCCTTGAAGCATATCCACTCATTGCAATGGCTTTATTTAGACGAATTGTTTTTGATTCTTGTTTCATATTTCAATTATAATAAAACTCATGAGTACGTCAGCTTATATTTTTAAAAGAATACTTGCGGCTATTCCAATGCTTTTAATAGTATCAATGATTAGTTTTGCTATCATTCGCTTAAATATAACAATAAAAAATATAAATTTAAGCTTTTTGGTGTTTCCACTGTTGTTTCTAATTGCTTTTTATTGCCTGACTAAAATTAAAAACTGGTTTTTGCTTGGTATTCCAAGTCTTATATTGTTAGTTTTATTTTCATGGTATCTTGCAAGCTTTTCTATACTACCGTTTGATGTTTTTTTTAAAAGCAGTTTACTTTCATTTATTTTTTGTTTTACATTTATAACAATTTTTATCTCCATCTACTGGTTACAATCATTTATAAGTAAATCCAGCTATATTCCAAAAGTAATAGTAGGCACTTCAATATTTATTTTGTCATTTGTAATCAGCTCTCATTGTCCAATTAATATTCCAGTGACACCAATAGTTCTAAAATCAGGAGATCCACTGGCTGATTTAAGATTTAATCCTGCAATAAGCAAACAAGTCCTTTTAGCCGAAGAAAAAAGGCTTGGACTCAATGAACCCTGGCATGTACAGTACTTACTCTGGATAAAAGGGCTTTTCCACGGTGATCTTGGAGTTACCCAGCAAAATCAATCTGTTGTTTCTGTAATTAAAAAACCAATTTTAAACACTCTCTTATTAAGTTTATGTACACTACTTACAACATGGCTCATTGCAATTCCACTTGGTATCTGGGCTGCTCTTAAAAGAAATAGGTTTATTGATAAATTACTTGCCATACTTACTTCATGCGGAATGTCTACACCAACTTTTATTTTAGCTGTTTTAGGACTGTTATTTGCACTGAATACTCAGATACTCCCTATAGGAGGTTTAACTAGCATAAGCTTTTATGAAATGAACATATTTGAAAAAATATTTGATGTGGTAAAACATCTTATTCTGCCCACCACTGTTCTCACTATGGTTTCAATTGCAGGACTACAAAGACAAATGAGAGCTAATCTTCTTGATGTATTCAGGCAGGATTATATAAAAACTGCAATAGCTAAAGGACTGCCAACAAATAAAATAGTCTATAAACATGCTCTTAGAAATGCAATCAATCCTTTGATTACTATTTTTGGATTTGAGTTTGCATCATTACTCAGTGGAGCAGCATTAACTGAAAGCATTCTTGCATACCCGGGTTTAGGTGCACTTACACTTGAAGCTGCAAGAAAGCTTGACGTAAATCTAACGATGGTCACACTTATGATGGGAGCAACCATGCTTGTTATTGGAAATTTAATTGCTGATTTACTACTTAAGTTTGCAGATCCCAGAATTAAATTTGAAGCAGGATAAATTATTAATGAGCATATTAAACAAGTTATTAAAAGATCCTATTTCAAGAATTGGCTTATTAGTTCTTCTTATACTGTATACTTTAATTATTTTTTGTGATTTCATTGCTCCTTACAACCCAAACACAAGAGATCCAAAAGCAAGCTACATGCCACCTTCCATGGTTTATTTTTTTGATCAAGGAGTACCTTCTTTTCCATTTATATATAAAACTACCTATACATTTGATGAAAGTACATTTACAAAAAAAATTGTTGAGGATAAATCCACAAAGTTTTATATTAAGTTTTTCACCTCTCTTCACCTGTTTGGTACAGCCGGACAAGAAAGGTTTTATCTTTTTGGAACTGACAGAAATGGGAGGGATATTTTTTCAAGAATACTGCATGGTGGCAGACCAAGTTTAACAATTGGTTTTGTAGGGTTATTAATAGTTTTTCCGCTTGGGCTTCTATACGGTGGAATATCTGGTTATTTTGGGGGTGCCATTGATAATCTAATGATGAGAATTGCAGAAGCACTGATGAGTCTTCCTTATTTTTATTTAATTGTAGTTCTTGCAAGTATACTACCAGCTAATATTTCAAACTCTCAGAGATTTCTATTAATTACAGTAATTCTTTCTTTTGTAAGTTGGGCAGGACTTAGTAGAGTTATTAGAGGGCAAGTGCTGTCTATAAAAGAAGAAGAATATGCTCAGGCAGCAAAAGCAATTGGGGTAAGTGACTTAAATATTATAATTAAACATATTATTCCTCAAACCACAAGTTACATTATAATTGCAGCAACACTTTCTATTCCTGGATTTATAATTGGTGAAAGTGCTTTAAGTTTCCTTGGGCTTGGCATTACACAGCCTGATCCAAGCTGGGGAAATATTTTATCTGAAGGAAAAGAACTTTCCAATATGCTTGTTAGACCATGGATACTTCTTTTACCTGCAGCTTGTATTTTTATTTCAGTTTTATGTTTTAATCTAGTCGGTGATAAGTTAAGAGATATTCTGGATCCAAGGGGATAAATGCTCAATATACTAAATCTTATAGCTGGAGGAATACTTGGTACACTTGCCAGGTATTTTCTTTCATTACTAACTCATCAAGTATTAGGCACTGCTTTTCCCTATGGAACAGTTCTTGTAAATTTAATTGGTTGTTTTATTATTGGCTTTTTAACAAGTATTTCCCAGGAAAAATGTTTACTTGATCAAAACTCAAGACTTTTATTAATAGTTGGTTTTTGCGGAGCATTTACAACCTTTTCTACATTTATGTTTGAAACAGCTACCTTAATAAAATATGGTGAAATCATTAAGGCTCTTTTTAATGTTTTAATTAGTGTTTTTATCGGGTTTTTAGTTTTTAGAGCAGGTGTTTTTCTGGCTGAAATCATTTAAATTTTCATCATCTTTATATTGTTTTTATAATTCAGATTAAATTTTTCTCATAATCGGGAAATACAATAACGATTTTGCTAACATCGAAATATATTAAAAGAATTTTATTGGAGAATAAATATGAGAATTTTAACTTTAGAAAATAAACCTTTAGAGATTTTTGGACAGCCAATGTTTCCACTGACAGGAGGAACTCGTTTTAATGCAAAACTTAGTGTCTTAGAACATACTTCAAAGTGTAAAGGACATCCAGAACTTGCACAATTTTATGCTGATTTAAGTAAAAGAGGATTTAGAAATTCAGACGATGTAGTAAATTATATTAAAGCTCTAGAGCCTAGATCAGTTAGCAGTAAAGATATAAGATTTTTAGATCAAGCAGTTCGCATACCTATGAAAAGAGGATTAGTAGTTCACCTGGATATAGCTGGTGAAGCCGCAGTAAAATCAGGTAAAATAAGAGAATCTATTTCCAGTGATGAACCAGCTACAATTCCATTTACGCCACTAAGTCAAAGACCTGCATGGCTAGTAGATAATGGTCAGGTAAAAAGAGCTGATGCTGCTTAAAAACCAGATTTACCAACCAGCCTCTTTAGCCTTTTTTAATCTATCCTGATTAACCTCATTTTCTACAATGTTAAGTTCATCAGCATCTAAGTTATCTGCAAACCTCTTATAAAAATCATATTTTTTGTTAGCCGCTTTAATATAATTTTCCTGAGATAATTCCCCTGGAGTAAGTGGTCTAAAAATTATTTTTTTACCTAAAATTATAGCTTTTGACTTAATGCCAACCTGATTATTCCCATTTTTTTGCATTTGTGCCCATTGCCAGCCTATAGCAAAATCTTTTAATGCACTTTTTGTTAAGTCTATTTTATCCGGGTTTGCAAGTCCAAGTTGTTTTTTTAGCCTTTTATGTTCTGCTATAAGATCTTCAAGTTTTTGCATAAGTCTTGGATCTGGTGGAATTCTTCCAGTAAACTCACCATCAGCCTGCTTAATTAAATCAAGAAGTTTCTTTTGATTTTCTTCAAACTGTTTTTTTAGTTTTTCTTTCTCACTAACAATTGTCACTGAGTCTGTTTTTGGTGGCTCTTTGGGTTTTTCAGCTTCTGTTTTTTTATCAGCCATTGGTTTCATACTTTTAAGTGGAGGCTGAGATATTGGTAGGACCATTGTATCTGACATAATTTTCTCCTCTAATTTATGTTTTGTAATTACTCTAATAATTTACTAGCAATATAAAATTAAAACTTGGATAAAATCAGATTAGTTATTAATTAAATTATTTTTATCAAAGAAGCTTGACAGTTAACTATTTCTTAGTAAAGACTTTAAACAATAGGTTTTTTGCCATACAGCTTAGCTATAGGCCAATAAATAGAATAAAAAATACCCATAATTATAATCAGATAAAACAAAAGTCTTGTTTGATTAAAAAACATAAACATTGAAATTAATAGATATTGTTCACCAATATGAAACTGCAAAATTGGAATTGATTTATATACTTTTTCACCAAGTGAAAAAATGTTTTTTAATGCGGCTGTAAAAGGACATTTGCTTTCACCGTTTAATTTTTCAACATTGCTTACAGCTTCAAGCTTAATATCCTGATTAACATAGTAGTCAAACAGATAAACAAAAAACAAACTGCTCATTGCCAAAGGCCATATTTTCCAGTCTGAATAAACCTTATAATGCCCAAAGGCTATTGAAAAATAAATTAAAAAATCTTTAATTCTATCCGTAATTCTGTCATACCAGGCACCAAAATTACTTGACTGTCCTTTGTATCTGGCTACCTGTCCATCCAAGCAATCCAGTACAAAAACAAACTGGATTAATACTGCACTTATCATTAAAAAAGGCTGGCATCCAAATGAAATTAAATAAGCTGTAAAAATACAGAGCCCTAAAGATGCGGTGGTAACGATATTTGGTGTGATTTTTTTATTGTCAGCTATAAACCCAAGTAAAATATTTGCTATTGGTCCACTAAAAAGTAATGCCCACCAACCATCTTTTTTTTTAATTGAATCTTTAATTTTTTGATTGTCTATCATTTAGCTTTTAATTTTTTGGGCTTCAGGTTCTGCCATAAAAAAGCTTTCATTTATTTGCGGATATCTTTTATTCTGAACATCATAAATAAAATTCTTTACTGCATTGTTTGCATCTTTACCAGTCTCTGCATAATGCCTTACAAAACTTGGTTTAAAATCTACAAACTTACCCAAAAGATCATCAGTTACAAGTATCTGCCCGTCTGTATCAGGACCAGCTCCAATACCAATAGTCGGAATATTTATATTTTCAGTAATCATTGCAGCTACTTCAGAAGGAACAAGTTCAATAACTATTGCAAAACATCCTGCTTCCTGTAAATCCTTAGCTTGTTTTAAAAGATCTTTTGCAGCTTCAGCTGATTTTCCCTGAACTTTATTTCCACCAAGAACATTAACTGATTGTGGTGTAAAACCTATATGACCTAAAACAGGGATTCCTACAGAAACCATTTTTTCAATTGTTTTTAAAATATCTCTTGAAGCACCTTCAAGCTTTACTGCATGGGCTCCTATTTGCAAGCATTTCCCTGCATTATAAACAGCTTTTTTTTTACTTACCTGATAACTTAAAAATGGAAGATCAACTACTACAAGAGCACTTCTAACTCCTCTTACAACAGCTTTTGCATGATGAAGCATTTCATCCATAGTAAGTGAAAGCGTATTTTCATGACCAAGAGCTACCTGGGCAAGACTATCTCCCACAAGAACAATATCCACACCTGCATTATCCAGAACTTTCGCTGTACTGTAATCATAAGCAGTTAAGGCTACTATTTTTCTATTCTGTTTTTTATAACCTTGAATTGTATGTGTTGTAGTTGGCATATGAAATATAATACAACATTACTGTAATTACTCAGGTGGCTCTTGCGGTGACGTTGCTCCTCAGAGCCACCTTTCCATAGACCGTTCGGCTTACCAAGTAAATTGGATAAGCCTCTCTTTATTAAACCGCATAGATTTTGGGCTTAGTTGTGACACGATACAGACTACCTGGGTTAACGTTTTAATCTAGTTTACATATTATCTATGAAACTATATGATGACTGGCTAAAAGTGCAGCACCAAGCAATCCTGCATCATTTCCAAGCACACTTTTTTCAATATGAATAGCATTTGAAAGTGCTGGAAGAAGTAGTTTTTTTGTTTCATGTGTTAAATACTTAATATCTACTTCACTTGATAAACCACCAGATAAAACAATTTTTTCAGGATCAAATACCTGAAATAAATTACAAATGCCAAGAGCTATATAAAAATGCCAGTCTTCAACAGCCCTTACAGCTAAAATTGAGTCTTTATTTTTAGATGCTGACAGTTTAAATAAATCCCTTGTAGTCATCTTCTTATACTTCTTTGGGAAATAATGTTTAATTAATACGCGGATTCCATTTCCTGAAGCATATGCTTCAAAACAATCATACCTACTGCATGTACAGTGCCTTTGTTTTGTATAACTTAACTTAATATGACCAATTTCACCTCCGGCAAAATGTGCACCGCGTACAAGTCGTCCATTGACAACCACTCCACCACCAACACCTGTACCAAGAGTAATCATAAGTAGTGGGTTTGCTCCTTTTGCTGAGCCGATTTGATACTCTGCATAGGCAGCTGAGTTTGCATCATTTTCTACTATAACCGGTAAACCATGTTTTTTTTGTAAAACTGCTTTAACTTTCGTTCCCTGCCAGCCAGGAATATTTCCTGTCGATCCAACAATTTTTCCATCATCACTAACCATTCCTGCTGTAGATATGCCTATTCCAGCAAGTAAATATTTTTTTGAAAACTTATCATAAAAATCACTAATAACATTCAATATTCTCCCCCCATGCGGAGTTTTTTCTCTATAAACCGATGTCATTAACTTTCCGCTGGATACCAGTGCTGCTGCAATTTTTGTGCCACCAACATCAATTCCCATAATCATTTTTTTTAATTGTTTCATTTTTTTATATAGCCCTCGACAAGCTCGGGCGTAAAAAATAAATGCTTGTAAATATTACAATTACACTTATAACATGCGCACTTGCAAAATTACCAAATAAATAAAGACTATCAACTCTTACAAACTCTAGAAAAAACCTGATTATTGAATATAAAAGCAAATAAGACCAGAAAATTTTACCAGGCTTACCTTTCCAAAGTAAAAACTTTTTATACAGAAATATAAAAACAATTATATTTAGAAGAGATTCATATAAAAAGGTGGGGTGAAACGTTTCATAAGTCAAATATTTTTCAGGTCTATATTCAAGAGGTATTTTAAGCTTAATCAAACTATTTAAAACAGGCTTTCCAAATGCTTCATTATTAAAAAAATTCCCCCATCTGCCAATTGCCTGACCAAGAGGTGAAACTACTGCAATTAAATCTATGTAGGAGTAAAAAGATATTTTTTTAAACTTTGTATATATTAAAGTGGCTATAATTGCACCGAAAATCCCTCCATGAATAGACTGTCCTCCATACCAGATTTTTGGGATTTCGCTTATATGATTTTTAAAATAATCCCAGCTTAAAACTACAAACCACAATCTAGCAAATACAACACTAAAAATCAATACAAAAAAAATTAAATCATTAAAGTATGCCACGCTTAAATTATTTTTTTCTGCTAATTTCTCTGCAAGCATATAAGCCAATAAAAAACCAAGAGCCACCATAACCCCATACCATCGCACAGGCCACAAGCCTATATGAAAAGCAATTTGCCCAGGAGATGACAGAGTAATTACCGGAAAGAAACTACTTAACATCATAAATACCTTCCTGCTTAAATAAAACAAATATGGTTTTAATAAGGATTTTTAAATCAAGAAAAAGATTCCAATTTTTTGCATACCAGGCATCAAGTTCCAGTCGCTTTTCATAGGGAATTGAGTTTCTTCCATTAACCTGAGTCCAGCCGGTTAATCCGGGTTTTACAAGCAGTTTATCAAAATCATTTTCTGTAAAGTCTTTTACCTGAGATGGTAATGCAGGACGTGGTCCTACAATAGACATATGACCTAATAAAACATTAATTAATTGAGGTGTTTCATCTAAACTTGTTTTTCTTAAAAAATATCCGATTTTAGTAACTCTGTTATCGGTAGGAGCACTTACAAGTGTATCGGGATCTGAATTTATTTTCATTGACCTAAATTTTAAGCAGAGAAATTCCTTGCCTCCTTTACCCACTCTTTCATGTTTATATAGAACTGAACCACTTGATTCCAATTTTATAAGGAATACAATAATTATCCAGACAGGTAAAAACAATAAAATACTGATTAACGATAAAAATACATCGATCACTCTTTTAATAAATAATTTCATTTATTTAATGATACTTTTTCATTTAAGCCAGTAAGCATTTGTTTTAAGCCTTTTTCAAGGGTATATTTATTTGTCCAATTTAAACTTTTTTGAATCTTGTTTATATCCAGATAAAGTCCTTTTTGCTCTTTATTTGGATATAAAGAATTGTTTTGAAACTCAGGCCCTGGTGCTAAAGGAAAATCAGTGTATAAAATATCCAGCAGTTCTTTTAAAGTAGTGGGCTTACCCAAACCAAGATTAAAGATTTCATTTTTTATATTTTTTTCAAATATTGCTTTTGTTATGGCTGATACAACATCATCTATATAAATAAAATCAGAAAATATATCAATGCTGTTAAATACAATCGGGCTTTTATTGTTTTTTAAATTATTTACAAATTTTGCAATGACACCTGATTTAAGATGATTTTGTTGAGGGCCATATACACTTGAAATTCTAAAAATTATATAATTCAGTTCGCTGTCTCGTAAAATGTTTTCAACTTTTAGTTTATTTTCTCCATAGACTGTTACAGGTTTAGTAGAATGCAATTCACTTATAGGCAAATCTTCCACTACACCATAAACAGACTGACTGGATAAATATATAAATTTTTCTGGTTTTAAATTTATTTCTTTTATACTTTTCATAAGGTTCTCTGTAGCAAAAACTGTATCAGAATATTCTTTTTCTTTATTTTCATTAGCTCTTGCAATATTAGAACCACTTGCGAAATGACAAATAACATCAGGCTTAAAGTCAGCTAAAATATTTTTTAATTTGTTGCTGCTTAAATCAATTCGAATATTTTCATTTTCACTACGGCCTATTGTAATAACTTCACAGGATAAATTTTTTAAACTCTCTTTTAGGGATAAACCAATAAAACCTGAACCACCTGTAATTAATATCTTTGTCATTTTTATCTTTTTTCTAGATCACGTATTTCCTGAATACGCCTTTGATGCCTGCCACCCTCAAAGTCAGTTTCAAGCCAGGACTTTACAATATTTTTTGCAGTTTCATAACTCAAAGTTCTACCACCAAAGGTAAGAATATTTGAATTGTTGTGCTGTCTTGCAAGTTTTGCTGTTTCAACATCATTACAATTTGCTGCTATTATTCCTTTAATTTTATTTGCAGCAATTGACATTCCTATTCCTGTACCACAAATAAGTATTCCTCTGCCAGGATTTTTACTTGCAACCTGAGTAGCCAGTGCCTTTGCAATTAAAGGATAGTCAACAGAATCATTTGAGTTTGTACCAAAATCAACAACCTCATATCCCAGTTCTTTCAGATTATCCTTAATTTTTTCCTTTAATTCAAAACCTGCATGATCTGCACCAACTGCTATTTTTTTTTCTTCCATCTAACAATTCCCCTTTACAAATATAATTAATTTATTAATAGCCACCATAGTTTATTTTATTAACAACAAAAAAACAAGGTGTCTTCTTTTGAAAACACCTTGTTATATACACTATTTATTTAGCTTATCTGCTTCTCTTACCAGCTTTTTTCTTTGATTTCGAAGAAGCTTTGACAACTGGTTTTTTAACTTCTATTGTTAATTTTGGAAGTCTGCCAGATGCAACTGCTGCTTTTAATTCAGAGCCTGCTGAAAACGCTGGTGCTTTCTTTGCAGGTATCTTAATTTTTTCAGTTGGTCTTTGTGGATTTACGCCCATTCTTGCTTTTCTTTGGCGTCTTTCAAATGTACCAAAGCCTACAAAAGTGACTTTTTCACCACGTGCTAATGCTGCAGAAACATTGTAAATAGTACCTTTAAGAGCACGATCTACATCTGCCTTTGATAGACCAGTTGTTCTTGAAACTGCATCTATTAATTCTGATTTATTCATTGAGAATCCTCCTTGTTGATTTTCTTATGGCCCTTAAAAGGCTTTCAATGTGAAGGTTTCATTATCTAAAACTCTCTACCTTTGAAAAGTTACTTTTAAAAGCCTCTATTTATCAGGGTTTAATTGGGGTATCCAATTACCACAATGAAGTATGGCAAACAATGTGGACTAAGTCAAGAGTGTCTTATAAAATTGATGCACAATAGTTCTAAATCTGTTACATTATATCCATGACTACTGCAACCCCTCGAAAACCAGTTGATGAGCCTTTCGGTGAAGTAATTTTTTCAACAAGTGAAATGATTCTTGCCCAATGTTATAAAGAAGCAGCAACATCAATAGAACATAAAAACAGCATCCTGAAAGGATCTGTTACAAAAGTAGTAAGTTCGTATGACAGTTCTTACGTAGCTTATGGTTTAATAACAAACATAAACAATTCAAGCCTTGACAATATCCATAAGCCTTCTGCGCTAGGTTTAAACTTTAAACAACTGACTGAACTTCAACCACAAGTATATGAACTCTTAAGAAATGAGCTTGAGATTTACTTATTTGCACATACAGAAAAGGATGGTGAAACAGTTCATTACCCACCACTTAAGCCCATGACAATCCATGATTTTGTCCATAAAGTCTCAGAAAAAGAAGCAATAGAGCTTACTAGTAATCTTCCAAATCTTATAAATGTAGTAAAAAAATCACAACAAAAACCTGATATTTTGGTAAATGTAATTTGCCTGGGATACAAGCTAAGAAACAATGATTATAAATATTTAGTAAAAGCCGGCAAGGAACTGTCACTTGCGCTGGCTGATGAAATTGATAACTTAATGCAAATATTAAAAAGACTATCTGCTTATACTGGTAAATCTATTAAAAGTAACTAATTGTAATCAATACTTATTTAAAGCAAGTCATTAATGTAAGTAGCAAAGCAACTGAGATTAATTAACTTCAGTTGATTACAATATATTTATGAAAAATATTTTCAAATATTGTATAGATTTAATATATGAAAATAGTTGTTTAATATGCAAACAATCATCTTCAAAAGATTTAGTTTGCCTTGAATGTGAAAATAGCTTTATAAAAAGAGAGACAAGCTATAACAAAGACTTTGACGATTTAACTGTATACAGTTGGGGAATGTATGAAGGGAAATTAAGAGATGGAATTATACAGTTAAAATCTGGCAAAAAGCAGCTAGCAAAATATTTTTCCAAAAAACTCATTGCTTTTTGGAAAAAGGTTGAGCACAATATTGATTTAAATAATTGCATTGTAATCCCTGTCCCATCTCATAAAAGAAGAATTAAGGAAAGAGGTTACTGTCAGACATCACTAATAGCATTTGACTTTGCAAGCGAACTTGGAATAAATTATTCAGGCAAACTTATAACAAGACATAAAGAAACAAGTTTTATGAATAAATTAGAATCAATTAATGATCGCAGAAAAAACATTCAAGATGCATTTTTGCTTAATGATTTACCTTTAGACAAAGAAAATATAATTCTAATTGATGATATTTTAACCTCAGGCAGTACCATCTGTGGATTAGGAAAAACAATTAAACAAAAATACCCTGATATTAAATTATTAGGATTGACAATAGCATCGGGAGATAAATATATGTAGATGATTACCACGGATAAGTAGGTACGTAGCATGCTACGTACCTACTGTTTAATTACTACCATCGGGCCCTGCGGTGTGCCTTCTCTAAATTGTTTTGCATATTGATTGTCAATGGTAAAGAACTCATTTGAATATCCTTCCCAGACAACTTTTGAGTCGTAAATTAAAATAAGCCTGCTATTAAATCTTTTTATTGTACTTAAATTATGTGTAACCAAAACACTTGAGGCCTTTAGTTCATTTTGAAGTTTTAAAATGTAGTCTTCTATTACAGTTGAAACCACAGGATCAAGACCACTTGTGGGTTCATCATAAAGAATAATGTCAGGATTATTAACAACAGCCCTTGCAAAACTGACCCTTTTTTTCATACCACCTGAAAGTTGGTCCGGTCTTAAGTTTTCCATTCCAGCCAGTCCAACCAATCTTAATTTTTCAAGAACTCTTGATTTGATTTCTTCATGAGAGATTTTTATATCTTTATTATTCACAAGGGGGAAAGCTACATTATCAAATACATTCATTGAATCAAAAAGAGCTGCTCCTTGAAAAACCATTGCCACATGATCTGTCTTTAATATAACTTCACCCTCATCTGGTTCTTCAAGTCCACAAATTAACTTTAGTAAAGTAGACTTTCCAGTACCAGAAAAACCAAGAATTAAAAGAATTTCATTTTTGTATACACTAAAATTTACTTTATCCAGAACCTTTTTCTTACCAAAAGATTTTGTCAAATTTCTGACTTCAACTATTGGTTCTGATTTAACTGTGCTAGACACGGGTTTTTCGAATTGCCTCTTTTATTCTTAAAACATCCCTGAGCAAATCCTCAACCTGATGAAGAGGAATCATGTTTGGTCCATCACTTAAAGCTTTATCAGGCTCAGGATGAGTTTCCATAAAAATACCATCACAGCCACTAGCCACTGCAGCACGTAAAAGAGACGGTACAAATTCTTTCTGTCCAGAAGATATAGTACCCCCACCACCTGGCAACTGTACTGAATGAGTTGAATCAAATATCACAGGTATTCCAGACTTATGAATAATATCAAATGATCTCATATCAACAATTAAATTATGATAGCCAAATGTAGTACCTCTTTCAGTTACTAAAATATTTTCATTGCCTGTAGCATAAGCCTTTTTTACAATATTTGCTACATCGTCAGGTGCTAAAAACTGTCCTTTTTTTATATTAATAACTTTCCCGGTTTTAGCTGCCTCAACAATTAAGTTTGTCTGACGGCATAAAAATGCAGGGATTTGAATTATATCTAAGACATCCTTTACCAATTTTATCTCAGATATTTCATGAACATCAGATAAAACCAAAATGTCAAATTCTTTTTTTACCTGTTTAAGTATTTCAAGTCCTTCTTCAATACCGTGACCACGAAAGCTGTCAATTGAAGTACGGTTAGCCTTATCATATGATGACTTAAAAATAAAAGGGATTTTTAATTTTTCACAAACAGTTTTTAACTTCTCAGCAGTTTTAAAAACAACATCTCTGTTTTCAATTACACATGGACCAGCTATAAACGGTAATGTTTCTCCGTCACCCCAGGTAATGTTTTTTAGTTTGACTTTTTTCATTACAGTATTAATAATAGCAAACACATGGATACACCATATAGGGCAAACACACTGGTATGCCCCTACTACAATTCTGTTCTGCTTTCCAAAGCCCTGGCTATTGTCAATTCATCTGCATATTCTAACTCTATTCCGGCTGGTAAACCAAATCCAAGCCTAGTAACCATTTTACAGATAGGTGAAAGTATTCTGTGTAAATATAATGTGGTTGCTTCCCCTTCTGTGCTTGTATCCAGTGCAATTATTATTTCTTTTAAGTTGTTCTTACTAACTCTTCCTAAAAGATCTTTTATAGTTAATTCCTCAGGTCCAATACTATCAATTGGCGATATTAAACCTCCCAGCACGTGATATAAACCTTTAAATTCATTTGTCCTTTCAATTGCTACTAAATCTTTTGGCTCTGAAACCACACAAATAATACTTTTGTCACGTGAGTGACCTGAACATAATTCACATGGATCATCAGAACTAAGATTTTTACAGACTGAACATTTTTTTATTTGTGTTTTAGCAGCAAGTATAGTATTTGAAAATTCCTGTATTTGCTGCATATCCTGACTTAAAACATGAAATGCCATCCTCTGTGCTGATTTTGGTCCAACGCCGGGAAACTTTTGAAACTCTTCTATTAATTTTAAAAGTGGTTTAGTATATTTCATATTAAAGGGAGGTCTTTGCCGCCAGTAAACTTTTTAAGTTTTTCCTGTGATATTTCGCTTATTTTTTTTCCTGCATCTTTAAATGCAGAAAGTATGAGATCTTCTAGTGTTTCAACTTCGTCAGACTTAACTGCTTCTTCTTTTATTTTTACATTTTTTAACTCGCCGTTTGCTGTCATTAATATTTCAACAAGCCCACCACCTGCAATTCCTTTTACTTCGGTATTTGCGAGCTCTGCTTGAGCCTGACTTAATGATTTTTGTAAAGCCTGTGCTTCTTTTAGCATTTTTTGAATATCCATTTCTTTATCCTTTGTTCTTTAATATCTAATTCTAATACAAAAAGAGACGTCCTGCAGGACGTCTCTACAATAATTTCTTAATTGTCAACTTTAGTTATTTACAGCAACAAAGATCTTCTTCGGTCTCTTTTTCTTTACACTTACCATCACTAGGTTTCATGCGACCTTCTTTATATTTATCAGGAAATTTCTCTTTGTCAGTACAGAACGTCTTGCATAAATCATCTGTTTCTTCTGCCATAACAGGAATATTACTTCCACAAAGACAAATTGAAAATACAACCATTACAAATGCAACCTTAGCTAACATAAATTTATTTCCTCCAGATTAACTTTCTTTCTTTGGACTGCAACAACAAATCACTTCTACAATATCTTCATCTTTATTACAGGTACCACTTCCATCTGAACTAAGACGTCCAGCTTCATATTTAGCACTTTTACACTTTTCATTACACAGCTCATCACCACTTTGTGCAAATGAAGGTAAAAGACTTGTATACAGTAAGATAATTAACATAACTCTAAAAATGCTCATAGTAATCACCTGATTTAATGCTTCCTCTACATTTTCTAATATTCACATCTAAAAGGTCCAATACTTAGGGGCACCCCTATAGCAACCTTAAACCTATTTTAGAGCCGCTGCGCTGCAGTAGTAGGGGCTTGTGGCCACAAGCCCCTACTACACTTAATGGGCGATAGCCTCTTTGTTTGTTAAGAAATTAATAATGCTTGGTAAATCATTTTCTTGGCCTACTGCCATCACATGAATACCACCAACATTTAATTTCATTAGTTCTAAAACAATTTCTTTTGAAATATTTAATCCTTCCATTTTTTGATCCTTAGCTGACTCAAGTCTCTCTATAATTTTTTTAGGAACACTTACACCAAAAACTTTTTCATTCATAAAGTTTGCCATCTTTATACTTTTTAGAGGAGTAATGCCTACAATTGTTTTTTTTGCAAGTGCTCCAATTGAGTCAACAAATCTTTTTATCTGATCAATTTCATAACAAATCTGGGTCTGAATAAAACTTGCTCCAATTTCAAATCTTTGTTCAAGAGTTTCTTTTTGCTTTTTTAAGTCAGGTGCATTTGGATGAGCAGTACAACCAATATTTAAACTGGTTTTTCCTTTTAATTCATTTCCTGCCATATCAAAACCATCATTTAAATTTTTTATAGTTTTTATTAGTTCAGTAGTCTCAAGATCAAATACTGGTTTTGCATCGGGATGATCACCACTTTTTGGATCATCACCACGCATTGGCAAAACATTTCTTATGCCCATAGCTGTTGCACCAAGACAATCTGCTTGTATTGCAATTCTATTTCTGTCCCTACAAGTTACCTGCCAGATAACATCTACATCTTCTTTTAAAATAAATACTGCTGCTGCCAGTGGACTCATTCTCATATTTCCACCCTGACCATCAGTTAAGTTAATAGCATCAACAAGACTTTTTAAAGATCTTGCCATTGTTGATATGCTCGATACGTCTGTACCCTTTGGTGGAGCAAGCTCACAGGTAATGATAAACTTTTCATTTTTTATTGCTTCACTTAAAATCATAAATTTAAATTATTTATTAGTCTACCGTTTGCTTAGATTACAACTAACAATGTACACTAGATTATAGCTTATTAGAAAAAATTAGAAAAAGAGGAAAGTTACAAGTGTTTTGGAAAAGGTTATCAAGAGACATTGGAATTGATCTGGGCACTGCAAACACTCTTGTTTGCACATCAGAACGAGGAATAGTTTTAAGAGAACCATCAGTAGTCGCTGTAAATAATGAAACAAAAGAAGTTCTTGCAGTAGGTGAAGAAGCAAGAGCTATGATAGGCCGCACACCTTCACATATTGTTGCAACAAGACCATTGCGTGATGGGGTTATTGCAGATTTTAGATATGCAGAAATGATGCTTAGATATTTTATAGATAAAGTAAATGGAAAAAATAATTTTGGAAGACCATTTGGCAAACCAAGAGTAGCAATTGGTATTCCCTCAGGAATAACAGAAGTTGAAAGAAGAGCTGTAAGAGAAGCCGCGGAAAATGCAGGTGCAGGCCTTGTTTATTTAATAGAAGAACCTATGGCAGCAGCAATTGGTGCAGGACTCCCTGTAGCAGAACCACTTGGCAGCATGATAGTTGATATAGGTGGAGGGACTACAGAAGTAGCAGTAATTTCTCTTTCAGGAATTGTAGTTAGCGAATCCATAAGGGTAGCTGGTGATGAATTAAATGAATCAATTATTCAGTATATGAAAAAGATTTATAATCTTGCCATAGGTGAAAGAACGGCAGAAGAAATTAAATTCAGACTTGGTTCAGCATTTAAAACAAACGAAGACAATGAAAAGCTTGAAGTACGTGGACTAAATCTTATAAACGGACTTCCAAGAACAGTTGTTATAGGAAGGCCTGAAGTAAGAGAATCCATGCAAGATCCTCTTGCCACAATTATAGAAGCTGTAAAAAGAACTCTGGAAAGAACACCACCTGAGCTGGCTGCTGATATTTATGATCGAGGAATCGTAGTAGCAGGCGGCGGCGCTTTATTGCATGGACTTGATGAACTAATACAGCACGAAACAGAAGTCCCTGTGCATATTGCAGAAGATCCTCTTTCATGTGTGGTTCAGGGTACAGGTAAAGTTCTAGTAGATAAAACTTTACGCAGAATCTTAAATGCTTCTGTTCAATACGATTAACCTAATTACTTAAAATGTCTTCAAGGAAGCCCTTATTAATTCAAAGCATAAACCCACGTACAATTTTTACAATTATAGTCTGGCTTATTTTGGCATGGGTTTTAGCAAGACCGCTACAGGGAATTGGTAAAAATGTTTATTTAATGCTTGGTTCATTTACAAATAATGTATTTGAAGGGCTATCACAAAGTAAATCAAGTGCGGAAGAATTATTACAATCAAAAAAGCTCCTTAAGAAAAGAATTAAAACTATTTCAGAGCTATCAATAAGAATAAACACCCTAGAAAATCAGACTAAAGAAACAGACAGACTTAAAAGCCTTCTGGATTTAAAAAACCATGTGAATTACAAAACAATTACAGCAAGTGTAATTGGCAGAAGTGCAGACAACTGGCATAAACAAGTAATCATAAATAAAGGCAAAATGCAAAACATTATGATCGGTGATTCTGTTTTAACTTCAAAAGGAATAGTTGGCCAGATAGTTGAAGTAGATAACCATTCATCAATAGTACAACTTATTTCAGACCCAAGTTATAAACTTGGCTGTAAAGTAAATAAAAAAAATATTCTGGGTATTCTCTCTGGAAAAACAAATTCAATCGGACTCCTAGAATTTATTCCTATAGGAACAGACATTATGGCTGGAGACATTGTTGTAGCTTCAGGAATTGCATCCAGAAATCTTTCCCCTACTTACCCTGCCGGTCATCCTGTTGGCAAAATAATAAAAATAAGCAGAAAGAAAAGTAGGGGTTCTGATTTATATATTGAAGTAAAACTATCTGAAGATTTAAATACATTAAGTGATGTACTTATATTCTCACCAGATTAGATACGAACTGGCGATACAACAAATGGGCGATATCAGCAAAAGTAAAAAGTGCACGCTTGTCTTGCGCTAAATACAAGTGAAGGATATTCTGGTGAAGAATATCCTGAACGTCAAAAGGGGTATAATAAACTTGCTGTTAGGTACAGCATAGGTTATACGAACCTGGTCAGGTAGGAAACTAAGCAGCCATAAGTTAAATCTCTGGGTGTACCTAATGGCTTTTAGCAGGTTATCCCGAAATAAAAGCATGAGACCCTGGAAAACTGGTTCAAAGTTACTACCTAAGGGAAAATAATAACTAAAATACAAATCCATAATTCATGGATTTGTATTTTAGTTGTACTATTAGATAAAGTTAGATGAAAGAATGAAATCTAACGTTCTGGCAAGTAGAGGATTTATCCAGTTTACCTGGTAAATCCGATCAGACTAAAAGGATTGACAAAGGGAAGCTTCAGCTTGTCTGAAGCTATAAAAAATGACCCAAAAGAAATATTTATTAGGTGAAATATTAATAAGCCTTGGTGTTCTTACAGAAGAACAGTTAACTATTGCATTAAAAGAACAGGAGACACTTGATTCTCAGGGTAAAGAGCATAAACCTGTAGGGCAAATCCTATTAGAACATGGGTTTATCACTCCAAATGATTTAATTGAAGCTATAAAAATTCAGACTAAACAAAAAGAGCCGATATAAGAATATACAGGAGTTATATATATTTTGTAGGGGTCTTCCCTACTATTTAATCTCTTGTTAATCTTCACGACTTAAATTTATTTACTATAGACCAATGAATAATCGGCTTACAATTTATTTCTTATTTATAACTTTACTTTCTTTTGGAATTTGCAATGAATCATTTGCCATAGAAGAATCAGAATTAAAAATGCCTTCATGGTTACAACAACAAGAACCACAAAGCTTAAAACTAAAAGGAAATATTCAAGAAGATGTCAGTCAGGCAAAACCACAAACTGGTATTGGTGTAGTTGGTCTTCGCTTCATTCATCAATCAGGATATTCATCCTATATAGAACAGGTTTATCCAAATTCACCAGCTAGTAGAGTAGGACTTAGGACTAAAGATTTAATTTTTGCAATTGATGGAATCAGAACTGATTATCTTAATTCAGACAGCGTCTATGAAATGTTATCTGGTGAACCTGGTACAAAAGTAAAAGTTTTTATTACCAGGGGCCAAACAATGTTTAATGTAGAACTTGTCAGAGAAGATCTTGCAAACCTTTCTCCTGATGTACAAAACAGGTATTTATCTGGACCTATTGCAGTACCTATTAACCCAAGAGATTACTTCCCTTACCATTAATTCCAATCGCTAAAATTTTATAGCCTTTTAAATCCAATTTCAAAGGAATAAAAAGGGTACATTTATTAACTAGCATACACTTGTTTTGCATGGTAAAATAACCAAGCTGATAAATTTTCAAGCAAGTATAAGATGAAAAATACAGAAAAGATCCGTGATTAATTAGATGGAAACATTAGAAATAAAAGACTTACTAGAAGCAGGTGTACATCTTGGTCACCAGAAAAAAAATTGGAATCCTAAAATGCAACCATTTATTTATGGTGATAAAAATGGCGTTTGCATTATAAATCTTGTTAAAACCTCTGAGCTTCTAGAAAAAGCCTGTGCATTTTTAAAAGAAGCAGCTTCCCAGAAGAAAAACATAATTTTTGTAGGAACTAAAAGACATATTTCAGAAGTTGTCAAAGATGAAGCTATAAGATGTGGGTGTTTTTATATAAATAGACGCTGGCTTGGTGGTTTATTAACTAACTTTGACACTATAAGACACAGGTTAAACAGACTTAGAGAACTGGAAGAAATGCATGAAACCGGAACCCTCTTACATACAAATAAAAAAGAACTTGCAGTAATTAATAAAGAGTTAGAAAAATTACAAAAAACTCTTGGTGGAATTAAAAATATGCGTGGAAAACCTGATATTTTATTTGTAATTGACCAGCAAAAAGAAGAAATTGCTATAAAAGAAGCAAGGTTAATAGGTATAAAAGTAGTAGCAATGATAGATACAAACTGTGATCCCGATGGAATTGATCATCCTATTCCATCAAATGATGATTCTATGAGATCTGTTAGATTAATTACCAATACAGTTGCAACTGCAATTATCGAAGGGCATGAGGGACAGGTCCCTGATGTCCATAAAACAGTTTCTATTAAAAACGGATTTGCAAAAAAATCACTTAACATGAAGCCACCTGTCAAATTAGTTCAGGAAATTACAGTATCTGCCATACCTGAGGAGCAAGAAGTCAAATGACATTTACTGCAAAAGATGTAGCTGATCTAAGACAAAAAACCGGTGCCGGAATGATGGAATGTAAAAATGCTTTGAAAGAAGCAAATGGTAATGTTGAAAAAGCTAGTGAAATTTTAAGACAAAAAGGACTTGTAGCAGCAGCAAAAAAATCCGAAAGAACAGCTCTTGAAGGAATTGTTGCAAGCAAAAATTCAGATGATAAGAAATCCGGCGTTATACTTGAAATAAATGCACAGACAGATTTTGTTGCAAAAAATGATTTGTTTATTGATCTGTCAAAAAAAATTTTAAATATCTTATTAAAAGATAGACCTGGCAGTATCGATGATCTTTTAAAGATTAAGATTGATGGCACACTAATCTCAGACTTAATTTCAAGCAGAATAGCAACTGTAGGAGAAAACATTCAACCAAGAAGATTTGAAATTTTTGAACTTTCGCAGGAAGAAGGAGCAATAAGTTCTTATATACACCCTGTTGGAAATAAAATTGGTGTTCTTGTTAAGCTTGTCACTAATTCAAAATCCTCAAATATTGCTGAGCTTGAACAGCTGGCAAGAGATATTGCCATGCATATAGCTGCAGCACAACCTCAGGCAGAATATATTGATAAGACCAAAATACCTCAGGAAATAATTGAAAACGAAAAAAGAATAGAGCTTGGAAAAGAAGATCTTGTAAAAAAACCAAAAGAAATTGCAGAAAAAATAGTTCAAGGGAGATTAGATAAACTTCTCTCACAAAGATGCCTTTTAGACCAACCTTACATTAAGGATCAAAACATCACAGTTGAAAAATTAATAAAAGATAAAAGTAAACAATTAAATGTTGAAATAAAAGTTAAACAATTTATCCGTTACAATGTAGGAGAAGCACTGGGAAAGACTTCTGAGCAGGAAGAAAAAACAACAGTAAGTGTCTCATAAAGCCAAATGACAAAGCCTCTATATCAAAGAATCTTACTAAAATTATCAGGCGAAGCCTTAATGGGCAATCAAACTTCAGGAATTGATCCAAAAATCGTAAATCAAATTGCTAATGAAATAAAAAGTGCTCATGAGCTTGGAGTACAGGTAGCAGTTGTAGTTGGTGGTGGAAATATTTTTCGTGGTGTCCAGTCAAGCGCAGCACTGGGTATGGACAGAGCTGCTGCGGATTATGTCGGTATGCTTGCTACAGTAATGAACAGTCTTGTTTTACAAGGAGTTTTGGAGTCTATAAAAGTTAATACCCGCGTTCAGTCAGCTATTGAAATGAGAGCTATTGCTGAACCATACATCAGACGAAGAGCAGTACGACATCTAGAAAAAGGAAGAGTAGTAATATTTGCAGCAGGTACAGGAAACCCATTTTTCACCACAGATACAACAGCCGCCTTAAGAGCAGCTGAAATTGATGCAAACGTATTGCTTATGGCAAAACATGGGGTAGATGGTGTTTATGATTCAGATCCAAAGAAAAATTCAAATGCAAAAAAATATAATCATCTTACATATAATGAGGTTTTAAGCAAAGAACTAAAAGCGATCGATACCGCAGCAGTTGCACTTGCTCAGGAAAGCAACATTCCAATAATAGTTTTTGACTTTAGTTCAAAAGGCTTAATAAGACAAATAGTTCAAGGCGACAAAGTCGGCACACTAATTGGAGATAATCTCCAGACTCAAAGACGATAGAGATATTATTGACAAGATACTCTCAAATCCTTACTTTCCTGATAGGGGTTATAATCGTTTATTATGTCATCTAAAAAAAACAAGTCAGAAGCTAAAAAACAGTCTACAGTGATTGAAAATCGCAAAGCAAGGCATGATTTTTTTATTGAGGACTCAATTACCTGCGGAATGGTGCTTTCCGGCACAGAAGTTAAATCAATAAGATCTGGAAAAGTTCAGCTAAAAGACAGCTTTGCAAAAATTGAAGGCAATGAAGCATGGTTATATAACTGTCATATTTCTCCATATCAGTTTGGAAATAGATTTAATCACAGTCCTCTAAGAAAAAGAAAACTTTTATTAACAAAAAAAGAGATTTTAAAACTCCTTGGAAAAACAAAAGAAAAAAATCTTGTGCTTGTACCTCTTAAAATATTTTTTAGTAAAAACTGGGCAAAACTTGAGCTTGGACTTGGTAAAGGCAAGAAGGTGTATGACAAAAGAGAGGCAATTAAAAAGAAGGAATTACAAAGGGCTATTAAAGAAATACAAAATAAATATTGACCTAAGTCCATGATAAAATATTAAATCTATGTTTGCAGTAATAGAAACAGGTGGGAAACAAATTAAGGTAGTACCTGGCCGCTATATTGATATTGAAAAGTTACCACATGCTCAAGGAGATAAGGTTTCCTTAAGCAATGTGCTTATGCTTATAAACGGCAAGGACTCAAAAATTGGAAATCCTTATATTAAGGGAGCTACTGTAAATGGTAAAGTTCTCGAGCTGGCTAAAGATGATAAAGTAATCGTTTACAAAATGCGACCAAAAAAAGGTACTCGTAAAAAGTATGGTCACAGGCAATGGTACTCAAGGATATTTGTCGAAAGTATTGAACTGGATGGAAAAGTCCTTTTGCAGGCAGAAAAAAAACAAAAACAGGTTAAACAGGAAAAAGTTGAAGTAGCACAAGAAACTGTATCAGAAGAAAAATCAGCAAAACCTAAAAAGACTTCTAAAAAGAAAGAAGCGTAATAAGGAGATTTAAAAATGGCATCCAAAAAAGGTGTAGGCTCAACAAGAAATGGAAGAGACAGTAATCCAAAATATTTGGGTGTAAAACATTATGGTGGTGAAAAAGTTATCGCTGGAAATATCTTAATCAGACAAAGAGGAACCAAATATCATCCCGGAAATAATGTAGGAATCGGAAAAGATCACACGTTATTTGCCCTTACAAACGGAACAGTAAAATTTGAACTAAAAAGAGGAAAACAATTGATAGCTATCCTGCCCTCTTAATGTTCTTAAAATCATATAATATTAGATCAAATGAATCTTAATTTAATTTCTTTAGTCCTTTTACGTTTAGCAATAAGTTATATCTGGCTTACTGCAGGTATAAGCAAGCTTTTAAATCCACAGTTTATAAATAGCTTTTCACAAACACTTTCAGGATTTGCAAAAGGAACACACTTTGATTTTTATTCAAATTTTTTAAATCATTACATAATGCCACATGCTTCACTTTTTGCACAGTTAACAATATGGGGAGAAATACTTACTGGGATTGCTTTCTTACTTGGATTTCCTTTATCCATTGCCTGCATAGCTGGAATATTTATGAATTTAAATTATTTTTTTGTTGCAACACAAGCTCCCTCTCAGTTTCTCAATATAATTTTAATTTTTTCTCAACTTGCTGCATACACAAATGGTGCAGGAAAATCCTGGGGATTAGAAGCAAAATTTGTTAAGAGTTAATCAGTGTTAAAATTGTCGCTATGGAAACTGAAGTTAAAGATATTCCAAAGCATGTACCACTTCATCTGCACACAGAATACAGCCTGCTTGATGGTACAAGCAAAATAAAAGATATAATAAAAAAAGCAAAATCAAACAACCTTCCAGCAATTGCAATTACCGATCATGGTGTAATGTACGGAGCTACTGAGCTTTATAGAGCTGCTAAAGCAGAAGGAATAAAACCTATTATTGGTTGTGAGACTTATATTGTTAATAGTGATCACAGGGATAAAACTGTTAGAAGTCCTCTTTTTCACTTAATACTTTTGGCTAAAAATGACGCGGGCTATGTTAATTTATCAAAGATGGTTTCAGAAAGTAATTTAAATGGTTTTTATTACAAGCCCAGGATAAGCAAAGAATTTCTAACTAACCATTCAAAAGGATTAATTGCACTTACAGCATGTCTTGGTGGAGAAGTTCCAAACACAATTTTAAAAGGAAATTACGAAAATGCTAGAGAAATTGCAGGATTTTATAAAAGCATTTTTCAGGATGACTTTTACCTCGAGGTTCAAGACCACGGTTTATCTGAGGAAAAGTATGTAAACCCGTTTATAGCTAAACTCGCCAAAGAACTAAATTTAAAGTTAGTTGCTACAAATGACAGTCACTTTACAAATAAAGAAGATGCAATTGCACAGGATGCAATGCTTTGCCTGCAAACAAATAAACTAGTAAAAGATTTTCCCAGAATGCACTTTACTGGTAACGAATACATAAAAAATGGTTTTGAAATGCTAAGGCTATATTCCGATCAGCTTACTGAAGAAGAAATAAGGCAAGCTGTATTATATTCACCGCTTGAAATTGCAGAAAAAGTTGAAGATTATAAAATTCTTTCTGAGACATTTATGAGGCTTCCAGAATATCCACTTGAAACAGGATATTCAAAAGAAACATATCTTTCAAAGCTTGTCTGGGAAGGTATTAATAAAAGATATGAAAAATCAACGCCTGAGATAAAAAAGCGTACTGACCATGAACTTGAAGTAATTTTTAATCTTGGATTTGCAAATTATTTTTTAATAGTTTGGGATTTTATAAAATTTGCAAAAGACAATAAAATTGCAGTGGGACCAGGAAGAGGTTCAGCAGCAGGTTCTATAGTAGCTTTTGCACTTGGAATAACAGATATTGACCCACTTAAATATAACTTACTTTTTGAAAGGTTTTTAAATCCTGAGCGTAAATCACTGCCTGATATTGATACTGATTTTTGCATTGAAAGACGTGATGAGGTTCTGAATTACGTAAGAAAAAAATATGATGGTAACAGAGTCGCACAGATAATTACCTTTAACAAACTTGCTTCAAGGGCAGTTATAAAAGATATTGCAAGGGTTCTTGATTATCCATATAGCGAGTCTGAAAAAATTGCAAAATTAATTCCGGTAGTTCGCGGTAAACCCAGAGAATTATCCTGGATGAAAGAAAACCACATAGAGTTTATTGAACTTTATAAATCAAATCCAGATATAAAAGAAATTGTAACTCTTGCCGAAAAAATTGAAGGGGTAAATAAAACTTTTGGTGTTCATGCTGCAGGGGTAGTAATATCTGATAAACCACTTGAAGAGATTGTGCCACTTTCAAAAAATAATGAAGGTACGATCATTACTCAGTACAGTATGGACGATCTAGCTTATCTTGGGTTATTAAAAATGGATTTTCTGGGTCTAAGAAATCTGACCATGATAAACCGGGCTATTCAAATTATTGAGGACACAAGAAAAGAAACAATTGACCTGATAAATATTCCCTTAAATGATAAAAAAGTTTTTAAAATGATTTCGGAAGGACAGCTTGCTGGAATATTTCAGCTTGAAACCTCTACTGGTATGAAGCAGGTAGCAAGGGATATGAAACCAAATACCATAGAGGATCTCTCTGCATTAATTGCACTGTTTAGACCTGGTCCACTTGATACAGGAATGATCACAGAATTTATTGACAGGAAAAATGGTAAAAAAGAAATTAGATACTTGCTCCCTGAGCTTGAATCAATTTTGAAAGACACGTACGGTTCAATTGTTTATCAGGAACAAATAATGCAAATAGCTCAAAAGCTCGCCAATTTTACCCTTGGTGAAGCAGATCTTTTAAGACAGGCAATGGGGAAGAAAAAGCCTAAAGAAATGGCAAAGTACAGGCTCAAATTTATTGATGGCTTTAAGCAAAATAATCATGATCCAAAAATTGCTGAAGAAATTTATGACATGATGGTTAGTTTTGCTGAATACTGTTTTAACAAATCTCACAGTGCAGCCTATGGAATGCTCACATATCAGACAGCCTATCTTAAAGCTAACTATCCTATCGAATACATGACAGCACTTTTATCAAGCGTGCTTGATGATCAGGATAAATTAAAATATTACATGGCTGAATGCAAAAAAATGGGCATTCAAATAATGCCTCCAGATATAAATCTTTCAGGCGTTAACTTTACTGCAGATATAAAAAATAATTCAATCAGATTTGGACTTGCCGCAATTAAAAACGTCGGTTTACAGGCAATAAATGAAGTTATAAAAGCAAGAGCTGAAAACAGCACGTTTAATTCACTCCAAGAATTCTGTTCTTTTATTGACTTAAGAGTTGCAAATAAAAAAACTCTTGAATCACTAATAAAATCAGGAGCATTTGACTCCTTAAAACTTACCAGAAAATATATGATTGAGTCTCTTGAACAAATTGTAAATCAGGTTCAAAAAAACAAAGAAAGTATTTTAAGTGGTCAATTAAATTTGTTTGGAACAGGTATTGAACTCTTAGAAAGAAGTATGTCTAATGGGGTTAACAAAAAAGAACTACATGAAGAATATAAACCTGAAGAACTACAACTTATGGAAAAAGAACTTACTGGTTTTTATATTTCAAGCCACCCCCTTGAACATGTACCTGAACTGGTTCTACAGATGGGTTCATGTAATCTCTCTGAAATTAATGAAATGCCTGATAACTCTGAAATCCTTGTAATAGCAATAGCCAGCGAAGTAAATAAAAGGCTTACAAAGACCAATAAAATAATTGGCATTGTTCAGCTTGAAGATTTGCTCGGAAAGGCTGAAGCAGTAATTTTTTCTGAACAGATTGCACAATTTGGAGAATTTCTTGTTCCTGAAACTGTACTGGCTATCGTGGGAAGAGTTCAACACAAAAGTGAAGGTAATGTAAGCTTACAAATAAAAGCTTTACACCCTGTCGATGATATAAGAATCCTTTCAATAGAAGTGCCTGAAACAATAACAAACAAACAGGACATATACACAATAATTCACTCACTAAAGGGAATTTTACAGAAAGAAAAACAAAGCTCATTCTACCCTGTGTTTATAAGAGCTAGAGATAGCAATAAAATTAATAATTATATATTAGGCAGAAAATTCTGGATAGAGCCAACTGAGGCCCTAATCAAAAACATTACAACAGTACTTCCTGAACTAAAAGCTGAGATCATTAAATCTTCGACAAAAAAACGTTTACCTGTTCTTAAGGTCACTTAAAACCGAATAATTTTAACTACTTTAGGGAATAAAGTAAAAAATATACTTTTAATAGAACTTTCTAAAATATAATATTTTTGTAGAAGTAAAGTAATATAGTAAGTGAGATCATTTAAAAATATGAAAGACGAAAAAATGATTGAGATGTTTGTAACAGGAATTGCCTTAGATGTAAGGAATAATCATCCTTTGGTGATTTTAAATGATGCAGAAAAAAAACGTGCTCTTCCAATCTGGATTGGCCATGCTGAGGCACAAGCAATAGCTAGAGCTCTGGAAGGATTTAAACCCGAAAGGCCTTTAACACATGATCTTTTAATTAGTATAGTTGAAGGCACTGGATATAAAGTTCATCACATAGAAATAAATGATTTAAACGATAATACTTACTTCTCATCAATAGTTCTTGAAAACACAATCGGAGAGCTAGTTCCCGTAGACTCAAGACCCAGCGATGCAATCGCTGTTTCACTAAGAGTTGACTGTCCAATTTTAATTTCTGAAAAAGTTTTTGATGACGGCACTATACCAACTGAAATGGAATCTGACGATGATACGGAAGCGTTTAAGAGTTTTGTACAAAATGTAAAAGCTTCTGACTTTAAACTAACCAGCTCAGACGACTAATTACAATAAAACCCCAGATCTAATCCGTGTGCGTAATAAATATTTTATTTCTGAGAATAACACTTGTAATTCAAACGGCTTTGGCAGATAAAGATCTGCACCACATTCAAGTGCTTTATGATGATCTGAATTTTTAGTAGTCATAATTAGCCAGATGCTTGCAAGTTCTGGAGATTGTTTAATTTTTCGCGTTAAGTCCCAGCCATTTAAACTGTCCGAGTCAATATCAGCTTCGATTAAAATCAATTCTGGTCTCCAGTTTATAATGTGATTCCATGCCTCATAAGCACTGTGTGCTACATCAACTAAATAACCTTCAATTTCAAGAGTATCTTTTAATAAAAGTGACATTGAAGCATCCGGTTCAATTACAAGAATTTTTATTCTGTTATCACTTGGACTCATTCCTTTTGTGGATAATCTAAGTCTGTCACTAACCCAGTCAGAACCAACCTTACTTTTTGCAAGATATCTCATGTCTCTAGCTGCCTGAAGCACTTCAACTGCACTTGCAAAATTACGGCGTCCTTTTGCAGTAATCCCTATGCTAATTGAAACCAGCGGTACTCTTCTTCTGATTCCTTTTGGTCCCACACCAATTACATATCCCCTTGAAGCATCTTCCTGTGTATAAAAACGTGGTCCGATAAAATCAAATCTTCTGCACACTTCTTCTGCAACCGCTTCTGCATTTTCACTTTTTACTACAAGCAAAAAGTCATCACTATCTCTATGAGCAAGAAAATCATCCGGAGTAACCACTGATTTTAAAACAGCAGCAAGAGCCTTAATCATCTGGTCACCGCGATTTTCACCATATGTTTCGTTATAAACTCTTAAGTTATCAAGATCAATTGACAAAACTCCCCAGTTTTCATTTTCATTTAGACAATGATCAATTAAATTACTTGCTATTACTCCATCAGGCAATCCCGTAAGTTGGTTAACGTGGGTCTCCTGCCTTCTGCGAATATGTGCCATGATACGAAATGCAACTTCCTTCCCTGAAATCGGGTAAGAAATTACATCATCTGCACCAGCTCTTAAAACTTCAATTCTTTCATCAGATTTATCTTCATTAACAAAGAAAACTATAATTGGTCGTGGGTTAATTTGGGCTGATTTTACATGTGTACAAAAATTGAGACCATGATCTCTTGTCATACTGCTATATATAAGAATTAAATCAGGACGCAGAGATTTTAAGACACTTTCTGCATGTAAGATATTATTAACTAATTCTATTTTAAAACCTGCCTGCTCCAAAGCTTTGACAACAGATTTATCATCTTCATTACTTACTAAAAGTATTTTAGTTGTTGGTTGAAGTGAAACCATAGATCAGTTTTTTCCCTCGCTTTTAGAAGCAAAATCTCCACCAGAAGACAAAGGTATTGCCTGATTTGAAATAACTGCAGGTAGTATCACTGTAAAAACAGTTTCACCAGACTTGCTTTCTACATTAATTTCTCCTTTTAGTGCAAGAATCAATGATTTTGTAATAAACAAACCAAGACCTGTTCCTTCTGTCTGCCTTGTTAAAGGATTATCAAGTCTTCCAAACTTACTGAAAATTTTCTTTAAATCAATTTCATTTATACCTATACCCTGATCCTTGACCTGAATTTTTAATTTATCTTTTACACCCTGTTCATTTAATAATGTTGAAATTACAACAGTTACAGCAGAACCATTAGGTGAATATTTAATTGCATTATCTATTAAATTAGTTAGTATCTGTTCAAGCCTGTCTGCATCTGCCCAGACATTTGGAATATCTTTTTCAATATCTAGAATAATTTTATGCTCCCTAGATTTTGACTTTAGAGAGTCACAAACTTTATCAATATATTTCTTTAAATCAAGAGCTCTTATAGTTAACTGAAAACTATGTGATTCAAGTCTTGATACAGCAAGCAAATCCTCAACCAATCGTATAAGCCTGTCTGCCTGTTCTTGAATTATTGTTATATATTTTTTTTTATTTTCTTCAGTAAGTTTATTTCCTAATCTAAGTAAAGTGTCTGCAAAACCTTTAATGCTTGTTAGTGGTGTTCTAAGTTCATGGCTAACCGTGCTTACAAACTCAACCTGTGCTCTGTCTGCATTTGAACCAATTGGGCTTTCAGTGTGAAATATAGTCAGGTATCCGTGAAAAGTATTATTTTTGAAGTCCCTGATTTCTACCTGTCTTGATTTTATTGTGATTTTATTTCCATCCCGGCGAAATAAAATTGCAGCCTGTGGTTTAATAGATAATTCACCCTTTGTACCCTTAGCAATTAAACTTTCAGGTAATGAGTAAAGCTTGCTGACTTCCTGCCCCTTAAGTTCATTAAATGTCCAGCCTGTAATTCTTTCAACAACTTCATTTATTAAAGTAATTTTTCCAAACTCGTCACACACAACATATCCATCAGGTGAACAGGAAAGTATTGCATTTATTAATTCTTCAGGCTTATAACTCATGTTTATTTGTCTAGCTAAAAAAAAATTACATTTTCTACAAGCTAATTGTAAGACTAACTAGCATGATAAACTACGTTACTTTCATAATAGGACTTATAGTCTTACAAGACCAATAAAAATGAGGATTTTTTAATAATTACCCCTAAAAAAGCACTTATCTAAAATTCAATGTTTAAAACCTATCTTAAATATTTGACAAAAAACCAGTAAAGCATTGTAGTATTTAAGTTTGCAGATTTCTTAAGTCAATAAGGAAGAATATGCCTACAGTAAACCAATTAATCAGAAAAGAACGAAAAAGAAATAAATCAAAAACTAAATCACCGGCTCTTCAGACGTGCCCACAAAAACGTGGTGTTTGTACACAGGTTAAAACTACAACACCAAAAAAACCAAACTCTGCACTACGAAAGATAGCCAGGGTAAAGCTTACAAATGGTGCTGAAGTAACAGCTTACATTCCAGGTGTAGGGCATAACTTACAGGAACACTCTGTTGTTTTAATTCGCGGAGGCAGAGTAAAGGATTTACCTGGTGTTAGATATCACATTATCAGAGGCTCACTTGATACACAGGGAGTAAAAGACAGAAAACAGGGTCGTTCAAAATACGGTGCAAAAAGAGAAGCACAAGCAGCACCTAAAACATAAAAAATAGAGAAAAGGGAAATATGACACGCAAGGGACCACAAGAAAGAAGAAGAGAAGTTGAACCAGATTCAAAATATAAAAACACACAGGTTCAGCGTTTTATAAATCGGGTAATGAGTGATGGAAAGAAATCCACTGCTCAAAGAATTATTTACAGAGCTTTTGATCTTGTAAAAGAACGCTCAAAACAAGAACCTATTGATATTTTTAAAAAGGCTGTTAAAAACACCACTCCGCTTGTCAAAGTAAAAGCAAGAAGAATAGGTGGAAGTACCTACCAGGTGCCCGTAGAAGTAGGTAATTTTGAAGGTGAATCACTTGGTACAAGATGGATTATAAATGCAGCACGAAATAGATCTGGAAGATCATTTAGTGAAAAATTAGCCAGTGAATTACTTGATGCATCATCAGGTCAGGGTACAGCCTTTAAGAAAAAAGAAGATACTCATAAAATGGCAGATGCCAATAAAGCTTTTGCACATTATCGCTATTAATTTGCCGCTGCTGCAATAGTACGTGGTCTTATAGGATTTCTATCAGATATATCAATCAGGCTTTCATCATCTCTTAAAGCTTGATTTCTTGTATGTTTAGTTACTGCTGCTTCAGGCTCCAATTCTTCAATAAACTCACATATAATATTTTTATCATTATCTAAATATGCATTAAATGGGTTACATCCAAAAATATTCTTTAATAAAGGAGCTATAAATTTGTTTCTAAAACCACTTGAACCCGGTCCACCAACATCATTTTCAAAACCAAGCAAAAATCCTAATGCTTTATTAAAAGGCCAGCACAATCTGTACCTTGCTCCTTCATCATCAGAACTTTTGTCTTTTAAGACAAATGAAAAGGGATTTACAAAAAACTTAATCAATTTTGAAATGACTGGTTTCTTATTGAGATCGATAGCAATTAACTTTTTCTTTCCAACTGTAAGATTCATATTCTCTGACTCAGCAAAATACTCAAGACCTTCCCGCATAGCACCGTAGACTACTGCAGCATCTACAAACTGCTTAATAAAACTGACATTTGATATCCATGGCACAATTGTCATAATTCCCCACTCTATAGCACCCCTCATATCACTATCTCCATTAATAATCATGCTCCTATAGTCCTGCCCTTTGCCACCTTTTCCCCCACCATTCCAGCTGAGCATTGACAGAAAAGACTTTTCTTGTGCACCAGCTAACATAAAAAATACGTTCATTGCTGAAGAGGCGCTCAAAATTACTTTTTTAAAAAATGGGACCTCAGTTATATTTCCCTCGTTTTTGCCAGTCAAATACTCCCACATCATGCCTAGCACCCCTCCACCTCCGGCAAAAAGCTGAAACCAAGCCATACCAGATTCTTTAGCTGCTATTGATTCTTCCAGTTTTTTTCTTTTCATGAGATCATCCAGAACAATTTCTTGACTTTTCCCACCAGTTTTTTGCTTACCAAGTTCTTTTTCTAAAACTTTATTTGGATCAATTCCTCCAATCCATGCCTGGCCAAATTCTCCTAACGTGGTTAATAAATTTATTCCTGTTGCAATACTTCGAAAACACCAGACTAAAGCACAGGCAGCAATAGTTTCTGTAATAGCCACAAACGGTCCAAAGCCAATTGTGTACCTATTTTCAGAGTTTGGATATTGATTTAGTTCTCTATAATATGTGTCTGATAATTTTGCTGTTAATTCATTTGGTGTTAAACCATTATTTGAAAAGTTACTTGGACTATTAATAGTTTTTCCATTTCGATTAAAAGTTTGCGCCGCAATCTTTTCCATTTTAAATTTTTATATAGGCTCCGTAGATTTTTACTTTCTACCAATAGATATATTTTTACTGGAAATGTTCGCCAATTAAAAGACAAATCAAAAAAAATTTCTCAAAAAGTTATGTTGAGGATTTTACTGTGCTCAGGATTTTTTTTCACTGAGTCGAAGCTAAAGCTGGGTGGAGTGTAAGATCTCGTTCGGGTAAATCAATTTCTCCAAGTTTGGGTACTTGAGCTAGATTCATTCTTTCAGGCTCAGTTTCAGCGAATTTAGCAACCAACTGTTTTTCTTTGTTCAAGTAGCAAATCGGTGGCTCACATCCAAACATCCTAAAAAATGGAAGGAGTATTGCTCTTACCCCTGTACCTTCACGAGTACCAAAGAACCATTTCTTATTGAAGATACCAGGAATCGATATCTCTTTCTCTTCTAATCCAAAAATCTTTTTTACTGTATTTGTAACTGTTGGGCCAAAAATGCCTCTGAATTTTGCTTCATTTGCCTCGCTCCACAACTGTTCAACAAAGTGCCCAACTCCATCCTGTAGCGCACCTAGTGGCAAAGCTAAATCAAGAATCATTTTTAATGGCTTAATATGAGCAATCCATGGAAAAACCGTCATAGCAGCCCACTCAACTGAACATCTCATATCGCTTCTTCCATTTAGTCGCATACTTTCAGCTTTTTTGCCACCATTATCAACTTTAGCAATTGGAGCTAAAGAAGATTTTTCGGCATACCCTATTGCCATCAATACAGAGCTTACAAATGAACCAATTGTAAGTAAAGTCTTTGAAAAAAGAGAAAGTTCTTTCAAGCTTGTATCTTCTCCTTTTAAGGTCTTGTAAGTTTCTTTAAACCAGTTATATAATCCTGCTCCTCCAGCTAATGAGATAAGACCTGCTATCCAAGAATTTTCTTTATCACTATCCTCACCAGCAATAATTGTTTGCCCAAATTCACTAAGTGTTGTAGCTGCATTAGTAAAAGTAGCAGGACTTTTTTGTAAAACTCCAAGACATAGTGCTGTCACTGTTTCAAAAAGTGCTATCCATTTTCCAAGTCCGAAATTACCTAAAAGTGGAACAGGGAAACTTAATGTACTGCTACCATCTTCAGGGTTGTTCCAGTGCTTATAGTATTTGGCTACGTTACTAGCTACATTTTCTGCGGCCAATTGAGTAGTGTTTTGTACAGGCATACCAAATTGATCAAATACACCAATTGAGTTTGAAATTCCTAAAATTTTTGCTTGTGCCATTTAAATTAGATTGGATTGATAAATATTCTCAACAGTCATATTCTTACTGAAAAATATTCTCAGATTATGGGTCAAGTGATAAATATTCTCAAAAAGTTATACTTATAAGTAATTATATTGAATTTATTAATTAACTAAGGGATTTAATTAGTAATAATAAATTACTGTTTACGCATTACAGATTACTCAATTTTGACTATTTTAAAACTAACAACCTTCAGATTTTCTAAGGTAAAAATGTTTTTACCTACCGCCGGTTTTTTCGCTTCGCTTTCAAAACCGGCTTTGCATAGAGCACTTTCTAGTAGCTTCCTTTCACATCGTTCAGATTTTACCGAATAAATCGGATAAAATCTGACTGTATAAACAGCTTACTCTTATGTTTACTAAAGCTAGGTAGTAATGTAAAAATCTTTACTACGTTAAAATTAAAACGATTACAAAAATGCTTTTTTAGAAAACAATTTATGACAAAACTAATATTTGAAAAGTCAAAAGCTGGCAGGGTTTGTGCAAATGTACCTACCTGTGAAGATGAACCACAAAAGCCTACCTCTGAGTATCTACCCAATGATTTTATAAGAAATGAAAAAGTTAGTTTACCGGAAGTTTCAGAACTTGAATTAATCAGACATTTTACTGAGTTAGCAGGGAAAAATTTTTCTATTGATAAAGGTTTTTATCCACTTGGCTCATGCACCATGAAATATAATCCAAAAATTAATGAACTTATTGCAAGGTTTGAAAGATTAACCAATTTACACCCAAAACAGCCAGAAAATCAGGTTCAAGGTGCAATGGAAATTATGTTTATTTTAAGTAAGTATTTAAAAGAAATCAGTGGTTTTAAAGCCATAACTCTTCAACCAGCTGCTGGGGCACATGGAGAATTGACCGGGCTTTTAATGATAAAAAAATATTTTGAAAAAAGGAAGGACAAAAAAAGGACTAAAGTCCTTGTACCAGATACAGCTCACGGAACAAATCCTGCAACTGCAAGTATGTGTAATTTCCAGGTTGTAGAACTAAAATCAAACAGTAAAGGACAAGTAGATCTTGAGGTTTTAAAAAGCAATCTAGATGATACGGTAGCAGCCATAATGCTTACAAACCCAAATACACTTGGGATTTTTGAAGAAAATATTTTAGCAATTAATAACATGGTTCATAAAGCCGGGGCCTTGCAATACTACGATGGAGCAAATTTAAACGCAATCATGGGCATAGCCAGACCGGGCGATATGGGTTTTGATGTTTGTCACCTGAATCTTCATAAAACATTTTCAACACCTCATGGTGGAGGAGGTCCCGGAGCAGGTGTAGTCTGCTGCAATGAAAAACTTGAACCTTTTTTACCAACACCAATTTTAAGCAGAGATAAAAACGGAAATTTTTTCTGGGACTATAATAAAAAAGACTCAATTGGAAAAGTTAAAGGATATTACGGTAACTTTGGAATGTTTGTGAGAGCATTAGCTTATATCTGGGCAAATGGAAAAGAAGGGTTAAATCAGGTAAGTCGTGATGCTGTTCTAAATGCAAACTATTTAAAAGAAAAACTTAAAAGCAATTATGATCTTCCATATGATTTGGATTGCATGCATGAGTTTGTTTTATCCGGAAAAAGACAAAAAAAACATGGGGTGAATACACTAGCTATTGCAAAAAGATTGCTTGATTATGGAATACATTCTCCTACAGTTTATTTCCCACTTGTTGTTCAAGAAGCAATTATGATTGAGCCAACTGAAACAGAATCAAAAGAAGAACTGGACAATTTTATTGAAATTATGAAAAAAGTTGCAAAAGAGGTAATTTCAAATCCTGAACTTGTTAACGGGGCACCTTTTAACACCCCTGTTGGCAGAGTAGATGAAGCAACTGCTGCAAGAAGTTTAAACTTATGCTGGAGTTCTGGGTGTCAGTAATTTTTTATGTCTCCTATTGATATAAATTTTATTTCAAAGTTTCTCATTTTTTTTGGAGCACTTTCAGTGCTGGCAGGAATTACATTGTATTTCCTGAGCAAAATGGGGATTGGAGTAGGAAAGCTGCCAAATGAACATTACAAACCCACATAATTTTAAAAAAATATTTATTGGTTTTAATTTAACTTTGATTTTCTTATTTCCTATTCAGGTCCTATCAAAAAACGTAAAAATCGGTTTAATTACAAGCGAAACACAAGTAACAATTGGGTCAGATACAGACAGCAGTTTAATTAATTTACACACCAATACAATAATAAATAAAATAAAGAAAAAAGATTCCTATGTGGTTCAAAATGTTAATGGGCTCATTAAAGTTATCCATAAAAAATCAAACACGGTATTAGGAAGCTTTACCGGACCAATAAAACTTATTCCTGAAACAGAAACCGCTCTAGTTTTTTGTAATAAACGCTGGTACAGAGGTGAATTAATTATTCTTGCAAATGATGACAAAAAAAATATAACTATAGTAAATGATATAGATCTTGAAAAATATTTACTCAGCGTAGTACCTTCTGAAATGCCAAGCAGCTGGCACAAAGAAGTATTAAAAGCTCAGACAGTTGCAGCACGTTCCTATACGCTAGGCTATCTGGGAAGAAGAAAAAATAAAGGGTATGATTTGGAGTCCGGTGTTGAAGATCAGGTTTATCTGGGTGTCTCTTCCGAAAAAAGCTCAACCTCAAAAGCTGTAAAAGAAACTCAGGGAGTAATTTTAGTTGATAAAGACAATAATCCATTAATTGCCTTATATCATTCAAGCGGAGGAGGCTATACAGACAGTATTGAAAACCTGTGGGATGAAAAGCCATCAGAGCATATTCAACCAAGACCTGATTACGATGATAATTCACCACACTTTAAGTGGTATAAAAAATTTTCAATCTCAGAAATAAATAAACAGCTAAAAAGTTTAGAGGTTGGTGAAATTAAGGACATAATTCCTCTATCAAAAAGTGTTTCAAATAGAATTACATGGCTAAAGATTGTTGGTACAAATGGAGAGACACTAATTAGAGGAGAAGAGTTCAGGAAATTTTTAAAGCTTCCAAGCTCAAAATTTAATATAAGTGTTGAAAAAACTCATGTAAGATTTGCTGGCAGAGGTTATGGACATGGCTTAGGATTATCACAGTGGGGTGCTAAAACACTTGCTGATAAAAGATTTACATATGATCAGATACTAAACCATTATTATTCTGGAGCCAGATTAGTAAAATGGACTGAATAGATACAATGTAAAATATAATAAGAAGTATGTTAAAAACCAGATCATTAATTAATAAACAAAATCTCATAAGTATGACTGACATATCAAAGGATAATTTGTCAGAAATACTAAAGCTTGCAAAATTACTAAAATCTGATCCTCTTACTAAATCAAAAAATCTTTTAGGTAAAAGTATTGCGTTGATTTTTGCAAAGCCAAGTCTCAGAACAAGAGTCAGCTTCGAAGTAGGAATAAATCAACTTGGTGGGCAACCCATAACAATTAAAATGGAAGAAATAAGTGTTGGTACAAGAGAAAATGTAGAAGATATAGCAAATGTTTTAAGCCGTTATGTAAGTGGAATCGTTATAAGAACATTTGAACATAAACAAATCAAAGACCTTGCACAATTTTCCTTAGTACCTGTAATTAACGGACTTAGCGATGAAGAACACCCCTGCCAGGTGGTATCAGATCTTTTTACAATTAGTGAAATTTTTTCTACTTTGAAAGGACTGAAGCTGACTTATGTGGGTGATGGAAATAACGTAACCCATAGTTTGTTAATTGGCTGTGCTCTTGCTGAAATAGATATTTCAATAGCTACTCCTGACAATTACAAACCAAATGAAAAATTTATAGAGCTTGCAAAAAAAATTAATCCTAAAATTAAAATTGAGGTTATTAAAGATCCAAAAATTGCAGCAAAAAATGCAAATATTCTTTACACTGATGTCTGGACCAGTATGGGACAAGAAAAAGAAATGGAAACAAGAAAAAAAATATTTGCCAGCTATCAGATTAACGATGAGCTTCTGGATGTAGCAGATAAAAGTGCAATAGTACTTCACTGCCTGCCCGCACATAAAGAACAGGAAATTACAAGTAGTATATTTAACCGATTTTCAAAAATTATTTACGAACAGGCTGAAAACAGACTTCATGCACAAAAAGCAATATTACTAAAATTAATCAGTGAGTAACTCTTCAAAAGATGTTTCAAGCGTTTCATTACATACCCCAGTAATGCTTGATGAAGTTATGAATTATTTAGATATTAAAAAAGACAGGGTTTATGTGGATTGTACCCTTGGACTTGGCGGACATAGCTATGAGATTTTAAAAAAGCTAAATGGCACAGGCATATTGATTGGGCTTGAAAGAGATGAAGAGGCTCTTGATTTAGCTAAGGATAGATTAAAGGAATTTAAAAATTGTTATCTTTTCCATTCAAATTTTTTAGATTTAAAAAATATCTTGCATGATTTAAAAATAGGTAAGATAACAGGTGGTTTGTTACTCGATTTGGGAATCAATTCTATTCAGCTTGATACACCCGACAGGGGTTTCAGCATTAAAAACAATGGTGTCTTAGATATGAGAATGGACAAAAATCAAATATTAACAGCCCAAAAGGTAATAAATACTTACAAAGAGACAGAATTGGCTGACATAATTTATTATTTTGGAGAAGAAAGATATGCAAGAAAAATTGCAAGATTAATTAAAGAAGCCAGGCAAAAATATGGTCCTATTAAGACTACACAGGAATTAGCAAACCTTGTTCTACGTTGTTACCCTAGAAATAAGCATTTTAAGACTCATCCTGCGACAAAAACCTTTCAGGCTATAAGGATTGAAGTTAATAAAGAGCTTGAAAACATTGAGAAATTTCTTTGTTTTATTCCGGAACTACTTTTATCGAGAACCCGACTAACTGTGATATCTTTTCACTCATTAGAGGATAGAATTATAAAAAACTTTCTAAAAGGTCATCGAGAGTTTAAAATCCTGACAAAAAAACCAATTGTTCCTACAGTAAGTGAAATAGAAAAAAATCCTCGCTCAAGAAGTGCAAAGCTTCGAGCAGCAGAAACAATCTAAATCAATGAAATCATTCAACGAAGATTATATTCAAAGAAGACAGGTTTTAAGCTCACTAGTTTTAAATGTGCCTTACAGGGTAGAAGGTTTTGATACTGCTCCAAAAATTTCAAAATTACTGACCTTTCCTTTTGGTATCAGAATAGATTCACTTTTACTTTACAAATATATTTTTAAGTTTGTTTCAGGCATGTCTGTATTAATGGTAGCAACCTGTATCTTAATTACCTGTTTTTACCTCCCACTTAAATACCAAAATATTGAGATGTCTAAAAACGCCAGAATGCTTACAAATAAACAATTTGCACTACTTGCAAAAGTACAGGAGACATCCAGCTACAATAAACTCTTCACTAATGCAAACAGTCTAAGACTAGAAGATAGCAAAGAAATAATTAATTTAAGAAATAACACTTATAGCTCAACTGAACAGTCAGGAACATTTAAGACTTTTAGCAAATATCCATCTATTCATTTTTCTGGATTTTAAGGAAAATCGTTTATAATCAGTCTTAATGAAGCTAAGTCATAAACAAAGATTATTTATCTGGCAGTTTTCAATTGTAGGATTTTTTCTTTTAATCTGGGTTGAGTTATTTAATCTACAAATCATACAGTCTCCAAAACTCATTGCTAGTGCCCAAAAACAATATAATAAACCTCCAGTCACATTAAGAGGTGAAGTAAGAGACAGAAATGGAAATTTGCTTGTGCTGGACTATGTTACTTATGACATTTATAACAATATTAAAAAAACATCCAAAGTTCCAGAGGAAAAAATAAATAAGCTATCAGAACTTTTGAAAATCAATTCTGATAAACTCATACAAAAATTAAATCAAAGAAAAGATACAAAAATAATTGGAGGGATTCACGAATCAGCTGCAAATAAAATAAAAAAAGATTTTTATGACCTGGTTTATCCAGTACCTAAAATTGCCCGACTATACCCACACAATAAAATGGCTGCTCATGTTATTGGTTTTGTAAACAGTGATCATATCGGTCAACATGGTGTTGAATATTCACATGAGGATCTTCTTACCAAATCATCACTAAAAAGTAACACCCAGTTTTTTCAAAAAGGTACAGATATTGCCTTAACTATAGACTCAGTATTACAGGAATACACAGAAGAAGAACTTAATAAAGCTGTAAAAGATTCCAGAGCAAACCGAGGAGCAATTATAGTTCTTTCACCTAAAACAGGAGAGGTTTATGCATGGGCAGTATATCCAAGTTTCAATCCAAATTTTTTCTTTAAGGAAAAGGCAATTAAAAACTGGTCGATAACAGATATTTATCAGCCTGGTTCAACTTTTAAAGTTATAACTATTTCCAGTGGCCTTGAAAATATGACCATAGATAAAGATTTTTCGTTTTATGACACCGGTTCATTAAAAATCAGCAACCGAATAATAAGAAATCATAATAAAACAAAACCACAAAATATAAATTTACTTGAACTGTTCAAACAATCAAGCAACATTGCAAGCGCACAGGTTGGTTTATCCATGAAACCTGAAATGTTTTACAACTCAATTAAAAAATTTATGATTGGTACAAAAACAAATATTGATTTGCCTGGAGAATCAAATGGACTTTTGCTGGATTTTAAAAAATGGAAAATTATTGATTTAGCTACCACCGCTTTTGGCCAAGGTGCTGTTTCTGTAACCCCACTACAGCTTGCCTGCGCTGTAAGTGCTGTAGCAAATCACGGGATATGGGTACAACCTCACGTATTAAAAGGCACATGGGACTCACAGTACAATTTAATAAATGAAAGTCCATATGAAATTTATACAGAACAGGTTATTTCTCCAAATACTGCTGACTTTGTTTCAGGACTTTTAAAACAAAGTGTTAAAGAAAGTCTCATAGCAATGGCCTATATTGCAGGTAATGTAGAAGGCTATGAAGTAGCAGGCAAAACAGGTACCGCACAAAAAATAAGACCGGATGGAAAAGGATATTTAGGTGGCCATACTGTAGCATCATTTATAGGATATTTACCGGCAGACAATCCACAACTTTTGGCTCTTGTAGTAATTGACGATCCAAAAACTGGCGGAGGTTGGGGTAATACTGTTTGTGGTCCTGTATTTAACAAAGTTGCAAAGATGGCGGCAAAAAGGATACTTGAAAGTTAAAATTTCCATAGTGAGCAAAAATAATTACAATCTGGATTTAATGAGTACAAAAAAACTTGTTGATTTATTTTTATATGAAGAACAAAAAACAATCAATACTTTAAAAAAGGAAAAAGCTAATATTATAAAAGTGTTAACCCAGGTGATTCATAAAGTTCAAAATAACGGGCGAGTAATTTATCTGGGTGCTGGTACAAGCGGCAGGCTTGGAGTACTTGATGCTTCAGAATGCAAACCTACATTTAGTACAAATTTGTTTTTGGCTCTTATTGCCGGAGGTAATGCTGCTATGTTCAAAGCACAGGAAGACATAGAAGATAATACAAAACAGGCAATAAAAGATCTAACCAAAGTAAAAATTACAAAAAACGATGTCTTAATTGGAATATCTGCAAGCGGCACTACTCCTTATGTTTTATCGGGAGTTAAATTTGCTAAGAAGAAAAAAATTACAACTATTGGAATAACAACTAAATCAAATTCAATACTTGCAAAATTAACAGATTACAGGATAAACCCAAATATAAGCAGTGAAATAATTTCCGGTTCAAGCAGACTTAAATCAGGAACTGCACAAAAAATTATTTTAAATATGATTAGCTCAATATCAATGATTAAGAGTGGGAAGGTTTACAGGAATTTGATGATAGATGTACAGCCTACAAATAAGAAGCTTATAAATAGAGCAATTGGGATTATCTCCATGGTTTGTAACATACCACTTAACAAAGCAAAGGCATTATTTACAAAATCAAAGAAAAACACCAAGGCAGCAATTATTATGCACTACAAAAATTGCAGTCTTTTTCAGGCAAATAAGCTACTCCAAAGATCAAATTGCAATTTAAGAAAAATAATAGGCTAAGAATACCCTTAAGATTAAATATATTTTATTTTTATCCCTGGGACTTTTGTTCCAGTATGGGAATACCGCATTCTAGAGGATTAAAAACAAAACCTCTAAATATGCAATTAATAATTCAATTATTTTTTATAGTATCAATCCTTGTAATAGGAATTGTTTCAGTATTATTTTTTGGAAATAAATTTAAACAACTTGAAGATTAAAAAAACTGATACACTTGCAACTAAGAGGATTCAACCGATTTATTCGGTGAATCCGGTTTATTTATTTAACTTCAGACAAGCTGAAGTTTCTCTAACTTAAACTTCAAGTTGGATCGGTTCACAAGGTAAGGTTTTGTCTGGTTTATCCAGCAAAACCGATCAGTCTTAAAAGGTTGATCAATGAAAGCTTCAACTTGTTTGAAGCTTTAAAAAAACGCCCGAGCTTGTCGAGGGCTATATAAAATAATTCGCGCCCGAGACGATTCGAACGTCCGGCCAACCACTTAGAAGGCGGTTGCTCTATCCACTGAGCTACGGGCGCATTTTTTTATTTTGCTCCAGACAAGCTGGAGCTTCCTTCGGTCAAGCCTTCCGTTGGATCGGATTTGTCCACCTAAAGTGGAACAAATCCTTTATGCTGCAAGAACGTTAAATCATAAACCATTAGACCTTAATATCATAATCTGTTTTCTTAACCAATTAGAGAAAAAATTTATAATAAAAATTTGATTTGATTTAGCCATCATAAATTAACACTTTAAAAGCCTTAACCTTACTGACTATTTAACAAACTTCTTTCATTGAATCATAGACATTAATTTCTTAACTTTTATACAATTCTTATATATACGTACGTGTATATAAGCTGTTTTATTTTAGACAGTTTTAATAGATTATTATTACATAATAAATTTGATGTCAAAAATTCGACAAGTAGAACAAGGCTCTGGCCAAGTTAACCTTCTTACTATTGATAAGAAGAAACAGGAGCAGGAAAAAAGAGCAGCCGCTGCTAAAGTTGCAACTGGTGCAACTTTAGCTTTAGGTGCTGCCTTAGGTATATCTTTCAAAGATGGAATAAGTTCAGGTTTTCAAAGAATTGGTGGTTTTACTAACACTTTAAGTAATGTGATTTCTGTTCCATTTTCACTTTTATTTTTCCCATTTATTGCAAACAATGAGCGGGCTGAAAGAAGAGGAGAGTCCAAAAGCAAAGATGATATTTTCAATAAAATGGTTTACACTGCTGCAAGTTTAGGATTTACACCAAACACCTGGGGTGATCCACTTATAATGGGGACCCGCTCAAAACCCCACTTGATAACTACAGTTTTAAATCTGCCACACTTACTTTTTAGTTTTTTTTCTTATAGTGGTGGAAGATTAATGTCATTTATAAAAACTGTTCAAATGAACACTGAAAAAGATCCTATAAGAAAATATCAACGAGAACAAGAATTTAATGCATTTTTTACACTTGGAAATCTCGGTAGTGCACAAGCATCTGTTATTCCAATGTCAGGACAATTCATACTAGGCTGGGAAACTATTACAGATATATTAAAAGGTGATCTTGGCTCTGCCTGGGGAAGGTTTAGACATGAACCGATTTCTGTAGTTCTAGGTACTTTATTTAATTCGTGGATGTATCCTTTTGAATACCTTGCAAAATATTTTGATACTACGATTAGAACAGCAGAAAGCGTTGATAGTTTCAAGAATGCATTTAATCGCGATTCAAAACTAATTAAAGGATTAGAATGGCTTAAAAATAACTGGCATAAAGAAGCTAAGAAACAAGATACTCTTTTGGGCAAATTTTTAAAATGGGGTAGAGAAGCTTCAAAAGTGGAGGCTTTGGTAATCCCACCAATTGGTATGATTGGAGTAGTTACACCTACTGTTAATAAGTTTTTGCGTGGAGAATTCTTTAATAAAGAAGCTCAGGAAATAGGTGGAACCATAGGCACCTTAGATAAGGTATTTAATATTGGGGCATTTTTATCTCACATTTTTTACACAGGTGTTTATGCTACAAATGTGAGAATACCTCAAACAATTACAACAACAACATTTTATATTTGTAATTTAATAAATAAATTGAGAGGTATTGAAAATAAGCATAAGGATCCTAGATACATAGAACCTAATGAGGTTCGAAATAAAATATTTAATTGGGGACCCATTAAAACCCTGTCAGAATGGGCTGCAAAGAAATTAGATAATATTGAAGGCGATCTTCATACTAAAAAAGATCAACAACTCATCAGTGAAACCGGAAGATCTAGACATATTAGAACATTTAGAACAGTAATTACTAAAGAAGTTGCTTATGATGCAGCTCATGAAGAAATTTACAGTGAAGTTGTCAAGAAAAATACTGATTTTGATTCTGATTTAATAGTACTCAATGAAAACAGTAAACCTGTAGTAGATGAAAATGGTAGAACTCGAAAAGGCAGAAATAAACTGGTAGATGAAAAGCCATCTGATAAGTTCTGGGGTAATTACTTGGCAAAACCTGAAGTAAGAACAAGGTTTATTAAATTAGCAAAGGCAAAACTAGAAAAATATCTTGAAGAATCACAATTACTTAATGAAGCTCAAATCAGAGAATTTATGGAGAGAGAGTATGACAGTAATTGCACAAGATATGGAAACAGTAGAAATGAAAATAAAATTGATAAGATGATTGAAGAACGTCTTGAAAAAGAAATAAAGGGATGTACAAATGCTGAAGAAGACACAGCGCCACAAGAACAAAAGATTAAGTCAAGAGATTTTCTTGAATTACTTACAAATCCGCGTGATTGGTTAGAGGTTTTAAAATTAAAAACTTTCCATGCAACAAACACATATCTTCCTTTATGGGTTAGAGGTTTTGTAGATGTTGTAGACTTTGGTGAAAAAGGTGAGCCAATGTGGCTAAGAAACTTAAAAGCTACAGAATCAGGTATTAGAGAAGGTGATGTACAACAAGCTTGCAGTCGCGAATTTATGCCTGTAGTAGCATATGCATTCCAGAGTATGGGTAAAGGATTAGCTACTATATATCACCTGCTTCATGGAAGATTACCTCAATTTTCTGATTAAATATTATTGTGATTCAGACTTTACATCTAGCAAAAATAATTGTATCAAGTGAAATTGAGCCCATATTTAATGGAGCAATTCTCGTTGAAAAAAATAAGATTATTCAAGTAGGTAAAAAAGAGGATTTCGGAAATCTTGAAAACTATTCAAAAATTATTGACCATGGTGAAAGCCTGATATGCCCAGGATTTATAAATCTACATGCTCATCTTTTATATTCAAAGACAAATAAAATTGATGGGAAAGAAGGATTGTTTCCATGGCTTGAAAAACTTGTAGATGAAACTTCAAGTTACTCTGAAAAAGAATTAATAGAGTCAATAAGGCTTGGAATTAATGAAGTCATTTCTTCAGGAACAACATTTATCGTAGAAAACACACCAAGCTCAATCTCTGCAGATGAGCTTTCCAAGAGCAAACTAAAAGCATTAGTAGGATTAGAGGTTTTTGGTTCAGATGATTCTTTGAGTACGACAGTTTTTGAAAGCAATGTGAGTATTCTAAATGAGCTGCAAAATAAATTTAAGAATCTTGATTTTACTTTTTCCCCTCATGCTCCATATGATGTTTCAGTCTCTCTCTGGGAAAAGCTAATGACATGGTCAAAAGAAAACAATAAACCCATTCTTACGCACCTTGAAGAATCTCCTGAAGAAAAAAACTGGTGGAAGGAAAAATCTGGCGCAGGAATCAGATTCTGGAAAAAGATAGGCAAGCTTGAGTCAAAATTAAAATACTGGAATAATTACAATTCAGGGATTGATTTTCTGGCAAAAAATAATTTACTGAATAAAAATCTTACTGCCACACATTTATGCAATGCAACGAAAGAAGATTTATTAAGCTTACAAAAATACAATGTCAAATTAATTCACTCACCTAGAAGTAATTCATATTTAAATAATGGAATTGCAAATATTAAACTCTGGAATGAGCTTGGATTTCTCTGGGGAATTGGGACAGATAGTTTAGCCAGTAATGAGAGTCTTGATTTGCTTCATGAAATAAGATTTGCGCTTAAAATGCAGGATATATTTTTTCAATATAAAATATCGGCCAGAGAAGCATTTAATGCACTCACTTTAAATGCTGCAAAAATAATTTCAAAAGATAATGAAGTGGGCAGTTTAAAACCCGCTCTATCAGCAGACTTCTTAATCTATGACATTAAAGAAAAATCTGGCTGTACATATAATGATCCCTATAACTTAATTATCTGGGAGCTAGATAATAAGAAAAATCTTAAAGAAGTCTGGATAAATGGCTTACAGGTCTGGCTAGCCAAGAATTATATAACGCAAAATAACTGCTAACGCAGATTATTTTGCTATTTCTATGTAGATACTTCTCGGTGCTCAGGTTTGCGCTCATGGCAAACCTTCGCGTATATAAGGATTTAATGCGCTAAGTATAAAATATAGCTATGTTATGCGCAACGTTTGATAAAAATAAAGGTTTAAAACTTACAGAACTTCCAAAACCTCAGATAAAAGAAGATGAAGTTCTAATTAAAGTTGATGCCTGTGGTGTCTGCGGTTCTGATCTGGTAAAAATAAAAAATAATCTTGTACCTGAAGGTACAGTCCTCGGGCATGAAGTAGTGGGTACTATAGTTGAAGCTGGAAATCAGGTAAGAAAATGGTCTGTTTCTCAAAAAGTTGTAGTTGCTCATCATGTCCCTTGTCTTAATTGTTACTTTTGTAAAAATGGAAACTATTCAATGTGTTCACAATTTAAAAGCACAAATCTTTCACCAGGCGGATTTGCCGAATACATAAAACTATCTAAAGCACATTTAGAACAAACAACTTTCTTAATACCTAAAGGTACTGTTTCTGATCATGAAATTTCTCTTACGGAACCACTAGCGTGTTGTTTACGAGCAGTATTGAGGGCTCAGGTTGTTGCAAGTAATTCGATTTTAATTTCAGGACTTGGTTCAATTGGAATAATGCTTGGAAAGCTATGCATTGAAAAAGGTGCTCATACCTTTGGTACTGATTTACTGACTGAAAGAATTGAACTTGCAAAAGAAATGCTTGCAATTCACGATGGAACACTTGCAAACTCATCTGAACTAAAAAGCTGGACATTAAATAAAACTGAGGGTTACGGCGTAGATGTACTGTTTTTAGCATCAGGTAGTGAAAAAAGTTTAAACGATGCAATAAATCTTGTAAGAGCAGGAGGTAAAATCATAGTATTTTCAAGTATTCCAAAAGAAGAAGGATTTTATAACAATGAGATCTACTACAGAGAATTAACTATTCTTGGCAGTTATTCTCCTTCTCCAATTTCATTAAAAGAAGCATATCAATTAATAATTACCGGGAAAATAAAATTAAAAGATTTAATTACTGATATCGTATCTTTAAAAGATCTACCTCAAGAAATTGATAAATGTTTTAAGAATAAATCAATAAAGATGATAGTTGAAACATGAAGGGACGAAACGGCGAATGGGCGAGACGGCGAACCGGCGCAAAGATAAATTTTATTTGTAAAATATTAAAAGTCCATTGCTGATTTTTCTTTCATGATGATCACTTAGCTTATTAATTATTTCCCCATCAACGACTAAAGTAGTAGATCCTCCGCCATCCAGATTAATTGCTTCTCTCAAATCAAGTTTTTTTAATAATTCGGCAAGCTGCTCTAAGGTTACACCTGTAGAATAACCGTTTAACCTGCCATCAACAGCCACCAGATAAAGTTTTCCGTCTTTTCCAATACCTGCTGCACTTCGTGGAGCATAAGTATCTTTTTTTGTAAATTTAAAATTTTGTTTCTTTTCATCAATATAAATATTTCCGTTTTTAATTAAATAAGGACCTCCACTTATAGCTTCAGTAACATTTGACCAATCAGGACTTGTCTGCCACTCAATTTTTATACAATCTCTTTTCTTTAAAAAGTTTAAAACATAATTTTCATTACTGACCAACACATACCCATCGTCAGGAATTTTTACAGAATCCTCTACAAGTTCTCTTATACAACCTCTTTTTACAATTTGGGCAACTTTGTTTTCAGGTAAAATAAGTTCCTCATCCCAATTTGAAGTAAACAAACCGATTTTTTTATAAAGCGTAAATGGAATGTTTAATCCATCAATTTCAAACATTGCAAATGGTTTTTTACGAAAGCCTCTATACACAGTAGCTATCCCAACAAGCATAATTTGCTCTATATGAACCTGCTTGTCTTCATCTATTCCAAGAGCAACCCTGTCATAAACAGGTCCGGTTAGCCATGTTCCGTCTGTAATTAAAGTACCAAGTGGATTTCCAACTTTTACATCAAAATAATTTGCATTAATACCTGCAAAAGCCATTGATTGTTTTACTATGTTTGTAAGTGTATCTTTTACTTTAATTTTTTTTTCATCAGGCAGACCAACTTTTAAGTGAATATTTTCATTGGTTAGATCAATCTCAAGAGCATTTGCCACAACGGGTCCACCTTCAGTAACTGTACGAATATAATGTCTGACTATGCCGGGTTTAATTTCACTAGTTTCCTTTACAAAATAATCTTTCGGAAACTCAATTATTAACTGGCTTTCATTCTGAGTTACATTTATAGGGCAATAATATTTCCGCTTTATTTCAAAATTTGTTTCATTTCCAGTCAAAGTCCATTGAAGCTTACTTATAAAACCTTTTGATGTAAGAAAATTCTGCCCTTCATATACTGCTGGAACTGTGAGGGTAACTGTTTCAAGACTTGTCATTATTTCAGGTAGTTTATTAAGGGGAGTAGAAAGTTTTATAATTACTTTTACAGAGTTTTTATCCTCACGAAGTTTAATATCAGTTATTTTATTTTTAATTTCTGCTTGAGCCAATACAATTATCTGCAAGCAAAAACAAATTAAGAAAGAAAAAAGGATACAGGAGAATTTTTTTTTCATTGGTTCTTAGAGATAACTTGACCATTTACAATAGTATAAATGGCTTTCCCTTTAAGTTTTCTATTATGAAAGGGGGAGTTTTTAGATTTTGATTTTGTAGAATTGACATCATATATCCAGCTAAACTCAGGATCAATAACTGTAATATCTGCTATATCTCCAATATTTATTGAACCTCTTGGAATACCCATGACACAAGCAGGATTTACAGTAAATCTTTTTATAAATTCAATTGGGGTTAGTTTTTTTGTGTGATAAAAGACTTCAAGATAAAGCGAAAGAGCTGTTTCAAAACCAATAATTCCAAATGGAGCTTCTACAAGCGATCTGGATTTTTCTTCCTGCGTATGTGGTGCATGATCTGTAGCAAAAGCATCCAGAGTACCGTCCAGAACTCCTTTAACTAAGGCCGCCTTATCTTCTTTTGAACGTAATGGAGGATTCATTTTTTTATTTGTATCAAAATCCTGAATATCTTCATCAGTAAGAATAAGATGATGCGGTGTGACTTCACCGGTAACTTTTAAACCATCCTTTTTAGCATCTCTAATTAAGTCAACTGCTTCTTTAGTGCTTATATGTGCAAAATGAATTTTCCCTCGGGTTTGTCGTACAAGCTCAATTTCTCTGGCCACACAAACTGCTTCAGAACTTGATGGGATTCCAGGAATACCAAGTTTTATAGACCAGTGCCCCTCATGTACAGCACCACCACAGCAAAGTCCTGAGTCTTCAGCATGGCTAACTATATTTAGATCAAACATCTGTGCATATTCAAGAGCATGACGAAGAAGTTTTAAATTTTCAATTGGTTTTCCATCATCAGAAAATCCAATTGCACCAGCACTTTTAAGCTCCTCAAAAGGAGTAAGCTCTTCCTGCTTAAGACCTTTTGTAACTGCTGCAATTTGAAAAATATTTACCGAGCCATATTTTTGATTTGTTTTGTTTACATACTCTACAAGTGCCGCAGTATCAATCGGTGGGACTGTATTTGCCATGGGACATATACTTGTAAATCCACCTGCTGCTGCTGCCTTTGTACCTGTTTCAATAGTTTCTTTTTCAGGTTGACCTGGATCACGAAGATGGCAGTGTATATCTATCAGTCCGGGTACTACCCAGAGATTTTTAGCATCAATTATTTTAGTAGAACCATTAAGGTTTATTTCTTTTTTAAGATCAACAATCTTTCCGTTTTGTACCAGCACATCTAAGTTTTCATCTGTACTGGTTTTAGGATTTATGTATCGTCCATTTTTAATAAGTAGCTTGGTCATTTTATATAGCCCTCGACAGGCTCGGGCTTCCATTGATCAATCTTTCTTGCTTGATCGGATTTGCCCAATGAATGGGACAAATCCTTTAGATTATGAAAGCATTAAAAACATTACATTTAACAATCATATAAAATATTAACATGCCAATGAAATTTGTTTTAGAGCAAGTATCAAAAGATTATTGTGCACGTGCTGGTAAGTTAAATCTTCCGCATGGTGAAGTTTTAACACCTGTCTTTATGCCCGTTGGGACTAATTCAACAGTAAAGACTTTAACAATGGACCAATTGGAATCCACAAAATGTCAGATCATTTTAGCCAATGCCTATCATTTGTTTTTAAGACCGGGTCCTGACCTCATAGAAAGCACAGGAGGATTACACAAATGGTCTAACTGGAAAAAACCAATTTTAACTGACTCTGGAGGTTTTCAGGTTTTCAGTCATGGTCGTTTTGGAAAAAGTAAAATTACTGATGATGGAGTATTGTTTAAAAATCCCTGGAGCGGTGCTGAACATTTTATTGGTCCTGAAGAAGCTATAAAAACTCAAAATAAACTTGGCGCAGATATTATTATGGCATTTGATGACTGCACGAAATTCCCCGCAACATTTGAAGATTTAGAAATATCCCTAAATAGAACTCACAACTGGGCAATTCGATCACAAAAAGCACATATAAAAAAAGATTCTCAATCACTTTTTTTAATAGTTCAGGGCGGTACAAATGAAATTCTAAGACAAAAAAGCATTAACTTTATTTCAAATCTTGATCCGCCCGGATTTGCAGTAGGTGGGGTAAGTGTGGGAGAACCAAAACAAGATATCTGTAGAATTACTGCATTTACTATGAATAAATTACCCAATGACAAACCAAGGTATTTAATGGGTGTTGGAACACCTGAAGACTTAATATTTGGAATTCTTTGCGGTGCTGATATGTTTGACTGCGTAATGCCTACTAGAATCGCAAGGCATGGTACTTTTTATACATCAGGTGGCAGAAAAATAATTAAAAATGCAGAGTTTACAAATAATTTTACTGCTCTTGATAAAGACTGCAGATGTTATACCTGTAGAAATCACACAAAAGCATATATAAGACACTTATTTAAATCAAATGAACCTACCGGTCCTACCTTACTTAGTATTCATAATATTCATATTCTGGTAAATTTAGTAAGTCAGATCAGAGAATCAATTATCAATAACACTTTAGACAAATTTCTTGAGGAATATCCACTGACACCACATGAAATGATAAATAAATTTTTACCAAATTTCCAGAAAACAAAATGATTAAATTAAGAGTAATATTTTTACTTCTCTTACTTGGATTTTTTACAAATCCATGTTTTTCACAGGGAGAATTAAATCAAATTACTTCTGTAAGATGGGAAAACAATTTTTTACTTGTTGAGGCAACAAATAAGATTTCTTATGCAGAAGCAAGGTTAAAAGATCCGGACAGGCTCGTTATAGATCTTTTAAACTGCACATTACAAACTAAATCCATAGAAAAAAGTTTTAGAAGTGAGTTGGATGAAAATGTATCAATCTCAGAGCCTGTTAAAGGACAAGTTAGGATTATTTTTATAGGCGATGCCTCAATAAACAGGAAATCTTATCTTTTAAACAATGAAAAAACACTCATAACAAAAATTGCAAGGATTGATCCTGATGCTGAAGAAAAAATTATAGAAAATGAAGATCAAACATCTCTTGAAAAAATGACTCCAGGAAACTTAAGAGAAATCAACATTGTAGAAGATGCTGAAACTACCGAGATTATAATATCTGCAACCAAATCAATAAAATACAATTCCTATCTGCTGAAGAATCCAGGCAGATTTGCAATTGATTTATTAAATATCTACCCGCCAGAAAAACCACTGCCAAAATTTAATGCTACAAAGCTTGTATCCGGTGTAAGAGTTGGACGTGCGGCAAGCAGCATAGAAGCCACAAGAGTAGTAATTGATTTAGCTCAGGAAAATGTTGATTGTGATGTAAATTCAACTCTTCTTGGAAACAAAATAAAAATTAAATTAAAAATCAACAAAGAAAGAGAAGAACAGGTAAAAAGATCCAGTATTAAAGTAGTTATAGACCCTGGTCATGGTGGTTATGACACTGGAGCCAGTTATGGCGGATTTGAAGAAAAAGATCTTACATTGATTTTCTCTGAAAAATTAAAAAAGAATCTTGAAAAGTCAGGCATTACTGTATTTTTAACCAGGGATGATGATGGGTTTTTATCACTGGCTGAGAGGGTAGATATTACCAATAGTATTAAACCCCATGTATTTATAAGTATTCATGCAAATGCATTAAAAACAAGCAGAAAGATTCGTGGAGTTGAAACTTACTACTGGACACCAAAAAGTCAAAAACTTGCATTTTACATACACAGAAGTATCTTAAATCACATTAATATTCCCGATCATTTTATTAGAAAGGCAAGGTTTTTTGTTATACGCTATACCTCATCACCAGCGGTTTTGGCAGAGCTTGGGTTTTTAAGTAACCATGATGATAGAAAGTTCTTAACCAATTCAACTACTCAAGACGAATATGCAAAAGCACTTACAGAAGCTATACTTAAATTCTTAGATATAGAACCTAAGAAAGAAGAACGAACCGGCGATACGGCGATGGGACAAGCCGGCGACTCGCAAAAGAAGGAGTACAAACAAATTCACAATTAGAGGATTTGTCCGATTTATTCGGCAAATCCGATCAATCGGAAAGAACTAACACAAGGAAGCCCGAGCTTGTCGAGGGCTATAAAAAGAATGAAACAACCTATATGTTTATTTGACTCTGGAATTGGCGGACTAACTGTTCTTAAGAAACTTATAAGTAAATTTCCTCAAGAAAATTATATTTATTTAGCTGATTTAGCCAGAGTTCCATTTGGAGATAAAACAAAAGAAGAAATCAAAATAATTGCAAATGAAATTATTGAATGGTTATCCAGATTTAACCCAAAACTTATCATAATGGCTTGCAACACAAGTTCTACTGTTTTATGTGAGCAGGGCAGGATAAATCCTGCCCCTACAGTCCCTTTATATGGGATGATTGATTGTACTGCACAATTTATTGCAAACTCTCATTATGACGAAGTTTCAGTCTGGGCAACAAAACTTGTGGTCGAAAATAATGCTTATAAAAAAGCAATAAATAATATAAACCAAAATATTAAAGTACAGGAAATTACATGCCCAAAACTTGTTCCTATGATTGAAGATTTAAGTTTTAATCTAGAAGAAAAAATCAAAATAATTTCAGAATATGTTGAAAAGACTTCAACCACTTCAAAAGCATTGATTTTGGGATGCACACATTATCCTTTAGTGCAAAATGATTTAAAAAAATTAACCGATGCAGAAATTATTGATCCAGCTGACTGCCTGATAAATGAAATGGAAAAACACCTCGGAAATAATTTGGCAGGACAAACATCTATCGATAATAAAACAAATATTTCTATCTATTCAACAGCACAGGCAGAAAAAGTAGAGAAGTTTTCAAAACTTTACTTATGTGGAAATTACAAAACAAATCTCATCTCACTAAATAAATCCAGAATTTAATTACTTCTATCGATTTTTAACATTTAAAAGATTTGATGAAATTAGCAAGTCGTTTTAAGCTAGCATTTGATTCTTTTAAAACCTTAATTAAAGCACTTCCTACTACCACTCCATCAGCACCATAAGAAAGAATTTGTGAAGCCTGCTTTGAATCACTTATGCCAAAGCCTACAACCACAGGAATATTTGCAACAGATTTTATTTCTTTTATTTTCGTTTTTAATTCGGGGGAAAGATTTTTCCTTACACCTGTTGTACCGGTAACTGAAACAAGATAGATAAAACCACCGGGCATGCCACGGTATGCCGCTACAATCTTTTTTATCTTTTCTTTTTTTGTTGTAGGTGCAGCAAGAAGGATTAAATTTAATTTATATTTCTTAAACAGAGGCAAATATTTTTGAGCTTCTTCAAGAGGGAGATCAGGAATAATCAGTCCATAAAAAAGCGGTTTTGGCAAATCTTTTAAAAGATTCTTAATACCGTATTGTAAGATTGGATTTAAATAAGAAAATAAGATTAATGGTTTTAATTTTTCCATTTGTAGCGACGTTGCGCGCAATGCTGCTACAATCCATTTCAACGTCACACCATTTTCCAGTGCAACTTTTGATGATTTTTGAATAACAGGCCCATCAGCTAAAGGATCAGAATGGGGAACGCCAATCTCAATAAAATCTGCTCCGTTTTCTGATAATGTTTTAAGAATTGGAATGAGTAATTTCTTTGAAGGAAATCCTGCCGTTATATAGGGAATTAATAAGGATTTTTTGTTTTTCATTCACTGAACATTATAAATCGTTGGAAGATATTGCAATACGACTAGCGAAATTAATCATATATGATATAAATGTAACGATGACAGTTGCAACTCCACAAACAAAATACGAAGTAGTTATTGGGCTTGAGGTTCATGCTCAGTTAAAAACCAAAACTAAAATCTTTTGTTCTTGCCCTGTTGATTTTGGTGCTGACCCAAATACCAATGTCTGTCCAGTTTGTCTTGGCATGCCAGGAGTACTCCCTGTATTAAACAAACAGGTTGTAGCTTATGCCATAAAAACCGGGCTTGCACTTAACTGTGAAATTTCTAAACACTGCAAGTTTGATCGAAAACAATATTTTTATCCGGATTTACCTAAGAATTATCAAATCTCCCAATACGATCAACCCATCTGCAAAAATGGATATCTTGAAGTAAATGGAAAAACAATTAGCATTGAAAGAATACATATGGAGGAAGATGCAGGAAAACTCGTTCATGCCGGCTCTGACAGACTTCATGGCTCAGATTACAGCCTGGTAGATTATAACCGCACCGGTACACCACTTCTAGAAATAGTCAGTAGACCTGATTTACGTTCCAGCGAAGAAGCAAGAGATTATGCACAAACCTTAAGAAATATTCTTAGGTACTTGGACGTATGTGATGGAAACCTTGAAGAAGGTTCAATGAGATGTGATGTAAATATAAGCCTGCGACCGATTGGAAGTAAAACTTTCGGTACAAGAGCAGAAATTAAAAATGTAAATAGTTTTAAATCACTTGTAAGAGCAGCTGAGGTTGAAATTGAAAGACAATCGGAAATATTAAACAGTGGTGGAAAAGTTATTCAGGAAACAAGACTTTTTGAAGAAAATAGTGGAACAACTGTATCAATGAGAAGTAAAGAAGAAGCCCATGACTACCGTTATTTTCCTGAGCCAGATTTAGTACCTCTTGAAATTTCACAAGCATGGATTAATGAAATTAAAGAATCTATACCTGAATTACCACACCAGAAAAAAATTAGATATCCACAGGAATATGGTTTAAGTGCTGACGATACTAAAGTTCTTGTAGAAGACAGAAACATGGCAGAGTTCTATGAAGCTGTAATAAGATTGGGTGCAAACCCTAAAAAAGCAGCAAACTGGTTAATCGGTCCAATTACTGCTTATATAAATGAACACAAAACAGACATAATTAATTGCTGCATGACGCCAAAACAACTTGCAGACCTCCTTGGGTTTATTGAAAAAGGAATTATAAATGACAATATTGCAAAAACAGAAATTCTTGAAGATCTTTTGGGTAAAGGTACAGACTCAGAAGAAATAATCAAACAAAAAGGACTTGCCCAGATTACAGATGAAAGTTCTTTAAAAGCAGTTGTAAAAGAAATTCTGGATCAAAACCCGGAGCAATTAAAACAATTAAAAGAAGGAAAAGATAAAGTACGTGGCTACTTTGTGGGACAGGCAATGAAAAAGACTAATGGAAAAGCAAGTCCAGCTATTGTTAATAAACTATTAGATGAATTGATTAAATAAACATTGTACAGGCGAGTTTTAAACCTGCCTCAACATTAATACCCTGTACCTCTAAGCATACAGGCCTGAGCAACTTTTTCTAAACCAATTGTATAAGCTGCCTGACGCAAAGAAATTTTCTTAGCTCTGGATAGATCTCTTACTTTGACATATGCATCTGTTATAGTTTTTTCAAGTTTTTTGTTTACATCGTCATGTGCCCAATAAAATTGCTGAAGGTTTTGAACCCATTCAAAATAAGAAACTATAACACCACCTGCATTAGATAAAATATCCGGTGCTACTACTTTTCTTTTATCAATTAATATTTCATTTGCTGAAGCATTCACTGGAGCATTTGCAGCTTCAATAATAATCTGAGCATTTGTTTTTTCTGCGATTTTAGAAGTAATTGATCCTTCAAGTGCTGCAGGAATTAAAATGTCAGTATCAGCAAGTAAAAGCTCTTCACATGAAACATGATCAACTCCTGGAAAACCCAGTAAAGAACCATTTTGCTGATGGTACTCATGTGCCTTAAAGACATCTATTCCTTTTGGGTTATAAATGCCGCCCTGAACAGTAGAAATGCCAACTATCTTGCCGTTTAATTCTTTTTGAATTAGTTTTGCAGCATTTGATCCAACATTTCCAAAACCTTCTATTGTAATTTTTGTCTGGCTTAAATCAATCTTTAAATCTTTTGCAATTTCACGAAGGATATACATTACACCGCGACCGGTTGCTTCTTCTCTTCCTTCTGATCCACCAAGCCCAACAGGTTTGCCGGTAACAACACCAAGTGCATCAGTACTATGGGTTTTTGAGTATTCATCATATACCCAGGCCATTACCTGTGCATTGGTGTTTACATCAGGTGCAGGAATATCTGTGTGTGGTCCAATATTTCCACCCAGATGGTACACATAAGCTCTGATCAATCTTTCAAGCTCATTTTTTGTAAGTGTTTTAGGATCCACTTCAATACCACCTTTTGCACCACCAAAAGGAATATTTACTACAGCAGTTTTCCACGTCATCAAATTAGCAAGCATTTTTACTTCATCTAACTTGACACTTTGGTGTATACGAAAACCACCTTTATATGGTCCACGTGCATTGTTATGCTGAACACGAAAAGCTTTTACAGTAATTAGCTTTCCATCGTCTTTGCGAAGCGGTATTTCAAGAGATATCTGGCGCCTATAACTATTTAAAACCTGAAGTAAGTTTTCATCAATTAAACTTATCCCGCGTGCTATTGCATAAAAAAAACAACTTTGAGCATCATAACAAACAGCACCTTCAATTTTTGGTATTGGTAGATTCATAGTAGGCATAACTATTAACTCCTTTGTTAATTATTTATTCCCAGAAAAAGGTTCTTATCCTTTCTTTTTATTATTTCATAATTTACAACCTGATTGGTTAATCAGATATTATTATTAAGTTATTAAGCCTTGATTATCTATTTACTTATTCAACTAAAGCATATGGAAAATACGATTACAAAAGATTTTAAGATTAAGATTCTTCTTGGGATAACCATAGCATTTGCAGCTGTATTAATTCTAAGATTATTTTACTTACAAATATTTCAATATAAAACAATTACAGAAAGAGCCCAGTATTCAACATCAAGAATTTCAATTTTGTCTGCACCCAGAGGAATAATCTATGACAGAAACGGAAAAATTTTAGCTACCAACAAACAATCAATTTCAGTAATCGTTTATCCAAACAAGTTAAAAACCTATGATGAAAGAATGTATGTTTACAACCAGCTTGTGAATATCTTAAAAGAAGATCATGAAAAGCTAAAACAAACTTTTTTAAAACTACCTGATAATGCAGCTTTGCCTATAAGATTACAAAGCAATATTTCAGTAGAAGAAGCCATTCAAATAGTAGAGAAACAACACATCCTGCCAGGAATAAGTATTCAGGAAGAACCAATTCGTTTTTATCCAAATGGAGCATTACTTGCACATGCTATTGGTTACATTGCTCAAATTGATGAAAATGAATTAAGTAAAAGACCAGACAGAAAACTGGGGGATCTTGTGGGGAAATATGGAATTGAAAAATTATTTGATGATATTTTAAGAGGAGTTGACGGTAAAATAATTTTTGGAGTGGACAGATTCGGTAAACCAATTAATCCTGATTATGCAAAAAATGCAATTAGCATTGAGTCAGTCCCTGGTAAAAATCTTTATTTAACAATTGATCTGGATTTACAAAAAGCCACTGAGGAAGCACTTAAAAAATCTGGTGTAAACTCTACAGCAGTTATTATAAATCCAAACACAGGGGAAGTTCTTGCACTAGCAAGTTATCCTGATTATGATCCAAATATTTTCACAAAGCCTCTTCCTGTTAATGTCTGGAAAAATCTTGTAAGTAAAAAAGCTTTTTTAAATCGGGCATTATTAGCTTATGTTCCGGGCAGTATCTGGAAACCAATTACATTGATTGCAGGACTTGATGCAATGGTAGTAAAGCCAGATGAAAGATTTCATGTAAGTGGAGCTTATTACCTTGGAAGTACTAGGTTTGGTGACTGGACATCAAAGGAAGAAGTTTTACCTGTAGTTGACTGTCTTGCCTGGTCAAGAGATACTGCTTTTTACCAGATAGGAAGAAGACTTACACCAGAACAAATTAAAAAATGGGGAGTAAAACTTGGTGGTGGAAGAAAAACAGGTATTGAGCTTCTGGGTGAAGAACAAGGAATTATTCCAGATGAAAAATGGAAACTTAAAAATTATGGGGAGCCATGGTATCCAGGAAACACTCTTCACTATGCAATAGGACAGAGCTTCCTACTTGTTACGCCCATACAAGTAGCCAGGATTTACAGTGGTATAGCAACAGGTTCTACAGTACCTAAATTACAACTCATAAAACAAATAAATAATTATATTAAGCCGCCTAATACAGCATCAAAATTTACCCTTGCTCCAGATTTACTAAAAGTAGTCCATGATGGTCTTGAAGCCTGTGTAGAAAGAGGAACCGGAGTAGCAAGCAAACTAGAGTTTATAAAAATAGCAGGTAAAACAGGTTCTGCTGAGGTACATGGTTTAGGAAAAACCCATGGGTGGTTTAGTGCATATGCACCGGCAGAAAAACCAGAAATAACAGTTGTAGTCCTTGCAGAAAAAGCAGGACACGGTGGCTCTGTCGCAGCTCCAATAGCTAAAAAAATATTTGAATATTATTTTCGTGACAGATTAAACCCCATTCAAAAAACAATCCTCGAACAAGGGCAAACTGACCAAAACAAAACAATTCAACCACCAATTCAAAAACCCCTTAAAAAGAAGCAAAGATTTTTCTTTAGAAGAGGTTAGAGAATTAGGTTCCCTCTACTTGTTTATCCATCTTTGCAAGGTGTTTAAGGATAAACCTAAATTAATATCTTTTTACTCAAAAAAACAGACACACAATTACAATATTTTTATTGAAACTTCTTTATAATAATTGTGATTAAAGTGCTGAATCTATTAACTACATTAATAATATTTTTAATTTTGAATCTGGGATTCATTAATCAAGCCATAGCACATGAAACATTTCAAAACGACTTTGGTTTATGGACTGCAGTAAATGTATATGCTCCTATTACAGAAAAAGTTCAAAGCCGTTTTCAAATAAGTCCACGATGGCTTAATAATTCTACTGACTTTAATCAGCTTATATTACATGGTCTTTTAGGTTATAAGTTCAATGAACATCTATCATTTTTTCAGGGTTATGCATGGAGCACTCTTTACATGCCAAATTTTAAAAGAGAACAAAGACCTTATCAAGAATTAAAGATCACTCATAACATAAAAAAGATTTCAGTAGAACATAGATTTCGTTTCGAAGAAAGATTTCTTCAGGACATAGAAGGCTTATCTCTTCGTGGAAGATATAAGCTTAAAGGAAGTTATCCACTTGATAAAAAAGAAAGATGGGCATTAGTTTTATTTGATGAATTATTTATTAATTTCAACTCTCACTTTGGCGGACCTCAGGGAGGTATTGATCGAAACCGGATTTATGCTGGCATAAATCATAAGTTCTCAGAAAATATAACTGCAGATCTGGGATATCAGCTAGAACACCAGCATAAAAAAGGCAGCGCTGCAGACCCTTTAAACCATTTTGTATTTTTCTATCTTAATTTTTTCCTACCGACTTTAGTTCAGAACAGATGAATCCGATCCAGCGAGAAAGTTTGCGTGGTGAATCCAGTTCAACGAATAGGCAAACATTTTAAATCTTACAATTTATTTAGTGCTGTTAGAGTGATATTCCTTGCTTTCTTGCATGGAGAGAATATCTGCTGAATATCATTTAAAAAATTAAGATATTCATCGAAAGATATATTTAAAATATTACTCTTTTTTGAAAATCTAAAACTATCTCTGCGAGACACATTATTTGCATCTACAAGCATCTCTTGAATTTCATCTTCACTTAACATTTTTCTCTCTTAAGAATATTATCCAACTCTTCTTCTCTATTAAAGATTTTAAAATACTCTCTTATTATACTCATATCAAGTGCCTTATAATTATATTCGATTAATTTTTCAATATCAGCCATATCTTGGTGATACCGCTCAGGAGCATTCTTGCTTGATTGAACTTTAAGGCCAATTTGATCTTCTGCTTTCAAAAATTTAATCCTAAACTTTCCATCTAAAACTTCTCTTAGTACAGCTCTTTGAAGCATTGCCAATGCATATTTTCTATGAGCAATTAAAAAATCAATTCTGTCAAATCCAGAACTTTTACTAAAAAAATTCAAAACATCAAGGCTCTCATGCTTTAATTCATAATTAAGATTTTCCATAATCTTTTTAACTTTATCTTTATCAGAAATTAAAACAAGAAAATCAATGTCATTTGTAGCTCTCATTACACCAAATTGATGCAAAGCAAGCCCACCAATTAAAGCAAAATCTATACTCTGGTCCTGAAATTCTTTGATTACAAGTTCAAATGTCGATAAAAAATTCATTGGTTAATTTAATTAATTATTAAGGATATCTCTCTTAGTTGACGCATTCAGAACTGTAAGGTTGACATTCTGCAATTAAAGATACCAGATTTCCTGGAAAAGGCTGCTTAAAAGGCTGTATTGTAGAATTAATTATTGTATGAAACCACAAACTGAAAATTGGTTAAAAATAGCTAAATATGATTTGAGTACAGCAAAAGCATGTTTAAAAAGTAAACTATATCTTAAAGTATTTGAAAACTGTCATGCCGCCCTAGAAAAAATAATTAAAGGAATTATTACTGAAAGTCAAGAAAAAGAACCTCCAAAGATCCATAATTTATTAAAACTTGCTAGCTTAGCAATGATTGAAGAATTAAGCAGTGATATCCAAAAGATATTTAATGAATTAAATAACATCTATTACTCTACTAGGTATCCACATGATTTTGATTATTTAGAAAAGATTTTATCTAAAGAAAAATCAGAAGAAACTTATAACAAAACAGAAAAGATTTTTAAATGGTTGGAGGAAAAGTTAAAATGAACCTTAAAAAAAAGTTGGATTATTACATAGAAACACTAGGTAAAATTGTTAAAATAGATAAAGTAATTTTATTTGGTTCTTATGCAAGAGGAGACTCTCATGAATATAGTGACATAGATTTAGCAATTATATCTTCAGATCTTGATCCAAAAAAACCTTATTTTGCCCATAATATAGAACTGGCTGATCGAGCAAACTTATATGATCCTGATCTACAACTCTTTGCTTTTCCAAAAGAAGCCTTTGAAAAAGAAACTGGTGTAGAAGGATCTTTCATCCGCGAAATCAAAAAAACAGGAAAAGTAATTTATCAAAAGCCTTCTTGAATTACATATATCGCTCCGTGTTTTCAAGAAAACACTTCGCTTGAGAATTTCTATCGCACTTATACTTAAAGGATTTATCTGGCTTTGCCAGTAAATCCGATCCAATGAGAAGCTTTGCAGCGAGAGCCGCAAACTTGTTTTGCGGCATATAAAAAATGAAATGTCCCTTAGTTGACGCATTCGGAACCTGTAGCATCAACCTAGCAGACGTAAGAATACCAGATTTCTTACAGAAAGCGGCTTAATCCTTAATGATTTCGGCGTTTTTGGTATTTCATGCCGAAAAGTATCTTACCTAAGGACATATAAAATATGTTGCAGAAATAATTAATATGAAAGATGTTTATGAAAAACTTGCTAACGAGTGTAAGGCTACAAAGAAGAATACTGATGAGGCTTTTAGGTATTTGGACAGATATTGGAAAAGGATTTATAAATAAAAAAAGGAAGTAACCATTTTTAGTTGGTACTTCCTTTTAAATAGACGAACTCCCGTTGGTTGACTTGTTTATGACCAGAAAGGCTGGCTCAGAGGGGATTATAGTACCTGAAAAGTATTTGAAGGTAGCATAAAATATGCTTAAATCATCAGTTAAATATTTTTTCTAGATTCTTACAAAAAGCTATTCAGACCTACTTGAAAGTTCAACTTTTATATGATACCCTCTTATATCCTAATGCATAATTTTTGGGGGTTTCCTCCTACTTTTGCTTAAATCAGACCCCCAGGTATCCATATATAAGTAGATATTTTTTAAAATATTTTCCACAACTAAACCAGAAACCTATTTAACGTTAACAACTAGCATCTGGCTGCTAGTATCCTTGAATTTCCTTTCCTAAGCCTTGAAATATTAGCTTAATCTTTGTATACTATAAATAGATAGTAGCAAGTAGCAAGTATTAAATATGGATATAAAATTAAAATTAGTAGGTTATTGCAGGGTAAGTACAGATAATCAAAAAGAAGAAGGTACTGTTGAGATACAAGAAAATGCCTTAAAGGAATTTTCTTGCGATAACAATTATGAACTAGTGAAAATTTTTAAAGATGAAGGCGTAAGCGGTGGACTTGAAGATAGACCAAAATTAGCTGAAATGTTCAGTTTTTTGGAAAAAGAAAAGGAAATTGACGGGATTTTAATTTACAGACTTGATAGGCTTGCGAGAGACCTTTATATACAAGAACATTTAATAAAAAAATTAGAGCAATTAAATAAGAAGCTTATAAGTACAAAGGAAAAAGACTTAGCAAGTGATGACCCAATGCGTAAGGCTTTTAGGCAATTTATGGGTATAGTATCCGAGCTAGAAAAAGCATTTATTACTATGAGACTTAGCTCAGGCAGAATAAACAAAGCAAAGAAAGGGGGCTATGCTGGCGGTGGTGTTGCATTGGGATATAGAGTTAAGGACAAAGAGTTATATAGAAATGAAACGGAAATGGAAATTGTAAAAAAGATTTTTATTTTGAGGTTTTTAGAGAAAATAGGTATTAGAGAAATTGCCAGAAGACTAAATAAATTAGAAATATCTTCACCAAAAGGAGGCGGCTGGTACCCTAGCACGGTAAAATACATCTTGGACAATCCAATTTATAGAGGAGAGTTAGTTTATAAAACTCAAAGAGTAACAAGGAAAGAGTTAGCACTTATTCAGTAATGATTTTATTAAGGTGTTCAAAGAATAGATATTGTTTGTACAGGCATGGTTAAAGACAAGAGAAACACTTCAAAGAACTCTAATATCAACCTAGTCAAGATAGGGGAATTAGCTAAACTATCAGGTTTTAGATACAGCACAATTAAATATTACACTGAGGTTGGGATATTACCTTATGAACAGCAGGATACACACTTAGCCAGGCGTTACGACAAAGCACAAGCATTAGAACGGTTAAAAGAGATACAAGCATTAAAAGATAAAAGGCTAACTATAGAAGAAATAATTAAACACTTTATGTAACTGGGAATCTGCTCAAAATTATTTATTGGTAAATTATTTAGTTTGTTACAAGCCCAGCTAGAAATAATTTGGCTGTGGAGCACTACAGTTTTCTACAAAAAAAGAAACTTTTTGACCCCCCTGGGTCTGGGAAATGAGATGATGAGCATAGGGGTAAATAAGACTGTTCGTCTCTTCAGATTTTACAAATGAACACTATGCTACTGGTATGAGTTTGTAGTTTTAAAATCTTTTCACAGTAATTGAATTAGAATGTGATGATGGGGAATAGTTTTAACTTACAACTCCCTATACAGTTTTTTAGTTTTTTCTTTTAGTCCTTCTAAGATTTCACTTGGAGTTTCCCTAAAAAAGTTAACCTCAGAAATAAACCACTCTATGTGACTTATTAAGTTATTAATTTCCTCTTTCCTAAAGTCTTCACTTAGCTGCTTGTGCGTATGCATAACAGCTCGAGTCAATGTAAGGTTTTTCAACAGGTCGTTCACTATTGAAGTAGATGTTACCAAGTAGGATAAACATTTACTATCAGGTAAAGTAGGGGATATAGTTAATATTTCCCTTAACCTTTTCTAATACATTAAATTTATTTAATGTTGGAAGCCTCCAGCAAGCCAATGTTTAAGAGGTTTTTATAGGGGTTGTTGTACTTTACCTTGCTTAGTTGTATATAATAATACTCATTATTTAAGACTTGAATCCGATATTCATAAAGCTTTTAACACCTCTATTTAAAAGGAAATTATAAAGAAAATATGAAGACAGATGCTTGTAATTTAGTCCATCCTAAACTAAATGAATATTTTCAATGGATAAATGGAAAACTTCCAGTTAAAGACAAAAATAATCCAACTCTTATTGAACTAACAAGTGGTTATCCACTAAGAGCTACTAAAGCAGTATGGGGTTTATATCTTCCACTACAAATTGTTGGTTTATTTAACGAAAGGGTAGGTAAACTTGCAAGAGCATTTTATGGTGTTTGTTGGTCAATTGTTTATTCTTGCTATAGACCATTTGCTACAAACAGAAAAACTCTTGGTGGAGATAAAGCAAGTTCAACTATAAAAAACTTATACAACATAAATGAACACTTTAGGTTAGGAATGGGGACTTTAGTTAGTGCTATTTATGGCAGTGGAGCTTTTGGAATGCTTTGGGGTGCAGTTACAGGTAATGATGACTTCTTTGATAAGTCAGCAGAAGTTTATACAACAGGAATGTTAAATCAGAACCAGATATTTGCTTCTATGAATACTGAAGTAGTCTTATCAAGAAAATACAACAATACTGATGAACAGCTTTCCAAAACTAATCAACAAAAAGGCTGTTTTAAGTCAGGGATAGAATTAACTGACGCAATCCTTTTTATTCCAAACATTATTACAAGAGGTTTAGACACTTTTAGATTATTTGGAATGGAGCTTGGTGAAGGAACTAAAAGAATAGTTAATGCTCTTGGATATTTTTCTTATGGTACATGGGCAGCAAGATTTGGAAAATTAAAAACCTTAAAAGCACAAGGTAAAAATGGAGAAGAAAGTGGCGGAGATTTAGAGATATTAAACCCAGAATTAAAAGGAACAGCTACAGGATTAGATAAAGCACTACAAGAAACACAAGAAACAAGCGGAAAAGTTTTTCACACTTTATTACCTGCAATTTCATGGGCTTCAACAGTACTAGAACTCTTTGGTTTAAGTGAACTGGCTAAAAAAGTCTTTAAGCTGGAAGGTATTTTAGAAAGATTACATCCTACAATAGCTACATGGTGTATAAGAGATACATGGTTAAAACTTTTCAAGATAAATGAAGAAAAACCTGCAAATAATAAGCAAGAAATACCAATACATGAACAACAAGCTGCAACACAAGTTGAAGAAAAAGATGAACCAGTTATACTTAGTCTGCCTTCACAAAATATGGAAATTAATTTTCAACCAAGTTTACCTAGCAAAACATCTACTGTTAACACAGAGCAAAAGAAACCTTTGTGGTTAATGTTAGAAGAAGAAGATATTGGCTCTTGGCCTGAAGAAATGCCTGCAAAAGGTTCTAAACAACATGAGTTTTTAGTAAAAAAATATCAAGAACTAGCTAAAGCTAGGGTAGCCCAATGAAAGTAAGTTTTGATACAGCAAAGATGCCAAGAGTAGTCCAGCTTCTTCAAGGCAAGGTACAGCAAGAAGATGAAATAGGCATTCCAATGGATGAGGCAGTAGCTACAATGGTTGATACCGTTGAAGCTGCTGAAGCAGGGCTAATCCATTGGCAATCAATTATTGACGCATGTAAAGAGGGGAAAATAAGCAGTACAGTAATAGAAGAAAGTTGGAAGCGTTTTCCAGTTGATGATAGCTTAGACAATTTATTTACTAAAGCAAGGGATGCAGCTTATTTCACAGAATTAAAGGAAAAAAGTGAACACATGTATAACACTGTCCTTAGAGCGTGTGGTTAATAAATAAGAATGAAAACTAATTTTGAACCAGCTATATCTTCAAACTTAGCAATATTTGCAAAACGGTATGAAATTGACCTTACAGAATTACTTGAAGCAATAGAAGTCGAAATTATTTCATCACCTACTAGCAGTCAAGATTTAGATGACCAATACACAACTAGTGAAGTAAAAGCAGTTGCAGATGAACTTGGAGTATCAGCTTCTGTAGTTTTAAATGCAATTGAACAACATCAATACTACAGAGACCTTAGCAATTTGAGAAGTGGTACTTGGTCTTAGACAATAAAAATTTTACTTGGACAGTTTTAACCACAAAACTTTTCATTTATTACAGCGTCAGATTTGCTTTGAGGTCTACACATTAATTTAGACCCGGGTGGGTCTGGGAAATGGAGTAATGGGCATAGGGGTAAATAAGACTATTCGTCTCTTCAGATTTTCTTTTCAATATCAATAAGGCGTATGCACCCTAAGTCTGGATTGCACTCTTCTACGATACTTTGCTCTTTAAGTTGATTTAATACTTTCATAAGCCTAAGTTTAAATATTCTAAGTAGTCTGCTTTCTGCTCTTGCTATAAGTTGTAAGTGATCACACACTTTAGATGTTAAAAAAACTATCCTACAAGTGTTATCAGGGCAATTTTTTAATACTTCTACAATCGCTTTTTTGAGATCTTCTAAACCTAAGTCAAGTCCCCGAAAATTTGTTGCAGGTAGATCATCAGAGCCCTGTTTGTCTTTTTCTATATCATCTTCTGTTAGTTTATATATTAAATGTTTCAATGATTCCTTGTCCATTATGAATTGAGCGGTTTTACGCCCAAAGCTACATCCATAACCTTCTGTTATCTGAGAGATTAAATATTCCCGTGAAGTTTTATCCATTAACTAATATCATCAATGTTTTATAATTTTTTTGCAAGTACCATATATCGATATTGTACTTAGGATATATCACTATATATGGGGCCGTCTAAATGAGTTTCAAATTATTTATCTATTGCTATTTTCTGTTCCTTAGTTCTGTCTTTTATATATCTTACTTCTTGCTCCCAAATAGGCTTAAACATATTATTTTCATAGACTATTCTATACAAAGTGTATCCATCAGGACATGCATAGGTCTCACCAAAAATATCATGTTTAACAACTAAGCCATTTCCGTCTTCTGCTGGCAAAATATCCCCACGCTGAAGCGGAAAAGATAAAATAATTTTGTTGTTTTTGATAACGTATCCATCAAACGGACCTCCATTTGCACCAAGTCCTGTAGTTGCAATTATTATTTCTTTAATACCATCACCGTCTACATCAAATTTTTTGTCATATACAATCACTTGCCAACAATTCGAAAAATATCCTCCAATTAAATCTCCGTATTTGGAATAATTTCTATCAACGCCATATTTTTCATAATCAAAATAATCATTCTTCTTAAGATCTTCACGTTTTACTAACTTGAGTTCTATAATATCTGTATTAATTTTAAGTGTAGAAACAGGCTTCTTTGCAAATTTTTGTTCATGTTTTGGACCATAAATATCCACATCTTTTTCCTCACCAAATACATTATAATCAAAGGTAAATTCAATATCTACTTTCTCAGGCAATCCACTCGGTAACTTATTGAATGGAGAAGCTTCATCAATTGCATGAAGTGCTGCTTTATCAGATTCATTATTTCCACTTCCCATTATCAAGGAGACACTTGATACCTTCCCCTCTCTATCTACTTTAAAGCTTGCAATTATCCTCTTTGATATATCGCCCCTAGGAGGTTTCCAACAACGCTTAATTTTGGTTTGCAAATCTTTCATATAAGACGAGAGAATTTCTTTCTTCTGTTTTTCCAATTCTTTTGAAAAAAAGAAAATCACAACTAAACTTAGTGAAATAATTAACAAACCAAAGATAAGTTTTTTCATGTAATTATTTAAATTTTGTTCCATCACTAAAATAAGCCTTCCAGCTACCACCAAAACCTAGTATTCCTGCACTGTATTTCCATACAGGAACTTCTCCTGTCATTTTATATTTTTGCCAACCCTTTCTACTTCTAGTTATATTACAGCCTTTTGTTGCATTACTAGTCTTTGGAGGAGGTAAGCCTGCTTCACTTAATGTTAATCTCTCATGCCTATCTAGAAAATCACAGTAATTCTTTTTACCATCACAACATAAATAAATAGCCTTGAAAAGAACATTAACGTTATTATTTATTCTCTTCATATTTTCCAAATGTTGAAGATGAAGCAACTGATAATTAACTGAAGAACCTTGTCGTTGTTCCAATTCTCCAACTCTATTTCTTAACGCATCAATTTCTATTTGCTGGTAGCGGTCATTCCATGCAAAAACTGGTAGCGGGCTAAGCAAGCAGGTTATTATAAGTAAGTATTTTATATTTTTTATTAGTTGCATATTCTTCCTCTCATAGTAAAAGGCTAATAATCCTGTTCAAGTTTAAGTTTACCTTCTTCACTATAGTTTTTTTGACTGCTAGTATCCGAGAAAGACAAAGAAAAAATAAGAAGGGTAAAAATTGTACCACCATAAGTTATTAAGTATGGAAGCCAATAATTCAACTTAAATATTGCGTAAAATGGTACAAGTACAATGACAAGAGGAAAAAAGAAAAATCCCATTAAGCTATAACCACCTAAGATTAAAAAATCTAAAACTAAGCCATAAATTCCAAATAGAATTGTTGATATCCCCCCTATTGCAAGAAAGATGGAAGCCATAGAGCTAAATTTAATCTGAAAGAAACTTTCAAATACTACCCAAAAAACCACGCGAATTACTAATGCAATAATAGGTGTCAAAACCAGTGTAGCAATAATAACCAAAACATTACTCCACACATTTAGTTTTAAAGACTCAATTGATGAGCATGTATCTAATAAAAAATGACCTGCTACATTGTAACCACTTAAATAACTTGCGGTTAGAAAATCAATGGTTCGAGAAAACCACTCTGGAATATTTGGTAGTAGATAACCAAGAAGTACAACTTTTATAACCTTTATAAACACGTTAGATTTTACCCCGTATTGCATTAAGGCAAAAAATCTAATAAAACCTTGAATACTAAGAATAGTTGCTAAGGCTAGTAACATTGGATTAATTACAAGATTTGTCAAGAAATAACTAAAATCAAGCCAATGTGATGGATGAGTTAATTGGAATAAAAGAGATGTTAAAGCATGAACAACAGCAACTGGAATTTGAATAAATGACAAAAAATAAAGTAGCAGTACAAATGATATCCATATGTAGTGGAACCACCTTACACCGAATAGAGTTAGTTTGTTGTTTTTAAAATCTAAGTCAAATTGTGGTTTGTAAATTTTCTTGGCTATAAAGTAGCCAATTATACAAGCAATAAAAATGATGGGAATATTAACTCCAAAAGCAGTTATGTTTTCCATAACATGTTCTTTGCTAAATAAAAAGCTATAAACCGATTGAAAATAATATTTTATAGAGCCATCTTCTGGTACTATTTTTTTAGCCATGAGCATCGGTAGAATAGATATTGGAAGCAGTATTATCCCTTGCAAAATTTCAAAAACTCCCATAATGATACTAGGTAAAATAGTTTTTCCTCTAGACAAAAATGTTGCCGCTATTGAACCTACTAAACAACCAATTGCAACACAAATAAATGCAATAACACCGAACCCAAACTCTGATGTCCGGAATTGAATTATTACATCATAAAGATCCTTATTTTTATATATCGAATAAACCTCTCCTATTGCATTTTCAGTAGCATAATTAGCTATCCATGCAATAAATGTTCCGAATATTGCACTACCAAGTATTCTTTTTCTTGAAATTGATGTTGTTTGCTGCTCGTTCACTTACTTACCTCTTGTAGTTTTTTTTTGTTTAGATTCATTTTGACTTCCTTATTAAGAATTACTGTTTCTTTTTGAAAGGCAAGGTAACTAACCAAAAAAGCATTATAATTACACCAGGAATAAAAGAATACATCAAAAAGTTAAAGAGAAGAATTGAAGGGTTTTTAATTGCTTCCCATATCATCCCCAAGACCGGGAAGTACCAATTTTTACACCACAACCAAAAACACCATAAAACTAAACTTGCAATGGTTACTACTGAGACAACTGCACCTAATACAGAAAAGAAATCTTTAATAATTTTGTTCAAACTTAAGTTTCCCTTCTTCATTAAATGCCTTTCGACTCAATTTATTTCCATTTTTGTAGGTGTCTATGTATTGGATTTCTCCACTTTCATAGTATGTTTTGCAGATACCATGGAGTGTAGGGACCAAGTTATCACCATCCTGCCTGCCATCGCATTCTTGGTAAGGATGCCTTAAAATACTCATTGAATAATAAGTTGTAAGTTTGTTTGCTTTACCAAATTTATAGTAAATAGTATATGTAGGATAACCGTCTTCAAATGAAGTAAGATTCTTTATTTGACCACTTTCGTAAGTTACTTGAATTCGCGGATACCCATTCTTATTATAAGTTGTACTAAACCCATCCAATTTCCCATTTTTATAGTTTTCCTCTTCCCAGTCGCCATTAAACAGTTTTGCATAAATGGGAAGTGGATCACCACTATGATAAGTTTTAGATATGCCATCTTTCTTGCTATTCACGTAATTAATTTCTTTCCACAATTCACCGCTCTCTCGATATAACTTGCTTGTACCATGCAAACTGTTATTTTTATAAGAAGACTCCAATTTCAACTTACCATTTGGGTAATAAGTCTTTTTTATCTCCACCTTGCCAGTTTGCTGATTTGGAAAACTACAACTTACATTAAAACTAATTAGTAAAATGCAAGCTAATAAGTATCTAAGTATGAGAGAGGTGTTTTTATTCATATTCAAATTTTATTCATTATTTTATCATTGGCACCACTCATAGCAGGTGGACTTATAGTCTTCTTAGTTTTAACCTGCTGTATATGGCAAATCAAACTCTTTTGACCCTAGGTAAAACTATCAGAAAATTGAGAAATAAAATAGGTATTTCTCAAGAAGAACTTGCTGAAAGAGCAGGTATCCACCGTACTTATATGGGGGATGTAGAAAGAGGCGAGAGAAATATAGCTGCTTTAAATATAGTCAAAATTGCCAAAGCATTAAAAGTTAAACCCTCAGCATTGTTTGAAGAATTGGGATAAGTATGTGTTAATTTAGTTTTGGATTTGAAGGAGTAAAGTGATTCATATTGTCAGCCTCTTCAAATATAGATTGTTATTTGAACATTTAACAATATTGATATATATAATCAATTCCTAAATAAATAATTTATACTCTATATGGAGCAATAATATAAATAATACGTCCTTCTTTATGACAAATGACAAAAGAGAATAAAATATATCCTAATTCGCCTTTGCAGGAAGCAGTCTTTGAAATAAGGTTTTCTGGTGAGCCAGCCATTTCTAGTAAAGCCGATGAGTTTTATGAAATAATCAGAAAACATTATCCAAATGTCTTAGTACCATTAAATAGTCAAAGTCCATTAGAGTTATATAGATTTGAAAATGATGATAACTCAAGCGGTGTAATAGTCGGGATTGATAAGGTTGCATACTTCTCAAAAAATTACCCAGGCTATGAATCTTTTAAAAACGCATCCTTAGAAATAATAGAGTCTTTTGGGAAGAAGTTTAAATTAAGTAATTTAAAAAGAACAGGGCTAAGATATATAAATGTAATTCCATTTACTAGGAAAAATATGATTATACCCATAGAGGAATATTTAAATATTGATATCGTGCTACCCCAAAAACAGTCAAATCATTTCAGTAATTTAAGCATGGTTTTTACATTAGAGACTAAGTTAAAAGGAGGCTTAACTACCAGAATAGGTACACTTCTATCACCAAATGTGCAACAGGAAGCAATTCTTTTAGATTTTGACTATGCAAAAAAGGAACAAGGTTTAATTTTTTCTAAAATTGAGGAATATATAGAAGAGAGCCACACCAATACTAAAGCTTTTTTTGAAGATCTGATCACAAAAAATTATAGAATGTTCATGGAAGGAAAGGTTGTATGATTAATGCACTTGAAATTGACAACCTTAAGAATGAGGTATATTCACACTTACCAGACAACTATATTCCATCAGGTGTAACTGTTGTACCAACAGCTTGTGACTACGTAAAGCTTGAATTGTTAGTTGCTAATAGTTTTATAGGCTTTAAACCTATACCGATATTTACTGTAGAAATATCAAACAAATTGTACAAGTTTAATTCTCCAATCTACGTTCAATCCACCTTTGAAAACAATTTATTTATTACATCAAATAATACATTAAACTTATATGGCACAGGGGATACTTTAGAAGATGCTATTAGGGATCTTTGTGAGAGTATCATATTTGTTTATGAAGATTATTTAGCTACTGATGACTCAAAACTTACCCCAAAAGCCCTTGAAGAAAAATTGTTTTATAAAAGCCTTATATTACAAGTGAACTAGCTAAAAACAATCATTATGGGTGTACAAATTGATAAAAAAGATATAATGAAAAACCTACCCAAAAAAGGGTTTGTGGAAATAAACAATCGAGACCACAGTTGGTATTATTTTTACTATAACGGGAATAAAACAATAGTCAAAACAAAAGTTTCACATACACCTAAGCTTAAAACTTATTCTGGACAATTATTGGGAGCACTAAAAAGCCAACTTTACTTAGACTCATCACTAGATGTAAAGAAACTTTGTGAGTGTCCTATGGAAGAAAGCGAATATATAGGGGTACTAAAATCTAAAAGCCTGATTTAATCACTTAGAAATTTCTAACCACTCCTATATCCTTTTTATAACCTCATCCTGACTTGTCATCAAATATCCTTGAGTAGTCTTTAAATCAGAGTGTCCAAATGCTTAAGGTAGTTCTTGCACGAACGAATTGAGTGATTAATCAGAAGGCCTCTGGCTGGCCTCAGATTAAATTTAAATTCACTTGATGGTGGTTTATGTATCCAAGTAATAAAACTTTCAATGTAGGAATTCCTAGAGGCCATTTAGCAAAGATTCAAGGTTAATTCTGTGAATTATTGTCTTGATAAGGTTAACAACGATTGCAACGATAGATTTACTATTGTTTGACCCCGGGTGGGTTGGGGAAGTGAAAGGATGCCTATGGGGGTTGAGAGTGTTATGTGTCTGTTCAGAATTTTTAGCAATCCTCATCATTTGTATTGTACCTACACAGAGTAAAAACATCCAGGTTGTAGCAACCTTATATAATCTTATACATGAAAAGTAAGAATCGTTACTTAGAAACTACAGAACTTTTATTTCTAATAGGGTTTCTGATTGACAAACATCCTAAGCAAAAAGATGGAAGTTTTGTATCTAACCTCAGTAGCATAAGCAAGTTCTTTAATCACAGTCCAAAACAAGCTCTTTTAAGGCTACAGTATTTTCAATCTTTACTTAAGACAAACCTTACGACATTCTTTGACCTAAAGCCTATAGGAGGTAAGGAAGTACTGTTGAATTTAAGCTTGCAAAAAGACGCCACTGAACAAGAAAAGCAAAATGCAAAAAACACACTAAGCAGTTTAGGAAGATATAAAACAATTGATAAACTTACAAGAAGTAATATATTGCTTAGAGCATTAGATGATACGACAAAAGCCTACCCACTAGCACTTTATATAGCAAATAGTAATTATAAAAAGCTGAAAACAAGAATTAAAAACTTCTTAGAAGACTATTTGCAAAAATATGAGAACAGCGAACTTTGCACCCCAGCTCAAAAAATCTACTCACAGCAAGAACATCTGAAACTATTTTTAGCACTTTTTAAGAATGCGGAAAAATTTGATACAAACCACTTAGCTATATCCAATGATGAAATTATTTCAGCTGCTAGAAAACATTTAGCTAAATCATGTCAGTTCTCAGAATTAAGACCCGTTGAGTATTTAATGTTAATGAAAAAAAATAGTCATGTAAAAATCAAAGATTTTAATTTCTTACCTTTGTCAATGCGAAATAATCAACGATGGACTTTAGACATAGCTTTGCTGAGAACAACAGAAGAAATTGAAAGTATAGAAGGGTGCTGGATTAGTTTTGGACAGCTTTCATTTAGAAAAGATAATGGGCAAGCGAAAAATGGAAGCTTAGCTAAAAAAACCTTTCAATCTAGCCAAGATGCATATAAAGCACTATGCCTTTATCTAGAAAATAAAAAGAAAAGATATAGTTTTGAAGAAATAGAAAAAGAATGTTTCAGTGGAAAATTACCAAGTGAGGCTTTAAGTCCAAAGATTGATAATGTTTTTCTGAATGAAAACGGTCTTAATGGTGTCCTGAAAATGAATACTCCGGAATCCAAGATAGCTTTTGTCAAAACTAAAGGTAGCATTGAGCTAGTTATAATACCCTAATTCCCTTATTTATAGTGGGTAGGTATCAACTTTATAGTGGGTAGGTACCTAGCGTTATAGTGCTTTGACCTTGCACAATCTTACTCAACATGGGCAAAGATTGTACAGACGAAAACAACATCATAGAAGAAACCATAAAGGTATTCCAGCCTTACTCTAAAGAGCCTTTAACAAAGGCTGACGCATTGGAAATACATCAAAACTTTACTGGTTTCTTTGAGTTGCTTTTGAGGTTGGATAAAAAAATCAAAGATAAAAAGAAAGCTGAGGGTAAGAATGACTAAATCTTATATTGATGAAATTAAACTGCCAGAAGAACTAATACAAGAATTTAAAGAATCTGCATTGCTTTGGGGGGAAGAATTAGAAGTCCACATAGAGCATGTCCTGAAAGAAGGACTTCACAGGCTAGCAGCAATAAAAGAAAGATACAGGGCTTTGGAAGAAACAGAAGAAAGGCTAAGAGGTGCTTTATGAGTAATGAAAATATTAATGAACTAAGAAAGGAATTTATCTTAGGTCTTTATGATGAACTTGGAGTAAGTTTATTAGGTTTACCTGAACATAAAAAATTCCCAAACTATGAATGGGATCAGTATTATTACACAAGAGTTGAAAGGGAAATATTAGTAAATGATTGGTTATTAAAGTATCCTAACTACGCAATGATCTGTGGTGTTGGGTCTGGATATATTGCTATAGATTTTGATGTAATGAAAGATGGTGAATATAAAGGTAGGCTTCACCCCAAGTCAAAAGCCTTATTTGATTATTTATCTTCTGAGTATCCTTCCTGGGTACAAAAGTCTGGTGGTGGAGAGGGAAGGCATTTAATATATAAAATCGACCCTAATAGACCAATACCAACACAAGACATTAAAGATTATCCTGGAGTTGAAATAAGAGGGGAAAAGTCATTAATAGTTCTTGCATATTCAATACACCCTAGTGGAAATTTGTATGAATTATTGTGTAATCCTTTAGAAGAAGAAGTTTGTGTTTTTCCATATGAACATTTTGAAGGCAAGATTAAAATTGGGCTTAATAGCAGTTCAAAAACCTCTGGTAATGATGGTGAGCATGAAAAACTAGACCCTAACTTTAAAGTAAGACCATCTGGCAGGCATAGGTTTTTAATTGAGCAAACAGGGCATTATTGCAGAAAAACACCAAGATGGAAAGAGGTAATTATTGCTCTAAATCTTGCTCATTGTGAGCCCCCTCTTGAATTAGGAGATTTGGAAAAATCAATTTTTGTAAGTGGTACAAAGTATTCTGCTGATTCGCACCAAGAAAAGGAATTGATTTTTAAACCCATAAAAGTTTCTGAATTAATGCAGAAAGAATTTGATGCAGAAGAATTTATAGTTGACAATTTAATCCCAGAACATGGAATTACGATTATTTCTGGTTATCCTGGAAGTTTTAAAACTTTTATTACCTTAAATATAGCAATTAAAGTTGCAAAGGGGGAAACATGTTCCTAAACAGGTTTAAGACCAAGCAGTGTGGCGTTTTAATTATTGATGAGGAAAACGGTCAAAGACTAACTCAAAAGCAATTAAAGTTGCTTGGGCTAACAGAGGATTTAAATATCCACGTACTACCTCTTGCTGGATTTACATTAACTGAAGAAACCATTGAAATGATAATTAACTATTGTAAGGAACACGATCTTAAGCTGGTTATATTTGATTCACTGGTTAGGATTCATAATGAAGATGAAAACAGTGCTTCTGAAATGAGAAAAGTATTTAAGTTGCTAAGAATCCTAACTATAAATGGACTGACTGTAATTTGTACACACCATAATAGAAAACAAGGCTTAGGGTCTAACTCACCTTCACAGGCTTTAAGAGGTTCTTCAGACATACTTGCTTCTGTAGATTGCCATATAGCTATTGAAAGAAAACAAAAAGAAGGAATCATCAATGTAAGGCAAACTAAACTTAGAAACAGAGAAGAAATTACTCCATTTAAGGTCAATGTCATTTCTGAGAATGACAGCCTGGTATTTGAATATGCAGGAGAACTAGATGAAGCTGAGGATAAAAAAGATAACTGTAAAGAGCTAATAAGAGAACTTTTAGAAACCGAAGGCAAAGCAATGTACAAACAGGAAGTATTTAACAAATTAAAAGAATCTAAAAAACTAACCGCAGGATATGGCACTTTCAAGCAAGCTGTTAAAGAAATGGTTGCAGAAAAGTTATTATTTGAGCACAAAGGTGAGAAAAATAAGGTCTTTATTTCATTGGAAGCAAGTTATTGAGTAGGTCAAAATAACCCTACTATATATAGTAATAATTTTGACCTACTTAACATTTAGGCCTAGCCCCATTTTTAATCTAGTATGTGTATAATGTTGTATAAGGTAGTCTTAATTTGTAAGTGGTATAATCTATATGAGTAAGAAGAAAAAGAAACCTTTAAAGAAGCACAATAAGTCAAAAAAGGTAAAAGAAGATATGAGCAAACTTGTTACAGTTAAAAGAGCTGCTGAGATACTTGGAGTAAATCCTGAAACCCTAAGAAGATGGGATAGACAAGGAAAACTTAAGACCAGAAGGCATCCAATGAATAATTACAGAGTTTATAAGCTAGGTGAGGTTATTACCTTAAGGAGAAAAATAAGTGCTTAAAAAAGCTGTAATCTTAGCCAGAGTATCTACTAAAGAGCAGGAAGAAGAAGGACATTCACTGCCAGCACAAGTACGCAGACTTCAAGAATATGCTCAAAAGAAAGGCTTTGAAGTCGTAAAAGATTTTGTGTTCAGTGAAAGTGCAGGAAATAAAATCAGGATTAAGTTTCTTGAAATGCTTGAGTTTATAAAAAAGAATAAAGATGTAAAGGTAATACTTTGTCAAAATGTGGACAGGATTACACGCAATTTTAAAGACGCCGTTGACCTGGATGAAATGAGAATAAAAGAAAACTTAGAAATTCACTTTGTACAAGATGGTTTTTTCCTTAACCGAGAATCAACTGGTAACCAGATGTTTATGTGGGAAGCTAAGGTATTTTTAGGCAAACAGTACCTTAACAGGCTTTCAGATGATGTTAAAAGAAGTAATGAGCAAAAGATACTTAGCGGTGAGTGGACTTCAAAAGCACCTATTGGCTACACAAATATAGTCAGAGATGATGGGAAAAAACATATCATCCTCGACTTTAAAAGAGTAATTTTAGTTAAAAAGCTATTTGAATGGTATTCCGCTGGAAATTGCTCAATTGATATGCTAAGAGGTAAAGCTAAGCAAGAAGGACTGACCGTTGGGTTAGGTGCAAAAGATTCATTATCCAAGGGGCAGATAAATAAAATCCTGAATAATCCCTTTTATTATGGTGAAATGCTTTTTAAAGGAAAACTTTACTCACATAACTACGAACTAATAATTATGAAAGAATTGTTTGAAAAAGTAAAACGAATTAAGCAAGGCTACAATAAGAAACCTTTTAAACATAAGTCTGTAGAAGTATTATTCAGAGGGCTTTTAAGATGTAAAGAATGTGGCTGTGCAATTTCATTTATTAAAAAGAAAAAGTTTTATAAAGAAACCAATAGACATGCAACTTATATTTATGGTGCTTGTACTAACTCTCGCAAGGTACATGAACAAGTTATTTGGATAAGAGAAGAAGATTTAATAAGCCAGATAAATGATTTATTTAAACAAATGGTCATTCCAGATGACAAGCTTGAATACTTAAAGCTTGCCTTACAAAAGAGCCATGAAGATAAAAAAGAATATCATAAGACGGCCCTAACTACTTTAAAAACTGAGTATGAAAAAATACAAAACAGAATATCTGTTTTATATGAGGATAGGCTTGATAAAAGGATAAGTGTTGAAACCTATGATACAAAAGTAGCTAGCTATAAACAAAAGCAAATTGAAATAACTAAACAAATAGAACTCCATACCCATGCAGATGCAGAATATTACAATAAGGCTAGCCAGCTACTTGACGTAGCAAGCAGAGCCCATGAAATATTTAGAGGTTCAGAAACAGATGAAAAACATGAACTCATGAAATTCTTATTTCTGAACCTTACCCTAAATGAAGAAATCATAGAGTTTACCCTGCGTAAACCCTTTGATACGATCTTTGAACATGTTACTCGTCAACTATGGTGTCCGAGAAGGGACTTGAACCCTTACGATTGCTCACACGCCCCTTAAACGTGCGCGTCTGCCATTCCGCCACTCGGACAAAATAGCGTTTAGCTAATAGCTAAACGCTAAGTAATTATTCTACAATGTTTAAAACAATATTAATTTCAACAATAAGTCGTCATAACGATTTATCATATGACTATGTTTTCTACCGCACTTTTAATTATCGGATTTGTCCAGTTTACCTGGCAAATCCGATCAAGCGTAAAATTTTGCCGAAGGAAAGTTCAGCTTGTCTGAACTTATAAAAATGAAAGAAATTCAAATCTACGATACAACCCTCCGCGATGGAGCCCAAATGGATGGCATATCGCTTTCTGTTGATGACAAATTAAAAATCACCCAACTGCTTGATGAATTAGGTGTAGATTTTATCGAAGGCGGGTGGCCTGGTTCAAACCCAAAAGACGAAGAATATTTTAAAAAAGCCAGCCAGTTAAACTTAAAAAATTCCAAACTTGCTGCTTTTGGAAGCACAAGACGTGCTAATTCAAAAGTTCAAAATGACATTGTCTTAAATGCATTACTAAAGGCAAAAACAGACTACATAACAATTGTCGGGAAAAACTGGGACATGCATGTAGATATTGCACTGAATGTAAGTAAAGAAGAAAACTTAAAAATGATTTCTGAAAGCATTGAATATTTAAAATCGCACAATAAAAAAGTTTTTTTTGATGCTGAGCATTATTTTGACGGATTTAAATCAAATCCGGAATATTCACTGGAAGTAATTAAAATAGCCTGTGAAGCCGGTGCAGATGCAATAGTTTTATGCGATACAAATGGCGGCTCACTTCCACATGAAATTAAAAAAGGTGTTGAAAAAGCAAAAGAAATTATCGGAAACACAAAGAACAAATGTACCCTTGGTATTCACGTTCATAATGATGGCGAACTTGCGGTGGCTAATTCCATTAGTGCTTTTGAAGGTGGAGCTAGACAAATTCAGGGCACAATTAACGGCATAGGTGAAAGATGCGGAAATGCAAACCTTATTTCAATCATTGCAAATCTTGAACTAAAATACAAAGAAAAAGTTTTACCTGATAGTAATTTAGCTAAACTCACTTTAATTTCAAGACAAATTTCTGATATTTTAAATTTAAACCCAGATGATCACCAGCCATACGTGGGTTACTGTGCATTTACCCACAAAGGCGGGCTTCATGCCAGTGCAGTTAAAAAAGATTCAAAAACATATGAGCATATAAATCCAGAATCAGTTGGAAATACAAATAGAGTAGTCATTAGCGAGCTTTCAGGGGTTTCAAATATTCTTACTGTAGCTGAACAATACCAGATAGATTTAGGCGATAAACCAAATGAAACTGCAAAAGAAGTTTTAAAGAAAATAAAAGAGCTTGAACATAAAGGCTATCAGTTTGAAGGAGCAGGAGCAAGTTTTATACTTTTACTTTTAGAACTCTTAAATCAAAAACCAAAGTTTTTTGAGCTTGTTGATTACAGGGTTCTTAGCAGCTCCAAACAACTTGCAGAAGCCACCGTAAGGATAAAAGTAAAAGGTGAAGTAATCCACTCAGCAAGTCTCGGTGTAGGTCCAGGAAATGCACTTGACAATGCACTTAGAAAAGCACTAAATCACTATTATCCAGCCTTAAAAGAGTTTCAACTGGTGGATTTTAAAGTAAGAATTCTTGACAGCCATGATGGATCAAGCGCTAAAACAAGAGTTCATGTAGAAACTTCTGATGGAAATATAAACTGGGATACAGTCGGTGTAAGTGCAAATATTATAGATGCAACGTGGCAAGCCATTACAGACAGTATTGAATATGGGCTATGGCTTAAATCAAGACAAGAAAATCCTGCAGAAAGTTTAACAAAAACAATTCAATCTATAGCAAAATACTAAACCATTTTTGCATATTTTCCATCTGCTTCTTTTTCAATTAATCCCTTTAATTCCAATATTGATAACTCTTTTAATAATTCCTGAACATTTAATTTTGTTTCCGCTATCAGGTTATCAAATGTTTTGCTTTGAGGAGAAATGATTTTATAAATTACTTTTTGCTTTTCACTTAAAGCTTCAAGCTTTTCAGTATCATCTTTTAAATCAAATTTAATTTGTTTGCCTTTCCCGATTTTCTCTAAAATATCCTGAATAGATGTTAAAAGTTCTGCTACACCTGATTTTATTAAAACATTTGGACCATTTGACATAGGAGAATCAATAGGACCAGGCAGTGCAAAAAGTGGTTTTCCCTGTTTAATTGCAAAACGTGCAGTAATCATGGCTCCACTTTGTAAATCACCTTCTATAACCACTACAGCATCACTTAGAACACTTATAATTCTATTTCTTTGAGGAAAGTTCCATGGCGCACCCTCTGTACCAGGCGGATATTCAGATAATATAAGATTGCCTTTTTCTAACATCTCATAAAACAAATCTTTATTTGAAGCAGGAAAGATTATATCTAATCCTGTTCCTAGAACTGCAATTGTTTTACCTGATTTAACCGCTCCAATATGTGCACTTGTATCTATTCCTGTTGCCAAACCGCTAATAACTACCAGGTTTTGCCCTGCTAAAAACATCGATATCTTTTTAGTAATATTTAGTCCGTAATTTGTAGCAGCTCTGGTTCCTACAACTGCTACAGCTTTTGTGTTTTTTAATAGGTCTAGATTCCCTTTGTAAAAAAGCACAAATGGAGGATCACTTAGTTCTTTTAATTTCTCCGGGTAATCTTTATCACAAAATGCAATATAATTAATTTTTTGCTTTTCTGTTTTTTTCTTTATTTCACTTAAATTTAATTTTTGAATTGCATTTCTAATTAAAGTGATTTTTTCAATTTCTTCAAACGTTAATTTTGGTTTAAAAGCAGTTAAGTCCCCCGTAAACAACTCACTAAAATTATTTAATGAATTATAAAGCTTTTTAATCAGTGGTTTACTGGCATAAGTATCCGTTATAAAAGAAAGGAGTAAAAATAAGTCATCAACTTTTTCCATGAGGAAATTGATTATATATTACTTAAATTTGAATTGACGTAACCCTGGGTTACATTTCAAAAAACCGGGAGATTCAAGCCAATGAATCCCCCTTAAACCTCTTTAATAAATAAAAGTATTACACTAATCTTTTAACATCTTTGACTTTAATAATGTAATTGCTCTTGCATGTATCTGGCTTGCTCTTGATTCTGAGAAATTCATTACTTCTGCAATTTCCTTAAAAGTCAGCTTTTTATAGTGATAAAGTCCAATAACTGTTTTTTCCTTTTCAGGAAGATTGTCTATTGCTTTTGTAAGTTTATCTTTTAATTCATTTTCTTCAAGTTCATCAAGAAGTGGGATACTGTTTGATGAAACGGTTTCAACAAGAGTTGTATTATCATCCGAATTATCTCTTGGTTCATCCAGCGAAAATATTCCAATCTGTGCTTCTTGTTGGATAACTCTTAAATCCTCAAGTGATACAGAAAGCTCATCTGCTAATTCCTGATCATTTGGATATCTTCCAAGCTTATTTTCTAAAAGAGCTGATGCTTTAAAAAGATTTTTTACTCTTTTTCTTGATCCTCTACTTAACCAGTCTGCAGCTCGCAATTGGTCATATATAGAGCCTCTAACTCTTGCTATGGCAAATGATTGGAAATTATTACTTCTAGCCGGATCAAATCTGTCAACTGCTTCTATTAAACCTATAGTTCCATATCCTATAAGATCATCTCTTTCCATACCTTTTAGACTTGTGAGTGGAAGCCTGCTTACAATCCAGTTTACAAGATATGCATATTTCCTGATTAATTTATCTCTAGTTTCCTGGCTAGTTACTGCTTTTCCTTCAATCTTTACTCCCCAGCGTTTCTTTGAATGAGCACAAACATCTTTTTTATTTGCTGACTGTGCTTTAAGAAGTGTCGCTGACTTATGCAGGTGTTTTCTTGTGGTTTCAGATTTAGTTTTTAAATCACTCATGGCTACCTTCTTTAATAAATGTTTTTTATATAAGTTAATATTCGCCTTTTATGTTTTTATTCCCATCGTCCATTTAAACGAAGATATTACCCTGTAGGGTTATTACCTTGTATGTTTTGTGGTTTTCTAGTAGTACCAAATCTATTTAAGTAGTTAATATGTACCTTGCTGTTATTTGAATCTGGGTTGAGAGAAGGAATGGGAGGGTCATCCACATAAGAAATAATAGTTTCTTCAACATCAACATCGATATTATTGGACTTTAAAATAAGTTCATATTTCCTTTTTACACGATGGATTCTTTGATACTCATCTCTGAAGCTTTGTCTAAGATGCATATTTTCATCCTGAAGTCTATTAATTTCTTGACATAATTTTTGAAATACATTGCGTAATGTCATTAATAATAAAACAATTAAACCTGCAGCAACTGCTGTTATAAAACAACCTTTTAAATCGTGTCTGATTAAACAAACAAAGAAATAATAGATAGTATTAAAAACCATCAGTAATACAACAAGATCGCGCTTGCTATATGAAAAACAACTGAGTTTATCTAATTCTTTGTCCAATCTATTTTTAACTAACAATTTAATACCTCGACAACTGTAGTTAATTTTGACTTTCCCAGTATTTTAGTGGAGATACCTTAATTTAAATAAAAGAAAAATAGAACTACCCATAATTAGATAAAGGGATGATTATGAAGAGTACTGCAAGCAAGGGCCTACTCTACTTTTTATAAACATGATTAATAATGGGTAGTGTAGAGGGGTTACTTATACCCTACGGGAGTACACTAAGGTTCTTAATACTATAAGAAGAAATGTACCAGTAGTGGCAGGTTTAAAACCTGCACCGACTGATAAAATGTTTTTTAACAAGGAGGACTAAGTATGCATAAAATAGCTGTGTTATTAAGTGGCTGCGGTGTAATGGATGGCTCTGAGATTCATGAAGCGGTTTTAACACTACTGGCCCTTGATAAAGAAGGGATTGAATATATCTGCTCTGCACCAAATAAAGATCAAAATCAAGTTATAAATCACATTACCAATCAGTCTCAAAATGAAAAAAGAAATATGCTCATTGAATCAGCAAGAATTGCCAGAGGCAAAATAAAAGATATTAAAGATTTAAAGCCATCTGAAATTGATGCAGTTATACTTCCAGGTGGTTTTGGTGCTGCCTGTAATCTCAGTACATTTGCCAGTGAAGGTTCAGATACAAAAATCCTGCCTGAAGTTGAAAGCTTTTTAAAAGAGATGCATAAATTAAAAAAACCAATTGGTGCTATTTGTATAGCCCCAAATGTAATAGCAAAAGTATTTGGAAACTTATCACCTCAAATTACTATAGGTACCGATAGTGACACAGCAAGTAAGCTTGAAAAAATGGGTGCAAGGCATATAAATAAAAAGGTAGATGAAATAGTAATAGATGAAAAAAATCTTTTTGTTACAACACCTGCTTATATGCTTGGTAAAGGACCAAAAGAAGTTGAAGCGGGAATATCAAAATTGGTTAAGGCAATTATTAAAATGATTGCTAATACAAAAACAAAAGCCCTAGCTTAAAAAAATTTAATGTACAAAGGTTTTGATTGTAGTAATATAAATTGGAGCTTAAAAAACATTAAGACTCACAGACATCATGAGATACGCATTAAAGGAATGGGGCACCACTACAGAAGCCTTAGGCACAGGCGAAGTAGTAGCCATTTGGAGAAAAGGTGGTATTGATGATAAGCCTACTGTAAGAGAACCCTATGAAAGTTTTAATGTAGAGCAAAATCATTTTATATTATTCCCTACGTTTACACATCAAAATATAGAAAAAGTTAAAAGAGAGTACTGGTATCTTCTTGAACAGAACAAAGGACCGAATAAAGACAACCAGATAAAAATAAAATACTGGGCTCATGTAGAAGAAATGCTTTCAGTAAAGAGCCTTGATAAGTTACTAAACATTTCAAGCGAGCTTGTTAACACTGATGAGCATTTAATTTCATCATGGAATCTTTATCCAAATCATCAGGGGAAAATCTTAATTTTAAGAGTTTATGCCTTAAGCGATCCAATACTAATTACAAATTCAGAAGACTTTGCAGGATGTAAATCATGGATTGAATTAAAAATTGATGTACCAAAATCAGGCAGTAAACCAGTTTTGCCATTTAAGGAGCACAGCAAAAAAGTACGGCTAATAAAAGCATTGCTTGTTGAAAGAGAAGAAGTTCAACCTCCTCCGCAAAAAGAAATTTTAGTTAGCTAGATATTTTTTACAAGCTCTTACGGCGACACTCTTATAATAGTCAGGTTATTATCCAATCCACTTGAAAGTAAAAATGGTTTTGAACCCGCAAGTTTATTTGCATTTAAAGTTTTTGTTAGGATTTCTTCTTTACCATTTGACTTAATAGTTGTAAGCTTATTCTTTTTAAAGGTAGCTATTGTAGCAGGTGTAGTATCTTTACTATCAATCAATGCACCAACACTTAAAGCACTAATTCCATCTGCTCCTAAAGCAAGATAAGCTATGCCATCTATTACAAGAAGATCTTCTATTTTATTTTTAATTTTAAGAGCATCATTTACAGGTATGTTGGTTAAATTATTTAAATCAAAGAGCACAACTCCTCTTTGTGCCGCTCCGATTAATACATCAGTTATCATTCCATTTACAGTAAATCTACCCACATAATCAATTTTTGAGATTTTATCTCCAGTAGTTTTTATGGTTTTAACAGGGGCATTTACATCAAGTAGATTAACTATAGATAAAGTATCAAGTCCATCGTAAGCTACTACAAAAGGTCCTGCCTGACCACCAAGTTTATCAACAACTGAAATATTTTTTGTGTTTCCGGGCAGTTGAAAATTAATGACTCTTGGTGCTTGATCAGTAATTGCCAAAACAAGATCTACACCACCAGATCCTGTTGAAACTACTGCAGCAGCTTTATTATCTACCTTTGTAAGCTCAAGTTCCAAACCATTAGCCGATAGTGTAGCTGAACTTTCAGTATCACCACTTTCATCATCAATTACAAGAAGCATTGAACCTTTAACTAGTGCTATTTTTGGTGTGTTTTGCAAATCATCAAATGGTTTGAGGGCTTTAACATCTGTTAAACCATTAATCATAACAAGGGCTCCATCAAGGTTTTTTGAAACACTTTCTTCATAAGTAAAAGATCTAATTCCATCACTTGCTGCTAAAAATGCAAGTGGCTTTTGAGTCTTATCATCTAAAACAATTCCTCCAATAGCTGTTGGTTCAGAAGAAAGTGGGGATTTAAAAGCTATGCCCTGTACATTTACAAGTGTTCTTGGTAATGCATTTAATAAATCAATTCCAAAAATTGGTCTAAGTGTAAATAAGCCAACTATATGTGAATTATCTACTGAACTTAAAAGATTAATCGGTACATAAAGAGGAAAAAGTTTATTACTGGTTGAAAGTCTAATATCTTCAAGTGAAACTATTGTAGGACTTAATTTGGTAACATTTGACACTTCCACTCCACTGTTTAATAGCGTTGTAAGAATAGTTGTATCAATAGGTGCAGTTGAAAATGAAGGCGTTCCTGTTATTTCTACAGGAATTGCAACAGGCAAAACATCAGGAAAATTAATTGTAAAGTTTACAGATGTTGAGCCTGGTTTTATAGCATTTAAGGAAAATTGAGTTGCCAGAGTACCGACAATTGATGAGATTCCAGTACCACCAAGATTTAAAATCTGTGGATTAGTAACAGTTGCAGTAACTTGTGTATTGGATGGGATAGAAGTAAGCTCTGTAGTACCGTCCTGTGAAAAAACTTTAACTTGTACTTTATCAGAATTATCAGGAGATTGTGTACCAAGTGAGACACCAAACCCAGGCACAGTAGATAAAAATGGTTTTGAACTATCTGCAATATTTACTTTTACTTTTGCACCTATAAAATCTTTTGTAGCATCAGCAGGTAAAATTGTAAGTTCAAATTGTCCCTGAACAGAATTATCTTTTCTATTCACAGTAATATTTTCTCCGACCTGAAACAGTGAAGGACTAATAATGACGGAGTTATTTGGATCGGTAGTTTCAGCTTTTAATAAAACTATTTCATTATTTGAAGTTAAAGCTTTAATATTTGCCATGAAACTATTTGAATTAGATAAATTCACCGTCTGTGGCTCTACTTTAACAGAAGGTACTTTTGAAAACTTATCCAAATTGACTAAAAGCTCACTTAAATAACTTCCTCGAATTAAAGCATCTGGGGATAATAATATTTTTCTTCCTTCAATAGTAGCAGCAGATTCTATCTGAATAAGTTCACTTGTTTTTGACGGCAATCTTCCAAGTCCATTAGTAAATCCACCTGTTACATAAACTGCACAGTTAATAAGAGTATTTGAGTCAGAAGCTGACAAAAGTCCATATGTTTTACTTTTTGGGGTAACTAAAATAGCACTGGGCAGTATTCTTCCTGTTGCAGTTTCAAGGCTGGGTAATTTATCTGCTTTTAATGATACAGAAAACGTTAAAAGATCAGGGTTGAAAATTTCTATAGTAGAAATAGGTGTGCTGATTAAACTTGTTGCACTTCCTCCTGCTTTAATATTTAACCCACCAACAATAGCTACATTTCCATTTGGAAGCAAGACTGACTGATGTAAAAATCTTGAGATTTCAAGCGACTGATTTCCTCCGGATTTACTTAAAAGAGGATTAAATGCTTCACTGCTTGGATCATAAAACTGAACTGTGCTTCTTGTAACACCCTTAAGATCATCTTTTGTCCTGCTTGAAAAAAAGTCAGAACTTCCTCCGGTTATTAAAACAAGTCCATTTGTTAGAAGTACAGCACTATGACCACCAATCCCTTCTTTATTTATAAGAGTACCAACTTTTTTTATAGAGAGATTGGATACGTTAACAAGTTCTGCAGTCTCTGTAGCTTTGCCAAAACCAAATTCATCCTGCTTATCATTTGTAAAACCACCAGCAATTAAAATATTTCCATTTTGTAAGGTAGTTGCTGTATGTAAAAGCCTTGGTGTGTCTAACGATATTCCTGAGGACTGAATTGTTCTAGTAATCGGATCAAATAATTCAATACTGTTTATAGCGCCAAGAGCTGCCATACTTATTCTGCCCTGACCACCTGCAATTAACACTGTTCCATTAGGGAGTAAACTTGCAGTATGAAATATTCTTGCTTTATTAAGTTTTGCTTTTTTACTTGTTAGAAGTGTACTTGTACCCTGAAGCGTACCAACTTTTATTTCTACAATTTCTATAGAATCTTCAAGAACACCATTTTGAGAAAAACCACCTATAACGAGTATTTGTTCTACTGGACCAATTATCATTCCAAGTGGCGAATTAGTAATCCCGAGATAAGTTGCGGTATGCTGACTTCTAAAAACTTGAAGTGCTGATGATTTAAGTCCGTTTGGTGATTTTAATAATTCACTTTTTCCAGTTTCAGGATCAAATATTTCAATAGAATTCAGCGGCTCATCTGCCAGAGTCTTACTCCCACCAATCAAAACAACCCTGCCATCTGATATTTTTGTAATTGAATTTCCACTTCTTGCTTTTTCAAGATCAGGCAGTAATGAATTCTTCAAAATGCCTGTCTGTGAAGCTCTAAAACTTATCGTTTTACTAATGCTTGAATTACCGGCTTTTACAATAAGTGTTTTTTCTGAACTGGAAAGAGGAAGAGGAAACACCACTAGAATTTTAGTATCAGAAGTTCTGTATGGTCTTGGCTGAATAGGAAAATTACCAATTGTTACTTCTATATCAGGTATTAAATCAAGACCTGAAATATCTATTGTTACTGGTTCACCGCTTGAATTAGGAACTATAAAATCCGCCGCAAATGAACTAGAAAAAAAAGATACAGAGATAAAAAATATAGATGCAAAGATGAATATAATTAATAATTTCTTTATAATCAGATTGTCTGTTAATTTCATCATCACATTTTTAGCACTTTTCAAGAATAATTTAAACAAATGTGAAGCCGGTAACTGATAAAATCTACCTTACCTATGTCAAAACCAGCTATTCAAAACAAACCATGCCTTTCAGGGCTAAATGAGAACGAGCTAATAAAACTTGCCCAGGAATTGCAGTGGCCATCATATAAAGGAAAACAGCTTCACAGCTGGATTTATAAAAAATGGGTTTCATCCTTTGATGAAATGACTGATTTTGGTATTAAAGACAGACAGTTACTAAAAGAATCATTTGAGTTAAGTCCACTAGTACTAAGCAAAAGACAGGAAAGCAAAGATAAAACAATTAAATATCTCTGGAAATTAAACGATAGCAAGGTGGTTGAGTCAGTAAGAATGTTCATGGAAGACCATGATTCATACAGTGCCTGTATAAGTTCTCAGGCTGGCTGTGCTGTTGGGTGCCCTTTTTGTGCAACAGGAACAATTGGATTTAAAAGAAATTTAAAAGCAAATGAAATTATTGATCAAATTTTAGCCATTCAAAGGGACACGAAAGAAAGAATAAATAATATAGTTTTTATGGGACAGGGCGAACCGCTTTTAAACTACAATGAACTAACTAAAGCAATTAGTTTAATCAGAGATTCAGTCAGCATAGGTTCCAGACACATAACCGTTTCTACAAGCGGAATACCACCACAGATAAAAAAGCTGGCTGATGAAAAACTACAAATAACTCTTGCGGTATCACTTCATGCTCCAGATCAAAGAACTAGAGAATTTCTTGTACCGATTTCAAGAAAATATAAAATGAATGAACTTATGGACAGTCTTCATTATTATTATGAAAAAACAAAAAGAAGGATAACTATTGAGTACGTAATGCTTGATGAAATTAACGATAATATAGATAAAGCAAAAGAACTCAGCGATTTATTAAAAGGTTTGCACTGCCATGTAAACTTAATTCCATACAACCCAACACATTCTCAGGCAGAAGTAGAGTTAAAAAGACCTCCTATGGGAAAGATTTATAAATTTCAGGAAGTGCTTGAAAAAATAAGCCGCAAAAAAGTAACTGTCAGAAAAGAACGGGGTGTAGATATCGATGCAGCATGTGGACAGTTAGCAAACCAAGCACAAGAATAATGGGCCTATAAAGCTTAAAAGAAATCGAAGACTGGTATTTTAAAGATGATGAATCAAATGAAAATGCTAAAGATAATGTTGACTAGAATAAAGTTATAGACATTAGAAGAAGGATGTCAAAATATATATTTTCAAAAGCCGGGTAATATAGTCTTTCTCTATATTAATGGCAAAATTTTGGTGTTATTTTTACCATTCAATAACCTTTCCACAATATTATTAGGGGAAAGCCCATGAGTATGAAAAACTAAAATTTGATAGTATTTAATTTGTACCCCCTAAAAGTATAGAATTTTGAGATCTTTGGGAAAAATACTAATATCCACAGGATAAAATACAAGAAAAATGAAACTTGAGTTAAACATGAGAACTTTAATCAAAGCAAATATTTTTGCATGCGCAATCCTCTGCATTGTATTGTGCTCTGATCTTAAACTTGAAAATGCAAAAGCTGGTATAGGAGTTGAGTCTGCAGTAGTACACACAGAAGCTAATGAAAGCACCATTGAACCTGAACAACTTTACCAGAGAGTCTGGGATTTAATTAGAAAAGATTATGTAGACCAGACATTTGACGGACAGGACTGGAATATCTGGAAAAATAGATATAAAGGTAAATTAAAAACACTTGCAGATGCTCACAAGGCAATAGAAACCATGCTTGCAAGTCTTGGAGACAGATACACAAGATTTTTAAGTAAAAAAGATTTTGAAGATGAAAGACAGGCAATAAATGCAAAATTAACAGGAATTGGAATTCAGATAGGTCTTGATAAAAGTCAAAGACTTATTGTAATTGCACCGATAGAAGGTACACCAGCTTATAAAGCAGGTCTCATGCCAAGTGATGAGATTACAGAAATTAATGGTAATTCAACCAAAGGTATTTCTGTTGAAGAAGCAGCAACACAAATAAAAGGACCGGTTGGTACACAGGTAATTTTAACTATTGCACGTGGGAAAGATTCTTTTAAAAAAATTATTACACGGGCTGAAATTCCAATTAAAGCAATTGCCAAAGGACATGCAAGAATTCTAAAAAATAATATTGCCTATATCAGATTAAACAGTTTCATCTCGCAAGAAGCTACAAAAGAAATGAGAGATGCACTTAAACAGCTTGCAAAAGGTGATGGTTTGATAATTGATCTTAGAGATAATCCCGGCGGACTTTTAACAAACTCAATTGAAATTTCAGACATGTTCCTCCCCGATGGAGTAATTGTAAGCACTGTAGATAGAGACGGCTATATTCAGTCTGTTAATGCAGATGATAAAGTAATAACTGATAAGCCAGTAGTAATTCTTGTAAATGAAAACAGTGCAAGTGCAAGCGAAATATTCAGCGGAGCTCTGAAAGATAATCAAAGAGCAAAAATAGTTGGGAGCAAAACCTTCGGAAAAGGACTTGTACAGGGAATTAACAAACTTGATGATGGTTCTGGTGTCAATGTTACTATTGCAAAATATTTAACTCCTGCAAAAATAGATATAAATCAGTTAGGAATTAAGCCTGATGTTGAGGTAAAACTTACCATTGATGACTATAAAGCTAGCAAAGGTCCTTGGTTTAGCGATCCAAATCATCTCCCTTCAAAAAGAAAACCTGATGATGGAAAAGATCTTCAGCTTGATAAAGCTATTGATATTTTAAAGGAAATGATTAAAGTAACAGGCAATAATACTCAGGCTAAAAACGATATTGGAAAAGCCAAAGCTTCTTTATAATGCTTCAGACAAGCCCACCTAGCTAGGGATAACCCTCTACTCTATTCTCACCCTAGCATAAATACTCTAGTTATAAATTTTCATAGTGGGGAAAAAATAACTTAGGTATTAACTCTTTAAGGAAACAATTTATGAAAAATATTTTAATTTTAGTTTTGGTACTGGTTTTTATCGGTATATTTAGAGGTGTTGCAAATGCTCAAGTAGCAGCATTAGAAACACCACCAGAACCACTACTAGCAGCACCAGCAGCACCACCAGAACCACTAGCAGCATCAAAAATCAAGCGTTGTGACTGTTCGTGCAAAATTTCCGGCAGTATAGGACTAACCTCAAACTACTCTGTTGAGGGAGCGGAGTGTACTACGGACGAAAACTGCTTCGTCCGTAACGGACAGTACCATTACGCGGGGCCTGGGTGTAAAGATAAAGATGGCAAGACTCTCTGTAAGAAACAATCAGGAGACTTTACATCCGGCGGAGTTTGTTTGGTTCAGTAGAGTATATGTTTGCAAAAAGACAATAGTTGTTTTAAGAAGACTGTGAAATAGTTTTGTTAAAAAGCTCAGGCATTGCTTGCATTGCAGTTAAGAAGTACATTAATTACATCTTTTTAAGAACCCACTCCCTTGCTTTTTTATAAGCTTCAAACAAGTTGAAGCTTCCATTGATCAATTCTTTTCGCAGGATCAGATTCACCAAATGAATTGGATGAATCCTATCTTTGCAAGTCAGCTAGTTAGTATAGTAAACCTCTAAAATAATGAGACGACTTAATTTTAATTAAAGGCGAACAGACCAATTTTTTGCGCAGCCGGACACTTGGATTGGAAGGTAAGCAAAAAATTTGGGTCTGTGAGCCAATTAAAATTAATGTTCAATGAGTTACGATACATTTGAGGAATACTATACTTACTTCAGTTTCTCTTTCACCCACTCCATGGCTTCATCTTTAGTTTTTATTTCCCCAAGAGCTATAGCTTCATCTACTTCTTTTAAAATATCTCCAAGCTTTTTACATGGCTTCATACCGGTTAATTCCATAATTTCATTTCCATCTATTAGTTTTGGTTTTTTTGCTTTTTCATTTTCTTTTGTTTGATATCTTTTATACTCATCAAATAAAAATAACAACAGTTTTTCATTTTTCTCCAGATCTTCTTTAGTAATTTTTGGTCCAAGAGTTGCAAAGGAATCAGCTATTGAAAGCATTAAAAGTAATGGGGTATCTTCACCTACATCCCTGAAAAATCTGTATAAAGCCCTGTCAGTAATAGGCATATTCTCTTGACTTAACTGAAATGGTCTCAGATGGTAACGAACAAGCTTAAGCAAAGTTTGAATTATTAAATTACTAAACTTAAGCCTTTCTCCTATACGTTCAGCAATTTCTGCTCCTAGCTTGTCATGTCCATAAAAAGTATGTTTTTCAGCGCCATTAACATTTTTAATTTCCCATGTATTAGGCTTACCAACATCATGAAGAAGGCAACCCAGCTTTACAATCGATTTTTTCCTGGGTGAATCAAGGTTTCCAAAAGGTTTTTCCAGTTCTTCTTTAGCCCAAGCAGGTATTTTAAAATAATTGTCTTCGAAAGTTTTTACAAGCTCCACAGAGTGATCAAATAACCATAGGTGATGATGATCGTTTGGACCAACCTTTCTCATAGGAGTAAGCTCAGGAATAATTTTTTCAAGCAGTCCTGAATCTGCCATTTGCTTTATATATTTTGAAGAAGAATCATTATCTAAAATCTTCCAGAGTTCAGTTGAAATTCTTTCAGAAGAAACAGAGCTATTAAAAAGATTTAGATTGTCAGAGATAAAAGAATATATTTCTTTACTTATTTCACCCTGAAGTAAACATGCAAATCTGAATGCTCTTACAAACCTTAATGGATCATCTTTTAAATTATTTAAAGCAACTGTCTTGATTTTTTTCTGTATTAAATCTTCAAGTCCGGAAAATTTGTCTATTAAAACATCAGGTTCTTTAAGTTTTATTGCAAGGGTATTTATAGTAAAGTCCCGTCTTGCAAAATCGGCTTCCAGATTAGGTTCTAAAACCGGTGTAAAATCAAAAGTATAATACTGGCTATCCTCATCATCTTTTAAAACTACCCTTGTAGTTTCTGTTACTTTGTCCAAGATAAAACTATTTCCATTAAACTTTAAGGCAATTTCTTTCCCGAGTTCAATTGCACTTTTATTAACCACTATAAAGTCAAGATCTGTTGAATTGTGCCCAATTATCATATCCCTTACAAAGCCACCAACTAAGTAAATATCAGAGCTTTCACTACTGAGCATTTTAATCAATTCTTTAACCAATGCAGGCAAGGGAATTTCATCCAGCGTGGGTAAATTAAGGGTAGGGATTTTAAATAATTTCTTAGTCATATAAGCCTTTCACAATAACATCTTAAACGAAAAATGAAATCAGAGAAACAAACAAATACTAATACTTTAAATACGGGGCCGCAAAAACCTGTTAAATCAATACTTCTCTACATTACAAAAGGACTTATTATTACAGGCATTTGTACTGTTTTGCTCTTAACAATTCTAACTTTTACCCTCATGAGAATAAGTCAGCCAAAAAGAAGCGGTGTACTTAAGATTACAGGATTACATGACAAAGTAAACATATATTTTGATAACCATGGACGTGCTCATGTCTTTGCAAACAATACTCATGATCTTGTTTTTACACAGGGTTATTTAACTGCTCAGGATCGATTATTTCAGCTGGATATTTTAAGACGAGTTGCAAAAGGTGAACTTGCTGAAATTATTGGAAAGTACGGTCTAAAAAGAGATACCTTTGTACGTGATATTGGACTTATGAAAAGTGCCGAAGAAGAATTAAAAAATATTGATGGTGAAACTTTAACTCTTTTAAATTATTATAGCGAGGGCATTACAGCCTTTATAAACAAAAATAAAAGGAAATTGCCACTTGAATTGAAGGTGTTAAATTATGTGCCCAAGCCATGGCAGCCAGTTGACTCAATACTTATTGTAAAAGAACTTGCAGAAATAATTGATACAAGCTGGCAACTGGATTTAATCAGACAGGAAATCTATCAGGCACTCGGGAACAGGGCGGACGTTCTCTTTGAACAAAACTTCCCGGGAAATCCCACTATTAACAACAACGTCAGGCAATATCTTGTTTTTGATGAACTTGCATTTAAAAAACCAAATCTGTCTCAAAGATGGCAAAAAATTAAAGAAAAAGTTGCCCTAAAAAAAATACTTGCAGCCCCTTACTTTAAAATAAAAAAAACAATTATTGAAGCTGCTGACTTTTTAAGAAACGGTTCTGATAGATGGGAAGGGCTTAACTGGGGATCAAACTGCTGGGTATTAAGCACTAAAAAATATGAAACTCCAATACTGGCTAACGACCCGCATCTTGAACTATCAAATCCAAGTTTCTGGTATCCGATTCATCTTGTAGATAAAAAAAATAATATAAATACTCTTGGACTTAGTATTCCTGGATTACCTGGCATATTAATAGGACACAATGAAAAAATTGCATGGGGTATAACCAGCCTTTCAGCAGATGTACAGGATGTTTTTATAGGAGAGTTTAAAAATAATAATTCCAACCTTTACAGAGATGGCAACATCTGGAAAAGAGCAAAAATAATTAAATCAAAAATAAAAGTGAAAAATGAAAAAGAACCATATATTCACAAAAGCATTTTTACATCGCTTGGTCCTGTCCTTGACAGAAATGACAAACAAGCTCTTATTGTTAAATGGAGCACCATAGAAGCCACTGATCACAATTCAGTTAAATCCATATGGAAGCTCAGCCTTGCAAAAAACTGGGAAGAGTTCAGAGCTGCTCTTAAAGATTACAGCGGTCCTACCTTAAGTTTTCATTATGTTGATATAGATGGAAATATCGGATATCAGGCTGCAGGTGTAATTCCTTACAGGGTAAACGGCACTGGAAGTCTCCCCATTTCCGGGTTTAATTCAGAAAAACACTGGCTTGGTTATATACCATTTGAAAAATTACCAAATGCATATAACCCTGAGGTTGGATATATAGTAAGTGCAAATAATAAAGTTATTGCCTCTGATTACAAATACGATCTCGGGAATAATTTTTTATCACCCTTTAGAGCTGTAAGAATAAGTACATTGCTTTCACAAAATAGAAATTTAAATCTTCAAAAAAATAAATCTATGCAAAAAGATATTTACAGCTGGGTTGCTAATTATCTAACTATTCAAATACTTGAAGCTTATTACAATTCACAAACCATAAATAAAGATCTACTCCCAGTAATTCACAGACTGAGCAAGTGGGATTTTAAACTCAGCGCTGGAAGTCCTGAAACACTTATTTTTGAAAAGACCTGTGAAAATTTGTTTAAAAAAATACTTACAAGTAAGCTCGGTGAAAAGCTTTCAAAAGATTATTTAAAAGAATGGAGAGCAGGAAGCCTTGCATTATTAAATATACTCATTAATGAAGATCCATACTGGCTGCCAAAAGGTATAAAAAGTTATGAGTCTTTGCTCTTACTTTCATTATCTGATGCTATAGAAGAAATTAAGACAATTACAAAAAGTTCAAATATAGACGACTGGAAATGGGGGAAATATCATACACTAACTTTTGATCACCCATTCAGTAAAGCAGTTCCATTGCTAAGTCCGCTTACAAACACAGGTCCAATAAGCCTTGGAGGAGATAAGGACACTGTTAGTGCATTCGGTACAAATGCAAATTTAAAAGTTTCATGGGGACCATCAGCAAGAGTTGTAATAGACTTAAAAGATTTAAACAGCGCACATATTCAGCTACCGCTGGGTACTTCGGCAGAACTTGGCAGTCCGTATTACAGAGATCAAACTAAAGGCTGGATAAAAAACAATGACGAACCATTTTTATATGATGAAGAGTTAGTGATAAGTAAAGCAAAAGATAAGCTTGTCTTAAAACCCTTATAGTTATATTAAAATATAACTATGGCACAGGATTCCAGTTTCGACATTGTAAGCAAAGTTGATATGCAGAATTTAGATAATGCAATTAATAATGCCATGAAAGAAATTAAAAACCGTTACGATTTAAAAAATACAAGTAGTTCTATTGAACTAGACAAGGGAACTAACACCGTTACAGTCTTATCTGATTCTGATTTTCAGCTTGATCAGGTTACAGAAGTTCTTTATCAAAAAATGATAAAAGCAGGAATTGACATTAAAGCCATAAAATCAAAAGGCAGAGAAAAGGCTGCAGGGGATAAAGTAAGAGAGATTTTTACACCGGTAAATGGAATTGAACAGGAAATTGCAAAAAAAATTGTAAAAGATATTAAAGATCTGAAAATAAAAGTTCAGTTATCAATTCAGGGCGATCAGTTAAGAATTTCCGGAAAATCTAAAGATGATTTACAAGCAGTAATTTCATCTATAAGACAAAAAGACTATGGAATTGCTCTGCAATTTTCAAACTATCGCTAGTTTTGTTTCACAAGTTTATTTTTAATAATCATTCCCAAAAAAATTATTAAAACAATTGCAACTACAAGCAGTAAAAAAGTTCTTTCAAACTGTGACCTGAACTGATCTCCAATAAAACTAGCAGTGTTTGCCACTAAAATATAACGAGCAGTTCTAACAGGAAAACTGACCATTGCAAAAAGGAGAGGATTAAATCTCATCAGTCCACTTCCAAGCGTAAGTGCTTTATAAGGAATGGGTGTAAAAGCATCTATAACAATTGCCCAAACACCAAAACGTTGAAAAAGAATTTCTGCTTTTTCAATGAAGATAAGATTTGGAAAAATTTTATCTACCAGTGTTCGTCCACCATATCTGCCCACACAATAACCAATACAACCACCTATAACAGAACCAATACTGCAGATTAGTGCAAGAATTGTTGGGTTACCAATCTGTTGTATAACAAGCGTAGATAATAAAAAATCCGGTGGTAAAGGTAAACAAAATCCATCAAAAAAAGCATTTAAAAATAGACCAATGCTACCATAGTGTTTAAAGAACTCTTTTAAAGTTTCAAGCATAAAACAATGCGAAAAAAATTTGACGCTAAAAAAAACTTACGTCCTGTTATTTTTAACCTGCACCAGTATACAGCAGGTAGGTCTATTGAAGAAATAGCAGATAAATATGATTTGAACCCAAAAAAAATATTAAAGCTTGGTAGCAATGAAAACGTTCTTGGTTCATCTCTAAAAGCAAAAATTGCAGCGACTTTAGCCCTTGAAAAAGTAAACATATATCCAGAAGTTACTTCAAACCAGCTTTCAAAAAAAATCAAAGCAAAATACAAATTAAAAAATGTTGAGGTTGTAGTTGGAAATGGAATGGATCATATTTTTGAGATGATTGCCAGACTATTTTTAAATAACGGTGATGAAACTATTATTTCTGTCCCTACATTTTCCTGCTATGAACTGGCTACTATCTGGGCTGGTGCAAAGCCAAGACTTGTACCCCTTCTAAAGGAAAATCAGCAGCTAAATGTACCTAAAATACTCAGCCTTATTAATAAAAGAACTAAGATGATTTTCATTTGTTCTCCAAACAATCCAACAGGAAACTTAATGAAAACAGAAGATATAAAAAAAATACTGGATAACACAGATAGAATTGTTTTCCTTGATGAAGCTTATATTGAGTTTGGGGGGAAGTCTCTTATTAAATGGATTGAAAAATATCCAAATTTAATTATTGGTAGAACATTTTCAAAAATCTACGGACTTGCAGGTTACAGAGTTGGATATGGTTTCATACATAAAAGCCTTGCAACATATTATTTAAATTCAATTACACCTTTTGTTGTATCAAGACCTGGTCAGGCTGCCGCTTTAGCTGCTCTTGATGATGATGATTTTGTAAATAAAAGCATAAAAATGGTAAAAGAAGGAAAAGAGTTTTATAAAAGAGAGTTTTCAAAAGCAGGAATAAAATTTTTACCAAGCGATGCTAATTTTATCGCTATAAATACTGCACCAATAAAAGCAAAAGCAATAGCTACAAAACTTCTTGCAAAAGGAATAATAACCAGAGAATGTTCTTCTTTCGGATTTGGTGGGGATAAAATCTTAAGAATTACAATTGGCACCAAAGAACAAAACAAAAGAGTACTTGAAGCCTTACAGCAATTAAAATTCTAATAAGACTGTACTCTTGTAGAATAATCTCGAATAATTCTTGCTGATTCTTCCTCAGCCAGATAGGTTCTAGTCAGATTACTGAAGTTTTTTGCCTGATTTAAAAAAGACTTTTCATTAAGCATGTACTGAACCTGTGAAGCAAGGGTATCTGCACTTAAATCCCTGTAACTAATTTTAGTTGCAATTCCAAGGTCACAGAGCCTCTTTGCATTGGCTTCCTGTTCTACCTGTCCAGCGTCAGGAACCACAAGCATTGGTAATCCAAGAGTAATAAGTTCCATTGCAGTACTGTGTCCAGCCTGAGTTATAACAAGATCTGCATGTAAGTAGTAATGAGCTGGATTATCTACAAATCCTACAAGATGTAAATTTGGAAAATGTACTTCTGTCTTAAAATTACTCAAGACAATAAACAAAACTTCAGGCATTTGTCTTGCAAGCATTACCATTGAATCAAATAATGGTTTTCTGTACTTATGTCCACCAAGAGTACAAACAACTTTCTTTTTAAAAGAATGAAATTCACTCGGTAAAAAACTCTTATCATGGTTTTGTGTAATTGATTTCCAGCTCCACGGAAGCAAAGGTCCAAGAAATCTTTGTTTCTTTTTTACAAAGTTTTCATTACATAATAAGGGCAAACATAAAGAATATGGCGGTGGCAAATCGGGTATAAATATTTCATCGACGGCTTTAAGCCAGTCTCTCACTACCTTTAAGACAAAGGGTTCAGCAGCATTTGTTAAAACAGCTTTTGTACCTGTCCTAAGCCATTCTCTAAAAGATTTTTCAATTAAACTGTGCTCCAGATCTTTTATTTCTACATCAAAAAATGGTGCAAAGGTCGTTTGGTTTGTAAGCAATATACATGGAATACCAAGTTTATGAGCTGCAAATACAGGAGCTGTTCTTGAGTCAGAAACCACACAAGTAACACCATAGTTTTGAATTATCTTTTTTTCTTCTTTTATAATCTGGTTAATTGCAACAGGCCATGAACTGTTTTTTAAAATAGTTAATCCAATATCAAAATTTCCATCTTTACCCACAAAACTAACTTCAGGTGTAATTTCAACAGTAGATAAATTTGTGCTCTCAAGTCTTTTTAAGGCATAACTATAGCTGCCCAATATAACCTCTTCGGGATTTAACTGACGTGCTATTGCAAGTGCCCTGCTTGAATGACCATAGCCTTCACCATTTATAGAAAAATATATTTTGTGCCTTAAAGCATTTTTTGAAACCTTATCTGAAGGCACTAATATATTAAAGGTATTGCTTTGTAAAATTTGTTCATTCATAATGAAAACCTTAATATAAATTTTATTACCTTTAATTATAGCTCTGCTCAATCTTTATAAGCTTTTAATAATTTATATGTTAAAATCGTCAAGTTCTGTCGTTGGATCGCATTTGCCGAATGAATCGGATAAATGCTATATAAGCAAGAAAGTTATGAAATTGATATTCCGGATTTAAGACAAGCAAAACAAATCCTTCTATAATATAAGTCGGTGTTATCTACTAGTTCATATTTACTATGCCTACAGACACTTTAAAAAAAACAATAATAAAGCTTGAAAATGTAAGTTGTTACTATAACAACTTCCTTGCTGTAAAGGATGTAAGTCTTGATATAGAAGCAAATAAAATTACTGCACTTATTGGTCCATCTGGCTGCGGAAAATCAACGGTACTTAGAACACTTAATCGCATGAATGATACAGTTCCCAGCGCCAGACTTACAGGCTCTGTACTGATTGACAATGAAAACATTTATAAAAATGGTGTTGATTTAATTGAGCTTAGAAGAAAAGTAGGAATGGTCTTCCAGAGACCATATCCATTCCCAATGAGTATTTATGACAATATTGCTTATGGACCCAGAATGCATGGAATGAAAGATAAAAAAATACTTGATGAAATTATTGAAAATAGTTTAAAACAGGCTGCTCTCTGGCAAGAAGTTAAAGATAAAATGAACGAACATGCTTATGAACTGTCGGGCGGGCAGCAGCAAAGACTTTGCATTGCAAGAGCACTTGCAGTTGAACCTGAAATTTTACTTTTAGATGAACCATGTTCTGCTCTTGATCCAATTGCTACTTTAAAAATAGAAGATCTTTTAAATGAATTAAAATTAGAACTAACCATTGTAATTGTTACTCATAATATGCAACAGGCAAGCAGAATATCTGATAACACTGCCTTTTTCTGGACCACTGAAGAAAGGACCGGTTTTCTCGTTGAGTACAGTGCAACAGCTCAGATATTCAGCAGCCCACGTGATAAAAGAACTGAAGATTACATTACCGGAAGATTTGGATAAATGGCAGAAATTATCCCTCTTGATAGGCTAAATCATAAGATCGATTACCTTCGATCTAAAAACAAAGATTTAATTGTAGTAGCTACTAATGGATGCTTTGATATTCTTCATATAGGTCATGTGCGATCTCTTCAAAAAGCAAAAACACTTGGAAATATTTTAGTGGTCGGAATAAACAGTGATGACTCAGTAAAAAAATTAAAAGGCAAAGATAGACCCATCAATAATGAAGAAGTCAGAACAGAAATACTAGCAGCTCTTTCATGCGTAGACATGGTCAGTGTTTTTAATGAATTTACTGCCGAACAGTTCCTTGAAACAGTTAAGCCAAATATATATGTTAAGGGAGGAGAATATGACTTAGATAATCTCCCCGAAGCAAAAATAGTACAAAAGTACGGTGGGAAAACTATTACTATTCCAATGATTCCAGAGTCATCCACAACACAATTGATAGATAAAATTAAAAAAAATTAAGCATTCTCCCCTATCTTTTCAAATAGCCTTTTTGCTACTATAAAATTAAGAAAAGATTAAGGAACCAAATACAATATTTAACTACTTTATTTAAGGAGCTTTATATGAATAATCAACATCTTAAGAAAGAACCAGTCCCACATATAATAAACTGGCAAATAGCTTATGCGGCAAGAGAGCTGAGGCACAATAAAACCGTTACCCTAAGCTGTTTGACCACTGAAAAAGACACAGTTTTACAGCAATTAAGTTCTTTTAGCAATTCAAGCCCCATAACTACAAAATCAATGGCAAAGCCTAATTCAAAAGAAGTCTTTCTTGAAATAGTTGAAACTTTTAACTAAAATATCTTATTCTTGATTTACTTCACTGCCAAGATCATCGCCAAGCTTTTCTTCCATATTATCGGCAAATTCAAGCATCAAACCCAATTTCCTTAGTCTTTCTTCTCTTAAGATTATATCCTTAGCAATATCTTTCCTCTTTTGATAGAGTTCGCTTAGTTCTTTTGCTAGATATCTAAACTCTTCTGTTACAGTAGCCATATTAGTCCCTTTATTAGTTTCAATAAAGAAAACTTCGGCAAATAAAATCCAAACAAAAGTCCTTAGCAGGGGTAGCACAAAAATAAATTTATTTTGCTCAATTTGACCATTAGAGAAGAAGTTTGAATCAATTGTTTAGGGTTAACCCTTTACTTCTACTTTGGCTGATTCTGCCTGTAGCTCTTGTGAAGCCGTAGCTTTTTCATATAATCCTCTACCAAAACTATATACAGCATCGATTAATGCTCTGCCACTATTAGCAATACTTGTAAGTGTTGAAGATAATTTTAATTCTGGTATTTTTGGTAACAAGTCCTGAATAGATTTGCTTTTATCTTTCATACCAAGTATTTCTTCCTGAAAAGTAGCAAGGGGATCAAAACAAAAATCATTAAGTAGTGGATTTATGTCAGCTATAAAATTAAGTGTTTTGCCTATAAAACCTTTATTACCTACAAGCCTAGTTATTATTGGCATAAAAAGATATTGCCATGAATAGATTTTCCCAAAAAACCTTGGATAATTTGTAACATAATCTTCTTTAATTCCATGTGACAGAGTAATAAGTGCAACAGCAGCTTTTGCAGCCTGTCTGTCCATATTAGAATCTTTAAATTTTTCATCTATCTTTGCATTTATCAGAGTCATGCTTGTGGAGTTATTTCCCTGGCTACTGGCTTTTGCCTCAACAAGACATTCATGTAATTTTTGTATAAAGTCAGGGCGTTTTAATGTCTTACTTGCAAAATCAGGATAGCCTGTAAACCTATAAAATCTCAATATTCCAAAAATAATCAGTGAAGAAATATTGTTTTTCTTTCCTATAAGCCTTGTTAAAGCACTGTTTAAATCATCAATAGTATGTTTTAAGCTATATTGTTCTTTTGATAATGGAGAAAGTTTGATCAGGTTTACTTCTTCGGTTTCTACAGCATTATTTGCTTTACCTTCAGAAAACTTTTCTGTTTTATTTCCTCCAGAAACCAGATCATCATTTATTCCTTTCAACGTATCTTTTGTTTCAAGGATTTCCTGCTTAAATATACCCATAACTGAAGATGCAAATTCATCAAGCCATGGATTAACCATTCTCATGAAATTAAAAAATCGTCCCAATCCTCCCTCCGGACAGGCTTTTGCAAGCCATGGCATTGTTACATTCTGGAAACAAAAGGCAAGAGGGAAATAATTTACAACTACATCTGGTAATTTACTAAAAAAGTTCATAATTTTTAATGCAAACTTTGCAAAATTATTTTTTATCTGACTTTGCTGAAAATCTGGTTCTGGTATATTCTGAGATGAAGAAGATGATATGTCCCTTGATTTAAAGAAATATCTTGAGAAATCTCTGATAAACGTAGAATCATTAAAAGTATCTTTTTCAATTGCTGTGAATGTGGCTTCAGGATTTTCTGCTTTAAACTGATATCCAACTTTACCTAGGGTCCATTGAAGTATTCTTGAAAACATTCCTGTAGTTCTGCCAAGAGCTCGCTTTAAAAAATTTCTTACATTGCTTAATGCTTTATAAACTTGATTTTCATAGGGAGTAAAATCTATATAATAATCCTGTTTTTCATCAAGATGATTATCTTTGCTTTCTTTATCATCCGATGCAGATAACTGCAATAGTTTATTAAAATAGTTTATAGATAGATAGTTCTTAGATAAGGTTAATATATTCCCATCTTCAGACACTACATACTTTACATCTAATTTGTCAGATGATCTAATTTCATTTACTGCTCCTATTTTAGATACATCATCACCATCAACAATAGTTTCCAAATGCTTTCTAGTAGCATTTGCCTTATCATTAAATAAAGTTGTCCTAACAGCTCGGATCATTGTTATGGCTCAAGACAAGCTTGAGCCTCCTTTGATCAATCCCTTTCACCCGATCAGATTTGCCGGATAAACCGGACAAATCCTTTCCTTTTAAAATATAGAACGGCCATAAATAAATAATAAAAAGAAAAGTTGATTTTCTATCACTTACTTAAATATTTTGGTTCTATAGTTAAATATAAAAAAGCCAAATGGTTGAAAATTCAGCTTTCAAGGCGATTTTAGCAATTCTTAACCTTAAAACTGAACAGTTTCTTAACCAGACAAAGATTAATTAAAAATAAGTATTTAAAATATTAGAAATTTTAAACTTATTTAAGAAAAAATACCCTTAAACTAAACCAAAAAGCTTATTCATTTTAATCAGTTAAAGGGTAAATAACATTCTAGAGGACTAGAGAACTATAGGACTAGAGAATTAGAAATTAGAAAAAGGAGTGCTTACTTTATGGCTAATATTGCAGTAATTGGTGGTTGTGGCCGCTTAGGTTTTAGGCTTTCACTATTTGCCAGTAACAACGGACACAATGTTACAGGTATTGATTTTGATGAGGAAAGAATTAATGAGATTCAACATAGCTGTCTGCCATTTATTGAAGAGGGCGCAGAAATTTATCTTGAACAGGCTTTAAAAAATAAAAAGCTTTCACTGAGTACTGATTATGCTGAGGTAAGTAAAGCCGATATAGTAATAATCTCTATTGGAACTCCAGTAGATTCAAATTTAAATCCAAGTCTTGAACCAGTTGCAGGAATTATATTTGATATATCAGATTACCTGAAACAAAACCAGCTAATAGTTTTTAGAAACACTATTTCACCGGGCGTAGTAGGAAGAATTAAAAAGCTTATAGAAGATAAAACAGGTTTTAAAGTTGGTACGGATATTTTTCTTGTTTTTGCTCCTGAATTAAACAGTGAAAATATGAGCATCCATGACTTTGCAAGAGCAAATCAGCCAATTGGAGCTTACGATGAAAAAAGCTACAGAAGAGCTGAAGAGTTTTTTCATACGATTACAAAAGGTGAATTGCTGTGGCTTTCACCTGAAGAAGCCTTACTGGCAAAGCTTATGACTAATATGTTTAATTACATACAAACAGCAACTGCAAATGAGTTTTATTTAATTGCTGAAAGTTTCGGGGCAAATATCTATAAAATTCTTGAAGCTACAAGATATAAAGCACAGGCAATTGAAAATAAAAAAGAGGACAGAAAACACGAAGTAAATATTCCAAATCCAAATCCAAATGGAGCAGGTCCTGGAATGTATAAAGAAGGTTGGTTCCTTGTGGATAGAATTCCATTTAGTGAGTTAATTACAAACTCATTTAAACTAAATGAATCTATGCCTGCACAGATTGTACAAAAACTGGAAAACTATACTATAAGCAAAGTAGCAATTCTTGGAATGACAAATAAAGCTGATTCAGATGATGCCAGAGCTTCATTAAGTTATAAGCTTAGAAAAGCTCTGTATTACAAAGATTATATGGTTGTAAGCTATGATCCATATCTGCCTGAATTTTCAGACTCATCTCTTTTAAAAGATGCTGATGCTGTAATCCTCATGACAGGCCACAAAGAATTTCGTGACTTAGAAAAAATTAAACAATGGGTAGGAAATCAAAATTGTGTTTTTGTTGATATTGGCGGTTTCTGGAAAGAAACTACTGAAATTGGCATAAATGGTGTCTTTAAGCTTAAAGAACTTCAGGCAAAAAACAAGCAAAAGTAGTTATCAAAATAATTAATCCAGGTTAAGAAAACATTGGTAGGGACAGCACAAATACTATCTCTACAACAAATACTCTAGTTTTCCAAAAGCAATATAGGGCATATAATTATTATCCTGGTCTTAAACTTTTTAAAATAAAATGCGACCAGTCAAACAAGGAGTTAAAAGATGAGAAAGTTTTTATTAGTAATTGTTGGAATTGCTCTGGCAAGTGCTTCATTTATGCTACCCACATTTGCAACAGATGATAAATGTGCTGCAGCAGTAACTTTTGCCAGCTTCATTGATTCCAAAACTGGTTTAAGAAGATTAGCAACGGTTTGCAATACTATTTGGGATAAAGTAGTTGTAAGAAACTGCACTATCAGTGCTGCAGGTGTTATAACAACTAATACAGATGGAAGTACAACATCAGCAAAAGGTCAAACAAAAGCTTCAACTTGTCCCTAGAATTAGCTTTTAATAAAATTAACTTTTGTACCACAGTAGTCTTTTTCTACACACTGCACAAAACACTTTAAGTCCATCTTTTTTATAGAATCTAAAATCTGAGTGATTTCTGTTTTTTGCTGCATGCATTTTTCCATCAGCAAGACCACGAACAAAAATATGAACCTTGTCTTTATGACAGAAAATAAAATCACTGGGTAACTGAAACTCATCTATTTTATCCTTACCAATATATTGATTTTTGCCCCTTCTCAAAGCAACTTTTATCTTATTAATGAAAGCTTTTAGATAATTGTGCAGTAAATTTTATTCTCTTTTAATATTTGAAGATACCTGTATAATGATACCTCTAGTATGATATTTAGATATTGCAATTTAATTACCCTATGTCAGAACAAAACGAAAAAAACAATAAATCCACATCAAAACAAAAAGGCTCAGAAGCTCTTTTAAACTGCCTTGTAAAAGAAGGTGTAAAAACAATTTTTGGTTATCCAGGCGGAGCAGTGCTTGGCTTATATGATGAGCTTTATAAAAGAGATGATATAAATCACATACTTGTCCGCCACGAACAGAGCGCTGCATTTATGGCAGATGGATATGCAAGGGTTACTGGAAAACCTGGGGTTGTGCTTGCCACAAGTGGACCGGGTGCTACAAACATTGTCACGGGTTTATGTAATTCCCACATGGATTCAGTTCCCATAATTGCCCTTACTGGGCAGGTTTCAACTCATGCAATTGGAAAAGATTTTTTTCAGGAAGCCGATATAACAGGAATTACAATGCCTGTTGTCAAACATAGCTATCTGGTTCTTACTCCAAACCAGATTCCAAAAACTGTAAGAAAAGCATTTTTAATTTCTTCAACAGGACGGCCAGGACCTACTTTAATTGACTTGCCAAAAGATGTTTTAAATGCAACTTTTGATTATCAGGAAGGCATGGAAAATAAATTTACTCTTCCTGGCTATAAACCAACTACTAAAGGAAACTCCCGCCAGATACATGCTGCCAGTAAAGCAATCTTAGAAGCTAAAAAACCTATGCTCTACATAGGTGGCGGAATAATTTCAAGTGGTGCTTCAGAAGAAGTATTAAATCTTGCTGAAACTTGCTCTTTACCTGTGACTTACACAGCAATGGGCAAAGGTGCATTTCCAGACAATCATTTCCTGAATTATGGAATGCTTGGAATGCATGGCACAGTATATGCAAACTATGGTATTTATAACTGTGATTTATTAATTGCAGTGGGAGTAAGATTTGATGATCGTGTTACTGGAAAACTTGAAACTTTTGCACCGAATGCCAGAGTAATTCACATTGATGTTGATCCTGCTGAAATAGGAAAAAACAGGGAAATGAAAGATGTAGTGGATATTCCAATTGTCGGAGATGCAAAATCTGTTTTAAGTGAGTTAAATGAAAAGATAAATGGAAAAAAATGTGACACGGAAGATTGGATTAAACAACTTGAAGAATGGAAAAAACAATATCCTCTTGATCTACCAAAGGATAAAACACAAATTTCACCACAACAAATTCTCCTTGCTTTAAACAAACATTTTAAAGATGCTATTTATACAGTAGATGTAGGACAGCATCAAATGTGGGCTGCACAGTATATTGAAATAAATAAACCAAGACACTGGTGCAGCTCAAGCGGTTTAGGTGCAATGGGTTATGGTTTTCCTGCAGCAATAGGTGCCAAGGCTGCCATAAAAGATATGGGACTGGATACTCCGGTAATTGCCATTACAGGCGATGGCGGTTTTCAAATGAACTTTCAAGAGCTTGCCACAATGGTAGCTCATGATTTACCCGTAATAATTGTTTTATTTAATAATAATAATCTTGGAATGGTACGTCAGTGGCAGGAGCTATTTTATAACAAACACTATAGTTACATTGACTGGGGTCTTGGAAATCCTGATTATGTAAAACTTGCTGATGCCTTTGGTATAAAAGGGATGAAAATAGAAAAACCAGAAGATGTTGAACCAGCTATTAAAGAAGCTGCAAAAACAAAAAAACCAATTTTATTAGACTTTGAATTACCTTATGAAGCAAATGTATGGCCTATAGTACCTCCTGGCGGAAGTAACCACGAAATGATGGGAATAAGTGCAAGTACCTTGCCAGCAAAACCCGTAAACAAAGCAGAATTAGAAAAAAATATAAAGAGATAACCTTCTTACAAACTTCTTACGTGCAATTCTTTTAAAACACTGTTTTCCTAATATCAAAAGATTAAAATATCTTTTTAATGTCACTTGCAATATCAAGTATTAATGAACACCAACCAGGTGATTTGATTTCATTTGTAAAAAATCCACCGGATGAAACAAAACAATCGCTACTTGAAATAATAAAAAGCGATAAAACAAAAAAAATAATTAACTATGCTTTTAATGGAAGCTCAACTACATTTAGTTTACTTACATTTTTAAACGGCAATTTTCATTTTTTTGATTCTATTCAGGAGAGGCTAGAAAAGTTTTCAGAAATTCTTGCAAAGGTTGCATTTAGTAAAGTAAGTCTAATAGGAGCTATTGATCTCTGGGAAAAGAAAAATCCTTTTCCATTTTTTGGTTATGCTCTATCTGTTCCGCTTGCTTTTATAAGCAGTGGTTATAATCTCTGGCTTACAAGCGGTATAGCTTCAGGATTTTGTAATTTTATAGTGATTACCGATCAAAGAGAAGTTGTTGATGAAAAGGGAGAGCCGATTCTGGATAAAGATGGAAATATTCAGATTATAAATGGTGATTTTGGAGACAGAGGCTGGAAAAACGCCTTCTCAACCACATTTAATGAGTGCTTAAAAATGACAAGAGAACTCATTGAAAAACCTGAAAGAATTAAAAAAATCTCTCATGCTGCATTAGTATCTTCAGTTTTTCAGATTCTTGGTCCAGTAATTGGACTTTCTGGATTTGAAAAGATTGGATCGTTTATAAGAAATGCTGCAACTATTGCAGTTGAAGGTTCAATGCTTCTTCACAAAGATATCAAAAATAAATCCTCAAAGAATAATCATGATGGAATAAATTTAAAATCTCCAGTTGCACAATCAGGATTATTATGGGTAGGCGCTGCAGTAATTGACTTCTTAAAAAGGTTTGATTTTATTTCAGAACAGATTAAAAATCTTACTCATCTAACTTTAGGGCTGGATAGAGCTGCAAGTATTTTGTTTACTAAAAGCTTGTTTGATATTAAAAGAAACAATACTTAGAAAAAAAAGGTTAAGAGAATCTCTAAAGGTTAAGAAACTGCCCTTAACATCATGCTTTTGCAAACCAAAAAGTTAAATTTTAGTATTAACTTATAAATATAAATGCACAATTGATTATAATAAATAAAATCTATTTAAGCAGATTATATACTCAGACAATCGAGAATTTAAGAGGAGTTATTTAAACAATGTCCGTACGCCTACAAGCTACAGATGCTTCAGGAAGACAAGTTATTGATCATATAAACAATCCAGAAGGTCAAAACTCTAGTCCTACCAAAGCCCAAAAAGCAGGGAATACTACAAATGAAAATCAAGCATTATCAGAAAATAAGACACTCCAATTTCTAAAAAAATATAATAATGAGATTAACTATGCAGTAAATGGTGGTTCATCAGCATTAAACCTTCTTACCTTCATTAATGGTAACTTTCCTTTTGCTGAACCTATTCAAGAAGGATTAGAAACTATTAGTAAGTTTTATACAAAATGCGCAACTGGAACACAAGGATTTCTTACAGCTATTGAAAATTACAATAGAGAAAACCTTTTACCTTTTATAGGAAACATTTTAGAAATTCCCATTGCAATTTTTAGTAGTGGCTATAATCTCTGGCTGTCAAGAGGAGTATCTCAAGGACTTAGTCAATTCCAAAGGATTTTCGAAAAAAGACCATTAAGAGATAAAGAAGGTAATCCAATTTGCGGAGAGTTTCTTACTAGAGATTTCTCAAAATCTAGAGATGGGAGTAAACTTGGATGGATAGGGGGACTTACAGCTGTTTGTAAAGAAATACCAAAGATACTAAAAGAACTTTTTAAAGACCCTCTTAATAAGATTAAAGACTCAACACACTTAATGTTTTTCTTTTCACTATGGCAAATTGTTGGTGCTTTAACTGGTTTTACAGGGCTTGATAAACTAGGCGCAGGCATTAGGAACATCGGTGGTGCAGCTGTTGACGTTGCACTAATGCAAGATAAAAATATTACAACTCAATCAGATCCTGTAAGTAAATTGAATAGCAACAAAAAAACTAAAACTGATTATGCAATATCAGGAAGTATTTGGATTGGAGCAGAAATAGTAGACTTCTTTAAACGTTTTGACTTCTTTTCAAATATGACAAACAATCTCACTAATCTCTCTTTATTCTTTGATCGTCTTGCGGCTACATTTATGACCAAAGGTAACTTAGCAAAAAAGAACAAAGTTGTTTAGTGATATATAACTTATGGCAGCCTCATTGCAAATCCAACTCAGCTTTCACTATTCTTTGACAGGTGGGCAGCTGTTGACTTTATAAAAGATGGTAAAAAAAGTGCTAGTGCGTAATAATGTTCATTAATTCAAAGAAGAATATATTATAAAACTTTAACAAAATGAGTATAAATGCAAGTGACACTATCTTAATTAGAAGAGCTGCTCCTGGCCTATCTGCTAATCAAAGTTTTTTAAATCCGGGTTCTGAAAATAGACTAAGACCCATTGTATCTTCTCACACCTTAAATGAGCCTTCACAACCAAAAATCAATTTTACTGCTCATACAAATAACTTTTTAACAGTAAATAAAAGAAAAATAAATCAATTGACTAATTATTCTGCTAGTGCTGTATGTGGTCTGAGTTTTATTTTAGCTAATGCTGGGGCTCCTGAAGTTTTAAAGAAAGCGACTAGGTATCTGGGTTTTGGACTTACAAGTTTTGCTACAGCATCAAGTGGGGTAGTGAATGCTCACAGTGCAATTCAGGGTAAAAATGTTTTAGCTGCTATTGGTGCAGGAGCTGAAATCCCGACAAGCATTGCAGCTATTGGAAAAAATTTATGGCTTTTCAGGGGAATACCACTTTTTGGGCAAAACCAACAACTGATATTTTCTAATTTAGAAACCAGAGATGAAAATAATGAACGTACTACTGGAATTAAGATGGATACTTTATTTAAAAATACTCCTGGCTGGAAAGGATACATGGATGGTCTTAAAATAATGGTTTTAGAAATGCCACATATTGCCTGGGACTTTATAAGAAATCCCAAAAAAGCATTTACTAACTCTCCTCATGTAGTTTTTCTTTCTACTACTAGTCAACTAATCGGAGCAGCTTTAGCACTTTTTGGATTTGAAAAAATAGGAGCCGGATTTAGAAATGTTGGAGCAGTGGGAGTAGATGTAGGATGCGGACTCCACGAATTAAATACTCAAGTTGAATCTGATGATTCAGCTTCTTCTCGTGCACCAAAACCAATAATAGACAAATTAAAAAATGCCAGTGATTATTGCCTGGCAGGAGTTGTCTGGGGAGCCGCAGCATTTATTGATTTCTTTAAACGGTTTGATTTTATATCGAATAAAATACAAGGCTTAAGTGAATTAGAGTATGTTTTTGACAGGGCAGCCACGGCATTTTTTAATTCTGGCAATGATAAAGCTGCAAACAAGAATAAAACAGCATCACCTGCCTAGATATAGTATTCCTCAAATGTATCGTAACTTATTAAACATTAATTTTAATTAAAGGCGAACAGACCAATTTTTTGTGTAGCCGGACACTTGGATTGGAAGGCAAGCAAAAAATTTAGGTCTGTGAGCCAATTAAAATTAAGTCGTCTCTACTGGTGTAAAATTGTCTTGCATGACAGATGTAAATAATCTGATAATTTTAATTGATGCACCAAATCTTGCATTCAGAATGTTTTTTGCAATGGAGCGAACAAATATGAGAACCCTTGGTGGAACTCCTACATGGGCAACCTATGGTTTTTTTAAAGCAATTTTTGATCTTCTGGACAAAACAAAACCAAAAGCAATTGCAGCTGCTTATGACTGTAAAGAACCTACTTTCAGACACAAAGAATATAAAGAATATAAAGCAAACAGACCTGAAGAAATGCCTGAAGAACTTTCAGCGCAATGGCCTTATATAAGAGAAGGTCTTGAAAGTTTTGAAATTCCTATTTATGAATTGCCAGGCTATGAAGCTGATGATGTAATTGGCACTCTTGCAAAAAAAGCCTCAGAAAATGGACAAAACGTTTTAATACTTACCGGTGATAGAGATGCTTTTCAGTTGATTAATGACAAAGTTAAAGTTCTTGTCCCCTCAAAAGGAGAACTTAAAGAATATGGCAGACAGGAAGTATTTGACTACTGGGGAATATGGCCTGAACAGGTTATAGACTTTAAAAGCCTTTGCGGAGACAGTTCAGACAATATTCCCGGCATAAAAGGCATAGGTGAAAAAACTGCAGCAAAACTATTAGCAGAATATGGATCTCTTGAAAACATTCTTAAAAATACAAAAAATATCCAGAAAAAAGGCTTACAGGAGAAAATCATCGCTGGTGAAAAAAGTGCTCATCTTTCAAAAAGGCTTGCCACCATCGATACTGACGTACCTATAACTATAAACTTAAAAGATGCTCACCTGAACATGCCTGAGATGAGTAAGCTTGTTAGCTTTCTTCAAAAGTTTGAATTTAGTAGTTTTATAAAAAGATTACCCAATGTTCTTGCTTCGTTTAATGAAGGGAACCCGGTAGATGAAAAAGAACTTGTAAGCATAAAGATAAGCACAAGACCTACCTTAATAGGTGGTCAAATGAAACTAGATATAGAAACTAGCAATGGGAATGAACATTCAATTGACGATTTAAAAACACCGGATGTAAAGGTAAATATCATAAACACTGAAAAAGGATTGGAAGATATAATTCTTGAGTTAAAAGATAAAAAATATATTTGCATTGATCTTGAAACTACCTCTATAAATACGATGACCTGTGACATTGTAGGAATAAGTCTTTCCTGGTTTCAATCAGAAAAATCAAATGTCGAAAAATCAGAAAAAATAAAAGCATGTTATATGCCAATTGGGCACAATGAAGGAAAACAATTAAAATCCGAATATGTTTTAAAGAAATTAAAACCTGTTTTAGAAGATCCTAAAAAATTAAAATTTGCTCAGAATTGTAAGTTTGAATACAAAATACTCTTTAGACATGGAGTAAATCTTGGTGAAAATATCTATGACACTATGTTGGCTAGCTATGTGTCAAATCCTGATGAAAAGCATGGTTTAAAAGATCAAACTGCAAGAATTTTAGGATATAGAATGACAAAAATTGATGAGCTTATTGGCACAGGGAAAAAACAACTTTCAATGGCTGAAGTAGATATTGACAAAGTGGCTCCCTATGCTATTAGTGACGCTAATTTCACCTTAGAACTTGGAAAACATTACATAAAAACCATGGAAAAACCTCTTCAAAAAGTCCTTGAAGAAATCGAAAATCCACTTGTACCAGTTTTATCTAATATGGAACTAAACGGTGTCAAAATTGATACTAAAGTATTAAAAGATTTATCCCGAGAAATTACAAAAAAAGTACAGGAACTTGAAAAGCATATATTTGATGTAGCCAAAGAACCATTTAATATAAACTCTCCTCAACAGTTAGGAAAAATGCTTTTTGAAAAGCTTGGTCTGGAAAATGAAGGAAAAATAACTAAATCCGGTCAATATGCAACAGATGCAAATACACTGGAGACTTTATCTCACCATGATAAAACAGGTATTATAAAAAGTATTCTAGAATACCGCCAGTTGTCAAAATTAATTTCAACTTATACAGATTCATTACCAGAACAAATAAATAAAACAACAGGAAATATTCACTGTGATTTTAATCAGACAATTACTTCTACAGGAAGACTCAGTTCAAGTAATCCAAATCTTCAAAACATTCCCATAAAATCAGAGCTTGGCAGAAAAATAAGAAAAGCATTTATCTCAAGTTTTAATGACGGTTTTTTACTCAGTGCAGATTACTCACAGATTGAACTTAGAATACTTGCTCATATGTCAGGTGATTCTGTACTTGTTGAAGCATTTAAAGCCGGTGAAGATATTCATAAAAGAACTGCTATGGAAATTTATGGTGTGTCTGAAAATAAAGTTACACCTGAAATGCGCTCACACGGTAAAACACTTAATTTTGCACTTATTTACCAGCAAGGTGCTTTTGCTACAGCCAGACAGCTTGATATAAGCCAAAAAGAAGCTCAAGATTTTATAAATAAATATTTTGCATCATTTAAAAAAGTAAAACCATTTTTTGAAAATCTTCTTAATGAAGCTAGAGAAAAAGGTTATGCTGAAACCACTTACGGCAGAAGAAGATATTTTAAAAATCTAAATATAAGAAATAAAGCTCTTCAGCGTGAAGATGAAAGAGCAGCCTGCAATGCACCTTTGCAGGGGACAGCAGCAGATGTTATGAAACTAGCCATGCTAAAAGTCTATAAGGATTTAAAAGAAAAAGAATATAAATCAAAATTGATTTTACAGGTACACGATGAACTTGTGTTGGATGTTCACCCAAAAGAAAAAGACAAAATTGAAAAGCTGGTTACAGAAGGTATGGAGCTTGATCAACCCCTCAAAGTACCACTTGTAGTTAATCTTTCATGGGGAAAAGACTGGTATGAGTGTGGGTAATGCCAACAGAACAAGAAATTTTAAAAGTAATTAGAAAAGTAATTCCAAATGCTAAAAAATATCTTTTTGACGATGCTGCAATTATTGAAAAAGATCTTATTGTAACCACTGACACTCTTGTAGAAAATACTCACTTTACTTTAAAGACTTACTCACCTTATGAAATAGGCTGGAAAGCAATGGCTGTGAATTTAAGCGATATTGCAGCAATGGGCGGAAGGCCGCTCTATGCCTTGGTTTCACTATCACTTCCAAAAGATATAAGTTTACTATGGATCAAAAATCTTTATAGAGGTATTATTTCCTGTGCAAAAAAATATAAGACTCAAATTGTCGGTGGTAATCTTGCACGAGCAAAAGAAATAAACATAACAATAACTATCATTGGTAAGGCAGTAGTAAAGGCAGGTTTAAAACCTGCCTCAACAGGTAAACGATCAAATGCAAAACCCAATGATCTGGTTTTTGCATCTGGTACATTTGGAAATCCACTTAAAAAACCAATTCCACAAATTGAATTAGGGCAAAAAATTGTCAATCTTTCAAAGAGAGTATCACTGATGGATGCCAGCGATGGGCTTGCTGATTGTTTAATTCAAATTGCAAAGGAGAGTAAAGTTAAAATTATTGTCGATGAAGATAAAATACCAATTTCAAAAACTATGAAAAAAGCAGCACTGTATGGCGGTGAAGATTATCAATTAGTCGGTACAACAAGTCAAAATGATTGTAAAAAAATACAGAAAATTAAAATAATAGGCAAAGTAGTAAAAGGTAAAGGTGCATTTTTAAAACAAAAAAACAATAAGCTTGTTAAACTTGATATGAAAAAAGCTTTTAAACATTTCTTATGAAAGAACGTATAGCAGCTATAGATTTAGGGTCAAACTCATTTCATATTATTGTTGTTGAAATTAATCCTGAAACCCAGTCATTTAAAGTTTTAGATAGATTAAGAGAAACTGTCAGACTTGGTACATTTCACGAGCCTGCAAATGAACTCAGCCAAGAAGATATGAAAAGAGGTTTTGAGACTCTTCAACGTTTCAAAAAACTTGCTGAAGGACATCACGCCGTTGAAATATTTGCAAGCGCAACAAGTGCCATTAGAGAAGCTGTAAATGGACGGGACTGGCTTCTAAAAATACGAAATGATCTAGGAATAGATGCACATGTAATCTCAGGCGTAGAAGAAGCAAGGCTTATTTATCTTGGTGTTTTATCAGCCACTGAGCTCCATGGCAGAAGAATTGGAATAGCAGATATTGGCGGTGGAAGTACTGAATTAGTAGTTGGAGATGAGCAATTTATTTATCACCTGTCAAGCACAAAAATAGGAGCAGTAAGACTTACAGAAAAATATCTGATGGATGAAAACGATCTCTCGCAAAAAATCGAGTTTATGGAAAATCATATTGAAGGGTTGCTTTCTACAAAATTACAGGAAATAGATGATATTGGACGCTTTGATTTTCTGGTGGGTACCTCAGGCACAATTCAAACCATTGCAAATATTGATTATAGAATGCATAACTTTGTTGATTCTGAAGCTACTCCAACCTTAAACCAGTACAAAATAACCCTTGATTCCGTAGATTCTATTTTAGAAAAAATGATTGCCACACCAAAAGAAAAACGTTCAAGCGCATTTGACATAAGCAAAAATAGGGGTGAAATTATTCTTGCTGGCTGTGTAATTTTAAAAACAGTGATGAGAAGCTTAAAAGTAAATGAAATATTTTACTGTGACAGAGCTTTGAGAGAAGGATTAATTATTGACAAGCTTCTTCACAAAGGAATAATCAAAGACAGGCTGCAGTACCAGCAAACAATAAGGGAAAGAAGTGTTCTTGAACTTGCAAACAAATATAGGTTTTTAAAGGATCATGCCTTTCAGGTCAAAAAATTAAGCTCACAAATATTTGATCAGACAAAAGGATTTCTTCATAATTATTCTGAAAAAGAAAAAGAGCTTCTTGAAGCAGCTGCAATATTACATGATATTGGTTCACTTGTTACACATAATGACCATCATAAACATTCGTATTATCTAATAAGACATAGTGGTTTACTGGGTTTTAATGATGAAGAGGTAGAGCTTATTGCAAATATTGCCCGTTATCACAGACAAAGTAATCCAAAAGACAATCATCCAAACTTTCAAAACCTGACAAGAGAACATAAAAAAGCGGTTAAAGAGCTAAGTTCCATTTTAAGGATTGCTGAGGGTTTGGATAAAGGACACAAATGTGCTATAAGAGATATTGAAATTGTCCCGAATTCAAACAAAAAGAAGTTAAAATGTAAGTTAAAAAGTACTATTAATGGATATGATTGTGCACTTGAAAGATGGTCAGCAATTGGAAAAAGTAAAGAATTTAAAAAAGAATATGGGGTAGATATTGATTTTGTTTTACAGAAGATGGGCAAATAAATTACAGATGAAATTTTCAATGGTAGTTTTTAAAGTTTTAAAAAATTTAATTAATTAATGCTGATGGATTTACAAGTTAATTGTCTGTCATCATTTTTTCTTTTTGCCGAAGTGGTGAAATTGGCAAACACACTACGTTCAGGGCGTAGCGAGCGCAAGCTCTTGCGGGTTCAACTCCCGCCTTCGGCATTTGGGAAGCCAATTAAAAAACTTTCTTGGACTGCTAGGATTTGTGTGATTTATTCACCAAATCCGATCAAACTTAGAAAGTTGACAACGGGAAGCTCCAGCTTGTCTGGAGCTATATAAAAACAAAAGGAGATATTGAACTTGAAATTTGAAAGATATGAAAGAAGACCCTACAGGGAGCTTCCAATGATCAATGAAAGAATACGTGCTCGTGAAGTCAGATTAATTTCTGAAACCGGAGAAATGCTTGGAGTAATGCCAACCATGCAGGCTGTAAAAATTGCAAAAGATAAAGGGTATGATCTGGTCCTTGTAAGCAGTCAGGATCAACAAACTCCTGTAACCAAAATAATGAACTATGGCAAGTTTAAATTTGAGGCTGAGAAAAAAGCTCGCGAACAAAGAAAAAAACAACACATTGTAGACGTAAAAGAAATAAAGATGAGCTATAAAATTGAAAAGCATGACTATCAGGTAAATGTAAAAAAAGCTGAAAAGTTTTTATACCATGATGAAGATAAAGTAAAAGTAACTGTTCAGCTTCGTGGGCGTGAAATGGAACACAAACAACTTGCAATGGAATTGTTAAAGCGATTTGTGCAAGACACCACCCAATGGGGCATACCTGAAAAACCTCCTAAAATGGAGGGTAAAACAGCTCTGGTAATACTCGGGCCATTGCCACATACACATAAGAAGTAGAGACACAGTTAATTGCATTTCTATGAACGTACCGCGTCTCTACAAATTTAATTAAAAAGTTACGGTGTATAATAAAAATCCGTCATAAAAAACTATGCCTAAATTACATACAAATCACGCAGCAAAAAAACGCTTTAGAATTACAAAGAAGGGTAAAGTATTGGCCAAAGGGGCTGGTAAACAACATATAAATGAACATATGTCTTCAAAGAAAAAAAGACACATAAGAAACCCTAAATTTCAGGTACCAGAACAGTTAGTAGAACATGTGATTAAACAATTACCATATGCAAAATATACAAGATAAGGAAAAGCCATGAGAGTTAAACGAGGCAGAGCCACCAAAAAAAGACATAAGAAAGTTTTAAAGGCAGCAAAGGGTTTTGTCGGCTCTAAGAGTAAACTTTATAAATCAGCGAATCAGGCAGTAATGAAAGCCTGGAAATATGCTTACAGACATAGAAGACAAAAGAAAAGAGATTTTAGAGCACTTTGGATTACCAGAATCAATGCAGCATGCAGAGAACTTGGCATAACTTATAGTAAGTTCATTCATGCATTAAGCAAGTCAAATATAAAATTAGACAGAAAAATACTTGCCGATTTAGCAGTCACTGATAAAGAAGCATTTAAACAGATCGTTTCACAGGTAGGTACGTAGCATGCTACGTACCTACTAAGGTATTGCGAAGATACTCCTGGATAAAATCATCCAAATCCCCATCCAAGACCCTCTGTACATCACGGGTTTCATATTTTGTTCTCGTATCTTTTACGCGACCTTCATCCAGAACATAAGATCTTATTGCATTTCCAAAAGTTGCTGAAACAGTTTCTCCTTTTAATTTTAGTAGTTTTGCATCATGTTCTTCCTGCATCTTTGCAAATAGTTTACTGCGCAATATTTCCATGGCTCTTTCTTTATTTTGAAGTTGGCTTCGCTCCTGATCACACCTCACCACAATACCTGAAGGTATATGCCTAACTCTTACTGCTGTTTCTACCTTATTTACATTCTGACCGCCTGCTCCACCTGATCTCATAGTATCTATTTCAAGTTCTTCTGGCTTTAGCTCTACTTTTGTATCAAGCTCTGGAATTACAGGAGTAACTTCAAGCCCTGCAAAACTTGTCTGCCTACTATCTTTCCCGGCTTTATAAGGAGATTTACGAACCAATCTATGCACACCTTTTTCAGCACGCAGATAACCAAATGCAAATTGTCCTGAAATTTTAAAAGTAGCACTTTTAATTCCAGCCTGCTCTCCATCTGATCTTTCAAGAGATTCAAACTTATAACCATGAAACATTTCAGCCCATCTTTGATACATTCTAAGAAGCATAAGAGCCCAGTCCTGAGCATCTGTCCCACCGGCTCCAGCATTTATAGACACTATGGCATCACAGCTATCATATTCACCATTTAAAAGCTGTTCAATTTTTCCAGCATTTAATTCTTTTTCAAGTTTTGTTATTTCAGAGTCTATCTCAAGTAGTACATTCTTTTCTTCTTCTTTTACTGCCATATTAAAAAGATCATTTAATTCGTTTACTTTATTTAGCCAATTGTTGTATTTTTCTTTTTTATTGTTTAATTGGCTAAAAGCGGAACTCAGTTTGGATGCTTCCTGTGGATTATCCCAGATGTCAGGCTTTGCAAGCTCTTCTTCTAATTTATTTATTTCAAAATCTAGTTTATTAGAATCAAAGCAACCCCCTTATGGATTGCCAGTTCTCATTTAAGGTTTTAAGTTTAGTTTGTAATTCAGTTATATCCATTTAGTAAAAATACTAGCATGTAGATACATGCCACGGTATGCCTTTACTAGGTTTTGCTAGATATTTATAGGGAACTCACTATGAGGAAAATCTCTTCTAAAAGCTCGTCTTGCTTCTTCAAGCCCGCGTAAATGAACCTCCCATCTTTCAGTTGGTTCACCACTTACTCTTGCTTCTCCTTCCATCCGTTCCCAATAACCTCTAAATAAGGTTCCATAAGCTTTTAGCTTTTGCTCCGGCGGCTGGTTTCTTAGCTTTAATAAATAATAAGTTGGATCACTTAAACAGTCAAAAATTAATCTTTGTGGATCATCTGCCCTAGTAATTCTATTTGGATTTGATTTATCAGAAAATGAGTTTGCACTATCTCTTACATTTATTTCTGGCCTGTGAAAATCAAAAGTTCTTGAAGTTGAGTGTCCTTTTGAACCCTGAACATTTAGCTCTACATGTCTAACTTCTTTAGTCATTTAATTAATTATTACTAACCTTTGGCAAAACATATTCAAGATTAAGATAAATATCTAAAAAACTATAGAAAATATAAACTTATTAAGTGGATTAAGAGTTTTTTTCTTAACCAACTCTAAGGTTTTACCTGATTACTTTTTTTTCCCAAACAAGATAAGATAAACCCATTGAAAAAAAAGGAGGACTTTATGAGTACACGAACAGATGGTATTGGTGGTAGTGGAGATTCTGGACCACCAAGATTTGCAAGAAGAGTTGGATTAACTCCTGATACACAATTAGAGAAACCAGCAGTAAGAGAACCAACTACTCCAGACGAATGGTTTACAGCAATCAGAGCCGGAGAAGTTGGTTTTGCACAAGTACAACAAGGCTTTTTACAAGGTAATTTTTCAGATACTGTTTTTGATGAATTAGTACCTATGTGCTCAGATGTACCAACATTTTAATCTTTTTTATTTTGAAAGGCTTCTTGGTTTTATATTTGTCAGTAAAACAGTTACATCAGCTGGTGATACTCCACCGATTCTTGCTGCCTGACCAATTGTAATCGGTCTTATTTTTTCTAATTTTTCTCTTGATTCACTTGACAAATGTATAAGCTCCTTAAAGTCAAAATTAGAAGGTATTTTAATTTTGTCAAATTTATCCTGTTGTGCAACTTGCATTAACTGCCTGTTTATATAGCCTTCATATTTGATTTCTGTTTCTATTTCATATTCATATTGGTTTACATTTGCCCATTCGCCGGTTCGCCCATTCGCCGATACGTCATTAATACAGTCATAGGTAATTCCTGGTCTTTTTAATAAATCAAATAATGTTATTGGCTCCTCAATAGTGTGATTATACTTGTTCAAAATTCCATTAATTTCAACTGTTGGCAGAACCTTATTTTTTTGTAGTCTTATTTTTTCATTTTTCATTTTTTCCAGTTTTTCATTAAAAACCTTCCATCTAAAATCATCAACCAGCCCAATCTTTCTGCCAATTGGCGTTAGTCTTTGATCTGCATTTTCCTGTCTTAAAAGCAGCCTGTATTCAGATCTTGAAGTTAACATTCTATAAGGTTCATTCATTTCTTTTGTAACTAAATCATCGATTAAAGTGCCTATGTAACTTGACTCACGTTCAAAAATAATAAGATCTAAATCCTTTATAAATCTTGCAGCATTTATACCGCTTACAAGTCCTTGTGCTGCAGCTTCTTCATAACCGCTTGTGCCAAGCACTTGCCCAGCTATAAAAAGTCCATTAACTTCTTTTGACATAAGACCATGATTAAACTGTGTACCAGGAAAATAATCATATTCAACAGCATATGCAGGTCGCATAATTTGCACATTTTCAAGCCCGGGCAGCGAGCGAACTATTTCCCATTGAATTTCTATGGGTAAACTTGTAGAACAGCCCTGTAAGTAAATTTCTTTTGTATTTCTTCCTTCTGGCTCAAGGAAAAGATGATGAGATGATTTATCCTTAAATCTGACAATTTTATCTTCTATAGAAGGACAGTACCTTGGTCCGACACACTCTATAATTCCTGCATATATTGGAGACTTATCAAGATTCTTTAAAATTATTTCATGCGTTTTTTCATTTGTTCTTGTAAGGTGACATGGTATTTGTTTCCTTTCTGGTCTATCTGGTAAAAAAGAAAAAAATGATGGCTTCTCATCACCCCAGTGCTCTTCAAGAATAGAAAAATTTATTGTTCTGCCATCAAGTCTTGGCGGTGTACCTGTTTTAAGTCTTTTTGATTTAAATCCTAAAGATACAAGCGAATCTGTTAAACCATAAGATGCAAACTCACCGGCACGTCCAGCCATACTTGACTTTAGCCCCACATGTACTTTGCCAGAAAGAAATGTCCCTGTTGTTATTATCACTGCTTTTGAATATATAACTTCACCCAGTGATGTTTCTACACCCTTTACAATTGGCTTTTGTGAAGTTTCATCAACAATTAGTTTGGTAACCATGGCTTGATAAATATGCAGGTTGGGTATATTTTCTAGGTAGTTCTTTACCCACATTGAATACTCTTTTTTATCAGATTGTGCTCTAAGCGATCGGACTGCCGGGCCCTTACTGCTGTTTAATGTTTTTAACTGCAGATAAGTTGCATCACTGGCTATGCCCATAAGGCCACCAAGAGCATCAATTTCTTTCACAAGATGAGATTTAGCAGGACCACCAACTGCAGGGTTACAGGGCATTAAAGCAATGGTATCCAGATTTAAAGCAAGAAGTAATGTTTTAGCTCCAAGCTTTGCACTAGCATGTGCTGCTTCACATCCTGAATGTCCTGCTCCAACTACAACTATGTCGTAAGATCTATCCATAAGTAATATTTACAAAACCAAGCTAAAATAATTCTACGATAAGTATAAGAAAAATGGAAAAAAAACCAGAACAATTAGAAAAAAAATCTTTAAAAGACGGGCATTCCAGGCATTTAGATAGTATTTCCATTGTAAATAGAAATGGAAAGACAGATAACAGTAAACATACTAAGCCACTGGTTAAGCCTACAAATGTAGAAGGACATTATCCGCGTTTTTTGCTTCATGGAGCAGTAAATCTTCTTCAGGAAGATCTTAGAGAACTCAGTATTATTCTTGAAAGCTTTATTCCTTCACTGGACAAAATTGGTATTCAATTAACTGAGACAGAAAGATTAATTAAAGAAATTATTACTGGCACTGAAATATTCAGACGATTAAAAGGAATCAGTCAGGTAGAACTTTTGCCCTTTGCATTTAAACAGGTTCCTTGGTTTACACGTTACACCCACTCATGCCTGACTTATGTACTTGGAAACCATGTTATTGACAAGCTTAGTTCAAAAATAAACTCTAAAAAAGAAGATTTGGAAGCAGCCAAGTTGTGTTTTTTAATGCACGATCTAGGACATGGACCGTTCAGTCATTTAACTGAAAGAGCCTTTAAAAAACCAAAAGGCAGAGGCGGGAAGATTCCAAAAGAATATGACCATGAATACTGGACCAAGATTCTTTTACATGAGCTTAAAGACCAGCTTTTTGATACAAACGATAATCCATATCTTGTACAAAAATCAAACAAAGAACAGGAAAAAAATATTGTTATTTTTTCAAAAGCTCTTGAAATCATTTCAAAAGACAATAAAAAAATATTCTTCCAACTTCTATCAAGCCAGATTGACATTGACAGACTATCAAACTACATTGGTGACAGACTTGTAGTAAATGCAATTCTTAGTGAAGATGACTTTAAAAATGAAGAGATGGTAAATAGATTGAGTTCATTTAATGAAGCGGTTGATAATACAAAAAGAATAATAAATAATTTTGTAGTAATTGATAGAGATTTAAGCGGTAATAAATGCGAACAGTACGTAGCTATTCATGAAGATGCTGTAAATCCTGTTATTCATTATTTTCTGGACAGGCATATAATCAGATACTATCTCTTAAAGCATTACAGGCGAGAAGCAGCAAATAACCTGCTTGAAAAAATACTTCTTAGAGCACAGTACCTTGTCAGAAATAATGAACTTGGTGCACTTGGAAAAACAGATCTCCTTGTACAAACATGGCTTTTTGGAAATCATACTGAGGCTGAATTTGTAGAAATGAATGATCAGCTCGTATTTAATCAGATTAAAAAATGGAGCAAGAATACAAACGATCCTATACTTAAAGATTTAACCTTAAGATTCACTGCACATATTTTTTTCTGTGCATATTCCTGCGAAAAAAATGATAAGCCAGCTAAGCCAAGCAAAGAATTAATTGAGTCTGTAAAAGATAAAGTAAATAATGAGTTTAATATTGACAGCAGTTTATATTCAAAAGAACTTATAACTGAATATTATTTTACTTATGACGAAACGACTTCCCGTCCTTACCACACTGATAAAGATGAAGTTGTAATTTACACCATAGATAAAAAGGTTAAAAAATTATCTACTTATATTAAAGAAACTAAAAATGAGCTGGGTGAATTACTTTTAAAAACAGAATTTGAGCGATATTTATTCATTGTGCCACCTGAAATTGAATTATAGTAATTTAATTTTAATTAAAGGTAAACAGACCAATTAAAATTAATATTCACAATGATAAATTAAATCCCCATTCCATGAATATAATCATCAATATTTTTTATAGTATCTTTTTTGGGTTGCATACCATTTTCTTCTAAATATTTCGGAAGTGGTTGCTGATCTAAAATATTTGCTACCTCTTTACAGTTTGTTTGTTTTGATATAACTTTAATTGCTTCTTCAAGTTCTTTTATCTTTGTAACAAGACATCTGATAGCATCTGCTTCAGGATCTGGCATTAGGTTATGGTTAAGCGGATCTCTCTCAGAAATTTTTCTACCCTCATGAGCTATTATTCGTGCCGGTATGCCTATCACAGTAGAGTTAGCAGGCACATCTTTAATTACTACAGAGTTTGCACCTATCTGACAATTATCACCGATATTAATATTTCCAAGTATTTTTGCACCACATCCTACTACAATATTATCTCCCAAAGTCGGATGTCTTTTTACTCTTTTAGTACTTGTTCCACCAAGTGTAACTCCCTGATAAATAACCACATTATTCCCTATTTCAGCTGTTTCACCAATGACAACACCTTTTCCATGATCTATAAAAACTCTTTTCCCAAATTTTGCACCAGGGTGAATTTCAATTCCTGTAATCCATCTTGAAAAATGAGAGATAAGTCTTGGAATTATTGGGACTTTTAATTTATAAAGAATATGAGCAAGCTTATGAAAAATCAGAGCATGCAATCCGGGATAACACAGTAATATTTCAAGCCATGGTCCACTTGCAGGATCCTTTTCTTGTATATTTTTTATTTCATCATTAAGCCAGAATAACACTTAATTTCCTCAACTCGTTATTGTATTTTTATTTATTTGGCAGCCGCCGCTACTGGCTCAGCCAGATCTGCAAATAGTGCTGTTGACAGATATCTTTCTCCTGTACTTGGCAATATTGTTACTATTAATTTACCCTTATTTTCTGGTCTTTTACCAACCTCAAGAGCACAAAATACAGCAGCACCAGAGCTTATACCAGCCAGTATTCCTTCTTCTTTAGCCAGTTTACGCCCATACTCAAGAGCTTTTTCGCTACTGACATGGAATATTTCATCTATTACTGATCTATCCAGAATATCAGGGACAAAACCTGCACCAATACCCTGAATCTTATGTGGACCCGGTTGACCTCCTGCTAAAACAGGCGATTCTTTTGGTTCAATTGCAATTATTTTTAATGACTGTTTTTTAGGTTTTAGTACTTGACCGCAGCCTGTTATTGTCCCACCTGTACCAATACCACTAATTATAATGTCAACTTTTCCATCGGTATCCCGCCATATTTCTTCTGCTGTAGTTGTTTTATGAATTAAGGGATTAGCAGGATTTTTAAACTGCTGAAGCATATATGCATTTGGTGTTTCTTTTACAATTTCTTCTGCTTTAGCAATAGCACCTTTCATACCCATAGCCCCAGGAGTTAAAATCAGTTGTGCTCCAAGAGCTTTTAATAGTGTTCTTCTTTCCATGCTCATTGTGTCAGGCATGGTAAGAATTAATTTATATCCTTTAGCAGCTGCCACAAAAGCAAGTGCAATTCCAGTATTTCCACTAGTGGGCTCAACTAATACTGCCTGACCTGGTTTAATTTTTCCTTCTTTTTCGGCTTCTCTAATCATGCTCACCCCAATTCTGTCTTTAACAGAACCAAGCGGGTTTTGACTTTCTAATTTACAAGCAATAATGGTTGAAGAATCCAAGCCATGTTCTTTGTTTAATTTGTTTAATCTTACAAGTGGCGTATTTCCGATTAGTTCAGTAACATCATTTGCAATTTTCATAGATCATCTCCTTAATACAATTTAAATTATAGCCCAATCAAAATTATCCTTTAAATAATTGTTGTAATTGCTTAAATTCTTCAGAACCTGCTTCATAAGCCATTTCAAATAATATTGTTTCTACAGAACTTATTATAACTCCTGCATTTTTCATTTTTTCAATAGCAATGTCTCTATTGTGTCTGACTCTTGTTGTAATAGCATCACAAACAAGATGAACTTGAAATCCATTATTTAAAAGATCAAGCGATGTCTGTAAAACACATACATGTGCTTCAATACCACAAACAGCTATTTTACTTATTTTTTTACTTGTTAATTTATCTACAAAACCTGCTTGCCCACAACAACTCATGGCTTTCTTTGAAACAAATTCTGAATCACCTAAAAAGGATTTTAAATCACTGATAGTTGGTCCAAGCTTTTCTGGAACCTGCTCTGAAATAATTATAGGTACTTTATAAATATTAGCCCCTGCTAAAAGTAATTTAATATTTTCTACAACCCACTCATTATCCTGTAAAACAGAAACAAATTTTTCCTGATAATCTACAAGAAGAACTGCAGAATTATCCCTTGTAAAAAGCATTGGATGACGTTTATTACCAGTGATCATTTGCCTCTTCCTTCTTTTTGCCTGTAGCTTGTTCTTTTAATATATGTAATTGTTTTTCACCAATTTCTTTTTTTATTTGTCCCTTTGTAATCAAATCCTGATTTTTTCTTTTTTCCCCTTTTTTAATTAAACCTTTCCCCTCAGTAATAAGCTTATGAGCTTCTTCCTGTCTTTTAAGAATATGTTTGTCAATATTATCAAGCACAGGAAATTCCTGTGCCATTACAGGGTACTGACCTTGATTGTCTGGTTCTTTTTTTTCTGTATTTTGTTTTACTGTGTTCTGATTACCTGAACTCATTCCAAACCAGCCAGCAAAAGCAGCACCAGGCAAAACCAACATCAGATATAAAATTACTATGATTCTAGATACAATTTTCATTTTAAGAAACTCCAGCAGGTATCTTTTCACTTTTAACTGATACACCTTCAAATGCAAACGCTGCATCCAACATAAGCTCCTCACTTAAAGCCGGAGCTATAATCTGAAGTCCGATAGGCAATCCTTTTGAATCAAATCCACAGGGGATAGACATGGCTGGTAAACCAGCAAGGCTTGCGGGAATTGTTGCAATATCTGAAAGATACATAGAAAGTGGATCCTCTACCTTAGAGCCAATTTCAAAAGCAGTTGTCGGGCAAGTAGGAGAAATCATTAAGTCCACTTTTTCAAATGCATTTAAAAAGTCCTGGGTAACAAGTTTTCTGACCTGCTGGGCTTTTTTATAATAAGCATCATAATAACCAGAACTTAAAGCATAAGTGCCAAGCATAATTCTTCTTTTAACTTCAGCCCCAAAACCTTCCTGTCTTGTTTTTGTATACATTGACAGAACTTCTTTAGTGTTAGTAGCTCTGTGCCCATATTTAACACCATCATATCTTGCAAGATTTGAGCTTGCTTCAGCCGTAGCAAGAATATAATAAACAGGGACAGAGAATTTTACATTTGGAAGAGATATTTCAATTACTTCACAACCAAGATCTTTAAAAATTTTAATTGATTTTTCTATTGCAGATTTTACTTCACTATCTACACCTTCTCCTAAGAGTTCTTTTATAACCCCGATCACTTTTCCTTTAAGTACAGATTTGTTTAATGTATTTATGTAGTCAGGCACATCAACTTTTAAAGATGTGCTGTCACGTGGTTCATATCCGCTTATATGCTGAAGAACCAAAGCTGTATCATAAACATTTCTTGCAAATGGACCAACTTGATCAAGACTACTTGCAAAAGCTATTAGTCCAAACCTTGATACTCTTCCATAGGTAGGTTTTAAACCAACTACTCCACAAAAACTAGCAGGTTGTCTTACAGAACCTCCTGTATCAGTGCCAAGACTGACAGAAGTTTCCATAGCAGAAACTGCTGCTGCTGAACCTCCTGAACTTCCACCAGGCACCATTTTTAAATTCCATGGATTTTTTGTTTTTTTAAATGCAGAATTTTCTGTTGAACTTCCCATTGCAAACTCATCCATATTAGATTTGGCAAGACAGATAGCCCCAGCTTCCCAGAGTTTAGTTGTAACAGTTGATTCATATGGAGCAATAAAATTTTCAAGAATCTTAGAAGAGCATGTGGCTGGATAACCTTGAACACAAATTACATCTTTTATAACAATAGGCACACCGGCCATGGGTCCAAGTTTTTCACCAATAGCAATCTTTTTATCCAGTCCTTCTGCCTGTTTATGTGCAAGTTCTTTTGTAATTGACGTTAATGCTTCAATTTTAGGCTCTACCAGATCAATTCGCTTATAAAATGCATCAACAATTTCTTTTGCAGAAACTTCTTTATTTAGAAAAAGCTTGTTAATTTCTCTGGCTGATTTTTTTATAAGTTCTTTCAAGTAAGTACCTTTTTAAAGATAAAATATAAGCCTGAATGCTAAAGTATTTTAATATATTATACTTAACAAGTCTTGTGCATTCGCTAATTATAGGCTTTGTCCCCAATATTATAAAAAACTTGGCAAAGCCGATCGAGGGTAAAAGATTGACAAATGAAAGCTTCAGCTTGTCTGAAGCTATATAAAACAAAATGCAATTAATACTTATAAGACACGGACAAAGCAAAGGAAACTCAACAAACACTGTTCAGGGTCATTTAGATGAAGGCTTATCTGAACTTGGAAAAGAACAGGCGAAACAGATTTCTGAACATTTTAAAGTCAGGGATTTAAATGCAATTTACTCAAGCGATTTAGGCAGAGCAGTTCAAACAGCTGAACCACTGGCAAAAAAATTAGAGCTGGATATAAAAACAGACAAAGATTTACGAGAAGCTGATTTTGGTATCTGGGAAGGTCTTACATATGATGAAGTAAAAGAAAAATTCCCACAAGAATATTCTGATTGGCATAAAAACTATTACATAAGACCATCATGGTTTGAAAGCTTTGACTTGCATTTCAAAAGGGTCAGACGGGCAATAGAAAAAATATTAAAAGCACATAGCTTAAATGATTCAGTAGCTATTTTTACACATGGAGGCAGCATTAAAACACAAGTTGGCTACTTTAACAAATTGACTGGTGAAGAACTAACGAAATTTACAAATTTAAACTGTAGTTTAACACTGCTTAAATTTAACCCCTCAAAAGTATATGATCATGGCAAGCTAATCTACTATAATAAAAGTGTTATAAGTTTAGTAACACAAAAAGATTTATAAAATCATGGCTGAATTAAATTTAGATGCTGAAAGCATTACAAGAAATAAAACTTATGGTGCAGTTGATCACCTTCAACACCTTTTAAAGATTGGATGGACACCTGATAGTCAGATAATAAAAAAACTAATGAAAGAAAATAACCTTACAAATGAAGATCTTTCAACTGCAATTCTTAAATTAAATGAAATACAGAGTAAAGAATGCTGTGTAGAACGAGAAAATAAGCATTGAAATACATTTTTATTACTTAATTCTTTTGCAAATAATTTGTCTTTTTTATATAATTAAAAGGCTTAAAACAAAGGAAATAAGATAATGGCAAAGAAAAAAGATCGCATTATAGTTACACTTGAGTGTACAGAAGCTAAAAAAGAAGGTGTACCGCCTTCCAGATATACCACTACAAAAAATAAAAGAAAACAAACAGAACGCTTAGAGCTAAAAAAGTATAATCCATACTTAAGAAGACATACACTCCATAAAGAAATTAAATAACAGGAGTAACTAACTTGTGTTTAACAAAGAGTGGATTTATTCACTAAAGAGAGTTTTTAAAGTATTAATTGACATTGCTCTCGTAGCTATTTCTCTTATAATTTCATACAAACTAAGAATTGAACATAATCTATCATCAAATATTCAGGACTGGTACTGGGTAAAACAATTACCTTTTGTCTTATCAATTGTTATAGCACTGAGAACATCATTTTTATTCATATTCCAGACATATAGCAGAATGTGGCGTTACACAGAAATAAATGAAATTCTCGAATTAGCCAAACCAATTGCATTATCATCATTAGTTCTACTTATTCCAAGAGTACTTGGATACTCAGCCAAACAATATTTATTTTCTATTCCTGTCAGTGTTATTGTTATGGATTCGGCTTTATGTCTTATATTTTTATCCTGTGCAAGACTCATCAGAAAATGGCAAATTCACAACAGAACATTAAGAAAAAGACAAAAAGCCAATGCAAGTAAAGCACATAAAAGAGCTCTTGTAATTGGTGGCGGGCAGGCTGCAAGAGAGCTAGTGACAAAGGTTTCACAACACCCGGAGCTTGATATTGAAATAGTATGTGCTCTGGATGATGACATCAGAAAACAAGATATTAAAATCACAAATGAAGTAAAAATTGTCGGTCAAATTAAAGATTTAGAAAATATTGCCAGAGAATACAGTATAGAACAAATTATAATTGCAATTCCATCATTACCACCAAAAGAACTCAGAACAATAGTTGAACTATGTCAGAAAACAAATTTAGAAACAAAAATTATACCAGGGGTAGATCAACTTGCCGATGGTAAAGTCACCGTAGAACAGCTACGAAAAGTAAGCCTAGAGGATCTTCTTGGCAGAGAACCTGTAGATCTTTCAATTCCCGAAGTCGCCAATTTTATAAACAATAAAACAATTTTAATTACAGGGGCAGGCGGTTCAATTGGCAGTGAACTTACAAAACAACTTGTAAAAAACTTTTCTCCGAAGAAAATCTATGTACTGGGCAGAGGGGAAAACAGTATTTTTCAACTCTGTCAGGAACTGAGAACTTTAACACAAATTGAATACACTCCGATTATATGTGACATAAGAAATTATAACCTTTTATACAAACACCTTACACAAGCAGCTCCTGATGTGGTTTTTCATGCTGCTGCTCATAAACATGTACCATTAATGGAAGATCACTCACAGGAAGCATTTGAAAATAATGTCATTGGCACAAAAAATATAGCTGAAATATCAGGAATGTTAAATATAAAAACCTTTGTAAATATATCCACCGATAAAGCAGTAAATCCTATAAATGTACTTGGCTGCACGAAAAGACTTGCAGAAATTGTAGTTAATTTCTGTGCCAAACAATATTCAGACACAAAATATATCTCAGTAAGGTTTGGGAATGTAATTGGTAGCAGAGGAAGTGTAATTCCTATATGGCAGGCACAGCTTAAAAACAACCTACCCATAACTGTTACCTCTAAAGACACCTACAGATTTTTCATGACATTGTCTGAATCAGCACAGCTGGTTATTAAAGCTGCTGCTATTGGAAAGCAGTCAGAGACAATGGTTCTTGATATGGGAAATGAGGTAAGCATTTATGAGCTTGCTAAAGACTTTATACGATTATCCGGTTATGATACAGAACAAGTAAAGATTGTGGTTACAGGGCTTAGACCTGGAGAAAAACTAAGAGAAGAACTTGTCGGATATTATGAAGGAGCCAATCATACAAAACACAAAAAAATACTTGTAATAGAATCAAATATTGCTTCAGCTGATTTAATAAAATCCACTACTCTTGAGCTAAACAGCTTTATTACAACTACCTCGCATGAAGAATTTAAAGATTTATTAATTATAAGAACTCAAACATTAAACAAACAAACAAAAAATATAGCAGTTTCCGTAAAAGTTTAAAAATTAATTAACTTTGTCATTTATTAGCTTTTTTAAGAGATCTTTTTGTTCTTTTTCTTTTCAAGACTTTTCTTGCTCTTTTCAAGCCTTTTTGCTGTTTTAATTTCATACTATTTACCTTTCAATTTAATGCGCTGTAATCACTGAAGGATTTACTACTGAAATTGCTGTTGGTTTTATATCCACAATAGGTCCTTGAATAAGTGCTGTGTGGCCTTTTTGAGCATATGCATACCCAATCTTTCCTTTTCCAAGCTTTCGTGGAATAAGTTCAACATCAATAGTAAAGTCTTTTTCTGCAACAGGACTTAAAACAATTTCAACCCCAGGACCGCCTTCATGTAACGAGCCTGAACTAAATGACTTTGCGGCAATTCCAGGTCCAACTATTGCATGCCCAAAAGTCTCATCTACATCAAAAACATTCTTATCAAAAATGAAAGGTATAAATATAGTTTCTTCATTTTGCGCTGATCTTTGAATGTTTAAAGTAAGTTTGTTGTGGTTAATAAGAAGTTTTTTCTTGTTTCCTTCTTGCTTTTCTGTAACCTCAATTTCATTTGGGGATTTTAAGCTCACAACTGTATCTTTATTTATAACTACCCCTTTTGTAAGAAGTGCCGGTTCATCTGCAACTTTTAATAATGAAACTGCTGTTTCTCCCTCTCCAATAGTTTTTAAGAGAACTTTTAGTTCTAATGTGGGAGGTAAACCAGATTCATCAATCTTTATCAATCCTATTCCAGTACCTACCTTATCATTTGAATTCGAGGCTACTGCAAGGATATTTTGAGCAGATAACCCTTCAAGAGCTACCTTATCAAAATCAAGAATCATAGTATCTATATTAATAGGAATAAATAGAGTCTGCTGAGCTGGTGGAATTCCAGTAATACTTACATTCAATGAATATTTAGAGCCAGAAACATTTACCTTAGGTTTAGCTGATTCACCTTTAGGTTTATCCTCACCATAAGCTGAGACTACAGCTATATTAAATAATAATGTAATTAACAATAAAAACTTTTTCATAGAATTCCCCTCTTAAAACTTTATAACTTATTTTAGCAAACCATCTTTGAACTTAATATAAACTTAGATAGTAATTAATTAGGAATTCTGATAAAAAAAAGAGGTACCTAAAAAGGTACCTCTTTCAATTTGTAAAGCACAGAGTTTAAAACTCTGTAGGTTATTTCATTATTAAAGCAAGGTATTCTTACAAGAACCGCCTACCTTAATTTTCTTAGCATCAGTCCCGCTTGGAGTAGTTAAATTAACATAACTACCTCGTGGAATACATTCTCCAACAGGATAAGTAAGTTTAGCGTTTGACTTATTTATTCTTGTTTTAGATGCCTTCCTATCTGTTGGCAGAATCGTGACAGTAGTACTATTTTTTGAGGCATTTAAGAAATTGGAACCTCTTACTACCAGTCTTGATGCAGACCCTGTATTACTTACAGCAGCACTTGCTACTTTAGGTCCTTTACCACCATCACCTGCTTTGACTGAAATCTTACCAAGATCAGCAGAAACAGTCATACCATTACACATTGCTGATAAAGAGAGTGCAAGATCATCACCCATTGAGGGTAAATCAAGAATCGCAAAACCAACATTAGGCTTTCCTTGTGTAGTAGTTACTATATCTACCTTTTTACTATTTAAGGTAGCCGACAAATCTTTTTTATCAGTTTTAATAGTAAATGCAACTGCTACTTTTCCAGAACCTGTTGCTGAACTAGGAGCAACCAGCACAAATGTACCACAATCAGAGCTTGCTGTTGTTGATGAGTTTGTAACGCTTGTTGGAGCAACTTGAGCAACTACATTTGTTGTTATGTCAGTTCCACCTGCTGCTTCTACTTTTGTTACTGCCAGATTTGTTCTTCCACCCATTGAACCTGCTGCTAACATTCCTGTAATTGTTGCTACTCCATCAGTAATGGATCCATCCCATACTGCTGTTAATACTCCAGTTCCAACATTTACATCTGTAAGCAATTGTGTTGCACCTGTACCCATAAAGGATACTCCAGTTGCTAGGGTTGCTACTGTTGAATCACTAAATGCAACTGTTACATTAAGTGCATTTGTTTGTTTAACGGCATTACCTGTAACTGTTACTGTAAAGGTGTCTGCACTAAGCATTCCACCAGCTCCACCAGTTGAACTACTAGTTGAACTTGTTGAGGAGCTTGAGCTTGCTACAGTTACTGAACTAATATCAACCATTGCAGTTGCTCCTGTAATAGCTGTGCCGCCTAACATATCCAACACTTTTCCAACAGCTACCATTGAAGTGCCAGCTGCTACACCCGTTAAAGGAACTGTAATTGTAAAACTAGCAGGCAAATTGCCACTTGTGCTAATAAGTCCTACGCCTTCAGACATGCTTCCACTTACTACTAGAGAACCACTTACATCTGATGAACCAGATCCTAAAGTTACTACAGCAGTATCTACGGTAACTTCAACAGCAAGTCCTTGAGTACCTGTTGGCACTCCACTTACTGTTATAACTGCTTGTGACGGCGATGCTGTTTGTGCTTTTACTTCTGCCCTTGTTAATGCGAACAGTCCACATAAAAGCAACATAACTAACATGCAAGTTACTTTTTTAACCATTTTATTTTCCTCCACCCTTTCCTAAATTTTTAAACTTTTTAATTTCCCTTTTAGACTCTATAAGCTATTTTTTTATTTTTATATTAATAGTAGAAATAACTTAAAACACTTTTACAACTTATTTAAAAAAGAGGCCCCTGGTTAGAGGGGCCTCTTAACTAATTACTTAGCTTAGCTAAGTCCGAGTGCGCTCTTAGCAGCTTTAATTACGCCGGCAAGTTTTGCTCCGCCTGCTGTAACAACTGCTGATAGACCGCCTTGAGCTGTAAGGTAAGCAGTTACTTCAGATATTGTGGCTACACCATCTGATCCAACGATTGCAGCGAATATGCTGTCCACAGTATCTCCACCACTTCCACCAGTACAAAGAGCTGTCTTTGTAACTGCTGTAGTCTTAGTACCACTTACTTGCTCAGCTACGCTAACTGAAACGCTTGTATTTGGAGCTCCACAATCACCTCTGACTTTTGCAGCAAATGAACCATCGTCTGATGCAGATACTGTTACTGAGTCATATGTGGTTGATGCACCAGTTGAAACGACAACTTGTGAGCTACCGTCAACTGAACCTGCAGCACCTGTTACGGTTACTACCACGTCAGTTGATGTTGATCCACTTGAGCTAGCAGCTACTGATCCAACAGAGGTTGAAATCTTTGTTGCATCTGCATTCTTTGCTGAAGCTACTACTTTAGCAAATGGATTCAATTGTGGTGAGCCTTGAGTTGTCAGTCTAGAAGTTAGCAACTGATTTGATAAGCTGCCAGTTCCAAGTTGAACACCTGCGACTTCTAACTGATTGAGTGCTTTTGTTGAACCTTGTGTATATGGTGTAAACACTGTAGGTGTTGAAGCACTGTTTCCTGAAACGCTACCTGGTGTATTAACTATTACACCAACGTCTTGAGCAAAGAACAGTACAGAAGAAACTAAGTCAGTTGTGCTACTTGTTGCAGCATTGAACTTAAGATTCTTAACAGTGACTGTTGTCGTACTGACTGCAGGATCGGCTGCACTTGTTGCAGTGTTTCTCTTAATACCAATGATTACTGAACCCAGTGGGGCATTGGCATCAACAGTTGAACTGCTAACTAGTAGTGGAGCTCCATCTGCAACAAGTGAGTTATCAGAGAATGAAACATCTGCTAGTGCAGGTGCTGCGCTAAATGCTGTACCAGCTGCTGGGACTAACCAGATTTGGCCTCTTGTGAGCACTGTTGATAACAGTGAGTTTTCAGGATCCAAATTACGTGGAGATACTCTTCCACCAATTGGAATACCTTTTGCATTTAACTCAGTAACCTTGAATGGATTTGATGTTGTTACTCCACCAGTTGCTAATCTTGGTGTTGCACCAATCATAGTATTTGTTGAAGTTTCACCTTTTGTTGAGGTTTGTACATCATCAGCAAACCCAAAGCTTACTGCTTGACTTGCTGTACCCAAACTTACTGTACCTAGACTTGATGTAATTGTTGGGCTGTTGATTTTGTTTTGAGCAATTACAGTTGCTTGAAGATTTCCGCTAACTGTTGCTGGACAGAACAAATCTTGAGCATCAATTTTAATCAAGACTCCGTCAGTTGTAGCTGCATCAGTACCTGTACCTAGTGCTGAAACTATACCGAAGTGTAGTTTAGCTGGTGTGGATCCTGCTGCTGCAACTACTGCGTTTGCATTTGTAAGTGCTGCATCGCCAGTTCCGCTAGCTGCAAATGTGGCTGTTACACCAGCAGTGCTTGTTAGGGTAAATCTTGAAACGTCATTACCACCTGCTGATGCACCATTAGTTGATGCTGTGTTGTTATCATCATTATCATCGATAACATCACAATTTGCTGGAAGCTGAACTTCAAACACTGTGCCTTGAGTTCCACCACCAACTTGATTTACGAGTTGGCTGAAGCTAGTAACTCCTGACTCTTTAACTAAGATACCTCTACCTTCACCTTGTACTGTTGGAGCGCCCTTAATTACTGTTGTTCCTGAAACAGTAGCTGTAGCACCACCAGTAAAGAACGGTCCAGGAGAAGCAACTGTACCATTAGTACATGCACCTGCTACTGCTGTATCAATAGTGCCTGCTGTAATACCGCTAAGTACTACACTTGAGGTTCCACCACTTGAACAATCAACTCCAAGTTGACTTGTTTCTGATAAAGCTACACTTTGTGCTGATGCTAATGAGCTTGTTCCACCAGTTGCTGGTACTCCAACAATCGTTGTAAGATTTAATGTAGTTGTACCAGTCAGGTTGTTACCTGAAATCTGTGCAGAAACATTTGTATCAGATGAGAGAGTGTTACTTACATTAGAAACAGTAAGTCTTGGGGTAATTGCAATAATATCTCTTGTAGCATCAAACCCATTTTGGATTGGGAATAATGTCAATGTATTGTTAGTACATGCTGCATATAAGATTGCATTGCTTGTATTTATAGTATCAACTCCTGCAACACCATTACCACCAGCTCTAAACTTAGTGTTTGTAGTGGCTAATCCAAAAGTAGTACCAGCAATATTAGTTAATGCTTGTGTATAAACATTAGTAAGACTGCTTACAAGGAACTTAGTACCAGCTTGAGAAGCTGCAACAAGCTGATCACTCGTTGATGTTGTACCAAAATCAACTTGTGTACTGCTTGCAATTGCAAACCATCCTGATACTGGATTTGTGCTAGCTGTGCAGTAAATCTTTAAATCAACGAATGTATCATTGAATGGTTCACTTGCTACAACTCCTGCTGCATTACCGTTATTGTTTGCAGTAATCAATCCTAAAGTAGCTGCTATTTGGTTAGCTCCAGCTGCTGTTACTGATTCTTGTGAATTTAAGGTTAATGGTCCACCTGTTATGGATGCATAACCCCATGTAGTACCTCCTGCAAAAGCTGCAGTGGTAGCTGAGTTACCGCCAAAATCTAGTGTGGCTGCTCTTAATGCACCAAGTGCACCATGTCTTGCGGTTTGGCCTGCTGCCAAACCTGCTGCTGCTGGTGCTGCTCCTGCTGTTGAGCTATTAATAATAATGTCTACTGCATTTAAGGTAGTAACTGCTGTTGCATTGTCATCCGTGAAAACAACTGTAATCGGTGCTAAAACTGAGTTAGCAAATGTAGCTGATGAAACATCAAGGATAGAAGCACTTGGAGCTTCAGCTGCAGTATCAATATCACTTGCTAATTTCCCTGTTGCAAATACCTGGTCTTTAGTAGCTGAACCTGTGCCAGCTTTACCTCTTATAAGGATTGGCTCCAAGTCAACTGACGGACCTGCTACTGCCGTATTTGTAGTTGTATCAAATACGTTTACAGTAGTTGCTGTACTTATCTGACCTAATGCCAGTAGGTTTGCACTTGCTGCGTGTTTATCGTATAAGTCTGTTGAGTCATCATCAGCATCTGAAACAGCTTCTAACTGACCTGCTGCTGAGGTAATCGTACAAAGATTAATTGTTCCGGATAAACCAGGAATTGCTGTTGCTGCTGCAACACCACCACTTCCTGTAGATATTGTTCCGATTCCAGATGGTGGGCTTGCATTTAGTGTGGCTTGTAATGTTCCACTTAGTGCACCTTCACCTGATGGTGGGATTGCAATACCTAAACCTGTAATTGAAATTGTTGCTGTATTGGTTCCTGTATTTGTTTTTGGATATGTTTCTGCGCCTGCAGTTGTACCACTTGCTGTATCTGCATCTTTTGCAAGTGCTATGATTGCAGTACCAATACCTGCTGTACCAGTTGTTACAACACCTACACTGATTGCAAGGCTACTGTCATTAGCACTGCCTGTTGTAGCTTCTGTTGAAGTTGCATTTGAAATCGTTGCATTTGCAGGAAGTATATGGTTTGACAAACCTGATCCTGTATCCTGAAAACCAGGAACTATAACGAAGTTTGTACCAGTTGGAGGTGAGATTGAAAATACATTACCAATAACATCAAGAGCTGTTGAAATACTACCAGCATTTGTTGCTCGTGCTACTGCTGCATTTGCTGTTGCTGCTGCTGCTGCATCAGATGCAGGAACGATTTCTGCTGCTGTTAAACTAACTTGAATTACACCTATATTATATACCGTAACAAGTGCGCCGTTTGCAACTGTACCTGTATGTTGAAAACAGGTGCCAGCTGAAGGTGCTGTAATTGTTACTGCTGCTTGAGCGCTTGGCCCAACAAGTGATAGAAGATTTGAAAGCATGAATGCGAATACGAATGTGAGCGCAATTCTACGCTTAGTCTTCTTTGATGAAATCAATTTCATTAATTTCTGCTCCTTATTATTTAATTTGTTAATTTAGGGTTTAACCCATATAACTTCATGTGATCAGGCCTAAAATCTTTTTGAAATCTTTCAGAAATTCAAAATACTTTGTGCCTTAACACGCCAAAGCTAAGAATACACCAGTTGTTGGAACTTCAACTCAATTATAAAGTTCCTGTTAACATCATTTTGCTTTACGTCAAAAAGTATTACAGATTTTTATTTTGTGAATTACTATGCCTAGCTGTAATTTATTTCTATATTCAAATAAATAATCCTAGTATCAATTCCGTATTATTTTGACAATGTTTAGGAGAAATCCTAGCCAAAAAGAAGAGATACACTAAACATAATTCACTGTTTTTCACTTATACAAATATTGTAAAACCGATTTAGCAAAAAATTTTAGATTTAAAAGCCGGTAATAATGTAATAGATGCCAAACACAAAAACTCACAAGAAAAAAGAATTCTTAAAAAATAATAAAGAAAAAAAGGTTACACAAAGACTGATAAAAAAGATCACCAGTGCTGATTTTTTGCTTTTCTGTGGAACGTTGTTTGTTGTATTTGTAGTTTATTCATTTTCGCTAGGACGAGAATGGCAAAGTTTTGATGAAAGGTTGTTTCATAAAGAAACTTTGTTTCCTATTCCATATTATTTCGATGAAATATCAGAAATTATTAAATCATTTGTTTTAAATTGTCATACTGAGTCAATGAACATCTTTTTTTCTAACCATATAAACATCAGGTCAAATCCTATAGCTTTTATGCTTATAGTATTTGTTTCTTATTTCCTAAAAAAGAGTGCATTCTTATATCATCTACTTCAATTAAGTATTCACCTAACAAATACAGCTCTTGTCTGGCTAATTTTAAAGCAAGTTACGGAAATAATTAATCTTAAGTTTAATGAGACAATAAAATATTCCTTGATTTCTTTATTTTGCTTACTCTGGGCATTACACAGCGGAAGCACTGAAGCAGTGTTACTTGTAACAAACTGGGACACGATTTTTACTTATACTTTTTGTTTTGCTTTTATTTACTTTGAATTAAGAACAATATCAAACAAAAAATATGAGATTTCTGATCTAAAAACGATTCTTATTAGTGTCTTATTTTGCCTGACAATGTTCTTTACTGAATATGCTTACACTTTGCCTGCCATTATCTTTTTTATCTCTTTTGCATTTATATATAAGGAAGTAGGCAATTTTAAAAAATCGTTTTCAATATCAATAAATTTTGCAAAGCCTTATTTTATTGGATTATTTTTATTTGCATTTTTATCACTCTTTAAGCCAGATTCTACTCTTTTAAGCCTATTTCCAAACAATAGTACAGATCCTGTTTTTCAAAACTATTCTTCCTTTTATATGTTCTTGGAAAGAAACCTCTGGCTTGTCCCACAGATTTTTGTAAACCTATTAAAAATATTAATTTTTCCTAAAATACTTACTACATATCAGTCAACCAACATTCCACTAGCAAATACATTGTTTGAGCCTTATTCTATCCTTTGCTTTTTAATCTATTTCTCCTTTCTTATAATACCTGCGATTTTGTTTATCTACCTAAAAGATCAAAATAAAAAATATAGTCTTTTACTTAGTTATAGTTTTTATTTTTCTCTCTTTCCTTTCTTACACGTACTTTTGCCAACTTATTGCCTTGCTGCAGACAGATATTGTTACTTTCCTTCTTTTTTTCTTGTGCTTTTAATTTATTGTTCAATATTTTCATTATTTAATTTCTCAAGCCAAAAACAATTAAAAACCTTCATAATAGTTACTTCCTGTATCTTATTTCTATTAACAATACGTACTCTAATACGGATACAAGAGTGGAGTAATTCATATACACTTTATAAATCAGCTTTAAGAATAGAAAACAATCCACTTTATAGATCAAATAAGCTTATTATTTTTGCAGATTATGTTGGGGCACAAGGAAAGCAGGAAGAAATGGAAAATGCCCTACAAGCCAGCCTAAAAAACTCTTTAAGAGCATTAAAAGAATATAAAATTGCGAGGAAGAAATCCCCTGTTCAGCCAGTTACATTAAAATATTATGGTTTAGACTATGACTCACTAATTTTAAAGGCTGTATATCTAATAGCCACGGTAAAAAATGATAACTATCAGGAGCCACCAGACAAAACTTTAGCTTTTTATGAATCCTCTATAAAAAAAAGACTTGCAACTGCAGGTATAAATCAAATCTTACTTTATGCAGATATACTTCAAAAAGCTGGCAGGGTTCAGGATGCTAAAGAAATGCTTGAATATGCCCTGAAACGTTTTCCATATTCTTCGTCTGTTTTATTTTCTTTAACAGATTACTACTTTATGGTAGAAAACAACCTTGAAAAAACATGGGAAATATTAGAAAAAGCTTATAAATATTACCCGAACGATAAACTTACAATAGAAAAACTTATAAAGTACTATGACAGAAAAAATGATTTGCCAAATAAGGCTAAATATTCTTACTTATTAGGTTTAAGAATGCATTCTCCAAAAAGCTATCAAAATGCAGCATTAATTTATTTGGACATAGGTCAAATTAACCCAGCATATAAAACACTAAAAAAATTAGCCCGATTAAGTAGTACTGATCCTCTAACACTACTGCTTACAAGCAGATACCTTGATATGGCTGGTAAAAGAGATAAAATCCTAGATATATTAAATTCTGCTTATCGAATAAGTAAATCACAAGGTAAAAATCAGGATATAAATGTTTATAAGAACATTATTTTAAGTATTATAAATATAACTGCCCACAAAGGTGACTTAGATACAGCAAGAAAGTTCATAAAAGAGTTTGAAGACATAAAAACCTTAAATGCTGAAGACAGAAAACAGCTAAGTTTAATTAAGAGTGATTTGAAACTTTAACCTAAAAGGGAAATTATGCAAAAAAAGATGTACCTTTTGCTTTTAGTAATAAGCATTGTATTTTTATTTTATTTCTTTTCTTTAAATAGGGAATGGCAGTTTTTTGATGAAAGATTAATTTTTAAGGAAGAGTTATTTCCAATACCGGTCAATTTCAGTGAATTGTTTGAGGTTATTAGAACATTTGCCTTTAATTATCATGTGGATTCACAAAATGCATTTTTTTCCAATATCATTACGGTACGTTCAAATACTATTGGTGCAATTTTAAATATTCTAATTTCATTTGTATTTGGAAAAACTGCTCTTTTTTATCACATTCTTCAAATTACCTTACACTTAATTAATACAATTCTAATCTGGTTTATATTTTTCAATTTATTTGCATCAAACAAACTGTCTCAAAAAGAAAATCATGTTATTTCTAGTCTACTTACACTAATCTGGGCATTACACCCTGTAAATGTTGAGGCTGTACTTTTAACAACAAACTGGACAAGCCTTTTAACTTACGGTTTTTGTTTTGCATTTATTCTTAATTTACTAGTCAAAATAAATAATGACTGCATAGGAAGAAATCTAGGTGAATTTTGTTTATTAGTAATTTTATTCTTAATATCAATCTTTATTAGTGAGTATAGCTATACTCTTCCTTTTATTTTGCTTTTCTTTGGACTGTACCTTTTACTTAAAAAGAATAAACCGACTAAAGAATCAATTATTACTTCTCTAAGGCTTTCTTTGCCATTTTTTATTGGGCTGCTAATATATGGGATTTACTTTTTAAGTAAATCAGTAACCTTATTTCAAGGATCATTTAACTTAACACTTCAAAGAGTTTTTTGGTTATCTCCACAAATATTTGTTCATTTTTTAAAATTGTTTTTATATCCTAAGGATTTATCTTTATATCAAACTAATTTAATTACACTTGCAGATACTTTATTCCATCCATATGCAGTTTTTAGTTTTTCTTTATTGTCAATCTTTATTTTTCTGCCCGCCTGTATGTTTTCTAAATCAAAACATGATAATGCTTCAGGTTATTTACTTAGCTATCCATTTCTTTTTTCAATTTTTCCCTTTTTACAAATATTTTCACCAACTTATTGTTTAATGGCTGAAAGATACTGTTATTTCCCTTTATTTATTTTTTTATTATTTCTTGCAGCATTGACTATAGAGTTTTTTCCTATGGTATTTTCAAAAAAATCATTCCATGCAATTTTAATAATTGTTTTGATTGTCTTTTCTACTTGCTCTGCTATACGAATAAGCGACTGGCAAAACTCATTTACATTATATTCATCAGCTTTAAAGTGCCATAGCAATCATTTATATAAAGGACAAATATATTCAGTTCTTGGGTATTACCTAAATGCTATAGGCAAAACAGAACAATTAACAAAATATTTAAACTTAAGCATAGACGAACTAAATAAAGCTATTAATGAACTAAGATTAAAATCTTCAAGTCCACCCAAAATTCTTATTAATTACGGGTTAGACGCAAAATCACTTATTACAACCTGTGCATTTTCAATTGCATCAACAAGACTAAATTATTTTAAAGAAACACCTGAAGTTATATTAAAATTCTATGAACCATATATTTCAAACAATCTGTCAAATACCGGCAATTCACAAATTGATTTTTATGCAAAACTTTTAATTGAAACAGGTCAGACAAATAAAGCTATTGAAGTACTACAAAAAGCAAGAGAAAAATATCCTTTAAGCCCAATACTAATGTACAGGCTAAGCAACTTATATCTGCAAACCAAAGATTTAAACAACGCCGAAAAAATAGTGCAGGAATTATTAAAATATTTCATCTCTTATAAAAGAACTCTGCCAAGAGCTATAAAACTAAGCGAGTTGCAAAATGATCAGCCATCGCTTGCAAAATATGAATATTTACTTGGCTTAAGAATTTATTCTTTAGAAGCTTACCAAAAATCGGCACAAATATATCTTTCTTTTAAAAAGCTAAATGAAGCAAAAAAAATCCTTGATAAACTTCTGGCTTTGGATAAAAACAATTCGCTTACATATCTGCTTTTAAGCAAATACTACAACTTAAACGCTGAAAACAGTAAAGTTTTAGTCACATTAAATAAAGCATATGAAGCTTCAAAAAATTCAACTATTCAGCATCAAGAACAAGTTCATAAAAGCATCTTATTAAGTCTCATTAGTTTTAATTTAAGTTATGGAAAGCCTGAAGAAGCAAAAAGATATATTATAGAGTTCGAACAAATACCAAATCTTAAAACAAGTGAACGTGAATTGATAAAGAAAGTAAAGAAGAAATTTAAACTGGAATGAATACTAAAGAACTTACAACGAAGTTACAGCCGATTTTATTTTGCATATTAATTTTAGTTGTAGTTTTTGCTTTTTTTTACAAAAGTCTGTTTTTTGGAGTCAAAATATATGATGAAATAATCCCCTTTAAAGAAACTTTTTTGCCAACCTGTTTTTCGATTTCAGAGATATCTGAACTTGTTTCACTACTTGGACTTAGGCAACACTTCGAAGCAACAAATTCTTTTTACTCTAATATCTCTTCAATTCGTTGTAACCCGGTAGGTAACTTAGTCCAAATGCTAATTCAGTTTTTGTTTAAAAAAGATCCCTTTAAATATCATCTCTACAGCTTAGTTTTACACCTTATTAATACAACTCTAATATTTTTCATATTAGATAAAGCATCAACTATTTATTCAAAGAACATTAATAAATTACCAAAATTAATACTAATTTCTTTATTAAGCCTTTTGTGGGCACTACATCCGGTAAACCTTGAATCAGTTTTACTATTAACAAATGCAAATATAGTCTTAAGTTACACTTTTGCTTTTATAACAGTTTTTATTTATTTAAATTTATTCCAAAAACTCATACTCAATAATAAGGTTAATTTAATACAGGCAATATTTACGTTTTTTACCTTTTCTATGGCTCTTTATCTAGCAGAGTTTCATTTTATTCTCCCTATAATACTAATACTTTATTCAGTTGTAATAACCTTAAATCAAACTCCAGGTTCAATAACATTTATCAAGTCATTTATATCTTCAATAAAACTGGCTCTCCCAATCTTAGTAGCAGATTTTTTATTTGTGATTCTCTTTTTGATATCAAATACAGGCATAAACATAATTAGACATCCCTCTATACAACTTGTCTTAGAGAGGATTTTTTGGCTCTCTCCTCAGGTTTTATTTCATTTTTTAAAGCTTTTTCTCTTCCCCATAAAACTATCCATAGACCAGACATTTTTTGTTTATTTGGGAAAGACTATTTTTGCTCCTTATGCAATTTTTTGCATTTGCTTTATGCTTGCAATCGCTGTTTTGTCAATAGTTTCTATCATTAAAACCAAGCAATATTTTCCATTTTTCTTTTTAATGTTTTCTTTGTTTTTTATCTCACTAATTCCATTTTCTCAGATTATTGCTCCTTTATATAATCTTGCCAGCGAGCGATACCTATATTTTCCATCGTTTATTTTTATTTTTGGATTTGCACATTTTCTGTTTACATTTTGCGGAAATTCTTCATGGAAAATCCCTGCAATAACAATTCTAATTATTTTGCTTTGTGCTTACACTACCAGAGCATATCTCCGAACATTAGACTGGAAAGACAATTTTACACTATATAGTGCAGCCGTAAGAAACATAAACAACCCGTTATATAAAGGTTTTAGATTAAAAGGACTAACTCCTCAAGAAAAGATTTTTACAAGGTTCCCAGAAAGAGAAGTAAACATTGAATATAAAAAACAGGCTTATCGTGAATTTGAAAAAGCCCTTGATTTACTTAAATCAGAAAAAGAAAAATACGAGTTACAAACACCAGAAATATTAAAAAGTTATGGACTGGATCCATTAACTCTTTACGCAAAAGCTGGTATTTCACTTGCACAGTTAGACTACACAATTAATAATGATGAGAAAAGAGCACTTAAAATTATCCTGCCTTACGTAGAAGACTTATCTGTTTTAGACAGTACTGCACTAGCATTTTATGGTGCACTGCTTTATTTCAATGGGCTTGTAGATAAAGCAGAAGAAGTTTTATTACTTGCTCACAAATTAAATCCTTACTCAACAAGAATTACCCTTACATTATGTGACTTAATTCAAATTAAATATGGGGATTTACCAAGAATGGAAAAACTCACTTTAGAAGTATTTAATTATTTCCCCTATGACACTTTTACACTATTTGTTCTAACTAAGATTTATGAGCTAAAAAAAGACCCAGAAAAGTATGCTTATTTCTCATACATTTATGGTTTAAGACACCATTCAATAAAAGACCTTGAAAATGCTAAAAACGTATATTTGCTTTTAAATAAGCCTGATAAGGTACAAAAAATCACAAAGGAAATTCAATTTCTGAAAGAAATTTTTCAAAGAAGAGGACTTGAAACTTAATACGATGAAGACTAAGGATAATTATTTACCATATATCTTCTGCTTTGTTACAACAATAATTGTTTTTGCATTTTTCGTTCACACTCTTGGTTATTCATGGAAGCACTATGATGAAAAAATTATTTATGAAGAGACCATACTACCTATACCAAGATCATTTTCTGAAATCTTTGAAATAATTAGTTTATTTGGTATCCACAACCACTTTGAAGCATCAAACACTTTTTATTCAAACATATCAAATATAAGGGGTACACCTGTTGATGTAATTTTAAATTTGTTTATATTTTGCTTTTTAAAAAAGTCTGCTTTTGCTTATCATGCATTTTCCCTTATCCTTCACTTATTTAATACAATTCTATGTTTTTTAATATTTAACAAAATTTTTGGGCGCTACTTAAATAATGCTAAAGATATTTCAAAACTATTTTTAGTATCTTTAATTACACTCATATGGTCACTTCATCCTGTAAACGTTGAATCTGTATTGTTTGCAACAAACTATGGCGCACTTATTACATATTTCTTTTGCTTTTTATTCCTGTACTATTTTATTAGTAATCAGTTGGACATTTCTAAAAAAACACACACTGCAAATCAAATCATTCTATTCCTTTTATACCTTTTCACTCTTTTTCTAAATGAGTATTCTGTCACTTTGCCAATAATTTTGTTTTCATATTTATTTGCATCATTGTTATTTATAATAAGCTGATTATGGTTAAAGCATTTTCTATAACCGTACAAAGATGCTTACCAATGTTTTTTGCCCTTGGTGTTTATATAATTTATTTCTTATCCCTGCCAGTAATTAGAACAACACAAGAAAGCAGCTTGAGTATGATTCTTGAGCGCATATTCTGGTTTTCTCCACAAATTTTCTTTCATTATTTAAAGTTAATTTTTTACCCTATTCATCTTTCAATAGATCAAAGTTTTTTTGTAAATATTTCAAATAACCTCTTTGAACCTTATTCAATTTTTTGCTGTTTATTGGTTTATTTTTTAGTTATATTATCTATTGTTTCTCTATTTTTAATTAAAAAATCTAGATTTTACTTTTTATTTTTTATTACGTTTGCGCTTTTTTATTTCTCGCTTCTTCCTTTTTTACATGTTTTATCTCCTACTTACAATCTAGCAAGTGAAAGATACTTATACTTTCCATTATTCATGCTGTTTTTTGGACTAATACATGTTTTTTTATTTCTACAATTGAAATTTAAAGAAAACAGAAAGATTATTTTTCCCCTTTTAATTACACTTGTAATCTGTTTAATCTTAATTGGAATCAAAAGCTATAAAAGGACACTTGACTGGAAGGATAGTTTTACCTTATTAAGTTCTGCCATTAACAATGCACCAAATAATTTGTCTAAGGGTTTACGCGAAGAAATGTTATCAACTTCAATCAAGCTATTTAATCCAAAAAGTCACGAGCAGGATATAAAATACTACAATGAACTTGCTATTAATTCCTTGAAAGAGTTCTTGAGAGAACTAGAAAATAAAAAGATACAATACCATGACCATATACCAGGTGTTTTAAAATTCTACGGCTTAGATCCAAAAACTCTAATTGCAAAAACAAATTTTTTACTTGCATTTTCTGACTATGAACTAAATAAAGATCCTAATAGAGCAGTTAATATATTTGGCCCTTATTTAAACCAGTTGGATGACTTAGACACTAACATTTTAAATTTTTATTACAGGATATTATTTATCACAAAAGATTTTAATCTGGCAGAAGCAATATTGCTCAAAAATTTAAATAGAAATAGGATTAGTTCTCAATTGTTTCTTGCACTGTCCGATATATCAGAATACAAATATAATAATCTTAACGAAGCAGAAAAATATTTAAATCTTTCATTCAAATATTTCCCTTATGATTCGCTTACATTATTTGGCTTAAAGCGTTTTTATCAAAACACCAATAATGCAGAGCGATTTGCACATTATTCCTATCTTTTTGGCATTAGAATGCATGATAGTGTAAGTCTTCAGCAAGCAGCATTTGTATATCTTCTTCTGAATAAAAAAGATATAGCAAGTAGAATTATAAAAAAACTTCAGACAGATTATCCGATAGACCAAAACACACTAATATTAGAAAGAAAATACAAAGAGCATTTATAAAATGAAAATAAAAACAAATCATTTATTCTGCTTAGCAACAATACTTTTAGTATTTCTGTTTTTTGCACATACATTAAACTATCCATGGAGACACTTTGACGAAAATATTATTTACAATGAAACCGTCTATCCTGTAGCAAAAACATTTGCTCAGATCTTTGAATATATACATTTTTTTGGATTAAATCATCATTTTGAGGCTTCAAATCCATTTTATTCAGAAATTTCAAATCTAAGATGTGATCCTTTAAATACTCTGATCACATTATTTGTTTACTACTTCTTTCAAAAAAGTGCTTTTACCTATCATTCTTTTATTCTAATTATGCACTTATTAAATACATTTTTGTTATTTTTTATTTTAAATAAAATATCGCTTAACTTCACGGAACATAATTCCAATACTTCTGAAAAAGTAAGGCTTTTTACAGTTTCAGTTCTTACAGGAACCTGGGCTTTAAACCCTGTAAACATAGAGTCTGTTTTATTTACCGCCAATTGGGCTGCCATACTCTCATATTTTTTATGTCTTTTAATTATGTTTTACTTTATTGAGTTTAACTTAAAAAAAGATTTATTGATTAACTCAATTATTTTATTTTTTTTGTATTTAATCCCGATTTTTAATACGGAATATTCAATTACATTACCTTTGATTTTATTCTTTTATTCATTTGCAGTAAATCAGCGCAACTCCAGCAAACCAAGCCTGTTTCAATCCTTTAGTTTTGCTTTAAAGAAAACGCTCCCAATGTTTCTTGCTCTTAGTATTTTTGTAATCCATTTTATAAGTTCACCCACAAAAGAAAACATACATAATGCAGTCACAAATTCTCTCCAACTGACTCTTGAAAGAATATTCTGGCTTTCACCACAAATATTTTTCCATTATATAAAATTAATTTTATTGCCTATCCATCTTTCAATTGATCAAACAGGTTTGGTAAGATTTTCTAATTTACTTATCAATCCTTATTCAATTTTCTGTACCATTTTTATGTATGTTTTTATCTTATTATTATTTTTATCTTTTTTATCCCTTAAAAAGAAGAGTTCATATTATTTTTTCATATCTTTTTCTTTTTATTTTGTTGCACTGTTACCTTTTTTGCACTTAATCTCACCTTCTTACTGTATAGCAAGTGAAAGATATCTATATTTTCCAACACTTATGCTCATATTTGGAGTTTCACATTTCTTGTTTTTCTTAATTTCAAATAAATCTTTTGGGGAAATTAAAGTTCCAATAATTGTTTTTATAACAGTGGTATTTTGTACATTAAGTACTCGCGCCTATGTCCGGACACTTGACTGGAAAGATAGCATTTCTCTTTTCTCATCTGCCCTAAAAGAATCCCCCAATGATTTATTTAAAGCAATTAGACTTGAATTCCTGGGAAGTATTCTTAGCGAGCTCAGCACTGATGATTTATCCAAACAAAGAGGGATAAATCATATGAATGAAGCTATTACTACTCTACAAAAATCAATTGTAAGTTTAGAAGGTGAAAAACAAAAATACGAAGAAGGTCTTCCACAAATAATCAAATATTATGGATTAGATCCAAAAACTATACAAGCTAAATCCGCATATCTGCTTGCATTTACAGAACTTGGATTAAATAGAGATGCAAGTAGTGCACTTAAAATACTAGAACCTTATATGCAGGATTTATCTGTAATCGATACACAAATCTTAGATCTCTATCTTGGTTTATTGTTTGGAATAGGAAGATTTGATGAAGCAGAAAAAATACTAAATTATGCTATTAATATAAAACTTAGTCCTACAGTATTAATTGCCTTTTCTGAATTATATATTCATAAATACAATGACTTATCTACTGCTGAAAAATACTTAAAGAAATCGTTTAAGTATTTCCCATATGATCAGCAAACTCTTTTTTACTTAAGACAGTTTTACTTCCATACTAAAAAACCAAACGAATTTGCTTTATTTTCATATCTTCATGGCATCCGTACACACTCAAAAGAAAGCTTACAGGATGCTTATCAGGTTTTTACTTACTTAAACAATAAAATAATGGCAGATAAAGTATTAGAAAATATAAAATTGTTAAGTAAGAAAGCATAAATGTCAAATAAAAATAAAAAAGAGAGACTTCAGAAAAACTTTACTAAAAAAGTACAAGATCGTTTTAATATAGATCTTTTAATATGCCTTATAATAATTTCTCTTTTATTCATACCTACACTTAATAGACCCTGGTTAATTTATGACGAAAGAATATTTACAGACGGGCTTTATTTCCCTATCCCAAAATCTTTCTCTGAAATGCTGGATATCATAAACACTTTCGGATTGAATTTTAGTGTTAGTTCCTCTAACTTACTTTACTCTTCTAATTATGTATTCAGATCTTGCCCTTTTAGTTTATTGCTAAGAATGACTGTTAGCTTGTTTACAGGAATTAATCCTCTCTTAAATCATCTTTTTAGCTTATCTCTCCATTTGGTTAATACTGCTCTTCTTTATTTCATTCTTAAATGTTTTATAAACAGTAAAAATAATAACTTAAATAAATATTTACCTCCTTTTCTTTGCTTATTATGGGCACTACACCCCGTTAATATGGAATCTGTTTTATTAACCACTAACTTTGGCGCAACCTACGCATATATATTTTTCTTTGGTTTTTTACTTGACTTTATAAAAAACAAAGAGCTAAATAAATTAACCTCGAGAAGAATAATTATTGCTACCACTTTTCTGATATCAATGATTACAAACGAATATATTATAGCTCTACCACTAATACTTTTCATATTTTCATTTAATGAAACATATAAGAATAGTACATTTAAAAAAGCACTGGAAAAATCCTTTCTGGAAACGATTCCATATTTTATTGGACTTGGATGTTATATATTTTATTTTTTACTTTTTACAAGCAGCAGTACAAATCATATACGATCTGAGAACTTAATAATCAACTCTCTTGAAAGAGTATTCTGGCTATCACCACAACTATTTTTCCATTTTATTAAATTAATATTTTTCCCCTTAAAACTTTCAATAGATCAAACCGTATTTGTCCGTCTGGGTAAATCATTGTTTGACCCTTATGCAATATTTTGTATCTTATTTCTTGCTTTGTGGTTATTTATCCCATTATTTCTCTTTGTTAAGAAGAAAAAAAATCCTGATCTTTTTCTCTTATGTTTTTCATTTTTCTTCGCATTACTTCCTTTTCTACACATATTAATGCCATCTTATGCACTTGTTGCTGAAAGATATCTTTATACACCACTGGCTCTATTAATAATAGTTCTGGGGAAAATAATTTCTGACAGGACAAGCCACAAGTTTACCCCTGCGGTTTTATTAACATTATCTCTTGTTTTAATTTTATGCATCGGCAGATCTTATTACAGAACACTAGACTGGAGAGACAACTATACATTTATAAACTCTACATATAAAGTAAGCAATAGTTCTTTATTTAAAGCAGTCAGATTAGGCATGCTTGGTAAAGCAATTTCCATACTTGAGCCCAATGAAACTACTAAAGCACAAAAATGTTTTGAAGATACACTAATTTTATTAAAAAAGGCAAAAGAAGAAATTCTTGAAGAGAAACTTTCATGTCAGAATAAACAACCACAGATAATTAAATCCTATGGCTTAGACTATAATTCATTACTGACTAAGACCGCTTATCTTGAAGCTTCTTCAAGATATCTTGAGTTAAAACAGGATTACAAGGTGGGACTTCGTTTACTGGAATCTTCTATAACAAATATCGAAAAAACAGATCCAAGAGTTTTACAACTTTATGCTCATTTTTTAATTTCAGACAAACAATATGATAAAGCTAAAGAAATTTTATTAAAAATAGATTCAACTTATCCAAATACTCCTTTTATCCTATTAGATTTAATCAACTTTTATTCAAAGTATGAGAAAAATCTTACTATTGCTGAGAAGTACTTAATACAAGCATTAAAACTTGTTCCATATGATCAAGCTATTTTATTTAAAGCACTAGATTTTTATCAGGAAAGTAACGATCCTGTACTAATTGCTAAATATTCCTATCTTTACGGACTTAGAACACAATCCAAAGCAGCATATAAACAAGCTTTATCTTTTTACTTAAATCTCGGAGATTTTAAAAATGCCAGAAAGACTGTTAATAAGCTTGAAAAAATTGCTTTAAGCGATCCTGAAGCATTGTTTTTCATAAGCAAATATTACTATAAAATAAAGGATTACAGAAAAGCACTAAACTCATTAATTAATTCCTATTCAATTGCAAAAGAAATAAATGCAAGCCCTATACTCAGATTTGACATTACTTTAACGCTTGCAAAATTATTTTTATACCTTGGAGATAAAGAAAAAGCAATTTCTTTAAGTCAGGAAACAATTAGTCTTTCTGGCAATGATAAAGAATCTTTAATAAAGGCTCAGTTATTTTTAAAATCTTTAGGGTTAAATAAAAATGTCAATTAATAAAAAATCAATTTTTTTCGAAATTATCCTTATAATCACAGTAGTTTTTTGTTTTTATTTTCATACATTAAACAGACTATGGATTTTTTATGATGAAAGAGCATTAACCCAGGAATCTTTCGTACCAACACCTTCTTCCATAAGTGAAGCAATTGAAGTAATTACATCATTCGGAATAAACAATAATTTCAGCTCAACAAATTATCTTTATTCCTCTAATTCGGTCAGCAGAGCAAATCTTCTCGGTGTACCTCTTTTACTTTTGCTCAGCTTTTTATTTAAGAATAATGCGATTTTCTATCATTCTTTTAATTTATTTTTTCATTTGCTTAATACAGTACTTGTTTACCTCATCCTACAAAAAACATTAGACAAGAATAGTATTGTTTGTAGCTTGATAAGAATAACACTAACTTTACTATGGGCTCTACACCCCACCCATGTAGAATCAATACTTTTATCTACTAATATCGGTGCTACGTTAAGCTATCTGGTTTTTTTCGTTTTATTTTATGATTTTCTTAAAAACAAAGAAAGAAACATTTCATTAACAAGAAAAATAATATTACCTTTCTGCTTTCTTGTCCCAATGCTTTTAAATGAATATATAATTGCACTACCTATAATTCTTATATTTTATTCTTTAACTGAAGATTTAAAAGAAAGCTCCTTCAAAACCGCTGCTAAAAATACATTTAATGTCACTCTGCCATATCTAATCGGGCTTATTCTATACTCAGTTTATTACCTTAGCTCAGGTTATCAATTCTTTCAGTCTGCAAATTTCAATCCTTTAATTCTAACTATAGAAAGAATTTTTTGGTTATCCCCACAGATATTCATGCATTACCTAAAACTTGTTTTATTTCCAATTACACTTTCAATTGATCAGACAGCTCTTGTAAAACTTGGGGATTCTTTATTTGATTTTTATTCTTTATTTTGTATTTCATTTCTACTATTATGGATTTTAATTCCTGCTTATTTATTCTTAAAAAAAAGAGCTTGTTATTCAATATTTTTAACTACTGGACTCTTTTTCATAAGTCTTACTCCATTTTCACAAATACTTTCACCTACCTATTGTCTTTGTGCTGAAAGATATTTTTATACTCCTGTATTTTTTATAGTTTTTGGACTAGCTGTTTTCAGCAAGCAACTTTTATCCAGCTCATCAATGTTTAAGAAGATAGGGGTTTTATGCATTTGCATTATTTTTCTTTTATTTTTCAGCACTAAAACATACATCAGAAGCACTGAATGGAAAGACGATTTCACTCTTATAAATTCTACGCTTAAAACCAGTCCTAATTCCTTATATAAAGGATTCAGGCTGCAAACATTTGCAGAAATCATTTCACAATCCAACCCTGGAAATTACAATCCTGATATTTCCTATATTGAAGCACAAAAATACTTTTTTGAAGCCCTTAATTATTACAAAGATAAAATAACTTCCAAGACTGCTCAGCCTCTTATATTGAAATCATACGGATTGGATTATATTTCTCTAGCCATTAAAAGCGTTTACTTAATTTGTTCAAAAGCATTTACGACTCAAACAGAAGATTACAAAACTTATCTTACGTTCTTCAAACCATATCTTAAATATATTGATTCATTTGATCCAAGAACACTGGAATTATATGCAAATCTTTTAATTAAAACCAATCAAATAAATGAATCTAAAAAAATATTTTTATATGCATACAAGAAATTTCCAACCAGCCCTTTTATAATTGTCTCTTTAATCAGATTTGAAAGAGATATTGAACATAATTTAATTGAAACAAAGAAGTATTTAGACAGAGGGATTAAATTATATCCTTATTCAAAAGATATTTTGTTTGAGTCCCTTAGATATTACCAGGCAGAAAATAATCTCCCGGAATATGCAAAACATGCATATTTATACGGTTTAAGAGCACATTCAAAATTTACTTACCACGAAGCCCTTACCGGTTATTTAGCATTAGAGGATCTAGGAAACGCAAAAAGGACAATTGATAAACTTCTGGAAATCGATCTAAAAGATCCAAGAACACTTTATCTTGCAAGCAGCTATTACATAAAAAAACAAAATTATGCTCAAGCAATCTCACTTTTAAATCAGGCTTATTTAAATATAAAAGAAAATAGCACTGATTTACAACTGGCATTTGACATAGCATACACACTTGCAAATTTATATTTAGCACAGGGAGATATTGACAAAAGTAAAATATTCTCCAGTAAAGCTCTTGAGTTGGCTAACAATAATTCTCAAAATCTCTCAAAGATTAAAAACTTTATTGAGAAAAATAAGAATTAGTTCAACTTATATGTTTTACAATTATTCCGTTTAATTTTGCTTGTTCATTTACAATATTTTCATCAATAGCATCCACAAAAGGTCTTTGCCCCTTAAACTCCGGATTATTTTTGATTTGTTCTTTTAAAAAATCAGTTGCTGCTTTTTCACTTGAGAATAAATAAGCAACCTGACTCCCGGAACTATCTGAAAGAGGAATTAAGTTTTGTCCTCCATACACAAAAAACGTCCAATAGACTCTTCTTGGAACCTGCTCAATATGCTTTTTAATATCAATAAACTTATATAACTTTGATTGTCCGTAAACCGGACTATTTACCACCAAAGCTTCTTTTAAAAAACCACTTTTCACCAAATCATCTACAAGTTTTAAGTCAATAAACTCACTTGTTTTTGGATCAAGGTATAACCATTTGATTTTTAGCTCTTTAAGTAAATAAGGATCCAGGGTTCTTAATAAAGTTACATATGTAATTCTCCTTGCCAAACTTGAGCCACGTAATGCTGAATAACACGGTCTTCCAATATAATCAAAAGGGAAAGGATTACTGGAAACCCCATATTCATAAGCTTTCGAGTGAGTTTTTAGGTATGAAGAGATCTTAAGATCAGTTTCATCAATTACAGCTCCATTTTTCATTAAAACCAAAGCATCATTTATATTTTTATTAAACTTCAATATATTTTTATCTTTAATTAACTCTTTTGCCGAATAATCAATGAATGCTATATATGGATAATTCAGGTAAACACCCGGAGAAAATAATCCTGTTAAAACCAGTGTAACTATCGATGGCAATAAAAAAACGAATACAAATACTCGGACCAAATACTGACCAGGTTTTGTTTTCAAATTATCCTTCCATTCAAATAACCAGAGAATAAATAGCATACTTAAAAGTTCATAGCCCGGGTGAAATAGTCTTACACTGTCTGGTGGCGAGCTTTTTATATAAAGACAAAATGGAGCAACAAAAGAAATAAATAAAAACGAAAGTATAAAGTTTAATCCTTTTACTCGCTTTTTAATTAACCAATAAATTACAAAACCAGAAAATATAAACTGAAAACCGAATTCACTTATAAAATCCCAGGAAAACAAATTAACATCTCTATGTTCGTTTAAATTCCCAAATCTTCCAAATGCACTAAGAGAAAATGGTTTAGGATTAAGAGTAAGCTCAAGAAAGCTAGGCATATAACTATACTCTTGGCTAAGAATTCTATAAGCAAGACCATTTAAAAAAATAATTAATGTATAAATCAGTATACAAACAGAATTTTTAATTAATGGATTTTTAAAGTCCATATGATCTTTATAGATAAATGAAACAATCGTTGAAATAACAGTGGCTAAAAGAAAAACATATAAAATCCATTCTGCTATATGAAATAATGAAAGTGAAACAATGAAAATAGACAAAATATAACTAATTGATAAGGAGCTAGAATACAAAAACCTTAAATATAAAAATAAAAGTAATAAAAATAATTGAATGCCTATTGTTAAAGATGCAAATAAAATGCCACCACTACCAATATCGCTTATTATGCTTCCATGAATGCCTATACCCAACATAGTCTGAATGAATGTCCAGCTTTGGCTTACAGGTGGAATTTTAAGCAAATATCTTACCAATGCATCAAGCCAGAGTAAATTTGATGCAAAGTAAAAAAATAAGCCGCCAAATAAAGAACTCATGTATTTGAACTTTATAACTTGATTTTTATCGTTAGACAGCCATAAGTCATTAACAAAAAAAGAAGCAATTGCAAAACATGAAAGAGGAATTATTATAGAAGAAATAATAATGATAAGGCGAAATGAATTTATAACAGAAATACCAGCCAGTTTAGTAATCGCTGCACTGAGAAGATTAAAACCATAGTGATAAGGTATAAACAGTGAAGGCCAATTTGAAACAGATTGTGGGAATTTATCTGTTGAAATAAAATAATTTGCAACTGAAAGATGAAATTTAAAATCCCACATGATCCATTTATCCGTAATTAAGTAAGTAAAAAAGCTTATAAATAAACATAAAAATACTAAAACAGAGCTTTGCTGTAGAGATAAAGGATTTTTAAGTTTAAAAATGTCTTTGCGGAAATTCAAAGCAATACAAAGTGAAAAAACTAACATTATCAAAAGTGAAAAGAAAGCTGCTTTTTGTATACCTATAAAAAAAGATACCCCATACAGTAACGCTAAAAATGTAGCTGCACCAAAAACAAATGAAAAAGGTAACAAATATACAAATGAATTTACTCCAAGTAATCCTCTTAATGCCACAAATCCAAATAATGGCAAAATTAAAAGCAAAATTAAATAAATATGTGACATTAGCTAAGAATAAATTATCACCTAATTATGTGCAAGTTGTCAAAACAATGTAAAATTTAATCTGAATCATGATTACATCTATTTGTCTTGTTATTATTTTTCTTTCTATTTGTATCGCTTTTGGCTTTTTGTTTTTATATAGATTAGGAAAAATTAATTCTTTAGTTTATCTAATACCTTTTTCTGTCTCATTTGGAATAAGTGCTTATATATTTATATGTCATTTGCTTTCTTTTTTGTTTGGACCAAAAAGATCCTCCTTATACTCGCTGGCTATATTACTTGTTTTATCAATAATTCTTTTAATTATTAATTACATAAACAAAGTAGAGAACAAATTAATTACTGAAATTTCAAAAGATCAATTAATTTTTGTTTTTGTTTTATCTCTTGTAATCAGCATATGTATTTTTTCTTCCGGGTACAGATATGGAATGTTTGATGAAGCCTGGCATATACCACTTGCCACAAGCATTTACCACAATGACATTTATCCTCCAAGAGATTTTTTAAGACCTGACTATGCACTGATTTACCACTTTGGCGGAGACTTACTTGCCGGTGCTATAACTCACATTTGTAAAACCGACATTCTGACTTCATTTGAATTGATATCCGGATTATTTAGTGGTGTTTCATTTCTAAATTTATTTTCTCTTGCATGGTTATTTACAAAAAGCTATAGAATATCAATAATCACAGCATTTTGCTGCTTTTTTGGCTCAGGACTCATCTGGTTTAATGCAATATTAGAATATATTAAAAATCAAGGGGGCTCAAGCTTTTTAACTCACTTTCTAAGAAACGGTATATATGGCACAATTACAAATTCACTTTCCTCAGCAAGTTTTTCATCTACTTCAAGCATTGGTTTTCCTGTTCTGATATTTTGTTTTTTAAGTTTTTGGTTTTTAATTGATAACAAAAATGATCCACAGAAAAACATATTTAATATTTTATCTCTCACAATTTCTCTTTTTTCACTAAGTTTATTTGCAGGCTGGTTAAGTTTGACATTTATAATAAGCATAAGTGCTTACTGGATAATAGATACTTTTACAAAGCTGTTAAAAAAAGAAGGTGTTTTCACTGTTTCAATAACTATTTTTATTGTATTGGGTATATTTCTGCTATTTAACAAATTATTTGGAAATCAAATGTATTCACCAGATGAATTCCTAGGAAGAGCAAATATTTTTAATATTGCACTGAAAAAACAGTTTTTTACAATCACTGCCTGGAACAATAGTGAAATAGGCAACGCACTTACAGCAAGCATTTCCTGTTTTAGCTTTAAATTCTTTTGTGCTTTTGGGTTAAGTTTAATTCTTTTACCAATAGTTTTTATTTACTTAATAAAACACAAAGAAAAACTTTCTTTACTTCTTTTTTTATCAGCAGCTCTTACAATGCCTTTGCCATTATTATTTGACTTTAAGTTAAACCCGGTTGATTTTAATAGATTATTTGGATTTGGGAATATTATGCTCATACTGCTAATCACAGTGGGCATACATTCACTATTTTCAAATATTTTTCAAATTAAATCTGTAACTCTTTTATATATTTTTTTATTTTGTTTTTCTCCGCTCTGTGGCTTTATAGTTGGAACTGCATTTTCTCCGCAGATTTATCTTCATCCACACTTTACAAAACAAGCTATTCAAAAACTACAAGAAGCACATTCGCTAAATAGGTTTATTAGCAAATTCATAGAAATAAATAAAGATGCAATAATAGCAAAAAATGCATACAGAGAAAAATACAAAAATGAGATTGCCTTTTTCAGTAAAAACGGCAAACCAAAAGATGTAGCTGTTAGCAGCATACAAGGAATACCAATATATTCAGGTGTATACACTTTAATTCCTTCCATGACATATGGTTTAAAGGGACAGATATACTCCAGTTTTGACAATATTCACCCAACTATAATTTCAACCCTAGACCCCCATTTAATTTCAGAGTTAAATGTAAAATGGGTAGCCTATGATGAGATTTCAAAAAGCAAATTAAATAAAGATGTTCAAGCATTATTAAATAATAAAGATTTATTCAAACTAGCCTATAGCAATTACATAATACCTGAATCTAATAAAACAGTTTTCTACGAAATATTTCACATAGAAGATCTGTCAGGATTAATAAAAGAACAAAAAAGAAAAACCGCATGGATACTAGTAAATAAAGATGGTTTCCCGATTGAAATAACAGGAATGCTTTATCCTAGTATTAGTTTGTTTCCTTCAGAGAGGAACACTTTATACTACTTAAAAGAATTACACATGCTACATCCAAATCTTAAGAATGAATTGATTACAGCCCAGCCAATAATTATTGAAACAACAAAACAACAACTCAAAGAAAGTGGTTTAAACATTCAGCTTGAGGAAAAACTTTAAAATGTTGCCATATTTAAAATTTATTTTTTTTATATCTACAATGATTTGCTTTGGATTTGTTTTTTTAAGCCAATTGGGGAGAGTAAAGTCATTATTAGTATTAACTCCTATTTCCATCTCTTTTGGCATAGCATCTTATATTTTCACCTGCCATACATTATCTTTTCTAATTGGTCCTCAGCTAGCATCAAAAATAAGCATTGTTATTTTATTTTTATCAAGTATATTAATTTTAGTTTTAAAATACTTCGTGCAGAAAGCATTACACAAACCAGAAATGGAAGCTAACACCTCTGAACTAGCTTTTCTATACTTAACAGCAACAGTTATTTGCATTCTTTCCTTTTTGGCAATTTACAGATTTGGCACATTTGATAAAGAATTTCATATTCCACTTGCTCTGACAATATTTCACAATAATATTTATCCTCCACATGATTTTTACAAACCCGATTATGTTCTTCTTTACCACTATGGAGGTGATTTATTTGCAGGAGCGATTAGTTACTTTTGTAACTTAGAGATTTTTACCAGTTATGAACTAATATCCTCAGTATTGAGTGGAACAACTTTTTTAAGTTTATTTGCACTAGCCTGGCTCATAACCAAGGATTTCAAGCTTTCATTTTTAGCAGGTTTTTGTGCTTATTTCGGTGGTGGTTTATTATGGCTGGATGCATGTATAAAATATTTTTTCAAACTGCTACCACCAAACTATGCAAACTGGAATTTCCTACAAACATTTTTTAACATTGGTATTCATGGTGGAATTATAGATGCTCCTTCCGTAATGACTTTTCTTTCAACATCAGGGCTTGGTACACCTTTAATGATTCTATCCTTAATTCTTTTTTGGCATATGTATGAAGAAACTCGGTTAAAAGAGATTTTTATATATATTGTTTTTATTACCATTTCCTTATTTGGTTTATTCATTAGCGCAGAGTGGCTATATGCAACTTTTTGGGCTGGAGTAATTCCTTTTTTACTTTTCTTAATTTCAAAAAAGAAACTTAAGTTCATTGCATCTGTATTTTTATTGCTTATTATCTCAGCTACATTAAGCAAATCAATTGGAAATCCACTATTTATGCAAGATCCAATCCAGCATCTGGGAAGAGCAAATATATTTGATATTTCCTTAAAACAAAAATTGTTTACTGTAATGAGCTGGGGCAGACTATCTGAACAATTAATGAATTATCAGGAGGTTTCTTGTTTTTCATGGCAGTTTATTTCTGAATTTGGACTTAGTTTAATATTGCTTCCAATAGCAGTTATTTACTTGTTCAAATCAAAAAACATGTTTGTACTATTATTGTTTTTTATAGCTGCCTTTACTATACCAATTCCTGCAATAATCGAATTTAAAATAAATCCTGTAGATCTAAACAGATTATTTAATTTTGGAAACATAATCTTGATAATGCTTATTAGCTGTGGAATAGGTTTTTTCTACAAGAACTTTATGAAAAACAAAATTTTGATCTTGATTTACCTAACCTGCTTTTGTCTTTCACCATTAATGGGACTATTCAGTTCTATAGTTTTTACACCTTATATTTATAGTGACAAAATATTCGTTCAAGAAGTTTTTGACAATTTAAAAAAAATAAAATCCATTGAAGTTCTGAATGCCTACTTTAAGCAATTAAGCTTTGCTGCTGATAAAGCCAAGCACTCACCTGCTAATAACTTTCAAAATGAGATTTATTTTCTAAAAACTCACAGTAGTCCTGGAGATGTTGCCATTAGTAGCTCAGTTGATATTCCAGCATATGCCGGAGTATACACTATCATCCCTAGTGGGAAATGGCTTTATAAAGATCTGCTCTATTCAGATTTTGACAGTACCTTTTTAACAACACTTACTACACTTGATCCACTTATACTGGATGAATTAAATATTCGATGGATATTAATCAGCAATGATTCGAAAAATAATCTTCCTATAGAAACACAAAAATTATTATTAAACAATCGTCTATTTAATCTTGTTTATGTAAGCCGTGATAAAAAATATGAGATATATCACATAGAAAATGTTAAACAATTTTTAAATCAGTTCCCAAGAAGAACTGCTTGGCTTTTAACCAATAGCAAAGGTCAGCCTGTTGAAAGTGCACAGCTAAATTCAAATGTGATTAGTTTATTTCCCAAGTCCAAAGATGCATTAGCATATTTAAGATCTATTCAAGACTCAAAACCTGAGTTAAAAAAAGTATTGATTACTTCTCAGGCTTTGACTATAGATGGCTTAGAAAGGCAAATCAAAGACAGCATGTTAAATATCACATTAGACAAGAAATTTTAATAGGATTAATCCGAGTTAGAATATAAAACGGCTGGTATAATATTTTAACAAGTAATTTTTAAGGTAAAAAGAGTAATTAAATTGATTTCTTATTTAACAAACTTAAAAGAAAAAGTAGACCGCCAGGTTGGCTCTGATTTTGTTCAAAGAGTTGTACAATACCAGGGTTCTAAAGGTCTAGTAAATCTGGTTCACGTTTCTCTTACTGCTCTACAAAAAGAACATCCACCAAGATTAAATTATCTGCCCCCATGCTTATTTGTAGAAGTTACAAACAGATGTAATCTGGCATGCCCCACCTGTCAGCTGGGTACTGATATGGCATATAAAGGCTACGATAAAGCTGATCTTACATTCGAGCAATTCAAAAAAATAATTGATCAGATTCCATCTCTTCTTTATGTCACATTACAGGGAGTTGGAGAACCTCTTTTAAATAAAGATATTATGAAAATGATTAAATACTGCACTGATAAAGGAATTGCGACTTATATAAATACTAACGGCACAATACTTACTGAAACCAAATCAAAAGAACTTATAGAAGCCGGCTTATGTAATCTTTCGGTTTCAGTAAATAGCTTTAACCAAGAGGTTTTTGCCCAGACAAGAAGTGGTGCATCAATTACAAAAATTGCAGAAAATATTAAAAGGTTTATAGAAATAAAAAAAGAGAAAAATGTTAAAAAACCAATTGTCTCATTTAGAGCAATACTTATGAAAGAAACAGAACCTCATATGGAAGAATTAGTTTTTAAAGCAGATGAGTTAGGGATTGATGTTTTATATATTCAGCTTTTTATGAGTATGATTGCAGATAAAAACCTTATGGACTCAACGCTAAAACCTTCTGAAATTGAGGCATTTGCTGAAAAATTAGAAACCTGGAGAAAACAGGTAAAAACAGGCATAGTTACTGAAAGTTTTGGAAGATCTTCAAATAATCTTGGTCAGTGCAAGTTGCCATGGTTTAGTCCAAATGTAACTGCTGAAGGTTATGTAACCCCATGCTGTACTATAAGTAACCCAAGCATTATAAACATGGGCAATGTTTTTGAAACATCTTTTGAACAAATCTGGAACTCCGATAAGTTTATTGATTTCAGGGGTAACTTTTACAGAAAACAGCCTAAAGCTTGCATTGGCTGCCAGAGCTATAAGCTAAATTACAGTAATAACTAAAATGAGAAAAAATGTTTTTCTCTTATTTAAAATTTTTTTATCGGTACTAATATTTGTTTGGATTTTTAGGTCTGTAAATATAAGTGAAACCTTTAAAGTCCTTTCAAAAACAAATCTGATTGTTTTTTTCTGGGCATTTTCAATAAACAATTCATCCAATTTTTTCCTTACAATAAAATGGCATAGACTGGCTAGTCCATTAAAAATCAAAAGCAACTTTCTTGAGCTATTAAAATTAAATTATATTTCAGTCTTTTACAGCATTTTTATACCGGGTCAGGCATCAGGAGAATTAATTAAAGGAATAAAGCTTGCAAAAAAAGAAGAGGCAACACAAAAAGTATGGGTGCCAATTGTGATTGATAAAATTACCAATCTCTTGGTAGTATTTTTCATTGGATTACTAGCCATATTATCAGACAAAACTTTTAGTCAAAACCGAAACCTTCTATTAATAGTAACTTTATGCACTGCATTGCTTGGATTTATAACCATTGTTGTATTTAGCGAACATACAAATAATCTTATTGGTTTTATTAAAAATCTGCTTGTCAAATTTTTACGCATATTTAAAATAAACACTAGACAAGTTGAGAATTTTTCACTGAATTATTTTGAAAACTATAAAAAACACGATTTTCTTTTGCTTGAGACACTATTCTGGAGTTTTACAATAAAAATCCCTCATGTTTTTACATTTTATTTGTTGGCTTTAAGCTTAAATATAAACCTTAACGTAATAGAATCAGCATGGCTATTTTCAATTGTTTCAATTGCAAGCATTCTGCCAATCAGCTTTTCTGGCTTAGGCATAAGAGAAGGAACAATAATAGTTTTACTTTCACAGGTAGGAATTGAAAAATCTGCTGCTTTAAGTTTATCAATGTTAATCTTTACAACAGGGATACTTACAGGTTTAATTGGTGGTGTACTTGAAGTATTTTCTGGCTTTCGCTCTAAGAAAAAATGAAAAAAGAAATTAAGAATTACTATTTTGTCATTATCCCGATATTAATAACAATACTTGTGTATTCTGTTTCACTTACATATGACTTTAGAAATTTTGACGAGAATATTGTTATTAAAAATGTTTATGTAAAAAAAACAATTGGTGAATATTTTGAGAAATATTTATTGGTTAATGTAAAAGGTACTTCTGAAGCATTTGGGTTTTCTTTTTCAAGCATAAAAAATACACACGTAACTATTTTTGGATGGCCCTTATTCTATATAACAGGATTTCTTTTTCAGGTAAAGCCTTATATTTATCATCTGTGGGGGCTTTTACTGCATTGTCTTGCACTATGTTTTTTTATATTGTTTACTTTCAGATTAACTCAAAGTAAATTAATTAGTTTATTTGCCGGACTTGCATGGACACTCCACCCAACAAACGTTGAGTCAATTATATGGGCAACTAACTGGCTTCAGTCTTTTGGAGCAGCATTATACTTTTTTACTTTATATAAAATGATCGATTTATTACAAAACAATATCAAAATGAAATTCGTAATGTTATTTACATTGTTTATGACAACTATTGGGATTTTATTTACTGAACATACTATTACAATTCCTATAGTAATTTTTTTAACAGTCTTTTTCCACATTAAAAACTCCTTCAAAACTGCACTTACAGTCAGTTTTCCATCTTTTATAACAATTGCAGGGTACTGGTTGTTTCGTAGTATTTTAATTTCAGGCGCTACAAAAACTGCTGTTCAAAACAGTTTGGGAGATTTAATTGAAAGGGTTATATTTCTAACTCCACAAATATTTGTTCATGAACTTAAACTGATTTTTTATCCTCTAAATCTAACAATTGATCAACTTGATTTGTTAAATTTAGATAAGAATTTCTTTGGTACATATCATTTGTTTTGTATATTTATCTTAATTTTGTTTTTTATTTTAATCTGGAGATTAAAAAACAAGTTTCCATTTCTGTCTTATGGATTATTGGTTTATATAGTTACTATACTGCCATTTCTACAAATCATTCCACTATATTCACTTGCAGCAGAAAGATATAACTATCTTGGCTCAGCTTTTATTTCACTTGGTATTACTGCAAGTTTATACAAAATTTTCAACAAATCAAACAAATATTTTTTCCCTGTGCTAATAATTCTCTGTCTCTTACTTGGAACAAGAACTATCTCTAGAATACAAGACTGGAAAGACAGTAAATCACTATTTCTAAGTGCTGCAAACACAAGCAAAACCCTATTAAAAAAAGGAATATGGACTTATAACATTGCAATATGTGAAAGTGAGCAAAATAAAAAAGAAGAGTTGTTGAATTTATCCACCAATTTACTTAAATTATTTATTCAAAATGCGGAAGACATTCATGAAAATAAGATTCTAAAAAAATATGAGCTGGATAAAAAATCTTTACTGGCAAAAGCAGCTCTTAGAATTGCAACTAACTATGAAATATTAAATTATAGTGATTTACAGTTAAAATATCTTTCGGAAGCACTTAATTACTCACAGCCAGATACTCAGGTACAAAGCCTGATTTTTAAAAATTTAGGAACTTATCATTTTCAAAAAAACGATATTTTGAAAGCTCTGGATTATTATACTAAAAGCAATGTAATCTCACCAAATCCAACAATTGATTATGCTATAGCAATTTGCTACTTAAAATTAAATGACTTTTCTAACTATGAAATTTATTTACAAAAAGCTGCATCAGTAATATCTACTGATAATGTTGCACCATTGAAAACTTATGGTCAGTTTTTAGAGCTTTCAAAACATGATTATCAAAATGCGATTAAATATTATAAAATTGCAAGTCTCATGGAAAACAATCCTGAGCCTTATATTCTTCTAACCTCACTATATTTAAGATTAAATCAAATTGATAATGCTTTTAAATATGTGAAAAGAGGACTGTATGGTTTTCCTGAAAACCCTGCTCTTACTTACTTTCATGGAGTAATTAAAATAAACAAGGGGAAATTAAACGATGGTATTAAAGACTTAATTTCAGCAGTAGAAAAACAAGATGCTCCAAACGATATTAAACTGGAAGCCTGCAATATACTTGTAAACATATTTTTAAAACAAAATAATATTAACTCAGCACTAAAATACAATTCTATTGCATTATTAATAGACCCTAAAAACCCTGAAACTATAAGAAATAAAGAGCTTCTAATGGTAAGATAATGGAAATGGTTTTAACAAAAGAAAAAGCTGAAGACAACCAATCCATTGAGAATCTAAGGGAAAATGCCATCAGGCAGGACAACAGTATAAGTTTATCTCTATTTAATTACTGTTTTCTGATTTATTTTTATCTTTTAAGAGAAATTAAAAAAAATGCAAATCGTGCCCATGGAGTATTGCTTGATGTAGGGTGCGGATCTTCTCCATTTCAAAAATATTTTATCAATCATGTAGAAAAGTATTTAAAGCATGAACATCCGCAAGTAGCAAAAAGTTATATAAAATATGACTATCTTTCAGAGCTGCCTTCAATACCAACCCCTGACAAATCAATTGATACTATAATTTCTTTTTCAGTTTTAGAACATGTTTCTGAACCTTTTGAAACAATTAAAGAATTTCACAGAATATTAAAGCCTAACGGTATTTTTATAATTTCAGTTCCACTATATTGGCATTTACATGAAGAGCCTCATGACTATCTAAGATTTACCAAACATATATTAAAAGAAAAAATAACACAATCAGGATTTGAAATGGTTTATTTGAAAGAGGAAGGTAAATCATTTGCTGTTGTGGGACAGGCTTTTTGTAATGCTTTGATTTTGCTTTTTGACCTGGAGCATGTTAAAAATATTTTTAGTTTTTTATCAGGAAAGAAATCAAAAAACATAGGAAAAAGCATAGTGTATGCTATTTACAAATCTCCTTTAATTTTGCTCTCAATTATCCTAATTCCTATTATCAATATAATATTTTTAATTTTGGATCAAATATTAGGAAGTCCAAGAGATACAATTGGGTATTTCGTTATAGGTAAAAAAGTCGGTTAATCCGCATTTCACGATAGAAATCCCGTTAAAGATATAGTAATATAGAACTTACGCAAAGTTCGTAGGGTATGGTATCATTCGCTCACTTGTGCGGACAATGCACACGTTCGCTCAGATGCCATACCACTACTCACTATTTTGCGTAAGTCCTGATAGTATATTAAAAAACTATGAAAGCAGTCATTCTAAGCGGTGGTTCCGGGCAAAGACTAGCACCACTTACAAATACAACCACTAAACAACTTTTACCTGTTGCAAATAAACCAACACTGTTTCATATATTGGATTTAATGAAAGAGGAAACACCTATTAAGTCTGTATGTGTTGTTGTAAGCGAAGAATACGGTCATCAGGTAAAAGAAAAGCTTATTAACTCTGAATACAATAATTACTTTCAATTTGATTTTGTTTTTCAGGATAAACCTCTTGGACTTGCTCATGCTGTGCAGATCACAAGCATGCATATTGGCTATGATCCATTTTTAATGTTTTTGGGAGATGTTTTGATTGACAAAGGTGAACTAAAAAAAGCATGTGAGCAATTTATAAGGAATAAGCCTGAAACCCTGGTATTAGTTAAAGAAATAGACGATCCCAGACCATATGGAATAGCTGAGGTAAAAGACGGCAAAGTTATAAAACTTGTAGAAAAACCACAAAACCCAAAATCAAAACTATGCCTATCAGGAATTTATTTTTTTCAATCATCGATTTTTTATGCAATTGCAAATATTAAACCAAGCTATAGAGGTGAGCTTGAAATTACTGATGCAATTGATTTTCAGATAGGTTTAAATAAAATTGTAGAGCCTTATATTATTCAAAACTGGTGGTTTGATATAGGAACTCCGGAAAACATGCTTAAAGCAAATGAAGTATTATTAAACAATATTTCAAACAGCATTAATTCTAAATTTGACAGTTCAGTAAAAATCAAAGGAAATGTAGTTATTGACCAGCATGTAACCCTTGAAGACTGCGAAATTACAGGACCAGTAATCATTGGAAGAAACTCATCCTTAAAAGGCTGTAAAATTGGACCATATGTCAGTCTTGGTGAAAATATATGTCTGAAAAATACAAAAATAGAAAATTCAATACTAAGAGAAAACACAAAAATAATAAATTTTACCGAAGTTATTTCAAATAGCGTAATTGGAAAAGGCGTAGAGTTTTGTTTTGGCGAAATCAGCACAAATGGAAGGGTTACTACTAGTTCAAAAACCAGGCTCATTATAGGAGACGATACAAAATGCATGTTGTTGTAACTGGCGGCTTGGGTTTTATCGGTTCAAATTTCATCAGAGATTTAATTTCTGAAAACAGTGATATTTTTATTACAAACATTGATGCAGAAACATATGCAGGGAAAAAAGATAATTTAACTGATATTGAAAAGAAAAAAAACTATCAGTACTTTAAAGGAAACATACAAGATTATGATTTTATAGAAAACATAGTTAAAACCTACAAGCCAGATGCAATTATTAACTTTGCTGCTGAAACCCATGTAGATAGAAGTATAAAATCAAGTCAGCCTTTTATAGAAACAAATATTTTAGGTACACATACACTACTTGAAGTTGCTTTAAATCAAAAAGTAAAAAAATATATTCAGATAAGTACAGATGAGGTTTATGGTTCAATAGAACCACCAGGTAAATTTATAGAAGTCAGCCAGATTAAGCCAAATAGCCCATACTCAGCCAGTAAAGCTAGTGGCGATCATATGGTTAGAGCTTATTATAAAACCTATGGTTTAAATACCATTATTGTCAGGTGCTCAAATAACTTTGGACCATATCAGTATCCAGAAAAAGTTATCCCATATTTTATTTCTCTTGCTATGGAAGACAAAAAAGTACCAGTTTACGGAGATGGTTTAAATGTCAGAGACTGGATTTATGTAAATGATTTTTGCTGGGCAATAGCACTTGTATTAGAAAAGGGTAAAACCGGAGAGGTTTACAATGTAGGCAATGATTCTGAACTGACTAATTTAGAACTAACAAAAAAGATTTTAAAAAGGTTGGGTAAACCAGAAAGCTTAATTAGTTATGTTGAAGACAGGCTTGGACACGATAGAAGATATGCAATGGACTCTACAAAAATACAAAAAGAACTTGGATGGAAAAAGAAATATAATTTCGAAGAAGCTCTTGATAAAACTATTGAGTGGTATAAAAATAACAGAGAGTGGATAGAGAGAAGGACAAAGCAAACTACTTTTAATAAATAGATTATTTATTAAGATAATTTATTTAAGTTAAATTCAGACATATCTTTTTATAAGGATTCTGTTTCTTTAATTAATTCCGGAAATAAAATCACTTTTTTTAAATCGTTTGGATTAAAAACAAGGTTTTCTAAGTCTTTTACAAGCTGTTCAAAATTTAATTCTTTGCACTTTAACAACAGCCTCTCTCTCAAGAGAGACGAGTTATCAATACCCAGCTTTAATTTTAAAAAGTCATAGTTTGGTTTGGTTTTATTTATGAGAAAGACGATATCATAAAAGTCTCTTCCCTGGGTACGTTTTCTCGTGAATACAGCATTTATTTTCATTGAAAGTAAAATGTCTATAGAAGCTACATTAATATGAGTCAGTACATCAAACTTGCTTAAAAGTTTTTTTTCTGGTGTGTATTTAAATCCTTGAGGCTCTGTATCAACTTTTATGAGCATTTTTTCATTTATATGAGAAGTTAATTCATTAGAATATAAGATATTAGGTATCTTAATTTTATAGTGAAAAGTTTTTTTATTGACCTTCGTTTCAATTTCAATTTTTAAACCTTCAAGCTCTAATTTTTTCTTTACTCTTTGAGATGCTTCTACAAACTCATTTTGATTGAGGTCAAAACTATCAAAATCCAGATCCATTGAGAATCTTCCGGTGTTGTACAAAATCCTTAATGCTGTACCACCTATAAATGTAATTTTTGAACCTATTTGAGAATCAAACAGGATTTCCAAAATTTTACATTGGATATATTCTCTAAGAATACTATTCTTAAACCCTTTCATATTGTCAGGGAAATATGACTCTATATCTTTTAAACTAAGCATGCTTCATATACCTCAGGAATCTTCTTACTCTCCTCGATAGGACATCACTACCAATAACCTTCAAATATTTATTTATTTTATCTAGATCAACCTGCTCATTAAATAATGTTTTGTCTATTCTCAGTTCTTCAAAATCTGGAGATTCTTTTAATTTGGCATTTGCATAAAAATAATCTATTATTGCTTTTTCAACTTCAGCAATTTTAAAGATATGGTTTTTATACTTCTTCAGCTTATAACCAAACATCATCACCGGTTTTATCTTTCTGTAGGAAAAATTGGCAAATCTTGTCTCGAATTTATATGTGTGACGTGTAGTAGCAGCTGTTATACCATATACTGTTTCAGGAATTATCTGATAGTAAGACAATGCCATTTCAAATGAAATATAAGATGGTTTATATATCTCGTTCGAAATAATAAAAAGTATTGGTTCACTTATATCCAGATCCGAAAAAATATAATATCCTTTTATAACTTTTTTAATATACTTTTTCTTTTGCCATTCTTTGAAATTATGAATATTAAATTTCGGATAGATTTTTTTTATTTGTTTTTGTGAGAAAATAATGTAATCTTTTAGTTTATCTTTCAATTCTATATATTGCATTTTATGTTGTATCATGGGTTATATTATACACTATCCAACACAAAATACATATTATTATAACAGAGAGTGGATAGGGAGAAGGACAAAAATCAATTCTTTCTTAAAGATAAGTTAATCATTCATTATTTTAGTCCAGAATTTAGTATCAAAGTCTTTATAATCAAATATTAGTTCAGGAGAATATAATAATGGCACTTCATCAACAGTAATTACACTGTTTTTGCTAACATTATTCTTATTTAAAACCACAAAAATTGAATTTAGTAAGTTAAGACATCCAGATTTAAATACAATCCTCATTAACTTCTGAAAGGAGTCTCGTTCGTTTATTTCGAAAGAACACTGACAAATGATTTTTCCTTCATCCACCCTTTCTTCCACGAAATGAACAGTGGTACCAATTACCTTGTGACCTTCTTCCAATGCCCGTTTTACAGCTAATTCACCAATCAATCCTTTAAAAGAAGGCAACAAAGAATAATGTAAATTAATTAATTTACCTTTAAGCCAATTAACTATTTCCACATCAAGTATTTTATGAATGTTTGTAATGATTAAGTCAGATTGAAGTTCTTTTAACATTAGCCTTAGCTCATGAGAATTACTTTTACTATATGGCATCAAAAAAGATTTTATTTTTTCATGCTTTGCATATTCCAATGCTCCACAATCACGATCTGCAATAACAAATGAGATAGAAAAATCTGACAATAAGCTTGATTTAATACCTTCATTAATAAATTTTAAATTACCGCCATTACCTGAAACTAAAAAAGCTAAATTCGTCATATTAATTCTTATTCTTTTGATTAAAACTTTTCATAAAACCAATTGAATTTGTCCCCTCATTAAAGATCAAATCTAAAATAGTAACTTCATGAACAAATTCACCAAATAACTGCGTATAACTAGGATAGTTCAAATAATCCACATACTCAAGCATTATATTTTCTGAAATGAACAGTTTTTCATCGATATAGTTTTTTGCAGAAGGACCTGTTAAATAATGAGTTGCTCCGTGAGATTTACATATGGATATTAAGCGTTCTAATTTATTTTTAGATTCATCAACAGAATAAGTCTTAGAAATCTTTGTAATTATTCCAAGAATTGCAGATATTGCTTCTATAAAAGCATAATTAACATCACATAAGTAATTAGATTTCATGTTTAAATAAATGCTTTCAAATATTTCAGCATAGTTTTTAAAATACTTTGCTTTTGAGTAGCTTCCCAGAATAGATTTCCAGTGTTTTTTTGCCCAGTATTTGTTTACAATTTTAGTATCCTTGATTTTTTGTGACAGGCTGTTATGAATTACCGGGATTGTTAACCAAGCAGGGCCATCTTTTGTTTTTATTATATTTCTGTTTCTCCAATCATTTTTAGTGAATTGTACATCATCATAAAATATAAATTCATCTACTCCATTAATCAGATCAAAATATCCCTTCCACGGGATGTAGTTAGATTGTAAAATCGCAATTTTTTTCTTCTTTGACATTTAAAGATTGTATGTGTTTTTTATAATTGCATTAGGACGATTTTTCACCTGAACAAATATTTTCCCTATATAAATCCCAACAATTCCAATTGCAGTTATTATTAAACCGCCCACCAACCAGATTGAAACCATTACTGAAGTCCAACCACTTAAAATCTCATTACTAAAGATTTTTCCCATTAAAAGCCACAATATAATCATAAAAGATACCATTGACATTATTAAGCCAAAAACACTTACATAAAATAAAGGTTGATTGCTAAATGAGGTAATCGCATCTGTCGCCAATGATAATTTCCTTATAAAGCTATAAACGGACGAGCCTTTTGAAGTCTTTTTTACAGGGACAGCTAGCTGATTAAATCCATTTAACTGCATCAATCCTAGTATAAATACATTCGATTCATTATATAAAAGTAGATTTTTAACATATGAATTTTTCATCAGTCGTACAACAAGAGTACCTTCATTAATATAAACACCAGACAAAAAATTGTACAGTTTATAAAATAAGCTACCACCTATACTTTCCAGCAAATTACCCTTTCGTTTCTCTAAGACTCCATAAACTACATCAATATTTTTTACATTTTTTTGCATAATTGTAAAAAAGGTCTCAAGCAATTCTGGCGGTTCTTCCAGGTCAGAGTCTATCAAAAATATATAATCACCGCTGGCATATTTCAGCCCTATCATCATTGCAACATGATGTCCAAAATTTCTTGATAATTCAGCCAATTTTACTTTTTTATCACTCAAAGATATTTTTTTTGCTATTTCAGATGATTTATCGGGTGATCCATCATCAATAAAAATAATTTCATAATCATTGGTAATCTTTGCAACAGTATTTGAGACTCGTTTATAGAAATCATCTATGTAATTCTCAGATTTATATAATGTTGTTACTATTGAAATAAAAGCCAATGACATCTCCAGTTATTTTGTTGCTATAAAACCAATATATTTATAAAGGTTCCTGGATAAAGGTAATACTCTTTTTAATAATTCATCAATGATTTCAGCATTTTTAAACCTTTCAGATTTTTCCTTAGCATTATCATTAATAATTGCACCTTGTCCTATATACCAGTAATAAAAGAAATCAACTTGTGAAAAGCCAATATTCTTTAATATCTTCATTAATTCTTCTTCTTTAAAGCCTCCAAGTATATTTTTGCCATATTCTGCATAATCAACGATTTGTTTAGGTAGTCCAAAATTCTTTTTAAAATCTTCATCTTTGAATTTAACCATTTCAATTTCTCTATTTACAATCGGGTCATAACTATCATCTCGTTCTAGCTTATAAATATCCTGCCACAAATAAAAATTTGGTTCTAAATCCACATAAAATTTCCCGCCATGTTTTAATGCTTTAAACGCTGTCTTTAAAGTCGGTACAATATCGTACAAATGATGCAAAAAAGAATAAGCGGTTGCCAGATCATAATTTTCAGGTTCAGCAGTAAAAGCCCCTGTGTCGCACTGAAAGGTTGTTATTTTAGCTGGTCCAGATCTATCAATCTGTTCAAGCATTTTGAGGGTAATATCTACTCCATGAATTTCGCTTACATATTTTTTTGCAATGTCTATTATAAAACCAGTGCCACAACCTAAATCCAACAATTTTTTTGCTTTTGTGTCATTAATAATCTTTAGTAGTTTTTCTTCAACTTTAGAAATATTTTCCGGTCTGAAATGTGGTTCACATGTTCTATATGTTTCAGCTAATGTATTATGAAAATCAATATTAGCCTCCATTACTGCCTGATATGTATTAGAAGAGTTCATAATCATTCAACCTTTTGTTTAAACTTTCTCTTTTCTTCAGGTACATAATATTCATTATAAGAAGCAGGTATTTGAGCAAAAAATCCCAGCTTTTGCAATGCTTGTATAGAATATTCTGATGTATCCATATGTGCCATTGCTCTAGGTATATCAATTCTTTGTTTCATCCAGGGTTTGCACACATTAAATGTAAGAGCATGTCTCCATTTATCGGTATTATTCTTGCCACCCATGTGCCAAATTCTAGCATTAAAAAACCAGCCTGTACCTGCCTTTGCAACAAGTTTTTTAGCATTTTTAAAAAAGTAATCCTCGGAAGGCTCTCCAGTTAATAAATGTGAGCCTGGTAAAAACCACGTAGCACCATTCTCTTCAGTAAAGTCATCAAGTAATATTGTTGCTCCCATATTAGTTACATAACCTGGAATGATTCTTGGACAATCAACATGGAGCCTGCAAGAATAATTTGTGCTATTTGGCGGCATAGATGAAGAAGTATAAGCATAAATAATACAGCCATCTCCCAGTACAGAATTAAACGGTTCCATTACTTTACTGTTATTGAATATTTCTATAAAACTTCCTCCATAAAGAGAACAAAGCATGACCATGCCATAATCTTTATGATTTTTTTCATTGTGGTATTCATTTTCTTTTTCAATAGCAATCTCTAGTTCTTGTTTGATTTTTTTTATACAACCCCTATCTAAGACATTTTCAATTATTGAATATCCCTGGATACCAATATCATTAATAAATTTTTCTTTATTCAAAGTCATGTATGCTCAATAAATATTTATTCTATTGTTTTATTAGTCTTAAAACTTTTTCCTGTTCTACTAAATTCTCACATTTCATTCCAAAATAGTTTTTTACTTCCGTAATTACATACTCTAAATCTTCTAAATTAATATTATTATAAAAAGGTAATCGTACCAACCTGGTGCTAACATCTTCTGTAATGGGTAATTCTCCTTCTTTATAACCCATCTTTAATCCCAGAGGAGATAAATGAAGCGGTACATAATGAAATACACTACTAATACCCTTAATTTTTAGATGCTTAATAAAATCAGCCCTAACATTTTCACGCTCAAGCAACATATAAAACATATGATAATTAGGAGTACAGTAACTAGGTATTTCTGGAAGTTTAACATCTAATATCTTTAAATCATTAAGGTACTTTTCATAAATAGCTCTTCTCAAATTTGTGATCTTATCTATATTTTCAAGCTGACCATAAAGAAATGCAGCCAGAACATCAGATGGTAAATAAGAACTCCCAATATCAATCCAAGTATATTTATCAATTTCACCCCTGAAAAATTTGCTACGATTTGTTCCCTTTTCTCTTATTATTTCAGCTCGCTCAATAAATTTTTCATCATTAATAATCAGTGCACCACCTTCTCCACAAATTACATTCTTAGTCTCATGAAAACTGTAACATCCAAAAGTACCTATTGTGCCAAGATATTTGTTTTTATATTTTGCATTTACTCCTTGAGCAGCATCTTCCACAACATAGAGATTATGCCGCCTTGCTATATCCATAATTTTATCCATTTCACAGGCAACACCTGCATAATGCACAACAAAAATAGCTTTTGTATTTTTTGTAATTTTATCTTCTATTAAATTTTCATTTATATTTTTTGTGTCGAATCTTATATCAACAAATACCGGTCTTGCACCTCTCAGCATAAAAGCATTAACAGTAGAAACAAATGTAAAAGAAGGAACTATTACTTCATTTCCTTCTTTTAAGTCAAGAAGCAATGCTGCAAGTTCAAGCGCATGTGTACAAGAAGTAGTCAATAGTACTTTTTTTGCATTAAATTTTTCTTCGAGAAACTTATGACATTTATAGGTATATTTACCATCACCTGAAATTTTTTCATTTAATACCGCATCACTGATATATTCAAGCTCTTTGCCCATAAAAGATGGTTTATTAAATGGGACCATTTCTTTCATTTAAAATTTTTTCTCCCTATTAACATGAGTGAACTACCTAGTGGAAATTTTACACTATACTCAATAAGTATTCTCTCAAAATCAAGTATTTTTTCCAAAATTGCATTGGTAAATCTGTTAATTTTATATTGAGACATAATATCCCTCTTAATGTCATCTCCCTTGAAATTTTTACGAAAAGTTAATAACAACGGCAAGAGCAATGTCATAAATGAGGTTGTTGTTATGATATTGAATCCTACTAACTTAACCTTATTTATTAATTCTTTTGCAGAATAACGCCTTCTGTGATGAGCATATTCATCATGCTTACTCCAAAGAGCTTTATGCTGTGGCACTGTTAAAATAATTCCACCTCCAGGTTTAACTGCTTCATACATAGCCCGAATAGCAGTCTCATCCTGCTCTACATGCTCAATTACATCAAAAGCACCAATAATATCAAATTCGTTTTTAAACGGTAATTGCAAAGCATTTGCTTGAAACAATTTAGCTCTCTTAAGCCTACTTTGTGCAAAATCTAATGCATCACTAAAATATTCAGTGCCATATAAATTAATATCCGGAAATTTATTTTCAATTGCTGACAACACAAAACCAGTACCACAGCCTACTTCCAAAAAACTTTTAGCATAGGGGAAATATTTACCTAAAGCCCACAGAATTAATTTGTTTCTTGAACAAAACCAAAAACTCCCAGATTCAACCTGAAATAATTCTTTAAAATATTCATTATCAAAGCTAATTTCTCTTTGCAAAGGTTTTTGAGATAAAAATATTTCCCCATTCTGAATGAAAGTCTTATAATTACAGGCTGGGCAAAGCCATTCTTCATTATTGAATTCATTTTTACAATTAAGGCATAATTTCATGTTTATAATTATCTGATTTTGCAACCCCTAAGCTTATTTATCTGGATTTCAAGTTCGTTCATAAACATCATATATTGTGTTTCCTTTTTCACTTATGTCATTAAAATTTAGGTTAAATTTGAATTTATAATTTTGACTTACATAATTGTTTAACCAATTTAAGAATTCCGGAAGGTATTCTGTCTGCCAAGAATCTAAATAATAAATATGAGGCAAAATAAGAATTTTAGGAGGTTTTCCTACCAAATCTTTCCTAAGGATTCTTAGTCTTTGAGATAAATAATTTTTATAATAAAAATAATCTGAAACAGCAGTACTCGCACATAGTCTTTTCATATAAATATAAACAGTAACAGGAAAGTATTGATTTTTATTTTTGCTTTTAATACCTAACACATAAACAGTATCATTTTTATTGGGAAGCAAATTGTTAATTAGATCAGCAGTTTTAAGAACTGCCGATCTTTTCTTTGAGTAGTTGTTTTTACGAATTAAAACAGGATCTTCAAAGGATTCAGGTTGAGAAAAAAGACTAATTTGCAAGCTATTGTTTGCTAAAAGGAAATATGCCGGATACAGTAAAATCAATCTACATAAAAAGAAAATCACGATCAAAAATATGATTAATAATTTCCCTTTAAACTTCAGGCAATAAAAGATATCTCTTAATCCAAAAACTAAAAATATTCCTGCAAAAGGCCAAATTAAAATATAATAATAAGCTCCATAACCACCTGGAGCAATTACTGTACAAATATTACCAATAGTTATAATCACCAATAAAGGTAATAAAGCCCTATAATACTGGTTTTCATATTTTAAAAAATTAATCCTTATCAGGCTCCAACCTATACTTATGACAGTTAAAAAGAAAACAGTAAAATTACTAATCGAATTAGTATACCTAGTCATGAAATTCCATATACTAAGAAAAATCGATGATTCAGTTTTAGTGAAGTCAGTAGAATAACTCCCTACAAACAAATAATATTTCCAGTATGGCAACAAATCAATTTTAAAAATAAAATATAAAATTAGATTCATCAAAAAAGCACTCAGAACAATTCCAAAAAACAAAAATATCATTTTTATTTTCAACTCATTAAATAATTGTCTATCAAAGAAAAAAATAAAAATTAACCAGCAGATATAAGCTATACACAAAACAGCACCACTTGGTTTAAACATAAAAGCAACAAAAGCAAAAAAACCTGAGGCAAGAAAAAAAACATTTGATTTGGTTTTTATTCCAAATATTAACGTGTAGATTGAACATAAATAAAAGAACAGTACAAAATATTCTGCCTCCAGTGCAAATGCAGATTCAAGTTCCATCTTGTTTCCCCATTGTCCTATTGGGGTAATCTGAAGCAAAATTCCAAAAAGAACTGCCAGTGACGAATAAACACTGCTTTCAAGAATTCTTTTTAAAAAGCCGTAAATTAAAATACAAATCAATATAAACACAAATGTCTGAATAAAATGAATTGCAATTATTGAGTATGTGTTAAAACCGAATATTTTTAATACCAACGAATAAAACAAAACATATAAATTTAAGTAAGGTCTTCCCAATAAACTAAAATCTGTACCATTTAAAAAATGTTGTCCAAAGACAAAATAAAATCCTTCATTGGTATTACTGCATAATACAGACAAGTTAAATGGCAATTTTATTAAAAAATAAAAGATCAAAGATCCTATGAAAATTAATTGGCCTATTCTCTCAGATTTATTTAATTTTTTATCTTTAAGTTCCATAAGTTATCTATAGATATATAATATGTTTTAATTGCCTTTAAACATTTATGAATACTTGATTTTAAGGTATAATCAGTTACTTAATGAAAAAAGAAAAACTTAATGTTTTAATGGTTAATTACGAGTTTCCTCCCATAGGTGGTGGAGGCGGTGAGCAAGTAAAAGTTCTTTGTACTTAATGTAACTGTAATGGCATCCAGTAGCACTATGTGCTATTATAGCGACATATGGTTAAAAGGAATTTTTGGATCAAGCAAATAAATAACTTGTGGAAAGAAAGATCTTTGATTTGGTTAACTGGTGTTAGAAGGGCAGGAAAAACATATCTTTGTCAATCTTTAGAACAAGTAGAATACTTTGACTGTGAGCTACCTAGAACAAGAAAATTAATGAGTGATCCAGAAGCATTCTTGGAAAAATTAAAAAATAAAAGGATCATTTTAGATGAAGTTCATAGACTGGATAATCCGTCAGAACTTTTAAAAATTGCAACTGATCATTTTAAAAGTATAAAAATAATTGCAACTGGATCGTCCACAATTACAGCTTCAAAAAAATTTAAAGATACTTTAACAGGTAGAAAAATACAATTGTGGTTAACACCAATGATCGCTAACGACTTGCTGGATTTTAAGAATAAAGATTTAGAACATCGCCTTTTTATGGGTGGCTTGCCTCCATTTTTTATGTCGGAGAAAATTCCTGAAAGATACTTCCAGGAATGGATGGATGATTATTGGGCTAAAGATATTCAAGAACTGTTTAAGTTAGAAAGAAAGGATTCATTTCAAAAGTTTTTTGATCTAGCTCTTAATCAAAGCGGTGGAATATTTGAAGCTTCTAAATTTGCAAAACCTTGTGAGGTTAGCAGACAAACAATAAATAACTATTTAAGAATCCTGGAATCAACTTTTGTGTTCCATATAATTAAACCATTTAGCACATACAAGCCAAGTGAAATAGTTTCTGCACCCAAAGTATATGCTTTTGATACTGGGTTTGTATCTTATCACAAGGGATGGGAAAAACTTCGCAATGAGGATTTAGGTTATCTCTGGGAGCATTTTGTCCTAAATGAAATCCAGGCAAATTTACAAACAAGACAAATAAATTATTGGAGAGATAAGAGAGGTCATGAAGTGGATTTTGTGTTAAAGAAAAGAGGAAAAGAACCAATTGCTATTGAATGCAAATGGAAAAGTGATAACTTTAGTTCTTTAGGGTTAGAGGCTTTTAGAAGACAGTATCCAAATGGAGATAATTACTTGGTAGCAAGTGATATTGATATGAATTTATTTAGAAAATTTGGAGATATAAAGATAGAATTTATTAACCTTCAATCTTTAATTAAAAAATTGAGTTGACATTAATTGCCTTTAAACATTTATGAATACTTGATTTTAAGGTATAATCAGTTACTTAATGAAAAAAGAAAAACTTAATGTTTTAATGGTTAATTACGAATTTCCTCCCATAGGTGGTGGAGGCGGTACAACCACAAGGTTTTTAGCCAAGTACATGGTAAAGCTTGGGGTTGACGTAAATATTTTAACTGCTAAACCAACTCCACAGGATACCTATGATCATCCTGACGGTTTTAAACTCTTATATGTGGGTCCTGTAAAAAAGAAACAAACGACTACACATATACCAGAATTAGCAAAGTTCATGCTTACTGTGATGTATTATGCTAAATCTGTTATTAAAACAACCACACCTGATCTTATTCACTGTTTTTTTGCTATACCTTCAGGATGTTTTGGGCTATATTGCAAAAAGAAATTTAATATTCCATACATCACTTCAGCATTAGGAGCAGATGTACCAGGGTTTAATATTGGAGATAAAAGACTAAATCTATACCATGGAGTTACAAAAAGCCTCTCCAAAGCTGTCTGGAATAACTCTGATTACGTTGTAGCAAACAGTCCTGCCCTACAGACAATTTGCAAACAATTTTCCCCTCGCCAAGATATTAAAGTAATAACCAATGGAGTAGATTCCGAAGTATTTTACCCAAAAAGTAATTATCAAACAAATCAAAATGAAGTTCAACTACTTTATGTAAGCAGACTGACCCTTCAAAAAGGAATCTGGACTCTTATCAAAGCCTGTGGAATCCTTTCTCAGAAAGGCATTGTGAACTTTAAATTAACTATCGTAGGTGAAGGACACTTAAAAGATGAAATGTTTTCCCTGATAGATAAATATAAAATTAGAGATAAGATAAATTTTCTTGGCTGGAAAAAACTTGAAGAACTTCCAGATATTTATAGAAGTGCTGATATTTTTATACTACCTTCAGTAATGGAGGGCATGGCTAGTGTTACACTACAGGCTATAGCAAGTGGTCTACCCATAATTGTTTCAAGAGTTGAAGGAAATGAAGATGTACTGGAAGAAGGTTATAACGGCTTAAGTGCTGAGTACAATAATCCTACTGATTTTGCAGATGCCATTGAAAAATTAATTAAACAACCTGAATTAAGAAAAAAAATGTCAAAAAACAGTATAGAAAAATCAAAACAATTTACATGGGAATCTATTGCAAAAAAATATTTGGAGTTGTATGAAAAGTCTATACATGGAGACTCGACAAATCGCGTCTGCACAACATCTATTTCTTCTTAAGAGTCAGAACTATTGGCGTATACATTTCAAATGCATTTAAAACATTGGCAACAAGATTTGCAAGTTTTGTTTTTTGAATAAACTCTACCAGTGGTCTAATAGTTCTAAGCGATGCCCAGTCTGAATAATTCCCTGTAGAAAGCCTTCTTTTAAAGATATCCTTTCCCCAGCCAATAATTTCAATATTATCAATATTTAATTTTTGGATTATTTGCTTTAAATAAATCGGACTAATTAATTGCAGTGTATCTATGTAGGATGGATTTTGATTAATAAGTTTTGCATAGATTTTTGCAAGGGGTTTATTGGTCAAACAGGGCCAAAACACGCCATAATGTCCTTCCCAAAAAGAAAAATAATTAGGGATTACAAACTGCAAATATCCATCTTTTTTTAATACCCGTAAAGATTCTGACAAAACTTTCATAGGATCCTGGACATGCTCCAGAACATTTGTAGAGTAAACAAGATCAAAGCTTTCATTTTCAAATGGCAAATCTTCTGCCATGCCACAGACTACAATATCCTTTGGTAAATTATATTCTTCTAACAATGCTCTTGATATCTGATTAAATGGAGAAAACTCATCCTTAGATGGTTCTACACCATATGCGTCTATTCCATATTTTGTTCTTGCAGTAATTAAAAATGTGCCTACACCAGCACCTATTTCCAGTAGTTTCTTATTCTTGAAATCATATTTATTTACTTTATTAACCTCTGAAACAAATAACTCTACTTGTTCAATGGCTCTTTCTACAGTTAAAAATTCTGCAGCAATATCTCTTGTATCACGCTTCAAAAGGTCTTTTGTAGACTCATTCAGAGCATTTGCTAACTTTGATACTAAATCCGGGTTTTGTGAGATTAACTGAACCATTGCCTTATAACCTTCTTGCTAATTGTACAATATATATGATTATTAATTTATTATGAAAGAAAGAATAATACAATATCTTGCCTGCGTAGATTGCAATTCTGACTTAGAGCTAATCAGCCATAGTCAACCTGATCCAAGTGGTCATATACTAGATGGCAACCTGGTCTGCAGAGAATGCAATAACAGCTTCCCAATAGTTAATGGGATACCTTTTTTTAAGAAAGATCTTATTGATGCTGAGGTAGACAAAAACAGAAATAATTTTGCAGATGAGTGGAATTATTTTACCTCCAGCATGGATAAGAAAAACGAGCTTCTTGCAAAAGATGAATTAGACAGTTATTTTAATCCTTTTGTAAAATATGAAGATTTAGAAAACAAAATAGTTCTGGATGGAGGCTGTGGTGGAGGAAGATTTATTTATGTCATATCCAAATACTCACATGCAAAAGAAATATTCGGAATTGATTTATCACATGCAGTTTTTACAGCATTTAAACATACAAAAGATAAAGACAATGTGACAATAATTCAGGCAGACATAACAAGACTCCCTTTTAAGAAAAAAACTTTTGATTTTATTTACTCAGTAGGAGTTTTACACCATTTGCCTATTCCAATAAAAGGTTTTTCTTCACTTGTTAAACACTTGAAAGACGACGGGAAAATACTTACATGGGTTTATGGAAAAGAGGGTAATTTCCTTTATATAAAATTTGCTGACCCTATTAGACAATTTATTACTTCAAGGCTGCCATTTAAGGTTAATTTAGCACTTTCCTGGCTTATATCACTAATTGTCTGGTTAATAATCTGGGCACTATATTTACCTCTAAATTTTGTTTTAAAAGAAAAAATAGCAAATAAGATTCTTCCATTTAATGAATATTTCATGTTCTTTAGAAAAAGAGGTTTTCAGGATTTTTGGAGAACAGTTTTTGATAAAATGGTGCCCACTATTTCTTATTACATACAAGAAGAAGAATTTAAACAATGGTTTAGCTCTAATAATTTAAGCCATGAAATATTATTTAGAAATGGGCATAGCTGGCTTGGAATAGGAAAGAGACTGGAGAGACGCCCCAATGGGACGTCTGTACTTGATAAAAACGATCTTGCATTTAAAACAGTGTATAAATAAATGGCGCTAATGCTGAACCCTCAGTAAGAACAATTAATGCACCAAGTAAAACAAGAAAAAGCACTATAGGTGCAAGCCACCATTTTTTTCTTGTTTTTAAAAAATCCCAAAATTCAGAAACGATTAATAGCTTGTTCATGTAGATTACTTTACTATATTTTTCTCTAAAAGAAAATCATGTATCTTTTTTGCAAGTACTTCTGAAAATTCTGCACTGTAATGATCTATATCTACATAAAGTGGCTTTGTGGCATCCTTCTGAATATCCGCAAGCCATAAAAAATTATTTTCTGATTTTTTACTTTTAACTATTTCAGCCATTTTTTGATATCCATATTTTGAATATGTAAATCCGCCAAAACCACCACTTGCAAAATCATGATACTTTAAATCATATTCATAGGTAGGCACAGGCTGCCAAACAAAAACACTTTTTACACTATATGCATCTGCAACTGCTTCAATTATTTTTTTATTTTTAAAATAGCGGTTAATTACACTTTCAATGACTTCTGGGTTTTTATATTCTTCCTCTGGCTTTTGTAATCTACTGATTAAAGATTTGTTTTTATTGGTTTTTATCTCTTTAATTGCTCTAATGATAGGTATATTAGTTAAAACACTGCCTCCATTTTCAAGAATATCTCTTAATCTGTCAGTAAATAATGGTTCGCCATCTATATAGAAAAAGTCATTTAACCCATCAAGGAATACAGCTGCATCAGGAACAAAGCCTGCTACAAGAAGCTTTTCAAACAGTATTCTCTCTTGTGATGAAAAATAATACCCTCTGCCAAAATTATAAATGTATACTTTTTTTGAACCTGACTTATCTTTGAAAAAATATTTCTGAAGGAAAAATGCAATCGTATAATTATCAGGCACTCCATAATTAAAAACTGTAGAGCCTCCAAAAAGAAAAATATTAAAATTCTTAGGATTAGGAGGCCATGGACCATAATCTTCATGAACTCTAAAACCATTCTCACTGACATTTACAAATGTACCTTTATAAGGTCTTTCCTTAAATTGAGTGTAAGGCTCATAAATACAGGGTCTTGACCATGTTTCACGAAGTAGTTGATTAATCTCTTGCTTTTGTAAGTATGGATAAAGTTTATCAGGCGATATTCCATATTTTAAAAAGATCTGATTCTTGTATAAGAAAACATCTTTAACAATAAAATAGCTAAAAATTAAAAAGTTTACAAAAATAAAAAGTAAAAAAGTGTTAAAAATTACAATTGCCGATGTTTTATAAAATTTAAAGAAAGATTTTATTGAATCTTTATTTATTACTGTTAACAATAAGACAATACCAGCAGAAATTAAACAAACTTCAAGAAGCCACATAGGAAATCGCTTATTGAACTCCATTACTGCATAAATTGAAGCAAATTTTTCAAATATCCATTCATTACAAACCAGTCCTAGAATAATAAGCAATATTCCTAGTAAGTTTTTAATTTTTATAAGTACATTAAAATTGCTTTTCATAATTAACCTTATTATACTTTTCTTTTTTACGTGGTATCCAGTAAGTACTTGCTTTTCTGTTAAATTTTAATGATAGTTGATCTCTGCCTGATAATTTTCCCAGGAAGCTTATCGGTGTAATCACAAAATAAAACAACACACATAAAATTATCCTTGTCATTACAAAACCTATTACTACTGCAATAGCCATCCATACTTTCTGAACAGGCTTTAAGACTAGTGGTGCTATTAAGCCTAAAATTAAAAGCATAAAAGACACAATTACAAAATAAAAGTAATGCTCTTTGCCTCTCCAGTAAAATAGACCTCCAATTAAAGCAAAAACAATTCCTACAGTTAAGCCAAATTCTCTTAACTCTTTTTTCGTACTTTTTATATTTTTAATTTCTTCTATTAGCATTAATCGAGTTCAAACTCCTTTAACCAGTCACTATCATTTTCCAGTGGTTTTTGATCTTCTTTTTTCATAAGAAAATTTTCAATTATCAGATAGTCCATATCTGTACGCATAAAACACAAATAAGCCTGCTCAGGCGTGCAAACAATTGGTTCACCTCTTACATTAAAAGAAGTATTTATTATTACTCCACAGCCATATTTTTCATTAAATTTGGAAATCATCTTATGATAAACAGGATTTGTTTCTTTTTCTACAGTCTGAACTCTTGCAGAGTAATCCACATGGGTTATTGCAGGAATTGTTGATCTGACTACATTTAACTTACTTATACCGAACAGTTTTTCTTCTTCCTCTGTCATTTGTTTTCTTATATCTTTCTTGACAGGTGCAACAAGCAGCATATACGGGCTGTCACAATTTAATTCAAAATAGTCTGAAACTTTTTCCCTGATTACTGAAGGGGCAAATGGTCTGAAACTTTCTCTAAATTTGATTTTCAGATTCATTTGCTCCTGCATTTTAGGAGATCTTGCATCCCCAATAATAGATCTTGCCCCAAGCGCTCGTGGACCAAATTCCATTCTTCCCTGAAACCAGCCAATAATTTTTTCATTTCCAATTAAATCTGCAATTTTTTCAGGTATTTCGTCATATTTTAATTCGGTAAAAACAACGTCTCTTGATTTTAAAAAATCATAAACATCATTTCTGTTAAATTTAGGACCTAGATAAGAACCTTTCTGTAAGTCTTTTTCACCATTAACCTCTCTTTTATTCTCCAGGTGCCGATACCACACAAATAGAGCAGCACCTAAAGCACTTCCAGCATCTCCACTGGCTGGCTGCACCCAGATATTTTCAAATGGTCCTTCACGCAATATTTTTCCATTTCCTACACAGTTTAAGGCTACACCACCTGATAAACACAGATTTTTAAAACCTATAACCTTATGAGCATGCTTTGCCATTCTAAGCATTATCTCTTCAGTAACTTCCTGCACAGAACAAGCTAAGTTCATTTCCCTCTGTGTAAGTTTTGATTCAGGTTTTCGCGGCTTACCACCAAAAAGTTTTTCAAAATTACGATTTGTCATTGTAAGTCCAGTACAATAATCAAAATATTTCATGTTTAACTTAAAAGAACCATCTTCTTTTAAATCAATCAACTCAGACAAAATCAACTCTTTGTATTTCGGTTCTCCATATGGAGCAAGACCCATTACCTTATACTCTCCTGAATTAACCTTAAATCCAGTGTAATAGGTAAACGCTGAATATAGTAATCCTAATGAATGTGGAAATTTAATTTCAGAAAGAATATCAATTTTATTTCCTTTTCCTACTGCAAGGCTAGAGGTCGTCCACTCACCAACACCATCCATTGTAAGTATTGCAGCTTCTTCATATGGCGAAGGGAAAAAAGCACTAGCGACATGAGACTCATGATGTTCAGGGAAAATAATCTTCCCTTTAAAATCCAACTTCTCTCTGATTAAATTCTTCATCCAGAGTTTTTGTTTTATCCATAAAGGAATAGCTTTTATAAACGACCTTATTCCAAATGGAGCAAAGGCAAGATAAGTTTCCATAATTCTTTCAAATTTAATAAAGGGCTTTTCATAAAAAGCTACATAATCAAGATCTTTACTTGTAATTTTTGCTTCCTGTAAACAATAATTTATTGCATTAATGGGAAAAGAAGAATCATGTTTTTTTCTGGTAAACCGTTCTTCCTGAGCAGCAGCAACAATGTTTCCATCCTGCACAAGACATGCAGCACTATCATGATAAAAAGCTGATATACCAAGAATATTCATAAAACTACATTTTACTGGCTAATCTATAGACAACAACTTGAGAGTCTTTATCGAAACCATACAGCTTATACTGTCCATCCAGAATTGGTAAGCCTTTCATTATTAATTCTTGATTATTTTTAAATAACCAGTCTGGAGATCTTAAAAAGATGTATTCTACCGGACTTGGAAGAATTTTATTTATTTCTAAGAACTGCTCATTTGTTGCATCTTTAAATATTTGTTTTACTGGATAATCAACAAATGTCGTATGAGTACCTGCATTAAAATAAACAAAATCCGGATGTGTATCTTTTATAACGTATCTTACAAGCTCTGCATTTTTTTTTGCCGTAGTGTGATACCAATCTTCAAGATGTACATAATGGACAATCGTAGTTAAAAATAGAGGGAAGTATCCAAAAAGCATTAGTAAAGAAAATAGAGCCTTGCTAATTCTAGGATGGTCAGAAATAAAAGGTTTGAAGTATACAAAACATGATTTTAAAGTAATTCCAAGAGCACATATAAAAATCGGGAGGTAGTAAAAATTATATCTCCAGATATTACTGTGGAAACTCATAAGCAAAAAATTGAATATTACATTAAAACTTAAAATGCTAATTAAACTAAAACCCAAAAAAATCCTTGCAATAGGAGATAATTTTTCCCAATTTGCAACTGTGAGTAATAGCATTATTAATAGTAAAAAAATAAAAATCCCCAATGATACAAAAAGACTAGGAGTACTTAATATTTCACCTGTATATTGTAAAAAACTTGCAGGATAAACAAAATATGGCGCAACGATCATAGTAAAGAAATAGTGTAAATTTCTTAAAAGGTTTTCAGGAAAGTTATTAAAATATCCACCCATAAAGTCTGCATATATTTGGTTAAATTCTTGATATGGTGAAAAAGTCATCATTGGAGCAAGTGGTAAAAAAATAAACTTTTTTACTATAAAAAACAAAACCACAAAAAGCCCATAGGATAAAAGGACAAAAAGAGGCAGCGGAAGATTAGTCTTTATTTTTTTACCAGACAATTTTTCACTGTAAGCAAGGCAGATAAAAACAAAGGTACCTAAGAATATACCTATAAAAAGAGTTTTGTATAACCAGAGAATAAGAAAAAATATTGAGATTTTTACTGCGGTAAGATAGTTAAATACTCCCTTAAAGTAATCTTTAAAAATAAAATAAGTGGAAAAAATAATCAGAAAACATCCTGCCTGTTCCATCATTGCTGAATCACAATTTTTAATTACACCAGGGAAAATTAAATAAAATATCGAGGCAATAAATGCACCCTTATAATCCTTTTCCGATAGCAATAAGTAAGTAAAGTAAATAAATAAACATACACCTAAAGCCGCTACCCAACTTGCAAAATAAGCAGCTTTAAGATTAATTCCAAATAACTTAAAAAACAAAGCTAGATAAAAAGAAAATATTGGGTAATTTATTAAGTGAGTTGGATAGCCATGTCTTAATAATCCCATTATCGTATATGCTCTTGCACTATAATCCCCATCAGTAGTAATCCCTCTGGCAACTGACATATAAGCTACTTCATCCCAGCCAAGTTTCTGAACAAAAACAATTTGGCTAACAATGTATGCAACTAACCAAATAAAAAAGACGAGTCCAATATAAACAAAATTTGTTTTATCCTGTGCTTTAAACTTTGTACTAATCATTTCCCTTTGCTCCAATGCTTGGATTCAGTTTATAAACAACTATTTTATTTACCGGATCAACACCAAGAAAAGTATACCAATTGTCAACTATAGGCTGACCTTTCATAATTAAGTCCTGATTTTCTTTAAACAAAGTATTTGAAGGCTGTAAGAACAAGTATTCAATTGGTTTTGGAAGCCTTGTGTTTATTTCTCTAAGCTGCGCTGTTCTCATCTCCATTAATACAACTCTTGTAGGATATAAGTCCCAGTTAGTATGCTGACCTGCATGAAAGTAAATAGACATTGGTCTATTCTCACCTATAAATCTTCGAATAATCTCCATATTGTTATGAGCAATATTATGGTAAAGATCCTTATTCCAAGATGACACAACAAGTGAAGCATAGGAATACGGAAAATAAACAAGGGAAATAAAAATCAGTGAGATTATAATACTTCCTTTTTTATGTTCATTTAAAAATGGCAGGAAATAATTTCTATTTACCCAGATTATAGTTGCTGCTGAAACCAGAAGTAGCGGAACATATAAAAGATTATATCTGCACCTGACACCTAAAACACTTGTAGCAATCAAATTGAATATTAGATTTAGTGCAAAAATAGAAATTATCGTATAGAAAATATAAGCCCTGTGTACAGGTAGAAATTTCTTCCATGAAATAAATAAAAAAACTATTACATAAATTAAAATCAAATTAAAAAGTCCAAACTCACACCAGCTGGGTGAAGAGCTAAATAAACCTTCATAGTTTGGAATAAGCGCTACGGGAAAATATGGGAGATAATGCCTGATTACATTGTCAAATGAACCAGATAAATTTCTAATTGCATTATTAATGGGATCATAAAAAAATCCGGCAAGAAAATCAGCATAAATTTCAAGGTCTTCTGTCCTTCTGTCAAAGTTCATCATAGGAGCAAGTGGTAAAAAAACAAACTTTGTAAAAACAAAATAAAGAGAAGTAACTAGGACTGAAAAGGTCATTATATTTACCCAGAAGGGGATTTTCATATCTAGTTTTACACCTAAAGATTTAATGTTATAGATAATTACAATTAATAAGAACAAACCAATAAGTGCACCTATAAATAAACTCTTATAAAAAAATAGCCCTAGTCCGGCAACTGCACATAAAATAGGATTTATCTTTCCTCTTGCAAGATCCTTAAAAATAAAATAAGTAAAGATTGAAATTAAAGCACAGCCTGGTATTTCCATCATTGCTGAATCACAGTAATCTAAAATTCGTGGTAAGAACAAAAAGGTTATCCCTGTAGCAAATGAAAAAAATCTATTGCCACTAGTCATAACAAGCATTGTCAGATAAATAAACATGCAAGCTGCAAGTGCAGCTAACCATGTTGAAAAATAAGCAACATTAATTGAAATGCCAAAAAGCTTAAAAAATAAGGCAACATATGCTGAGTATAGTGGGTAATGATGGGTGTGCTGTGGAAATGAATATTTTAATAATCCAAGAACTGTGGTAGTTCTACTGCTAAAGTCAAAATCCAGAGCTATTCCTTTTGCACATGTTAAATAACTGTTTTCATCCCATCCTATTTTCTGTTCCCAAAAAACTGTACAAAGAATATATGTAATTAACCAGATTAAAAAAATAAGCCCGGGATATAAAAACTTTGTTTTATCCTGACTTCCTGTTAATGATATTTCCTGCGATTTATTGTTTACTTCACTTACCATTTAATTAAATAACCTTATTTACTTTGATTTATTGTTGTTAAAAATACTTTTCTTTAAAAGAAATGCGATTAGACCAAGAGAAAATGTATAAAGTGCAATACCCTGTAAAATCAAAAACCCCATAATTCCAAATGCTCTGTTTAAGTTTTCCAGAATTATTGAAAGAAAAAGTATTATAAAGCCTAAAAAGCTTATCAAAGCTGAAATTAGCATAAAGATTTTAACTGGATTATACAAAGTAATGGTTTCAATTAAAATCTGCGCCGAGCGTAAAATATCCCTTAAATACCTTACTTTAGAAGCACCAATCCTTGGCTTATAGTCAATCGGGTAATAAAATACTGACAAACCCTCAAGTATAAAAATCAGAGTCGTAGACAATGAAAAAGAAAAGCCTGATGAAGTATTAATAAGATATTTTGCAATTACATCTCTTCTGAAAACTCTAAGACCAGAATTAACATCAAGAATTTTTTCACCTGCTACAAACTCTGCAAGCTTTTTAAAGAAAAACCGTGAAAGCTTTTTTAAAAAAGGATCAAAACTCTGCAAATTATCCCTTTTCCCAATAATCAGATCATAGCCTTCTTCTAATTTTTTTAGCATTACAAGAATAGCTTCAATAGGATAGGTACCATCAGCATCCGTTATTGCAATAATTTCACCGGAAGCCGCAAGAATACCTTTTTTCAAAGAATAGCCATATCCTTTATTATATGGATTTCTTACGAGCTTAATATCTTTTCTTTTCTGTAGTATTTCATAGGTCCCATCATAAGAACCATCATCTACAACTACAATTTCCTGTACAACTTTTCCAAGCAAAAAATTAATATCTTCTATTGTTTTCTCAATAGCATTTTTTTCATTAAAACAAGGAATTACAAGGGAAATTTTTTCTTGCATAATACTCTTTTTGATTATAAACGGAAATACGTGTTAAAAGCCGGTGGTCATCTAAAAACTATCAGGATTTATGATGATAGACATAAATTCTTAGCAGATAACAGCTTTTCCATTTCACAAGAAAATTCACTTAAATCTTTTATTGTTTCAATAGATCGCCAGTATTCAGTAGATTTATAACAATACAATAATTTGTTCTCTAATAAAACCGGGAAAACAGTAACTTCATGGTCTCCCTTAAAAGGAAAATATTTTTTCAAGTTATATTCAAAAATATAAATCCCGCCATTAATCCAATATGGTAATGTAGGTTTTTCATTAAATCTTTCAACCTGATTATTATCATTAAAGCTTACTATTCCATAAGAGCTTTTATAAGGAAAAAGACATATGGTAGCTTTACTTCCGCTCTGGTTTTTATGGAAATTAATTGCTTTTTGCAAATTCATTTCCGTATAAATATCACCATTAGTAACTATAAACATTTTATTTAGATCAAGCATTTCCCATGCTTTTCTTATGGCACCACCACGTCCAAGTTGTTCATCTTCAATTGAATAATTAATCTCAAGTGAAAATTGCTTACCATCTCCAAAATGATTTATAATTTCTTTATTTAAATACCCGCATGCAAAAATTATTTTTTTTACACCATAGTTTTTCAGCCACTCTAGCTGATATTCAAGCAATGGTTTTCCGTTTATCCTAATCATTCCTTTTGGACAAACACTTGTTAAAGGATCTAACCTTTCACCTTTTCCACCTGAAAGTATAATTACCTGCATGTTGTTTATATAGCTCCAGACAAGCTGGAGCTTCTATTGATCAATTCCTTTCGTCTGATCGGATTTGCCAGATAAACTGGACAAATCCTTTCTTTGTGAATTCGTTATTGCTTGCATGTTATTGTATGGTTTCAGACAAGCTGAGATTTTCCTGTGTCAATTCCTTAAATCCCTGTCAATGCTCTGAACGCTTTTGCATACTTTACTATATCTTTTAAGCGAGTAATCTTTTTAAAATTTCTATAAATGACCTTTGGTTGTCTGTAATATTCATTAAATGCTCTAGCTAAAAGCTCTTGCATTTTTTCTTTTCCAATTTTTGGATTTACATAAACAGGATTTGAATAATCAACCGCACTATAATCCTTCCAGCTCATATTTTCTTTCAGTCCGCCATCTTCTTTTGCCTGGGTTAAAAGATAAGAGCCAGGATAAGGAACAGGCAAAAAGAAAAGTGCTGTTTCTGTAGCCAGTTTTTTTGCAAAGTTAATTGTATTTTCTACATCTTCTGGTGTTTCACCAGGTAAACCTAAAATATAGCTTGCCATTACCTGAATTCCAAGTTTTTGACAGTTTCTAATTTCCTGTTCATATTTATTTAAGAGATATGGTCTGCCTTGTGGATCGTTTGGATCTGGTTTAAATGCACTTGAATATGAGGCTTTCTTAATTAACTCAAGCGATTTAATATTTCCTGATTCAATTCCTATCTGAATCATCCAGCAACCTGCTTTTTTCATTGCTTTTAAAAGCTCTAGGTCAAGTTGATCAGCTCTGGCATTACAAGCAAATGAGATTTTTAATTTTTCAATTTCTGGCAAAAGCTTCATTACAAAATCTCTTCTTACAGTAAAAACACTGTCCAGAAAATAAACGCCTTTTGTACCATAATTATCAATAAGAAACTTAATGTTTTCTATAGCTCTTTCAACACTTAAAGATCTTATTTTTCTGCCAAGTACTGCACCATGATCACAGTAAGTGCATTGATAAGGACAACCTCTCTGCAAGAGAATGGGATAGTTAGGAAGATCTACATACTGCGTAACGTGTGGAATATACTTATCCATTGGAACCTTATCATAAGCCGGCAATGGCAGTGCATCGAGGTCAGCAATTGGTGTTCGTGGGGTTGTATATTTAACTTTATTTTCTTCTTTGCCCCAGTAGGCTAATCCATCTACTGTATGATAATCTTTCCCATCTTTTAAAGATGTAACTATATCTACAAAAGTTTGCTCTCCCTCACCGATAATAATTACATTAGACTCTAGTGTTTCTTTCACAGTTTGCTCAGGAAGTGCAGTGGGGTGAACACCACCCATTACAATAACTGCATCAGGATAAACTTCTCTAACCACCTTTGCTGCAAAAAAAGCATCATCTGCAGAGTTTGTCATGCAGGTAATCCCAACTAAGTCATATTTGGTTTTTAATAAATAGTCTTTTAAATCTGTAAGTTTATAGCGTTCTACAAGACAGTCTAAAACATCACATGAAAAACCTTGTGATTCCATATAGCTGGCTATGTACATAATTCCTAAAGGCGGAACGTAGCCACTACCTTTCTTAAATCTTCCCCACAAATTCTCATCAGAAATTGGTGGCTGTAAAACTAATGTTTTAATTTCTCGTGACATTTTTAACTAAGTTTATCAATCCTTATATTTTAACCGGTAATAACTACTAAATATACACTTAAACTTATTAGATTTTACCTCTTTTTGTCGTAAGATAATATAGTGTTTTTCTAAAGAATAAATAATAAAGACTTTGTTATCATTTAATATGTTCTTTAGGACATACAGGATGCTAAGAAAGTTTCAGCTTGTCTGAAATTACATAGCTATGAAAAAAACAACTGATTCACACTATCTAAAAGGATTAGCACAGGAAAGTTTCAGCTTGTCTAAAACTATAAAAGTACTACTTCTTAACCCTCCGGGTGAAAAACCTTATTTAAGGGACTATTACTGTAATAATATTTCAAAAAGTCGTTATTTACACTATCCTGTTGATCTCTTATATTTAACTGGCACTCTTTCTTCACATAATTATGAAGTTCAAGTACTTGATGCACTTGTAAAAAGATATTCAGTCAAAGAAACTTTACAGAAAATCAATGAACTTAAGCCTGATTTTATAGTCTGCCTTGTCGGTTCAATTTCATGGCAGGAAGATAAAGTTTTTCTCAGTGAATTAAAGTCACTAAATCCTGAAATAAAAATAATTGGTACTGGAGATGTTTTTCTGGATGAGGGCATGAAAACCATTTCAGAAAACAGTTTTTTTGATGGTTGTATTTTAGATTTTTCTGATCATTCAATTTTAGACTTATTAAACAAATTACAAAATAAAAATGGAAAAGAGCCTATAGTTAACTGTATTTACAAAGATAATGGCTCCGGTCCATTAGTAGGTCAAGTAGTAAGAACAAAAGGTGATTTTACTCTCTCAATGCCAAGACATGAATACTTCCCGCTAAGAGACTATAAATATGCATTTTCAAGAACTTTCCCTACAGCTCACTTAATGACAGATTTTGGCTGTGCATTTAACTGTTCATTCTGCCCAATCAGGATAGACAATCTTGGATTTAAAGTCAGATCAATAGATGAAATTATTAAAGAATTAAAGTATTTAAAATCACTTGGAATAAAAGAGTTATATTTCAGGGATCAGACATTTGGAGCAAATAAAAAAAGAGCTATAGAACTTTGCAACAAAATGGTGAAAGAAGGTCTTGAATTTTCATGGCATTGTTTTTCCAGAGTAGATGTTATGAATGAAGAACTTTTAGATGCCATGAAAGGATCAGGCTGTCACACAATAATCTTTGGTATTGAGAGTGTAAATGAAAAAACCCTTAAAGACGTACAAAAAAGAATTGACGCAGAAAAAATTAAAAACACGTTTGCACAGTGCAAAAAGAAAAAAATAAGACGTGCAGCTACTTTTATAATTGGATTACCCGGTGAAACTGAAGAAGACATAATGAGAACTGTTGACTTTGCAATTGAGATTGACTGCACATTTGCATCATTTAATATAGCCGGGATCAGGCCTGGTACTGAGTGGAGCCATAGTCCTGAAAAAATCCAGTTTTTACCACAGGAAGAACTTGAAAAAATAAGAAACCATGCCATAAAAAAGTTTTACCTGCGGCCAACTTATATAATAAGCAGAATCATGGAAATCAGTACTCCATATGACCTTACGGTGTTACTAGAAGAAGGAACAGGAATTGTCTCAAATCTTTTAAAATCTGTATTTAGGATTCAGCCCAAACTAGTTAGAGACCTTTAATAAGATAGTGACACTGATACGTTATAATCTACAACCATGTGCGGCATCATAGGCATTTACAAATACCACTCCTCTGAACCTGTTAACAGGCAGGTATTAGAAAATGCCACCTCAGCGCTTTATCACAGGGGTCCGGATGAAGGAGGATATTTTTTTGATGATAAATATGGAGTAGGTTTTGGTCACAGAAGACTTAGCATAATTGACTTAAGCACAGGACAGCAACCCTTATACAATGAAGATAATTCAATTGTACTTGTTTGTAATGGTGAAATATATAATTTCCCAGAGCTTCAAAAAAGATTGACAAAAGCCGGGCACCATTTCAAAACACGTTCAGATAATGAAGCAATAATTCATCTTTATGAAATGTACGGGACAAAATGTGTTGAGCATTTAAACGGAATGTTTGCTTTTGCACTCTGGGATACAAACAAGCAAACTTTATTTCTGGCAAGAGACCGGATGGGCGTAAAACCTTTATACTATGCTGTTCAAAACGATTCATTTTACTTTTCTTCTGAATTAAAAGGACTTCTGACTATTCCGGAAATTAAAAGAGAACTTAATCTGGATGCACTAAATAAATATCTAACTTTTGAAAATGTACCTTCACCTCATTCAATAATAAAAAATATTTATAAGTTAGAACCGGGCTGTTTATTAACCGTACAAAACAAAAGAATCAATATCTATAAGTACTGGGATTTACCACTTGATTCACCTAAGTTAAAAATTTCAGAGGAAGAAGCAGCTGAGGAATTTGAGAGGCTTTTCATAGAATCCGTAAAAAAACGTTTGCTAAGTGATGTACCAGTTGGTGTTTTTTTAAGTGGTGGAATTGATTCAAGTCTTGTAGCAAAAATAATGGCGGATATTTCGCCTGAAAAAATAAGAACATTTTCCATAGGATTTCATGAAAAATCTTTTGATGAATCAAAAATTGCAATGCGTTTTGCAAAAGAACTAAACAGTGAGCATAATCAATTTTTATTTGATAGTAAAGAGTGTTTAAATCTTATACCAAATATGGCAAATCTTGTAGATGAACCGCTTTCAGATGCTTCAATTTTACCCACATACTTTTTATCTAACTTTGCATCAAAGCAGTTAAAGGTATGCCTTGGCGGAGATGGCGGAGATGAACTTTTTGCAGGCTATCAGATTTTCCCCCTGCATAAACTTATTGGATTATATGATTTATTACCACGTGAGTTAAAAAAATTACTTTTGTTTACAGCAAATAAAATCCCGCCAAGGGAAACATATTTAAGTTTTCCATTTATATTAAAACAGTTTTTAAGAGGCATTGGAATGTCAAATGAGATAAGAATGTTTGTGTGGATGGGAGCCTATCTTGAAAGCGAAAAGAGGCAGTTATTAAATCCAGATATTCATGCACAAACCAATACAAGTACTTTTGAAATTATTACAAACCACCTGAAAAACAAATTCATGTCAACAGACGCTGACAGAATGCTTTATTTGATTTCTAAGATTTATTTATCAGATGATGTTCTTGTTAAGGTAGACAGAGCAAGCATGGCAACAAGTCTTGAAGTAAGAGGGCCATTTCTGGATTACACAATTCAGGATTTTGTTTCACAACTTCCCTATGACTATAAATTAAACAGATTGACTTCAAAATATTTATTAAAAAAAGTCGCTAAAAAACATATTCCAAAATATATAATCAATAGAAAAAAACAGGGTTTTGCAATTCCTGTCACAAAATGGCTAAAGCATGAATTGAGAGATACATTGCTTAATTACACAAGCAAAAGCTATATAGAAAAACAGGGATTATTTCAATACGATTTTGTAAACAGGCTTGTACAAAATCATTTAAACGAAGCATGGGACAATAAAAAACTCCTCTGGAATCTGCTTGTATTTCAATTATGGTATGAAAAGCACAAACCATCAATTGGCAGTGTTGCAGAAAATCTGGCAGATAAAGAGCTAATAGTTAGAACTTGATAGACTTTAGATTTTTCCGGTTTTATTTTGTGAGTTAAGAATTAAAAATTTTTCAAAATCAACAGGCTGACCAAATAAAAAGTTTAAACCAAACTGTGTTTGCTGGCGGAGCACATCCCAGTTAACAAGCATTTTAAAGTCTTTTGGTCCAACTTTTGCTCTTACCTGCCTTTCAACAAGTTCAGCTGCTGTTAAATTATAAGTACCATAACCTCCAAGAGTTACCCACTCATGAAGTTTTATATCACCATCAAGAGAAACACTTTTTTTACCCTGAATAAATTGATCATAAAAAAGTGGGGATTGCCCCTTTACAAAACCCTGATCATATCCAAGTTCAAAAGAAAGAGGACCAAGTTTATTATCAAGCAATGGTCCTCCTGTAAAAATACCTTGAAAATCACCTGTGGAGTATCCACGAAGTGCATTTCGTGTTCTCAGCCTGAAAGCTGTATTGTAATTATCATTGCCAGCCTGAAAGATAGGTTTACTTACAAGCGAAACCTGCTCTTCAAGTTTAAATGCACTATTTTTAAAGTTTTTTTCATTACCTGCATCGTTTAAAAAGTTTTTGTATTTAGTGGGTAAAATACTTGAATTGCTTTGAGCCCAGTTACTTGAAGTTCTAAAACTAATTCCTGATTCTGAAAAAGGCACCTTGAGTTTTCTTCTGTCCACAAGCTCAACATTTATCTGTGCAAGAGTACTTCCTAAAAAACCATCGTCCAGATACCGATTATAAGCACTTCTAAACTCTAAATGCTTCCCCAATTTTTGCCTGAATTGTCCTACAAAACGATTTTTCAGTGAACCATACATAATATCAGCCATTGTGGTGGGTCCATAAAAACCAAGCCCTCCTCCAAAACCAAATGCCCCTCCTGAACCAATCTGTCCAAAAGGTGAAACTGAAAGAATGTGATAATCAGTTACATTAAAATTAAAAGAAGGTCCTACTGCAAAACCACCAAGAGCTCCTTGGGTACCTAGGATTGGGGCTATTAATGATGCACTACGAACATTGGGATCAGAATTTACTGTGGTAGTAAATTTTGGAGCTGCTGGAAGTGAAAAGTTTCTAAAGTGAACTCTTGCTCCATAAACAGTTAAATTGTCTAATGCTTTATTTTGCTCATATACTATCTTTTCTGCAGTTACTCTATACCTTGGCTCTCGCGGAATATCAGCCCAACTTGGTTTTGCTTTAGACATTTTTGATGCTCTATAACTATAAAAAGTTTTTGGATGTTGTCTTGCTCCAAAGCCCTGAGCAACACGAACAGGTTCATCAAGCTTTAATCTGCCATGCTTATATTCAACCTGACCATTTGGATCGCTTGATACGTTTCTTGATCTAATTACTGCACCTCCTATTACCGTATGAGGTCTGGTAAGTAAATATTTGTTTGAATTCACATCAAACGTAAATGACTCTCCGGTAGTTACTATGTTACCTCTAGTAATTTTAATATTTCCGATTGCTTCCACGTGCTGATCCTTACCATAGTAAATAATTTCATCAGCTTCAAGGACAGCATCCTGATCCACAATATGGGCAATGGACATTCCAGTTGTTATATAAACATTTGACTCTTGATCATATTCAACACTGTCACCTTCAAGATCAAGGTAAACAGCTTTTGCTTTTAAAGTTGAATCTGCTATAACATTTGTTTTTGGTGACTCAGTCTTAGTTTGTTTTTTTGTGTTTTTCTGAAATGGATTTTTTAAAATACTAGCTCTAGTTTCCATACAAAATAAATGTATGAAAACCAAAAGCAATATCAGCAAGGTTAAGTAAGTTTTCTTCATTAGTATTCAAAATCAATTATATATCGCAAGACATGAAAAAAAACAGTAAGGACTCGATTAATAGTGTCCTACGCTAATATACTCATGTGTTTTTAAAGAAATTAAAACTAACAAATTACCGAAATTATACTGATTTCGATCAAAGCTTTAATCATTTAAAGACAATAATTGTTGGCCAAAATGCACAGGGAAAAAGCAATATTCTTGAAGCTATTAATATCCTTGCCACAAGCGAATCAGATCGTGCTGAAAAAGACAATGATATTGTTCACTGGAACAAAGAATATGCAATTATATTTGCAAATATTGAGACAAAAGATTCTGAGCTTGAAATTGCACTCCAGATCAATCCCACAGGCAGAAGAAAATTAAAAATAAACAGTGTTACAAAAAAAGCTCCACAAGCTGATTTAGTCGGAAACTTTTTTAGTGTAATGTTTTCATGTGATGATCTTTATTTAATAAAAGGTTCCCCTTCTATTCGAAGAAGATGGCTGGATTCAATTCTTTTTCAACTAGACATAAAGTATCACAGACTTTTGGTGGACTACCAAAAATCAGTTGCTCAAAAAAATGCTCTTTTAAAAAGTGCTGCTGAAAAAGGAATTCCACTAAACAAATTAAAAGCAGAGCTTGAAATATGGAATGAAAAAATAATTAATGCAGGAAGTGGAGTTATAAATATAAGACTTGAATTTATAGAAGAAATTAAACCGATAGCAAAAAAATTCCTTCTGGATATTTCAAAAGATACAGAAGAGCTTGCTCTGGTTTATAAATCAACTGTATCCAATATACATAGCACTTCTAAAGATTTACCTCGACTATTCAGAGAATCGCTTGAAGAAGTTTCTGTTGAAGAGTATGCAAGAGGTCAGTCAATTATAGGACCTCATAGAGATGATATAGAATTTTTAATTACTGGCAAAGCAGCAAAATCGTTTGCCAGCCAGGGACAGCAAAGATCGATTGTGCTTACATTAAAGCTTGCCGAGTTGAAAATAATTGAACAGAGAAAAGATGAGATGCCTGTACTCTTACTAGATGATGTTTTTGCAGAACTGGATGAAAGTAGGCAGGATTTTTTACTTCACAATTTACCCGAGAATATTCAGACTTTTATTACCACCACACATCTAAGCGATGTACAAAAAGAGTTTTTAAAAAGCGCTCAGTTACTGGAAGTAAAGAGTGGGATGGTAGAGGCAATTCATGAATTGCCTCTACCATCGTGAATTACCCCTACCGTTCTGAATTGCCTTTGCCTTTAATCGTCTTATATAAAACAGTCAGCCCAATTGATAAATTTGCAAGCATAAAAGTTATTACTATTAATATTCCTATTTTTGGGGTCATTTTTTTATATAGGTTCAAACGAGTTGAACCTTCCTTTTTAACTTCTTCTTACTTGATCGGATTTACCGGATAAATCCTTTATTTGCAAGTCAGTTAGATTTTTTCTCCTTTAAATCGTAAATTATCTAAGATAATTATACCTATAATTTACTATAGTCAGTTTATAATTTTTATATGAGTAGTAAGAACAGTTTCACCAAGCGTTCAAAAGGTAATCTAACAAAACTTGCTGACATTATTCCATTTGTAAAAGAAAATCTCGGTCTTGAAAAAAGCTTAAAGATTCAGGCACTTTCAGAGCTCTGGCCACTTATAACCAGCTTTGAAACTGCAAAACATAGTAAGCCCGAGTATTTTGACAAAGAAAACAATCTTGTTATATCAGTAAATAATCCAACCCTTACAACTGAACTTTCAATGCAAAAAATTAGTATTTTAGCCAAGTTAAAAGAAGTTACAAAAGATACAGATCTTGAGTTTAGAGATATTAGATTTGTAAATAAGAAATGATACCTCGAGTACTCTTAAATACATCATATATACAGGGTTTTAAAAGTAGAATTTCATTAGGTTAAATGATAGAATTAAAGCTTAGTTATTTAAAAATCTCATGGCAAAAACAGACACATCCAAGGAAAAATCAACTCAGGCAAATGGTTCATATTCAGCCAGTGACATAGAAGTTTTAGAAGGTCTTGATGCTGTAAGACGCAGACCCGGAATGTATATTGGTGGAGTTGATCAAAAAGCTCTTCACCACTGTGTTTATGAAATCGTAGATAATTCCATTGATGAAGCCCTTGCCGGTTACTGTAATGAAATCAAAGTCGCCATAAATACTGACTTTTCAATAACAGTTTTAGATAATGGTCGCGGTATACCAGTAGACAAAGTTTCAAAAACAGGTTTATCAGGCGTTGAAACTGTTTTTACCAAACTTCACTCAGGTGGTAAGTTTGGCACAAGCTCAAGTTATAAAGTTTCAGGTGGATTGCATGGAGTTGGTGCATCATGTGTAAATGCTGTATCAAGCAAAATGGATGTAGAAGTTTACAGAGATGGAAAAACTTATTTTGTTCAGTTTTTAGGAGACAATACGAGTGGACAAATTGGACAAAATAATGAACCGCTAAAAGCCATTGGAAAGTCTGATAAGACAGGTACAAAAGTTACATTTTGGCCTGATCCGAAAATTTTTAAAGACCAAGAAACCGGTAAAATGCCTATCTGTAGCCGCGAGGTTATAGCAGCACGTCTTAGAGAAATGGCATTTTTAAATAAGAGTTTAAGAATTATTTTTACCGATGAAAGATTACAAAAGGCAGATCCCCATTATCAGGAAACATATTTTTACGAGGGGGGAATTAAAAGTTATGTGGCATTTTTAAACTCTACAAAAACATGCCTGCACAAAGAAGTAATTTATTTTGAAAACACAAAAGAAGACATAGTAGTTGAAATAGCCATGCAATATACTGACACATACAGCGATTCTATTTTTGTATTTGCAAATAACATAAGTAACCCTGATGGTGGTACACACCTTACAGGTTTTAGAAATTCTCTCACTCGTGTAATTAATGACTATGCAAAAAAAGAAGTCCTTAAAGAAAATGAAGAAAATTTACAGGGTGAAGACGTAAGAGAAGGTTTAACAGCAATTGTTTCAGTAAAAGTTAGAGATCCACAATTTGAAAGCCAGACAAAAGTCAAACTTTTAAATAATGAAGTTCAAACTGCAGTAATGGCAGTACTTGGAGAAAGTTTAAAAGACTGGTTAGACAGAAATCCAAAAGAATCAAAAATCATTGTTCAAAAAGGCATACAGGCACGCGATGCCAGGGAAGCTGCACGAAAAGCTAAAAACCTCATTAGAAGACAGTCTGTTCTTGAGTCAGCAGGTGGCTTACCGGGTAAGCTTGCAGATTGTACAAGTAGGGATCCAGAAAGATGTGAGTTATATATTGTTGAGGGAGATTCTGCAGGTGGTTCAGCAAAACAGGGCAGAGAAAGAATGTACCAGGCAATACTACCTCTGCGTGGAAAAATACTAAACGTTGAGCGTGCAAGAATTGGAAAGATTTATGACAATACCGAAATCCAGGCACTAATTCAGGCAATTGGTTTATGCACAACAGGTGATGATGTCTTAAGACCAAACATTGATGAACTGGATTTAGATAAACTCAGATATCACAAAATCATAATTATGACTGATGCCGATGTTGACGGAGCTCATATTAGAACACTGTTGCTTACATTTTTCTTTAGATATGCTAGACCCATTATAGAAAATGGGTACATGTTTATTGCTCAGCCACCACTTTATAAAATTGAAAAAAACAAAAAACTAATTTACTGTTATAACGAACACCAGTTAGAACTTGCAAAAGCCGAGCTCGGTGATAAATCAACCGTTCAAAGATTTAAAGGTCTGGGTGAAATGATGCCAGTACAACTCTGGGAAACTACGATGAACCCTGAAAAAAGAACTCTTAAACAGGTAACTTTTCAAGATGCAGCAGAAGCAGATAGAATTTTTGACATTTTAATGGGCGATGCAGTAGGACCCAGGCGTGAATTTATAGAAGAACATGCTGGTTTAGCTGTATTGGATATTTAATCAAGTGTTACGTTATTAAAATCTTTTAATATTAAAAACGGTTTTCTTGGCTATAATTTAACCAATTTTAAAACTATGCTAAGAAGTGTGAAAATTAATGGTTCAGGCCATAGCTCAAGATTACCTAGTCATTTTAAATCAAGGGTAATAGGCCGTATTCCAGCCGGTAATAGGAGTGGCGGTATACCAATATCAAGACCTGGAAAAGGAGAAGTGTTTTCATGTCTGGTTGCAAGAGATCCACTTCCTCATGGAGAAGAATTTAAATTATTTGATTTACTAAAAAGTGATAGTGCTGACTCTGAAGATAGAGGCAAAGCTGCTATTAGACTATCCCTTGAAGGTTACATAGATACTCAATTCATAGATCTTTTATGTCAAACCATTAATGATGTTTCAATACAATTAGTCTCAAACGACAAGCTTGAGGTTATTGATCTTTTAAAACCAATTATCATTACTGTAAGTCCAGGTCAAACAATTTTAGGAAAAGCTACCAAGCAGGGTTTACTATATTTAGTTGCTACCCTTTATAATACCTACGGGCATGCAAAAAACCTTGAAGGAAGAAAAAGACTCCTGAGAAGTTACGACCTGACACATGAAAACCTAGTAGACCTGATAAAAAGACCAAGTAAACCTAATCCTAATCCTTCTTAACCAGCAAAGATTTCTTTACAACTAACTTTATAATTTAATCTATAATTTTAATCAAGTTATACTTCATTTTAACCCTACCGCTAAAACGGTTTACACACTTAAACGTTCAAGGTTGAAAGTTTATGATTATACTAATATATCCTGTTATACCGCATACCAAAGTAGAAAGACTTAAATGGTATGCAGAACATTTTCCCAGAATGCAACAAAGATACTTAATCGATATTGCAACTAACCCGGGAAGAAGTGTTATAGATCTAAATGAAAGAATTATTGCAGTAATGGCAATCTTAGAAAAAGGAATAGATAGTGCATATGAAGTAAGACCGTTATTGGATTTATTAGGTAATGAAAATGACTATCCACTTACTCAAGGAACTACGCATGAAAAAGAAAATAATGCATTACTGAGGGGTGATACTGCTATTGCTCTTGCAAAATATGGAGTAAACACTGACGAATTTAAAGAAATTCTTCTTAACATCCTTAAATCAATTATTCGTGATCCTGTATTTATCGCTAAAGATACACCTACTACATATTTTATGAATTTTGCATGTGCTATTTATATGGCTGACAAAGATTCAATAATCAATGAACTAGTTATGAAAGCATATACCAAACAAGATGAGCTTGATAAATATATCCGTGATAATGTCAAATAACCTATTAGAACAAATTAGATTTTATTTAACTTGTACTTTTTAATTAAATTTAGGAAAATGAAAGCGTTAATCCTAAGATATTTCAGTACAGAAAGGTCATAAGATGATTGAAACGATGGTTCGGAAAGAAACAAAAGAAAACGCATTATTAACACAAGTGAACGGAAAAAGAGCAGTAAAAATATTTTCAGGCCGAGCTAATAAACCTTTAGCCCAAGAGATATGTAATTATTTAAATTTACCTCTGGGAAAAATAAATATAAGTCCGTTTTCAGATGGTGAACTTTATGTTCAAGTTGAAGAAAGCGTACGTGGTTGTGATGTGTTTTTAATTCAGCCCACCTGTACTCCAGTAAATGAAAATGTAATGGAGCTTTTAATTGTTCTGGATGCTCTAAAACGAGCCAGTGCTGAAAAAATTACAGTTGTAATGCCTTACTATGGCTACGGCAGACAGGATAGAAAAGCAGCAGGACGTGAACCCATTACTGCTAAATTAATTGCTGATTTGCTAAGCCGTGCAGGTACAAATAGAATTTTGGCACTTGATTTGCATGCTACACAAATCATGGGATTTTTTGATGTAATTGTAGACCATTTATTTGCTACACCAGTACTTGTAGACTACATTAAAACTTTGGGATTAAAAGATATTGTAGTGGTAAGCCCTGATGTAGGTGGTGTGACTAGAGCACGTGCATTTGCTAAAAAGTTAAACGACGCACCCATTGCAATCCTTGATAAAAGAAGACCTTTTAATAAACACAACACTGTAGAAGTTATAAATATTATTGGTGAGATCAAAGGGAAAACCTGCATCATGGTCGATGACATGATTGACACAGCAGGAACAATAACTCAGGGAGCAGCCTTACTTCAAAAAGAAGGAGCAAAAGAAGTTTTAGCCTGTTCAACTCATGCAGTACTATCCGGACCTGCTAAAGAAAGAATAGATAAATCTCCTATTACCACATTGATTGTTACAAACTCTATCCCGGTTCCACCTGAACGTACTCCAAAAAAACTAAAGATATTAAGCGTGGCAGGACTACTTGCTGAAGCTATTAAGAGGATTCACCTGGATGATTCTGTCAGTGAAATGTTTGAGTAATTTTTTCATGGTTTTGATAGTACTGCTATCGCTTACCAGTAATGGTGCTTACATTAAAAAAGAACTTGATTTATCAGGCAGACCACAGGATGTGAGTAAAAATGACAATGTTTATCCTGCTCAAATTATAATTCCTGATCAAATCCAGTCTTTAAAAGACCTTCAGATTCAAAAAGATAATGCTGCTCTCCAGGAAACACAGGCTCTAAAAGAAGAAGTTATCAAGCTTAGAAAAGATCTTTCTGATCAGAAAGATTTAACTTCAATGCTTGTTGATAGAACTATTGAAATTATAGACAATCAAAACCAGTTATTTACACAATTTCAAAATACATCAAGTGTTATTAATGACATATTTTCAACAACTGAGTTTGCAAAACAACAAGTCACTTTTAAAGATGCTTTTATATTAAATATGAGTGGAAAGCCTTTTGCATTTATAGACAATGGTTTTAAGCTCTATGAATACACCGGTGGTAATTTAATCGGTTGGGTTAATCCAAAAACAAATGAAATTATTAGAAACTTCGATAATTCAGTAGTAGCCATTGTAGAAAATGATTTTGTTATAGATGCAACAGGACATCCAATTGGCACAATTGAAAGATCAGAAAATTTAAAATGGGATAGAGAAAAGCTTTATGCAAAAGTTCAAAAGAATCCGGTTTCACACTTTTTTGTCAGACCATCAGTTCCAACACAGTTTATCCTGACACCTTATAGAAGTTCAGACTGGTCAGCACAAAATATTGAAGATATATTATTTTTTGCAGAAAATAAAATACAGAAATTAAAATAGACGATGAATTACATAATAAACCACGCCAATACGTTATAATAAAAACGCTTCACGGGCAGTTGGCGCAACGGTAGCGCACCTCGTTTACACCGAGGGGGTCATAGGTTCAAATCCTATACTGCCCAGATTTTTTTATATGCCGCAAGACAAGCTTGCGGCTCTCGCATTTAAACTTTAAGCCTGATCGGATTTACCGGCAAAGCCGGACAAATCCTTTTAATCACTAAGGCACCATCCGATTTTTTATACTGCTCGTTTCGCACGAATGCTCAACTTGCTTTTTCTTCACTTGGATGTATTCGTAGAAAGAAAATAATTATGGAGTTTGTCCCCAGATTTCAATCTGGACATCATTTCCATCTAATTCAAAATATTTAACTATATCGCTTGCAATTCTATGAGCATCAAGAACAATTTGATCAAACTGAGGGACTAAATCATATCCACAAGATCTCATTTGTTCTTTTAAAAACAGGAAGTCACCATTACCTGCTGGATGACTATTATTTCTTTCAAATGTAAGTCTATGAACAGTATGCCTAATAGATTGATCTGCCAATATATCTAAGAATTTCTCATCAAGTACTCTAAGTCCAGTGTATCTTTTTCCTAAAGCTTCTCTTACAGCAGGGTATAAATACTCATCAAGTTTATTTGCATCAATTACCACTTTAGCTGAACTTTGAATACCGGCTTCCCTAAATACCCTATATAAATCTGGTGGTTTAGGTCTATTGAGTTGAACTTTAATACTCATTTATATCTCCTCTTATTTCCCCATTCCCAGCTTCTGGGCTTTTTGGAAAGTTTTTCCCTCAGTAAGAATTGATGGAGCCAGGACTACTTCTACTTGTTGCATTTCTTTTATATTTTGTGCACCAAGTGTTGACATTGATGTTTTAAGCGCTCCGACAAAGTTCTGTGTTCCATCATCAAATCGTGCCGGTCCAAGCAATATTTCTTTTAATGTGCCAATTGATCCCACTTTAATTCTGGTGCCACGAGGTAATACAGGGCTAGGCGTTGCCATGCCCCAGTGGAAACCATTTCCTGGAGCTTCTTTTGCTTTTGCAAAGGGTGAGCCTATCATAACTGCATCTGCTCCACATGCAATGGCTTTACAAATATCTCCGCCTGTACTCATTCCACCATCAGCTATTACGTGAACATATCGTCCTGTTTTACCGAAGTAGTCATCCCTTGCTGCTGCACAGTCAGCAATTGATGTAGCCATTGGAACTCCAATCCCTAAAACACCACGACTTGTACAGGCTGCTCCTGGACCAATTCCTACAAGCACTGCACTAGCCCCAGATTTCATATGCTCTAAAGCTACTTCATAAGTTACACAATTTCCTACAACTACAGGAATATTCATTGTCTGAATAAAATCTTTTAAATTAAAACATGCAGATTTATCATTAGATTTATGTTCTATAGATACAACAGTACTTTGAACCACAAAAATATCTGCATCAGCATTTTGTGCTATTGGTCCATAAAAATTTGCCAGATTTGGAGTAGATGATACTGCACAAATACCACCAGATGATTTTATTTCTTTAATTCTTTTTTGGATTAATTCTTCTTTTACAGGTTCTTTATAAAGCTCCTGCATTAAAGTTACAAAATTATCATTATCAGCATCTGTAATTTTGTTTACAATATCACTGCAATTTTCATATCTTGTATAAATTCCCTGAAGATTTAATACGCCAAGCCCACCAAGCCTGGACATTTCAATAGCTGACTTCGGGCTTATTACACTGTCCATTGCTGAAGCAATAATTGGAAAATCAAATTTGTGTTTTCCTAAAATAAATGTTGTGTCACACAACTCAAGATCTAAAGTAATTTTTCCTGGCACCAGAGATATTTCATCAAATCCATAAGTCTTTCTGGCAAATTTTTTGCCGCCAATTCTGGTTCTTTCTTGAACTGTTTGATTTTCATCTCTCAGCATCACCATATTAGTGAAATATGTTAACTCTTAAAAGAGAAAAAGTCTAAAATTATAGAATTAATTTATTTTTTATTTAAATAATGATTGGGAGATATACACATTCGCAACTAATCAAGCAGCCTGTTTTCTTGCAAATATGTCAGTTAGCATTTCGTATAAATCACCTGTGGGATAAGCTTCATAAAATTTGTTATATAGAAAATAAACATAATTTAATGCAACTTCAGACGGTACAGTTTCAAGCATTTTTAAATCATCGTTACCCACTTTTTTCATAAAATCATCTAATAATTTTTTTATTGAATCGTTCATGGCTTTGTCCCCCTCTCCTAATAATCAAACTATACTAAGTTAAAGACTTTGTTAAGATAATAAAATATCCTTTCAATTTAATTATCTGTTATATAAATAAACTACTAATTTTAATTGCCTATAACAAATATTTTGCAGCAGGAACTATTCACTCCAAAGTGTTTTTTTCATTAAATATAAATTAGCTAATAGTATAACCTATTTTAATCGCTCGTTTCGCACGAATGCTCAACTCGCTTTTTAGATTCGGCGCTTTTTGCTGAATGAATCAGACAAAAAGCTTATATAATTTGTACAAGTTCTGACCTAAACTAGTCTTCTAATGGGTTAAATAGCCTTCAAGTTTGGTACATCTATCAGGCTGTCTTAGCTTTCTCATAGCTTTGAACTCTATTTGCCTGACACGCTCTCTGGTTATACCAAAAAGTTGTCCAACTTCTTCAAGGGTTCTTTCACGTCCATCATCAAGACCATAACGTAGCCTGATGACTTCACGCTCTCGTGGTAAAAGTGAATTTAAGACTCCTTCAATGTCAGATCTTAAGAGTTCATCAGTAGCAGAACTATCTGGCTGTGCAGATTCTGCATCTGCTATAAAATCCCCCAGCCTGCTATCTTCTTCTTTTCCAAGCGGTGTTTCAAGTGAAACTGGTGTTCTGTTTGCAGCTACGATTTCTTTAACCTTCTGGACTGAAACATCCATTGCTGCTGCAAGCTCATGTTCAGTTGGTCGTCTATTTAAACCCTGAGACAATTCTCTAGTTATTTTCTTAAACTTATTAATAGTTTCAACCATGTGGACAGGTACTCTTATCGTTCGTGATTTATCGGCAAGAGCTCTTGTTATACCCTGCCTGATCCACCACGTGGCATAAGTTGAAAATTTATAACCTCTTTCAGGATCAAATTTTTCTGCTGCACGAATTAAACCAAGGTTTCCTTCTTGAATTAAATCAAGAAATGGCAGACCACGATTTAAATATTTTTTAGCAATGGAAACTACAAGCCTTAAGTTAGCCTGAACTAATTGTCTTTTTGCTACTATTCCATCGTAACCACCATTAGCTATTCTTCTTGCTAAATCAATTTCTTCTTCAGCTCGTAAAAGCGGTATTCTTCCGATTTCACGCAGATATAACCTGATTGAATCATCTGTACCTAGTTCAAATTTTGGATCAAAAAGATCTTCTTCAGTTGATGTATCACCCAAATCGCTCTCTAGATCACCTAAAAGTACATCACTGAATCCACTTTCAACTTGACCAAGTTGCCCTGCATCAGGTAACTCAGCCTCCACAAGAATATTTGCACTTTGACCTACAATATCAGTCATACTCACCTCTTTTAATGTCCTTACCTAAAAATTTTGTGTCGTTAGCAAAATACCCTTACGTCTAGCCCATAAACAAACATAAATTTATGTTTGTTTTGGCCCAATCGTTTACTCTTTAATTCTGCCCTAATATATTTTTGTGAGATTTGCTTATTCAGCTTAAATAGGTACAATTTAATTTTTGAGTTGATCAGGTATCCTTTCTTAATATAACGTTTAAAAGTTAAATAGAAAAGTGAATTTTCTTAAATGATTGTTAATTTTTTAATCTGGGTAATTTTTTAAAATTCTTATCTTAATTTAGGTTAACTCTCATATCTACTATTATGATATTTTTCTTACTTTACTCATGCTAAATAGTTACTAGCTCTCATCTTCTGGTGTTCTGATTTCTTGATCTCTTAACATCGGGGTTAAGACCTGAATTTTAATATATCCTGTTCCTTTTCCTTTTAAATCAATTTTTTCTGCTGCTCTTTCAGATAAGTCAATAATTCTATTTCTTACAAACGGGCCTCTATCATTAATCCTGACCACTACTGATTTATTATTTTGAAGATTTGTTACTAAAACTTTTGTATTAAAAGGAAGTTCTTTATGTGCTGCAGTTAATTTACGTTTATTGTACTTTTCACCATTTGATGTTTTCTTGCCATGAAATCTGGGGCCATACCATGATGCCATTCCATACCAGATTTCACCTCTTAAGGATGATTTATCATAGCCCCGCTTAAAAGAAAATGCGATTTGATCATTTGCAAAAACCTCAGGCCATATGTTTAAAAAGGTATAAGAACATATTATTAAAGAACTCAAGAGAAAGTTAAACAATTCATCTGGATTTTTTTTCTTTGAATGCTTCATCACTTGGTAACTTTTACCTTATAGTTTTCTATTTGGGACGTTTATTAATCTTTTTTTTATTTAACTTAATTAATGTCAGTAAGTAGAAATTGCAATATTATCTAGAATTCAAGCCAAATTTAGCCTATTATAGGTTTTGTTGACTTTCTTACAATTTAAACATCAATACTTTTATCTTTAATTTCGTTTAGAAGCTTTTTGGCAAAATCTTCTAAAGAAAGTGCTCCAAGATCACCTTTTTTTCTATGGCGTACTGAAATTAAATTTTCTCTTATTTCTTTATCACCTACAACTATCATGTAAGGAATCTTTTCAAGTTGTGCATCTCTGATTTTTGCATTTATTGATTCTGCTCTTTCATCAACACTTGTTCTAATGTCTTTTTCTTTTAACAGAGCTTCAATTTTATTTGCATATTCTAAATGACGATCACTAATAGGTAAAACCACTACCTGTTTATATGAAAGCCACAAAGGAAATGCACCAGCATAATTTTCAATAAGTAATCCTGCAAATCTTTCAAGACTTCCAAAAATTGCTCTGTGAACCATAACAGGTTGTTGTTGAGAACCATCTTTATCTGTATACTTAAGCTCAAAACGATTTGGAAGATTAAAATCAAGCTGTATCGTTGCTCCCTGCCAGATTCTCCCAATAGCATCTTTTAATTTAAAATCAATTTTGGGACCATAAAATGCACCATCACCAGGATTAACTTTATACTCAAGACCATATTCTTTTATTGCCTGCTCAAGACCAGCTTCAGCAAAGTCCCAGATTTCCTTTTCACCTATTGCATCTTTTGGTTTTGTGGATAATTCTGCACTGTAAGTAAATCCAAAAGCTTTATAAATCAAATCTACAAGTTTAATAACACCTTTTATTTCTGAAACATATTGATCTCTTCTACAAAAAATATGTGCATCATCCTGTGTAAATCCCCTGACACGTGTAAGTCCATGCATGACTCCAGAGCGTTCATATCTATAAACAGTACCCAGCTCTGCCATTCTTATAGGAAGCTCCCTGTAACTATGTCTTGTAGATCTAAAAATAAGTGTATGAAATGGACAATTCATGGGCTTTAAGACATAGTCCTGTTCATCAACTGTCATATAAAACATATTTTCCCTGTAAAACTCATTATGCCCGGAAATGTTCCACAGATCGGTCCTTGCTATATGCGGCGTATAAACTATTTCATATCCATTTTTTAAATGTAGTTCTTTCCAGTAAGTTTCCATCTGATGTCTGACAAAAGCCAGATGTGGATGCCAGAGAATCAATCCAGGACCTGTTTCATCATGCATACTAAAGAGGCTCAACTGTCTGCCAAGTTTTCTGTGATCTCTTTTTTCCGATTCTTCAAGTCTGTTTAAATATGCATCCAGTTCTTCTTTTGACCACCAAGATGTTCCATATATTCTCTGCAGAGATTCCTTCGTTTCATCAGCACGCCAGTAGGCACCTGAAACAGAAAGTAACTTGAATGCTTTAATTTGTTTTGAACTGGTTATATGAGGACCTCTACATAAATCATTCCACACATTTTTACCAGACTTGTCCTCAAGAATATACATGGTAGGATTTTCATTCTTATGCTCATCCAGAAGTTCTGCTTTAAATTTTTCACCCTGCGATGTAAACTCTTTTATCTTTCCATTTACATCCTGAATATTTACTCTTACAAACTTTTGATCTTCATCAACAAGTCTTTGCATTTCTTTTTCAATTTTTAAAAGATCTTCTGGTGTTAATTTATGATCAGGAATTTCAAAATCATAGTAAAAACCATCCTCTATAACAGGACCTATTGCAATTTTTGCACTTTTAAAAATATTCTGAACAGCTTCAGCAAGTATATGTGCTGTACTGTGTCTTAAAAACTCATAACTGCGAGGATCATCTAGAGTAATGATTTCTACCCTGTCTCCATCCTTTAATACTGTAACCAAATCTTTTAATTCATCATTCAGCAATATTCCAATACTTTTTTTAGCAAGACTATTGCTAATTACTTTGGCAAGCTCTAATCCGGTACTTCCTATTAGTATTTCTTTTTTTGAGCCGTCTTTTAAAATTACTGAGATTTTTGTCTGTATTTCCTGCATATCTAAAATATTAACGTGAAATCTTTGATCTCTCAATGACATCCTTTATGTCAAACAAATAACTATATTCCAGACCTTTATTTTTAAACGTTTCTCTTCCACCTTCATTTCTATCCACTATAGCTAAGACCTGCTCTACTTTACACCCATATTCCAAAACCTTATCAATTGCTTTAAGTGATGATCCACCTGTAGTAACAACATCTTCAAGTATTGCAACACTTGAACCTTTTTTAACAGGACCTTCTATCCATAAACTTCTGCCATGTTTTTTAGGTTCTTTTCTAACATAAAATGCATCAATTTCTTTTCCAAACAAATATCCAATCTGTGAAACACCGCTAGCCAGAGGATCAGCACCCATAGTTAACCCACCAACAGCAGAAATATTTGATTTTAGTAATCTCAAAAACAATATTGAAACCAGAGCACTTCCAACATGATGAAGTGTAGTTTGTTTGCAGTCCACGTAATAATTACTTTCTTTACCACTTGCTAAAATTATTTTCCCTTCAATATAACTTTGTTTTGCAAGAATATTTAAAAGTTTATCTTTTAAAGCATCTGTATCACTTTGCCATAAGGCATTTATCATTTGATTAGTTGCAATCATAGCCTAAATATTTTACTATGAATAAACATATGCATTATATAAGGAAATAAACATAGACACATATACGTAGTTGCACTGAAAGGCTTTGTCCGATTTATTCGGCAAAGCCGATCAAACGAAAAGGATCTACCAAAAGAAGCCCGAGCCTGTCGAGGGCTATAAAAAAATGAAAACATACCAAAAAGTTTATAATCTCATAAAAAAAATCCCAAAGGGAAAAGTAGCTACCTATGGTCAGATAGGACAAATACTTGACTTAAACCCCAGAGTTGTTGGATGGGCATTAAACAGACTTGCGAAAGAGCGTATCGGCGAGCCGGCGAACCGGCGAAAGAATAATCGGAAAAAAAATCGCCCTTTCGCCCTTTCGCCCCACCGCCGCTTCGACTGTTCTATACCCTGGCAAAGAGTTATAAACTCAAAAGGCAGCATAAGTACAAATAAACTCATAAATATTCCACTTGGTTTACAAAAACATCTTTTACAAAAAGAAGGAATTAAGTTTAATTCTAGTGACAAAATAAATTTACGAAAACACTTATGGAACACTAGATGAGTTAACTTTTCCCATATAGTGAAGAAGTGTTCTAACTTGATCCAGATAAGTACTTATGTAGACTGCTCTTTCATCCCTGTCCAGATATTTCTCAAGACTGAGCCAATCTTTTACTTTAAGCTGTAAACTGGTTAATTTTTTCTCAATATCATTTGATTTTTCAGGAGTAAAGTTTTTAAAATCATTTTTTAATTCCTGCGTTAAATAATAAACATCTTTTCTTGTCTGGCTATCAGCAAGTACTAAAAGTGATTTCCCAGCTACAAACTTATCTATAATAAATGAAAATTCTTCAAGCAATTTTTGGCATGAAAGCAAAGGATCATTATAAGGAACTATTATAGTTTCTTCACGAAATGGACCTTTTCTTAAAAGCTCTTCTTTTCTTGTATCAAGGTGCTCTGTTGCAAAAAGTGCTACACCCAGAACTCCTGAGTTTCTTGCCGTGGAAATTCTTTCAGCAAGTTCTCCAACACCTATAGTTCTTAGATTAAATCCCGGAATTATAATTGACTGGTCATTTATTAACTGCCGTTCCCTGACAAGTTTGGTTCTTATTTCATCTTTTGTATATGAATAATAAAAAGGATAAACAGCATCAACCCATTTATTTATAAGCCATGTTTCCCAATCTTGTTGAATTAACTGAAGCCTGAGAGATCTGTCTAATCCAAAGACTGCACCTGAAATTTTTAAATTTGGTTTTATATTTTTCAAGTGTGTACTTACATCACGAACAAATTCATTTACAGTTTTCACTTTCCATTCTTTCCATATTCTATTTACAGGACCTTCAAGCTGAGGGAAATATCCTGTAGCTTCTTTAAATGCGGTTTTGGTTACAAAATCAAACCCTGTCTGTGAATATGTTTTCTGAAATGGAAATCTTATATAATCAAGCTGCAGACCATCCACATTATAATTTGTAACAATTTCAGTAAATAATTCTTTCAAAAACTCACATGCTTTTTTATTTGCAGGACTAATCCACGTTTCAGGCTGAGTTTCTATTCTTAATTTTCCATCCTGCGATGCAAGAGCCCAACTTCTTCCTTTTGTTTCAAGTATAGGACCAGCATAACTTACAGGTTTGTCTATAAGTAAATTATGTCTTGTATTTCCTACTGCAAACACCCAAACCCATGCATGCAACTCCATCCCATATAAATGAGCAGCTTCAATGGCTACCTGAAGAGGATCCCAGTTTTTAATAAGAGGATTTTGTGGCAATAATTTTGAAGGATATACAGGGTAGCCAGCATTAACTGTTTCAAAAAAAATTACATTAAATCCTGTTTTTGCCAGTTTTTTAATTAGATTTTTTAATTCATTTGCATTTTTCATGCTCACTATAGTTCCGCGATCAAGCCACACGGCTCTTATTTCTACTTTTCTTACCGGAACACCTAGAGAATAAGCTATTGCAAATTCACTTTTTGCAACATTTGCATTTTCTCTTGCTTTTTTAAAATTTCCAAAGAGATAGTCAGAATTAAAATCATCTAAGAATTGATTACCATCATCAAAATGTTTCATTAATTGAAATTTAGGTATAGGCAAATCAAGCTGACCAGTAACTTTAATTACTGATTCTGCCTGTTCTTTTAAGACATATATTTCTTTTAAAATTGTATTATAATCTTCTTTTGAAATTTCTTTTGTCAGTCTGTATGAAATATCAAACCAATAATAATCGAGGGTTTTTAAAAAGGTTTCTATGTCCCTGCCTTTATCTGCATTTTGTCCCCAGCTATAGCCCAAATAAATGAAATCTTTTGTACCTCCTATTGCATTTTTATTATTTTCCTTCCACCTTGCAAGTGATTTTCCTTCAAGTGAAGAAATATCAAAGTCAGAGTAAAAATCTTCAGGTGTAAGTTCAAATACCACACTATCCAATTTATGTTTTATATTTAATGAATCTCGGGCAACTACATTTTCTTTTACAGTTATTCCATGCTGTGCAAGAAAAAACTTTAAGTTATCTGAAAGAGTACCTATACCAGGTGAAATAATTACTTTTCCACCTGAATCTATAAATTGATTCAATAAATTAGCTTCATCCGAGCTAATATCAATAGCAAGTGGGTAAAAAATAACGCTTACCCCTATGTCTCCTATTTTTGTCTCTGGGGTAATATTACAAAGATACTGGTAATCAAGGTAGCTTTCTTCAAATGTTTCTACAAAAGACTTCCAAGTTTGATAAAAACCAACAATTTCATTTTTTTCATATGAATCAACATTTTGGTAACTATACAATACTCCAATCTTTTCTGAAGCATTTGCATTACAATGGAAAAAAGAAATTAATAAAAAAAGTAATATGAATAATGCTTTATTAAAAAAGTTCAAAATAACACCTCAATTTGCAATTATAACCGGCTCTGGAATAAAGTTATTTCAGAATGAAGAACCTTTATTTGAAATCACATACAAAGACCTATTCCCTAACTTAAATCCAAAAGTTCAAAGCTCTAAACACATTGTCAAAGGACATGAAGGCAAATTAAAACTATATAAGGTAAAAAATAAAAACATAATCGTATTTTCCGGAAGACGTCATCTTTATGAAGGACTGGATATAACAGATGTGGTTGCAAATATAAGGCTAAGTTATAAACTTGGCATTAAAAAAATACTTATAACAAATGCAGCAGGTGGAATAAATAAAAGCTTTAAAGCAAGTGATTTAATGCTTATTACTTCATTTATAAATCTTATGCAACCTACTGAAAGAGGCGTTTTATCAGCCATTATTGAACCTGCAAAAAAAATAGATACAAAACTTACACAACTAATCAACAACAAGTTTAAAGGAAAAATTAAAACCGGCACTTATGCAGCAAATATTGGTCCATCATATGAAACGTACTCTGAAATTAAATTACTTCAGAAATTAGGTGCTCATGCCATTGGTATGTCAACTATACCTGAACTTATTTGTGCAAAAAGTCTTGGAATGGACTTCGCCGGTATTTCCATTATTAGTAATGTCTGGAATTCTGGACATAAACCATCACACAAAGAAGTTTTACATAATGTCAAGAAGGCAAATAAGAAACTGAATGATTTAATTTTACAAATACTTGCTAATATTTAGAGTGCATAGTTATTATAGGATTTGTCCCACCTAAGGTGGGCAAATCCGAGCAGACTAAAGGCAAGATCAAAGGAAGCCTCAACTTGTTTGAGACTATATAAAAATGGACCAGTTAACAATAAAAGACATCCCTCAAAGCAATTTAGCAAATAAAAAAGTCCTTGTGCGGGTTGATTTTAATGTTCCACAGGAAAAACAAAATGGACAAATTAAAATCACAAATGACTTAAGAATAAAAGCTGCACTGCCAACCATTAAATATTTAATCGAATCAAATGCAATTGTTGTTTTGGTTTCACATCTTGGCAGACCAAAAGGATTTGACCCTGATTTAAAAATGGATGCTGTAGCTCATAGGCTTTCTGAACTTTTAAAAAAAGATGTTGTTAAATTAAATGATTCTATAGGACCTGAGGTTGAAAATGCAATTAATCAATTAAAGCCAGGTAATGTATGCCTTCTTGAAAATATTCGTTTCTATAAAGAAGAAGAAAAAAACGACTCTGACTTTGCAAGAAAACTTGCAAAACCATTTAATTTATATGTAAATGATGCGTTTGGCACAAGTCACAGAGCTCATGCAAGTACAGCTGGAGTCTGCGCATATTTAAATCCATCATTGGCTGGATTGCTTTTACAAAAAGAAGTTGATGCATTAAATAAAATTCTTACTAATCCGGTAAGGCCATTTACTACAGTACTTGGTGGCAGTAAGATTTCATCCAAAATGGAAGTTTTAAATCAATTAATTCCAAAAGTAGACACACTTTTAATTGGCGGGGCTATGGCATTTACCTTTATTAAAGCTAAAGGTGGAGAAATCGGTGAATCTTTATATGAAGAAAAATGTATTCCACTGATAAAAGAACTAGATACTTTAAAAGAAGAACATGCTGTGGCATTAATTCTTCCTGAAGATATGATCTGTGCAAAAAAAGAAGATTTGGATAATAAAAAACCTGACAAAGAGCTGCACATCTACCCTATAAATAAAATACCGGTCGGCTATGCAGGACTTGATATTGGTCCAAAATCAGTTGGAAAGTTTTCTAAACTAATAAGCCAGTCACAAACAATTTTCTGGAATGGACCCATGGGTATGTTTGAAGACAGTCAATTTATGGCAGGTACACAAGGAATAGCTCAAGCTCTTGTTGAAGCTACAAAGAAAAAATCAACTACAGTAGTAGGTGGAGGTGATTCTGTTTCAGCAATTGAAAAATTAAAAATCCCCTTTGAATCATTTACACATGTAAGCACAGGCGGTGGTGCATCTATAGAGTTTATCGAAGGAAAAGCACTTCCAGGTATTTCATGCCTTGATAAAAAAATTGTACATAAAGTTTAACTAAAAACGTTTATTTAAAATAACAAGTAATGCTTTTGCAGAGTCAAGCTCTGATTTAACTGACTCTATATTTTCATTATCAACATTCAAAACCACATGGCCAGGTATGTGCTGCCCACTAAGTGAAGAATACAAATCCTGCAAATCTCTTACCTTATCTTCCACTTCTCTTCTTGTTGCAAAAGAATAAAGAATTTTAAAGTCTCTTTCATCAACTACACCATCCTGATTTAAGTCAGAGTTTTTACGCTGTTCCTCTGTTAATTCACTTTTTCCACCCAGATAATCTTTTAAAATTTCTATATCTTCATGATCAATTTTTCCATCATCGTTTATATCACCCTTTTTACGAGCTTGTTTAGCTAATAACTCTTTATCAAGCTTTTCTACTTCAGCATGTTTTTCAGAAATAGAACCTTCCTGCAATTTTTTTAATCTTTCACTGGAGCTAATATCCGGAATAATTGTTAATAAAAACATATTAACCTCCATTTAAAACTAAGAGTAGAATTGTGCATTGGTTATTTCTTTAGACATTTCATTTGTTACTTCAGCTTCAACACCATCCAGCATCTCAAGATGTGATTTTACATTTATTAAAGTTTTTAACTGTCCGTTTAATTCCATAAATTTTTGCATTGAGGGATTATTATCCTGGGTAAATATCGGGTGATTATTGTATTGTGTTCTTGCTTTATAGATTTCAATGCTTATTTGCTGTTTAATCTTGTCTTGAGCCAAAGTTACCTGTTCAATCGTTTGACCAGAATCTAATGAACTTAAAAGTGACTGCCAATCTGATATTTTTCTTTTTGAAGCTGCAATAGAAGCCATCACTTCAGGTTTTAAAGCCCATGGAGCAGAATTATTATTTGATTGATTATTGTTTGTATTATTAGTGGTAGTACTTCCTGTGGTACCAGTTGTAGTACTTCCTGCAGTGCCAGTATTAGTATTGTCAGGAATAGAATTATTGTTTCCATTCTGGTTTTGTAATAAAGTCAAGTGGCTCTGTGTTATCTGAGTCCAGAACTGCCAAGAAAGCTCAAGCTCTGTTTTATACTGTAGTGCATATCCAAGTTCTTTTTCAACTGATGCAAGATTTGAATTATCTACTCCCGTAACTGCATAATTAAGTTGAGAACCACCACTTACTGCATCTTTTAGTGCCTGCAAATCGGTAACTCTTTGATTAACTAGCTGCTGCATTTGTGTAACTTCATTTAACCGGGCAAATGAATTATTATCAGCCATTGTATTTGTAGTACCCATTAAATCAAGTTCTGCACTTCTTGCTTTTATAAGTTCATTTTTTACACCATCCATAAAAAGATTACTTATTCCTGTAATTTCACGTCCAAGATACTGCCTCATAATCAAAGCAGAATATAAAGCTTCCAGTTGCATAACTCTGTGCTCTGCTACATCTGTAGAATTCGCATTGTTAACAGCTACTCTGTCTGAGTCTGTTGAAAGATGAATTGGCACTATTGAAAGTAAGAACATAATATCTAATCCTGAGTATTAATCTAAAACAACAAAGAATGCATGACTTAAAACATTGCAGATATATTAACTATTCATTTGGTTAAAGTTTCGTAAATAGAAATATAGAGAACAGATTAATTTTGTTTAAGATTATCCAATTTCAACTATTCTATTGCCCATTGCATCCATTGCAACTCCAAGGTCTTTAAGGCTTACTTCAATAGGACCATTTTGCTCTGCCGGATCACCTAAGATTGCTGTCCCTTTAGCCGGATCAACAGCCAAAAGTACTACAGCATGACCGCTTGGTGAAAGTCCAGATTTATATTTAGATGGATCTACAGCCAGGATAATGTTTTTCCCCTGACCAAGCACACTTGCTGCATCATTTATGCTTCCTACAGTAGCTTTTGCATTCATACCCAAATTCTGTGCACCCTTTGCCAGTTCTTCAGGAAGCGCTCCTTTACTTTCATCCATAGTTATTCCAGATGCTCTTCTGTCATTTTCAATATCTGTATTAGCTGTCATTGCATCACCTTGTCCACCACGTAATCTTCTAATCATTTCAAGAGCTGCAAAACCACAGTTACTATTATTTTTTCCACTGTCTTCATTTACATTTGTTGCTCCAGGAAGCTGACTTACAAACCAGTTTTTTGCATTATTAAATGCTGTTCCTACAGCTTTAAAACCATTGCCAACTGCATCAGTAAAGGAATTAAAACCATTGCTTAAAGTATCTGTAAATGATTTAAATCCATCACCTATACCATTTAAAACAGAGTCAAAACCATTTGATGATGAGCTTCCATAAGCTTCAGACTGTCCTGATAATGATTGGTTAGATACTGAATTATAATTTTCTATTTGAGGTGAATTTCCTTTAACCCCAGCATCTTCTAGCTGTCCCTGAATTTGAGAAATCCGGCTTAAATAATTTAATTCCCTTCCACTGATTGCATCATTAAGATAAGGATTCGAGGTTTGACCATTTTCATTATCATTGGAACCATTGTTATTTTGAGCCTGGCGTATTTCCTGTAATATTTCCTGAAGATCAGTTAACTGTCTAAATAAACTATTTACATTTACCGATGGCTGGCTTTTCTGGGCCACTGAATTAGAGCCAGATACTTTATCTGTACCATTACTATTAATAGAATTGTTATACATAAGTAAATAACTTACAAAGGTTAGTTAAACAAAAGATGATTAAGATTAAATTAAAAAGTAATAGAAATAAGCCCTGAATTAGAGCTAATATTTTGCTAAAAGATATTAAACTTTTATATTTTCAGTAAATGTATTAGACTTTGAAAAAATAAGACCTGCAATTTCAAGTGGTTTTGTCCAGCTATTCTGTCTTTTTGGTTCCCATGATTTTAATTCCATAGAATCAAGTTTTTTTCTATTACATTCAAAACAACAAGCAAAAAGATTATCAGGTTCAAAGTTAAACTGAGGAAGTTTGCTTACAGGCAAAAAGTGATCATAAGACGCTAAGTGTTCACATAGTATATGGTTTGTAACTTCTTTCCCTTCCTTATTTATATATGTAACAAAAGCATCTTTAGCCAGTGAAACTGCTATCCTAACTGCTTTTGGATCCAGTAACGGCTTACCACAATATACACAGGTCCAGTTATCTCTTTCCCAAATTGTATAAAGAATACTATCAGCTGGTTTTTTTCTATTTGCAGTTTTCAACTCCTCATCTTCAAGCTCAGGTTTTAAAAGTTTATTTTGAATAATGGGGCTAGAATCTAAATATGTTTTATAAACTTCAGTCCCTAATTCAGATAAACTATTAAAAAATTTCTTCTGATAATCCTGAGTTCCTATTATTTCCCCACTAAAGACTATCTGAGCATTATTTTCATAAATCAATCCAACTTCAAAAATGGTTTTATTTCCAATTTTTGTCATGTTTGTAAGGAGTTTATTTGAGTTTATTAATTTGGATTTTAAATTACTTACAGAAAAGAATTGTTGTTCTTCTTTTTTTTCACTTACAGGTTTATGGAGTACCTCTGGTGCATAAAGTTCAAGTGCTGCTCCTGAATATGAGGGAGAAACACCTTCTGGCTTAGTAGAAAAAGTCAAAGGTTGAGTTTCAGGTATAGAATAAACAGATTTTTCTTTATACTCTTCCTTGTAGTAATTTGCAACAGAATCCTGAATTGTTTTTAAGACTAAATTATAAACCTCATTAGGATGAGTATAACGAACTTCCTTTTTTGTGGGGTGAACATTTATATCAACAGTCTTTGGCGCAAATTTTAAATTCAGAACAACTACAGGAAATTTTCCTGGCGGTAATAGCCCTTCAAATGCCGTATTTAATGCTTTTATAATTATAGGACATTTTACAGGTCTTTTATTCACAAAAATAAAATTTGACTTACGGTTTGATCTAAATACTTCAAGTGCACTTATATAACCAGTTAAATCTATATTTGGATACTTGACAGATAGAGGTATTAGTTTTTCATTTAAATCATCTCCCAATAATTCAACAATAACCTGTTTTAAATTATTTGATCCTGTCGTTTTAAAAAGCACAGAGCCATTGTTTATAAGCTTTATAGCAACTTTAGGATATGACAGTGCGAGTGGAAGAACTATGTCTTGAATATTACCCAGCTCTGTAGTTTCAGATTTTAAAAACTTTTGCCTGGCAGGAGTATTATAAAACAAATCATCAATTTCAAATATTGTGCCAATTGCTATCGCTGAAGTTTTTTTATTTACTTTTTCATCAATTGTTTTTATTTCAAAACCGTATTCTTCATTAATATTCTTAGATTTACAGGTGATTTTACTGATTGCACTGATTGAAGCAAGAGCTTCCCCTCGAAACCCAAGACTATCCAAATTCCATAAATCATCAAATCGTTTAATTTTACTTGTTGCATGCCTAACAAAAAGCAGAGCAATGTCATCGGGTGGAATTCCAAGTCCATTGTCAGAAACTTTTATATGTTTTCCTGCTCTATTAATTTCAATTTCAATTTTTGTTGCCCCAGCATCAATAGAATTTTCTACCAGTTCTTTCACAACTGACGCCGGTCTTTCAATAACTTCACCTGCTGCAATTTTTTTTATTAAATCGTCTGATAACTGTTTTATGCAACCCATAATTACATTGTCTCATTTCATCAGGACTTACGCAAAGTTCACCACTTCATATTGACATTATGGTTAAAGGTTCAATCAGGCTTTAACTTTTTCAACTATTTTAAAAAAAGTTATTTTATCCCCATCATAATCAACTTTAATTGTGTCACCTTCACTAAAATGTCCTTTTAACAATTCCTTTGCAAGTTCATTTTCAAGTTCCTTTTGAATAAGCCTTTTTAAAGGTCTTGCTCCAAATGTAGGATCATAACCTACCACTGCCAAGTGATCTTTTGCATCATTAGTTAATTCCAGTTTTAATTTTTTATCTTCCAGCCTCTTTTTAATTTTCTCAAGTTGTATATCAACAATTTGTTTTAATTGATCTGCCCTTAATGGATTAAACACAACTATTTCATCAATCCGGTTTAAAAACTCAGGCCTGAAGTTTTCTTTTAAAAGTTCAAGGGCTTTTTCTTTAATCTGTTCATATGCATCCTGTGAACCTTTACCATTTAGACTATGTTTTAACTGCTGCTCTAAAATAACTTGACTGCCAATATTGCTTGTCATAATTATAATAGTATTTTTAAAGTCAACTACTCTTCCCTGTGAATCCGTCAATCTCCCATCATCAAGAACCTGTAATAAAACATTAAATACATCACTGTGAGCTTTTTCTATCTCATCAAAGAGGACTACAGAATATGGTTTTCTTCTTACCTGTTCAGTAAGTTGCCCACCTTCTTCATAGCCAATATATCCCGGTGGTGCTCCTATAAGCCTGCTTACAGTATGTCTTTCCTGGTATTCACTCATATCAATTCTTACTATATTTTGCTCATCATCAAATAAAACATAAGCAAGTGCTCTGGCAAGTTCAGTTTTCCCAACACCCGTAGGTCCAAGAAATATAAATGATCCAAGGGGTTTTTGAGGATCGCTTAAACCAGATCGCGATCTTCTAATAGCATTGCTTACTGCATTGACTGCTTCATTTTGACCTATTACACGTTTATGAATTTCATCTTCAAGTCGGATTAATTTTTGCTTTTCACTTTCTAATAGTTTACTCAAAGGAATATGTATCCATTTTGAGATGACTTCAGCTATATCATCTTCATCTATTTCTTCTTTTAAAAGCTGTATTTTACCATCTTTGGGTGCAGATGAGGAAAGTTGTTTTAATTTTTTTTCAAGTTCATTTAACTTTCCATACTTTAACTCAGCAGCTCTTTCTAGATCTGTTTCTCTTTCAGCTTTTTCAACTAACATTTTAGTCTCTTCGATTTGTTGTTTTATTTGCCTGATTTCAGAAATGCCTTGTTTTTCCTTATTCCACTGGGTTTTTAACACATCAGCTTTGGATTGTAATTCTTTTAATTCTTTTTCAAGCTTTTCAAGTCTTTCTCTAGATGAAGGATCTGTTTCTTTTTTTAGCGCTTCTCGTTCAATGCTAAGTTGAATTCTTCTTCTTTCTAACTCATCCAGTTCAACTGGCATTGAATCAATTTCAATTCTTAATTTTGCTGCTGCTTCATCTATAAGATCAATTGCTTTATCAGGTAAAAAACGATCTGAAATATACCTATGACTTAAGGTGGCTGCACTAACAAGAGCTGCATCTTTTATTCGCACACCATGATGAATTTCATATTTTTCGCTTAATCCGCGCAGTATTGAAATGGTTTCCTCTACCGTTGGTTCATCAACCAATACTGTTTGAAATCTTCTTTCAAGAGCTGCATCTTTTTCAATGTGTTTCCTGTACTCATCAAGGGTAGTTGCTCCAATACAATGCAATTCACCACGAGCCAGCGCTGGTTTTAAAAGATTTCCTGCATCCATTGCACCTTCACCAGTACTTCCAGCACCCACTACTGTATGCAACTCATCTATAAACAAAACTATTTCACCTTCATGTGACTGAACTTCTTTTAATACTGCTTTTAGTCTTTCTTCAAATTCACCACGAAATTTTGCACCAGCTATAAGAGCCCCCATATCAAGAGCTACAACTTTTTTATCTTTTAAACTTTCAGGTACATCACCCCTGATAATTCTCTGTGCAAGTCCTTCTACTATAGCTGTTTTACCCACACCCGGTTCACCGATTAAAACAGGATTATTTTTTGTTCTGCGTGACAGAACCTGTATAACTCTCCTTATTTCTTCATCGCGACCAATAACTGGATCCAATTTTCCTTTTTGTGCGACTTCTGTCAAGTCGCGTGCATACTTACCAAGAGCATCATAAGTAGCTTCCGGAGTAGCATTGGTAATTCGTTGATTCCCTCTTATCCTGCTTAAAACTTTCAAAACCTGATCTTTTGTAATTCCTTCTTCGCGTAATATTTTGTAGGATTCACTTTTTAGCTGAGGGTCACACAATGCAAGTAAAATATGTTCGACACTTATATATTCATCTTTCATTTTATTTGCTTCTTCAAATGCTTTTTCAAGAAGTGTATTTGCCCTGGAACCTAAATAAAGCTGATCTCCTCCTGAAACAGATGCTCTGCCTTTGGGTTCTTTAGCAAGATATTCATGCAGTTTTTCAAGAACTATTTTTTTATTTACACCAAGCTCGTCAAGAACCTGTGAAACAAGACCACTAGTCTGTTCAATAAGTGAAATTAGAATATGTTCAGGCTCAAGTGCAGAATGTTCATATTTTTCAAGAAGTGTTCTACATGCTGCAAGAGCTGATTGAGAATTTAATGTTAGTTTGTTTAGATCCATCAGGATAAACCTCAAAGATTATTATAAACGCCATTAGATTAGAGATTGATTAACTACAGTACAACCAGTATTTGTAATGTGCCAATTTAAGAGTTATTACTAACATAAAGATAATTGAATTTAATGTTTTTTTAAGAAAGTTTCTCTATTAGAGGTCTATTTACTGAAATTTAAAATTTTCTCCAAAACTGGTACCATATTGTTCTTCACCAGCTAGCTTCTTTAACAGCTGCAAATCTTGTTTTCCAGATTGAAGACTTAAAGTTTCCAAAAATAAATTGTTCATACGGCTTTTATTTACCTGCCAGGCATAGTCTAAAATAGCGCTTGCATTGTTTTTAAAAGTTTGCTTAACTTCAGGAGTTTTGCCCTCTCCATACGCTACCCATTTAACAAATGTTTTTATACCAATATTTTCAACCAAATTAACAATTAACTCAGGCACTTCTTCTGGTAGTAGAGAGAAAATCATAGTATTGTTTTCATCTCTTTGAATAGTACAAACATTTTCATTGGAAAGATTTTCAAATGCTTTTGCTAAAGAATTTTCTATCCCAAACTGTTTAGTAAAAAGTGCTTTAAGAATGACAAAGTATGGGCCTCCATATCTTGCCATTTGCGACAGAGCAGAAAGTGGAATAGATGCTTTTCCTTCTTTGATCTGATTTACTATTACATTAATCAGGGATTGTTTACCGCTTAACTCACAGTTATTAGCTAGTGCATAACATGCATAAGCAACCAAAAAGAGATCCTTTTCTTCAAGCATAAACTCTTCAAGAAACTTACTAGCATGTTCTTTAAATAAGCTTGAATAGTGACCTATTGCATAAAATCGTCTTCTTCTTGCTAAATCCCCTTCTATGGAGTCATCAAACATTTGCTCCCTAAAAATATTTCCTACTTCTGCCCTATGGTGCTTAAGCAGTAATTCAGAAGATTCTTGCGTGATTTCATCACTAACAGAAGTTCGATAAATCATTTCAAGAATTTCAAGCGGAATGAATTTTGATTCTTTATCCAAAATATCTACCATAGCCAATACAGTCTTCTGTGCTTTTCTAAGTTTTAAAACAAGCATATTTCTATCATTTTCATCCTCTACTGAAAGTGTTTCTGTAGCTTTTAATAGGCCTCGGAAAACAGTATCTATATCAGAAACCAGAATCAGTGAAGAAGCAAGTTTATGTATCTTTTCTTCATGTATTTTACCTAGATCAACAGCCATTAAAGTGCTCTCTAAATCAACCTCTGTCAGGGTGTTTAGATATTTTATGCAAAACAGATGATTAACATCATCTTCTGATTTGCTTTCAAGAACAGAAGTTATAAAGCTATTTATGATTAGATCTTTCAAACCAAGAGAAAAAAGCATTTTCATAATCATTGCTTTTTCTTCAAAATTATCAGACTTAACTAGCAGATGCTTTAAAATATTGGCAAGATCAAATCCTTCTTTACTAAAAACAGAAATTATCTCTTCTAAAAAATCAAAGCCCGAAGAATTATCATTTACAGCATTATAAAAACGTTCATCCCCTGTTTTTCCTAAGTTGATTTTTTGCAACTCTATAAATTTTCTTAGTCTCTCTATAGGCTCAATTGACTGCCTGAGTCCACTAAATAAAAATGGATGAGCCCAGTCACTAACGATTTCTACCTTTGCATTTTCAGTTTGTGGTTCTGAAGAATCCAAAGACTGGTTAGCTTTTGGTAATACGATTAATGCATTCTTAGGTGGAAGGTGCGGACCAACTCCACTAACTTTACTGTCCATATATTTGCTCTTAGGCAAATTATAAAACAATAGGGCAAAAAATAAGTAGTCACATTGTAAATTTTGCCTTACATTACAAGGGTAAGATTTATCCAATTATTAAAAAGTTTTGCTTTAGTAGTATCTAAATTTCTAAATATTCCAATCAATTGGGAAAGCTTATCTTTAGGATCATTAGAAAGTGCTAAAAGTAAAAACTCCTTTGAATTCTTTCTAAGCTTTTCACTTTCACCAATATAACAACTAACCCCTATACCATTTAATAGATTATTTTTCAATTGTTTATATAGAAAATAGTCAGCTTAAAATTACAGTCATTCAAATTGATAAACTAATATTCATGTCAAATCAAATAGACAGAATTAAAGACATAAAAACCGAAAGACTTAAAACTGATCTTTTAATAATTGGCGCAGGTACTGCAGGTTGTTTTGCAGCTTATGAAGCAAAAAGATTAAATCCAAACATTGATATTTTAATTTTAGAAAAAGCACATATAGATAGAAGCGGTTGTCTTGCTGCTGGCATTAATGCCATAAATGCTTATATAACTCCCGGTCAAACACCTGAAAGTTTTCTTGATTATGTAAAAAAAGATTCTTGTGATTTAATCAGGGAAGATCTTGTTTACACAATTGCAAAAGAAGTAAACAATGTCACAAACATTTTAGAACAGTGGGGTCTGCCAATTCCAAGAGATGAAAATGGGCAGCCTTTCGTAAGAGGGCGCGGCTCGATTATTGTTCAGGGTGAAAGAATAAAACCAATAATTGCACAGGCTACAAAAGCTACAAAAGCAAAAATTTTGAATCGTGTAGTTGTAACAAACTTAATAGTAAATAAAAACAAGGTCTGCGGTGCATTTGCATTTGGTGTAAGAGACGGAAAATTTTATATAGTTCAGGCAAAAACCGTTCTTGTAGCAACAGGTGGAGCAAGCGGGATTTATAAACCAAACAATGAAGGCAATGCCAGACATAAAATCTGGTACTCCCCATTTAACACTGGTGCGGGTTATGCAGTTGGCATACGAGCTGGTGCTGAAATGACTACATTTGAAATGCGTTATGTAAGCATGCGGATAAAAGATCTTATGGCACCCACAGGCGCTGTAGCCCAGGGTGTAAAAGCACAGCAGGTAAATGCCCTTGGTGAAAGATATTTGGAAGAAAGATACAAAAATCTAGGTGGCAGATCAATGCCGACACCTATGAGACTCTGGGCAACACTAGAGGAAAATATTGAAGGGCGTGGACCATGCTACCTTGATACTACTCATCTGACAAAAGAACAGGCGGAAAGATTGCAGGCATATTACCTGCACATGACACCTGGACTAACCTTATACTGGTCAGCCCGTGGAACAAGACCTGATATTGATCCTCCTGAAATTGTTGGAACAGAACCGTATATCGTAGGTGGACATGCACAGGCAGGATACTGGATAGATATAAATAGAATGTCAACAATTGAAAATCTTTATGCTGCTGGTGATGTAGCCGGCGGAGCACCTAAAAAATATTTATCAGGAGCCGGAGCAGAAGGAATGATTGCAGCCAGAGACATCCTTTTAAAAATCAACAATATTCCTGAACCTCAAGTATTTGAAAAAGATATTAAAGATGAAATGAGCAGAGTATTCTCAATCTTTGAAAAAAGAAATAATGCAATATTACCTGATGAATTGGAATTACGAATGCAAAAAGTAATGGATGACTATGCCGGCGGCATTTCAAGTGGATATATTTTAAATGAAGAGAAGCTAGTTAGAGCAAGAAAATATTTAAAACAATTAAAAGAAGAAGCAAATAATTTATATGCACACAATTTACATGAATTAATGAAATGCCATGAAGTAATTGACAGGCTTGATGTAGCAAGAGTTCTGGTCGAACACTTATTACACAGAAAAGAGACTAGATGGCCAATTTATCAAACCAGAGCTGATTATCCAGATCGTGATGATAAAAACTGGTTAAAGTTTGTGAATTCTGTGTATGATCAAAACAACGACAAAATAAAAATGATAGAAAGGCCAACCAAAACATTAGAGAAAGTTAAATAATGGGAATATTTATCGATCAAAACTTATGTAATGGCTGTGGGCATCCACAAAGTGAAACTCCATGCAATATGGCATGTCCAGGCGATCTTATTTTTATGCAATCAAACGGAAAAGCTCAGATCTGTTCAAATGCTGACTGCTGGGATTGTGCTGCCTGTATAAAGATTTGTCCACAACAGGCTATAGATCTCAGACTGCCATTTGAAATTGTAGGAAAAGAAGGTTCATTAAAAGCAAGAGCATACAGAGAAAAAACTATATGGACTGCAAAAGATGATAAAGGAAATGAATCCATGTTTGAAACACCGGCAAGAAATGATGCTTCACTTTCTACTCTTATTAACCCAGAGGAATTTACTGATGCAATTGACTCTTATAAAGGCGTTTCTAAGTCTTTTGTAGACCTGGGTGAAGGTATTTAATACTGGCACAATTTTTTTAAGCAACACCTGACTGAGCTGTAAGAGGTGGCGGTTCAACTATAATGGTTTTTCTAGGAGCTTCGTTTTCACCCACAAAAAGTTTATTTAATAGTGCTATGTGTTCTGGCTGTAAAAACTGCCTGTAATCACTGTGTCCAGCACCATCCAACAGTATAAGACTGGAACCGAGTTTTGCTTCATGTAGTTTTTCAGCATGGTCACTTGAAATTACTTTATCTTTTGTACCATGACTGATTACAACATTTTTAGCTTTAACTGTTTTTATAGCTTCTATTGAATTAAACTCATTATCAACAACTAAACCATCAATAAAAGAATCTGGCACTATATCAGTCAAGAATTTCGGGAAAATCGATTTAGGCAAGTATGCATTAGGAAGTTTTTTAAAGTCTTTCACTACATCTGAGAGCTTTGTAAATGAAGACTGTACAACCAGAGTGTTAACCGGTTTTTTATTTGCTAGTTGAATTGCAACTGCTCCACCAAGTGAATGTCCAAGAAGTGAAATGTCATCCGGTTTACAGCCTTTTTCAGTAATCAAATAATCATACATTGCTTCTGCATCACTTACGATTCCATCTGGAGTTATTTTTTCACATTTTAACGTACTTTTTCCAAAACCTCTGTAGTCAACCATTAGAACATTTACCGGTAATTTTTTTTGAATCTCTACTACATCAGGCAGGCAGTCTCCAATATTATTTGCTCTACCGTGGAGATATAAAACTGTTTTGTTTGTGCTTGCCGGTGAAGGTAAATAATAACCCATTAAAGTTTCACCATTTTTATTTATTGCAACCGGTTCATAAGGTACACCATGTTTTTGGGGAGTTTCTTTAATTGTTGGTGATGAACCAAAAATTGCTCTGTTAATTGTTTTGGTAATTAAATCATAGTCATATCCAAATAATTTCCCGGCTGCTGCAACACCCAGTCCAATAAGCGCTAAAACTCCACCTAAAAGTTTGCAAATTTTATTGTCTTTAGCTAAACCAAAAAATCCACCGATTGCTCCAACTGCTGCTGCAAATAATCCAGCATAAGTACCATAAGATGTACGCTTTAATCTTCCAGCATCTTTCCCTTCATTATTTAGCCAGTTTTCTATGTGCTCACGTTTGAGTAAGCTACCATCAGAGGGCCTTGGACAACCCACTGGTATGTGAAATGAACCTAAGCTTATTGCTTCAAGCATATTTAAATCCTTGTCCAAAAGTACTATTGATTTTATATTAACTGATTAATCTATGAAATAGCAAGACTAAAGTCTATTTTTAAAAACAAAAGTTGAAAGGATTAAGAAGATTTGCTTTAACCATCTTAACTAATCAGACTAAAACTCAGCAACAATTCCAAAGCAAGCTATAAGAACTAGCCAGAAGAAAAAATGCAGGTAAAAAACTGTCCAATTTAAAAAAAGTTTTACGGTAGAAATATCCTTAACACCCATTATCACTTTTGCATCTTTAATTGTTGCCATTACGTTTTCTCCAAATCTGCTTCAAACTTATTTACCTTCTCTATAAATTTCTTATAGTCACACTTAGCAAGCCAGAAACCTCTGATTTTATTTTTATCAATTGTCTTTTTAATGTTTGGTGGTCGCATACCAAGAAGCCTGTCCTGACACCATTTATTTCCTTCTCTAAAGTGACAGTCACCGATCTGGCACCCCATTACAAAAACACCACAAGCCCCCTGTTTAAAGCCTTCTTCTATCATTGTTGGCTGTATCATTCCAGAACAAATCATTTCTAGAATTACTACATTTTCTTTGTCTTTTAATCTGTTATTTTTAATGTGTTTTTTTAAATCCACGCTACGTTCACAGACAATACCCAATATTTTTTTCTTTTTATTATCAGCCATTTTAAATACCTGCCCCTGCTGGTTCTTTCATAACATCACCAATTTTTGCAATAATTTCTTTTGAATGTTTATGTTGCAAATCAATTGCTTTAAATGCACATGCACCAACACATAAACCACACTCAGCACAACGAGCATCAATAACTATAGCCAGCTGTTTAAATTTTGGATGGTCTGTTCTTGGCACCATATAAATGGCTTCATATGGACAATCTTTTGCACAGAGAGTACATCCCACACAATTATCAAGCAAAACAGTTGCAGGAGATTTAGGCTCATCAACTATTAAAAATGGAATGGCAAGTAATATTGCAACTGCTATAAATACAATAGTCCAGACAATCATTGCCGACATATTTGAAAACATTGGGAAAATCCATAGGTAAAACCAGTCAACAGGAAATTCTTTTGGTATTAGAGTCATTACCGCTGGTTTTCCACTGACTACAGGAATTAAACTGGCTGGTAAAAATAGCAAAGACATAAGCATTAGACCAAGCCCTAAAGGTACATCTGTAACCGGTCGTGAAATTCTTAAATAATGCAACCAGAGTAAATAAAAAAGCAAAAATGAAATACCAACGTGCAGGAAGAAAGACATTGCCATTGTATAGTGAGAAATAACCTCACCATTTACAAATAATTTTGCAAGAGGATGTCCAATAAATGGTATTTGTTTAAGTGCATCTGTCATCATTAAAACAATCATATATGAACGTTCGTCCCAGACAAGGATATAGCCTGTAATTCCTATAACAAACATACAAAGCAAAAGTGCAATGCCTGAATACCAAGCAATCCAGCGATATTTTCTGTATCTGTCTGTAAAAAATACTCTTATAGCATGAATAAGAACTGCAATCATCATTGCATCAGCACTATAACGGTGCAGACCCCGAATAACACTTCCGAAAGGAATTTTATTTGAAATATAATTTACTGAAATATAAGCACTGTCCAAAGTGGGTTGAAAATATGCAAAAAGCAAAAGACCTGTAATAAACAATGTCCACATAAAAAGATTTGGAACAGCACCATGATAATAAAAAGGATTATATTGCTGACTAAAGAGTTTGTTTAGCCATTTCTCAAAGGCTATTGTCAAAACCTGTAATTTTTCCAGTGTTGCTTTATACATAATAACTATCGCCTCGGTTTTTCCTTTCCTGGATCAGTCTCTTCATTATCTGGGTTTCTAAGTACTACAAAAAAAGTAATCGCGGCAAGTAAACCTAAAATGCCAAAGTAAGTTGTGAATGTGAGGTCTTTATAATTTAGCTCAGAAGTAACAATTAAAAATAAGAGAACCAGAGAGCCTCCTGCACAAACTAACCCAACTATTAATTGAACAAAAAACATCATTTCTGGATTCCTTTTACTTTATTTAAAAATCTTTCATAAATCCATTCATACAAACCAAATCTAATTTTTAAATTATTTTTTTCTTTTTCTTCAGAATAAACCCAGTAACCAAGAATTAAGAGAGAAAGAAGAAATACAAGCAATGAACCAACTGAATAAATTACATGAGAAAAAGTTTGCTCATGTGCAATTTTTCTGCCTGCCTCAAAAAAAGCAGCCAGTGAAACAGTACAAACTACAAATATAAACAATCTCACAAGGCTAAATTTTTTCATAATGCAGTCACCTCTTTTTTATCTTGTGCTGTCATAAATTTTCTAATAAATAAATGCCATGTATAAGCAATTGTTGTTGGAATCATGCAGATGCCAACACCAAAAAGCTGATCTTTTAAAGTTATCCAACCATTTAAAAGCGTCGGGAATACCCAGTACATAACAAACAATGGACAAATCACATATGAAATAAAATCACCAATAGCCACAGGTAATTTTTCAGGTCTGTCTATTTTATGGACTATATACTGCAATACAACACCAATTGCAATGAGTATCCATGTACCCATTCTCCATATTGGTGGATCGGTATGAATATTTGCTTTATTCATAATAATTAGACCTGAAAAAATAAGAAATTCCAAAAAGCCCATAAGGACCACCATTAAAAAGATTGGTCGTCTTGAAAGTCTTTTTTCCGGACCAAGATCTAAAAACGGAAGGACTATAACTGTAAGCGGTATAAGTACTGTAAGTGCCGTTGCCCAAACCGGTTCCATGTATTTTAAGAACTGATACAGAGCAAGGAAGTACCAGTCAGATAAAATCGGAAGCGGAGTAACATTTGGATCTGCCCTGTGTCCAATTTGAGCAGGAAGAATAATAGACGTAATAATAACCATTGCTGTTGGGATTGAAGCCATCTTCCAAGATATATTTAGTCTCTTATGTCCAGTTTTATAAATGTAGAGTTCATATGCAATAAGTGCCAGAAGTGTAAATGCTGTATGAAATGAATAGAACCTGGTCATTGTTGCCTGGCCAATAGAACTTCCGCCAAGAAGGATTTGTGAGGTGTTAATGCCCACATGAGTAGGTCCTAAAATATAAAATTGTTCTACATAAGTAGGGAACGTTGCAAAAACTTTAGTAGCCCAGAATGCTCTCTGGTTCCAGATTAAAAGATATCCAGTCAGACCCGAATACATTCCAAATAAAAGTGTAATAAGTGCAATTGCAACATTAAACTCTCTGTTTGGTTTATAGTCGCAAGCAATAAAAATACGGTAGAGTCTGATAGTTGCAGCAATAATCACTGCATCAGCAGCATATTTATGTACTCCTCTAATAATTGCACCAAAAGGAATTTCAAATTGAATTTTTACAATTGAATCATATGCTTCACTAATAGATGGAATATAAATTGCCATTAAGATACAACCAGATACAATAGTCATCATCCAGAAAAGCCATACATGAGAACCAAGTGTATACCAAGGATTTGTTTTAGCTTTATCTATATAATGCTCATCAAAAATATCAATTCCGTCAATGTGGTCATTTACCCATTTCTTAGCTACTTCAAATTGCTTTTTGCCTGTTTCTATTATTTTGTCGATCATTTTCTATGCTTTCGCCCCATCGCCCTTTCGTTCCATCGCCGATCCGCCGGCTCGCCGTTTTGTTTTCTAAGCAACTCCTCCAGATTCAAGATCAGAAATAATTAATTGATTATTTTCAATCTTGTAAACAAATTTTCGTGGTGGCCTTGGTGCCGGACCTGAAACAACTTTTCCTTCGTGTTGAATATCAAAAACACTTAAGTGACATGGACATGCAAAAACAGGTCCATCTGGTTTAAAGTTATAACCCTTGGCAACATCATCAGGATTTGGAACATAATTAAATACACAACCAAGATGCGGACAAATTCTGCTATATACAGCAAAGCCCCCATCAGGAAGTTTTACAGCAAATCCAGGAATATCTCTTATCTGAGTGCCAAGCGCCGTGTATTCTTTGTTTATCTGAGTAAAGTTAAATGACTGAGCATCAAAAGGTTTTGAAAATAATGAAAGGTCAAAAATTACAGGTTTTATTGATCTGGGTAAATCAGGTCCCTGCATATAGTTTAAAGGTTTAACTGTTGGTTTTAAAAACCTCATAAGAGGAGACACTGCAGCTACCAGAGTACCCAGCACTGGAATTGCCAAAAGTCCTTTTAAAAGATTTCGTCTTGTTGTTTCTGGATCAATCATTCTTTGAACTGGTTTCCTTTCCTTTAAATAATTTTTCCTGTCTTAAAACATCTGCTTCAGTTGAATAACCAAAGTACCTTACATACTTAACAAGCTCCCACCTGAATTTCTCATCAAACTCAAAGTGCTTATCTTTGTCTACTCTATTTGCCCATGGAGGCATTGCTGTCCATGGAATACCATTGGAAAGTTCGTCGAAAAGCTTCTCATCTGTTTTTTCATAGAGTCTATCAAACTGATTAAAGTTTGCTGGTGGTGGATTTAAAAAGTAATGAATATCTCCATCTGCAAAACCCCTTGTACCATGGCATACTGCACAATTTGCACCGAATTTAATTTTGGTATCCTCATAATCTTTTGGCAATCCAAAAAGTTCATGACGCAGGTACATAACTATATCCCATCGTTCCTGCCTGGTTAACTTATCTCTAAAAGATGGATGCTTATCATCATTTGTAATAGTTTTGAATAAATGGGATGGAGTAACGCTGTTTACATATTTTAAAGTAAAGTTGTGTTTCTTTGCTTCTTTTCCAAAACCATGACAGCTTGCACAGTTTGCTCCAAACAATTTTTTACCTTCTTCAACTGATGGATCTCTTGTCGGATATGCAAAATCATTTTTTGTACCCTGTTCACTGATTAAAGGTTTATCTGGTGAGGGAAGGTTTATTTTTTTCAATTCAAGACTCGACTGACATGCACTAATTACAAGACCAACAAGCACAATACACAAAACAAGTGTTACTGTCTTTAGAATTTCTATAATCTGTTTTTTGTTTTTCATATCTAATATCCAAAAAAAGGTATCCATGAGATTAAAGCCCAGATAAAAACTAGAACAAATAAAACAATTAAAAACATTGGGGGTTTGTGTTCACCCATGCGATATTCTTCAGGTTTTGTAACTTGCGGTATCTGACAAAGTGGCTCATAGTCATGTTTTTGTTCTGAATTATCAGCCATTATTGTGAACCTCCTTTTTAGGTTTAGGATTTTTTATATCATCTTCTAACATATCAAATTTAATATTTTCTATATCAGTCATCTGACCAGTTTTTAAAGCCCAGAGAAAAACAACAAATGCACCAGCAAAAAACACAAGACACAACCATGCAAACATTCCAAGACCAGGTCTGGTTATTAAATCATGGATTACTTCTTGTGCGGTAACTTTCATCCTAATGTCCCCCAGAAATTGGTGCAGGCCCTTTAGTTTCAATAATCATTGCAGGCTTTTGTGAATTTAAGTCAGCAGCCGATGTTTTTTGAACCTCTAACCATTTGTCTGCATCAAGTGATTCATATCCCTTTGGATAAACTTCATTTTCTCTAGGGAGAGTTTTTAAGAATGCAACCAGATACCAGATTTGTTTCTGGGTTAAAAGTTTACCCCATTGAGGCATTCTCGTTCCCGGTACCCCTTCATATACTCTCCAGTACCATGTAACATCGTCATAGTCTTTATAAAATGGTCTTGAAAAATTAGCAGGTTTTTTTGCAATCGCAATAGCGTTTGGTCCATTGCCAAGTCCATGAGTACCATGGCAGGTAGCACAGTTTTGCTGGAAAATACCGCGGCCTGCATTTGCTTCAGCTGAGCCATTAACATTTACAGATCTTTTTTCTAAAACTTTTACTAATTCATCAGGATGGTAAATTCTGTCATATTTTACAAGTCTCTTTTTGCCAAGAGTCTGAACATAAGCAACCAATGCTTTCACCTCATCCTCTTTTAAATAACTAAATGGCGGCATAACTGAACCGGGCGTAACAGTCCTTGGATTTATAAAGTGTGCTTTATGCCATGCATCAGGATGCTTACCGCCTTCATTAGATAAATCTGGACCTGTTCTAATTGTGCCTAAAATATTTGGTGTTTCAAAAGCATAATCACCTGCCATAACAAGCGGACCAAAATCTCTATCCTGCGGTCTTACAAACTGACTGTGACAGTATACACAACCTTCTCTCATGTATATTTTTCTGCCTTTTGCTTCAAGTGGATTATATTCAACTGCAAATTCTGAAGGGGCAGGTTTAAAAATAAAGTTTGGCAGAAGTACCGTAGAAAATATAATCATGCCAAATGACAGTAAAATTACAATTGCCGGTAATAAATAATTTTTGTTTTTACTGTCCATGATTTTACTGCTTTTCTTTACCTCTTTATTTAACCTCTTGCTGGTGACAATGCCGGTTCTACATCAGGTGGATCTAAAGGTTTAACCCTTCTGACAGTTTGAATAACATTTAAAAGAAATAAAACATTTCCAAACCACATTAGTGAACCACCAAGTGCCCGTAAAATCCAGTACGGGACAAGTTCAATACCCCACTGACTTACGGGTATTCCAGCATGCCACCCTGCAGATTGAACTAAACCAGCAATTGTCATTGAAGCAAAGAAAATAAGAAATCCAATAAGAGTAAACCAGTAGTGGGCTCTTGCCAAACCAACACTATACATTTGTCTTTTTAAAACTCTTGGCAAAATATAATAAATAGCTCCGAAATCAAAGAAAGTAAATGTACCTAAAAGCGCTGCGTGAGCATGCCCTACAACCCATTGTGTAAAATGGAGGTACCAGTTAATTGATCTTGTTGCCTGAAAAGGTCCCTGTATACAGGTAATGAAATAAAAAAATGCACCGGTTAAAACAAAACGCAATGGCAAATTATTTGCAAGCTGCCACCAATTTCCTTTCATTGTCATAAAAAAGTTAGTAAGAACAGTTATAACAGGAATTACAAGTGCAACACTAAATACAACTGCAAGAGCTTTTAACCACTCTGGAACAGGAGACTGCAAAATATGGTGAGTACCAGTTGGTGCATAGAAAAATGCAATGGTCCAGAATCCAAGCATAGACAAACTATGACTCCAGAGCGGTCTGCCTGTCAGTTTTGGAATCATATAATATGCAATTCCTACACCAAGTGTCGTAAACCACATGCCAAGAATATTGTGTCCATAAAACCAGTTTACAATCCCATCATTTAAACCATCCAGCCTAATAAATGTTCTATTCCCAATAAAATAAACAAGCGGCATCCAGAAAAATGCTCCAAGCATATACCAGAGACTTACATATAGTTTTTTCACAGTCCGGTTAATGGCCGTCATATAAATATTAAATGACAGTAAAAGCAGCCCTGTCAAAACTAAAATGTCAATTGGAACTGGATACTCTGCATACTCACGACCTTCTGAATAACCATTTACAAGACAAAGACCACCAGCAAGAATCACTATATTCCATACTATACAAACAAAGTTTGCCAGCTTTTCACTAAAGAGTTTTGACCTTGTAAGAGTTGGAACAATATAAAGAACAATTCCAATATTTGCCATTGAAAGCCAGCCAAATGCAACAGTGTTAACATGAGCCGGTCTTATCCTTGAAAATGTTAACTGTGGAATCCCAGTACTAATATCCGGTGCAGTAAATTCAATTGCCCCTATTAAACCTAAAGTCATCCCAATTACCAGCCAAAATACTGCTGTAATTATAAAATTTTTGCTTGCTGAATTTTCTTCGTTTGATAAAAACATTTAAATAGCGTTTCCTAAAAAATTTATTTTTGACTTTGACTGTAAACCAAGAATAATTGTATAAAAAAAATTAAAAAATCAACTGCTAAAAGATTTTTTCTTTATAAAGAAATTTTAAATTAGTTTTATATATCAATGTAGGTACATGCCATGGCATGTACCTACTAATTAAATTCGTTTTATTCCTTGACATTTAGAGGTTCATTGACAGGAATATCAATAGTAATCGGATCATGATCAGATATCCTTTCACCAAATTTTTTATTCAGTAAGTCTAAAGTTCTGCCAAAATGTGGTGCATATGCATACGATCCTTTCTTATCATTTGGATTTTTTAAATTAAGCGGTTTTACAAAAAACCAGTCAAGTTTGTATCTTGCTATACCAAGATGTCTTTCAAGTTCAAAGGTAGGCTTATAACCTTTTAATTCTCTTTCATTTGAATTACTCAATAGTGCATAGTAACCATTATGAGTTTTTTGAGGAACTCCTCTTACATCAAAAGCACCACCATCATTAAATCTAAACTCTTCAAGCAAATCAAAAATCTTTCTTTCTTTGTTTGGAAGGACAATAGGAATATTAAAAGTTGTAGGATCCTTAAACTGCCTTAATTTATTTACAGAATTTAAAATCAAATTTTGTGCAAGTGAAAAAGGTGTAAGAGATAAAATTGCCTGCTTTGCAATAGACTCAGGATCTTTTACTTTTTTTAGAACTTCTTTTTTTAAGCTTACAGGACTTGCATCTGTGCCTGTTGTATTTAAATCACCAGCAAGAATTAAGGGATTTTTTATATTTCTTAGCCTGTTTAAGAGAAACTCAAATTGATTTACCCTGCACTGAGGCAGACATCTATTCTCAAGATGAGTAGCTACAACTGTTATCCTCTGTCCATTTGGTAAAAGAAGATCAGTAATCACTGCAATTCTTCCACCATGTCGCAGTTCTGTAAGCACTTTAGAAGAAAAGACTTTATCAGCTGCTTCTCTTCTTACAAGTTCAAGCGCTGACAATTTATCCGACTCTTCTTTATACCAATTATAACAATCTGGTAGTCTGATTACTTTTGCATCCAAAATTGTGTATTTTGAAAGAATTGCAGTTCCATGAAGTCCATGATATTTTTCTTTATCAAGATTATCTAATTGCTGTAAGGCTTGTGGTTCAAGAAATGTTCGCTCTTTTTCTGAGAATTTTCTTATTCCAAGTTGATAAGGATCTACTTCTATAAATTCTATCCCAAAAACATATCCCATTTTAAGTGAATTTGCTAATTTTTCTACTATGTTTTCATAATTTGTTCTTGGCAGTCCAATATCAGCTTCGTTTAAGACAACAATGGATGCTTTTGACAAAATATTTATTTCTTCCTGTAATTCTCCAATAGAGGCTTGCCGCAGTAAGTTTATACTTGAGGCATCTCCTGACAAAAATATTGTTTCTATTTTATCTTCATTAAATCCCCGCTCAATATTCCAGGAAGCCACTCTAAAAAAGTCACCAAGAACTATTCCATGCAAAAAGTCTGCATATACTTTTGGTGGTTGTTTCAAAATAGGATTATTAAGCTGCTTTTCAAGTTTTAATAGCAATTTACCATGTGGTTTATATACTTTGCTCAGCTCTACAAGATCGCCATAATTTAAATAAATTCCTTCATCAGGATTAACAACCTGCTCATATCCACTTAATGAAAATGCAGGACACATACCCAGAAAAACTATAAGAAGGAGTACAATATTCTTAGTCATCTTAAACAATCTTACATCATGTCACTAGAATCAATCATTGCCATTTACACAGTAAAAAACGAGGGCCGGGATATTAAAAAGCTAGCTCAGAGCATAGCTTTTGGTCAGACAATAGGCACCTGGAATGAACTGCCCGGAAATATAAGACTACAAATTTCCAAACATTTAGCAGAAGTGGTTTCAGTAGAAGAATCAAATTTTACTTCTACTGTAAAAATTTCTTTTCCGATTGAAAACTTTGGATGTGATCTGGCTGCATTATTAACTGCCATATATGGAAAAATAAGTCTTGCTCCAAAAATTAAATTAGAAGACATTGAATTTTCTGAAAAATATCTTGAACAATTTAAAGGTCCAAAATTAGGAATCAGTGATATACGAAATCAATTAAACAAGCATGATAAACCACTTTTGATGAGTATCTTTAAACCATGCCTTGGTTTAACATCAGGTGAACTTGGAAATATGTTTTTACTTCAGGCTGAAGCTGGATTTGACTTTGTAAAAGATGATGAGATTTTATACGATGAAGATTTCAATGCTACTTTAAAAAGACTTGAAGCCTGTCTAAAAGCAAAAGACAAAGCCAGCGCAAAAACAATTTATGCCATTAATCTTACCGGTCAGGCACATGAAATTTTAAACAGAGGAATAGAGCTTGAAAAAAATGGCGCAAATTGTATCCTTTTTAATTATCTAGCTTATGGCTTACCACTACTTGCTAGTCTTAGACAAAAAGTCTCAATTCCGATTATGGCTCATCCTGCATTTGCTGGAGCTGTGTGTTTGAGCAGTACCTCAGGTTTAAGTGAAGAGCTTTTGATTGGGAAGTTGCCCAGAATTGCAGGTGCTGATTTAGTTTTATTTCCAAGTCCCTATGGATCACTTGCCTGGGAAAAAGACATAACTAAAAACATTCAATCAGCACTTACAAAACCACTGTATAACATTAAACCAGTATGGCCAGTGCCATCTGCAGGAATTAAATCAAATATGATAAAAGAAATGGTTCTGGATTTTGGAAATGACATTGTAATTAATGCAGGTACTGCGGTATGGGAACACAAAGACGGCGGAAAAGCCGGAGCACTTGAGTTTATAAAAGAAGTTGAAAATCTGGCACTAGTACCCAGTCATTGATTTTTAAAAAACATTATTTCTAACTAAAAGGAGATTATTGCCTGGAATTAATAAATCCAATGGGTTTCTATTTGGTATTTGTTTAGCTGGATCAAATTTTTCAGCTTGTATACCTCTATTTTGATCAAAACCAATAAAGTACACTTTATCTTTTGTAAATATTACGGTTGGTCCACTGAAAATTAGACTGCTAGTTCCACCGGGCCCTAAATCACCAGCAGGTTCTGATAGTTCAAGATAAGGAGCAGTTTTTACAATGCCATCTCTTTTATCTAAATAAAATACCAACTTTTCAGATCCCGGTACAACACTAATCCCTTCTTCAAGATGTAATAAATACGGAAAACCATGCTCTGTCATAAGATCCATAGCTCGTGGCAAAACACTTATTGGATTTGCAAATCCATCATTTAAAGTTAGCTCTACGTGTTCTCTAACTGAATCTACATAATCCCTGAGTCCTGGAATAATTACAGGAACTGCTTGAGTAGCTGGTTTATTTTGAACTCCAAAAGCACCGACAGGCTGTTTATTTATTAATGCATCAATTTCAGGGGTAGGATTAAGAGCTTTTGATAGGTCACTTATATTAATTTCAACTTGTTTAAGAGATTGTACCTCTTTATTAAATTCTTGTGTAACCCTGTCCACAGTATTAATCACTTTAATAGCAGTTTCAGGATCCATGCCATGACTATTTACAAGATGATTAATGATACCTTTTGTTGATTCATGAGACTGAAGATAAATAAATCCTTTTTCTGGATCACGCTTCACCTCAAAAAATCTGCCTATTTCTTCAATAGGAGCTATTTTCCTAATAAATGGTACTGGAGACATTTCTTCCAGCGGTTGTTCAAAATAAACCTGAGGAGGTAATGTTCTTTCATCCAACTTTTGTCTTCCATAATATGCAGCTATGGGAAGTGAAAGCATTGCAGCTAAAGCTGCCGTAGTCCCAAGTTTCATAAGTTCTCCTTAATGTGTTAAAAGTTAATCTGTATAAATTATCAAATACTATATCATGAATTAAAAGGTTAAGATTAAAAATATGCAATGTTCAAAAAAAATAGTAATCTTTTCAGATTTTGACGGCACTATTACAGAACGCGATGTAATCGTAATGATTATGGAAAAGTTTGCACCACCAGAGTGGGTACAAATTAAAGACAAAATTTTATATGAAAGAACGATAACTTTAAAAGACGGCATTGAAGCTTTATTTAAATTGATTGATTCAGAAAAAAAAAGGGAAATCACAGACTATATTAAAAAAAATGTAAAAATCAGAAGTGGATTTAAAGAATTACTTGATTTTTGCCAGAAAGAAAATATTGATTTCAATGTTTTAAGCGGTGGTCTTGATTTTCACATAGAACCAATTCTTGAAAATTACAAAACCAAACTTAAGCTATATTGTAATAAAGCAGATTTTTCTTCAGATAAAATTGGAATAAAATATGATTTTCTGCCAGAGAACTGCAATATCTGTGGCACATGCGGTTGCTGTAAAATCGAAATAATTGAGAAGTACCCACAAGACAGGTTCTTAAGAGTTTTAATAGGAGACAGTTTAACTGATTTAGCCCCTTCAAAAGTATCTGATATGGTCTTTGCTAGAGCAGATTTGATAAAATACTTAGAACAAGAGAATATTCCTTTTATTCCTTTCAATACTTTTCATGAGGTACAAGAACAATTACTACAAAATCAATTAATCAAGAACTAAAGATCACAGTTGCTAAAAAAGATTTAATAAAAGTCAGTAAAAACTTTTATAAACGTGGATGGATGCTTGGAACGTCAGGAAATCTTTCAATATTAATAGAAGAAAATCCACTTCAATTTTTAATTACAGCAAGTGGAAACGATAAAGGTGAATTAACTGAAGAGGATTTTTTACTGGTTGATGAAAAGGCACAATTGTTATCTCAGTCCATGTCAAAACCATCCGCAGAGACTCTCTTACACAGCACTATTTATAAGCACACTGGTGCAAAAGCAGTTTTTCATGTGCATACGACAAATAGCACATTATTATCAATGCAGAGCAAAAAAAGTGGAGTACAAAATGAAATTGAATTTTCTGGACTAGAGATGTTAAAAGGACTTGGATTTAAAACTCATGAGGTAAAAGTTAATATTCCAGTAATAGAAAATTCACAGGACATGAAACATCTGGCAAACATTGCTCCAAGCTATATAAATGAAGATGTACCAGGGCTTATTTTAAAAGGACATGGAGTTTATGCCTGGGGCAAAACTCCACAAGAGACTAAAAGACATATAGAAATTTTCGAGTTTTTATTTGAGTATAGAATGAAGGAGTTAAGTTTAACGTGATTTATGGTCCAGCAACTAAAGGCATTTCATAAACAGCTTCCCAGACTGGATTTTCTTTAAAGATTCTAAGACAGCAAATATTTTTCTTTTCAGTTAGTTCAAACCAGTGCCTTGTCATGGCAGGAACTACAAGCAAATCCCCTTTTTCTACATATATTTCAAAGGGTGGATCAGTAAGCGGATTAATCCCAAATATTCCTTCGCCTTCTACAGTAAACCTAACTTCATCATCTGTATGATGATGTTCTTTTTTAAATGGTGCAAGCATTTTATCGAGGCTTGGAATACTAATGCTTAAAGTACAGCAGTCAGCAGATGCATAACCAAATTTTTTCTTTAATGTTTCAACTTGATTTTTATATCTTACTAGCGGATCTTCAATAGATTTATCTACATTTTCCGGCTGCCAGAACTCAGCATAAAGTCCATATTTATTAAGAAAGTTTTTTGCTTCTTTTTTATCGGTAATGGTTTTAGTTTGGGTTTTGATTTTCATAAGAAATATTATACATGTATATTTCTCTTAAGCCTTGATAAATTATTAAACATATTTCCACCAAATGATGTTGTTATAAGCTGTATAGCCCAGTCAACGGTCTGCCCTTTTAAAGCTTTTCTTTCTAAGCTAGGTGCTATTTCAACCATTTCAAATCCGGCTAATCTTCCTGCAAGTCTTATTCTTTTATTTATTTCTCTGGCTATTACTAAGCCTTCCCTTAAAGTTAACTGCCCATCACCACTGGTTCCCGTCCCTGATACATTCATAGAGTCTATATCCCAGGCAACATAAACATATTTAACTCTTTTAAAAAGATAGTTTAATGCATCATTAATTACTTTTTTTACACCAAAATTATCAATATCTTCCATTGAATACCATTTTGTATTTGGTTTAATGTGACTTTTTTCTCCTATTGCAATCTGGACAAAATTTTCTGGCTTTACTTTTGGAAGTATTTTATTTTTTCCTATACTCAACAACTTTTGAAAATCAAGGTGTGTATCAAAATCTTTTTTTACAGTAACTACCGCCACTGGCATGCCATGTGCTCTCCAGGATGGAGTGTTTTTAGGCGAATGTGCATCAAAGTGTCTGTCCAGCCATAAGACTCCTAAATTCCTAAAAACATCACTGGTGCCTGTTATGGTCCCAACTGCCAGGCTGTGATCCCCACCAATTGTCAAAGGAGTAAAACCATTTTGAATTTCTTTTGTAACAGTAGCTGCCAACCATTTGTTTATCTTTAAAATTGCATCAATGTTTTTAATCCTGTTTTTCGCCGGTTCGCCTCTTCGCCCTTTCGCCGGTTCGCTAAAAGGCGGTTTTATAATTTTTACATTGTATCCAAGCTCTTTCAAATCAACATCAAGTCCATTCCCAATCAATGCTCTGGGTCCATCCTTAGCTGCATCATTTGGTCCACCAGCTGAAAATGGGGCACAGATTATTGATATGTTTTTGTTAGGTTTCATATTTACCATTAGATGGGCAAACACATAGGTTTGCCCTTGCATTACCTCTTGACAAAAGACCATTCTAATTTGCGCAAATAATATTTCCACATCGGTTCTATATGTGCAGTTAGCGATCTAACCAAAACAGTTTTAAAACCAAACCTCTGCCCAAGCCATATATCTGTAAGCGGTCTGTCTCCAATAACTGCAATTTTATCACTTGGTAATTTTAATATGTCAAGGGCCTCTTCAACTGACTAGGGTTTTTTAGCAAAGCCAATTACAGGCAAATCAAGGACCTGTCTCACTGCTTCCAGATAAAATGCTTTTTTGTTGTTTGATAAAATCACTATTGTAAAATTTAGTTTCATTGCATCAAGCCAATATTTAACAGGTAATTCAAGTCTTGCTGATTCAGGTGCCATAATTGTATTGTCTAGGTCCAAAATTAAGCCTTCAATATTAAGCTTTTTAAGTTCATTGATAGAAACTTTAGTTACGTCACCGTTATAAATTAATGTTGGTTTTAAGAATGGAAACATTTTTTATTACGCTAGGTATTTTTTACAAGCACTTGCTGCGGACAAAGTTTTTTGCTTTTTTCGGCTGCACTCAAAAGCGCAAAAAACTGTCCGCTCGGCTTGTAAAAAATACATTAATTAACGAGTAAGAATTTATTTAACACAGTATAAGTATATTCTAGCTTACGTGAACTATTTCGCATTGTATAATTGAATTTTTATGGCAAATAGAAAGTTATTTAAAATTGCAGGCTTTGTTGGAATAATTACTATAATAAGTAAAGTTTTTGGATTAGTAAGAGATCTTGTTGTAGCTAAAGTTTTCGGTACCACAATTACAGCTGACGCTTATAATTTTGCATATCTTTTAACAGGTAATGCTCTTGTACTTTTAGGTGGTTTGGGCGGTCCATTTCACTCTGCTACTATAAGCACACTTACAAAACTTAAAGACAATGCAAAAGAATCAGGAAGTTTTTTAATTAAAATTTGCCTTTCGACTTTTTTAGTTTTATTGTTAATTACATTTACAGTTGTTTATTTCAGAGATAGTATCATTCATTTCATAATTCCGGGAAATGATCTTGCCCCGATATACAGAGAAAAACTCTGGGATTTAACTTCAATGCAGTTAAAAATAATGTCGCCGTTAATAGTAATTTCTGGTTTGCTTGGAATACTCTGCGGAGTAGCAAATGTCTATCATGGATATTTTTGGCCTTCTTTTAGTCCTGTACTTCCAAGTATTGCAATAATATTTTTTGTTTTTGCCTATGGTGATCCTATGCTTGGGTTGGCTCTTGGTGTTGGGACTTTATTTGGCGCAATATTACAACTTGTGGTTCAGCTGCCAGATTTAATTAAAGCCAGTCTTTATGAAAATCTTAAGTTTACCTGGGTAAAAAATCAAAAAGGGGTTTCTGATTTTTATTATTTTCTTGGACCAGCTTTGCTTAGCACTACAATTGGTCAGATTACTGTCTACATTGACAGCTTTTTTTGTTCAGGACTTGAAGAAGGAAGCTGGACTGCTACAGTTCTTGCAAACAGATTAATTCAACTGCCGCTTGGGGTACTTCTTACATCATTTCTTGTACCATTTTTTCCGAGATTTTCAGAGCTTGCTCATACAAAAAACTTTGAAGTGCTTAAGAATACCTGCGTTCTTGTTATAAGATCACTGTGGTTTTTAACACTGCCAATTGCAGTTTATATGCTTTTATTTTCAAAACCAATTGTAGAGATAGTTTTTCAAAGAGGGGCATTTAATGAAAGATCAACCATGCTTACAAGCAGTATTTTAGTAGCACTTCTTCTTTCAATGATTGCTTATGTAGCAAGAGACACTTTAACACGTGTATTCTACGCGCTTGGTGATTCAAAACTCCCATTGCTTGTAGCAGTGTTTTCAATTGTTTTAAAAATTGTGCTAAATGCTTTACTTGTAAAAAAATATCATGCACCTGGCATTGCACTTTCAACTTCTCTTGTTACTTTATTTAATTTCTTATTTTTAATGATTTTACTTAGAAATAAAATTGGCTGTTTAGGTTGGTTTAAACATTTAAGATCTTTACTAAAGATGCTGACCATTACTCTTATCATGTACATATTTGGACTAATGTTTTTGTATCTTTTTCCAGTTCATCTTATCTCTTATGATTTCTTTTCAAAAGCATTATTAATCCTGGTAAGTTCAAGTATATTGTTTCTAATTTATTTTGGGCTATCATTAACACTACGAGTTGAAGAAGCACAGAAAGTATTTAGTGAACTAAAGAAAAGATTTATTTCTTAAGCAGAGCATTTTCTTGAAAATGCGGAGCGCTATATAAAAACGAAGCATGTTCTATTAATTGCTTTATATCAATCTGCTCATCAAATAAATAAACTTTTTCCTTAAGTGCAGACAGTGCTTTTGCAATTTGTGGTTCTTTTAAAGCAATCTCATTTATTTCCGAAGAAAGTTGTTTATGGGTTAGCAAATCTCTTCTGGTAATAGAAATCAATCTAAAGATAAGGTCAAATCGTTCAAGCTTGTCTTCTCTTTGTTCATTTTCAATGAGAGCTAAAAAAATTTCTATAGACTTAAATATTTCTTCAAGTATTGTTTGCCTGATTATTTTTTTTTCTTGCAATTCACTTTTTGCTTTTTGTTCAATTTTTTTACAGGTACCACGTCCAAAATAGTAATCATGAGAGCTTTCCAGCCTGCTAATTCCAGACTTTAAGTCCAGTACATCTTTTTGTTTTTCCACAGGGTTATTATCAGGCCTGTTTAAACCTGTTTCTTTGTAAAAATTCTAGGTACATATAGCATACCAATCTAACAACAGGTTTAAACAGGATTAGCTTAGGGATAAGATTAGAATAAGTTAGAAATTCTTAAGCGAAGATTTTCTAAAAGCGAAAATCTGAGCGCCGTTATGACTAAGTATCTAAAAGCAGAGCATTTTCGTGAAAATGCGGAGCGCTATATAAAAAATTAAATTAGAGTTGTCCCTTTTTTATAGCCCTCGACAGGCTCGGGCTTCCATTAATCAATCCTTCTAGCTTGATCAAATTTACCCGATAAACTGGATAAATCCTGTCTTTGCAAGTAAGTTTAATTTTCATTTATATTATCTCTTTTAGTCCACCCAAATATGGCTGAAGTACTTCAGGCACAAGCACTGTACCTTTTTCAGTCTGATAATTTTCTAAAATTGCAGCTAGTGTTCTGCCAATAGCTAGTCCTGATCCATTTATAGTATGAGCAAAAACTGGTTTGTCTTTTTGGTTTGGTTTATATTTTATATTTATCCTTCTTGCCTGAAAAGATCCAAAATTTGAACAACTGCTTATTTCTCTGTAAGTATCCTGATTGGGAAACCATACTTCAAGATCAAAACACTTCATGGCTGAAAATCCCATATCACCCGTACATAAAAGTATTTTCCTGTAAGGCAATTCTAATTGTTTTAAAATTTCTTCAGCATCATTTGTAAGTTTTTCATGTTCTTCAGAGCTTTGTTCACCAGTCGTAATTTTTACAAGCTCAACTTTATTAAATTGATGCTGCCTGATTATTCCACGCGTATCTTTACTAGCTGCACCTGCTTCTCTTCTAAAACATGGTGTATAAGCACAGTATTTTATGGGCAATTGTTCTAGTGAGAGAACCTCATCTTTATGCAGGCTGGTTATTGGAACTTCAGCCGTTGGAACAAGATATAAATCTTCATTTTCGCACTTATAAAAATCACCTTCAAACTTGGGCAATTGACCTGTTCCTGTCATTGCATTTTTATTTACTAAAATTGGCGGAAATATTTCTTTATATCCTTTTTTTGCAGCATGATCAAGCATAAAATTCATAATCGCTCGCTCTAGCCTGGCTCCTAGCCCGGATAAAACAGTAAATCTTGACTGAGCTATTTTTACTCCACGTTCAAAATCCAGAATATTTAATTTAGTTCCTATTTCCCAGTGAGATTTTATCCATTTATCAGTTCTTGAACTTCCCCACTTAAGTATTTCTTTATTTTGCGTTTCATTTTCACCAAAAGGTACATCATCCAGAGGAATATTTGGTATCCACATTGCCTTTTCTGAAAGCTTAAAACTTAAATCGATTTCTTCTTTTTCAATATCAGCGAGAGTTGAATTGATAGAAATGCTTTCTTTTTTTAGTTCTTCTACTTTTTCAGGTTTATCCTTAGAGCGCCCTATTTCTTCTGCAATTTCATTTTTTCTTTTTCTTAATTCATCAGCTTTTGTTTGTATTTCCCTTTTCTTCCCATCTAACACTAACAATTCATCAATAAGAACTGAAAGCTTTTTATCTCTTTTACTTAGCTTATCCTTATAGAAATCTGGTTTTGTTCTAATTTCTTTTAAATCATGCATTACCTTAGTTTATAATAAAATATAGTCTATGAGAAAGAATTTTACATTTTCCACATTATTTACAATGCTTCTTGGCTTATCAAGCATAAGTAATTCCTGTAGTTTTATAGATCCAATGACACAAGCCCAGAATTTCTCAAAAAGAGGAAAATTTGAAAAGGCTATTAAGGTTCTAGAAAAAGAGTTACACTCCAAACCAAACTCAGTACCTGTTAAAACACTTCTTGCTCAGTCATATTCAGACTATGGACTCGTTCTCTGTCAGGATCAAAACAAACCCCCAAGAGTAAAATATCCAATGGCAAAGGAAAATTTTGCAATGGCTCTAGCCATAAACCCAAATCTTGAGGAAGCAAAGGAAATGTATAAAATGATTGAACAGATACAGGCTGCCATGAAATCAAGAAAAACCAATTAGTTTGTGAAAATACTTTTTTTACTTTTTAAAAACAAATTTGCTTTCTTATCAGCAGCATTTATTCTTGTTTTACTGATACTTGTTTTATTGTCATATCTTGGTTTTAGTTTTGGGAAATATTCTTTTGATGCACAGGATCAGGATTTAATTTTACAGTTTCCAAATATAGAACATCCTCTGGGTACCGATCAACTGGGTAGAGACATACTTGCCAGATTAATTTACGGTGCAAGGCTATCACTTTTAGTAGCTATAGTAACTGCTGCTATAGCTTTTTTTATCGGGGTTTTATGTGGTTCGCTTTCTGGGTTAATTGGCGGAAAAGTAGATTTTTTAATAACAAGAATAATTGATATTATTTATTCATTACCAGATCTACTGGTTTTAAGTATAATTGGTCTGATTTTTTCAAGATCAACTTCAGGTATTTTATTTGCAATTGGTTTAATAAGCTGGATGGATGTAGCAAGGCTCAGCAGAGCAGAAATATTAAAACTTAAAGAACATGAATTTATTTTGTCTGCAAGATCTATTGGTTTAAGTGATGTAAGAATTTTTTTCAAGCATTTATTTCCAAACATTTTAAATCCCATTCTGGTTACTATTACATTTGTAATGCCAAGAGCAATAATTGCAGAATCAACCTTAAGTTTTCTTGGTCTTGGATTATCTCCACCACAGTGCAGCTGGGGTACACTTGCAAGCGATGGATGGCAATTTCTTAATACACATACAAATCTTATTTTATATCCAAGCATAATGATTATGATTACAGTTTTAAGCCTGAATATTATTGGAGATTTTCTGGCTGAGATGAATCAGCCAAGGAAAAGTTACATATAATGGAATTATGAAAATCGCACTAGCTCAAATAAATCCAATAGTAGGTGATTTTGAATATAATCTGAAAAAGATTATTGAAAACATAAGTCTTGCTGAGAAAGAAAACGCAGACTTAATAATTTTTTCTGAACTTGTAATTTGTGGTTATCCTCCAAAAGATCTTTTATTAAAGAAACAATTTATAGAAGATAATAAAAAATATCTGGAAAAATTAGCTACTAGCATTAAATCAAATATAAGTGTAGTAGTAGGATTTGCTGAAGAAAACAAAGAAAGCGGAAAACCATTATTTGACTCGGTTGCACTAATTCAAGGCAAAAAAATAATCTGTACAAGACAAAAGATTCTGCTTCCTACTTATGATGTCTTTGATGAAGATAGATATTTTGAACCAGGAAAAATCATTAGACCTGTAGAGATTTCTGAGCAAAAAATTGGTTTAACTGTATGCGAGGATATATGGCATGATGATTTGAGTTTTACAAAACCCAGATATCACCTGGATCCTATGGCAGAACTTTCAAAACAGGGTATTCAGCTTTTAATAAATGCTTCTGCTTCACCTTTTTTTACTGGAAAACCAAAATTAAGAGAAAGTATATTAAAAAATGCAGCAAAAAGATATAAAGTACCAATCATCTATGTAAACCAAACAGGTGGAAACGATGAATTAATCTTTGATGGTAATTCTTGTGTAATCAATAAAGATGGCAATGTCTGTATGAAATTAAAATCTTTTGAAGAAGACTTACAGTTTATTGAAGTTGACCATAGCCAGAAAATCATCACCTGTAGAGACATGCCACCGGCATGTCTCCATGACAACGATAACGAAGAATTACTACAAGCAATGCTCTGCGGTCTTCGTGACTATGTAACAAAATGTGGTTTTAAAAAAGTACTCATTGGCATTTCAGGAGGAATTGATTCAGCAATAACTACAGCAATTGCTATCCTTGCTCTTGGAAAAGAAAATGTTCTTGGTATTTTAATGCCATCCAGATTTACATCTAATGAAAGCATTACAGATGCAAAAGCTTTAGCATTAAATCTTGGAATGGAATTAAAAACAATATCCATAGAAGAACCATTTAAAGCATTTTTAAATCTTTTATTGCCAATCTGGAAAGAGACAAATAGTTCACTGGCACAGGAAAATATGCAGGCAAGAATACGTGGATTAATTTTAATGGCTATGTCCAATCAAACAGGTGCTCTAGTGCTTTCTACAGGAAATAAAAGTGAGCTGGCTACAGGATACTGTACTTTATATGGAGATATGTGTGGCGGGCTTGCATTAATATCTGATCTGCCAAAAACCACAGTATATAAATTAGCAAAATATATTAATAGAAAACACGGAAATATAATTCCTGAAAATATAATTACAAAAGCCCCCACTGCTGAACTTAAAGAGAATCAAATTGATCAAGATGTTTTACCGCCATATGATGTACTGGATAAAATTTTAAACTCGTATGTAGAAGAACATAAGCCACTAAATGAGATTATAAAGAATGGTATACCAAAGGATACAATTCAAAAAGTTTATACTATGATAGACTCAAGTGAATATAAAAGACAGCAGGCTGCACCAGGGCTTAAATTAACCAGTAGATCTTTTGGTTATGGATGGAGAATGCCAATTGCACAACGATATAAAGAACAAATTTGAACGAAACGACGATGGGGCGTATCGGCGAACCGGCGAAGAGTTGGTTTTAGGTCAAGTAGATTTTATAAACTGTCTACCAATTAATCTTCCAATTGAACTTGATGAAGTAAAAATTAATACAACTCTAGTTAAAGGTGTTCCAAGTGAATTAAATAAATTGATTTTAAATAATGAAATAGACATTGCACCTATTTCATCTCTTACTTATCTTGAAAACAAAGAAAAACTCCTGCCCATAGCTGATTTATGCATAGCCTCAAATGGTCCAGCTGACAGTGTTTTGCTTTTTTCAAAGTTTCCTATAGAAGAATTAGGAGGTGTAAATATTGCATTGTCACATGCATCTGCCACATCTAACAGATTGCTGGAAATAATTTTCAAAGAATTTTTAAAGATAACCGCCACATTTACGGTAGAGGCGTTGCATGCAACGCCTCTACAACAATCAAATAAATATCCTGCTTATTTATTAATCGGTGATCATGCCCTGCATGAATATTCAAAAATGCCAAGAGATATATTTATTTATGATCTTGGATCATTGTGGAAAAAACACACCGGGTTACCAATGGTATTTGGAATATGGGTAGCAAGAAAAGAAATTGTAAAAACAGTTCACAAATTGCCACTGACAGAACAATTACATCGAGCAAAGGAAATAGGCTTGGGACCAATGTTTGAGAAAGTCATTAAAAAAGCACAGGAGAAAATACTTTTATCAAAAGAGTTTTACTCTACATATTTTCAGCATTTAAGCTATGACTATACTAAAGAGTATAAAAAAGGACTAGAACTTTTTGAAAAACATTGTAAATTAAAAGAGAGAGTTACAAATTAACGTCATTGCCAGCTTCAATTCGACAGCTCGCCGCACCATCAGTTCGTATTTTTATCCGCAGTGACTCCAGCCACAACCTAAACAAACTGGTCCGGATTTACATGCAGAGTTTCCAAATGACTCATGTGTAAACTCTGAATGGCAGCATGGACACTGGGTTTCATGACCCTGTGCAATCCAATCCATTCTGGCTCTTACTATGTCATCAAACATATGGATTTTGTCATGGTTTTCATCAAACTTTATTTCATGTTTTTTCTGAAGTGTAGTTTGAATGGGTTCAGATTTTTCTTCTAGTGCTACATCTGCAGGAACTTCATTAAAGAGAGACATTTGATATTGTCCTTTACATGCCTCTTTTAATACTTTTCCAATAGCATCTGGAATAGAGCTTGCTTCAATTCCAATAATTTTTTGTCCACCCTGAATATTTAAGAGTCCATTTGCAACATCTTCCGGAGGACATCCCCACTTAAGAGCTTTTGTTGCCATGCGGCAGATTGCTTCAATCATTCCGCTGGCTACACCACCACCTCTCATAAGATGTGCAAAGACCTGTCGGGGGCCATTTTCATCAAAGTACACATGTACATGTACAGGACCTTCAGGAGTTACAACTTCTTCATTGAAACCATAAAGTCTCTTTGGTCTTATTCTTACCTTACTACGATCTGATTTTAGTTTTTGTGCAGATGGTTCATCTACAGGTGTAGCACTTGCAGAAATAACCTTTTCTTCATGTGTAGGCAAAAACTTACTTAGTTTCTTAATTTCCTGACTCTTTTTTTCCTGTTGTTCTACAGGCTGACTGAGCCTGGTTCCATCCGGATAAAAGGTTATAGACTTAACACCAAGCTTATAACCCATAAGAGTGGAGTCCCATGCATAGTGCCACGGAAGATCACCCTTAATCATGCAAGTATTCGAAAGAGCATTAAAGGATTCTGGATAACCTCCAACTCCTTTTTGAATACTAGCAAGGTGCAATATGTAATCATGTGGTTCAATTTCTGTATTGATCCTGAAAAGTCTTTGAACATCTTCAGGTACTTCTTTTAAGCCTGTAACTCTTTTACCATTTTTTCTAATTTTGTCACAAAGCTCCTGAACACCCTGCTCTGTTTGAGGCCATGCACCACGCTTTTTCATGGCTTCTTCAAATGCAGGCGCTGTAAAGCTTACCCAGGCATCTCTGACTTTCCTTGAAAATACAATTCCATTAAATGGTTCAGGTCCCCATGAGGTACCACAAAGTTGTGCCATGGTACCGGTTGGCTGCTGATTAATCATGCAACAGTTTCTGACCTTTAACCCTTTTTGTGCATATGAACTGCCAGGCCAAATTTCATATACTCCTCTTTCTTCAGCCAGTCTTTGGCTTGCTCTTATAGAACCAACTGCAAGATGATCGTATAATTTGTTAACAAGCTTATTTGCTTCATCTGAACCAAACTCAAGTTCATGTTTAGCAATAAACTCAGCCACTCCTGCAAAACCACCCCCATTTCTTCTTTCTCTGCGGGCTGTTGAATTTTGAGCAAGAATTGGGAAGTGACTTACTGTAGTGACATCATCCATGAATTCAGTTGCAAGTCCAGCAAGCTCTTCCATATTTTTCCATAAATAATTTCCATTTTCATCCCAGAAATCTTTATGTGCAGCATGCATAGTAGTAAGGTTACAGATTCCTCTGTATTCAAGTCCATCCTTACCAATCTGAGCTGGCAGGTTTTGTTCACCACAAGGATTACACGTGTGTAGTTCATATATATGATGATTTGCATTAGTTGCTTCTACGTGATCGCCAAATTGAATTCCCGGCTCACCACCATTTACCATGCCAATGCAAATTCTTTTAAACATATCAGGAGCATAAAAACAAAATGCCCCATCTTTTTTAACCTGAACAAGTTTTCCATCATCTGACTTTAATGCGGTAAGTCCATGTTTCTTTGCTGACTCTTCTGCCTCAGGAAACTCTTCAAGGTTAACTGAATAAAGTTCAAAAAGCGGTTCTTTATTTAAAGGATTTACTTTTTGACTTCCCTGAGCATCAAGAACTGGTTTAGTAAAGTCAAAAAGATTTCCTTTCCATAGTTCATTTGCAAAGATAGCAGGATACCATTCTCTATTTTCAACAAAGTTCATAAAGCCACGAACTGCTCTTACGGAGATATTGTAGTTTTTCAGGTACTGCTGTTTTGAGAAATACTCAAATGATGCTTTGCTGAACTGATCCAGAGCTTTTTGCATTATATTCAGTTCTCTCTGGGAAATTGCTTTTTCATACTCCTTCGGATCTGAATATTCATTTGGATCTATTTTTGGAGTAATTGCATCAAGCTTGTCATAAACATCAGGCAGATTTGGTTCTTGTGGTAATTGTTTCTTATCAATAAACAAAGTTATATCAGGATGATCGCTGTCACGAAGTTCTATAAATGCCCCTCCACGTCTTCCCCCCTGAGCTATTGACTGACCTGCCGGACAGAATAGTTTTTCAACAAAACGATCCGGACCAGAAGCTGTACTTCCATCACTATTTGGTGTCTGCCATGGTCTGAGCGTACTTGTGTTTATACCCATACCCATTGAGCCTTTTGTAGCATCCATAATTTCACTGGCTGCTTTTTCAATTTCTTCAAGACTATCACCAGCATTTGTAACACCACATGCTGCAAGTCCACCTCTTCTTCTTATACGACTTGCAAAGTAACCCATTGCAAGTTCATGTTTATTTGTCTCAATTACATTTGGATAGAAAAGTTTTTGCTGTTGTCCATAAGAATTGTTTAAAATAGTACTTTTAATATCAGACAGCCATTTTTTGACTTTTTCTTTTTCAGCCTTTGGCAATTTTTCGTATTTTTGTCTGAGTTCTACTTCTGACATCCAGATTTTATGAGTAGTCCAATTTAAAACTTCTCCATGAGCTTCATACTGTAAAACATGTAGGGATACTTCAGGATTAGCATTTATGTTTGCTGGAGTATTTGCAAACATTTTTCTTTCACCCATTGCCTGATAATATTTTGCAGCTGCCTTTAATACTAGTTCATTTTCAAGAGCCCGTTCAAGTGAAAGTTGAATAATTTCATGTGACTTTAAAGAATATTTTAATCTTGCTATTGCAACAGAAAAGGCAACACGCCTCCAAGTCTGGGATATATTTTCAATGGCCTCACCTTTTTCATTTCTTTTACTGTAAAGCTTTCTGACAACATCATGGACATTTTCAGGAAAGTTTGTGCCATAATCACAAGCCAAAATTTCCTTTGCTTTTTCTTTTGTAAGTGTGTCCTTTTGAATTTTATTTGCACCATCAAGCTGTTGAGCAGTTGAGTTGGGTATTACAGTGATTGCCATTTGCATTGCCTCCTAGAAAATTTAATAAGAATTATTCCTATTTAGTTGTTTTTATATCCCCTATATTTAGTGTCGTCAAATTTATAGATAAAATTCAGATAATCGTCATACCAAAAGTGTTATTAAAGGTGGTAAAGATATATGGTACTCCAAAAAAAAAAATTGTCATGATTTTTTGAGCTTTTCCTTTACGTTTGTTCTTTTTATTTACAATTTCGCTGAAACCCTCACTGTGATTGGATTATAGGAAATTGCAAACAGTTTCTTCAAGACTTCCTATGCCTTCTACAGATTAAAAAACACTGGAACCCTTATTTAATAACCCTAACCCATCTTCTTTTAACCTTACACAAATTTTGGCCCATATACACAATTACGTCTATCTACTATATATAGTGTTGACGAATATATATTCACGTAGTTCCACGGGACTAATATTGTACCCTAAAAAAGGACTTTGGGGTTTAGATTTTTAAGTTTTTAAGTTTTAAAGTTAAAACTCAAAATTATTATGAAGCTAGATTTTTGGGAAGAAAGATATGCAAAAGGTGATATGCCCTGGGATATTGGTCAGGTATCACCTGCATTTATTAAATACTTAACTGAACATCAAGACATAAACAATAAAACGATAGCAGTTCTTGGATGTGGAAGAGGGCATGATGCATTTTATTTTGCACAATATGAAAGCAAAAAGTATAAGAATTGTAAGTTTGATGTATATGGCTTTGATTTTTCAGAAATTGCAATTAGATTCTGTAATGAGCTAAAACAAAAAAAGAATATAAAGAACATAAGTTTCTATAAAGTAGATATTTTTAAACTCTTAAGAAGTAATCAGTGGAAAAATTATTTTGATTGTATTATAGAACATACATGTTTATGTGCTATAGATCCAAATCGCCAAAAAGAATATATTGATTTAATTAACCATATTTTAAAACCAGGCGGAAAAGTAATTGGTTTATTTTTTATGAAACCAAAAGAGTTAGGTGGTCCACCTTTTGGAAGTACACCAGGTGATATAAAGGAACTATTTAAAGATAATAATTTCACTGAAACAGAAGCACTACATCCTGCCGAATGCCTTCATTCAAGTAAACTTCAAGGAGAAGAGTGGTTCGGGGTTTTTCAAAAGAATTAAGGAAGCTTTCTGTTTTCTAAACACTACAAGTTGCTGGTAGCTTAGATCCCACTAACTGAGCAAGTTCAATTAATCTATTGCTATATCCCCATTCGTTATCGTACCAAGAAATTACTTTAACCATATTGGTTCCGGTAACCATAGTCATTTGAGCATCTACATAACTTGAATGTGGATCACCTAAAAAATCAATGCTAACAAGTGGCTCATCTGTATAACCAAGAATGTTTTTAAGTGGTCCACCTGCAGCATCCTTAAGTGCTTTATTTACTGACTCAGCAGTAACTGGTTGTTTAGTGGTGGCAACGATATCCACTACACTTACATCGATGGTTGGAACTCTCATTGCAAAACCATTTAATTTACCCTTTAATTCAGGAAGCACAAGACCAATTGCTTTAGCTGCACCAGTAGTAGTCGGTATCATTGAAACTGCTGCTGCTCTTGCCCTTCGAGGATCTTTATGTGGTGCATCCTGTAAGCTTTGATCATTTGTGTATGCGTGAATTGTAGTCATTAAACCTGTTTCAACACCAAATGTATCATTTAAAACTTTTATAACTGGACCCAGGCAATTTGTAGTGCAGCTAGCATTTGAAATAATATTGTGTTTTGCTGGATCATAAGTCTTTTCGTTTACACCTATAACAAATGTGGCGTCTTCATTACTGGCTGGTGCACTGATAATTACTTTTTTAGCTCCTGCATCAATATGTGCCTTTGCTTTCAGCGCATCTGTAAAAGCTCCAGAACATTCAAGAGCTATATCTACTTTTAAATCTTTCCATGGAAGCTTGGATGGATCTTTTTCCTGAACATATTTAATTTTCTTTCCATTTACTATAAGAGAATCACCATCAATTGAACATTCACCTTTAAATTTTCCAAAAATACTATCGTATTTAAATAAATGAAGTGCTGTTTGAATACTGCAAAATGGATCATTGATAGCCACTATTTCTAAATCTTTTAAACCCTTTTGAAGCAGCACACGAAGTGCATTTCTACCTATTCTGCCAAAACCATTAATACTAATTCTTGTCATATAATAAAACCTCCAAAATTATGATAATAACAATATCATAGAAAACATTCAAAGAAAATAAGGATATACTGTAAGACGGTAAAAATCATGGAAAAAGTTGTTAGCATTCGCGGTGCAATTACAGTCGCAGAGAATAGTGTTAAGGAAATTAAGACTGCAACAATAACACTTATCAAAGAGCTTTTTAATCAGAATAAGTTAGACAAATCAAAGATAATAAATATAATTTTCACAGTTACAGATGATATTGATGAAATAAATCCGGCAACTATAGCAAGAGAAGAATTTAAACTTAACCTCATACCAATGCTTTGTTTACAGGAAATGAAAATTAAAAACAGCTTAGCAAAATGTATTCGTGTAATGATTAATGTTTATTCTGAACTAACTAAAGAACAGGTTAAACATACTTATCTGGGTAAGGCTGCAAACCTTCGCCCAGACTTAAGTTATGACTTATAATTAAAAGAATTTGTTTATGAAACAATTGCCAAATTTTATTAGTATTTTTAGAACATTATTAACTGTAGCAATAGCTTTAGTCGTTCTTGATGATCCCCATAATCTAACAATTCTCCGCTGGGCTTTTTTTCTTACCTGGTTTGTGATTTTACTTGATGGTTTAGATGGAATTATTGCAAGAAGATTAAATTTAACTTCTGACTTCGGAGCATTTTTTGATATAGCCTGTGACAGAATAACAGAATTTATATATATTTCACTTTTTGCAGCTTTACGATGGATTCCATTCTGGATATTAATTGTTTTTCTTATAAGAGGAATACTTGTAGATGGTATTAGAGGCTTTGCTTTAAAAGAAGGTAGAACTCCATTCGGTAAAAAGTCAATGATGGAAAGTAAGCTTGGATATTTTTTAACAAGCTCACGCTTTATGAGATTTTTTTATGGGGGCATAAAAGCATTTGCATTTGCATTTATGTTTCTTGTTCATTCTGATTTGCCACAATATTTAAATCTAGAAATGTTTTTAATTTACCTGATGACTTTTTTATGTGTAATTCGTGGAGTACCTGTATTAATTGAGGGCAGAAGATTTTTTAAGTAATCCTTCTATATGTAAAAGTGCAGCTGACTTAAGCCATTCAACAACATTTACAATTTCTTTTTTCATTTCCACAAAAACATAAAGAACATCAAGCTTTTTTATAAATTCTTTTAAATCTTCTTCAAGAATTTCTTTGAGTTTGTTTAACTGAAATGCAAAGGCAAGAGCAAACGAGGAGATTGCCTGCGTGACTACGGCGTATAGACGCCCCATTGGGGTGTCTATACGAGCGATAAGCAAAATAGCATTTGTTAAACCTAAGAAAACTATACTTCCAATTCTCTGAATAACATTTGCCAGTGGATTTTGATTTGTATTTTGAATCTGACCAAAAACATTATTAATATTTAAAATCTCATCTGTAAAATTTCTTAGCATTGCCTGAATTGTTTTATCACTTAAAAAATTCATAAGCTGCATACTGACAGTAACCCTGTCAAAACTACTGCCTCCGCCACCGCCGCCTCCACCTTTTCTTAGTTTTTCAAGAAGCTCATTCCAGTATTGCTGGCTGAGCATTGCTTTTTCCATACTTGCCTGAAAAGCAATTTTAGATGAAATGATTTTTGAATTATCCAATAATCTTAAATTCGGTTTTCCCAAATTGGCATACTGCTGTATGCCCCTACGGAAAATTATTGGTGTTCTTGTCATTTCTACTGCCATACGTTTGTCTCCTTCTTTTAAGTCATGCCGCAGCATGACTCTACATTTTTTATGCTGCTGGTAAAGGCTCCTCTACTAATCGCTGAGGTAATTTGTGAATTGCCACAACGTGTGATATTGAAAGAGGTGGATCTTTTCTTTCAAGCATTGTTACGGCTGTTTGTGAAATTTCTTTATCAAGTGGTTTACTTTCTTTTTTCATGAAATATTTACCAAGTGCAAATGCCCCAAAAGCAAAACCAATTCCACTTAAAGCAGAAAAAATAATATCCATAAAATTATTTTCAGAGCTTTCTTTTAATTGTTTTCCTATTGCCATGGTGGGAACTATACGCCCATCATCTGAGAGCCAGCGACCATCTGAAAGAATAGAGCCACTTGAAGTATCTTCATCTGCTGTACCGGTTAACATCCTTCCTGTCCTATATGCTGCACGCGCAAGGGTTGTTTCCCACAAATGAACAGAATTACGAAGCATAAGTCCTTTAAAATCATCATATTTTGACTGGATGTTTTTAAACTTTTCACCTATCTGGAAAGACAATGCAGGTCCAAGAAGAAGTAATAATGGAGCAGGCACTAGCTTACTTAATTTAACACCACTTGCAGATATCATTGAATAAATAAGATCAAAAGGAAGTCTCTGGAAAAGACCTCCTATTTTATCTCTTGAAATATCGAAATTTTTTATTGCATCTTTTCCTTTTTTTGACACACATGTTAGATAAGTTAATCCACAAAACCCGAGCGACAATGGTATTCCTAAAACACTGTTTCCAAGCAAACTACCCAGGTTAAACACCAAGTTGTCAGGAGCATGAAATATTCCTCTAACTAATCTTCCTTCAAGTGTACCAAAAGGGATGTGGTAATTAAGCGTGTTTAAAAGCGAGCCCAGAAGCGGCATTCCAAGAAGTACTCCTGACGTACCAAGAGCTATATTTCTAGAATTATTCAAAAGTGAAGTAAAACTATTTCCTACATTTGAAAACAGCGAGTCAATAAAATTAGAACTTCCCTGTGCTATAAAACCTTCATGATTATTCCATGGGATTTTTTTCTTTTTTAACTCATCTGGTAAAAGCAAGCCCATAGTAGTTAATGAACTTGCTAAAAAAGTGCCAAGTGATTTATTTTCGCTTGATACCTGTGATGCTTTACTGGCAAGCATTGAATCTATATGATGAATAGCCGTTCTGCCAAGAGTACCAGAAACAGTATCAAAAGGCAATTCCAGAGATTTATTGTTACTGTCATTGAGAGTTCTCTGTAGACTCAATAAACTTAATGAGCCAGCAATTAAGCTTGGTAAATTATATTTAGAGCCATGTTCACCAATAGTTGAAAAAATCGAATCAAATATATGAAGTGGACCTCGAATTAGATTTCCGCCAAAACCCATTATTGAAAACTTGGTTGATAAAAAAGGAACTTTCTTAAGAAGAGAAGCGATTAAAGAAACACCAGCAAGTCCAAGCCCCGATAAAAAGTTTATTTTACTGCCAAAACCAGTTCCTATACCTGAAAAAAAGGAATTAATTACTCCCAAACCTGACATCCTGAACCAGCCATGCACTGTATTAAAATCAGCTTCCAAATTTAGTGTGGGATTTTGAAACTTAAAACTTTCTTCTTTCGATTTTACATATTCTTCATGAGAAGAAATTTCCATATCATCAAGTTCTTGTTTTGTAAGACTTGCAGGTCCACTTTCAGTAGAAAGGACATTTTCAGGAAGTGTTGTTCTTCCAGTTAAATAAAGTGATATTGCTTTTTGAAATGATATATACAAACTTTTGAGCCTCGCAAAAGAGTTTTTAAATAAATCTACATGGGTATTCCGGCTTTAACGGTTGCGGGTCAGCGTAGGCCTTGCACCTTACTTCCCCCATAAAAAGATTTTTATTTTATTTAATTTTCAACAAACTTAATCTCGATCAGCATCGGCAGAAAAAATAATACTACAAAGAAGATTTTATTACAAACCCTATTTACAATTTAAAAAAACTATTTAACAATTAAAGCTTCTTGCTTCTTAACTACTTTATTTAAAAATTTATTGATTTTTTCTACGATTAGTTTTGAGGTTTTAATTGTGTCATTAATTGAAATGCCATATAAATAATTACCAGTGAAATACAAGCCATAATTTGTATCCATAAGACTTTCAATTTCCTTTACTCTCTCAATATGACCAATATTGTACTGCGGTATAGCATTGTAATGAACTTTTACGTGTAGTGTTTCAAAAAGATTTTGATCAACTTTAAATATCTCAGACAGTTCTTTTGCTACCAGGGGACTTATCTCATCAGGCATTTGTTCGGTTATTTTTTTGTAATAAGCACCGCCTATATAAGAAGTTAAAAGATGATATTCAGATGAAATTCTATTTGGGAAAATGGATGAAACCCATATGGTACCTAAAAGTTTCCTATGAGGTTCTTTTTCACATAAAAACCCAAATCCGGTTAAATCCCGATTTAATTTTGACTTCTCGATTTTTTGAGCAACTGTTGCAACCGGCATATATTCTAAATGAGAAAAATCTGTAAGATATTCATCGGGAATTATAGAACTAAAATCATTAACTTTAAATGCAGGGGTTGCTATTAAAATTGAGTTTGCAGTGTAATTAATTATTTTATTATTTGCCTTAAAGTTTACAACAAAAAAGTCTTTTGCTCTTGTAATTTCAAGATTTTTTATACCCAAAGTAGTTTTGTTTTTTAAACGCTCATATAGTACAAGAGGTAATGTTTCCATGCCATGAGTAAATGAATATAAAGTCATTTTCTTCATGGATGTACCTATTCCGCCAGAAAGTATAGAGCCTAAAATTACACTTTTATATTTATTTTCAAGCTCTTTAAGTTTTGGGAAAACAGCATTTACAGATAGTTTTTTAACATCGCCCGCATAAATACCATTTAAAAACGGCTGAACAAGATTTTTTAAAACTTCCCTTCCAAATCTTCTTACAAAAAAATCTTCAATTGATTCTTCTTTTTCTTCTTTTTTTATTAAAAGTTCTTCTAAAAGTGTCCATTTAGCTTCTTTTGATAAAATATCGGATTTTAAAAATTCTACCGGACCTGAAGGTACTTGTTGCAATTGATCATTTAAATAAACAAATCTTTTTTTTGATAATGGGTTGGCTTCCTGAAGTAAATCCTCTATTCCAAGCTCACGTACTAGCTGAAGTGTTTCAAGACTATTAGAACTAAAGGTATAAGGACCAGTTTCAACAAGGCAATTATCAATATTTAATGTTTCTATATTTCCGCCAACTTTATCATTTAATTCCAGAATCTGAAAGTCAATATTATTTTTTGAAAGTTCAAATGCTGCCGAAAGTCCAGCAATTCCAGCTCCAATAATAATTACATCTTTCATGTGGTATGTAGCAGTTCTCTTAGATCCATTTCACTGTTTTCAAGGCAGTTAACTATTTGATTATACAAGGCCTGGATTAAATATTTATTTGTGTTTAAGGCCGGTACTCTTGTAAATCTTTTTATTCCAGCTTTGACAGCAATTTCTTTATATAACATTCCTATTTCATATATAGTTTCTACATGTTCTGAGACAAAACTGATAGGTACAACAAGAATATTTGTATTTTTATTTTTACATGCGATTTCTTTTATAGCTCTATCAGTAGATGGCTCAAGCCATTGAACAGGTCCTATTTTGCTTTGATAAGCTATTTGCCATCTTTTCTTCCAGCCTAATTTTTGAATGATTAACTGAGCTGTCTCTGTAATATGTTTTTGGTATGGATCTCCATTTTCAATGTTTATAATCGGTATACTGTGAGCACTAAAAAGTATTTCCGTACTTCTTAAATCAAGGTTTTCAAGGGACCGGCGGATTAATGAAGAATAAGCTTCTATGTAATCTTCATCTTTATACCAGTCTTTTACAAAATGGATTTTCATGTCATTGCGAGGAGATGCGTTAGCACCGAAGCGGCAATCTACTAACGTTTTTGAGATTGCTTCGTCGCTTTGCTCCTCGCAATGACGTGTTCCACAGTTTTTTTTAAGCCATTTATTTACTACAAGCTCCACAGAGCCTGTAGTTGTGTAAGAATACTGAGGATATAAAGGTAATATAATTAGTTTTTTATAATTTTTACTATAAATATCAGCTAAAACATCTTCAATAAAAGGCTTGCAATAACGAAATCCAATATAAATATCAATTGGAAGCTCATTTCTTCTGATTAAGGATTGTAATTTTTCAGCTTGTAAAAATGTAACAGGAATTAAAGGACTGATTGAACTAGTTTTCTTATACATTTCTCTTGATGTCATATCTCTCATATTTGAAATCAGCCATGCAAGTGGCTTTCTATACAAAAAAGCAAGGGGAAAATTTAAAACTGTAGGATCAGAAAATAAATTATATAAAAAAGGTTTGACTGTTGCTAAGCCAGATGGTCCGCCAAAATTCGCTAGAAGGACAGCAATTTTATATTGATTTTGAATAAATTTTTTGTTTCCCATTTTTTTGTAAATAAACATCAAATGCAGAAGCAATGTTTCTTAAAAAGAATTGACCTGTTTCTGTAACTTCAATACAATTGCTGTTTAAAACCACAAGTCCGTCAATTTTCAAATTACGCATATTGTCAAGTTCACCTGAAAAATATTTATCAAAATTAATTTCATATTTGTTTTCAATTTCTTCTTTGAGAATTATTCCGTGACAAAGTAATTTAATTATAATTTCCCTTCTAAGTTCATCATCTTTACTTAAAACAAATCCCCTGTAACGTGGAGTTTCGTTTAAATCCAGCTTTTCATAATATGGATTCAGTTTTTTAATGTTTTGTGAAAAAACATTCTGTACACTACTTATTGCACTGATACCAAAACCGTATAAATCACAATTACCACGGGTTGTATAGCCCTGAAAGTTTCTATGAAGGGTTTTATTATTTCTAGCCTGTGATAATTCATCATCCGGTTTTGCAAAATGATCCAGACCAATATAAACATAGCCATTATCTGTAAGAGTTTTAACAGCCAACCGAAATATATCAATTTTTATATCACTGGATGGCAAAGTTTCAGCCAGTATATATTTAGCTTGATGATTTAAAAGATTTGGCAGGTGTGCATAGTGAAACAGAGCAACTCTATCGGGATTTAATTTTAAAATTAATTCAAGCGTTTTCTTAAAACTTTCTCTTGTCTGATAAGGTAATCCATAAATAAGATCTACATTTATAGACTGAAAACCAAGGTTTCTAGCTTCTTTAAAAAGACTTTCTGTTAAATCATATGGCTGAATACGATTTACCACTTCCTGTACTTTCTCATCAAGATCCTGTATACCCATACTGAGCCTGTTAAAACCCAGCTCTGAAAGTGCTTTTAAATGATTCAAATCAGTTACTCGCGGATCAATTTCAACACCTATTTCAGCATTACTAGAAATATTAAAATTTCCTTTCACAATAGAAAAAAAATCTTTTAACTCACTGGAATTAAAATAAGTTGGCGTACCGCCACCCAGATGGATTTGCTGCACCTTTCTATCATTATCAATCAGGCTACTTAAGTTTTTTATTTCTTTTTTTATATGAGTTAAATAAGGATTTACAACATCTCTTTTTTTACTTATAACTACATTACATGCACAGAAATAACACTGGCTTTCACAAAATGGTAGATGAAAATAAAGAGAAATAGGTGTTTTCTTTTTATTTGCAGTATTATTTGCGTTTAAAAAATCCTCTTCAGTAAAACTTTCAGTCCACTCTGGAGCCGTAGGGTAACTCGTGTAACGGGGAATATTTACAGAATATTTTTGTAGTAGAGATGCCGTTAACGGTGTCTCTACATTTGAATCAATGTGTATATTTGCTGGCATAAGTTATAAATCAAATTACTATTTATGCAAATACGGGCTCATTTGCAAACTCAAACACTGTATCAACCATGGCATGTACATTTTCTACTGGCGTTTGAGGTAAAACTCCATGACCCAGATTACAAACATAACCTGTTTGCCAGTTTTTAACTGAAAGGATCATAGTCTTTGTTTTTTCACGAACAACTGCCTGATCTGTAAGTAAAATAGCCGGATCAAGATTTCCCTGCAGACCAATGTTTGTACCAAAATTATCACGTACACCCTGGAGATTAGATCTCCAGTCAAGGCTCAAAGCAGAGACTTTAAGCATTGAAATTTTTGGAAGCAGATGATGTGAATTATTTGTGTATAAAATAATGGGGACTTTAAGCGGACTTAAATCACTGAGTAAATGTTTTAAATATGGAAGAGCATATGTCTTGTAATCCTCCAGAGATAAAATCCCAGCCCACGTATCAAATATCTGAAGCACGTTTGCTCCGGCATTTACCTGCATTGTTAAATAAAGAAATAATGTATTTGTAATTTTTGTAAGTAGCTGATGTGATGCCTGAGGTTTTAAGTGCAAAAATTTCTTGGCTTTGTTGAAATTACTTGAACTGTATCCCTCAGTCATATAGCAAAACAGCGTCCAGGGTGCTCCACTAAACCCTACAATAGGAACCTTTTCACCAATTTCTTTTTTTAAAATATTAATAGCTGTAAGAGTAGGATAATTTTCTTCATTAGCAAGTGGAATACGAAGGTTTTTAATGTCTGAATCTGTTTGTATGAGATTATTTATACGGGGTCCATCCTCTCCAAACACAAGTTCAAGTCCCATTTTTTGTGCTGGAAGTAAAATATCCGAAAAAACAATAACTGCATCTGTATTAAATCTTTTATATGGCTGCAGACTGACCTGAACTGCAAGCTCAGGATTATTGCACAGTTCAAGAAAACTAACCTGTGACCTTACTTTTTGATATTCAGGAAGATATCTTCCTGCTTGCCTCATAAGCCAGACCGGTGGTCGTGGAACTATCTCATGATTAAGTGCTTTAATTAAAAGATCATTTTGCATATCAATATTTTAGCAGTAGAGACATGCCATGGCATGTCTCTACTGCGGCATGTACCTACCTATTTAACATGTTTCATCAATTTCTCTATCATTTTATTTGCCTTATCCAAAACCTTTTCATTTACAATCTTTCCATCTTTAAAGTCATTTCCATAAGCATAGACTGTGGGCTGAACTGTTAAAACATGAACTTCATAAGAAAGTATTTTCATAAGATCACTTGAAGCCAGATAAGACATAATTCCACCTGCATTACAAGCAATTCCGGAAACTTTATTTTCCATAGCACCACAAGTAATATCCAGAAAGTTTTTAAGTACTCCAGACACAGAATAACAATAAACTGGCATGCCAACTATATAACCACTGGATTTTTCCATAATTTTATATGCTTTTTGTAAATCTTCATTATATTTTTCTAAATCCCTGCCATCACAAAACTGAAGTTCTAATTTTCTAAGATCAATAAGCTCATAATTAATTTTTTTATCTTTTAAGATATTAATAACTTCATCAAGAATGATTGAAGTTTTTGAATTTGGGTTAAGACTGCCCTGGATTAAAGTGATGTCTGACATTCTTAGTATTTTAACTTATTAATGTTTTTTCTTTTTGTTATTTGTATACTAATAGCTATGAAAATTGATTTCCCTTTATTTAGTAGTCAAAGACATTTACCGCCGCGCTGGAAGTATCCAGCAGTAGATAATGGAAAGATATCTTATTCAAACCTGGATTTAAGATTTCCAATTGATGGTTCTGATGGTATAAGAAGTGCCGGAGAAAGAATGCATGCTATTTTGAAAGAAACATTTTTCCCTGAAATAGATAAATATGATTTAATAATGGCAAATGAACTAAGTGCACCATTATCTGTAGAATCTTTTGAAAATGATGATAGGTGTGATGCGGGAGAAGTGTGGAGACAGAAGAAATATTACAGAACACCAAATTATTTGGTATCTATTGAAGATAGGCTTGATTATAGAATGTTAGCAACAAATTTATTAAACTGTGCTTGTATAAGATTTTATTCAGAGGCAGAAGGCTTTAGATATTTAAGTCCGGATAAAGGACTAAAATATCCTTTTACTGAACTTAAGATGGCAATTGAAGGAAATAATACAGATATAGTAATAGCTTCGCATAAATCTAGTTTTAGAAAAATCTCTTCTTTTTTAAAAGACGGATTTCCTCATATACCGCTTCTAATTTATTGTGAGGAAAAAGGTAGATGGCAGGATCCTGAAAAATATGAACAACTTGCAATGGATTTAAGAGGAGAAGGCTATTTTGCTTGTACTACTTATGAAATTCTAGATAAGCAAGAATATGTAAGCAGACTGATTGCACATGCACTGGGTCCTGAAGGAATTAAAAGGCTTCGTATATGTACTTTACCTATGCTTGAATAAATTTTTTGTATAGCTTTAGTATTTCTTTCTTATATCTGCTACAAATACTAAAATTAATTTTTTATTAAGGCTTTTTAATTAAGTAGAAATAGCTGATAGCATAGTTTCTTCTCTGTTTATTTAAGAAATATATGTTTATTTTAAATATTATAAAACCAGCTTCAGCATTGTCTCCTATAACTTTACATCTTACATCAGCTTCGAATAACAGAAGATACAGAATATTAGTGGTGGATGATAGTGCAGTACATAGAACTCTTTGTAGAGGAATTCTAAAAAGAGAATATGATGTTGATTTAGCAGTGGATGCTGAACAGGCGATGGAAATGGTGAGAGCAAATAAATATGATTTAATTCTTACTGACACTCATATGCCAGGTAAATCAGGCATTGAGCTGGCATGTGAGCTTGATGATCTAATGGAAAATTTATGGAAAGTAGAGATTCCTGTTATTTTAATGTCTGATTCAGATGATGTGGCAGCCAGTGTTCATCAAGCATTACCTAAGGGAGTTTCAGTATTTGTGCATAAGAAGAATTTCGCAACTCATGGACCAGAAGCAATCAGTGAGCTTTTAAATAGAGCAGCATAAATTTTTATTCTACCGTAACTGACTTTGCTAAATTTCTCGGCTGGTCTACGTCACGCCCGAGATGCTCTGCTATATAATAAGCCAGAAATTGTGTGGGAATTACTGTTAAAAATGGACTGAGGAGTTCACTTACCTGTGGAATATGCAAAACAGTGTCAAAAGTTTCATTGATTTTTTTATCCCCATCAACACCTATTGCAATCATTGGAGCACGTCTGCTTTTTGCTTCAAGACTGTTCTGGAAAACCCTTTCATAAGCTTCACCAGGCACAACAATTGATACAACAGGCACATTTGGATCAAGCACTGCAATTGGTCCATGCTTCATTTCACCGCTGGCATAACCACTTGCATGAATATAAGAAAGTTCTTTTAACTTAAGTGCTGCTTCAAGCGCTATTGGATAATTTATACCCCTGCCTATAAAAACAAAGTCCGGCTTATCCGCATATTTTATAACCTGTTCTTGATAGTACTCTGCTCTTGTTAAAACCTGATCTATAAACTGCGGTATAAGTCTAAACTCTTCTTTTACAGATTTCAGGATATCCTGATTACAGGACCCCAAAACTTCTGCAATATAAATAGCTAGCAAATATAGTGCTGTAATTTGTGCCATAAATGTTTTTGTTGCAGCTACACTTACTTCCAATCCTGCTTTACTTATAATCAGGCGATCTTTAGCCAGATCAGCAAGTGCTGAATCCGATCTATTTGTAATTCCTATAAGAGTAGCTCCTGTAGAAATTGCTTTTTTTACTGCGGCTATAGTATCTGCGGTTTCTCCTGATTGACTTATACCAATCACTAAAGATTTCTTACTTAAAAGAGATTTTGTATTTAAAAACTCACTGGCAAATTGAACTTCAAGCGGAATAGAAACAAGGTTTTCAAAAACATATTTGCCTACAAGTCCAGAATGATAAGCAGTTCCACATGCAAGAATTAAGACACGATCAATATTCTTTAAAAAATCTCTGGTTAGTTTAAGATGCTCAAGTTGAACAATATTTTTAGAGGTAGGTAAAAGTTCCTTTAAAAGGTTTGAAACAACCTCAGCCTGTTCGTGAATTTCCTTTGCCAAATAATGTTTGAAGCCACGCTTATCAAGAAAATCCTTAGACTTTGTTACCATCTGAGGTTCTTTATTTATATGCTTTCCAAAAAAATTATAAAATATTACTTTTTCATTTGTAATCTCTGCTATTTCATCATCTCCAAGGCGTACAATTTTATTTACAAAGCGGCATAGTGTGGGTGAGTCACTGGCAAGGAAATTCTCTCTCTCTCCAAGTCCAACAACAAGAGGAGATTCTTTTCTTACTGCATAGATTTTATTTGGTTCATCTTTAAATAAAATCCCAAGTGCATAAGATCCTTCAAGTTCATTAACTGATTTACAGATGGCATCCAAAACTGATTTAGAACTTTTTAAATGGCTTGCTATAAGCTGTACTATTACCTCAGTATCTGTTTCACTTAAAAATTTTACTCCTGATTTAATTAATTTTTCTCTAACTTCTCGATAATTACGGATAATTCCATTATGAACAACTGCGATTTTTTCATCGCGATCAAAGTGAGGATGAGCATTTACATCTGAAGGCTCACCGTGTGTAGCCCAGCGAGTATGTCCAATACCACAATTTAAACTCTCATTTTTCCCGTTTGAGAGATTGCCGTTTTGATTTAAAACTTCTTCAAGTTTGGATAATTTACCTACTGCTTTAACGACGTTAATATTATTATGATCGTAAATTGCAATGCCACTGGAATCATACCCACGATACTCAAGAGAATGTAACCCCTCAAGTAAAATAGGGATTATTTCCTTAGAACCTACATAACCAACGATTCCACACATACAGGTTAGATTATATCTTATTAGGACTTATGCAAACCAAGCTAAACTCGTAAATCTAAAATCTTTTTAGCTGAGTCCCAATGCTTTTTTAATTGAATTAATTAATTCAGTTAATGTACTTCCACCACTTGAAACTATTTTTGATAGTCCACCGTTTGTTTGAACATAATTTAAAATTATTGGAAATGTCGGGGTACAGTTTCGATTTTCACAGCCACAAACTGTATTTTCACAAGCTAAACCTCCGCTTGAGGAAGAAGTCAATGAAGATTGCTGTGAAACAGTTTTTGAAACCTGAGTACTATCCGTTCCATTGACTGTTTGTTTTAGATTTAGAGTTACATCACCTTTTGAAAAATCACCTTGTAGTTTGGCTGTAAATGCACCTGTATTTTTACTCGTAACTGTTACAGAGTCAAACACTGTCATAGAACTATTAGCAAATGATTCTATTTTTACTTTGGCTCCACTAATAGCAGCACCATCAGAACCAGTTACAGTAACTACTGAATTAGAAGTGGTTGCAGTAATTTTACTGACATCAATTGGAGTTACAGTTGAAATTGCTTTTGTAAAACCAGCAATTTGAGTTGCACCTAAAGCAGTATTTCTTAATGTAAGTGCATTTAAATCTGTATCAGATATAATTTGTGCTGCTCCCGTGGATTCATTAACAGCACCACCAACTACTGCATTTTGTGCAAGTGCTCTTGTCGAACCAACTGAAAATGCCGAGAAGTTTTGAGGGTTTGTAAGATTAGTTGAGTTGTTTACTGATAATGCTGCTGGTGTGTTTACAATAGCACCTGAAACAGATTCATATAAAGCAAGTGTTACTGTGGCATCTTTTGCCACAGTAGCAGCTTGTCCAAAAACAAGATTGCTTACAGTAATTGTAGATTTAATAGTAGACGGATCAGTGGCACCAGTTGCATCATTTTTTTTTACCGGGATAACAAGGGTTCCAAATGGTGCATTCAAGTCATCGTTATTGCTCCTTACAATATAAGGTGCTGATTGAACAATTAGTGAATTGTCTGAAAAAGAAATATTTGAACTTGCAGGAGCAGTTGAAAAAAGATTGCTTATAGAAGGAACAAGCCATATGTAAATTATATTGTTCTCAGCATTTAAGGTAACAGATGGATTTATCAGTGCGGCTGAAGACTGTCCAGCTATTGGAATACTGTCATTTTGAAGTTCTTCAATCTGGATTTTATTTGCAGCAGTTGCAGAACCACCGATTAAAAGTGCAGTTGACCCGATATCATTTGTAGAAGTTTCTCCCTTTAAAGAAGTAGCTGTTTCTGTTGCATATTTAAAATTAACAGCCTGCGTTGCATTACCAATATTTACTGTTCCAATTGTTTCAGTAACAGTTGGACTATCAACAGCATTTTTTGCAATAATCGTTGCAGTTATAGGACCAGTTACTGATGTTGGGCAGAATACATCCTGAGAATCAAGCTTAATCAAAATAGAATCAATCATGTTTACATCAGCACCAGCATCAAAAGCTGAGATTGTAAATCTAATTTTTGCAGGAGTAGATGATGTAGCAGGAGCAAGTCCTGTAATAGCTGTTAGTAAATTGCTCTCAGCATTACATTGAACAGTTAAACCATTTGTAGAAGCACATGTTGGAAATGAAAAATCATTGATTGTGGTTAAATCAGTGCTTGCACCTACTACGTCATTGTCATCATCTATAACATCACAACCAGTTGGCAAACTAATTTCAAAAAGAGTCATGCTTACCCCACCAAGCCTTGAAACCAGTGCTGTAAATCCTGCAGGATCTCCTGAACTTGAAACCCCACTTGAATTGCCCGCTATTTCTGATATTACAATTCCTCGTCCAAGTGCCTGAACAGTAGGTTGTGCCTGAATAGTTATTCCGTTTGTGGTGGTTTGAATGGCTCCACCAGTAAAAAATGGCGGTAAAGGACACAATGCACCACCTGAAGTTATGTTTGCCTGAAAGCTTTCTGAATTGGACTGTAAACTAGTTAAACTAAATCCACTCTGTGTTACAGTACCACTGGATGTCATGGTTATACAAATATTGTTGTCTTTAAATAACTCAACACCCTGTATATCAAAAGCAGCATTTGCTCTTGGACTATAGAGAAAAAACTGTTGTCCAAATACTAAAAGAAATACAAAAAATATTCTTGTTATTAATTTGAAATAAATCATAAACCTTTTTCCTGATTCTCTAATAAACCATATACCCAATATAAGGCATATGAATTTAATCAGTTAAATGATTTGTTGTAAAGAATTGTTGATGTTATCTGAAATTAAGACACTATCCATGTATCACCAGCATTTAAGATTTCATCAAGACTTGATTTTGATTTCTTTTCTTTTGCTTGATGTTCCTGTCCTAAAAGTCTTTCCTGGTAAGTAGGCTCTTCAACACATCTTAAAATCCCAAATGCAACAGGTAATCCCTGATTTTCTACACCCATTTGACCAAGTACATATGCAAGTGCTCTATCTTCTGTTTTTGAATTATGAACTAATGCACCTGATGAATTTCCATTTGAAGCCGAAACAATTTCAGGATGAAAGCCATTTAATTTTATAGTTTTGTCCCTGTTCTTTCCAAAAATTAATGGTTTTCCATCTTCAAGGTAAACAGAGTGATCATCTTTTATTTCTTTTTCTGTGTAATCGATAAACGCATCATCATTAAAGACCAAACAGTTTTGATAGATTTCAATAAATGCTGTGCCTTTATGCGCTGCTGCCTTTTTTAAAATTTCCATCATGTGTTTAACATTGTTATCAACGGTTCTTGCTACAAAAGTAGCACCACTTGCAATTGCAAGTGAGGCTGGATTAACAGGATTATCAATTGATCCCATTGGCGTAGATTTTGTCTTTTTTCCAAGTTCTGATGTAGGTGAATACTGACCTTTTGTTAAACCATAAATTTTATTGTTAAATAAAAGAATTTTAAAATCCTGATTTCTTCTTATGGCATGCATGAAATGATTCCCACCAATGCTAAGACCATCTCCATCTCCCGTTATTACCCAGACGGATAAATCAGGATTTATAGATTTAACTCCTGTAGCCACAGTTAGTGCTCTTCCATGAATAGTATGAAAACCATAACAGTTCATGTAGTAAGGAAACCTGCTTGAACAGCCAATTCCAGATACAAATACAAATTTTTCTTTTGGTATGCCAAGAGTAGGCATAACAGCCTGAACTGCAGAAAGAATTGCATAGTCTCCACAACCGGGACACCATCTGATATCATTTTCAGATTCAAAATCTGCTTTTGTATATTGTGATTTTTGTTCTACTAGCATTTTAAAAGTCCTTCTGCTGCTTCAACTATGCTATTAACCATAAGCGGTTTACCACTTACAATATTTAAGCCTTGGGCATCAACCAGATATTTTGCTCTAATCAGTAAACTTAATTGACCTAAATTTATTTCAGGAATTAAAACCTTCTTATAATTTTTCATTAAATCACCAAGATTTTTTGGAAATGGATTTAAGTATCTAAGTTGTGCATTTGCAACTTTATAGCCTTTTTCAAGGAGCTTTTCAACTGCTGCATTAATTGAGCCAAGAGTACTTCCCCAACCTAAAATAAGTAAATCTCCTTTTGGTTCTCCAAAAACAATCTTCAGGTCAGGAATATCATTTGCTATCTGAGCAATTTTTTGTGCACGGATTTTTACCATTGCATCATGGTTTGTGGGATCATAGCTTACTTTTCCTGTAACTTGCTCAGATTCAAGTCCACCAATCACATGTTCAAGTCCAGGCGTACCAGGTACTGCCCATGGTCTAGCCAGTGTTTTTTCATCTCGTACAAATGGGAAAAAACCTTTTTCTTCAGTTCTAAAATTTACTTTTATTTTTGAAAGCTCTGATGTTTGAGGAATTTTCCATGGTTCTGCACCATTAGCCAGATATCCATCCGACATAAAGAAAACAGGTGTCATATATTTAAGAGCTATTCTTACTACTTCAAGCATTGTTTCAAAACAATCACCCGGGGTAGCTGCAGCTAGTATTGGAATTGGACTTTCAGAATTTCTTCCAAACATTGCCTGCAGTAGATCAGCCTGCTCGGTTTTTGTGGGTAAGCCTGTGCTTGGTCCACCCCTCTGAACATCACAAACAATAAGTGGTAATTCGGTTTTCACTGCAAGGTTAATAAACTCTGATTTCAAACAAACTCCAGGACCACTTGTAGTAGTTACTCCCAGTCCACCTGCAAAACTTGCACCGATTGCTGAACCTATTGCAGCGATTTCATCTTCAGCCTGAAATGTTCTTATACCCAAATGTTTATATTTTGATAGTTCATGGAGAATATCACTAGCCGGGGTAATTGGATAGCTACCTAAAAATACCGGTAATCCCGATAACTGCGCTGCTGCTATAAGTCCATAAACAGTGGCTTCATTTCCAGTAATGTTTCTGTATTTCCCGGGATGGATTTTTGCCTGTTTAACTTCATAATGAGAAATAAAGGATTCTGTGGTTTCACCGTAGTGAAAACCTGCTTTTAAAACTTTTAAGTTAGCTTCAAGAATTTCAGGTTTGCTTGAAAACTTTTTCTTAAGCCAGTCTATGGTCTGTTCCATGGGTCTAGTGTAAAGCCAGTACATAAGACCCAATGCAAAAAGATTTTTTGAACGATCAATAATTTTCCCAGGAAGATTTGTTCCTTCTAACGCCAGTTGTGTAAGTCGTGAAATTTCAACCGAAAAAATCTGATATTTTCTACTCAAATCTTCGTCAAGTGGATTTTTTTCATATCCTGCTTTTTTTAAGTTTGTCTCTGTAAATGCATTTGTGTTAACTATGAGCATTCCAAGTGGTTTTAAATCTTTTAGATTTGTTTTTAATGCAGCTGGATTCATAGCAACCAGCACATCCAGGATGTCGCCTGGTGTATGAATATCCTTGCTGCTAAAGTGTATTTGAAATCCGCTTACTCCAGCCAGTGATCCAGCAGGTGCTCTAATTTCAGCAGGAAAATCAGGAAGGGTACTTAAATCATTCCCAACGATTGCAGTTGCATTTGTAAACTGACCACCGGTCAACTGCATACCATCACCGGAATCACCTGCAAATCTTATCGTGGCTTCTTCAAGTGTTTCTGTCTTTTTATCCAAGGTTTTTTCTTTAATTGTCAATGTTTTTCTCTTGCCTTGTCCTTTAGAATTGTAGCGTGTTAAGGCATCTCTTGTTTAATTTATAATTTGAAATACAAACCGTAGAGACATGCCGTAGCATGTTTCTACTGAGGTTTTACAATCTCAATTGGCCATGGCACAAGATCAAGCACTTTTTCACCTGATTTTTTATTTGTAGCACCAAAAACAATTCCAAGCAAATTTCCTTTCTGTTTAAGTAAAGTGTAATCATCTTTTCTGTTTTTTATCTTAAGAAGAGATTCCACTATATCAAAGTCAATATCCATGTCCTTATTTTCTAATTTTTTATTTTGATATTTTTCTTTAAGTAAATCAAAGGTTTGTATTGCGGTTTCTTTTTTTCTGTATCGAATTAGAACAAGTTTAATTTGATCCTTGGGATATTCAATAAGTTGATACTGAGCTGTTATTAGCCCACCTGACTCATTGAGTCTCAGTGAGTCAAAGTTCAGATCAGGAATCTCCACTGATAAATAAGTCATGCAACATACAGGGCCAAGACAATATTTTTCTGTTCCCTGAATACGATTTAAAGATGGTAATTGAATGGCAACAACAGGTGGTAATTGTTCTACTTTTATATTTTCAGAGATTTCCTGACTTGCAATTTTTATAAATTGACTTATGTCGTTATTAATATTTGAAGATGAGTTTACATCAACATAATAATTCCCTTTCCAAAAATTTATTAGATTTTCAGATTCGCTGGCATTTTTTCCTACTTTTAGTTTTGTATTAGATCCTTTGTGCAATGCCGTATAAGCACTATAAGCTCCTATAAAATCATTAAACTCATAAATTATTACATTTACATTACCGCTTGCTTTTGTATAGGTTTGCTTGAGCAAAAATTTTAAACCTAATTCACCAATAACTTCTTTTGGAATACTTAAAAATGAAGGGGGTTCATTTAAAATATTCCAGTTTTCCTGTTGCCCTGCAACATGCCAATCCTTATACAATTGGTCATCAAGTTTTGGTAAAAGTTTCGATAATTCACCAGTGCTAGATTGAGCTTGGTTAATTTCTACAACTGGACTTGATTGAATAAAAGGCGTTGGTGAAGGTATTGTATCAGGAGTATGAGTTCTAAGTGGTATATCAATTACAGGTGTAATTTGTGGAGTAACGGTTGGCTCAATAATTGATGGTAGCTGAGGAGTTGGCGATAAAACAGGAGTCGGGGCTTCAACAGGAACAATTGGTTCAGCATTAATTAATTCATCATATCTTTTTGTTGAATTTACCTGACAATGTACAGATGAAAATGCCGAATAAATTAAACTTACACAAATACAAAAAATTAAAATTACATATTTTGTTTCAACGAGTTTCATATAATTACAAAATAATTCTATAACAGAAATACGTCATTGCTGTAAAGGTCAAGTAAATTACTCAATGTTCATTCACTGTGGGTCCTGTCGCCTTCAGGTACCCTTCAGAGCTTCGTCGCAAGCTCCTCGCTCTGAACCCTTCCCTTTCGGCGCCACCCACAGTGAATAAACCAACAGTGAAAAACTTTCTTGATAATGTACTAATTATGATAATATTTTACAGAAAACACAAATGCCAAATTTAAAAAGTATTAAAATCCGAATCAAGTCTGTAAAAAGCACTCAAAAAATTACACAGGCTATGAAGCTCGTTGCTGCCAGTAAAGTTCGCAGAGCTCAGAGCAGGGTTTTAAACTCCAGGCCATATGCTAAAAAAATTAGCGACTTTATGGCAAGAACTGCAGGAGCTATTTCTTTATCTGAAAGACAAGAAATCCCACTGATGAATCAGAGAGAAGCTAATACTATAGGAATTATAGTAATCAGCTCAGACAGAGGATTATGTGGAAGTTACAACACAAACATTGTTAAAAAAGCTTCAAAACGAATAATAGAATTAAAAAAATCAGGCAAAGAAGTAAAATTAATTACAATTGGAAATAAAGCAAATAACTTTTTTAGAAGAACAAAAACAGAAACACTTGAAAGCTTTACTCAAATTCCGGCAATTCCATCAATTGAACTTGCAAATCTTATAGCAGAAACTGCTAAAAAAGCATTTATAAATAAAACTGTAGATAAGATAGAAATAATCGGAACAGACTTCATTTCAATGCTAAGAAATGAGGTGTATGAAAAAACATTTTTACCAATAACACCTGATCTTATAACCTCAGAACCACAGGATAAAAAGACTTCTGCAAATGAAGTTCTTTTTGAGCCATCACTACATAACGTTCTTGAATATTTATTACCATTATATTTAAGTAACATTATTTTCCACTCACTTCTTGAAGCCAGTACCAGCGAACTTGCAAGTCGTATGAATGCTATGTCAAATGCTACAAAAAATGCAAAAGAACTTATTGACAGACTAACCATTGTTTATAACAAAGCCCGTCAGGCAGCCATTACCCAAGAGCTTACTGAAATTGTAGGTGGTGTAGAAGCACTTAAATAAGTGTCATTCCGGGCGAAGACCCGGAATCCAGACAAAATCATTAACGCTATTTGCCTAATCTGGATTCCCGCTTTCGCGGGAATGACATAAAAAAGTGTCATTCTGAAGGAGTGCAACGACTAAAGAATCTCACTTAAAAGTTATTGAATCTGTAAGATTCTTCGCCTTGCTCAGAATGACAGGACAAATAACAATGTTTTATCGTGCAAATTTTTTCCTGTAACTTTTTGAGATTTGATTTATCGAGTAGTTTAAAGCCAGTACAATAAAAATTAAAACAACACCAGTTGCAAAAGCTTTTCCACGGGTATCATAACTGGTAGCTTGATAATAAAGATGCACTGCAAGAGTTCTAGCAGAATCTGGCAGAACAAACGGATAATCAATAGAAGCAAATCTTGGTAAAACAGTAATGCTTCCACCTGCAGCTAGAATCAATATAGCTGATTCACCAATTATCCTTCCTATACTCAGTAATATACCTGTTAAGATTCCAGGAAATGCCGATGGCAAAACTACATTTGAAATCGTCTGCCATTTATTTACTCCTAGAGCCAGACTGCTTTGCCTGAAATTTTGAGGCACTACTTTTAATGCTTCTTCAGATGTTCGAATAATAATCGGCAAAACCATAATAGCTACAGTAAGTGCTCCGGACAAAAGTGAATACTGAAACTTTAAAAATATTACAAAAAATGCAAGTCCAAAAAGACCATAAATAATAGATGGAATACCTGCAAGATTTTCAATTGCAAATCTGATAAGTTTGGTTATAAAATTTTGTGGCGCATACTCAGTAAGATAAATTGCAGCTGAAATCCCAATTGGAGCAGCTACAGAAATAGCTCCAACTACAAGATACATTGTGGCAATGATTTGATATAAAATTCCTCCTGTATCATATCTGCCCCCCTCAGCTGGAGTAAACAAATATCTAAAAGAAAAAGATATGGGCAAACCATAATAAAAAATATAACCAATAATAAACAACAAGACTGCCACCACCAGCCAGCCAGCCAGCCATAAACCTTTCAATGCAACTTTTTCTTCTAAGAGATGCTTTAAAACGGTTTGTTTTTCTACACTTATTTCTGTTTTTGTCATTGTTACCATTTTTATATTTTCTTTACCGTATAAACCTTTCTCAATAAGAAATAAGAAACTGCATTAGTAGCAATAATAAAAATAAATAAAATTGATCCTGTTGCAAAAAGCGCATTCATATGAAGACCAGGTTCAGCATATTCAATATCACCAATAATATTTGTAGTTAAAGTTCGTGCAAGACTTAAAAGACCAAAACCAGTGTTAGCTGAAAAATCTGGCATTGTCTGGGTATTTCCTATGACCATTTTTACTGCCATTGCTTCTCCAAATGCCCGACCTATTGAAAGAATAATTGCAGTTATTAGACCAGATGAACTAGCAGGAAGAACTGTGCCATAAATCGTCTGCCATTTTGTCGTTCCAAGGGCTATGCTACTTTCTTTCAATTCTTTTGGAACTGCTCTTATAGCATCTTCTGAAATGCTGATTATAGTAGGAAGAATCATAATAGAAAGAATAATAATTGCAGCTAAAATTGAGAGACCTGCTGCATCTGCGCCAAGCTGAATTAAAGGCACAATACAAGCTAAACCAAAAAGACCAAAAATGACAGAAGGAATACCAGCCAGAAGCTGAACAGCTGGTCGAATAATCTGCTGAGCAAATGGCGGTGCAATTTCAGCCAGAAAAACCGCACATGCAATTCCAAGCGGCGCACTGATTAAAATAGATCCGATTGTTACATAAAAAGAAGTAATTATCATGGGGAAAACACCGAAAAGCTTTTGGGTTACAGGTTCCCAGTCTGATCCAAATAAAAAATCTTTCACTGGAATGACAGTAAAAATTTTCATGCCATTATAAAAAACATAAAAGGTAATTAAAAACAATGAAAGCACTGCAAGAAAAGCGCTAAGAAAAAAAATCTGAGCCATTAAATTGTTTAATAGATCTGCCCAGAAACGATTTTCTTGTTTTAAAAAGAATTTTTTCATTTGTATAATGAAGTTCAGCTTTACAATGTCATTCCTTGGCTTGACCAAGGAATTCAGGCAATAATAACCTGGTTAATTTTAACTGGATTCCCGCTTTCGCGGGAATGACACGTTACTAATAAGTATTTTTGACATTTACAAGCATATAATATAATGATTTACATTATAAAAGTAAAAACCCTATGAGCGTTATTGACATTTTTTCAAGAATTGAACTACCTAAAGAAGAAGTCTTTAAATATCTAAGCAATTCCAGCACAATTTCAAGGTGCTCCTCTCCGTTTTTTAATCTAAAAAACCTGCGATGTAAAAGTCAGACCATTGATCTTGATACTCACTTTACGCAAGAGTGCGTATTTTCAGAACTTTTACAATTATTTTTTAATGTAAAAGAGATTATTCCAAATAAAAAAATCACATATCAATTTGAAGGGCTAATAAAAGGTTCACAAAACATAAGCCTTATAGAAGATGAAAAGTCATGCATATTAAAAGAAAGCATTGAATTTTATTTATTTAATCAGTTTAGTCTTTCGGTGATTGATCTTTTTCTTTCTGTTTTCTTTTATTTAGATACCTTTATCAAGCACTTAAGATTAAAAAGTATACTTTTAAAAGAAAATCCAGGTATAAAAAATCAGAGCATTTTAAAAGATTTTTCTACAATCAGAAGTTACATAGAAATTGATGCTGATACAAACAGTATAATGTCACTTTTTGATGATTTGCATAAATTATCCATCTGGATTTCACCATTTATAAAAATTGACATTAGAGAAAATCACAAGGAAATTAAAGAAGGAGAGGTATTTTCCGTGTCATTTATAGTGCCCTTCTTGTCAGCGCTAAATTGTAAAGTAGAAAAAAAAGAGGATAAAAAAATAAGGATTCTCTTTACTAACAGTCTACTTAAAGGCAATAACACCTGGACAATACTGCCAGATGAAAAGAAGTTTTTAATTGAAAATAGTATAGAAATCGAAGAAATAATGGCATTCTTAAAGTTAGGCTGGTTTGTTTTAGGCAACACTCTTTTAAAGAGTGAACTCAATGACTGGAATAAAAGATTGAAAGAGATTGTGGAGAAGAGTAATTTGAGTAAGCATTTGGATTTGGCTTGGGGGAGTGGGTAATGACTTTTAAATCACTATCACCATTTGACATTATTAAAATGTCTCCTATAGCACTGAATCCAAAGTATACGTTTAGTCTTATAAAGGCAGTTTTAACAAATATTATATTTGAAATTAAATATGCCCATATGGGTGTTAGGCGAATTGATCGCTGGAAAGAAGATGAGTTTTTCTTAGAACTCTATAATGAAATCAAAAATCAAACTGTACTTAATCCAAATAAATTGTTTGAATTGTATCAATTAGCAAAAAGTGTACAAAATCCGGAAGGAGATGTTGCTGAATTAGGCGTATTTCGAGGCGGATCAGCTAGACTTTTAGCTAAATTATTTAACAAATATAGTCCTACTAAAAAAATATTATTATTTGACACCTTTCAAGGGCTACCAACATCAGATAAAAACCAGGATATATTTCAAAAAGGTGGTATTTCTATTACAAGCTATGAAGAAGTACAAAAATATCTTCAAGATTGTCCTAACATAGTCATTCATAAAGGCTTATTTTCAGAAACACTACCTAAAATCCAAAATCAACATTTTTGTTTTGTCCATGTTGATGCTGATTTATATTCATCAATTTTAGAATGTTGTGATTTTTTCTATCCTAAAATGACTAAAGGAGGAATAATTTTATTTGATGATTATGGAAATCTTTGTGCACCAGGTGCAAAAAGTGCTGTAAATGAGTTTTTTGCAGATAAGACTGAATTTCCAATATGGCTTTCTTCTGGACAATGCATGGTTATTAAACAGTGATGACTTACAGTGAATTTATTTTAAATATTAATTATACCTACCTATTATTCTATTCACTTTAATAAAAAACAAATCTAAAGGATCTTTCCACATACATACACCTAATCTCAAAACACTTTTTCTAATCTCTGGTAGGGGCGTAACGACTATTTGTGAGATTTTCATACTATGTAATTTTGCTATATACATAAGCTCCAAGTCAAACATTCCACCATCTACTTGTTGTTTTGAAATTAATTTTTTTACAGAATCTCTTTTAAATGCTTTAAATCCACACTGTGTATCATAAAAATAGTTTGAATGAAAAACAAATAATCTACCAATAATTAATAAAATCAACGAAAATATAATTCTTGCAAAGGATTTATCTTTTAGTGAAAGTATTCTTTTCCCGATTACAATATCATAATTACTATTTCTTATTTCTTCAATAAAAATATCAATATTTTCTAATGGTATTGTTAAATCAGAGTCTAAGTAAAATACTATTTCTCCTTTAGCTTCTAAGAGTCCAAGCTTAACTCCTGCTCCCTTTCCTTTCCTATTGCCTTTTATAATTTTAATTTCGTTTAAAGATTTTTTTTTGAAATCATTGATCAATTCAAAAGTATTGTCTTTGCCATCATCAACAATGATTATTTCATGGTTATATTTTGATATAAACTTTATTAGTTTTTCTAGCGAATCAACTATATGAGATGCCTCATTAAATGTAGGTATAACAAATGATATTAATTCTTTCACTTTAATTTGCACACACCTATACTATAAATATTTAGATTAATAATTTTAAAATTGATTGGCATAAATATTTCTTTTACTAAATTAAATCGTTTTTTTACTTCTTTCACGATACTTGAATATTCATTTATATGCTCACTGTTTTTAAGCCATTTCATATAGTCCATGTTTTTAAACTTAGAGTTCATATATCTTTTAGTCGTTAATTCTCTACCTAAGTTAATTAAGAAAGAAGAGTCAAGCGGAATAATATAAATAAAAATTCCATCTTCTGTTAAATTATCTATTATATTGTCAAACATTATTTGAAGATCATGGTTTGAAAAATGCTCCAAAGCTTGAATTGCTGTTATAGCATCAAATTTCTTATCTAAACCCCAGTCTTTTTCTAAAATACTTTTATTTATAAACTGATATTTAGGATATGTTTTTTGAGCTTCTATAATAAAATTTTCATTGTGATCGATTCCTGTATAATTCTCAAAGTCATTAAGATAATTACAGTTATAACCTAAACCACAACACAAATCTAAAGTCTCTAACATGGTTTTATTAGTTTGTTTTAAATAATCTTTCTTAATGTCTTTAATTTTTCTGTGACCCCAATTGGAGAAAAATGAGGTAAGGGAATTTTTATACAAGTATTTTTGTATTTCTTCTCGAATTTCTTTGTCTTTTAAATTTTCTTTCTGCATGTAATCCTTTGCAACCTAAAATATAGCTTAGCTTCTTAACTATTCAACAAATATCGGATCAGGAGACAATATATTTTGTGGTATAAGTCCTTTACTTCCGTCTGGTCTTTGCCACTCTAAAGTCACAATATTATCCGCAGCATCTTCGAAATATTCAAGAAATATTACATGCCATCCTTTATCAAGATAAATATTACCTACATTTACTTTGGGGGGGTGAGAATACCAATCATCAATTATGACAGAATCATCAATTCTCATCCGTACTCCATCATCATTTTTTGTAGTAAATGAATAGCTTCCTGGTTGTTCTATATTTACCCACCCTGACCATCGAATCGAAAAATTATCGTTATTAATTAGTTCATGAGGTTGTTCCAGTCCCCAGTTAAAGTTAACAGTCGAATCAATTCTAGTAAACATTAGTTTATCAAAGTTTTTACCATTAAAATATTCACCCATTAAGCCACCTGTCTTAGAGGGATAGAAATTTGTTCTGGTTTTTAAGGCTAGGGTTTTTACTTCTTTAACTTCATATATAACATTATTTGTTATTTCATTATAAACAAGATTAATGGTTTTTTCCTTAGGATACTCTCCAGGTCTTACAATCCTTGCAATCTTCTTATTGATATAGCTTCTTACAGGATAATCACCTTTTACATATTTTAAAATATTTTTATCAGCTAACCATTTCTTAGGATCTATCTTTTGCCAGTAGAGAAAATTCACCTGCGGAGAATCAGTCGATATTATAAAGGCATCATATCCTTTCATATTTTCTGTTGCTTTAGATATAGCATAAGCATCATATTCAAACCAAGCCAAGGAATATTTGGGATATTCTAAAAAATATTTTTTTGCAAAGTCACCAAAATCACTTATTCCTTTAATTAACATTAGACACAAGAAAATCGATAAGACAATCCCAATCAATTTATTAGAATTCAAAAAGCACCTTTTTAAAAGTGCCCACAAATAAAAGAAACCAACTGCTGCAAGTATTTCAAATACTGGTAATCCACAAACTGTTCTTGCTGCATGAGGTAGCCCTTCCCATGTAAGTGAAGCAGGAACTGGAAATAATAAGAACCATAATGGGAATATATATAATGAAGGGGTCCTCTTCATTAATAAAAAAACAAACCCAATGAGACTCATATAAAAAGTAAACTTTAAAAGCTGTCCCCTATTGCCTATACTATGCCTAAGGTTTCTATCTCCATTTTTTAACAAAAAATCTATTGATAAATGCTTAGCATAATTTTTCAGAAAGATTGCTGTAATTAATAATCCTTTATTTTTTGACAAAAAGGATAAATTGGAATCATTGAATTCTTTCTTTGCAGGTTCTAAAGAATAGTATGGGTTAGTAATAGAGAGCATATTAAATCTACCTTGAATATCTTTCTCGAAGGATGTTTTAATCATTGGAATCAACATTATAGATACCAGCAAAAAACAAGCAATTACAATACGACTCTTGTTAATTACAGCTTTAAAATTAAAAGCTATAAAGAACAAGTAAAATAAAGGTACAAAAAGTTTTGCAACACCATAACAGTAAAAACTCAATGCTATGGGTACTGATGAAAAAATAATATACTTGCTATTAGATCTTAGTCCTAAAGTAAACCAATAAAAGCCAAGCAAGAAAAAGGTATGTAAAGCAGTTGCATCGCCTGCTTCACGAGAAAAAATTATATGCCAAGGTGATAATACAAGTAAAAATGCTGAAAGCAAGGCTACAGATTTTTGAAAGTATAGATTAACAACTTTATATGTAAGAAATACTGTAATAATTCCTAAGAGAGCTATAGAAAACCTTAGAACAAAAACTGTGGGTCCATATAATTTTATTAGAATAGCTGCAATATAAATAATTACAGGGTTTTTATATTCTCCAAATGCCTTAAAATAAACAGGAAATAATTCTCCATATTCATCTCTACCAGTTTCAGCAATACAGTAAGCATTGTACCCAATAGATGCTTCATCTGTATATAAACCTAGTGGTATCTGATCAAGTTTTATTGTTCTTAAAAAAAATGCACTCAAAAGTATAAGGGATAAATAAAACCATTTCATTCCATACAAATCATTAAACTCATTTATTTTATAAATTGCTTTATTGTATAATCCGGGGTATTTAAGTAAAAAAAGCATGATTGAAATAAAGATAAATACAAAACCTAAATTAACAAATGGGAAACGTGGTAATTCGCCTGAAATTATTTTTGAAAGATACAATAAAAAGGCATTATTATTATAATCACAATTCATTATTCCAATAAGACTTCCAACAGTACAGATAATTATTGAGATAATCCCTATAAAAACAATAAAAGAGATTAAATAATTATACCAATCAGAAGGTCTTTTAATAAAATTACTCTTCTTAATAAAAAAGCTAGATAAACCAATCAAGCCAAACGGCATTAGACATAATAGATATCTTGGACCATAACTACACCAATCAGATGCTGTTACAACAAGTAGTTGAGATAAAATAATTGAAAATATAGAGATTAGTACAATTTTTTCTATAAAGAATCTCTTAGGAAGTACAAGCAATCCTAAAACTCCAACTAAAAATATCGGGGAGAAAAATGTAATTGCTGTTATTGGAGAAATAAAATAAAAATTGAGTTTATAGAGTACATGCTGTAATGAAAAATTGGCTGGCTTCATATGTAAGAGTGCGTAATAAATCATTTCAGGAAAAGTAAAAGGATTATTAAATATTGCAAAGTTATAAACTAATGAGGGTATTAGTCCAAGACAAACCCCAAAAAGATAGAGAATAAGTTCCTTCCAGTTCTTATGAAAAGCAATATACATAAACCACAGGGGTAAAAATAAAGCAATTTTAAGTGAGTTAAAAATCGCTATCCCAATTAAAAACCCAGCTAAAAACACAAAAAAAGATCTTTTATACTTAATTAAAGTGTAATTTAAAAACAATAAATAAAATGCTACAAAAATAAAGAAAATAGCATAAATATCATAGTAAGTAACTCCTGAATAAGGGAAAAATAGGGTTCCAAAAACGAAAAAACAAGATATTATAAATGACCATTTACGTTTTCTAATTATGTTAAAAATAATGTTAAACAGTAATATTCCCATAATTGCAGTCATAATTACAGATGTGCAAAGAGTAACTAAACCACCTGCAAGTATGAGATTATTCTTATAAGTTAAACCTAGCTTATACAAAAAGAAATATACAATTGAACCTATAAAGAATTGTCCAGATTGCCTACAATTATAAATATGACCTTTATAAGTAAAAACATCACCACCAATCCATAATTCCGGAGTACTAGAACCTTCTAAATATAAATGTCCTCTTTCAACTATAGATTCAATACCAAGCTGTGGCAATGACAACACAATATTATTTGAATTAACAAAACAAGTTAAGACTCCAAAAAAAAATATAAATAAGATACATTGAAAAGAGAGTTTTTTTATAAAAGCCATCACTTAATATTTCCTGAAACATTAAAAATCTTACCCCATGCCCCTGATGCTATAAGAACAGATTGATTTTCCCACGGCTTTAAAGAATCCTTATATTCCATCTCTTCCTGTTTTCCCCAAAAAATATATTTAACACCAAGTTCTTTTGCTAAGATCTGCCAGTCTTTATCTCCCAACATAAGCTTTCTAAGTTTTTCATCTCTTCCTTCCATTTTATATCCATGAGACCACATCCAGCCAGGATATCCTAATACTACTCTTCTGCCAGCATAAATTAATGGATGATTCCAGTTAGGAAATGCTGCAAACAAGCCATCTACAGGTAAAGATTTCACAGCCTGATTTACTAAAGCAATCTCACTATATTTAAATATTTCATTCCCCTGTTGGTTTTTAAAGCCCCCATGTATACAAACAAAACCAGAGAAAAATAAGATGAAACACAATGCATATTGAATATATTTATTCCAATGTACAATTAAATTTTCCCAAACAAATGGAAGCAAAATCAAATATGACCATATTAAAAGCTTACAATTATCCCATTCCCATGGTGCAAGCATTATATTTGTAAACAAGAGAAATAAAATCACTGCTGGAAAGACAAAGGCTTTTACTGTTTTATTTTTATCTTTTGTAATAAGAAAATAACACAATAAAATCACCAAGGGTAAAAATATTCCAAAATTTAAAAGCCAGAACTTAAAAAAGTTTTCTTTTCCTTGCATCCAACCTAATTTAACGTATACAACTGAGGAGGCTTTAAAAAGGTTTGTTAGAAGTAAAACAAATACAGTAGCTGGTATAACCGAAAAAATAATTAACTTTATAATTTTTAGAATGGTGTTTAACGAAGAGAATAAAAACCATAATCCAAGAAGTAATGATAAAAAAATAAACGTATGCAAGTGAAATATTGGCATTGTTGAGTAAAGTAAAACTTCTATCCAGAGTGGTAGAATCTCTTTTGATTTAATATTAGAATCTTCACAAAAAAATCTATTCTTCCAACTATATAAAAGCAATAACCCGGCAGGAAGAGCATATAAAAATCCTCTTTGAGGAATAAGCATTGTAAGCATTAAACTTTTCCATGCTAAATCGGTTTGATAATCACTAAATTTAAAGTGTTGAAAAAACTGAAATCCTGCAAGCCCTCCATTAAATAAAAAACCAGCTAAGGTAAATGCTCTACCCCAAAGTAAAAGTGCAAAACCAGTTGCAATAGCACCTATTAACCCTACCCAGATTAAACTGTGTATTATATCTACACCAACTAAAACAAGTAAAGAATTAAATAAATCTATTCCAAAAGGATACCGGATTTTATCTCCTGAAAAAACAGGATTTAAAGGCCAAAATCTTGCACCATTTGCCAGATATTCTATGTAATTTATATGAAGCGATATGTCACCCAAATTGTTTGGAGACAAAACTTTTACACTATCACCAACTTTAAAAATTAACCAGAGAAATGCACGCAAGCAAAAAAGTAAATAAACTATAATTACTGCATAAGACCAAAAACCAAGATCTTTCTTTTCAATTCCCTTTGGTAATGTTTTAATCTGCAAAACATAAATAGAGAAGAAAACCCCAGCACCTAGACTTGTTATTGCTATATTAGTATTTAAATTACCAAATACAAAAGCTAAAATAATTGCAGTAGTTACTGACACTGCTATACCAACCAAATAAGAAACTAACCACTTCATTTGTTTAGTAACCTCTCATCATACCGGAGTGCATTTAATGGTACTAATATTTGTACTCCTTTAGCATCTTTCCATAGCAATCTTATAATGGCTCCACCACCATTATCATAATAGCCAATTTTTATTTTATGCCACCCTGATTTACCTGAAATAAAAGCACTGCTTGGTTGAACTGCATGCGGACCAGGATCATTAATTACTCTTACATTATCAATGTCCACATATCCACCATCATCAGTTTCAAGAATTAAAGTAGTACCTATGTCAGGTAAATTTATCTCTCCTACAAACTGAATACTAAGTGGTGCTGGCAAAGGTTTATTTTCATTCTCCCAGTAAAAATCGATTTTCTTTACAGCTTTTCTGATTACTGGTTCACCGGTTAACTGCACATTGTTATAGAACTGGGCAAAAAGACCTTGCCCAGGAATTAAAGGCTCTTTCGCTAATGGAAGAAACTCAGGCTCTCTATCGGGAAAAATATCCATAAATGTTTCATAGTTAAAATAGATGGTTGATATATCCTGCGCATCCCGCAATTGAAACTTATCTTGAAAATAAATATTTTTAAGATTTTCCTCAACTTCCTGAATGCGGTTTGCTTCCACACATAAAAAATCTGCATCATAAACTGAAGGAACACCACTTACTTGATAATAGCCAATCTTTGAAAAATCTCTTAAAACCCATGGCAGAGGCCATTCATCTGTTCTCATAACATTTCCAGTAATAGCATATTTAGATGGATCTCTTTTTACAAGTTCAAATATCGGATCTGAAAATCGATTTATTTCTTTAAGTGTCTGCACATAAACATAAGGAAGTTTATGATTACAGTAGTCAATCCAATTTAATGCCAACATTATTATTAAGCTTGCACAAAACCCTATAATACTAGTTAAAATCAATACTGCTCTCCAGCCTGATTTTAAAAACTCGGAAATAAAAGCACCAAAAACAATATAAAATGGCCAAAGTAAATTTATAAGACACCATGGGGTTTTATAAGAAATAACGCTATATGCCAGAAATACACCCAAGCCATAAATTGCAACATATCTAATAACTTTTGAAGAGGTGTATAAATATCGTAAAGAAAATAAAAATCCAAGCAATGCGATTTGTTCATATCTCATAAAAAAATTTGCCCAGTAAAAAAAAGGTTTTGCATGACCACTTTTACCCGAGCCTGTACTAAACCAGATCTTAAATGTTTCAAAGATTCCAAGAACACCTTTAAAATGTAAAAATGTACCTGAATAAAAAAAGATTATTATTCCTACATTAATACCTATAATCAGTAAAAGATCATTTTTACTCCAGGTCTGTCTGGCAATTTTAATGCTTTGAGATGGTGAAAGTTTCTCAAAAAAATAAAGACATAAACCAGCCAAAATAAAACAAATCAGATGAATTATATATGTCTCTTTTGTAAGAATTACTCCGCTAATTCCCGCACCAAGCGACCAGAGATATTTTCTTTTTCCTTCACAATACAATCCAACAATTCCCCATAAAATTAATATCGTAAAAAACATTAAATCGGCTTCGTGAATTGCAAATCGACCGTAATAAATCATTCCGGGAGATATTGCCATTGCAAAAGCAGCTATTAAAGCAGCTCTTTTACCAATAAACGGAGAAAAAAGAATGATCCAGTAAACAGATAAAATACTAAATAATACAGTTGGAATCCTTAGTATCCAGACATTATGACCAAATAAAGTTTCACATACAAATAAAATGTAAAAGTGCAAAGGTCCATGATAATTTGCAGGATCATATCTATAAAAACCATTTATCATCAATTGATCGGTAAACCAGCCATTTATACCCTCATCATGATGTACTGGTCTTAAGTCTAAAAGATATAATCTCAAAAATGCAGAAATTGCTAATATGAAAATTAAAGCCCAATCAAGTTGCTTAAATTTTTGTTTTATTGAATCCAGAAAAGTCATTAAAGATAATTATAGAAGGGTATGAGAGTTTAAGACACAATATGTAATAAATTCGATTTCTAAGAATTATTTTGTTACTTCTAAAACAATCTTTCCCCTAACTCCACCAGCTTCGATTTTTTCATGTGCTTTTACTACATCTTTTAAAGGCATAATAGAATCTATTACAGGTTTTAACTGTTTTCTTTCTATTAGCTCACGCAAAGCATCAAGCTTATAACGACCACTCTGCACAAAAACAGGATGAATATCAATATTTTTAAAAAGTGCTTTTTCTAAATTTGCAGGGATCTTTACAATGCTTGCAATTCTGCCAAAAGGTTTTATTGCATCAAGGCTTTTAGTAAAAACAGCTTCGCCAACAGTATCAAAAACAGCATTTACACCTTCATTATTAGTTTCCTTTAAAATCACCTGAACAAAGTCTTCATTCTTATAATCAATTACACAATCTGCACCTAACTTACTAACCATGTCCTTATTTTTACTGCTACATGTTGCAAAAACATAAGCACCACTTAGTTTAGCCAATTGTATAGCAAGTGATCCTACTCCACCAGCTCCAGCATGAATTAAAACACTATCTCCAATTCTGACCTTTATTCTTTCAATCAATGCATCCCATGCAGTACAGCAGGCAAGAGGGATAGATGCAGCTTCTACATAGCTTAAGTTCTTAGGTTTCCTAGCAACAATTGATTCTTCAACAAGATGATACTCAGCATAAGCTCCCTGCCATCCAATAATTCTTGGCAGGTAGTAAACTTCATCTCCACACTTAAAATCTGTAACCTTATCCCCAATTTCTTCAACTATGCCACATACATCAAAACCAAGTATTTGAGGTGGAGTAACTCCTGTACTTCTTACCCCTTTTCTTATTTTATAGTCAATAGGATTTACAGAGGTTGCAAGAACCCTTACAAGAACTTCTTTTCCTTTTGGAGCTGGCTTTGGCATTTCAAAAGATTTAAAAACATCAGTACCACCATAGCCTGTGATTATCATTGATTTCATTGTGTCAATATTTTTTTTCATATTTTATTTTCCATCTATCTAATTAATATAATAATATTCTCTATAAAGTTAAAAATAAACTTTGCTTGATTTTTTATTTCTTCAGGATAAATACTATCTAGGGTTAACCCAAGAACTGAGAGCAAAGTAGTTGTTATTGATATACTGCATATTATTATTGTAATTAGCTTAAACTCAATTCTGTAATTTTTGTAAAATGCCTGCCTGCCTGCTGTTAGCAAAAAATAAGCATACATAAATATCATAAACGGCAAAAATTCATTTGCATATCTTTGAACGATACTTGGAAATGAACAAACGATGTACCAATTTGATAAATAGCAAATCCCACATAGTTTAGCTAGAAGCATTTTTTTGCTTGTGAAAAGTAAAAAAAGACCTAAAATAGAACCTAAAACTAGCCAAGGTGAAATAACCAGATAAGAAATGGATTGAGTTCCATACCCTGTAAAAAAGTTTTTAAGATTCGGCCAGTAGCTATGAGGAATTACTATAAATGGAGGCTTATTACTAAAGTATTCTTTCCTAAAACCAAAGAAATTTATTAAGCAGATTGCAATTCGTTTTGGATCGATAACATTCTCAGGTGCTTTCAGTACAGCATAATTGAGGTGATACTTAATAGGTAGAAAATCAGTAATTGATCCAAATCTGTCGTAGTTATACCAAAGTTGGGAACATAATGCCAATAAAGCAGGCAATAACAGTAAAGGAATTTTTGCTGAAAGATTATTAAGTCTGTTTTTAGGATTAAATAAATATTCAGTTAACGGTTTAAACGTTAATATCAAAAGGGTCAGGTAACACGGAACCCCAAATGAAACTCTTGATAAGAGGGCAAATCCTGCACAAAATGAAAGACCTAAAATTTTCAAATATTTTTTTTCGTCGAGAAAAAGAAAAGAAATTGTAAAATATAAACCCCATAAACACCAGCATAATCCCCAAATAATTGCTTCATGATAAACAAAAGAATGTGTCATTAAAACAAGTAATGGTGTACCTAATCCGAAGCTTAATAGAGATAAATCCAGCAAAAATAACTTATCCTTCATTATTAAATATTGATTTTGTGAAAGTTGAATACGGAGTATCTGCAAAAAAGCTAATAAGCAAAAAGCCGAAGCAACTAAACATGAAATTCTAGACCATTTTCCATACATAAACGGAAAAGCTAGATTTAGAACAACTCTTATAAAGGCAGGAAAAGGACCAAAATACATAGAAGTATTCCCTTTTGCAATGAATGCTTCCCAAAGTATTGTTGACGGTCCAACAGTTGATTTACCATGCAGCAGACTTTTAGCTAGGCTGTCATAACAAACCCCGTTCCAGAGATTCATATTATCTCCGTATGGCGTAAGTGCAAATAAATTCCAGGTACCGAATGTAATAAACCAAAGGTGGATTATAAATATAATTACGAAAATCAATAAAGTTCTTTTGCTTAAAAAGATCTTAGTATCTCTACTGGAGTTAATTTGATTCTCATACATATTTTTATGAACAACTCTGCCTTTTTTAATTTTGACTTTGGCATTTCCATTGCTTTAAAAACACTGGTATCACCATAGTCTGTAATTATTACTGCTTACATGGTTTTCCTTTATTGTACTTGAAGCTGGCATATGCACTAATTCTAACATGCGCTAAAATAACAAAGTATTTAAAATGTCTATGAAAAACGAATTACAAAAACTTGAAACCCGTCCATGGGGCGGTTATATTATTTTAATTGATGATGAAAAATATAAAGTAAAAAGGTTGATAATTAATCCAAAAAAAAGATTCAGTCTTCAATTTCATAAAAAAAGAACAGAAACATGGACCATCGTAAAAGGAAAAGTAGAAATTATCTTAGGAGACAAAAAATCTGTTTATTCATATGGAGAAACTATATCAGTGCCAGTTGGAACTGTACACAGAATAGAAAATCTTGGGGATGAAACAGCAGAAATTATAGAAGTTCAGACAGGAACATATTTTGGCGAGGACGATATAACCAGGCTGGAGGACGATTTTGGTCGCATTACATAGTAATGAAAGATCTAATAAACCAATTAATTTCTGCCGGCATCGAAGAACCCGATGCAAAGAGTGAAATAGCTTTTTTGCAAAAAGAATTTGCAGATCAAAACAAAATAAAAGAAATAGTAAATGAAAGAATTAAATCAAGAACACCCATTCAATATTTAATCGGGAAGGCTTATTTTATGGATTTTTGGGTGCACGTAACACCTAAGGTTTTAATACCGAGACCGGAAACAGAAATATTGGTGGAAGAGGCAGCAAAGGGAATGCAGAATGACATAACAGCAATAGACATAGGCACAGGTTCTGGCGTCATCCCAATTGCTCTTGCAAAATTAATACCAAATATAAAAATAATCGCGATTGATATTGATAATGAGGTAATTAAATTAGCAAAAGAAAATGCAAAATTAAACAAAGTGAGTGAAAAAATTGGATTTAAAGCGTGTGACTTGTTTTCTGGTGATGTTGAAGAGATTTTCAAAACAAATAATTTTGATTTAATTATTTCTAACCCACCTTATATAAAAGAAAATTATTTTTTAGAGCTTGAACCAGAAATTTATTTGCATGAACCTAAAATTGCACACTGTGGAACTAAAGAAAATAAAACTGGAACTATTTATCATGAAAGAATAATTGAACTTGCAGTTAAATATCCTCCTAAACTGCTTGCACTCGAGATTGATCCGCCTCTTGTTAATGATTTAAAAGCTCTTTTAAAAAAAAATAATTTAAATAATTTTGAAATTGTAAAAGACTATTCGAAACTGGCTCGATGTTTGTTTATATATTTAAATTCCTAACTTCTTTGTGATTTTCTTTAGTTCAGGCTTTTTTAGTTCTTTCAAAAGCTCAACTAACTGCTCATTTTTAGCTTTTTCCTGCAGTATCTGGTTTGAAAGCTGCTCAGCAAGTCTTCTAATCTCTTTATTTTCCTGCAGAAGTTCTTTGTGGGTATTGCTATGTTTTTCCAAAGATTCTTTCTGGCTTTTTACCTGATGATGCTCTGTATAAAGGGCTGAAAGTTCTTTTTCTCTTTGACCAAGCTGCCAGTTTAATTTCTGAATTTGTGTTTCCAAAGAATGCATGTGCTGTTTTAACTCACCAACAAGCTGATTTTCTTGATTTAATGCAATCCTGTCATCAACCAAAACTTTTAAAATAGCATGTATTTGTTTTGAAATGGAATCTGTAGTCTGAGCATGTTCAGAATTTTCCCAGAGTTGCTCAAACCCTTCTAAACTTGTGCTGTCTTTTCTTGCTGGAAAACCCATTTTTCTTTTACCTTAGTTTCCTGACGTTATTATCTCAAATTTGATTCGTCTCTAACCTCATCTAGTCTAAATCATCAAGAACAAAAGGATTTGCTGGTTTATTTTCTTCTTTTTTTGATTCTTTAGTTAAGTTTTGTTTAAATTGTTGCTGAGGTGTAGCAGTTTGTGGTTTTTGTGAGGATTGCGGTACTGGACCTGTAGTTTTTACCGGTGTTTGTAAATTTAATGCATTTGCATATGCCATTACAGTAAGTGAACAAAGTTTTAATTGTTTTACATACCACATGCAAAGTTCTTCCTGACATAAAACAGGAACATCTTTATTAATACTTAAAAGTGGGCAGTATGGTGTTTCTGGCATATATTAATTTTATCATTTGTTTTAGTGGCGTTTCACGAAACGCCACTACATTGTTTTGTTTCTACCTACCGCCGGTTTTTTCGCTGCGCTCTCAAAACCGGCTTTGCGAAGTACACTTTTTAGTGCTCTCCTGTTACATCATTCAGATTTTACCGAATAAATCGGATAAAATCTTACTTATAAATAGTTTATCTGGAAATGTCACACCAGCTAGGCAGTAACATTGTTTTACATTGCCTCAGGAGCACTTATACCCAATATTTGTAATCCATTTGCAATGGTTATCTTTGTAGCTTCAATAAGTCCCAACCTTGCCTGTGTTAAATTCTCATCATCTAAAATAACACGGCAAATTGTATAAAACTGGTGAAAATCAGCTGCCAGATCTTTTAGATAATTTGCTATCCGGCTTGGCGATCTGGTTTTTGCTGCCTGAGTTACTTCTTCAGGAAAATCAAGTATCCGTAAAATTAATGTTTTTGTTGCATTATATTCCTGATTATTTGTATTAAATAGTTTCATAAAGATATTTGTAGAAGATGAAAAAGCATTATAAAGATCTTTTAAATTAATATTTTTATTTTCTTGTGTAATCTGCCTGAAAATACTACAACATCTTGCATGAGCATACTGAATATAAAAAACAGGATTGTCTTTATCTTGTTTTTTTGCAAGCTCAATATCAAAAACCATGCGATTATTTGGGTGACTTTCAGAAAGAAAATATCTAAAAGCATCAGCTCCAACCTCATTTAACAAATCACTTATAGTTACTACTGTTCCGGCACGCTTTGACATCCTTACTTCTAGGTCACCCTGCTTCAGACTTACAAGCTGTACAAAAATTATTTCAAGCTTATTACTATCATAACCAAGAGCCTTTAAACCACCCTTCAAGCTTACTTCCTGACCATGATGATCAGCGCCCCAGACTGTAATTAATCTGTTATAGCCACGTTTTAATTTATCAACGTGATAAGCAATATCACCCATTAGATATGTAGGTCGTCCATCATTTCGAACTAAAACTCTATCTCTAACATCACCAAATTCCTTTGCCTTAAACCATATTGCACCCTCATTTTCATAGGTTACATTCTTTTCTTTCAGATTGTTTAAAACTTTTTCTGCTTGTTTGCTTTCATAGAGAGAAGTTTCGCTAAACCACATATCAAACTTTACATTACATCTTGCAAGAGTTGAGTTTTGTTCCTCAATAATAAGGTTTCTTATTTCAGCTCCTATATTTTCTTCTGTAATTTCTTTATTTGGATGCCACAGAATAAGTCTATTAACATATTCATTAACTGTAAGCTTGTACATAAACTCTTCCGTATTTGATGGATAAATTGATTTCCCTTGTTTTTGTTCTAGGTAAGAAATCCATGCAGATTTAGCAAGCTGTTGTATCTGTTCACCATAATCATTTATATAAAACTCAGAGGCGACATCATAACCATCTCCACTCAAAAGATTTACAAGACAACTGCCAATGGCTGCCTGTCTTCCGTGTCCTAAATGCAAATCACCGGTTGGATTTGCTGAAACATACTCTACAAGTATTTTTTCTTTTATTTTTTTAGGGGAATAACCGTATTCTTTACCAAGCTTATGAACTTCTATAAGTGATTCACTGAGAGCAAAATTCCCCACAACAAAATTTATAAATCCGGGTTTTACAACTTCAATGTGTGTAATTAATCCTTCAGTTGCGTTAATTTTTCCTTTTATTTCATTTGCAATATTAAGCGGGTTGGTTTTTTGTTTGTTTGCAAGAATCATTGCAATATTTGTAGCTACATCGCCATGTTCTTTTAATTTTGTTCGTTCCAGAGGAATAGTTTCAATTTCACCATTTAAGGCTTTTTTGATTTCATCTTTTATTTTTTGTTTATATGACAAATTTAAATCTCTACTTCTATTTCAAAGGATCTATTCCATGGCAATTTACATTTTACATTTATATCATTTAATCCAAGCAATTTTGAAAATGTTTTAACATAAGGTTGAATACTGTCATTTACTTCTTTTTCATTGATATCTGAATGTCTGATTTTAGCCTGATATGCATAGTCATCCAGAAACCTGACCAGCATACATTTTTTAAATTCTTTTTCCGTAAATTCATTTTTCTTTTCACTTACCCATCTGTTAACACCAATTGCAAGAGCCGAACCTATACTGTTTGAGCATGTATTCCACGCTGCATATCCATAACATTTGTTCCAGTTGATTTTCGATTTAATTAAACTTTCAACAAGTAGAGGATCTGCACCATTTGCATAAGCAAGGTCAATTAAAATAAATAGTTTATCATTTTTTTCAATTTGTTTTATAAGTTCCCGTGTATTCTTCTTAGTATTTTCTGGTTCTATATTAAAAACATGATCACCCTGAACTGAGTCTGCTGTATGAATATATAAAACTAAATCTGATTCATTAAAATCTTTTTTTTCTATACCAAGTAAATCTATCTGATTTATTACTGATGAGTATATGGTGCTGGATTCATACCGGGCATACTGGTTTTTACCGCTAACACTATTAAAGTAAACTGAAACAGAAGGTTGTATATTTGCTTTTTTTAACACTGCTTTAGTAAAAAGTACAAGAGGCACTTCATCTGTACCTGAAATAATACGTGTAAGGTTTGAAAAATTATGATTTTTAATTTGCTTTGAAATATATTCTGCTTCAACAACATTCATACCATATTTGCCTGAATCATCACATGAAAAAACCAGATATTCAAAACAATTTTCATGCAATGCTTCAAGCCACAATAAATTAACTGTAAGATTTTTATCTCTATGTCCTTTATAATCTGCAAGTATATGAGGTGGAATCAGTTTAGAGCTCTGATACCAATTTTCAAGTAATTCTTCATGTGAAATATCTTCAACAATACCCCTACCCACTTTGTGCATTAATTCTGACCAGTTAAATATTTTTTTTCCATACTCTTTCCAGTAATCCTTTTCTTCAGAAGAGTCATTGTAATTCGGGATTCTCATTATTGAGGAGAATCCGTAAATGTCATGATGTAAGGACGTTTTACAAAATGCCCCTGTAAATGTATCCACCCTGGTTTTTAATTCATCCAATGTAAAATCATGTTTTCTGCTCTGAACAAGTCCGCCATAGACCCAATTATCAAGCGATATCACTAGCGGTGTTGCGTGCAACACTGCTACATCAGTTAACCATTTTTCTAAATAAGCCAGATCAGAACCACAATTTAAATCCCCAAGACATTTTCTTTCAGGCAATATTAATTCTATGTTTGAAAAATCTGCAATTTGTTTTGGAAGTAAATAAGATACCGGACGATTATCTAGTGGTAGTAAAGCTATTTTAGTTTCTTGTATCATAGTATGATTATAGATGATATTTTCAAATGAAAAACTGGTTACAGAACAATTTATCAAAAATTAAGCAGGCTCTTTTTAAAACAGGAAGCATTCTCCCTGACACACCAAAGGCAGAGGTACTTATTGATGAAGAGTTATATGAAAATCTTCTTGAAAAACTTATTAAGGCTGACGTTGGGCTTGAGTTGTCTGAAAAGATTATTGAGTATCTGAGAAAAAATATAAAAGAACAAACACTCTTGGACAGTGAATTAAAGAAAAGAATTAAAGAAGCCATTACAAATATCATTGCAAATCAAGTAGAGACGCCACAACGGAGCGTCTCTACAAGCATTTTTCTACTAGTTGGTGTTAACGGTTCTGGAAAAACCACATCTATTGGAAAGCTTGCAAAAAAGTTTAAAGAAGAAGGCTATAAGGTTTTAATTGTTGCAGGAGATACTTTTCGTGCAGCGGCTGGAGAGCAGCTTGATATCTGGGCACAACGAGCAGAGGTAGAAATATTCTCTCCACCTGAAATTAAAAAACCAGATGTCGTTGTTTATGCTGGTATTGAAAAGGCAAAAAAAGAAAACTTTAATGTTGTTCTAATAGACACCGCAGGCAGATTACATTCACAGACTAATCTCATGGATGAATTAAAAAAGATCGATTCGGTTATTAAAAAGCATGCGGGTGAGGATAATGTGGAAAAATTAATTGTTCTTGATGCCACCATTGGGCAAAACGCTATCGTTCAAGCAGAAATGTTTTCAAAAGCTATCAATCTTACCGGGATTATTCTTTCTAAATTAGACAGCTCAGCAAAAGGCGGAGTGGTGTTAAATATCATGCACAAACATGCACTACCAATAACGTTTATCGGGACTGGCGAAAAAGTAGATGACATTGCAGAATTTAATCTGGATGAGTATTTAGATGGATTATTATCTTAGAGCTAACAAAAACTCTCTAAAGCCTTTACCACAAGCGTAGTCTTAGCAAACTGATATTTTGCCCCGTCAAAATAATAATGATGAACTTTTTCTACAGTTAAATAGCTTTTATCGTCAATTACTAAAATATCGCCGGGGGTTTTTATTGTCTGTTCTAGAAGAAGCTTTCCGATTAATTTATAATCAGGAAGTTCATTTACATCTATTTCATGTATATTGGCAGTTTTTAGTTTTGTAACTTGCATTTGTACTTAATATTACCCAGAAAAGGTTATAGTTTATTTTGATTCTAATATAACTATTTGTAGTAATGGCTCTCTTTTTAGTTCCTTATGAATGAGTTTCTTTAATTCAATTTTAACCTTGTCTTTTAAAGCTTCTATTTCTTTTACATTATTTTTCAGGTTTTCATTAACTGTACTAAGTATTGTTTTTCTTGCATCATTAATAAACTGTCCGTGAGTATTGTCTTCCTGAGTCAGTACAAGGCCTTTAGCTTCAATTACAGGTTCTGTTAAAACCTTTTTATCATCAATGGTTACAGCAATGCTAAGTAAACCTTCAGATGCAAGCTTGTGTCTTTGTTCAATTATATATTCATCCACATCACCTACTCTTGTACTGTCTACCATTATTATTCCTGCAGGAACCTGACCATTTAGTTTAGCCACACCATTTGAAATCTCAAGAACATCTCCATTTTCCATAATAAAAACATTTTTTGGATCAACACCACACTCAACACCTAGATTTCCATGCAGAACAAGCATTCTATACTCACCATGAGCAGGTAGAAAATATTTTGGTTTCACTATATTTAATAACATTCTTTGTTCTTCTTTACAGGCATGACCAGAAACATGGACTCCGGACTCTCTTCCATAAACAACATGTGCACCTTTTGCACTTAAAGCATTAACAACATTTGCCACTGCTCTTTCATTTCCTGGAATTGGAGTTGCTGAAATAATTACAGTATCTTTTGGTTGAATTGTCACCTGCCTGTGTTCATCAAATGCCATCCTTGTTAAAGCAGAAAGTGGTTCACCCTGTGAACCAGTAGTTAAAATTACAACCCTTTCATCCGGTAATTTATTTAAGTCTTCAAGGTTAATTAAAAGACCATCCGGAAATTTCATATGTCCAAGCTCTCTAGATATTGTTGCCAGTAAAAGCATTGAGCGTCCAAATATTGCAACTTTTTTATTTGTTTTTATACAAATATCAAGTATTTGTCTTATTCTGTGGACCTGAGAAGCAAAAGTAGTAACAATTATTCTGCCTGGTGCTTTATTAAATTCCTCTTCAAGTCTTCCATAAACAGAACGTTCTGAAGGTGTATAACCTTCACGCTCTACATTTGTACTGTCACTTATTAAAAGTAATACCTCTTCTTCAGCTGCTTTAGCAAGTGTGTACACATCAAAATATTCTCCATCAACAGGAGTAAAATCAAATTTGAAATCACCCGAATGAACGATTTTCCCAGCTGGCGTATGAATAATTAAACAAAAACTATCTGCAATTGAGTGCGTATTTCTAGTATAAGTAAATGCAAGCGAGCCAATTTTAAATGTTTGTCTTGGTCTTCCTTTAGTAAGGGTGGTTCTGTCAAGTAATTGTGCATCTTTTAATTTTTGTTCTAAGAGTCCAATAGCAAGCGAGGGTCCAAAAATCACCGGTATATCAAATTGCTTGAGCATGGGCACTATTCCGCCAATATGATCTTCATGCCCATGAGTAATTACTAAACCTTTAATTTTATTTTTATTCTGAACCAGATAAGTAATATCTGGCAGAACTATTTCTACGCCAGGCATTGCATCAGAAGGAAATGCAAGTCCACCATCAATCATTACCATTTCATTTTCATATTCAATTACCCATGTATTCTTCCCAATTTCACACATACCGCCAAGTGGAATAATCTTTACTTTTGAGCCCGGTACAAGAGGCACATGTCCATTCAGATCATTATCGCCTTTAGTTACTACAACTGTGTCATCACCACGCTTTATTACTTTGCGGATTTTTTTTGGTTCATCATGTTCTGTATTTTTAGTCATGTTTTATTTTTCCTATTTTATTTTCCCGGGCAAACACATTGGTATGCCCCTACATCCCAAATCATTGCTGGATTTTAAATCTGTTTATGCCTTGATTAATTGATTTTCTGTTTTTTCAATCACCATTTTTAATTCATTTAATTCTTTTTCATTTAATTTGACAAGCGGGGGTCGTAATTCTGCTTTGCATAATTCTTTTAATTCTAATGCTGCTTTTATGCATGTTGGATTTGGTGCTTTAAATAATGCCTTAAATAAAGGGAAAAGTTTTTGATGTATTTCCTTTGCTTTATCTATTTTACCCGCAAAGTAAGAATTTATCATATCTTTAATTTCATTTCCTACAATATGGCTTGCTACGCTTATGACGCCTACTGCCCCTATTGATAACATCGGTAAAGTCAGGCTGTCATCTCCGCTATATATAAGGAAGTCTTTTGGGCAAAGTTGTATTACCTGGCTTGTCTGCTCCAGATTCCCTGTAGCATCTTTATAACCAATAATATTTTTATATTTACTGGCAAGTTCTGCTACCGTTTGAGGTTCCATATTTATTCCAGTGCGACCTGGAATGTTATATAAAATAATTGGAAGATGTGTGCTTTTTGCAACCTGACTAAAATGCTCAAGAAGCCCTCTTTGATTTGGTTTATTGTAATAAGGAACTACAGAAAGTACTCCATCCACACCAAGTTTCTCGGCATTTTTTGCACATCCGACTGCTGTTTCTGTCGAATTTGATCCTGCACCTAAAATTATTTTTACTTTTTTTGCTGCAATCTTTTGAACAAACTTACATAGTTCTCTTTCTTCTTCATGAGACAATGTAGGACTTTCACCTGTAGTTCCAGCGACTATAAGAGTATCTGAACCATTTTTGATCAAATGATTAACCAATTTTTCAGTAGATTCAAAATCAATTTGTAGAGGCGAGGTAACCTCGCCTCTACAAAAAGGAGTGACCATTGCTGTTAGAACTGTTCCAAATGGATTTTGCATATTCTTTTAAATATATATTGGTAGACCAAAAACGTCAATTGATTTAATGATTTATTTAGGTTTTTAAGAATGATCCACATCAAATTTTCTATTGAATTAAGGAATGTTAATGATATTATTGTATTTCTTACCATGACCACCAATCAAAAAATCAATCTTGCAATTCTGGGAGCTACAGGAAATGTAGGCCGTAAGTTTTTAGAGGTTCTTGAAAAAAGAGATTTCCAGTTTAATAGTTTAAAACTTTTATCCAGTAAGAAATCTGCCGGGACAAAAATTAAATTTAAAGGAAAAGAATATACGGTGGAAGTTGCTACAAAAGATAGTTTTAACGGTATTGATCTGGTTTTAGCCTCAGCAGGTGGAACAGTTAGTAAAGAGCTTGTCCCGCATGCAGTAAAAGCAGGTGCTGTTGTTGTGGATAACAGTTCAGCATATCGTATGGATCCTGATGTGCCTCTGATTGTTGCAGGTGTTAATAATAATGCTTTAAAAAACCATAAAGGCATTATTGCAAATCCAAACTGCACTACAGCACAGCTTGTTGTGCCATTAAAAGCACTTCATAATCTTGCAGGATTAAAACGGGTAGTGGTAAGCACTTATCAAAGTGTTTCAGGGGCAGGCAAAGCAGCTATAGACGAACTCACTGAACAATCTAAAAATATCTTGCAAGGTAAAGACGTTGCATGCAACGTCTCAACAAACAGAAAATTTGCATTTAATGTTATTCCCCATATAGATGTTTTTTCTGACGGTGGTTATACAAAAGAAGAAATAAAAGTAATTAATGAATCAAGAAAAATCTTAGGACTTCCAAATCTAAGAATTACATGTACTGCAGTTAGAGTGCCTGTTTATATAGGTCACAGCGAAAGTGTAAATGTTGAACTGGAAAAACCTGTTACAAGAGATGAAATTATTAATGCATTAAAGAATTCCCCTGATTTAGAAATAATGGATGATCCAGATAATGCCAAATACCCAATGGCAATTGACATTGCTGGAAAAGATCCAGTCTATGTAGGCAGAATTAGAGAAGATAAATCCAACCCCAATACATTTAACCTATGGGTAGTAGCGGATAATCTTTTAATCGGGGCGGCATTAAATGCTGTGAGGATTGCAGAAGTATTATTAAAAGAAGGGCTTGTAAAAACAAAAATTAGTAATTAACAAATATCTATGTTAAAAAATGGTTAAGTCTGGGTATTTATTACACAGGTATCAATATTTTTAATAATTATTCTTTATAAAAGGTATAAGCACTAATGAAATTAAAGGAAGAAACTATGCAAAAAGTTATTGACGGTTTTGGACTACATGGTGTAATTCTACTTATGGCAGTTGTAATTGGCATAGTGAGAATGATTTAATTCTCGTAATCTGTATTTTTAATAATCAATGTTATTATGGTTTCTATGAACGTAGAAACCGTTAAACAAGCCCTTTCAAAAGTAAACGATCCTGAATTAAATCAAGATTTAATAACATTAAATATGGTCAAGGATATAAAGCTTGATGGTGACAAGCTTTCATTGACTGTTATGTTAACTACCCCAGCTTGTCCATTGAAAGCAGTTATTGAAGAAGAATGTAAAAAAGCATTAGTACAAGCCGGATTTAAAAATGAAAACATAAAAATAAATATGGGCAGTGAAGTACGCAAACATGGTGTACAAGGTAAAGAACTCCCACAGGATATCAAACAAGTAATTGCAATTAGTTCGGGAAAAGGTGGAGTAGGAAAAACAACTGTTTCTGTAAATATAGCAATAGCTCTTTCTCAAATGGGAGCAAAGGTTGGACTTTTAGATGCAGATATTACTGGACCAAATGTTCCTATAATGCTTGGAGATCAAGAACCACCAATAGTAGAAAACGGAAAAATTACACCAAAAGAAAGGTATGGAATCAAATATATTTCAATGGGAGTGTTAACTCCACCAGATAAACCAGTTATATGGCGTGGTCCAATGTTGGATAGTGTAATAAGACAGTTTCTACGAGATGTATTATGGGGACAACTTGATTATTTGTTAGTAGATCTCCCTCCAGGCACAGGTGATGCACATTTAACTACATGCCAAGCAATGCCTCTTGCTGGAGGGGTAATAGTAACTACTCCACAGGATGTTTCACTCTTAGATTCAAGGAAATCAGTAAACATGTTTAAACAGATGAAAGTGCCAATTCTAGGGGTAGTAGAAAATATGAGTTATTTTATTTGTACCAAGTGTGATGAAAGGCATGAAATATTTAGTTATGGTGGCGGAGAAAAAGCTGCCAAAGAACTTGGTGTTCCATTTTTAGGAAGGATTCCAATTCAACTTGATGTAAGAACTGGCGGTGATTTAGGAAGACCAATAACACATGAAAAACAAAATCATGAAATCTCTAAAACATTTAAAGAAGTAGCAGGAAAAATTGCAGCCAGTGCATCAGTAACTACGATAAATTTTCAACAGCCTGTTTCAGCATAAAACACAAAAACATCAAATTTTGTTAAGATTATACTCATGTCAAAAATTGAAAGTACTGAGACTCAAGAAAAAGATTTAGATCAGGGTGAAAGTTTACTGGCTAAAATTGCACTTGAAGCTGAACTTGCAGACTACTCACCAGTAAAAGGTTGCATGGTAATAAGACCTTATGGTTATGCTATCTGGGAGATGCTTCAGTCCACTCTGGACAAAATGATAAAAGATACTGGACATCAAAATGCTTATTTCCCGCTTTTTATTCCTGAAAGTTTTTTACAAAAAGAAAAAGAACACGTTAAAGGATTTGCTCCTGAATGTGCAGTGGTTACTTATGGCGGAGGAAAAGAACTTGAAGAAAAGCTTGTGATAAGACCTACTTCAGAAACCATAATTAATCACATGTTCAGCAAGTGGATTAAATCATACAGAGATCTTCCTCTTTTACTAAATCAGTGGGCAAATATTGTCAGATGGGAAATGAGAACAAGATTATTTCTCAGAACTACAGAATTTCTTTGGCAAGAAGGACATACTGCCCATACCACAAAAGAAGAAGCAGAAGAAGAGACTAAAAAGATGCTTCAAGTTTACAAAACTTTAAGTGAGGAGTTTCTGGCAATTCCTGTTATAGATGGTATTAAAACTGAAACTCAAAGATTTGCAGGAGCAGTTACCACTTACTGCATTGAAGGACTTATGAAAGATGGTAAATCTCTTCAAATGGGTACCTCACACTATTTGGGACAGAATTTTGCAAAAGCATTTGAAACAAGGTTTCAAGATCAAAGTGGACAATTACAGTTTGTTCATCAGACCAGCTGGGGAGTTTCAACGAGACTAATTGGCGCAATAATAATGACTCACAATGATGAAAAGGGACTTAAGCTGCCACCAAAAATTGCTCCTATTCAAATCATAATGGTTCCTATATACAAAGAACAAAATGAAAAAGAATTAGTTTTAAAGAAATGTAAAGAAATTTTAAATTCACTTTCTGGCGATTTTCGAGTAAAAATTGACGATAGAGATCAATACAGTCCTGGATGGAAATTTAACCACTGGGAATTAAAAGGTGTTCCAATACGCATAAATCTAGGGCCTAAAGACATTTCCAACAATGTTGTAGAAATTGTAAGAAGAGATACAAATGAAAAATTAAAAAATGTTGAACAAAAAAACCTAAAAGAGTATTTATTAAAGCTGTCAACCGAGATACAGGAAAATTTGTTCAGACAAGCGAAGGAATTTTTAGCTAAAAACACTCATTTAGTAACCAATAAAAAAGAATTTACAGAAAAAATCAAGGTTGGTGGCTATTTAGTTTGTTTTTGGTGTGGAAACACAAGTTGTGAAGAAAATTTAAAACAAGAAACCAAAGCTACGATCAGGTGCATACCGTTTAAGTTACCTGTTGACCAAATGCAAGAAGAAGGCTATTGTATCTCATGTAATAAAGATGCAAAAGAAAAAGTAATTTTTGCAAAAGCATATTAATAATCGTCAATCAAATAAAAAATTTAAAAGGGGAAGATATGATAACAACTATTCAGGCTCCAGTTCAAAATATTAATTCAAAACAATCAGAAGAAATTCCCTGGAAAGTTTTAGTAGTAGATGATGAAGCAGCAATAAGAAGAATAGTTACTTTTAGATTACAGGAAACAGGTTATCAAGTACTTGCAGCTACAAACGGTGTTGAAGCACTTGAAACATTTAATCAAAATTTACCTGACCTTGTAATAATTGATTTAATGCTACCTGAAATGGGTGGTTTTGAACTTACAGAACAAATTAGAAAAAAATCTTATGTTCCTATAATAATTCTTTCAGCAGCAAATGATGAGCCAAGTATAGTTAAAGGGCTTGAATATGGAGCAGATGATTTTGTTAAAAAACCATTTAGTCCAATGGAACTTGAAATCAGAATAAAAGGACTTTTAAAAAGAATTGGAAGAGTTCACTCTATAGAAGAACAAACCCAGAACCAGAGTTCTCATGTAGGACAGGTAATTTCTGTAGAAGATGTAAAAATTGATATTGCAAAACGTCAGGTATTCAGAAAAGGCCAGAGAGTACATCTAACAGAAAAAGAATTTGCATTATTAGAAACACTGGTTAAGTATTCCGGCGAACCAATGACCCATGAACACCTTTTAGAAGAAGCATGGGGGTTCCCTGTAAGGACACAATCCGATGTTTACATAGTAAGAACCCACGTCAGCAGGTTAAGAAGTAAACTAGAAGACAACCCAGACGAACCTACTTTGATTCAAACCGTCAGAGGTATAGGTTATAAATTACCAAAAGTTAGTTAAGAAAATAATTGAAATGTCAGTGAAGAAAATTCTTATTTTTTTTCTTCTTTGTTTATTAGTATTTTCTGTCCCATCTTGTACCAGAGCAAAAAAGGGATATGAATTTCCTAAAAAAGAAAGATTAAATATTGCTCTTGTTATTTCCGGTCCGGTAAATGACTCTTCATGGAATAGTGCAGCTTACAATGGCTTAAAAAGATTTCAATCTGATTATAGAGATCATATAACCGTAGTTGAAAAAGCAGATCTGGGAAATGCCAAAAATGTTTTTTCAGAGCTTGCTGAAATAGGCTATGATCTTATTATTGGTTTTGGTTATGACTATGGAGATATTCTAAAGAAGATTGCAAGAATGTACCCAGAATCTTTTTTTGTAGTAGTCGGAGGCGAAGTAAGTCAGGAACCAAATCTCTGTTCGTTTAGTTTTAAAGATGAGCAGTATGGATACTTAATAGGTGTGGTTGCGGGTTTAAATACATCAACAAATAAAGTTGGAATTGTTGTGGGTAAAAAATTACCTACTATTGAAAGAACAATAGTAGGAATAAGAAAAGGACTTAAGCAAACCAATCCTAAAGCTGATCTTGTTGTTTCGTATATAAATTCATGGGATGATATTTCAAAAGGCAGGGAAGCCGCGATTTCACAAATAAATACCAGTGTGGATATAATCACTCATCTTGCTGATGTGGCTGGAATTGGAGTAATTAAAGCTGCTGAAGATTCAGATATTTCTGCAATTGGTGCTATAACTGATCAACATGATCTGGCACCCACAGTAGTCATCACCAGTGGAATACAGGACGCTTCGCAACTTATATATTTAGCCTGTGAACAATACCACGATAAAACACTTGAACCAAAAGCTTATCAATATGGATTAAAAAATCAGGTGGTTGATATTACACCAAGTTATGGAAATATCGATCCTACAACTGAAGCAAGAATAAACAGGATTAAAAGTCAGTTAATTGAACTTGAAACTGCACAGGAATTTAGAGAAATGCAAGCAAAGAAAAAATAGAAATAAACCTACAGCCTGATTTGTGAAAGTACATGTTTGGTGTGTAAATAATTCAGTCCACCCTGCCAATACAATATATATGGTTCTCGCATCGGTGCATCGCACGATAGTTCTATAGTAGAACCTTCTATAAAAGTCCCTCCTGCCATAATCACTTCATCTTCATAACCCGGAAGTTTACATGGAACAGGTGTTAAATGACTGTTAACTGGACTATTTGCCTGAACAATTTTACAGATATTCTCAAGTAATGTTTTATTTTTCAATCTTATAGCTATTACTATATCTGTTTTTATATCTGTTGATAAGGGATTCACTTCATATCCATTATGTTCAAAGAAATAACTTACAAGTGAAATGCCTTTTAATATCTGCGATACAACATGTGGAGCATAAAATAATCCCTGTAAAATAACTCTGCTTAAATCAAACATACAGCCACCCTTTTCACCAATACCGGGAGCTGTAAGCCTGCTTGCAGAAAGTTCAACAAGTTCTTTTTTCCCTGCTATATAACCACCAGCAGGCACTATACCACCACCAATGTTTTTAATAAGAGATCCACAGGTAATATCTGCACCCACATCTATTGGTTCAAGTTTTTCTGTGAACTCTCCAAAACAATTATCCACAAAACAAATTATATTTTTGTTTATTTTTTTTACTTTTGAAATTATCTTTTCAATATCACTAATAGTCAATGATTTACGCCAGTGATAGCCTTTTGACCTTTGTATAAAAATCATTTTTGTTTTTGAAGAGATACAATCAGGTATTGCGTCAAGATCAACATCAAAATTATCTTTCAAGGGGATTTCTTTATAAATTACACCAAAATCTTTTAAAGAACCTTTATGTTCACCATGTATCCCGATTACTTTATGCAGTGTATCGTAAGGTTCTCCTGCAACTGATACTAGTTCATCTTGCGGTCTTAAACAACCAAATAAAACACATGAAATTGTATGAGTACCTGAGACAAAATGCGGGCGCACCACAGCACTTTCTGCATTAAAAACCTGAGCAAAAATCTGATCAATTTTTTGCCTGCCAATATCATCATGCCCATAGCCTGTAACCCAGCTAAAATGTTGTTCTCCAAGTTTGTTTTCTGTTAATGCGGTTAGGACTTTATTAAAGTTGTGTTGTTCAATTTCATCAATTGATTTAAAATATTTTTCGAGATATCTTTCGGCATCATCAATATTACTTTGCATTTATACTATTACCTCGCCATCAAGAGCCCATGGTTTTGCATTTGTGATTTTTATGTTTATTAATTTACCTATAAGAGTGAAATCCCCATCAAAATTAACTATTTTATTTCCATTTGTTTTTCCCATTAAACGATTTTCATTTCTCTGGCTTTTACCCTCAACAAGTATTTCTTGAACAGTACCTAAAAGTTTGTTATTTTTTTTCTCCAGGACTTCATTTACAACAGAGTTTAAATATTTAAGCCTTGCATTTTTTTCTTCCTCAGGTATTTGTTTACCCCATGTAGCACTTGGAGTATCGGGTCTCGGTGAATATGCTGCTGTATTACACCCATCAAATTCAATTTCTTTAACTATTTTTACTGTATTTAAAAACTGCTCCTCTGTCTCACCAGGAAAACCTATGATAAAATCACTTGTAATTGATGCTTGAGGCATTTTATTTCTGATTTTCTCGACCATCTCTTTGTATTTTTCTACTGTATAAACTCTAGCCATTCGCTTTAAAACTGTATTATCTCCAGACTGCATAGGAATATGAAAATATTCACATGCTTTTTTAAGATTAACCACTAAATCAATTAATTCATCCGTAACATGAAAAGGATGTCCAGTTAAAAATCTGATTCTTTCAATGCCATTAACTCCATGAATATATTTAATTAATTTGCCAAGTGAATATTCTGGATTAACTGGGATATATCCGAAAGTTGCTTTTTCTTTTGAGTAGTTTAAATCAAGATCATATCCATATGCAGTAACGTTCTGTCCAAGCAGCGTAACTTCCTTAAATCCTTCTTCTGCAAGCCTTTCAACTTCTTTTAAAATATCTTCTGGTCTTCTGCTTTTTTCTCTCCCACGAACATGAGGAACAATGCAATAAGTACAGTTAAAGTTACAGCCTAAAATTACATTCACCCATGCAGTAACACTTGTCTGGCGTATAACAGGAAGTTCAGGAAGTTCCAATGGAAGCTCTTCTTCGATTTCACACACTCTTTCACCTGATTCTGCTTTTTTAATAATTTCAGGGAGTCTATGAATATTGTTTGTACCGAGGACAATATCAACATAAGGAAAGTTTTTTTGTAGCCAGTTCCTTTTATCCTGTGCAACACAGCCAGCAACTCCAATTAAAATATTTCCTTTTTTTCTTTTTAATTTTCCACTTATTCCAAGTTGACTGTAAAATTTATGATTTGCTGCTTCGCGAATTGTACAGGTGTTAAACAAAACAAGATTGGCTTCTTCAATATTTTCTGTATATTTATAATCAATTTCACTGAGCAAGCCAAGCATATGCTCTGTATCTGCTTTATTCATCTGGCATCCAAAGGTTTCTATGTAAACATGTTTCATGGTTTTAACTTTTTACCTTAGCAATTATATCTCACGTATGAATTCTTTTACTTATAATTTACATTAATCAGAAGTTATTAAACATTTTCAATACATTTCACTTGTTACTATAAAAAACAAGTGAGGTAACAACTATGAAGATTAATGGTTCCCAAGGGACTAGTAGGTCAAGTCATGCACATAATGCTAGTCATACAAAAGCTGCTGCTACAAATAATGCACACTCTAAACTAACAAGAAATATTACAAACACTTTCAATGATTTTCTTGGGATTGCACAAAACACCGCTCTTACAATTCAAACTCTAGATCAGGTTCAGTCAAAGTTTTGGCCATCACCAGATGAAAAACTAATGCTTAATTTATGGAGTTTATGTGAAGGGCCTTCCAGAGAATTTTTAGCTGCACAAGAAGAAAAAATCCAACCAAGTGTTAATTCAACTACAAAAAAAAGACCAGTAGCATTGAGTACAAGAGATGGGCTTGACATTGTTTTACAACTTGAACAAGTAGATAGCGAGTTGCAGGTTAAATCTATCTTGGTAAATCCTGGAGGCTCAGTAGTAAATGTAGCTAGAGCTTTAAGTAATTTTGGTACTCCTTTTGAACTCATTGGAACAATTGGAAATGGTACGAAAGGGGAAATGTTTTCAGAAGCTTTAACAAAAGAAGGAATAGATCCTAATCTTTTAATGCCAGTAAGTATGGATCACCGCATTCACTTTAGTACTGCAATTAATTCCAATGAATATTGGCTTGTATCTGCACCACCCACATTCAATGATCCTGAACTTAGTGATTTTACAGACAGAGTTATTGATACATGTAAAAGACAAGAAAAAGAAGTACTTGTTCTTTCTAACAGTGAACCTGCAGGTGCAAAACAAACCTATATTCCTGAAATAATAAAAACAACTCAAGACAAATCGGGAATGTTCGTAATATATGACACGAAAAAGTATGCTGTCAGCAAGGAAGTAGTTGATTCTGTGTTAAACATCGGACCAGGCATGATAAAACCTAACTTAGTTGAGTTTGGTGACATTGTCGGTATTAATGAAAGTGTTTTAAGAGGTGACAAAGACTTAATAGGAGAACTCGCTCAAAAATTAATTAAGCAACATGACATTAATTTAATTCTTGTTTCCATGGATAAAGACGGTGCCATGTTAATTGATAAAAAGAGAGTGGCTCATGCTAATGCACCTGAAATAGTTGTAGCAAGTCCAGGATGCGCTGGTGATACTGGAATTGGTGCAATGATAGATAGGTCTAAAAAGAGAGATTTTTCCTTAAGAAGATTATCAGACAGTCAATTTAAAAAGGTATTAAGTGCTTTTGTTGCAGCAGGAGCAGCTACAGCCAGTAAACCAGGCAGCTTAATTGCAAATTTAGAAGAAGTACAAAGCCTAGAGAAAGAAGTAAAAGCCAGATTTATTTAATATTTTGCTCGTCTAAATAAATCTGTAGCTGGCGATGTAATTCTATCTAAAAATAAAACTCCGTCTAGATGATCCATTTCATGTTGAATTGCATGAGCTTCGAAATTTTGCGTATTTAGAATTATTGTTTCACCTTTTACATTATGAAATTGTACTTTTATACTCATTGCACGTTTTACATTTGCAGTGAAATCAGGAATGCTCAGACATCCTTCTCGAACAATTTTAAAGTTAGAACTTTCAATAATTGTTGGATTAATCAACACCAAGAGCCCATTTCCTGGCTGAGGTTTCCTTGCTCTTGTAACATCTATTGTTATTATTCTTTTCAGTATTCCTGCCTGCGGAGCAGCAAGACCTACACAATATTTATGAAATTGCATTGTTTCAGTTAAGTCTTTAACATAGACATCAAGCTCGGTATTGAAAAGACTTACCTTTTCACATTTTTTCTTGAGGATAGGATCCGGATATTCAAAAATTTGCAGAATTGACATCTCTTATAAGCTGGCAACTTCTTCTAATTCATACTTTATTTCTACACCCAGATCAGCAGCAATTTTATTTAATTCCTGACCAAGTTTTCTGGTATCAATATCATATGGCACTTCAGCTTCCAGATACATAATATAAATAGGGTTTGTCTCATTACCAAATCGTCTTGTACTCAAATCTGTAATATTAACTTTATTTTTTGCAAGAAGATTTGTTACCTGATAAACAATTCCCGGTTTATCAGCACCATATAAATGAATTACACAAAGTTGTCCTGGATCAGAAGTTTTTCTGTGAATGTCTTCTTCTTTTAATCTGTGAGTATGAACAGTAAGTTTTTTATTATTGCTTACATGCTTAAATGTTTCAAGAATTTTTTCTTCCGTACATGCATTTGAAGTTGAAATCAAAAGAAGCATTGCAAATTCATTGCCAATAATGGTATGAGAGGAGTCGTTTATATTTGCGCCAAGCTCAAACAGGGCCTTGGTAACATCAGAAACAATACCTATACTATCCCTGCCTAAAACAAAAACTGCAAAATAATTTTTTTCGCTTGTCATATACTTTTTCCAAATTAATTGATTTATTTTACTTATAGTGTATATGAAAATCAATAAAAATAAGAAATTTATGTCATTTAACACTAATTACCCGGAATTCACCACTTCTTTATTCTTAACTAAGTTAAAACTTTTTACATTTTTTATATTGGACAATTCTTCTTTTAACCTTAATATCAAATCCTGCGCCTGCTCTCTAGAATTTATTTGGCCTAGTTTTGCTCTTAACTCTGCTGCATTTGGCATGCCTTTCGTGTAATTAATAAGATGGCGTCTTGCTTCACGAATACCAACATTTTCACCCTTTAGTTTTATTAACTCATCAAGATGTTTAAGTGCCAGATCAAGTTTTTCTTCATTTGTTGGATCGGGGGAAAAAGTATTGGTCTTTAAATATTGATTTATTTGCATTGAAAGCCATGGCGAGCCCATAGTAGCCCGCGCAATTGCTACACCATCACACCCTGTAACTTCTAAGAGCTTTAACGCATCATAAGGAGATTTGACATCACCATTACCAAAAACTGGAACTGTCACAGATTTTTTAACTTTTGAAATTGCCTGCCAGTCAGCAGCTCCTGTATAACCTTGTTCACGTGTTCTACCATGAATAGTAAAAGCACATACTCCTACCTGTTCAAGTCGTGCTGCAAGATCCGGTGCATTTTTTTCACAATCATTCCAGCCAAGGCGCATTTTTACTGTGACAGGAATTTTCACTGCACCTATAACAGCTTTTATAATTTCAACTGCTAAATCTGGTTCTCTCATAAGTGCAGCACCATCTTTTCCCTTTGTAATTTTGGGTACAGGGCAACCCATATTTATATCGAGAAAATCCGCACCCTGTGCTTCAGCAAGAACTGCAGCTTTTGACATAACATCCGCTTCATGTCCAAATAACTGAATACCTACAGGATGTTCATCAAGACTCAGTTTCATAAGACTTTGATTTGGGTTAAACATAAGCGCTTTAGAACTTACCATCTCTGTAGCAATAAGAGTTTCTTTATCAAAATATCTAACCATTTTCCTAAAAGCAAGATCCGTTACTCCTGCCATAGGCGGAATGTATACGTAAGAGTTGATTTCTAGTGATCCTATTTTTATCTTTTTCATTTTTTTATATAGCTCAAGACAAGCTTGAGCTTCCATCGGCTATACTCTCCGGATGATCGGATTTGCCGAATAAATCGGACAAATCCTATACTTGTTAAACGTTCTCCGTTCATTTTTATTTCTTTAGCACAAAATTAACCGGTCCATCATTTACAGATTCAATATCCATCATAGCTCCAAATTTACCAGCTTCTATTTTTATATTTTGCTTTTTGCATTCATCTATAAACTGATTATAGAGATTTTCTGCGATTTCAGGTTTAGCAGATTTTGTAAATGAAGGTCTTCTACCTGATTCATTTAAATCAGCAGGCAAAGTAAAATTTGATATGGCAAGAATTGATCCCTTTATATCAGCTAGTGAGAGGTTCATTTTGTCTTCTTTATCTGCAAATATTCTTAGATTAATTATTTTATTAATGGACCATTTGATTTTTTCCAAGTCATCTCCATCTTCAAAACCAATATATAAAAGAAGTCCTTTATCAATTTTGCCAATTGTTTGCTTAGACATGCCAAGGCATGTCTCTACAGTTGCGGATTTTACTCTTTGAATTAATGTAATCATTTTTATTCTTAACTTTATAATCCCCTGAAACATTATAAAAGAGTTTAAGATAATTAAATAATACTTAAGAGAAAATCCAGTATCAGGGCATTTAGTTAGTATTAATGACAACTATATTAAAAGAGTTTTTATGAGTTTATTAAGCCAAATTGGTTTTGGTATACCCAGAATATTTTTTTCTCCGGATGATGGTACATCCGGCGGCAATTCTCTCGCAAATATTTGTACTACTGATAATGATATACAAATAGTATCAGCTTCACCTAAATCAATAACACCTCTTACAGTACATGAAGTTAAATCACTCGTCCATCCAATAACAACTCTAAAAGACAGAATCGGTGCTGAAAGACACGATGCAATGAAACCGGTTGCATCAATTCAATATTTGTTAATTGAATTTGAAAAAGAACTTTTAAAAATGCTGAGTAAACAACCAGGGATTTTCGAATTAATTTCAAACTTACCATATGATGAATTAATTGGATTTAGCAATGCTACCAAGAAATTATGTAGTCTTGCTGAAGATGCAGAAATGGCAGTCTTAGCTGACCCCACACAATATGATTTAAAACGTGATGATATAAATTATTTTATTGACAAACAGCTTCTTGGAATAATCAATACTTCACCAAGAGATCCTGAATTAGGAAGCATTAAATCTATTTCAGACACAATATCATTTATATCAGACAAACTTGATGCACTTCCGCAGGACAATAAGCATGTTCAACTATGCAAGAATTTTTGCAGGGATATTCAAGATCACCTTTCACTAACATCACGTTTTTTAAATACAGTTAAAAAATTTGATACGGGTTATATTGGCGAGCCAAGAGTAGTTGATGTAAATAGCTCTATAAGAGAAGCTCTCTTTTTCTTTGCCAATGATAACGTTGCTGCTTATTTAAAATTTGAATCAATACAGGACTTTGATTCAAGAACAAAAGATCAACAACTTCAAATATCAATTGATCCTGATCTTCTCTGCAAAGTCTGGTTAAACATGGCTAGTAATTCTGCGGAAGCCTGTCAGAGAAGCCACATGAACAATGTTCCATTTATAATTCTTGCTGAACCAATTGCTGATACAAAATACATACAAATAAAAATAAGTGATAAAGGACCGGGAATTAATCCTGAAGAGATTTGTGATCCAAATATGATTTTACTTAGGGGTGTTTCCACGAAAGCTACTAAAGAAAATCAGGGCTTAGGAATGGACATTATTAATCAAATCGTTGTTTCAGCCGGTGGAACTATAAATGTCGAATCAAATTATGGAACATCTAATTCAGGAACCACAATAACAATAAGATTTCCCCGTTCTATAATAAACACTGCATGACTGGCAAATTTAATCAATTTATAGAATTAATTTTAAATGGTGAACTAATTATTGTTCCTACAGATACCGTCTATGGTCTTGTATGCAGATATGACTCAAAATCTGCTGTTGAAAAAATATATAAATTAAAAAAAAGAAAAAGAAAAAAACCTTTGATTTTATTAGGATATAATTGGCAGGCATTAAAGAAATTTGTATGTGTAGAGGCGTTGCATGCAACGCCTCTACAGCGATTTACTAAACAATGGCCTGGTCCATTAACCATTGTTCTGCCTGTATCAAAACATGTTCCACAATTTTTAAATAAAGATTTTAAAACCATTGGCGTCAGAGTACCTGCCAATAAAAATCTTTTGAAAATCTTAAAACAATGTCCTGACCAGGTTCTTGTCAGCACCAGTGCAAATATTTCGGGAAAGAGCGATCGTAAACCACAGAAAGAACTAATTAAAAAAGTAAAATTGTTCTTTAAGGCTAAAAAGGGAGAAATGTCTTATAAGCCATCTAAGATTATTGAAGTCTCAGAAAATAAAATGAAATCTTTGCGTTAAATAATCCACCCACCACCAAGAAGCACCTGATCGTTTTCATCATACATAACCACAGCTTGTCCTGGTGTAATTGCTGATTGAGGTTCGTCAAATACTACTTTTACTTGATTGTTTTCAAGCAATGAAACAGTTGCAGAATATGTTTTTGAATTATAACGGATTTTTGCCATCACCCGTAGAGTTGCGCGCAACGACTCTACAGAAGGATTAATCCAATTCACATCCTTTGCAATTAACTCACATCCTTCTAATTCTTCTTTTCTTCCTGCATAAACAATATTTTTTTCTACGTCTACATCCACGACATAAAGCGGTTCGCTATAAGCAATGCCCATGCCTTTTCTTTGGCCAATGGTGTAATTATGCGTACCTGTATGTGTACCTAAAACATTACCAGTTTTATTTTCTAGAATCAAACCTTTTTTTGATTCTAGATATTTTCCAAGAAAACCCTGCGTACCTCCTTTTTCAGACACAAAACAAATATCCTGACTCTCTTCTTTATCAGCTACAATAAGATTTCCTTCTTTTGCAATTTCTCTTACTTCATCCTTTGTTAAATCACCTAATGGGAAAACTGTTCTGGAGAGTACATCCTGTGTTAATCCCCAGAGCATAAATGTTTGATCTTTTTTCCTGTCTTTTGATCTGACTATTTTGTATCCTTCATTATCTCTTACAAGTTTTGCATAATGTCCGGTAGCAATATGTGTAGAATGTAATTCACTGAATGCATACTGCATAAGTGAACCCCATTTAATTGTGGTGTTGCAGGTAATGCAGGGAATTGGCGTTGAACCTGATTTATATGAACTAATAAAAGGATCAACGATTTCCTGTTTAAAAAATACTCTTAGATCTTTGGAAACGTGATTTATTCCAATTTGTTCAGAAACTTTTGCTGCATCTACCATTCCACTATCACAACAACGCCCACCACCTTTAATTAACCATCCGGTTAAACCAATTGTTTCATATCCTTTTTTTTGTAATAAATATGCACTGACGCTGCTGTCTACTCCACCGCTCATGCAAACAGCAATTTTGCTATCAAGCTGGGGCCAATGGTTTTCAAGGATTATGGGGTTTTCTAGTATCGATGCTGACATATTTCTGTCTTATTATTTTACCCTATGCCAAGCGTGCCTTTTGCCTGATAATAAATACACCCATTACAATCAATACAAAATTAGGAAGCCATGCAGCCACAAATGGCAATAGTTTACCTGTTTCAGCAAGAGACTGGCATACAGACTGACTTACATAAAACTGAAAAATTATTATGGCAAGTACAACATAATTTAAACTGGAACTGGATCTGCGGGGCAATATTCCAAGAGGTGCACCAATTAATGCTATTAAAAGACATGCTAGTGGCTGTGCAAACTTGCGGTGAAGGGTTACCTTTGCTTCATTATAATCATCAGTGTGAATTGTTGAATCTTTTTGAAGCTCAAGAAATTGTTGCAACTTAACGAAATTCATTTCGCCTGGTTTACTTAATTCGCGGATCAATTTAGCTGGTGTTGATCCACTTGGGATAAAAAATACCTCGAAGCTTGATACCCTGCTTAACTGATCATCAGTTGAAATATAATGGCTTATACCCTTATATAATTCCCACCCACCTTTTTGAGGCACCCAGCGAGCTTGTTTGGCTGTATAAATCTGAGTTAATCCACCTCTTGTAAAATCAAGGATTACAATATTTTTTAAAATATCTTTATCTGCATTGTAGTAAGCAGCATAAAAAATTCTTCTTAATTTTTTCTTTGCGCCTTTTTCAAGATAAGTAAAATTTTTCTGACTGTTTGGAAATGGATTTTTATAAGCAGAATATATTTCAAGCTTACGTGCAAGAGGACTGGATGCTGGCACTACAAACTCATTAATTCCAAAAGACACAACTGATGTCAATAAACCAAACAAAATAACCGGTCTTAAAATCTGCGTTAAACTAAATCCGCTTGTTCTCATTGCAATTAATTCAGAGTCATTATTAAGTCTGCTGAAAACCAGAAATGAAGCCCATAAAACACCGATAGGTATAGTAATTACAAGGATTTGAGGCATGTGCAAAGTAAGTATTGTCAATGCCTGAATTATTGGAGTGTCAGCAGTAGTAATAAGTCTAAAAATCTGACGAAGTTCATCTGCACTGAGCCATATACCAGTAATAATTGCTGAACCTGAAATAAATGGTATCCAAAATTCGTTGATTATATACTTGTCCAGTATTGTAAGTCTCACAATAAAATTGTCTTTTAAAAAATTAATCATAGTCTAAAATCTTCACCTAAATAATATTTAAGAGCAATTGGATCTTTTGCTATATCCTTAGCAGATCCGGCAAGTAAAATTTTTCCATCCTGAATAATATAAGCCCTGTCTGTTATAGAAAGGGTTGCTTTTGGATTATGATCTGTAAGCAATATACCTATGTGTCTTTTATTTTTTAAATCTGCAATTAATTTTTGAATTTCTTGAATAGCAATTGGATCGACTCCTGTAAATGGTTCATCCAGAAGAATAAATTTGGGATCAGTAGCAAGTACCCGAGCTATTTCAACACGCCTTCTTTCACCACCGCTTAAGCTAATTGCAATGTGATCCTGAAGTTCTACAAGATTAAATTCTCTTAAAAGCCTTTCAAGTCTTTTTTCCTGTTCATCTTCATCTATATTTTTTAAAACATCCCAGATAAGCCTTAAATTATCAGCCACTGTAAGTCTTCTAAATATTGATGGCTCCTGAGTTAGATAACCGATTCCAGCTTTAGATCTTTCATGAACAGGAAGTTTTGTAATATTTTTTCCAAAGAGCTCCACATCTCCAAAATCAGGTTTTACAAGACCTACTACCATATCAAATGAAGTTGTCTTGCCTGCTCCATTTGGTCCAAGCAGTCCAACTATTTCACCGGGTTTAACATCAAAAGAAATATCATTAACTACAGTTTTACCGTTATAAGATTTGACAAAATTTTTGGCTTTGAGCATAAATTAATGTTTTAACCCCTAATAATTTATCATGTAACAATGTAGAGGCATATTGAAATACATCCCTATAATGAAATTTGATATTATATCTAACGCACTTACAAATTTAGGATTTGCCCGATTAATTCGGCAAATCCGATCAAGCAAAAGGAATTGATCAGAAGCTTCAAATATGTTATTAAAAAATAAAAAAGGAATTATAGTTGGTGTAGCAAATAAATGGAGTATAGCCTGGGCAGTTGCACAGGCATGTATCAGAGAAGGTGCTGAAATTGGTTTTACTTATCAAGGAGAAAGAGTTTTAAGAAATCTTGAAAAGTTGTTTAAAGAAGCAGATTTAAAAGATCCTTTTTCAGTAAATCTTGATGTTACAAAAGACGAAGAATTGCAAACAGCCAGCGAAACTATTAAAAAACAATTTGGACAGATTGATTTTTTTCTACATGCAGTTGCATTTGCAAAGCGCGAAGAACTTGGTGGAGAGTTTGTAAACACATCAAGAGATGGTTATCACCTTGCTCAGGATGTAAGTAGCTATTCTTTAATAGCCCTTGCAAAAGCATTTAAACCGCTCATGGAAGAAAAAGGCGGAAGCATAGTCGCTCTCAGTTATCTTGGAAGTGAAAGAGTAGTAAAAAATTATAATGTTATGGGTGTAGCAAAAGCAGCACTGGAAAGCTCAGCAAGATATTTAGCCTATGATCTTGGAAATAAAAATATAAGGGTCAATGTAGTTTCCCCAGGACCCATTAAAACACTTTCAGCAAGCGGCATTGATGACTTCAGTAAAATGCTTGAGCATTTTAGAACTGTTGCACCATTAAAGAAAAATGTCTCAGCAGAAGAAGTAGCAGATACCTGCATGTTTTTATTTAGTGATTTATCACGTGCTATTACCGGTGAACTCATTTATGTAGACTGTGGATATAATACACTTGCTATGTAATGTTAAGCCGCTTTTTTCAAGATTTGTTGTATCGCACGCATTTTATTTCTTTTATTTTCAAAATATTTATTCCAGTCAATTGTATTTCCATATTTTATAAGGTCTTTAAAGTACTGGCGATCCATCATACCTTTAGATTTTTGCTCAAACATATAAATAAGTTGTTCAGCAAGTTGTAATGTCTTTGAATCCTTGGAGTACAATTCATTTTCTTTTAAACTTAAAACTTCACCGATTTTTTCAGGATTTAAGATTAGTTCCCCAAGTACTGCTCTATGCTCTGTACAATTAACCATTGCATATCTGGTTGGAAAGCCTGAAACTACTGAATAATTTTCATTATAGAATTTATTAAAGTCTTTATTTCCAGGATATTTATCTTTTCCACCAAATATACCCATCCATGCTTCATCCATAGAATCATCATCAAAATAATGCGTTAGCTCATGATCAAAAGTAATTTGATTCATTCCTGCACTTGCTAAACTAATATCTCCAAGTCCAGCAATTGTTGATCCATATCTTTTGTCTGTAATTGTTGAGTAAAAGTTTATACTAAGTCCATATCCTTCATATAGCTCCCGTGGATGCATTTTGATGAATCTTTCCACCTGATTTAGGGCATTTAATCTTTCTTCAGGAGGTAATAATGTAAAACCAAAAATACCGTTAGTTAATGGAGGGTTTACATTAATTTGAACATCATATTTTTCTTTTATCTCTTTTATTTTATTATTTATGCTGTTTAAATATTTTCCATGATCTTGAATCATGCTTAATTCCTGTCTTGAGAATTTAATGTCACCGCTTCGAATAAAGCCATTAATTATATTAAATTCCTCTACTGTACTAACATTTGCTGCAATGTCACGTATAGTCCTGGGCATGTAAGCCGTTACTCCATCTAGCTTATACATCCATAGTGTTTCTACAGCACCATTGGCATTTTTTTTCACTGTATATGAATGTCTATCAGTTTCAGGATTAAAATAAAATTCTAGATTTTTTGAAAAATCTTTAATATATTCTTTACTTAAGTATTTGGCAAATTTGGTTTCAGTAGAAAGATTACCACTACTGTCATATTCTCGCTTTACTGAAGGAAAGAAGTTTGACTTCTCAAAAATTTCTTCAAGCTTTTTCTTTTCATTTATATAAGTTAAAACTCTTTTCTTATCAAATGTTTTGCTTTCATATTCAGTTTCTTTTTTAGTATATGTTCCGGACTCCCATGTCTCTTCAATAACTTTTGTGTAATCAAAATTGTTTGTTTTTCTTGAGACTAGTTTTCCATTTTTATATTCTTCATCCACATGTTTATTCTCATCAGGATAATCTATACTCAATTTATAGTGATTCGCAGAAATCCACTCCCGTTTTTCATTTTTGTTAGTTTTTTTTATTTCCTCAGTCTGAGATTTAACGTTATCAGGTGGTTTCTTTTTTGTATCAGGTCCTTCAATATCTCCTAAATTATCTGATTTGCTTTTATTTTCCTTCTTTTTAAGTTTATTAAATTTTTCTAATATGCCTCGAGCTACTTTTTCTTTTTGTACTTTTTCACTGTCACCATCTTCAGATGCTTTGACAAACTTATCTGACTCTGGTTTATTTGTAGATTTTTTTGAAGGATTTTGTTTCAGCTCTACTTGATTTGTAGCAGCCTGAAAAAATAAAACTTGTAAGAAGCCAGAGATCATACATTTATCCTCTATTTATTAAAAGAACCAATAAACAAGAGGTTTACACAACTATACAAAATAGTTAGATTAATTTTCTCTAATTAGTTAAAGACAGTTTAAGGAAGTGTTTTATTTGTGCTGAATAATGCTTTCTACTGAAGAAACAATATCTGACTTCGGTACAACACCTACAATTCTGTTAACAACTGCTCCATTATTAAAAAACAGAAGTGTTGGAATACCTTCCAGTTCATACTGATTTGCTAATTCAGGATATGTATCAATATTGATTTTTACTACTTTGATTTTACCGGCATACTCTTCACCAATTTCTTCAACAAGTGGTGAAACCTTTCTGCATGGTCCACACCATGGTGCCCAAAAATCAACAAGAACAGGAGTCTTTGATTTTAAAACTTCACTGTCAAATTGTTCAGCAGAAATATTAACTGTAAGCCATTTTTCTATACACCTTGAATATAGAGTTTCAGGATGATCCTTTGCAAATTTCTTATCATTTTCATTTGGTACAAAATTTATATTATCCACCAGAGCTTCTGAATACATACTTTCAGGATTTTCTCTGGCTACTTTTCTATGTTCTTCGTTGATATCCTTCCAGCTTGCATTTGCAGCAATTCCATCAGCCCACATACTATCTACATTGTTAATTGCAACTTTTATATGCTTTGCTTCTACTTTGATTTTCTTTGCTGCATTCCATGAATAACCGGTCTGAATATTACTTAGACCATCTTGGCCTTGCTTATCATCCATAGTAACTGTTATATCTTTTTCATCCGGTAAAAAACCTTCTTTATCTGATAAAACTGTTGCAAAGTCACTCTGTGGATCTTTTCTTGCTATCTCTTTATCTATTTCAGGAACAGGCTGTCCTTTTGGTATATAACCCTCGTTTTGAACAAGCCCACGAGCAAATCCAGTATTGTGATTTCCTCTCGCCAATTTCCTGTCTTCATCTGCAACTTTCCAGCTTGGTTTTTTTGTAAGGAAGTATTCAGCACCTACTACTTCACTGACATCGAGCTTCTTCCTGCAGGCTTTCTGAACATCTTCATCAATTGGAAAATCATTCTGTGATAATCCTATGGAAAAATCAGTATCCATATGTTCAAGAAAATATTTTTTTACCTGTTTCATTAATTTGTCATCTTTCAATGCATTTATAGTGCTGGGATTTTGACCTATTCCAAGTGAAAAATAAGTGTTTGGTTCTCCCCTAGCAATTTCCAGATCTTTACTATCAACCACATATTGGTTTGGATTTCTAACTAAATAAGTAATAGAAGGTGAATATCTATTTTCGACTGCATATTTTCTAAGTTTTTCTTTTTCCTCATTTTTATTTGCATTTTGTGTAACCTCTGCCCGTGGTTTAACATTTAAAATGTCATCTGCATAAGAAACTCCACGATAAGCAGGTATTAAAGTTGATAGCCCCAGTACAAGAGCACGAATAGCATTAGACATAAGGATCTCCTTTTTTTTGTATGCTCCAGACAAGCTGGAGCTTCCATTGATCAGTACCTTACACTTGATCGGATTTGCTGGATAAACCAGACAAATCCTAAATTCATTAAAAGGTTTGTTTTGTATAGATTACAGAAAGTATAACTTACAAGATAAAATAGACCAAAAATCTCTTGTTATTGAAAGAAGATTAACAAAATTTTGTAAGAAGCTTGTCTGAATTAGCTTTTAACTACTGCTGAATAATATAATTTTGCAACTGTCTGAATAACTTTTTCTTTATCCCATGGGTGATTATTAAAAAACCACTCTACTGCTATTGTTTCAATAAGTCCGGCAAGCGCTATTGATGCAATCTCAGGATCAACATTTCTAGCATTTCCAACTTCAAGACCTTTCATAAGATGTTCTTTCATCCGATTCACAAGCCTTGCTCTGACTTTGTCATGCTGTTCTCTGAAATCAGGATCTGTAGCAGAAAGCTCATGGCAAATTTTCAAAACGTCAGCATTAGCTTTAAAACTGTCAAAGAATCCAGAAATAGTTGCTTTAATCGGTGCAAGTGCTCCAAGACCAATATTTGTTTTTTCTTCAGGACTTCTTAATTGATAAAGCTGGTCATCAACTTCTGCAAGTATGGTATGCAGTGCTTGTCTTTTATCAGTAAAATATAAATAAAATGTTCCGTAGCCAACTTGGGCCTTTGTAGAAATTTCTTCTGCCGTCGCTTTTGCAAATCCACGTTCAGCAAAAACTGCTCTTGCAGCCTCAAGAATTTTTTGCCTTGTTCTCTGAGCCTTTGCAGATTTCGGTAATGGAGGTAAATTGGTATCTTGCATAGTGGATACCTAATCTTAACTAATTTAAAGCCATAAGATAGGTATTTATAAAAATATCTTGCAAAATTCAAAACACGCTGCCATAGGTAAATGCTACAGCATGTACCTACAAAGGTTATAATTTTTATCTACCTCATGAATGCATTATCAAGACTATTATCATATGGAAAAAAATACTGGCTTTTATTTTCAGTAGCATTTACTGCAATGGTTTTAGCAGGATTTATTTCCCTACTCCCGCCATGGCTTGTAAAGATTGCAGTTGATGGTTTAAATATGCCACAACAACATGGCAGAATATTTCTTTTACCAAAACAGCTTAAAGCACTTGTAGGCTCACCAAGCATGAGCATCCATGTAAGTGAACTTCTGGGCTTAATTCCTATTTTAATTATCTGTGCTTATTTACTTGATGGTTTGCTTAGATTTTTATATCAATTCTGTATAAGATATGTAGGAATTGCAACTGTCAGGGACATTAGAAATAAAGTACATGAACACTTTCAAAAGCTTTCGCTTTCACAGGTTACAAAAGAAATGAGCGGAACTTATGTCTCAAGAATTACAAACGATTTAATTGCAGTACAGTCATGGGTAGCAGAAACACTGACAACTATTTTTAATGACACAAGCAAAGCATTTTTCTTATTTGCATGGCTTCTTTGTGTGAACTGGTCATTAACTCTTGTGGCACTTGTAGTTATTCCATTATTTGTACTGCCTGTAGTTAATCTCGGGAAAAAACTCAGAAAGCTAAGCAGAAAAGGTCAGGAAAATATAGGAGATCTTTCAGGATATGTTCAGGAAAGTCTTCAGAACTTAAAGCTTGTGCAAGCATATAATCTTGAAAATATAAGAGATAAACAATTTCAAGAGATAAATTCAAAATTATTTTCAACACTGAATAAAACAGTCATTATAGAAGCCATGATTTCTCCAATTACTGGATTAATTGGAGCATGTGGGGTAGCATTTGTTTTTTGGTATGGCATGAAAAATGTAGCTCTGTCAAATATTACTCTTGGCGATTTTTCATCATATTTTTTATCGGTAGTTTTATTATATGAACCTATAAAAAGAATAAGCAGGGTTTCTTCAATTCTTCAACAAGCGCTTGGTGCATCAGAAAGAGTATTTGAAATACTTGACCTTGAACCAACTTTAGAACAAGCAAAATCCTCTTCACATTTAAAATCAATAAAAGGACAAATTATATTTAACAATGTTTGTTTTAATTATTCTGACGGAAGAGAAATTTTAAAAAATATAAAGCTTGAAATTAATCCTAATGAAAAGATTGCATTAATTGGACCTTCAGGAGTCGGTAAAACTACCCTTGTAAGTTTAATACCTCGTTTTTATGATCCTCAGAAAGGAAGTATTGAAATAGATGGCATTGATATTAAGACAGTTGATATTCATTCCCTTAGATCACAGATTTCACTGGTTACACAGGATCAGATTCTATTTAACTGTTCCATAAAAGAAAATATTTTATATGGAAAACCAGATGCTACAGAAGCACAATTACTTGAAGCAGCAAAAAAAGCACATGTAATTGAATTTGCTGAAAAGTTCTATGAGGGATTTGAAACAATTGTGGGAGAAAACGGTACAAGGCTTTCAGGCGGTCAAAGACAAAGAATAGCTTTAGCAAGAGCGTTTTTAAAAGACGCACCTATATTAATTCTTGATGAGCCTACAAGTCATCTTGACAGCAAATCTGAAAAATATATTCACGAAGCTATTAATGAACTTGTTAAAAATAGGACAGTAATTATCATTGCTCACAAACAATCCACTCTTGAAAATGTAGATAAGGTTATAACTATTGAAAATGGTGAGATTTCAAAAATCTTTAATCAAAAAGAGTTGATTAAACATTAAACTTTTCCCCAACCATAAATACTTGCAAGATATTTATACGGATCTTTTAATTCATATTCATCATAACCAGCGCCTGGCATATTTTTAATCAGATAAGTTTTATATTTTAATAGCTGTCTGTTTCCAGGAGCACGCAATATACCTTCTGCCATTACCATTTTCATAATTATCAATTTTCTCGTTTCTTCATCATAAGCTTTTTTATAAGCACTTGAAGCTTTTATATCTGCAACAGTTTTTCTATATTCATCTGACCTGATATTCATACCACCAGTAGGCTTACCGATTTTCTTTCCAATTTCTCTTATAAGATGGTCTTCAAGTGAGTCTTTCATATCAGCAAAAAGCGATCGTCCTCCTCCAAAAGCACCTTTATATAAACCATCTTCTTTAAATAGTGCATTGCCAAGATCATCCAGTTTTGCAAGTACAAATTTTTCGCTTTCGTTTGCCATCCCATGGAAACTTTCATACAATTCAATCAATGCTCCAATTTTTTCTCCCCAGTTTACTACTCCAAATTTTTCATCTCTATTATTTGGACATGAGGGAGAATCTTGATACATAAGGTTATATCTAAATCTCTGTTCAAGAATGGCTGTCATTGCATTCTTGATTTTCATATTTGGAGAACTTGGACTATAGCTATTTGAACCACAACATTCATATTGGGCAGTTGTATATGTAAGAAGCAAAAAAGCATTATGCCACAGTCTTCTTAGAACTTTTCCACATTCAATATTTTCCTGACTATACTCTGATTCATATTTAACTTCTTCCCCGCCTTCTTTATACTCTATATCACTTGCTCTTTGCTCTGCTTCTCTGTCACCATAAGGAATTCTAACTACTACTGTCTTTCCACGAACTTTAAAGGTTCTCACTACAGTAGGAGGGTCGAATTTCCGATTTAGCATTTCGTCTGAAAGAGCCAGCTTAGTGTCTCCTGTAAAAATTCTAAGAGCCTTGACAAAAAGTTTTTGAGCCAGAGAGAAATCTTCCTCGGGTACTTCTTCAAGCTTTTTTAAACCTGTCCATAAATATTGTTCCTGACTTACTTTTTCAATTAATTCTGCAAACTTATCAGCATTAATTTTTCCACCGCTTTGATGTAAACGTTTTGCACATGTAAAACCAAGTCCTCGAACCGCCTGCAAAGATTCTTCATTCATTAAAGCTTGTTTTAAAGATTCATACTGAGCACTGGATCTACACCCTGCAACACTTAGTGTCTGATAACACATTTCTCTGGCATACGAATTATTCTCGCTTTTTAATCGTTGGGCAATGGATTCCCCAAGAGCACTTCCAAAATCAGAATTAAAATTAGCTATGTGTATAAGTTGCTCATTTATTTGTCGCCAGTTTCCATATTCTACATGACGTTCTCCACGCTGGTCATATCTCACATTAACAGTTTGAGCTTTTACATTATCTAAAAATGCATCAGTAATTGGTTTTGTAAGCTCATCATGAACTCTCTTTTCAACCCTATCTTTTATCTCCTGTGGAACTTTTGGATAGTGGTGTGGTAATTGTTTTGGATAATAAAATGATTGTTTAACTTTATTTAAAGTACTTAGAAATTTAAAAAATTTCATCCCTTCTTCAAATAAATCAACTCCTTTAGTTTTATCGTTACTTGGATTCAAAGTTGTATTATTTACGGCATCGCTAGGATTTACCAAAACTTTTCTTATTTCCTGTGCACACAAATTTACTGCAGATCTAAAATATTCAGGATTTTTGTCAATCAAACTATAAACAATGTAAGGAGGCCATCCTGAAGTTGGATTATTAAAATCCACATTACCAGAAATACGTCCAATCATTCTGCTAAAACCATCTATATCAGGATATAGTCCCTGCAAGCCAAAGAAATTATCAGATAATATTTGAATTACCCTATCATGATATTTTTTAATATTCACATCATCAGCTGGTACAGCTGTACTTCCAAGTGGTGCTGAAGCATCAGGTTCTTTTGAAGTATTGCCACTTGTATTTGCAAGCTGGCTTGAATCATTTTTATTTCCAAAAACTTCACAGTCCCATGGTATTTCAAATATAAGTGTTTTAAGCTCACCATCTATCTTTTCGAGTGGAAGTTTTCTTATGCCCTGCAATGCAGTTTCATACAATGTGAGAAGTTGATCAGCAATTTTAACAGAACCTTCTCCATACTCTGTTTTAGTCTGCATTTCAGAGTCCTTAATATCCTTAACATCTGAAAAAATTAACCCATCACATGTTCTTAAAGCATTCGCTATAAAATCTCTCTGCGAATTGTTTTTTCCAATAAGCTGAATATATGATGGTAATAACTGACTCAGATTAATGGCTTTTTCAGCCATGTTACTTCCGGTTACTTTTGAATTAGATTCAGGAATTATTTTTCTGCCAATTTCTTCCAGTATAATTTGACCCGTTACATAATCATCAGCTTTTAAAGCATTAACAACTTCTGATTGACTGACTGAATCTTTATACCAGCTTACAAATACATCATAGTTGCTAGTTGTTGAAGAAACGAATTCATTTAATTTCTGATCAAATGTCGAATGATTTGTTTCATATATAGAAATTAGCTCTTTAAATTGTGAATTAAAATTAAGCTTGCCTATATTTTTATCATCTGCAAAAGCCAAAAGTGCAGGTGGAATAAAAGAACAAGCCCCAGTAAAAACAGAGTATCCCAAGAAAGCTCTTCTCCCTTGATTACAAGCTGGTATTTCCTGCCTACCTAAATCAGGCGGAATAACGCTTCGAGTTAATTTTGTACTAACAGGCCATAAACGCATAGACTTCTTCAACTTCCTTCAAATATATGGAAAATTAGTTTTATATCATTATAATTGTTTAAATTTGTAACATACTAGTAAGAAAAAAGACAAATCTTACGTGTATTTTTCTTACGCAAACCAAACTACATAGACATTCCTTGAACAAGCCTTGCTAGCTGACCCTACTAACAATTTAAAGGCCTTCTTCCACTTCTATTTGTTGCATGTCTTCACTAAATTTATGCTCTCTGAAATCACCCACCACGTATATAATCCCACCAATAACGCTTGTAATTAATAAAACTATTAACCAGCAAATGCTAAATGCAAGTGCCTGTTCACTACCTATATTTACTTTCTTTAAAAAATAAATATAGGCTCCTTCCCTTATGCCAAGTCCGTTTAAGCTGGGAATCATAAATCCTGCAATAGTTGTAAGTGGATAAAAAACCAGGTAATAAGTAAGCGGTATTTGAATATTTAATGACCTTGCTATAAAAAAGTGGCAGAGCATTACTATCATTTGTAAAACGACTGAAGTAATAATTATTTTTGCCATGAGCTGCAAATCATGCCAGTAGACCAAAAATGGTTCAATGGCTTTTTTATACAGCCAGCTTGTTTCACCAAGAACAGTTCTGTGAACCTGTGGTAAAAATGGAATTAAAAAAATAGTTACAAAAGAACCTGCATGTGAAAAAAGTTTTAATTGAGTGGGTAAACTCCATTCTGATGTGGTTATAATTCCAAGATCCTGTAAAATAAATGCTATAGATGCTGCCCAAAATAAAATTATGACACCGGTATAACGTTCATAAACAATGCATGCCACAGCTTTGGTCATTGAGATTGGAGCACCCTTTTTTAAGTAGTACCCTCTCAATGCATCTCCACCAAAAGTTGTAGGTAAAAAGTTATTAAAAAATGTACCTATAAAATTTAGTTGCACAAGCTGAGGGTAGGTTTTTTTAAATCCAAGCACACTTGAAGAAAAATAAAATCTGATTCCACCTATAAATGTCGCCAAAAAATAGCAAAGATAAGCAAGTCCAAAATAAAAAGGATTCACTGTAAGTAAATATTTAAAAGCAACTTTTATATCTACTTTTCCAAACTTAATTAAACAAATAAAAGCTATTAAACTAATTAGTATTCTAAGAACATCTTTAAACGGTTTCTTTTTCTTTTCTTTATACTCGGTTAAATTATCTTCAGCAACCATTTAAATGTGTTTTTCTACAGCTGAAGAAAGAGTTGATTTTGGTACTGCACCAACAACTTGTTCCACTGGCTGACCATTTTTAAAGACCATCAAACTTGGTATACCACTTATTCTGTAAGACTGGGCGGTTTTTGGATTTTCATCAGTATTTAGTTTTAAAACCTTTAGTTTCCCAATGTATTCAGTAGCTATTTCTTCAACTACAGGAGCTACTGCTCTGCATGGCCCACACCATGGAGCCCAAAAATCAACTAAAACCGGGATATTTGCCTTGAGAACTTCAGACTCAAAAGTTGCGTCTGTTACATCACCTACATTTGCCATTTGATTAATATTCTCCTTTTTATTTTCTTGTTTTTATTTTGTTATGGCCTGTCCAATCAAGTGGTAGAACCTGTTAAACTTCCTATATATAATTAAAATTATACCAGCGAGCTTGTCATGTATCACTTCCTAAAAGGAATAGTAACAGAAAAAATAAAAGAACCTTCTGGGCAAGAAAAAATAATTCTTGACGTAAATGGTATTGGATATGAGATATATACTGGCTTATATGCCATGGATTTTTTTGGCAAAGAAGGTTCAGTTTCAACAGTCTATACAACATTAATCCATAAAGAAGACCAGATGAGTTTAATAGGTTTTCCTACCTTACTTGAGAAAGAACTCTTCAATTTACTTTTTAGCGTATCAGGGGTTGGACCAAAAACTGCTTTAAACATTTTAAACAGTCTTACTGTAAGCGAAATTACCTATGCAATTTTAAATGAAGATGTAACAAATCTCAGTAGGGCTCAGGGTATTGGCTCAAAAACCGCAAGCAGATTAATTTTAGAACTAAAAGAAAAAATTAAAAACTGGAAGCACCTACCAATAGCATACTCAGGAAATAAACGAAACGGCGAAACGGCGAATGGGCGAAATCCTGAACCTGAAAGCGATGCAAGATCAGTTCTTCAGTCTCTGGGTTACACAAGCCACGATATAAACCAGGCATTTATAAATGCTAAGTCAAATGGAAATCATACGGATCCAGAATCACTTATTCATTTTTCATTAAAGTGGTTATCGGCAGTTAAGAAATAATTTTGATTTTATTATTCCATTTACAATTTTTTCCTGAATGGCTTTTCTGGTAACTATTTCAGATTCAACAGGGTGAATTAAAAACCCACACTCAATAAGTACTCCTGTATAAGAATCAGGTCTTGTTACCGCAAAGTTTCTTTTAAATATGCCATATTGTTTTAAATCTGAGGTTTTTGAAATGCTTTTAAGCAAAGCCTTTGCTATTGGTTTAACAAAATCATGCGTGTAATAAATGCCCACACCTCTGTGTTTAAGTGGATCTTCATTATCTGACAATGCATTGTGATGTATTGAAATAAAAAGATTGCATTTTTTCTTTTTTGCAAAATTTACTCTTTGTTTCAGAGAAACAAATTTGTCTTTTGTCCTTGTGAGATAAACTTTTAATTTCTTTTCTTTTAATTTTTTATAAAGCACCTTTGCAATCTGAAGATTAAAAACTTTTTCAGGGATACCTTTTGGCGAATGGGTTCCATGTTCTTTGCCGCCATGACCGGGATCGATGACGATAACCATATTATTTCGAGGTAACGATATTAACTGAGGTTTTCCTACGGAGAGACGCCCCGCCGGGGCGTCTCTCCTCTTTACATTGACACACCTTGTCAATTTTTTCTTCTTTCCATTCAACACCTGAACTAACCGAACAATATTTTTTTTCTGTGGCAGTTTTATTTTTTTTGCAAAATTACCATTGGGGAATATTTTTATTTTTGTTGAAGCAAGTTTAAAGCCTGCCTTTACCAAGCCTGCTTCAACAAACAATTTAGCTTTTGGATTGCAAGAGCCATAAACAAATGTTGCATGATGATTTGAAATCCAATTGTTTGGTGGATAAACCCAGATTATTTCATTATTTTTAATTTGTGTTTCTCCCTTGTCATTACTACATTAACAAATCAGATTTAACATAAAATATGAGATAATTTTAAACCTATGATGAAGGATTTAGCTAAAATTGTACTCTTTGGAAAAGCTACCATAGACGTATTAAAAGACAAGCTTGAGTCTAAAGCCTGTGAATTGGCCATTCAGGTAAAAAACTTTGCCGATAAAACACATAATCCTTCCACCAATGGCAGCCATGTTGAAGAAAGTAACTTAAAAGAAAAAGCTAAAGAAGAGCTATTTCAGCTGATTACTGAAATTACACATAGAGCCCAGATAAATGAAATTCAATTTAAAGGTTTTATAAAAGATAAATTAACCGAGCTTACAAATAATGCACTGCTTGATTCTATGGAATTAAATGACATAAGGGCAGAAATAGCTAGTCTACGTGCAGAAATTACAGACATTAAATCTATGATTAATTTACAAAAACGGTAAAAAATTGGTTCAATTACTTGAAAAACCTAAATTTGATAAAAGTGGCTTCACAAGTCGTCTTTGGTACGACAAAGAACTTATTCAATCCAGATTTAAACTGCCAAAAAGAGAAGAAAATTTTAACAATAACATGTTTTCATTTCTTCAGGAATCATGTTTATTAAGTTTTTATTTTATAAGAGATAAAAGATTCAGGCAAATTGCATCAATTGTTTTTAAGTTAATAAAAAAAATTGCCAGAAAAGATCCCAACTCTCCATATTATGTAAAAAACGCTTTTTTTGAACTTGGTCCAACTTTTATAAAAATCGGACAATTTCTTTCAAGCCGTAGAGATATTATTCCTGAAGAATACATTGCAGTTCTCTCTGAATTACAAGATTCAATTCCACCTATACCTTTCAGTGAAATGAAAACGCAGATTGAAAAAGAACTTAGAAAACCTCTTGAAACAGTGTTTAAGTCTTTTAATGAAGAACCGATAGCATCAGCCAGCATTGGTCAGGTATATAGAGCAGAACTTACAAACAGCGTGCAGGTAGTAGTAAAGGTCCAGAGACCAGATTTAAATATTTTATTTAATCAGGATCTTGCTATTTTAAGATGCCTTGCTACATACCTCGAAAGAACCACAAGACTTGGAAAAGACAGAGAGTGGGTTCAAATTATAGATGAAATTGGAAAAACTTTATTTGAAGAAATTGATTTTATTCAGGAAGGTAAAAATGCGGATCGTTTCAGAAAAAACTTAAAATATGAAGAGAGAATTTATATACCAAGAATTTTCTGGCACTACACTACTAAAAAGCTGATTACTATTGAATTTGTACCAGGTACAAAAATCACAGATCTTGAAACATTAAAATCAAAGAATATAAATTTAAAAGAACTGGCACTGGTACTTGTCAATGCTTATTTTAAACAATTTTTTGAAGATGGTTTTTACCATGCAGATCCACATCCTGGAAATATTGTAGTTAAAGATGATGGAATTATAGTTTTTTATGACTTTGGAATGGTAGGAAGAATAAACGAAACTTTAAGAGGAGAGCTTGCAAATGTTTTACTGAGTGTAATCGGAAATGATACTGAAACCCTTCTTACTGCTTTAAAGAAACTAGAGCTTATAAAGTCAGATGCTGATCTTGAGCCTATTAAACGCATAATTGAACAGGGTGCATACAGATATTATGACGGTTCAAGGCTAGATTCTCTGGATTTAAACAGCATGGAAGACGATCTTAAAAAAATATTTGAAGAAAAACCAATGAAACTTCCCAGCAAATTCACTTATACCTTGAGAGCTACTGGAACTCTTGAAGGGATTTGCAGAACACTTGATCCAGATTTCAGTTTAATTGCATCTTCAAAACCATATTTTAAAAACTGGATGAAAAACAATGCACCTGAAACTAAATGGGTTTATTTAAAAACAATATTTCCAAAGCAAAATCAACTAATAGACAGAGTAAAAATTTACCTTGAGGTTTTAAAAGATTTACCTTATTACGTAGATAGAGTAAGACAATCAGGAAAAAGAGAAGTATTAAACACTGAAAATCCTAAAATAGAGCTTTTAGAAAATGAAAATAAAAGTCTTAAAAATGAAGTTATAAGATTTTATTCAAAATCCCAACTAGCAAACGGTGTAATATTTGTTTTTTGCCTGGTTTATCTTGGAAGCTTTTTAGCTGAAAAAACAAATGATTTTATAAACATTACCGGGGTTTTCATTTTAATTGCGTCACTACTTGGCTCTATAGGGCTTGTTCTATGGGCTATTTCTAAAAGAAAAATGTTAGAATAAAACAAAAAAAAGGAATCATCATGACTACACAAAATTACACTCAGCCAAAAGTAGATACAAACCATATAGTTTTAGTAGGCCGTGCAGGCAAAGATCCTGAAATGCGATATTTTGAATCAGGCAGAGTAGTAACTACTTTTACACTTGCAGTAAACCGTCCTGTTAAAGATCCACAAACTGACTGGTTTGACATAGAAATCTGGGGAAAGCCAGCAGAGATTGCAGGAGAGTATGTAAAAAAAGGATCACTTATAGGCGTTGAAGGGAAAATCAGATGGGACAGCTGGACCAGTAAAGATACTGGTGATTTAAATATTAAACCCATGGTCATTGCTGACAATATCCGACTACTTGGTAGCAAAAAAGACAGTAACCCACCTCCTGTTTCACAACCAGCTTCTGAACCAGCATTTTAAATTTTTAAATCTATGAAATTTTGTATACTTGGTGCAGGATTAATGGGTAAAGCAGTTGCTTATGATTTGCTCAGACAAAGCAGTACAGAAGTTGTAACCATTGCCGATGGACATGAAAGTCAATTAGCCAGCGCAAAACAACTTTTAAATGATGACCGTTTACAGGTAAAAGTATTTAATGCGTCTAATCCTAGCGATGTTGAAAACTTATTTAGAGGCTCAGTAAGTGTTGTTGGTGCTGTTCATTATGGTTTCAATCTTGGTTTTACCAGAGCTGCAATAAACACTAAAACACATTTTTGTGACTTAGGTGGTAACAGTGTAATAGTTGATGAACAGTTAAAGCTAAACAAGGCAGCAGAAACTGCTGGCATTTCAGTTATTCCTGACTGTGGTCTAGCCCCCGGAATGGTTTCTGTTCTTGTCAAATGGGGCACTGAAAAATTCAGTTGGGCAGATACAGTTAAAATCAGAGTTGGTGGACTTCCTCAAAATCCAAAAAACACATTAAAGTATGAAAGATTGTTTTCTATAGAGGGACTTATAAATGAATATATTGAACCAGTAAGAGTTTTACATAATGGTAAAATCCAAACAATAGAACCACTTACAGAACTAGAAGAGATAGAATTCCCTTTTCCTTTTGGAACACTTGAAGCATTTACAACCTCAGGCGGTGTATCAACCCTGGTTGATACCTATAAAACAAGATTAAAAAATCTGGATTATAAAACCATTCGTTATCCCGGTCACTGTCAGGTAATAAGATCTATGTATGAATTAGGTTTATTTTCTGGTGAAGCAAGAAAAACAACTGCATCACTCATTGAAAAACATATTCCTCTTTGTACCGAAGATGTAACTCTTGTAAAAATAATCTTTGAGGGTAATTCAAAAAAACATGAGCTTGTGATAATCGATACAGCACAACCTCCATTTACCTCAATGATGAGAATGACTGCATTTCCAGCATCAATTATTGCCCAACTACAAGCTAATAAAAAAATCACAGAATTAGGTGTTCATACTCAGGAAAATTGCGTGCCCGCAGAAATGTTTATAGAAGAACTGGGAAAGAGAAAAATTTTAATTAGTGGCATTTAACTTTTTTTATGCCTCAGACAAGCTGAGGCTTCCGTTAACACTGATTTTACGTTTGATCGGATTTGCCAAATAAATTGTCAAATCTTTATATAGATAGCCAGCTATCCTCTTTCTTGAAACGATTCCAAAGCTTCTTAACAACACCTTTTTCACTTGATTTATTTTTATCGAGAATAAAAACTGCCTCTACATTATAGGGCTTCTCTGACATCCTTTGAGTGCTTACACGATAGCGTTTATAAGGCTTTGTAACCATTGAAAGTTTTCCATTTCCTGCCATAATTTCTAAAACATCCTTCAAATCCATATGACCATCAGTACTATAACTAAGTAAAATAAAATCCGAGTCAATGGTTTTAATTAAATTATTAAAAGATTTTATGGCTTCAGTTTTATAGTTATAAGCTGAACGTCTTTCCGTCCTCCAGTCAGTTCTTATTGCACTTTTATTTGTTTTTTTTCCGTTTACTAAAATACATTTGTTTATTTCCGGTTTATCCCACAAAGCAATTGTATTTAAAAGATGATAATTACTTCCATAAGGATGTTGATTATATGGTGGATCTAAATAAGCAATATTTATTTTATTTTCCTGTAGAGACAAGGTAACCTCGTCTCTACATTTTTTTGCAAGATCCTGTGCATCCATTCGATAAACTTTATTTTTTTGTTTATTATTAAATAAAATCGGCGGGACAAGTTCTATATCACTTAATATTCTATACAGTGCTGTACTAGTTTTTCCTCCCCAACCATTGTGAAAGCCTTTAAATACACCGCTTGTATTACTCACATAACTTGCACTATAAATCAGCGATGCAAGTAAAACGGCTTTTTCTTTTAAATTAATTCTTTCATCTTTTTCCCACTTATCAAGTATTTCACGAATTGCATCTATTTTCATACCGTTTTTGTGAGTATAAAACATTCTTTCTTTTTTTATATCAGGCTTTTTATCATTCCATGGACAATAATACTCACTTACATATCCATGTATTCCTTCAAGATTATTTAAGTGCTTATATACTTTTTCTACTCCGCCAAGCTCTTTAAATAGCGGATATTCATTTTGTTCTATATAAGCATGATTATAAAAAAAAGAATAAGGCTCCCAGTCATTTGCAATGACCTGAAATCCTATTTTTTTTGCAAGGCGCGAGACCACTCCACTACCAGTAAAGAAATCAACAAATAACCCTTCTGTAACATTTGTTTTTAAAATTGCTTCGACTATTAAAGGTAATAATTTTCTTTTATTGCCAATATATGGAAAAAGCTGATTGTACAAATATTCCTGTGTTCTTATTGCTGCATGTTGGGAAGACTTATATTTTACAAAATCCTGATTCTTCAATTTATCCTCTTTGAAGCACACGTTTTGGACCATGAATCGGATCTTCAATAATTATAGTATGGTGTCTCTTATGACCAACACTTACTATAGCAATTGGAATTTCAAGAAGCTCTTGTATTCTGTTTAAATACTTCTGAGCATTTTGAGGAAGTTCTTCGCGACTTCTGCATTTATTTGTAGAGGTTTTCCAGCCGGCTATAGTTTCAAAAATTGGTTTTACCCTTTTAAATATGCCACTATCAAGTGGAAGATCATAATACTTTGCACCACTTACAGTATCTTCATATGCTACACAAATATTTATCTCACTCATATTGTCCAAAACATCAAGTTTTGTAAGAGCTAAACAATCAAGACCATTAACTCTTACTGCATATCTTAAAAGCACCAGATCAAGCCAGCCAACTCTTCTTGGTCTGCCCGTTGTAGTGCCGAACTCTGCCCAGGCAGTACCAGCTGCACGAAGTTCATCTGCTTCTCTTCCAAAAACTTCTGTAGGAAATGGTCCTTCGCCAACTCTTGTTGTAAATGCTTTGCTTATTCCTATAACTCTGTCAATAGATGTGGGTCCAATGCCTGCTCCTACACAAGCACCACCTGCAACTGGATTTGAGCTTGTTACATATGGATAAGTACCATGATCTAAATCTAAGAGTGTACCTTGAGCTCCTTCAAATAAAATATTTTTTTTGTTTTTAATTGCATCAAAAATTAATGCTGATGTATCAGCTACAAACGATTTCAACTTCTCACCATAAGCTTTATAATCTTCAAATATCTTTTTTGGATCCTGAGGTGGGAGAGAATATAATCTCTCCAAAATTACATTTTTCCTTGGCACAAGCCAGTTTACTCTTTCTTCAAGCTCAACAGGATTTATAAGATCAGACATTCTAAGTCCAAAACGATCTGCTTTATCTGCATATGTTGGTCCAATTCCTCTTCCTGTCGTGCCGATTTTTTTTGTGCCGCGTCCACGATCTTCTGCTTGATCAATAGCCAGATGATATGGCATGGTTACATGAGCTTGTGTACTGACTTTTAAGCCTGATACATTTATGCCACGCTTTTTTAAATCTTCAATTTCTTCAATTAAAATTTTTGGATCAATTACAGTTCCCGGTCCAATCACACAAATTTTATTTGGATAAAGAATTCCTGAAGGAATTAAATGAAACTTATATGTTTCGCCATCTACTACTACAGTGTGCCCGGCATTGCTTCCGCCTTGATACCTAACAATAAAATCAGCATTTTTTGAAAGCAAGTCTGTTACTTTTGCTTTGCCTTCATCACCCCACTGTGCTCCAACTACAATTACATTTGCCATAAATCTTTTTCCCCTATACCAAACCTAAAAATGATACCAAAAATAGATAAAACTGGCTCATTTAGCTAAACACAACGTATTTAAGAGTGTTCTTAACCCTATCTTTATCAACTTTTTTCTTAACCTCTCTTTATACATGTACAGGGCTAAGCAGGGTCTTTTTTAATAAAAAAAATATTTAAGAAGAATATACAGGGGGAAGAAAACTATGAGTACAATTCAATTGTTACAAACAGCAGGAAAAATAGGATCAGTATTACTTAGAAATCATGCAGCACAGTTGCAAGAAATTTTTGCTCCATTATTAACCGATGGAGCTCAATTATTAGCAGAAGGTGCTTCATTGACAGCTCCAAGCGGAGAAACCGGTCATGCAAAAAACGTCTTTGGTGCTATTTGTAATTTAAAGGATTCTTTAAATGGAATAGCTACAAATGATGGACATGCATTTCTACAAAGAATACTTGATGGAAAACAACCTCTAGACAGAGAAGCCTTACAAAAAGTGCTTGCTATAGCACAAGACGTTGAAAAGTTACCTATACATGATTCAACAGGTCAAGGATTATTGTTTGATGCTGGAGAACCTAAACAATCAACAACTACAACTGCTCAACCAACTACAAGAGAAAGATCTACTAACAATGCTGGTTCAAATGATGACACAGAAGTTGTTTTAAGAAATATGCTGGGTTTGATCAATACTAAACTCACTAAGAAAAATGGACATTTTTATATGTTCTTAAAGTGGGTTGGGCCTTTACTTAAACCTATAGGAATTAAAATGCCAACTCCGGATGAATTACCAAGCATAGTGGAAAAATACATAACAAAAAATGAACAATTTACAAATGCTTTAAAAGCATGTATTGAAAATAAAGAAGTTGATACAAGCAACATGTTATGGTGGCAAAAATGGACTTTTTCTGGATGTAAAAAACTTTTAAAACATTTAGCTAATAATTCAGAAACGGTTCTTGAAGGTGCTCCACAGGCAGCATATGCACTGAGATATGGTGCAGGAGCTATAATCCCTATCCTTGGAAAAGTACCTATAATTGGAAGATTCTTAGGTCTAGCATTTCCTTTTATAGTTGATGAACTGAATTCCGCTGGTGAAGTAACAGAAAAAGGATATCTTAAAGCTATTTTAGAAAGACTGGCTAAATACCATGGAGATAAAGAAGCAGCCGGGGCAGTTCAAACCGCAACTACATAGTAATTGGAGGAAATATGAGTTTAAAAATATTAGTGTTAGATTTTATGACCAGATTTCAGAATTTGTTTTTAATGTTTTAAGCTTCAACCAATTTACAGACTCTTAAGAGTATAATATAGAAACTTAAAAAATTAAAATTGTGCCAGCTTTTTTATTTGGCTTAAATTTTATTTTAATTGTTTACTTTCAATAAAAGGATCCAATGATGAATCTTTTAAGTAAGATTGGTCTGGTAAATTCAAAACCTACTCAAATATTTGTAAAAAAGCCGCTTATCATACCAGGTGAAAATACTTCATTGTTTAATTTTGAAAGAAATCTTACTGAGCTATATTCAAGTTTTTTACAGAGTAGAACAGAATATGAAAATATTTTTAGAGCAAGAGAATTACACAATGGTCTTTCATCAAAATTATCTAAATTAATAGAACCTATTAACTATTTTAATGAGGCCGAATTAAAAATATTTTTAGAAGTCCTGACAAAATTGGAAAGACTATCACATACAAGAACTGGTCAAAATGAATTGATTTTTAATTCACAAGATGCTCAAACCATAATGGAATTAATAGAAAAAATTGGGTTTTGTGAGCAAGAAGAAGAAAATCGCAAACTTAAACAAGTTAAAATCAAAAGCCACATCAATGATGTGGTAGACGGCATTGCAGATAAAATAATGTTTATTTTAATTAGAGAATCACTGGACAGAGGAAGCTATATTTATCTAGCACTAGCAGTAGCCAGATTAAATCCTATCTGGGAAATACCTGATGAGTCTAGCATAACTGAATACTTAAAAAAGAAAGTTCTTACTGATGAATTTAAACAATGTTTAATTCAAAGCATTAGAGGCGAGAAAACTAATAAAGATAAACTTAACACTCTTCAAAAACAATTTTTTTATTTTGCAAATTCCATAATACACATGCTTATGTACATGCCTAAGTTTGCTATTAAATGGCTACCAAGAACAGGAAAAGTAACTAGGCTTTCTCTTGGAATAATAAGTAAGTTTCCAGTATTTGGTCCATTGTTTGTTTCATTTTTTGGACCTGTTGATGATGTAATAAGCATAATTAAAAATCATAGTGAGTCAATTTCATACCTGCAGCAAATAGCCAAAAAAGCAAGAAGACAAAATAAACTTGCAGCAAAAATCACAAAAGCATTTTCAAAAACAGTAAATTAAAAAAGGACTTCTACTCGCCGGGAACAGTTATATTTTTTATTCTTATTGATGGACCGCCAACTCCTACGGGAAGACCGCTCTGACCTGCTTTTCCGCAGCCGCCAGACTCATCCCAGTACATATCATTTGCTATTCCATCTATATCTTTTAAGGTCTGAAAAACATTTCCAGTCAAGTTTACATCTTTAACCGGCTCAGCAAGTTTTCCATCTCTAATCATTTTTGCTTCACCACTGGCAAATGTAAACATTTCACCATTTGTCTGTCCACCAAGCCAGTTACCAGCCCAAATTCCAAGCTTAACATCTGAAATAAGATCTTCTACGGAATTATTTTGCGGCTCAATCCACGTATTTGTCATTCTTACAACAGGCGGATATCTGTAATCAAGACACCTTGCATTGCCAGTAGGTTTTTCATTTAGCTTTCCTGCAGTTTCTCTGCTATGAAGTCTTCCGACTAGCACTCCTTCTTTTACAAGATATGTATTTTGTGCAGGAGTACCTTCATCATCATATAAAAAGGACCCTCGGTGATCCGGTATTTTCCCACCATCAAGAATATTTAAAAACTTTTCGCCAAATTTTTTTCCAAACACCATAAACTCCTGCATTTGGGGATTATCAAAAATAAAATCACCTTCTGACAGATGTCCAAAAGCCTCATGGACAAAAAGTCCAGTTAGTATCGGATCAATAACCACTGTATAAGTCCCGCCTTTTAGAGACTTTAAAGTAAGCATATCAACTGCTCTTTTTGCTGTTGCTGTAATTCTTTTATCTAGGTTTTCAATTTCTTCAAACCCGAGGCGGGAACCAAGCGATTCCTGAGCTACCTGAACCACTCCATCTTTTTGAGATGTTGCTGAAAACCGTGCTTCCATATCTGTCCAGCCATGCTCAATACTTGTACCTTCTGAATTTCTAAATAAAATGTTTTGTGTTTTTTCAAAATACCTTGCAGTAGATGTAGAAATTAAATCTGAGTGTGAATTTAAAAGAGAATTATAATGTTCAAATAGTTCAACTTTTCTACTGATGGGTATCTTAGATGGATCTTTTCCTCTAAGTCTAAACAGAGATTTATTTTTAATTGGCTCAATAGGTGCCAAAACTGTTTTTTGGTTTTTTTCTCTTTTACTATTAGCTAAAAAGTCGGATTGTTCAATTACTTTATCTATATAAATCTCAAGCTTTTCAACCTCATTAAAAGAACAAAATCCCCATGCACCTTTATAACAAGAACGAACATAACCACCATAAGATTTGGACTGATTTAAGCTGTACAGCTTTTTCCCCATAAAACGAATTGAAGTAGTATCATTATTTTCAATTCTTACTTCTAGGTAATCTGTCCTATTTCTATTTTTACTGATTAGATGATTTATTCTTTCTTCCATTGTTCCTGAAACCTTCTTAATATTAATTTAAAGAGCTTATTAAAGCTAAAAATACACATAATGTTACAGATTCTTGCGTATCTTAAATTATAGGCTTTATCCAATTCATTTGGTAAAGCCGATCCTGCGAAAGGAATTAGCCAAAAGAAGCGCAAACTTGTTTTGCGCTATATAAAAGTATATCGTGTGAATGACTTAGATAACTGATTAATTCAAAGAACCCTGTGGAATGAAATCATTGAGTGTTCGTCTTATTATTTAAAGAAAACTAAGAATTGAAAAACAATTTTTACGCAGCAATAATAATAAGACAATTGTTCTATTTGGCCAGCTAATACTACAAAAACAATCTATGGATATAGAAAGAGCAAAATTAAGAGGCAGCGAAGAAAAGAAGGATTTAAAATCCATTCTTTTAAATAAATTGCTTGAATTGCAGGTAAGTTCACTTACAGCTAAAGAACAAATAAGCACATTAATAAACTTCGTTCAGTCACTTCTTGATATTGAAACCATTGCAGTTTATACAAACTTTGCCAATGAGCAAATTAATATGATTAATTCGCGTTCAGGAGCAAAACAATATTCTTTACTAGGTCAATTACTTGAAACAATTGCTACCCAGATTGATACAAAACGAACCACTTATTTTAACAATTTAATTCCATTATCTGAATTGAATATTAAAAGTCCACCAGGATCTGAGCCAGATATAAATACTTATATCTATCCAATATTTTCACCAAATGCACAGCAACTATATGGAATTGTTTTAATTACAAATCCAAAACTAATTTCATCTGTTGAAGATAAAAAAATATTTATATTTATTTTAAATTACATCACAAAAATAATTGAAGAGGCAGATCTTAGCAGTCAGGTAAACGCAAAAGATCACAGGCTAAAACTCCTCTCAAAACTTTCAGGTTCTTTAAGGGGAATTTTAAAACCCGAAAAAGCAATAGATATTGTTTTAAAAGAAGTTTACAATTTTCTAAGAGTTGAAAATATTTATTTTGTCAGGTGGACTTCAAAAGATAAAAAACTTGAGCTTACTCAGGAAAAAGTAGATGATCCAAAGAATTCATTGCTTGGATTTACACACAAAGTTTTACCGGGAAACCCTATTATAAAACTCATGTACAAGAATCAGTACATGTCTTATAAAAACAAAAATGTAAGAAGAATAAGCAAAGTTTTTCTGGGTAATAAAATACCTTCAGTTTTCTGCATGGTTCCTGTACTTATAAGAAATGAACTTCTTGGCATGCTTGTTTGTGTAAGTAACTCGTCATCATCACAGGTAAATATCGAAGACTTAAGAATTACTCAGGATATAGCAGGTCATCTAGCTGTCATTTTGAATCAGGCAACACTTTATGAAGAAAGCCTTTCAACAGCTCAAAGAGAATTTTTACTTAATTCAATTACCACAATGATCCGCGACACTCTGGAAGTTGGAGGAGTCCTCGAAAAAACCGCGCGTGAAGTAGGGCAGGTTTTCGGAGTAAATGCATGCGGTGCATTTTTAAAGAAACAGGACGAGCCGGGATTCAGCGCAAAATCAATCTGGGCAACAAATGATGAATTTAAAAATAAAATGGCATTACTCCCACTTGATAGTGATGACAGTCCATTACTCCCAGATCTCATTACACAAAGCATTGCGATTTCAGATTTAAATTTTATTGATTTTGGTGATAGACAATCTCTTATAAATCAAATCGGGTGCAAATCGTATCTTGCCTGTCTTTTAAATAAAGGAAATAAGACTATAGGAATTCTGGTACTTGCACACTTTGAACACAAAAGAGCATGGACCAGTTCTGAGGTTCAGCTTCTTGAAGCCATTACAGATCAAGTTGAAATGGCATTATCACAGGCTGAATTACATGAACATGTTCAGCAAACAGAAATGCAGATGAATCTTCTGCATCAGGTAAGTAATGCAATTAGAGACAGCTTAAATCTATCTACTGTCATGGCAAGAGCAGCACATGACCTTGGAGAAGTTTTATCTACAAGCAGATGTTTTATTAGAAGATTAAAAAGTGTGAGCCCACTTATTGTGCTTGCTACTGAAGAAGAACATATACATAAAGACCAAAAAATCAGCAAAGCTGCAGACCTGATTTTAGAGTTTGAAAAAGAATGGCTTGAATCCTTAAACAAGATACCAGAAGTAGACAGAGCAAATTCAATTTTAAATATTGTAGATGTACCGGGTAAATTTATTGATACAAAAGAACCTTTAAAAACAATTATTAAAACAATTGAAATAAAAAGTTTTTTGTCAGTACCACTGGTTGCAGTAGGACAGGTAATTGGTTCACTATGTATTCATCAATGTGACAGAAATAGAAAATTTACAGAGAGTGAAATTGAGTTTGTAAAAAGAGTTGCGTCTGAAGCATCTATTGCTGTATTAAATGCTGATCTTTTCTCTAAAGTTCAGTATCAGGCTCAAAGAGACAGCCTGACTGGACTTTATAACCATGCATATTTTCAGACAGCACTTTATCACGAAACAGAACGTGCAAAAAGAACAGGCTCTGACATGTCTGTAATTATGATTGATCTGGATCATTTAAAAACAATGAACGATAAATTTGGTCACAAAGTAGGAGATGAAGCTATAACGCTTGTGGCAGGAAAATTAAAACAATGTTTAAGACAGATGGATATTATTGCAAGATATGGCGGAGATGAATTTGCTGCACTGCTACCTGAAGCAAATCTTGAAACTGCAGAAATAATTGCAAAGAGAATTCTAGATACATTAAACAGAACTATTCTTCCTCAGTATGGACCACTGAATGCAAGCATTGGAGTATCAGGAACACCTCATGAAGAAAGAAATAAAGATACTATTATGAAAGCTGCTGACGATACAATGTATATCTCTAAAAAAGAAGGAAGAAACAGAGTTACATCATCTAAAAAATTAGACGAAATCGGACCTGTTGATAAAAAACCTATAAGCAGGGGCGAAACAGATAAGATATAATCTATCTGCAATGTTTAATCTACGAGATACAATTGCAGCAATTACTACACCACAAGGTACTGGTGGCATAGCTGGTATTCGCATTTCAGGAGCTGATAGCTGGGGAATTGCTAAAAAGATTTTCGAAACGGCGAAACGGCGAAACGGCGAAACAGCGAAAGAACCATTCAATCACATGCACGCTCTCCATGGATATATAAAAGACAATGAAAAAATAATTGATGAGGTAGTTCTCATTCCTTTCAAATCACCAAAAAGCTTTACCAGTGAGGATGTTATAGAAATATACTGCCATGGCGGAAAACAAATTCCATTAATGATTTTAAATCTTTGTTTTAAATATGGAGCCAGACAGGCTAAAGCTGGAGAATTTACATTTCGGGCATTTATAAATGGTCGCATAGATTTAACTGAAGCTGAAGCTATAAATGAAATCATAAATGCAGAAAGTGATAAAGCAGTTTTTTCAGCTTCAGAGATTTTATCCGGCTCACTAAAAGACAAATTAAATAAATTTAAAAATAAGTTTCTGACTTTAATAACATCAATTGAAAGTTCAATAGAATTCCCTATGGACGTACCTGACTATCAAAAATCAGAAGTAATATCTGAATTAGAAAACATAAATAAAGAGCTAGAGGAATTACTCCAGTCATCAGATGATGGACAGGTTTTACGGAATGGGGTAAAAGTCTCAATAATAGGTGCACCAAATGTAGGTAAATCAAGTCTTTTAAACCAGCTGCTTGAAAACCAGAGAGCAATTGTAACAGGCACCCCAGGCACAACAAGAGACACAATAGAAGAAAAAGCTGTAATTGAAGGATTGCCTTTTGTATTTATTGACACAGCTGGAATCAGAGAAGATAACTATTTAAGCGAGCCAGAAAAAATTGGAATTGAAAGAAGTAAGAAAGCTGTAAGCCTTTCTGATATTTTACTTTTTGTTTTTGATGTAAGTGCTGGAATAGATAAAGAAACAGAAAAAATATTTAAAATTACCGAGAAGAAAACCAAAATCCTCGTCGGCAATAAAATTGATCTTATTGAAAATACTAAAATGACTGCCGAGGCTGCTTGCGATATATATATATCTGCAAAATATGGAACTAATATTGAGTTACTCAAAAAACAATTGGTGGAAAAAACAAAAAAAGTTACTCAAAGCTCAGGACTTAAAGCTCAATACTTTTACATAAATCAAAGACAAAAAGAATTATTACTTCAGTCTTCTTCTGAAATTAATACAGCGACAGAAATGTTAGAGAAAAATGAGCCTGAAGATTTAATTGCTGAAATATTAAAGAAAGCGCTCTCAAAATTGGATGAAGTTTCAGGAAGTAAAACAAATGAAGAAGTTATTAAAAATATTTTTGCAAAGTTCTGTATAGGAAAATAATTTAAAATGCAAAGTCACTTAATATTGCTTCTGCAAGTTTTTTAGAATTGAACTTTAATTTACCTTTTTTATAAAGTGATTTAAGTTTTGCCAGTTCTTTTTTACTTGCACACGTTATAAATTTTTTCTTTCTTTTTTTTACTTTCTTTGATTTCATGTTTAACAATATGTCATTATGAGTAAATGCTTATTGAACTTAATCACTGTAACTTGACTTATTCTAAGTAATAGTCACAAAAATCAGAGTTTTATTAAAAATACATGATTTATAAACTGTATAACAAATAATGAACAAATCTTAAGATAATTATGTCTTTCTAATCTAATTAAATAGATAAGTGTTTTAATTCTTGTTTGTAATAAAGCTTATAAGTCATTTATTCTATTACTTATTTATATTTAAAAATGATAAACACAAATTGATTATAAGGACTATAACGGTAAAATAAGTGGGTTTGGAGGAATTAAATGTCAGAAATAAAAACACTAAGCAAATTTAGACAAAAAAGGCTAAAAAACCTGGCACACAAAACAAGAGGGGACGAAGAACAAACTATAGGTAATTACTTCTACCCAAAAAATAACTTATATACCAGACAAGAATTTGAACTTTTAGACACAATATATTCAGATGACCCAATAGAAGAAGCAGTTGAGTCTAAGCAACCAGCACTAATAGACAATTTTTGGCCTCAGAATAAGGAAGAATATTTGAATCCTCTTTCACCTAAAAGCAACACTTTTACAAATATGACTTGGTTTATATCTGGTGTGATGTTGACATCAGTTATATGGCTTATATATTTTCAGTTAAGTGTTCATGAAATAAAAGCAAAACATGAAACACAGATTGTTTTCAATAAATCAGTTGAGCTTATGACTGATAAAACTGCTGACAAAGAAATTACAAAGAGTTTAGAGAAAAAGAATACGGGTTTACAAAACAAATCAAGGTTATTTAGTTTTTCACTCTCACGCTTATTCAAAAAAAATGAGCTTGTAAAAAAAGAAGAACCTAAAATTATTGAGGAGCAGGTTCAAATTGCCGAGGTTAACCAGCCTGCTCAAGTAATAGCACAAGATCCAGCAAGTACAAAATACTATTCAGTCCAAAACGGTGACTCACTATGGATTATTGCAAAGAAAAGTTATTCTGATCCATCACCAGCAAATATTGAAAAAATTGCTAAGGCTAATAAATTAAGATTATCTTCTACACTGAGCCTTGGTCAAAAATTAGTTATTCCTCAATAATTTTAAACACACTATGAATCAATCTTAAGTTGGTCCACCTGGTCCTCCCATTGCTGATCCACCGGGTGGTAATCCACCCATATCTCCACTTGGTAGTTGTCCACCCATTATTGGTCCACCTGATCCATTAAGCCCAGGTTCACCATGATCTCCAGATCCGCCCATTCCAGATCCACCCATTCCTGGTCCACCATGCTCTCCAGATCCGCCCATTCCAGATCCACCCATTCCTGGTCCACCATGCTCTCCAGGTCCGCCAGATCCACCTATACCACCTGATCCATTAAGTCCCGGTTCACCATGATCCCCAGATCCGCCCATTCCAGATCCACCCATTCCTGGTCTGCCATGCTCTCCAGGTCCGCCAGATCCACCAACTCCACCTGGTCCACCTGAAGTTGTTGGCTCTACACCAGCTAAACACGCTCTATTTGGATTTAATTTTCTTCCTTCAAATGTATGTCCATCTGCAAAAGTACCAATGAACTGTCTTTCACCAGTAAGTTTTAATTTAATATGTGTTATTTTCCCATCACGTGACTCTACATTAAACTCTACTTCATCTGCAGAAATTATATTTTGCGTAGTAATCATTCCGCCTATCAGTGCTCCACCCTGTTGTACATCACCTTCTAACTTGCCATCTTTATTTACACAAAGTTTAAAGGTAATAATTGCTGAACCAAAGGATTCATCACCAATATGTGCAGCAAGCCCTTTAGGAGTAGCTTGTACTGTTGGATTTCCACCTGTTGAAGTACTTGTAGAAGAAGTAGAAGTTGCTTCACCACTCATGGTAGAAGGAGGTCTCACTATTCTTGCTTTCCATATACCAGTAAAGTTTTTGTTTAATCCTATTTCTACGGTCCCACCACTGCTTGTAGAAGATGTGGTACTACCGGCTATTGTATTTCCTGAACTTGAACTTGTTGTACTTGCTATTGTATTTCCTGAACTTGAACTTGTTGTGCTGGCTGTTGTATTTCCTGAACTTGAACTTGTTGTGCTGGCTGTTGTATTTCCTGAACTTGAACTTGTTATAGATATTCCACTACTTGAAGTACTTGAACTTGAAGATTGTCCAATTACTAAATTACTTTTAAAACTTAAAAAACTAAAACTCACAATTAAAATGAGTAATAAAACTACATAAATATCAGATCTTTTCATTTTTAAAACTCTCCTTTATTGATATTACATAACCTTACGATGGAAAAATTTGTCTTTGTTTCCCAAACAACTATTAGATTTTATACTACCCTATGTAATATAACATCTATTAATCTTATTATCTTGGTTAAAAAACTAAAGTAACCAACGGCTACATAACTCCCTATCATTCAAATCGTTGTCTATCTTTATATAGTCATAAGACAAAAAGCTGCCACTACCATATAAATTAAAGTTGCTAATAAATCTATTTTTCTTACTTTAGACATGTGTATAATTTTAATTCCTGATAAAAATCCAGACTTGATCACATTATACTTTTAAAAAACTGTATAACTCTTTCTACATTTCTATCTTGATTTTTTATATCTTTACAGAACTATAACTTTGATAGAATAGTTAAGCATACTGAAAATAAAAAATCTAGCTTTCTTGCAAGTATAGGTTTTGTCCGATTTATTCGGCAAAACCGATTATACGTTAAGAAACAAAGTAGTGAGGAGTCTCCGTAATTCCTCAAGTAAAAAATAAAAATGAATGAAGGAGCGACGAACGGATATGAAGGAGAGGTGGCTGAGTCAAGTGATCTATAACAGAGTGTTACCAATCCCATGTAATTTCCTAAAAATCTCATCACAAATCGCATTTTTGACTTTTTGTTTAGCTTTTAACTCACCATCACCGGACTTTCTTCTTTTGAGGTAATACACTTTGGATAAGTGGTTACTTGGGATTTTAGTGTTATTTATTTGAGTATTCATAATCTGATGTATTAGACAATTTAAATGTCGATGCCCTCTTGTATTTGCATGGTGAATAACTTTACCACCAGTTGAATATTCTATCGGAGAGATTCCAGCCCATTTCTTCAACGATTTGCCAGATTCTAATTTATAGCCGGATTTAATTTCTCCAAGTAATGAACAAGCAATTAACGGTCCACAACCTTTAATTTCTCTCAATCTTTTTATTTCATCTTGTACGGTTTTATTTTTTGAAAGCATTTTTAAAACAGGATCGAGCTCCGTACATTTTTCTTGTGCTCTGACTAAATCTTTAAGTAAGGAAATAATAATTCTTTCATTGGCATCTTTCTTTTCGCTGAACATGTCATAAGCTTCCTGGATCATTGCTTTTGTATATATTGTGTTTGTAAAAAACTTTTTATAATTAACCCCCAGCCTTTTATATAGCCTTTCATTGAGTTTTCTTTTTAAGTGTCCTACCGCTTGACCAGCTTCCCAGCGTTCGTAGGCAATATCCTTAAGTTCAGTATATTTTTCTTCATCAAAGTTTAGCCTTAGCTGTTTAATCTCTGATTCTATTAACCAAGCTTGAACAATATATTTGCAATCTAAGGAGTCGGTTTTTTCTGGATTTGGGTTATTTCTTTTATATTGGTAAGTATAATTAGATGGTACATGAAATATGGTTGCATTCTTGCTTTGCAAAAACTTCCGGAGTTGTTTTCCTACCCCATCTATATCTTCCATGCAAAATGGGGTAGTGGTGGAATAGCTAATTATATCCGTGTAAAACTTTTGAAAGTCTTCTTTATCCTGCCTGAGATCGTAATATTTGATAGGGGTTAATCTGTTGCTGAGATCAAAGAGACCTGCAACAATTAATTCTTTATGTGGGTCAATGCCTACAGCATATTTATTTTCCAATGCTAGTTCTCCCTTGAAAAAAAAGTGAAACCCCTAACCAAGTGGCTGACTAGAGAACTCCAAAAGAGTCCCAACCTCTTTGCAAGATATAGAGGTTTCACCTACTAGCAAAATCGGAAATGGCATATATAAAGAAAACATAATTTCCTCCTTTTGGCCATACCGTTTTACGTAAAACAGAGTAGCAATTATCTGTTGCGAACTTTGTAACCCTCGGTTACATATGATGTTTTTGTGACATTAATTCTTTATTAAGATGCTCATGGACAGACGGTTTCAGCCAAGACGTAGTACGTTTGATGTAGAAAGCAATACATTTACTGTATTGCAATTAAGAACTTTTGTTTTGAAAAGTATTGTCAGGATAAGCCATCAACCATTCATTGCCTTTAATATTTCTTCTGCTGGAGAAAAATATTCTTGCAAGTCCAGTTGCTAATTCTTTCCACAATGTTTTTGTTTTATCTCCAAGTGGCAAAACATCAATTAAAGGCAAGCACATATTCATGGTATTCCCAGCAGCACCAATGCCAGCCAAATACCAACTATATTTATTTTTTGTTTCTTGTGCTTTAAAAAGTTCATCTAGAGTAAATCCAACCGCATAGTAAGTATGTTGTGAAAATAGTCCACCATCAGCACAAGCATCAATCCATTTATTTTCATTACCCATAAGTTTATTCCATGCTTTAATTGGTAAGAATATTCCCGTACAGAAACAACCAATAAGACCAAAAAATGGAGATAAGTTTTCTTTTAAAAACTTTTGGGCTCTTTGTCTTTGTCCTATATCTCTGTCAAATAGTTTTTTAATCCATCTGGGTAATGTTTTTACTTCATCCCAGTTGATTTCTTGACAAGCAGGTCTTACTCTCCACCACATTGAGCTACCCCAGTTTGACATAGTGCTATAGGCTTCCCCAGCATTTCCACCTATAATTGCAGCAGTTGGAAGTGCTACAGGATTTACTTTTGTCTCATAGTCACATGCAAGCTGACCAACATTTCCTGCAATTGGTCTTTCTCTTTTATCAAAACCTAAATCATCATCATCTCTTTTATACAGTAAATGTTGTTCAAGATTTCTAAATGCATCTAATCCTTTTTGTCCCACATCAAGAACTTTATTTGCCAATGAACCTGTTTCAGTACAAGTTTTTGCACAACCAATCACTGTAGAACCAATTGCACAAAGGGTTGCATGTCTTCCTTTGTTCTTATTTGCAATTGCCCAGTTTCTATTATTTTGATAATTTGGATTAACAGGATTAACACTAACCATGTAATGCTTATTCCACTCTTTGTAAAAAATCAGACACAAAATTGAGTATTAATGTAATTAATTTTTTCCAAGAGAGATAGAGTTAATTAAAGAGTCTTAATTGCAATACAGCAAATACCTGAATAGTAATTAAGTTAATTTAATCTATGACACTCAGAATTCCAGAAAGAATACCACCACACGAGCTAGGTTTGGCCAAATTATTGGACCAACAGATAGCAGCTTTACAGCGAGGGGATAAGTCAGAGTCAGTGTTTGACAATGACGATTTAAAGATAATGAAAACATTAGGGACGGAGAAGTATCTTGCTTGTTTAACAAGGATGAGGCACAATTTAGGTCAACCAGATGGGCTTAGCGAAGAATAAAACTGAAACTGTTTATGGAGTTGGTATCAAGCAACTCTTTAAGAATATAAATAGTACTTTAAAAGAAGATAAATTAGTAATCTCAGCATTTAAAAATGTAATTGTAAAAAAACGCAAAGACAGGCAAGTTTTTAGGGTTACTATGATTGTTCACACAAAAAGTAAAAGCCCCTAATACGCCCAAACTTTGCATATTTAGCACAAAATACAAAAGCAAGAAATAGTGACTTTGGAATTATTTGTTGGAACTTTCGTCTTATTGAAATATGAAGGGTAAATTATTTTAATCAATAATTAAAAACCTGGACTTGCTTAAATTGCTGAAACCCAAAGGGTGGAGTGTGAAATGAGCAGGTAGGATTATAGTGCCAAAAATTAGTAAATCTCAGGCCTGAGAACCCGAAAAGTCTCAGGTTTTTTATTTACTATGCCTCATAAACCTAAACCAAATCCTTGTAGTGAAACCACAAACCTATATTCAAACCCGGATGGGTTAATGCATAACCAGGTAGCAGAGAATCAAATCCAAGCGACAATTGGTAAGTCTCTTGGAAAAACAGTAGACCTAGCAGTAGGTTGTAATTATGACCTGATTTATAAAACTAACGGTCAGAGAAAATATGTTAGAAACTTTTATTCTCATGGACGAAAAGGTAGAGACGGGAAATTATTAGGTTTATTCGATGAAGATGGTAATTATAATCCAATCCAAGAAATCCACGAAGCCGGAGATACAGGGTCAGGACTTCTTGCACGAGGGAGAAAAGCTGCCAGGTGGGATGAGGAAAACTTAAGATAAATGGCAATAGTAGATGTAAAAGTAATAACCTTTGATTCAATAATGGCTAGGGTTATTGATTATGCTGACGATAGATCAGGTGTAATTGAGGGTGTCTATCTTCACAATGGGTATCCAATTGGACTCATGATTACTCCAGTTCCGGAAATTGACCCGATTCAATCTCAAAAATGCCCTGAATGCAAAGCAGTTGATCATATAAGGAAATCCTACGAAAAACCTTTTGATGAAGCTGGAGCTGGGATATGAAGAAAACAATAGAAATTAAAAAATCAGAAATTAATGCTTTAAAAAAGCTATCAACAGATTTTAGAACATTAGTTGTATGTGGTACTTCTGGTAGATACCGCAAACAATGTGAGACAAGATTAAGGTATTTGACAAGTCTATTAAAGAGAATTACTTGCTTAATTGCAATTTTATTTACGTTTTTACTTTTACCTTGTGAAGCTAAATACAAAGTTACTTGGAAAGAGGACCACCCAGAAAAAATAACTCTAGCTACAGATAGCATGGATTGGCCTTTTGAGACTGTAAAAATGGAGCAAATCTTTGATACTCCATTAGAAGCTCAGCAATTCAAAAGTAAACTACCTGTTTATGCTATGGATGTCCATTGCGAACTTGTTAGGGATTCAGATACTACAGGGAATTAATGAAACAAAAAAAGGGGGTTCTTATGTCAGCAGTAGAAATATTTAATAGTTTAATTAACAGTGCAACACCAGATGGTGCACATTTAGCTTTGGCAGACCCAAAAGATATGCCAGCGAATAAAACAACTGGTGAAGACCCAGCAGTCCCACAACACATAGAATATATCAAAGGTGATTTGGGACTTCTTGCCCAATCTTTAAATAAATTGGCTGAAAAATTAATGCCTATTGTTAAACCGATAACTAACAATTCGGCACAACCACAAGCTGTAACACCTAAAATACAATGCCCACTGGTAAAAGAATTGGCCAATATTGATGTTGTTGTTTTGGCTTTGCTTAGGGCAACAGAACAATTAACATATCGCATTGAGTTATAAAGCACTTATTTTAATTCTATGTCTCAAGCTCGACTTTTAACATTGCCTTATGAATACAAGCCTGGGAAATGGCGTGTAAAAGTATTAATCAATGGACGAAGGATAAATCATTCAGTTACAACTATTCAAGCAGACCAGATAAGGCAAAAGTATGAAGCGGCATTCAAAGGAAATCAAGGACAAAGCTCTTGAGCTTTTTTTAGATAGAACTAAGAATTATACACTTGAACAAATTGCTCAGGACTTAAAGATTCCTTTTGAGACAGTAAAGTCATGGCATAAGCTAGGCAAATGGGCAAAAGAGAATAAAAAGAATTGCCGAAAAACTGCCGAAAAAATCCAGAAGACGATATCAGATAAAAATGCAAAAAAGGAATTGTCAGTCCTAGCAAAAGAAAGACTAGACCAAACAACATTAGATGGAATTATAGAGAAGAAAAAAACCAGAACCTTTGAAAAGATTGCAGCAATTAGAGCAAAGATTGATTCTAGAAAAACAGAAGGCAAAATTACTGGTGAGATTGTAGAGAGAACAGAGAATCAACATACTCTTAAAGATGCAGCATTATTTGCCGAAGTAGCTTTTAAGATATTAAATGAGTAGATATAAAAATATAAGCATTGACACTAAAGGTGCATTACAGTTCTTCAAAATATTAGAGCAGTGTAAAGGTGATCCTCATAGATTTATATTCGATTACTGCAAGACCAAAAAAGCAGGAGATTCAGTTTATTCATTAACTCCTGTAACCTCAGCAAAAGAAGATATCGTTACTGCCAGGAAAGAAGCTCCGCCCGGTTCATTAACTGTCAGTTATAAGAAAAGACAGGTAGAATGGACAAATACAAACGTTAAATATGATGTTTACGATATGTTCTTCAATCCCTTATTTACAGGGTATTGGAACTCTATTAAAGGTGATTCAGCTAAAAGAGTTATAGATAGAATAAAAGGGACAGTTTACAGTTTTGATTTTTATATCCCAGAGCATTATAAGAATGTTGATATTGAAAAATGGGTTATTCAAGAATATAACCGTGAAGGAAAGTTAATCAAGAACTGTAAGATCCAATCCTTTACTCAGACAGTGACAAATGTTACAGGTGAATATCCAGACTGTCTCATATTAGACGAAGCAAGCAAATACGATCCTCCTGAATCTTTTGTTCAAATCTTAGCGGAATCAGCAACAGCGTGTCAGTTTGGTAAACGATTCGCTAATTCAACACTTCAACCACCATCTTATTTTATAGATTTAATCCAACAAAAGCCAGTTAAAGGGATTACTTACGAAGAACACATTAGCAGCTTCCCGATCCCAACAAAAGCAGAATGGATGCGTTTAAAGTACGGGACATAATTTATGCCTGGCTGGGAAGATATACCAAAGTTCAAAGTAGCAAAGGGACGATTATTAGCAGATGGAACGCTAGTATACGGGATTAGTTATGAAGACGCTGGTATCTCTTTCGAAGATTTTCTACGCACTGCAATTGGCTATCCAGACTATGAAACCTTTATTAATGAAGAGTGCTTACGCAAAGAAACTAAAGCAGGTTTACGAGTGGTAGAGACTTTTGATTCTAAGGTGCACACAGTTAATTATCCTGGGGTAATTAAACCTAAAGACCAAAAAGGCACTTTAATTTTAGGGTTTGATTTTGGTGGGAAAAATCCAGCAATTGGAATCTTTCAAATGTTAGCTGGTCAGATGCATATCCATGAAGCTGAAAAGCCAATTAAGATAGGGCAGAAGTTAGATGAGCATGGTTTCGTAGTTCCTGAGTCACGTTGGCAGCCTTGGCATGATTTAAGATTTCCAACAATATGCCAAAGACTTGTAACTGATTTTAAGAGTCCAGACAGTCCTTACTATCATCCTCCTGGTTGGAACTATATTGTTATTGGAGACCATTCAGGATCGGTAGAAAACAGTCAAGGAACAGGATTACCTTCTGAGATTATTCAAAGTGCATTTGGAACATCTATGTTTTCTGAGCCGTTTGATGCTCAGAAAAATAAAGAAGGTTTAGAAGTTTTAAATAATTGTTTCGGTCAACACAGCTTAGTTACTGTTAATCCTAAATGTGAGCAGTTAATTAAAGCCTTACAAGAAGATTTCCATTATCCTGATGAAATCGGGAAAACTGAAAAGATAAAACCAGTCAAGAATTGGGCTGAACATATCGGAAAGATGATGATGTATGTCTTTTGGTACTACTACAGAAACGAAAAGAAACCAATTAATCCGGTGTTGTTAAAAGAATTATCAAGAGGACAATTTAAAAGAATGGGTTTTGGTAAATAAACAGATTACACGATGTTAATATCAAGAAAGCAAATACAACTTACAGATATCGAAGAACAGGAGCTCATTCCTAAGATATGGGAAATCTGGGATAAAGGGCGTTTTGTAAGTAAGTTGACTATAGCAGGTAACTGCTTAGATGCATATAATCAAGAGTTTTCTGTCCCCATCACAGGGGAAGATGACTGGATGCAGGATTTAAGAGTTTATATTCCTGTCACTTCTACGTCTGTAGATTCTTTAGTCTCTGTGCACTTAAATACTATTATGCCTGATCCTAGGTATATGGATATAGATACAGAAATAACAGGTGATTTTTTAACTGATGTTTTATTGCAGAATGATGCTGATACTCAATTTGAAGAAGAAACTTTTAAAAACGCAAAGCAAGCTGGGATTATTGGCGATACTTATACATTATTAAACCCGAAAGGCCCTTATGTAGAAGCTCAGGCAATTAGTTTTCATGATGTAAGAGTTTATCCACTTCACACAGACTTATCCAAAACGAATAAAATCTTTGTGATTCGTAAAGGTGCTTATGAGTTGGAAACCTCCCCGATCTCATACATAGGGGAATCGGTTGTTAAGCTAGACGAAAGGGCAGATTCTACAGGGCATGATAACTTTGCAAGAGCCGATAATAATATTATTGATATAAATAATGAATATAAGAGAGCAGAGGGACAAATCTTAGGGCTTGGACATGTTTTATTGGAAGCACATATACCGGTTTTTAATTTTAAATCCACAAAACGCAGAGCAGTTAATATCATAGCAACGATAGATTACAAGACTAGGATGCTGGTCCGGTATTATGAACCTCAATCAGAAGAAGAATATCAGAGTAAATTAATTCATACGTCATGGGATCGAAGATTACCAGGTCAACCTTGGGGTACTGGCATTGTTCAACCTATTTTAAGCCTTCAGCATTTCATGAATGCTTTATTTATTCGTGAACTTGCAGACGGATATTTAAGTTCATTTGGTGGAATTACTTATAATTCTCAAGATGAAATTACACAGCAATTAATTCAATACTGGGAGCATAGACCAGGTGCTAGATGGCCAGTAGCTCCACAAACCAATTTACAACCAATCCCTATTAATTCAAGAGATAGAAGTTTTACTTATCAGTTATTGCCAATGATTCAACAATATTTAGTGAATCAAGCAAATGCACAAACACCAGTAACCGGGGAAAATAGCCCTGTTAAGTTTGCAACACAAGCTAATATCCAATACCAAGCAAGTAATCAAAGAACACAAAGTAGTGCTACCCACTGGGACAATAACTATTTAAGAGCAATTAAATATGAGCAATTAAAAGCAATCCATTCTAAATGGTTTAAGAATATAGGGACTGATCCTTTTACGGGTCAACCTCGTATGCTGCCTAATAATCAAGCTATCGCATGGTGGATGAGAAAAGTTGGCTATGATGATATGAAAATAGCCAGCAAGATTTATAATCCAAGATTTATGGCTAAACTTTCCATGCCAATTGGGTTTACTGATATCAAGATTACTGGAACAAAAACAACAATAGATAAGGCAGACAAAGCCAATAGATTCTCAGTATTAATGAGAGATGTTTACAACTCTCCTGAAGCACAATTCGTTAAAGTAGATAAAGCTCTTGAAAAGAGAATTGCTCTTTCTGATGTTGGTGATCCTGAGGACATTGTTTTTACTGAAGATGACCGTATGCAGATGATGCAACAGCAACAAATGCAAGCGCAACAGGCACAGATGCAGCAAAATCAGCAACAAGGACAACCTGGACAGCCTCCAATGATGCCTAATCAACCTCCAATGCTTCCGAATAATCAACCACAAATGAATCCAGGGATGGCAGCATGAGTAACGGAGCATTTGACATCTTAGAAATGGAAGGGATTAGACCTAAAAAGTTTTTTCAACCTACTCCTAAAGATTTTGATTACACCAGTAAAGTCTCTTATGCAGAAGTTTATCAACCTGATTTATTACCTAAGTTAGCACAGGATAATAAAAAAGCCAGGTTAACTCAGCATCGTAAGACACAGAAGCAACAAGCAGCACATTTTAATTCTTTGCTTCTTCCAAAGAAAGCAATTGAGGCATTAAACAAAGTAAAGATTACTCATGATGGGAAAAAATATAACGCAATAGATTTATTTAAACAACATTGCATTTATGGATTAATCCAAAAAGTTAAAAAAGATATGAACTTTGATAAGGACATTGCCCTAATTGTTCGATGGGTAGAGTTCTGGTTACTTTCAGTTATAGGAGAAATGGACGCACTTTTAGAATTGCAAAATCCTAAGGTTGAAGAAGACACTCAAGATTTAGTAACAGATTCAGTAGACAAATAAAGTCTCTCACCCGTTGAGAGGAAAGAGCCATGAAGGATGTCCCCCTTTGTCGTGGCTCTTTTTTTCTCTTTGGGGGAAATAAATATGACAACAGAAACAAAACAACCAGTTACAACACAAACACAGGCTTCAGCAGGTGCAAATAATGCACAAGCAGAAGTTAAAACAGAGGTTAAACCAGAGGTAAAAGCAGCTCCACAGGCACAGCCAGATGTTGCAGCTTTGCAAGCGGAATTAAAAGCAAAAGAAGAAGCTCTACAAAAGGCAGCTTTTGAGATTCAAAACGCTTATCAAATCGGACAACAAGAGGCATTGCGTAGGGCACAAGCACAGCCAGTGCAAACCCAGCCACAAACAGAACCGGTGGATGAGAATGATCCACTCGGTATTAAGAAACAGGTCACAGAGGTCTTTCAACAAGACAAACTCCTCAATGCTTATGGAGCATCTATAAATCAATTTGCACATGAGTTAAACACAGGTTGGCACCCAGAAGTCCAAGGAGTTGACAAAGCAGCTTTAGATAAGTTTGTTTTAAGTCAAGCTACACAACTGGCAGATAACCCAGAGTTCTTACCTCAACTGATACACAATCCAAGAGAGAGAACGAGGCAAGCTTTTAATTATGCGATGGCAAACAGTCCCGTTAAATACGTACAAGTTGTAACAGGACAAAATCAAGCATCGCCAAATATTTCAAATTCTTCAAATGGGCAAACCGACTACGGAGGACAAGCCGCACCAAGCGGTAGTGCTGCCGACCAGATTGGCAGTTTGACAGCCCAACTGCAAGACGCAAAGGCAAAAGCACTTGCACAACCTACGGAGGAGAATAGGCACGCTGTGTTTAAACTCTCCACGCAGTTGCAAGATGCACAAAGAAAAACATAGGAGAAATAATATATGTTTCCACTTATTATACTTTCCAGCACTTCAGACGCTGGCAAGAAGTACATCTTAGATGATGAAATAGCAGTCCGTGGTCCAGTGATGGAGCCTGCGCTAAATATACTTTTAGCAGCAGGTACCACATACAAGGCCCCTTTAATTAATAACCCAGAAGCTGTTAATTACTGGAAGTCAACCACTGTAAATGCTAACTATCTAAGTACAGCAACTACAGTTGAGTTTAAAAACCTAGCTGGTAAGCCAATCAACATAAAACCCAGTATGAAGATCAAGAATGTTACTACTGGTGACATTATAGTAACCAGTGCTACTGCGGCTGATATTACAGTTACAGCAGGTACAAAGACAAGTTGTGCCAACGTAACAGGGGTTACAGCAGCAGGAACAGCAGGTGATACCGTAATCATCTTAAATCCATTACTTGCAGAAAATGCAGATTTTGGAACAGATGATTCAGTCACATCAAAAATCACCAAGTATGCAACTCAAATCTTCATGCATGCATTTGATGAGTCATATACTGCAATGGCAGTTGAAGAGATGATCGCCAATGGTGATGCTAACTTCTCTCAACAAAAAGAGAGAATTCTTAGACTATGTGAGAACGATCTTTTAGTTGCAGCATTCCAAGGGGCATATGCAATAAGTTCTGCCAACGCTGAATCTGGTTACCCAGCAAACAGGGAAATGGGCGGAATTATAGATTCTTACACCCGAGCAGGCGGTGTGATCACTAACTTGGCAGGAGCCCTTACTTTAGATATTCTTTCTAATTATTTAGTAGATATCTACAATAAGAAAGTCCCTCTTGTTAGATCAGAGGCTTATGCTGGTTCAGATGCTGAACATATGATCTGTGCTAACGCTCAAACTCGTAAGAAGATTAACTTCTTAGATAGTTCAAACGTTAGACGTGACCAGATGGTCAAGAAGATTATCACAGGAGTTACCACAGTAGAAGTTGCTGGTATTAACTGTGACATCGTCACTGTTCCACCTGAGGCACTTCCAGACGGTTGGATAACTATTCAACATAAATCACAGTATAGATTAGGTCCTTTATCTTCCTCCACATGGGCAGTACAAGAAGTACCAGTTTCTCACAGAGGTAAGAAATGGGGTATTTCTGGTGAGTACGGCGGAGTGCTTAAGTACGCTGATACTATCAGAGTTATCAAAGGAATCACAACCTAATATATTTTTTATATTAGTCACATCAAGAGAGAGGTCAAAAGCCTCTCTCTTTTTTTTGTAGCAATAAATAGGGGGAATTAAAATTATGGCTAAAAAATATTTCTGTAAATATCCAGGATATATAGTGATGTTTCGCTATGAAGGCATGACCAGGGAGAAACAATATGATTATCCTATCGAGAAAAGGATAGAAATGAGGATAACTCTGCTTGATGAAGTCGAAGGTGATAATAAAAAGAGAGTAAGGCTTGGATACGTTGACGAAAACCCAAGAGCGAATGATAGGACTTTAAAGGGTGGTGCAAGAGAAAGTTCACCAGCTTACCAAGTGCCCATTACTCCAAAAACATTGCAATGGCTTACTACACCAGAGCAAGATTGCCCTGATATAGTTACAGCTTTTTTAATGTCTGTGAAACCAACAGACAGGATAAAGAAATTAGATGTGACCGAGGAAGACGGATTTCTTTGTTCTATAAATAGACAGGTTACAGATGACATTACCTGCATGGACGTTCCGGATGGAACTCCTGATTCTTTCACTGATGGAGTGGAAATCCCTAAATCTTTATTAGAAACAAAAGAAATTAGGATTAGTGATAAGGCTAAAGTCGCAGAGAAGAAAAAATCTAAGGTAACAGCATAAAATGGCAAATCCAACCGGGCTTTATTTTATAAATCAAGCATTTGACTATTTGGGATTAGCTGATGTTCAAGCTGTCCAAATGGACAATGATAGCTTACAACAACATGCTTTAACAGCAATCAATATGTTGCGTAGTGAGATTTATGATTTAAACCCTGGTTGGGGTTTTCTAAGAAGCACTTACCCTTTAGCCGTTACAGCTGGCACAAATGCTTATAACTTAACAAGTCTGCAATCTGATTTATCTTTTGACAATATTTATCTAGAGGAAGTAACACTAACAACTACAAGTGGTGAAGTATCTAAGATAGAACATACTGAAAGAGAAAATTATTTAAATTATCTTCTTCCTAACAAAATAACAACAACTTATTTTTATAAAAATGTAGATTCAAGTGGAAATGAATTATTTACTTTAACTGTAGTTCCTACCGCAAATAGTACTATTAATATCCCATACAAAAAAACATTAGCACTAGATTTAACATCAACCACAATTACAGCTCCGTTAGAGTTCCCATTAAAAGATAGAAACATGCTTGTATATGGGATTGCCTGGTGGCTCTCTAAACGCTTAAAGATGGATAGTGACATCATTCAAAGAGCAGAAGCAGATTATTTTAGAGCTAAAGGACTTTCTACATTACAAGCTTCCATTATTCAAAATGGGAATAGGGCAAGAGTATCTCCTTTCATGATTAAAGTTGCGAGGTATAGCAAGTAATGGGATCTGCTCAAATACTGCTAAAAGGGAATGTTGGCGGATTAGATACAAAGTCAGATGAATTAAATATCTCCCCTCAAGCTTCACCTAGTTTAGATGGAGTAGTACTCTCACAAAATGGCTCTATCAGTTCATTCCCAGGTAGATCAATTATAATTCCCTCTAATGCTGCTGATGGGAAATTAGCTGGCAGACCTGTTAAATACAAAACAATTTACATGGATGATAGTGGGGCTCAAGCTGTAGAAGTCCCGATTCTATATGCTGACAATGGGACTACTGCTGAATGGTTTAAAGCTGATTATGTAGCTGGTACAGTAACAAGTTTAGGTACGGTAACTGCCGGTGGAATTGTTAATGCTGTTCAATTCAAGAATGATTTAATTATTACATCAACTGCTCATGTCCCTAAAGTATCAGCAAGTTTAGGAGCTATTGCTAACTTAGCTGGTTATCCTCCTAACTATGTTGCTACTTATAGTGCAACTTATGATTTAAGTGAGTTCAGCCAAAACCCTTCCGATTTTTCAGTTCCGACACAACCAGGGCTTTGTGAATCTCATGTTCAGTGTGCTTGGATTGCCGCTCGTGCTTTAGCAATGAAGTCTGTTCTGTTTAAAGATAACACATGGGCATCTACAGATCTTAATTTTCTAAGGCACTGGTGGTGGAGTAATACTTCTGACAATATGGGCGATCTTGTCCAGATTAAAAGATGGAATGATGTCCTTGCTGGCTTTAAACAAAAAGGGATTTATTTAATTGAAGGTACTCACCCTAGATCTGTTCCAGGAACTAGACCATTCAATCCAATTAAAACTCCTGCATCAGTTGGGTTGGTTGGACCTTATGCATTAGATTATGTTTTAAACGATATTGTCTTTGGTGATAGTAATGGTTACGTTCAATTACTTTCATCTGCAATTTTAAAAGAAACTGCAAATCAAAAACCTATTAGTGAGTTTATTCAGACAGTTCTAGATGATATTCCTATAGCTGAACGCAAGAATATGATTATTAGGGCTTGGCCCGCTAAGCATCAGGTTTGGGTAGCTTATAACGATGGATCAGCATCAGCAACAGCAGGACAAAATAATGCACTTGCTATCTGGGATTATAGACTAAACAACTGGACTAAAGCATCTAATATAGTTAAAGCAGCAAGCATACTGGTTCACAATAACAAACTATATACAGGCACTTATGACGGAGCAATTCATCGACAATATTCAGGGACAACTCACGGACTAACTGAGAGAGTTTCTTCTTATTACTTTCCCTGGATTAATCCAGGTAGCGATTTTAATATTGCATCTGTTGATTTAACTTTTGCAGGAGCAACAGCAGGACGATTATTATTTCAAACTATTTTTAACAATGGGACAGAGCAATATTCTCCAATTGATTTTGTTGCAAATACAGCAGGTGTCTATGATACCTCGCTATGGGATAACGCTTATTACAGTGCAGGATCAGGAAGGACATTAATTAAAAAGACTATTTATCCTTCTGGGTATGGGGCTAAGTGCCAACCCCGATTATATTCAAACCAAGAAAACTTTGCTTGGACGTTCTTAGAAGGTGTAATGAATATAAACACTCAAGGAAATAGTGCGGTTTAAATAAATGCCTTATCAATCTCTACAAAATATATTTAATAATCCTGCCGGTGGATATGGTGATATTCCTGATGGAAGATTTTTATCACCTGATGAAGCTCCGGGATTTTACAATCAAACTTTCAACGACCCATATCTTTATTATCACGGTTATAATCGTGTCCCTTTCCAATCTAAACAAGGAATTAATTTAGTAAGCCCAGAATTGTCACCGCAAAATGTTTTACGAGACCCTTCGGGATTTAATGTTTATGATAATTTAACGGATATTCTCGGTGGCAATAATCGTTCTGGATTTAGCAATGCAACAATTAATTCAGTTCGTGGGTTAGCAGCATCAAATGCACCACTAAACCCTTCCGACTCGCTTTTAAGTAATTTAATTAAGGCATTACAAGCAACAAACAATCAAGGCTTTATAAAAACACCACCAATTAGAGATAACCAATATAGCTCTATTGGCTTACCCAATGTTGGACCAATAAGATATTAATGAAACGAATGCCCTGCTAAATGCAGGGTTTTTAATTCTTGGGGGATAAATATATGGCAACAAGAATTACTGATAATGAGATAGGGAAAATATTTGAAATCTGGTCTCAAACACCGTTAGGGAAAATGATTCAAGAGAGTGGGCATTTTCAAAGTAGTACTCAATGGTGGTCATTTTTAAATGCAAATCCAAATGCTTATTTATCTGAGTTTGGATTATTTGAGATTAAACCACAAGGAAAAGAGTTCGCAAAAGTAGAACTATTACCATTTACTTATGGCGAGTTTCTTTATAACTCTTTATTAAATGATGCAGTGAGAACCGCATGGGATAAAGGATATAAAGAGGTGCTAGGAACTGTTAAAAGAGTGGAGTTAATGCTTTTTACAAGACCTGAAGAAGTAAAAGAAACAGTTCCAGAAGTCAAGTTAGGTCTAAAAGAAGGAGAGAAACATGTACGACTACAACCAGACCAAGGGGTGGCAAAATCCAACAATGGTAAACCAGCCACAAACAAACGTAAACGCAAATCAAAATCCGCAGTCTACGTTCATGGCAAGGAAGCCGTATCAAAATCCATTTGCTCCGCCACCACCTAATAAAAATCTACAACCAATAGATTTCTCTTCTCCGCCACCTGTACCGGGGCCAACGTTTAATTCAAAAACTGGGATGGTCAATATTGGCGGGCAAGATTTTAATGCACAAAAAGGTATAACGCAGGAAATTAAAGATGCTCAAGCTAAATATAATGAATCATTAAAGCCGGGGGGTTCAAATAATCCTTATAAAGGAGTAGAAGGTGCTTCTAGTTCATCTGAAGCGGTTTCAGCAGGAGGTCAAACATTACAAGCTTTTGTTGCTGCGAATAAACCCGGGTTTACTGGATTTAGTCCTTCAACTCCAGGATATGGACCGACACCTCCTCCTGGTGGTGGACAAGGACCTCCTGGCGGTGGCGGTCAAGGACAAATGATTTATCCTCCTGGAAGTACAGCAGGGATTCCAATCAGTTCACTTCAACCTGATCAATTACGTATGATTGTGCAAATGGGAGGACAGTTTACTCCAGCTGTTTCATTAAGTGGAATGGGTGATTTTGGAAGTCAAATAACTGCTGGTAAAGTGCCTGGTTTAAATCCATCTGGAATGTTTGGTGGTGGATTCAACCCTTACACGAGCATGATGGGCGGTTACGGTGGTATGGGTGGCTATGGTGGCATGGGACTCAATCCTCATTCCATGTTTGGCGGAATGGGTAGCATGTACGGCGGGTTTCCTGGAATGGGTTATAGCGGTATGGGTGGCTATGGTGGCATGAGTAATCCTTTCAGTTCCTTTGGTAGCGGTAGTGGTATGGGTGGAGCTTTAAATCCTTACTCATCAATGTACGGAATTGGTAATAGTTTTGGAAATAGTTTTGGTGGGAGCATGGACAGTGGATTTATGAATAATCCAATGTATTCAAACCAGTTTGGTTTTTAGTAAAGATAGGCAAAGAGGAATAAAAATGTTTCTATTAATATTACCAGCATTAGGAATAGCAGCGGGCTCAGCCTTATTAGGAGGAGCAGCCGGTATGTTTAGTGCTCCAGATTATAATCCTCAAGGAAATCTTCAAGATATTAGAGGTCAAAGACCACCATTAAATAGTCCTTGGTATCCTGGTACTTCTACTTCTACTCCTGGTGGTGGATTTATGGGATACAACCCTAATGTCACTGTAGATTTAACTGGTCAAAATCAAAGATTACAAAATGCTTTAAAAGGAAAAGGGAAGAATAAAAATCTAGCTACAAACAACCCAGGATTATTTCAATATCTTCAAGGTGGTGGAGATATGTCTAAAATCCCTTCTGAATTATTCGGAGGTAAAAATCCAGAATTATTTGGACTTGGAAAAAAGACTAAAGGTGTTGATTTCCAGGCTCAACCAGAGCCAGGAGCATTGCAAGGATTTAATCAATTACAACAGTTAGAAATCCAGAGGATGCAAGATGCTGCACACATGCGCGACATGACACAAGGCATGATAATGCCTCCGCTCATGAATACATACGGTGGAGTATTTAACAATGCAAATCAGATTTTAAAACAAGGTGTAACCCAGTTATCACCTGGGATGCAATCACAAATAGATAATGCTAGTCAAGGTTATTTAGATAAAACAATGAGGGATTATAATCAGCAATATAAACAAGGAATGTCTGGAATGTTCCAAAACCTGGCTGACACAGGCGGATATTTTAGTAGTGATTTAGGTGATATGACAAAGCAAGGCACAACCTCTTATGGCAGAGGACTTGCTGATATTTTAAATAATAGAGATATTATGAAGAGCAACTTAGCTCATCAGATGGTTGGTGAAAATCAATCAGGATTAAATACCTTATATGGTTCACCTGCGTTTACTGGAATATTAAGTGGAATGAATCAAACCTATAATCAACCTTATCAAGTAAATCCAGCAGCAATTAATCCGACAGGTACATTCAGTCCTGATTTCTTAGCGAATATGATGCAATATGGTTCTCAGTATGGATTGAATAGAGATCAAATAAAACAAAATGCTTATACCAGTGATGTTAACGCAGCTTATGCAGCAGCAGGACAGCAAGCAGGATTCCCAACAGCAGGACAAGCCATTGGTAGTGTGTTTGGTGGATTAGCAGGAACAGCAGGTGGATTAGGAATTGCTAAATATTTATTTCCTCAAGGCTTTGGTGGTAGTGCTGGTCAAGGAGCTAATCCAAACATGTATGGGCCTCCAGCTCCAAAACCTTGGTGGCAGAATTAAGTTTATTAGTATAAGGGGAGACGACTTACAATATCCTGGATTCTGTCAATAATTTTTCTTGAATAACTAGGTAGATCTATGTACACTAATTTTAATAAAGAAGAAGTTGCTATTAATACAGCCCCTAACATTATATTTTCTTTATTACTCAAAAAGAGTCCATTCAATAAGATTCCAATAGATAAGCAATAGAGTAGAAAAAATAAACCTTGTTGTAGTCTATCCTCTATAAGCCCACCAAATAAGCCAAGTTTTTCATATATACCATCAGGAATTGGGAATGTTTTAAATTGACACAATTTATTCCACAGCATGCGCAATGTAAAGGCTATTGCTTTAAATAGACAAAAAGTAATAATTCCTATGAAAATATAGAAAAGACAATCGGAGTATTTTGCTATATTCATCTGTGATTAATTTGATTTTGTAGTAGTAGAAAATTAGTATAATTTTGTTGGGTTTGAATATTGTTGATTTGTGCCTGGGTATTAATTGCCTGAGCATTTTGTAATCCTTCGGCTACTGCTGGTGAGTAGGGTTGATTCTTGTAACAAACCTCATAGGCTTTAATAAGTAGGTTCGTTTGAGTAACTGTATTTCTTTCCATTTTCCCTTGATTAATTAACCGATCGCATTCAGAATCATCAAATCTAGCAAACCCCGGCAAAGCCAAACTGAGTAAAATTATTAAAATTAAAGCTCTCATTCTTTCGATTCTCCTAGTTATATTTTACCTAAATAGGGTTAACTTGTATTAAGGCCTTCCTTATATATTGTTAGTATTAGGCCTAAAATTGATTAAAACATTGAGGCTCTTAATAATAATTTAATCGTCTACCTTTAATATCGTTATACAGTTATAATTGAGGGTATGAATAATAGTGTTATGTCTAACGAGCAAGATTTAAGAACTGAGAATCAAGCAAACATTATTAGAGGGTTTGTTAATTATTATAGTTTGGTACCAAAGCAAAATATAGACATTTTAGTTGCAAAATATCTTGAGAGAAAAAAAGAATTACAAGAAGAGCTTACAGATGCTTATATACAAGGTAATGAAAGTAATCTAGAGTTTGAGCAAGTATCAATTAATGAACTTAGTGAAATAGAATACTAAATATTGTTATCATGTAGAAATGACATTTTTTCAAGGCGATATTGTTTTAGTTAAACCAGAGGTCTTTGGTGGTGACAAAGAAAGACCTGTAATTATTATTCAATCTGATTTAAGTTGTTCAGTTTCTAATAAAATTACATTTTGTGCAATTACAAGCATAAAAAGCAAAGGTTCAATGGCAATTCATATTCTCCCCGATTTGCTTAATCACTTAGATAAAGAAAGCTGGATTTTGTGTGATGAGATTCATACCGTAAGAAAGGATAAGATAAAACATAAAATAGGCAGAATTGATAATCCAACTTGGGACCAAATCAGATTAAATCTGAGAAAACATTTAAACTTCCTAAACTTTATTTAAAAAAAATAGATTTAATCTAGAAGCCACCTTAACCGGGTGGCTTTTTTATTTCAGAGGTAATTTTATATGGTGTCAGGATTAATGAACTTTGCAGATAGCTTTAACAAGGGATTAACAGGTGGAATAGGATTATTCCAAGCATTACAACAACAACAAGCAACGCAACAGCAAGCAGCATTAAGTAATCAAATACAATTTGAAAACTTAGGCTATACTCGGGCTAAGTTTTTCCAAGATCAACAAACTGCAAATGCAAACGATCCTCTCGGTTTATCCAGTGGTGGAACTTCTCTTTCTCCTGGATTACTACAAGGTGGAGGATATCAAGGATTAGCACCACAACAAGCATTCCCTTCTAATCAATTATTTACACCAGCAAATCCATCCACACAAATTAATCAAGCTCCCAATTCTACCCCGACGTCCCCAGAGCCAGTAGATCCGCAGCAAGCATTGGTTAATTATCTCAGTCAAGGGACAAAGATTGATCCTAAGCATTTTAAAACTGATATCCCTTATAAGACCCCTAATGTTTTATTGTGGGCTGCACAGCAACGGCAAAAATTAGACAATTATCCTAAGACTTATAAGGATCAACTCAGCCCAGAAGTTGATCGCTTACAATCTGCGTTAGGAGTTACAGAAAATCAAAAAGCTATAGAAGATTTTCAAAAGAGAATACCAGATATTAAAGATTTAATTTTAAAACCAGGAGAGGGAACAGATACTTTAAGCTACATACAAAGAAAACATGCAATATTGAATGAGGTAGAGAAATTAGCTCAAACAGATCCAGGGGCATTTGGCTACGGGTCAGGGCTTGGAGAGGCTGTTTCTAGTGTTGGTCCTTTCTATGGACTCCGTAATACTATTCCATCTTTAAAAACAAGAGAGAAAATAGATACTCTATCTAATGAATTGAAAAATGTTATTCAGCCTGCGTTACAGAAGAAGCTACGCAATGTAACCTCTGACTCTGCACAGGCCGTTCTTACAGAACAATTAATAAATCCTAATGACAATGCGCAGGCAGTATCAGATAAAGCAAAATCTTTAAGAGAAAATAATAGCAATTTATTTAACACAATTCTTCCTGATTACTCGAATAATTATATTATTCCTGACAATCTAAAAACGTTACCAGAAACAACACAGTTACAAACACTTCAATCTAATCCTGAAGCTTTAAAATCTCCTGGCATGAAAACTAATTTAACCAGCCTGGGTATTGGAGCTGCTCTTGGTGGCATAACTGGTGGTATTCCTGGTGCTGCTCTCGGTGCTGGAACTTCATTATTAGCTGATAATGTCCCAGGTGGAGCATTAATTGGTGCTGCATTAGGTGGTTTAGGTGGGGCTAGTGGTGGTCTTTTTAAAGCTGCAACCTCAGCAAAATCTCTAAACTTATTTAGCGATGCTCTGGGTGGAAAATTAGCACAAGGATTAGAATCTCTCCCTTTTCTTAAAGGTGCAATGCAAAAAATAGGTGTTCCTCTTATTGATAGAGGTTTTGATGCTGTTGTTGATGGTGCTCGAGGACTTGGTCTTGGAATCTTAACAGGTGGTGTCACTGGTGCAGCAATTGGTAGTGCAAAGCAATTAATGCAAGGACAACCAGCCACTAAAGTTCTGCAAAAAGTTAAAAATGAAGATGGTTCTACAGCTATACAAATAGATTTAAAAAGGCTTCATGAAATAAATAATTCTCAAGTAGATACTTCTACATTAATTAAAAAAGTAGAAGGCTTTAGAGATAAAGCATATCAAGATGAAAATGGTACTTGGATCGCAGGATACGGTAGTACATCAATTAATGGTCAGCCTGTAACTCAAGATACAGCAGTTAGTAAACAGGAAGCAGAGCAACAATATCAAAATGATGTATCTGCTGCTGAAAAAACAATTGAAGGTTCTATACAAGCACCTTTAAGCCCTAAACAAAAAGAAGCCCTGACAAGTTTTATTTACAATGCTGGTCCTACTGCATTTCTTAAAAACATTGCCCCACATTTAAATAATGGAAATCTAAATCAAGCAATTGCCAATATGTCTAAGTTTATTCATGTTAGAGATGGGCAAGGGGGGTTCAAAGTTAGTCAAGGATTGATTAATAGAAGAAACAAAGAAATAGCAATGTTAGTGAGGGGAAATTAATGCCAGCTTTAAATTATACACCTGCTTTAAATTATACACCTGCTTATTACACTCCTTATGCTCCGAATCAACAGCAAGGAGGACCGCAATTAGATTGGTTATCAGATTTTGCCAAACAATTTGGCATTGATACTTTCGGACAAGGTGCTGGTTATGTAGCAGGTTTAGGACTTGGTGGTTATCCCATTGGCACAGTTCTTGGAAGTACAGCAGGTTCATATTTAGCAAGTCGAGCAAAAAAGCAATTAGGGTACGATACTTCTTTAGGAGAGGATCTGGCAGGTGGGGTATTAGGTGGATTCTTTCCACCTGGGTTTGGCAGAGCGACAAGCAAACTAGGATTATTGCCAGAAGATGCATTTAAACAACCATTAGAAAATGTAGCTCAAAATATACCAAAAATAAGAGATGCAATTACTGAGACTTTTGGAAATCCATTTTCTAAAAATGAAATTAGAGATTATATTGGTAATCAAGGATTAAATGTTCTTAGTGGTGACAAAGGTTTATCAAACGTAGTTCAGAATCAACTCAGACAAGGACTTAATACAGCATTGCCTAATAAATATGGCGTTGAATCTATAGGTAATTTTAATGATCCGTTGATGAGAAGAATCGGACTTGCTACTAAAAATTATACAGAAGGATTAACAGGTAAATTACCAGAAGAATTGCAAAGCTTAGATTTCCCAGGATTTAATCAAAATCTTACAGGTAAAGCTTCGGAGCTTTATAGACTTAGAGCAGACGCATTCTCTGACCCTTATAAAACAATTAAAGATATTGGTAATAGTGCTGCGTCAGTAGTTGTTCCTAAAGTTAGTGAAGTCTATAACGATATAACCAAAAATGTTATAGGACAAAGTAAAAATGCACAAGAAGCATTTGGTGGGTTCATTAAAAATGTAGACACTTACGGTAAAGACGCTAGTTATAATCTGGGACAAGCAAGGCAATCTTTAAGAGAGCTTCATGATTTGGCAGATGAAGCATTTAGACAAGGCAAAAGCTCAATAGCTAAAGAGTATACAAGGATTGCAAATGCTTTAAGAGATTCACTCCCGGATATTGCTAAAGAAGCAGATCCGACAGGAAAAATCTACGATAAGTTAATTACAACTAATGAAGCATATACTAAGTTTAAACAATTACCAGAAACAAGAACTGGGCAATATCTTATTTCTCAAGGTGCAAAACTTGGTGAAGAAGCTGGTAGTAGTGTAAATAACGATGTAGTTAAGTTTGTAAATCAATTTCAGTCTCCTGAAGATGTTCAGCAATTTTCAAAACTTACAGGATATTCTCCTGATGTCCTTTCTAAAATGACTGCAAAAGGATTAGTTGAAAAGTTTAGCAGACCAGTTTCACAAGCAGTCAGGCAAGAAATCGGAGATGGTGGACAAGCCTATAACACTGTTGTAGGCACAGAGCTTGGAACACAATTAAATACACTTAGTAATGCAATGCGTAAAAATCCAAATGCATTTAAAAATGCTTTAGGTGCTGAGCATGGTGTTATTTCTTCATTGATTGGTGATTTTAATTCAATAGCTCCACATGATGAATTATTTAAAAGTTTAGGAGCAGAAGTTAAAGATGGAGTGCTCCATATCAATACTGGCAATGCAATGACTAGAGCAATTAAAGATCCTGTCGGAAGGTTTCAAGGAATGAAACCAGAAGTACAAAAAGCGTGGCGTAGAGTTTTGCAAGTTGTTGAAGCCTTGCAAGGAGCTAAATAATGAGGAAGAAAATGAAGAAACTTAAAAATATATTATTAACATTTCTAATCTTGGTTAGCTCTATTGTTATTCCTAATCCAGTAGCAGCAATATTACCTACTGTTCCATCAAATACGGCGACTAGCTTTACATTTAGCCCTAACGCCATGATCGCATCAAGCGAACATAATCAAAATAACACTGATTTAAAAACAGGGGTCAATGAAATAAAACAATATCTTAGAGATTTACAAACCAATATTATAGATAGAGTTGGTGACAACACTATCACTGGAAGCAATATCTTCAATACTGGGACACTGACTTTTGGTAATGGTTTTATCTTTTCAGCAGGAAAGGGATTTAATTCTACTCTACTAAGATTAGATGCTGCAAATACTGGAGTAGCTTCTTCAGCTATTGGAGTTGAAGTAAATCGTGGGTCAACTTCTGCTAATAAACCTTCAGTAATATGGAAAGAAGCAAATACTGACTGGCAATGCACTACCGATGGAACCGTTTTAGCTAATTTAGAGGTCGCGCCAGGTACTTTATCTACTCATGCAGTTAGGTTTGACCAAGCTTTACTTACTACTGGAAATCAAACTAAAACTTCAGGGACATTAATATTTAATGTTGCTCCTCAAAGCACAGTTGATCCAAGTGTAGTTAATGATTTAGGTAGAAAAGGTTATATCGATAATCAAATAGCAACTATTAATGCTGGTTCATGTGTTAGCCAAGCTTCAGCTCCTGCATGCACAATGGTTGGTCAGTGTTGGTTTGACACGGGGACTGATGGTACAACAGCAAGACCAGTATTTAAAGAATGTGATGGAGTTACATGGCGAAATGCTACTGGTACTTTTTATCAAAGTACCACTCCAACAGATACAGCAGCAGGTAGAGTCTGGCTTGATACAACTAATAAACTTCTAAAAGTAGGTAATGGTTCTTCATATGATATTTATTCTACGCCTGCAACCGGAAATTATGGAGATGGTTCAGATGGTGCAGTCACAATTAATTCTGGTTCTTTTAGTTCAGGTCCAATTACAAATAATGCTTTAACGAGAGATGCATATTTTACTAATTTAACTTTATCTGGTGGCAATCTAAATACTGCTGGTTTTAGACTATTCTGCTCTGGCACTCTTACAATTAATTCTACATTTAGTGTTAATCAAAACGGAAATGCTGGTACTAATGCAGTAGGTCCAACAAATGGAGTGGGTGGTGCTGCAACAGCAGGTGGTTATTTCCCAGCCGGTGTAGCTGGTGGAGATGGTGGTATTGCAGGCGGTACTCCTGATGGTGCTGGCGGTGCCGGTATGGCTGGAAGCAATACTATCAATTCAGTAGGTTCTAATGCTGCTGTTTCTGGTGCAGGTGGTACTGGTGATAGTGCCATGGGTGCTTCTGGTGCTGCAGGTGTTGCAGGTACAGTTTCAGCTTTAGCTGCTGCTGCAGGTGGCATGAGACATATAGGCAATGCAATTCTATGGCGTGCCTTTAATGGAATAACAGTTATACAACCAACCGTAAGTGCAAGTCCTGGTGGTGGCGGTGGTGGCGGTGGTGGTACTGCCGGTGGTACTGGTAGTGCCGGTGCTGGTGGTGGAGCAGGTTCACCAGGTGGTATTGTCCCAGTCTCAGCGAAAAATCTAGTTAATAATGCAACATGTGGTTTATCCTCACAAGGCGGTAATGGTGGTAATGGTGGTAATTCTATACCCGGTATTAGTGTCAATTCCGGCGGTGGTGGCGGTGGTCCCGGTGGTAATGGTGGCTGGGTAACTTCAATTGCTGATACTCGTTCAGGCAGTGGAACAGTTTGTGTTAATGGTGGGGCATTTGGTTTAGGCGGTACTGGTGATGGAACTGGAACTGCTGGTGGCAATGGTGCACCAGGAATAGCAGGTACAGCAATAGCATTTTAAGGAGTCAATCATGAAAAAGATAAGTTCTATTTTAATAATCTTAACAGCATTTGTGCTATGTACAAGTCCTGTTAATGCTCGTGTAGGGGCTAACTCAGGAGATTTAACTGCTGCTAATCAAACAGTAGTATTAAGTGTTGATGACTGTGGTGCTGCAACATTCCAGTTAACAAATACATTTACGGCAACAGTCACATTTGAAGCCGCTACAAGAGATGGTACCTGGATAGCAATTCCAGCAGTTAATGTGAATACTGATGCAAGAGCAACTACAGCATCAGCAACAGGGATTTATCAGGTTAGCGGATCAGGATTTAATCAGGTAAGAGCAAGAGTAAGTGCTTATACGTCTGGAACAGTGACGGTAAATGCACAATGTGGAGGTGGGAGTGCATTAATATCACAAGCGGCTAATGCTGTTCAATCAGGTACTTGGACAGTGCAACCTGGGAACACCGCTAATACTACTGCATGGAAAGTAGATGGTTCAGCAGTAACACAGCCAGTACAAATTACAGACCAAACTATTAATGGAGCTTTAAGTAGTACAGGTGCAGTTACTTTAACAAACTTAGTAGGTATAGGAACTGCAGGGATACAAATTACTGGAGTGTTCGTGGGCACCCTTCAATTTGAAGGCACTGTTGATGGAACAAATTGGTTTAGTTTAAATGCAGTACCATTGCCTTCTGGCACGGTCACTACAAGTACAACCACTACTGGGCAATGGCAAGTTGATATTGCAGCAGTTACACAATTTAGGGTTCGTATGTCTGCTTATACTTCTGGCACTGCAACTATTTATCTGCGTGGTGGACAAGCTACAGCAGTAACTGCGATTGCTTTAGATGCTCCAATCCCTTCTGGCACAAATATAATTGGCAAAGTTACTACAGATCAAACAACTCATGGAACAACTGATTTAGTAGCTGATGACATTGTAAAAATTAATGGAACAACTATTGTCACAGGTGGCGTTGCTGGTTCTCAATCAGTAGGTGGACCAACTGCATCAGGAGCAAGTTTAACTGCAAATCCTTTAACTTTAGGTGGTCGTGCAGCTACTACAAATCCTACTGCTGTAGCTGATGGACAGGTTGTTAATGCAGCATTCGATAAATTAGGGAAGCAAATTACTGTACCTGGCTGCCCTCGTGAATTAATTGTCAAGAGTGGAGTTATTACTTTAACAACAACAACTGAAACAACTCTATTTTCATCAGTAGCAAGTACATTCCTTGATATTTATGCGTTATCTTGTTCAAATACTTCAGCCACGGCAGTTAGAGTTGATGTTAGAGATTCAACAGCAGGTACAATTCAATATCCTCTTTACGTGCCAGCAGGTGATATAAGAGGTTTGACAACTGGGATTATTATTCCTCAAACAACAGCAGCCAATAATTGGACTATTCAATTAAGCGGGGCAGTTACAGATGTTCGTTGTGTAGCTTTTGCATGTAAAAACCCATAAGGAGTAGTATGAGAAAATTAATATCTCTATTATTAGGTTTATCTTTATGCTTTGTATTACCAGCAAGTGGACAGCTTGCTGGTCATATTGGTATTGAAAGAAAGGCAGGGCTAGTTGAACCAGCGTTTCCTTCTGTCACTGGAATAAAAACTCATTTTAAAGCAAACGGTCAGGGCTTTGTGGCAGATACTGCGATAGGTTCAACATGGACAGATTTAGTGAGTGCTTATAATTTCAGTCAAGCAACGGGAAGTCTACAACCTATTTATCGAGCAGCACCTACAGGCTTTAATTCATGGCCTGCTCTTCAGTTTGATGGTGTTGACGATAAACTTGCAAACGCTACTAATGCATTTAATGATGTTGGTACAGCAGCAGGTACAATTTATGCAGTTGTTAGAGTGAATACTAATCATGCTGATACTGGTAATCCATGGACAAATGACACTGGTTACGCTGGCGCGGTTCGTTACGGACTCCATTTCTACACTAATGTTTTGCAAGCCTTTGGTTATGATGGTGCTAATAAAATAGCGACTACAGCTATTACTACTGGTACAACTTATATTGCTAGAGTTAGATGGGATAGTACTAATCTTGGTGTCAGGATTAATAACGCTGCTGAAACAACCACAGCATGCGGAGCATTAACGACTGGGAATACAGACTTCACGACTGGAAAATATTCTACCAATACATTAGATGGCTGGATTTCAGAGATAGTGACTTTAAATGCAAGTGTTTCAGCAGGAGATGATACTAATTTGCTTACTTATTTCAATACTAAGTACATGATTTATTAGGAGAAAATAATGGAACCAATTATAATGTCAGCTTTAACTTTCTGTATGTTATACGGACCAACTTGTGTCCCCTGCCCATATATTAGGGACGCTGATACGACTATAGTTAATTCAACTGAGTGCTGTTGTCCTGAAACACCTACACCACTGACCCGACAACTAGGACTTATAAGTTAGTTACTCCGCTTGTTGGGACTCAGATAGCATATGTTGCTGCTACTAGCGGAGGCAGTCCTACCACTAAATTAACGTTCGTGAATGGTATTTTGGTTAACAATGTATAGAGGAGGACAAATGCCAGCAGCCAATATGATTAGTATAGTCAAAGATGCCGTGTTAGTGATGACAGCCGTAGGTGGAATTTCTACAGGCTTTTATAATTATGTAGCAAAACCAGTATTAAATGAAACCAGACTTTCACAACTTGAAATTAAAATGGATGACATTAAACCTCTTGTTGAAGATCACCAAGTAAAAGTTGCTGTATTAACTTCCAGATTGGACGAATTAAAAGACAGTCAGAAACAGATTTTAAATGTAGTTTTAGATATAAAAAGAAAGATCTGAATAAATTAGTTTAAGCATACTCAACATACAGGTGTCAAAACCTGTGTTTTTTATTTTTATGGAAATCAGCGAGAAGGGGATTAAATTAATAAAGGAATTGGAGGGATTCCGAAATAAGCCTTATCAATGTTCAGCCGGAAAATGGACAACGGGATTTGGTTCGACTTATTACTTAGATGGAACCTTGGTCAAAAAAGATGATCCACCTATTTCAGAAGCAGATGCAGAATTACTTTTAAGACATACTATTGGAAATTATCAAGATTTAATTGACCCTCTTTTTATAGTCAACCTAAAACAAAATTCTTATGATGCAATTCTGAGCTTTGTTTACAATGTCGGACCTGGTGCATTTAGAGGAAGTACCCTTTTAAGGAGAATTAATGCAGATCCAAAAGACCACAGAATTAGAGATGAGTTTATGAGATGGAATAAAGTAAAAGATCCAAAGACAGGTAAGTTTAAAGTCAGTGATGGGTTAGCTGCTAGAAGAACTAAAGAAGCAAACCTTTATTTTAGTTAAGTTCAATCTTATTATGTTTTAAAACATCTATCCAAAATTGTGTAATTTCATCATCTTTTCTAATTTCATTTTCAGTATCTTTTAAAACTTGCTTTGCATCTGGAAGCAAAGGTAAATAGCAATCTATCCCAAAGATTTGTTCACTCATAGAGGTATTTTAACATGCCTAGAAAAAACACATTGAAGCGAAAGATTGAAAGAAAAATCGCTACTAAAGCGATTGAAAATGTTGTGCAGGAATATATGGAGGATCATAATATGAATAAAATAGTTGGCTGGCTTTGGGAACACAAAGCAATGTTAGCAGTAGGGCTCAAGTTTATTGAAGCAGGAGCACAAGGTGCTGGCTTACCAGTTCCACCATTCGCAGATGCAGTTATTAATGGCTTAGGTGTATTAGCAATTGCATTGCATGTAACCGTTCCTACAAAGAAATAATAGATAGGTTTCACTGATACCTATTTGATATCTGTTTGATACCTAATGAATTTGTAATGGCGTTTTTTTCGCTTGGCTACGGCTTTGGAGGATTTATGGATCTATTAAAAACACTCGCAAACAACATAATTAATAAATATACAGGAGGTAATATGCCAGCAGCACCAATCTTATATAAGCAAGTAGTACCTAGTATTGTTTATATTGAAGTAATTACAGATAGTGGACAATCTCAATATGGTGGAGGTTATATTCATTCTGCCGATGGCACGATTGTAACAGTTGCCCATGTTGTCGATAAGGCAAGTTTGATTAATATTGAGTTTGAGAATGGAACTAAAGCGACTGGAACCGTTAAGCTCCTAGATCCAGGTAGAGACTTAGCAACTGTAAAAATAGACCAGCCAGCGGCCTATCCTCAAGCAAAATTAGGGAATCTAGGTCTATTACAAATAGGGAATAAATTGATGGCGATTTCTCATCCTTATAAGCAAAAATTCAGTCTAACGACCGGCATCGTATCACAATTACGAGATCAAATTATTAATCCAGGGAAGTTTATAATCAAAAATGCAATTCAAACCGATTTGGCTGCCGATCCGGGAAGTTCTGGTGGACCTATGTTTGATATGAGTGGGAATGTACTGGGAGTCTTGAGTTTTCTTATGTCACATGATGGAGATTATGCAGGCATTGTTTATGCAATTCCGATGAGTGAAATTAAGAAGTTTGTAGCAGGACACTAATAACTGATTTTACTACTCGTTTATTTGATATTCATCAATTTCACTAAGGAGTTGCAGCAATTGTTGCTTAGCTTCTAGTAATCTCTTTTTAACAATCTCAGGTTGTATTCGATTAAATGCAATTTTAGCATTATCTAATATTCCAACTAGATTAATATTATGGCGCATCATCTCATCAATTGGGGTCATTTATCACACAAATACTTTTTGCGAAGCTGTTCAACATCAATAATAACGGAATAGATGTTTTTAGACGACCTGGCGATAATATCTTTTAATTCATTTAGAATCTTTTTAGTTCTTCTTTTTACAGTTTTCTGGCAGCAGTCGTTCATGGGGTTCCCTCCGGTTCACAATTACCTGATACTAAATTATTAATTCCAAAACAAAAAGCAATTAATGAACATACTTCTGCCAATCAGCCCATCTTTGATGTTCAATAGCTGCTAACTGCTCTCTTAAATCAATCATTTGTTCAACTCCCTTGGCGGATGATGGTGCTTCTCACAACCTCGAATCACTCTTGTAACTACTTGCTCAGAAACTTCTTTACTGTATTTTCTTTTAGGGGGATGGATGTGTCCTTTCCTTATTAGATCTTTTAAACCTCGTTCTCTTTCACTTCTAGTAGTCCCATCTTTAAAAGTAATAAAGATTCCACTCAAATCATAATCTTCTAAATCTATTTCCTTTTCATCTGTCATTGTTTTGGTTCCTCTTTTAACTCCCTCCACAAATCATAAACATCCTCTAAATCTTCTGCTGTCATTGGGTAAGTGTCTTCGAAAACCAATATGGATTGTTCTATACGTTCACACAGTAACTTTTCCACTTCTTGTAGATTTTCTTGATTAATGAGCTTACCTGTTCTAGTTGTTCCTATCATCACACCCCTCCGTATTTTTGCTTTATCAGTTTAATATTATTTTCAAACTCACTAACCACAAAAGCAGACGACCATTTCAGCTTACTTAACGCTTCAAATAATTGGTCTAAAACCTCTTGCCTCTGGGATTGGATTTGTTCAACTAGCCATTCTAAATCTTCAATAGCTTCAATCTTAGTCGTATGATTAGAATGATAATAGCAATCATTCCTCCCTTGTGCAAAAGTCCGCACAAGATTTTCTTTTATTTGCTTTAACTTAAGTTCATCCAATTCTTTATCGTTCATTTCACCTCCACTTTTTTAAGGAACACAGGTAGTCCTTTTAGTTTTTTAGCAACTACCATTGAGAACTTATCATAAACCCAAATCTTAGGGAATATTAAAACAGGTGGCTCTAAGTTAGTTTTAATTTCCACCATCACCCAAACATAAGTTTTCTTCTTGCGTTTTTTAGGTTTCATTTATCCTCTTTCAACTCCTCTGTAATCATTTTCAACTCATCAAGAATCGCAATAAAGCTCTTGCCTACTAACTTCTCAAACTTATTAAATCTTTTGATTAGTTCGTTCATTTTGTCTATTATCAGTTGGTCTGTAATGTTATCCATTCAACTTCCCCTCTTTCCTCAAATAATCCAGGGCTGCTTTAATAATTATATTTAATTCTAGTTGTGTTCGAGTATTCCAACCACGTCCACAAAAATCTTGATAAGATTCTTGGACATAGTTTCTAACGCTATCTTCCAAATCGGGCTTGGGGGCGGGGATGGAGAGGATATTACATCTTAGATGAGTATTTTCTTCTCTTGGACCAGTATGACCGTCAGGATATCTTGTCGCTGAATTATGCATAATCTTTTCATAAACCCCTTCCAGCCACTCCACGATGATGGTATTCATGTCCTGATTATTTGCCCAGCATTTTATTTGTGTATGCTCATAGGTGGCACTGTTAATTATTTGCTCAGTCAATGGATGCAAGTTATTTTGAGTCATTTTTCTTCTTACTTTCTTTTTATAATTTCAATTACTGTTGAACCCCCCAATGTATGCATTTGATAATATGAAGCTAATCCTCTCGCTTTACTCTGCGAATCTCTATTTAACTTCTCTCTGGTTTCTTGGTCTCCGCAACGAGCAGTTTCATAAATATCAATTCCAAGAAAATCACATAAAGCAGAAACTACAGTCTTTAATTTATCTACTTCAAGATATTGCATCTCATTACGATCTGGTTTACGATCTAAAGAGCTTACAAGATTATTTATCCCTAACCATTCTCTAATAATTCTTCTCATTTATTTTTCTCCTTCCATTTCCCGTGGGCTAAATGTAACCGTTTAAAATCTTCGTAAGAAATATGTCCACTAGGATCTGACAGAACCGATTCTATTGCTCTATCCAACTCTTGTTCCGCCTCCATTTTTAAATTAGTGGTAAGTTCAATAGATTTAATATTTAATAAGCTTCTAATTTCTTCTCTTAATGGCTCAGAGGTTTTAATAAGCTCTATAAGTTCTTTTTCAAATCTGGGTAATGTCAATTCTTCATGGTCATTAATCCATTTCCCAATATTAATAAAATTATTTCTAATGCTTTCTGCCCATTTAGCAAAAGATTCCGTCCCTTTCTCTGTTATTGTTACTGTCATTTCTTTGCCATCCCTTGAGAGGTGGCTTTAACACCACCCTCAATCTGTTTTTAAACCACTTCCCAATCTTCTGCCAATATATCGGTTTGACTTGCCAACCAAGGCACGATTGCTTCGGTTGCAGTTTTCATATCAATATGTGGACAATAATCTACTCTTGTCCCTGCCGGAACATGAGCAGCCAAAGGTCTTCCTTCTGTAACTTCAAAAGTAGAACCAGGAATTAGAAATATAAACATCCCCTTCCCATTCCAACCAGAACGAGCAACTTTTTTATTATTTTTTATTTCTATTAACGCTTGACTAAAATCCATACTACCCCCTTTTTTATCCCTCTAACAACTGTTTGTTTGTCCAAGATTTATATTTCTTCAATACATCATGGACAACTGATCTACAAGTTTGAAAGCCTTTTGCTAGGGCTCTTTCAGTCCAGCGACCAGTTCTATACCAAAGCACTAAATCTTTTTTATCATTTGCATCCAATTTTAAATATTTCATTTATGCCACCTCAAATAGTTTTTCTTGCCTAACAGTATTTTCAATTCTCTTTTCTGCAAGTTTGATGTAATTAGGATTCAATTCAATACCTAAATAGTTTCGACCTAATTCTTTTGCAACTGCTAAAGTCGTTCCTGAGCCAGCAAATGGATCAAGGACCAAACCACCAGGTGGACAACCTGCTTTAATACAACGCCTTGGTAATTCTTCTGGAAATGTTGCAAAATGAGCCTCAGGAAATCCTTGCGTTGGAATTGTCCAAATGGTTCTCATATTACGGCCTTCTGGGTAGTAATTAATGTCTTTACCATGTCTATTTGGTGGTTGAGGACCTTCTATATTTTCTTTTGTTTTGTAACCCCTATTTGAATTGTTTACAGGTCCATTTCGATTTATATAAGGACCACGATTATGACGGAAACCGTCATAATCAGCAGGATTGCAATTTGATTTAAATGATTCAAATTGTTGTTGGAAATAGTATTTTTGAGATTTTACAAAAAAGAAAATATACTCAAAATCAACAGTAAATCTATCTTTAACTGATTCAGGCATTGCGTTTGGTTTTTGCCAAACAATTACATTTCTTAAAATCCATCCTCGATTGCACATCTCAATAGAAAATCTAAAAGGAATCTGAGCTAAACATTTTTGAGGAATAGATTTTGTTCTGTTTACAGAAACCTTTAAGTTTTTACTATCTAATCTTTTATTGCCGTTAAAACCTTTTCCTTGTTGGCATAAATAACTGTCACCATAATTAACCCAACATGTGCCTGTAGATTTTAAAACCCTTTTAATCTCATTAAATAAATTACAGATTTTATCTATGTGCTCTTCATGAGTATTTTCTAATCCTAACTGTCCTTCGATTCCGTAATCTCTTAAGCCCCAGTAAGGTGGTGAAGTTACAACACAATCAATGCTTTCATCCAGGAAAGTTTTTAATATTTCCAATGAATCTCCTTGATAGATTTTATTTATTTCAAAAGTCATTTTTTTCTAAACCTATTTGCCTCTGGACAATCTGAAAAATGAGCAATATGTTTTCCTTTTCCATCAGCATCTTTGCCTTGGTATTCGGTATCACCTTCTTGTACTGTCTCAGCATTAATGGGTAGCAACTTGCCAGATTTAGCCGGAAGAAAAACAATCTCTTTACCACATGCCCTGCAAGGTCTTTTATTCATGAAGACTCCTTTGGCATACTTGCTTGCCTGATTAAATCAGCCAATAAATCTATTTCAATAACTGCTAAAAATGGTTTTGCCTTTTTATTAAATTGATTTGCACCAGCTTCTATTCTTCTAATAAACAAAATGTCATGTGTACTTTTTTCGTCATACTCTCTTTTCCATCTTTTTTCTGACACTTTGCATTCACCTTCTAGAACCTTTTCACCTAACTTAACTCTTATATCTCCTTTATAGAACTCACCAGCACCAGACCTTGCTGTTTTCCAAGCAGTCAAACCCCATTTATCCCTAAGTGTTTTGACAACATCAGTTTCACCACGACTACCTTTTGCTTTATTGGGATTTGGCATTGTTATTCTTGCTCCTGGAACTTCGCTGTAAACCTTCTCCTCGCTCTTGCAATTCTACTTTTCACAGTGCCAAGATTTATGTCATATTTTTTAGCAATTTCTGCATATGAAAGATTCTCATAATGCCTTGCAAATAAAACTCCTTTCCATTGGTTTTGAAGTTTATTTATAGTCTTTCGTATTCTAGTTTTGAGTTCTTTGTTTTCCAGAATTATTGCAGGCTCTTTGTCATCAACAAGCATATTTTCTGGGTCAAAGCGTTCCTGAAATTCTAGGTCAACTTCTATTTCAGAGAAGCTAATAACTTGTGCTTTTCTCCTTTTTGCTCGCATCTTGTCAAAAGCATAATTTTTAATCGTTGTATAAATCCAGGCTTTTACAGCCTTAGGATTCAAAATACCTTCGCATTTTTTAGCTATAGTTAATAAAACATCTTGTTTCATATCCTCAAACTCACCAACACCCTGATATTTAAACAGAATAGAATTAATAAACTTTTCATAATTTGGGTAAATCTCTTCAAGCTCCATCACTACCTCTTTCATACACATAAGTATTTTTTTTAAAAGTAAAAAGAAAATATTTGGTTTTAAAACAAGTTCACTCATTTTGTTTTCACCTTCAGTTTTTTCATTAACTTTTCCATTTTTTCCTTAACTTCTGGCGGACATGGTGAGCCTTTCTTATCCGCTTCAATCCTGAATTTATGTTCAGTAACTTCCGGGCGAGTGTTGTTTTTTGCTTCTGTGAAATCAGCAGGAAGCGGTAATGTAGGGTATTTGTGATTTTTAACGAGGTAATTTACACAGCGTGTAAACTGCTCATTAGTGAAGTCCTGCAAAGCGTCATAGTAAATATTTATTAGGGCTGGGGTTATTTCTTTGTTGAAAACTTCCCCTAGTTTCATTAACCCCATTGAAAATACTTTTTCACTCAGCATTGACTTTTATACCTCTTGTTTCTAAAAACCCTTTAACTACCTGCATGTTATTTGCTGTCTTTTGACTCACACCCAGCTTATTTGCAATATTTGGACTTGCCCGATCGTTTTTACTGTGCCATGTCCTAACCGCAGCTTGCCAATTTTTCATTGGCTGGTTTCCAACCTTCCAGCCTTTTGATTCATAAAAATCAAAAAATGCTTCTGGCTCAACATTGTATTTGTTTTCTAAAACATAATTTTTTATTTCTAAAAGAGTTGGTTTTATGAATTTCTTATTATTATTACTATTAGTATTATTTATACTTCTATTATTATTTATATTATTAGCTGAACAGTCGGATGGGTCTGTTAGATTGTGTTGAAGGTCTGTTGAACACAATTCAACAGGTGTTAGATTGTGTTCAACAGGTTTTACATAGCGAGATTTAGCACTAGCCTTACCCGCTTTACTCTTTTTTTTCTTATCTTGCTCAATTTCTTTGACCTGTTCGTCCATAAATTCAATTTGGAGCATTTCATTTTCTTTTGTAATAATTTTCTTTTCAAGAAAAAAATCGATTATACTTTTGTCAAAATCTAATATTGCTTCTTCGTAAGGATAGTTACCTTCGTTTTTCCAATACCTGCACAATATATCTATAAAGTGTCCCTTCATTTCTGCTGGCTGTTTAAAGATCCTTCCGCCAGTCCATTCACCAGGATAAAATCTAAAATAAGGTAAATCTTTACTCATTTAGTTCTAGCCTCCTAGCATATTCAGCATATTTTTTAGGATCAGTACAAATCTTTTGTAGGCTCTCTGCAAATGAAAATGCTGCGTCTAGTAGGGGAAGCCTATCTTTGCAGATTTGTTTTAAATCTCTATAGCTTTTAGTTAGTTTTAAATTAATACTAGCTAATTTATATCTAGCTGTTTCCCAGTCAATTACTTTTGCAGATTTGGCTTCTTCAATTTCTTCTTTTTCATCCTGTAATTTTTCAATATCTTCATATAAATCTCTAATATCTTTATTAAATGTTTTTACTCCAGAAAGTTCTTCTTGAACATTATTTGCAAGGTCAAATATTGCAGTTAAAGTAAGTCGTTGATAATCAGGATTCATTTGTAAGAACTGCTCTATTGTGGTTGTCATTGCACCTCCAATAGGTCTTCTAAAAATAATTGACCTTCATCTCTTTTCTCTTGAATCTTATTTTCTATTTGCCAATTTTTATGTCTTTTTAGAGCACATTCTTTGCAAAACGGTTGTTTACCATTCCATGAAGAAGCCCTTGAAAAAAAATAAGCATCTGCAAAATAATTATCATGATCTGAACAATAATAAAGAAAACCAGTATTAAGGCATTTATTACAATTTTTTTCTTTCCATTCTTCAGAGAATGAAGATTCACCTCCACATTGAGTGCAAAGAATTTTTGTTGGTTTATCATGCGGTTTACGTCTATTTAATGGTAGATTAGCTATATATTTTTTATGAATAAGTGGTGCAATAACTTGCATTTCTTTAAAGGTGAAAAAATTACTTTTAATAGAATTACAACGATTGCAAGCCAAAACAATATTATCTATTTGATAACCCTTTTCATTATTCAATCGATCAATAGTTAATCTATCAACTTTATAATCCAGCCTAATATCACTATCTAATACATCTTCAATACTTGTTTTACAATAAAAACATTCTTGATCTTGATCGTGCCACCATATAATGAATTCTTCCTTTTCTAAATCAAAACTTTTATGTCTTTTTTCACTTAAATATTTCAAGTCATAGAAGATACGTTCTGGAGTGCTTCTTTCATAAATAGGACTTTTAGGATTGCTTATTCCATTTTCAAATAAACTTATAGGTTCCTTATGAGGGCATGCTTGGATTTCAACAATCCTTTCCCTGAATTGTTCTTCTTCATGCCATTCTCCACAGTCGCTACAATATAATTGTTCAGTCATAGTTCACCTCGAAGGCTATACTCTTTAGCTAATGCCATCTGATCTTCTCGGTTTTCGTCATAACATTCCTTACAAATATACTGATCATCTAATTCTGTTTTATCTTCTAGCCAGTAAAAATACTTACAGTAGTTACAAGTGAAACCAAGTTCATCGGGTATATAATTTCCTCCTGCGTCTAATGCCATTGTTTTATCCTTATAACTCCTGTGCAGCCTTTTCACCACGAGTAATAATTTCTTCTTTAGACAAAGGTAAGTCTGTTTGACCGGGAACTTTGCCATTGTATTTTTGAATGAAATTCCCTAACCATCTGTATTGAAAATAGTTGAGGTCTTTCATACTGGTTACTTCTGGTGCGTTAGGTTCAACTTGTTTTCTTTTATCTTCTAAATGTAGAAGTAAAGAATCGTGAGTTAATCCTTTTGATTCCCCAGAGATTAAAAGTCGTTGCCACCATTTTTCATTTGGACATCTCCATTCAAAAGGATCAGCATTCCTAGGGTAGAATTTATCTTCACCTTCAAAACCGTATGGATCTTTGATTTGTATAGGTTCAGGTTTAACTTCCTCTATAACTTCATATTTAGCAGCTTGCTGCATTTCTTCGTCAGTGTAAACACCACTTAGTTCATCTGGGAATGCTTTTCTAAATGCCAAGGCCTCGGCACATTTGCCCAGCATAAGAAATGGCATTTTTTCCCAGAATGGGCTTGTGCAAGTTTGCCCATCTCTAAAATAAGTTTGCACATATTCTTCCCAGCGAGCTGTTGCTGCAAAAGGACAGCGAACACCATTGACTAATTTATATACGGTAGCTGTAGCAGTTACAGGATTTTTCCTATTAGCTTTGACCATCTGATATTCATTTAGTCCTTCATCAAATTGGTAATCATCATTACCGGCATATAAACCAGTTTGATTTGCCATTGATCTATAACCATCAATTCCAGTTTGAATTGTGTATCTATCTCCTTGTTTGCTACCACGTTTGACCAAATGTACTTGCCTTTTAAATGGTGATAAACCAGTCTCACTGCAATACTTTGCAAACATTTCTACAGTTGGCTTTGGTGTCCCTAGCGGGATAATACCAACACCAACTAATGTTGTTATATCTTGATCTGTGAGCCTATAAGTTTTTATAGACTGTACCTCTCCTGTTTCTCTATTTACTAATTGCCCGTTCATAATTAACCCCCTTTTCTAAATCTTCTTTACTTTCTTTTCTCCATGCTTTGTTTTGTTCTCTTTGGAACATTTCGATTACTTGAGCCCAGTCAAGTTTTACTGCATCAATTATTTTTAACTGATTCTCTGGCATATCTACTCCTTCTGATTACATAACCATTGGCACAACTACCAAGCTCAATTGGCACATCACACTTGTCACATAATGTTCTTATTTTCGTCACCTGCTTTCCTCCTGTTGTGAAAGTAAACCAGCAATCTGGAAATGACTGACCACATAACTTACAGTTAGCTTTTATGTAATTCATTGAAAAAAAATCCTAAGATAAAAGCTCCAGCAGCAAGGAAACCAAGAACAAGCTTTTTTTGCTCGACCACAACATCACCAAAGCGTTTCGGTGGTTTTCTGCCTGTACTGCTAATCTGAACGTTTCGAATTGCAGGCTTAGGACTAACATTTTTAACTGCTAACATCCAACACCTTCATCGCTATGATGATAGAGATTTAATGCTTCTACCCCACCTTCTTTAATTCTTAATTGCTTAACTAAAATGTCCAATGCACTGATTCTTTCTCCTTGTTTTTCCCAAGTAGACCAAGAATCACAAATCAATTCTATGGCGTTGTGATTTGCAAAGTTTCCGCACTCATGACAAAGGCGAGCAATATATTTGATTCGCCAAATCCCAAATGACTTAAAGATAGATATTCCTTTATCATCTATTACTGCTTCATTGACTTTTTTTGATTTACAAATTGGACACTCTAAATAGTCGTATGACATAAGCCTTCCTCCTTCACTGACATAAAAAGGCAAGCCCATTTCTGAGCTTGCCCCGTGTAGTGAACGAGGAGTATTTCTACTCCCGCCACAGCTTTTAATTTGTTATAATACTTTTGCGACTTATTCACTACACACCAGCCTTTTCCGTTTCGCTAGTGTTTAGTAAAGTACCATTGGAGAGGTGGCTGAGTTGGTCGAAAGCGGCTTCCTGCTAAGAAGTTGTAGGGCCAAAAGCTCTACCGCGGGTTCGAATCCCGCCCTCTCCGTTTTTTATATAGCGCTCCGCATTTTCAAGAAAATGCTCCGCTTTTAGATGTCTCACTTAACGACGTTCCGGTTTTTCGCTTATGGAAAAACCTACACTTGCAAACTTGTTTTTTGTCATTATAATTTTAATTGATTTCTTAATCTAGATCTTAAAAGATTATAAATATTTTTTTCGCGTGTTAATAAATGTGGATTAAACCTGCTAAGGTACAGCCCTATTTTTAGTTGCTAAGTTAATGCCTTTAATTAGTAAACATTTACTAGGCTAATTAGCTTATTTCTTAGAAGTTTTAAGCCTACTGTAAATTATTTAGGGTATAAATCCTATATCCCTATTTGACGATAAAAATCATGAAAAATTTATTACTAATTCTTTCTCTTCTAACGCTAGGTTTCTCTTTAGAAGTAAAGCATTCTAATGTTTTGGCTGAAACTGTTGATTGTAATAAGGAAGATAAAGTTGGAGTTTGCCCTACTGACCTAAAAAATCATAAATGTCAAATGGTAAAAGATGATGGGGGGAGCCAAAAGATAGTTTTTGGCAAATGTGAAGACGTTAACAAAGATACAGATAATGATGGCAAAAATGAAATTGTTTGTGAGTGTGTTGAAGAAAAAGCTAAATTTATTGAGTACGATGTAGGAAAGAAGACAGATGTAACTAGTAACCAATCAAGTACAATTCAACAAGAACCTTCCGAAAAGAAAGAAGATAAGGAAGGTAATAAAAAAGATAATAAAGGGAAAAGGACAAACAGAGATAATAATTAACTTAGATCTCTATCAAAACGATTAAATATAGTTTAGGCAGTCACCTCCAACTCCAGAATATAAATATATCCTTCATAGTTTATAATTTATAGAAAATTAATACCGATTATGCGGTATATCAAGAAACATCGGTGATTACAAAAACAGGGCTTTAAAAAAATATCATGTCAATTATTAAGGAGCTAAGAAAAAATATAATTGAAGCTCCAAGAAAAGGATTTAGAAACCATAAATATCTTTTACTTATTCTTTTGGTTTCGTTTCTCGCTAAATTAATTTATATTTTTCATTATTCAGACTACAAAAACTATTTATTTAGTGACATGGGTGGGTACTGGGGAAGAGCACAAGAGAGATATGAAGGAGGTGTCTTTAATTTAGGACAATGGACTTCATGGGCCACATTTTTTCACTTTTATCTAACAGAAATTTTTAAAATCTTAAACCATTTCCATTTATTTAAATACAGACTAGAAATAGTAATTATTTTAAATATTATTTACTCAACCCTTTCAGTTTATTACTTATATTTTATTGCTCTTCAAATTATAAAAAATACTAAATATTCTTTACTGACTACTTTTTTTTATGCATTTTCATATCCTATTTTCTACTACAATGCTTTTGTTTTATCTGAAAATCTCTCAATCCCTATAGTTATAATTTCTACCTATTTAGTCTTCACCTACCATGAAAGTGGGTTCAAAATGTTTTTAACAGGATTATTGTTTGCTATTGCAACAGCTGCAAGACCTATATTAGGACTTTTAGCATTACCATTTTTTTTATATATAGTCTTCGCTAAGAAATTTTCTTCTCATTCCTTTAAAAAAGCAGTTATCTTTGCACTAGGGTTTTTTCTTATTATTTATATTGTTGTACAAGAAAACATTCGTATTTCTAATGGTGAATTAAAAAATCTTTCTGGGAACGGAGGAGTCAATTTCTTTATTCAGCAGTGTAAGGTTCAGTGGGTACAGTCAACTTACCATGGGCATGTTGTTGTAATTGGGCCAGGCACATACCTTGGTTATCCTGAATTAGCAAGAATGAAGTTTGCAACGGATCATCCATTTCATGATCAAAAATATTTTTATGCGCTTGGATTACAATGTATAAGAAATAATCCGCGAATTTGGCTAGATAATATTTTGCCCCTTAAAGCATTGCTTCTTGGACCTTTATTCCCAGGCGTTCTAAGTGCCAAGGGTTTTGAATATTTTTATAAACTCTCAAATAAATTGATTATGCTTATGATCTCTACATTTTGGTTTTTATATTTTCTTATAAGAGATAAAAAGATTGAGATAAAAAAATTACTTTTACTATTGTCGATTCTTTTTTGTATAATTGTTACAAATTATTTTTTTGCTACTGAGCAAAGATATTGTTTCCCGGCTTATTTTGTGATCTACTTACTATTTTTTACTATTCTAAAGAACTATTTTAAAGAAGCAAAAATTTATCTAATAACTTCAGTCTTGCTTTATTTATTGTTCTTCAATTAAGAAGTAAAAGATTATGTCTGGCTTTCAGTAGAGTTTAAAATGAACTAATTTTATACTTGATAAGCCTTTACAAGTCAATTCCTTTGATGCAATAACCATTCCCATAAAGGCACTTGAAAGAGATTTTATAATGGATTAGTATAAAAGAGTTAGTAATCTAATGTATGAAACAACTACAAAGAGGAATATAAATGAAAACATTACAACTGCTAATTATTTTTATTTCAGTTACAGGAATAGCTGGTTTTACATTTGCTAAAGAAATTACAAGTGAAACCTTTGAATTAAGACCAGAAAAAGAAATAAATGAAAACAGTAAAGAAGAAGAGCACAAGGTAAAAGAGCTAACTTTTAGAGCAAAAATAGCAGATTTGTGGTTTAAGCATGATGGTTTAAATGATGATAAAACTCTTGAAAAGAAAAAAGAAGACAAGAAAAATAAAAAAAATCCACCTGAAACAGTAGACATTTCACTTCAGGGAGAATTCTATAAAAACTCAAAAGAGGTTTCAATAGTTTCAAAAAAACACATAGACAGAGGCACAATAGAAGGACTAGCTGAGTCAATATTTTCAGCAATGAAAGAAGGAAACTTAAAGTGGATATCAGAAAACTATGTAGACGAAGAAGAACAACACATAAAAGATGCATTTAAAAACAAAAATGACTTAAAAGCTGCAAAACATGATTTTGAAAACATAAAAGCCGAGTATTTGATAGGTCATGCTGTTTATAAGGATTACACATTGGTTTTTATAGAACAGGAATACAACATCGGTAAAAAACTAATTGAAACTGTTGCCTGTAGGCAGACTTCAGATGGCTGGAAAATGACAAATGCTCTTGGCAATGATAAAACCTTTGACATTGTTTTTGCTGCAGTAGCATCAGGTCAGGTTTTAGATGGAGATAAAGTAATAAGCAAAAACACTCCAGTGGTAAATCCTCGGGTAGTTCCATCAATAATGCCAATAATTGATATTGTAAAGTAAAAATTTATTCAAACTTATAAGATTTTACACTACACTACTTGCCCATAGCTGCATTATATTTATATAATTGCTAAAATTGCTTTTTCTGTATAAGGCTGCCCATCATAATCAAGAGGATCTCTGCCTAAAAAATTATTTCTGTAAATTTCCGCATGAAAAACAGGTTTTTCACCTGCATTACGTTTCTTTCCCACACATTTGTCTGTGAATAAATCACAAGCTGCATCACTTCCAAGTGCACTTATAAACATAAAAGTACCTATAGTTTTATATCCTCTACGTGCATATTCTCTTTCTAGCTTTGCCCACAGGTTAAATTTTTCTTCAAAGCCTATAGGCTCTCCTGCTGCCACAACATCAAATAAATCAACCCCAATTGATTTACCTGCTTCAATATATTTTTGTATAAGTACAGTCTCTGGTAAGTTTTCAATCCTAACAGGTAAGATCCTTCTAACCAGGCCTGTTGGTAATACTGCTTCAAGTATCTCAAACATTTATTTACTCCTAAAATATTGAGTTATGTTTTATTATTATTTATTGTAAACCAATTATAGAGCTTAATCAACTATGCTATAAAATCAAATAAATGAAATTTAAACTTACTTGCAAAGATAGGATTTATCCCATTCATTGGGTAAATCCGATCAAGCAGGAAGAACTAGCACTAAGGAAGCCCGAGCTTGTCGAGGGCTGTAAAATGACCAAAAAAACATTGACAGCAGGTGGAGTAGTCCTTAATAAAAAAGGTGATGTTCTTGTCGTAAATCAAAACAACAATTCCTGGTCACTTCCAAAAGGACATGTAGATCCCGGTGAAGATGAGCTAACTGCAGCAAAACGTGAAATATATGAAGAATCTGGAATTAGAGAGATAAAGCTTATAAAAGAAATTGGCAGGTATGAAAGGTACAGAATTAGTTTAAGCAGCGGTGATGATAAATCTGAATTAAAAAAAATAGTTATGTTTTTATTTACTACCAATGAAGAAAAACTAAAACCAATTGATCCTGAAAATCCAGAAGCAAGATGGGTAAAAAAAGAAAAAGTAGCTGATTTACTTACACATAAAAAAGATAAGGAGTTTTTTTTGAGTGTTTTGGGTGAGATATAATCATTTTATATTTTTGGTTCCTGTTTAGTCATACAATGAATGCCGCCGCCTTCTTGTATCAATAAAGAACAATCAATTCCTAAGACCTTTCTGCCTGGGAATATTTTTTTAAATATTGAAATGGCTTCTTTATCAGATTTGCAGTTGAATAATGGAACGATCAATCCACCATTTACAAAGATAAAATTAGCATAAGAGTTCGGTAATTGTTTACCCTTAAGTTCCATGTGATCTGGCATAGGCAGTTTTATTATTTCAAGTTTATATTTTTTCTTTGGATGTCTCCAGTTTTTAAAATATTCAAAACTTTCTTTCAGGTGTTTATAATTTTTATCTTTTTTATCTTCCGTAGAACAAATTATCAGTTTTTTTGGACTAACAAATCTTGCCACATCATCTATATGACCATCTGTGTGATCACCTTCAAGACCTCGTTTTAACCAGATAATTTCCTCTATATTAAAAGCTGATTTTAAAATTAGTTCTATTTGTTTTTTGTTTAGTTTTGGATTTCTGTTTTTATTTAAGAGGCACTGTTCAGTAGTTAAAATTATTCCGTCTCCATTAAATTCAAGTGCTCCGCCTTCCATAATAATAGGGTAAGATTCTATTTCACATCCAAAATATTTTGAAATCTCTTTTGGGACTTTGTTGTCCAGATTCCATGGAGGAAATTTTTCTCCCCATGCATTAAATTCAAAATCTAATAATAATTTGTTTTTTTTCTTGCCATTTTGTAGTTCTATAAAAAACGGTCCGTAATCTCGAATCCAGATATCGTTGTTTGGAATAATAATTTTTTTTAGTTGAGACATGCCGAGGCATGTCTTTACAATGTGGTATTTCTTACTAACCTCATTTAAAGAATTCTCATCCGGCAAAATCAAATTCACATTCTGAAAATCAAGGATTAAATCAATTAACTTTTCATAGAATTTCCTAATTTTGATGAGTCGCTCTTTGCCCCATTCTTTCTTATTATGCGGCCATGAAAGCCATGTAGCATACTGCTTTTCCCATTCAGGTGGATAATGACGTATTGGCGTCTCAATACTTATTTTTTTCATTAATTGTTATCCGAATATTTTAAAAGTGGCTCGTAGCTGTCTATTCTTCTGTCCCGTAAAAAAGGCCATGTTTGTCTGCATTCTTTTGTTTTACTAAAATCTACTTCAACAGTTGAAATAATTTCTTCTGTTTTATCCTGATGAATAATTGTGCCGTATGGATTTGCCACAAATGAATGTCCCCAAAAGTTTAAATGTCCTTCTTTTCCAACTCGATTTACTGCCATTACATAAATGCCATTTGCTATAGCATGAGATCTCATTATAGTGGTCCATGCTTCAACCTGTTCTTTATTTAAGACTTGCCGCGGCAAGTCTTTACAAGGTTCTGTATCATCCCAACCAATTGCAGTAGGATAAATTAAAATATCAGCACCTTTAAGAGCAGTAATTCTAGCAGCTTCCGGAAACCATTGATCCCAGCATATTAAAACTCCAATATTTCCAAGCGATGTTTTTGTCACAAGAAAACCTTTATCACCTGGAGTAAAATAATATTTTTCATAAAATCCTGGGTCATCAGGAATATGCATTTTTCTATAGTGACCAAATATTTCACCATTGTTTTCTATGATAAGACAGCTATTATGATAAATACCTTCTTGTCTTTTTTCAAAAATCGGCAGTGTTAAAACTATTTTTAACTCTTTTGCTAAAAGCTGAAAGTGTTTAATTTCACTAGAGTCAATATTTATAGCACTTTCAAAATATTTTTTATCCTCAGTAATTGGGAAATAATTCCATAAGAATAATTCCGGCAAAACCACTAACTTCACATCTTGCTTTACTGCTTCACGAATTTTTTCTGAATAATACTTCAGGTTATTTTTTGTATTGCTTTGTGATTTTCCCTGAATCCAGGCAATTTTAATTAGCGACATGTGAATATTTTAATATATCCCTTGTTTGCGTTATAATTTTATATGTCTAAAAAAGGGAGATACTATGTCAGGTTCAGCATTAACAACAAGATATGTAAGAGAAATTCTAGGAAGAGCAGTTACAAATGACAGGTTATTAAAGAAGCTTGGGGTTAGAGGTAATGATGCAGCTAAACAAGCAGTTATTCTAGATAGCAGCACTATTTCAGCTCTAGTAAAAGCCTCTAAAGCCATTACAAATGAAGGGTTTGCAGGGACTAATGCTAGTATTCTTATGTTTAGAGCTGGTCAGCTTCTTGCTGGGGGAAGATATACTGGTGCATATTCATAAATTGAGGTAAAGCATATATGACAGTAGAAATAAAAGGACAATATGAAGGTGACCTCAGGGTAAAACTTACTCATGGTCCTTCAGGCTCTGTAATTGAAACAGACGCACCAATAGATAATCAGGGTAAAGGCGCACGATTTTCTCCTACTGACATGGTTGTATCAGCGCTTGGTGCCTGCATGATGACTATAATGGGTATTGTTGCAAAACGTGATGGCATAAAACTTGAAGGCGTAACTTTTCGCAGTGAAAAGCACATGGCAGAAAGCCCAAGAAGAATAGGAAAAATAGTTTTAGAGTTTAAAATGCCCAGTGGTTTAACAGATGAACAAAAAAGAAAACTTGAAAAGTTTGCATATTCATGTCCTGTACATCAGGCATTAAAAACAGACATAGAGCAGGATATTAAATTTATTTACCCTTAGTGACTCAAAAAACCATACTTGTCGACGTAATTTCACCTGATGTTTCCAGAGAGGAAAGCATGCAAAGGCTTAGCGAGCTTGAAAGCCTTGTAAAGACTTTTGGTGGAGTAGCCATTATAAAAGTAATTCAAAAGAAAGGAATGCCTGACTACAGAACATATGTAGGTTCAGGAAAGGTAAAAGAGGTTTTAGACGAAAATAAAATCCGCGATAAAAAAGACAGGGCAAATCTTTTAATAATAAATAATCTTCTTAAACCATCCCAGATTTTTAATCTGGGTGAAATATGTACAAAAGAAGGTATTGAAGTCTGGGACAGAATTGATCTTATTTTAAAAATATTTGATAAGCATGCAAAAAGCGTAGAAGCAAAACTTCAGATAGAGCTTGCTGCTATAAGGCACATGGGGCCAAGGATCTACGGACTGGGACTTGAGCTAACCAGGCAGGGTGGCGGTATTGGTACACGTGGTGTGGGTGAAACAAACATTCAGATCATGAAACGCCACTTAAAAAGAAGAGAAGTGAAAATAAGAGAAAAATTAAAGCATTATGATCTTGTTCAGGCAAATCACAGAAAACAGAGAAGAAGCAAAGATTTAAAAACCGTTTCACTCGTAGGCTACACAAATGCTGGAAAAAGCACCCTTTTAAATGCACTTACAAAAAAAGGTGTTTATGTAGCCGATAAACTTTTTGCCACACTTGAAACTACAGTTGGTCAATTATATCTAAAAAGCTTAGATAAAATTGCTTTACTAACAGACACCATCGGTTTTATACAGGATTTACCTCCTGATTTAATTGATGCATTTAAATCCACATTGGGTGAAATTATTGATGCAGATTTATTGCTTCATGTAATTGATATCAGTGATCCATTGTTTGAGTCTAAAATCTTAGTAGTAGAAGATATACTTTCTGAACTTGAAATTTCTAACAAACCAAAAATCTACGTATTTAATAAAACAGATTTAAATAAAGATATAAATAGAGAAGAAATAGCAGATCACTTTAATGCATTTTCTCCCGTATTTGTTTCTGCACATAAAAAAGAAGGGCTTGAGGAGTTGGTTTCTAAAATTGAAGGACATTTGTTTGTGCATGCATGATTTGATATTATGAGGAACGATGTCAACTCCACAATTTAAATTAAAAGATTCAAAGCCGGATAAAGATTTCATTGATTGGAATGAGTCCATGTCAAAAAAACAGGATATAGACCTTTATTATGAAGCTTCACACCCTTGTATTAGATGGGTTGAAAAATTAAGATTAAAAGTAATTATTAATGAAATTAAAAAACATTGTAGAAAAAGTAATTTTGAAAATCCTATTATTATAGAAGCTGGCTGTGGCACAGGACATGTACTTGAAGAAATTGCAGACAATATTAAAACTTCAAGCCTAATAGGAATAGATCCGCTAGAGTGGTGGCTGGATAAAGCTAAAGAAAGACTTGGAAATAGAGCAAAGTTAATCAGAGGATTTGCAGAGGAAATGCCCTTTGACAATAAGTCTATTGACATAGCAGTCTGCACAGAGGTAATAGAACATGTAATAGATCCTGAGATTGTTCTAAATGAATTAAAACGTATTATAAAAGATGATGGATTAATTATTATTTCAATACCCAATGAAAAATTAATTAATAACCTAAAAGATGTTATGGATTTATTGAAAGTATACCAAAAGTTCTTTTCAAATATACCCAAACGAAATGATGAGGAATGGCACTTGCATAGCTTTGATTTAAAATCATTTAAAAGATACATTCCTGAAGCACTTAAAATACAGTCAGTAAGCAGTATCCCGTCAGTATTAATGCCACTCAGATACGTGATTACTTTATCACACACATAATACTTGTACTTTTACCAATCAGGTTTTGAATATTTGCAATGGGTGAAACAATAATACTAAGTGGGATTAAATACCAGGACATGCCATTTGTTAATTTTAATTTTATAAGAGAATTATCCTGAATAATATTCTGAATTGAAATTGACCACTGCCCAGGATCAGCAATAGGCTCTATATATATTTTTGAAAATCCCATATTCTTACTAAACAATTCAATATTTTTACTATTAAAAAGAAATGTATGTCTTGGAGCATGAAATCCTGCCCAATATTTTCCAAATACTGAAGATTCAAGTGCATTAGAATTTGGTGTGATTAGTATAATTTTCCCATTTTCACTTAAATGCCCTTTGCATTTTTTTAGTACAGAAGCAGGGTTTAAAAAGTGTTCGATTACATTGTTCATAATAATCAGATCAAAATTTTCACTAAACGGGAAATCTTTCTCTATATTTCCTGCTTTTAAGGTTAATCCTTCATTGTTTAAGACTGGAAACATCGTATCTGTAAAATCACATCCATAAAGCTTTTTATAGCCAAGAGTTTTTAATGCTAAAAGAAGTTGTCCATTACCAAAACCGATGTCAAGGATTTTTAAATTGGAAACATCTGTATCTTTATGTAGATATTTTGTGATTTGTTTTGCAAGATTTTCAAATTGAATGTTTTTTAAAAACGAGAAAAAGCTTTTTTGAATTGGTAAGTAGTTTCTATATTCAGGTGGATAAAACATATTTAGTAAATTGACTTCAGGAAGCGGATCTTGAAAAATCAGCCCACAGTCTTTACAAAGAGCATAATCAACTGGCTTATAGGTTTCATATTCTAAATCTTTTACTTCTTTAAACAAAACTTCGCGATTTGATGAATTACAAACAATACAACTTAAAACAGAAGGTTGAGTTTTAGTTTTAAATTGTTGGGTTTCAGTTTTCAATTTATTATTAATCGTTATAGCCAACTTCAACACTTTCTTTAAATGGGCGATCAAGCCCATCAATTGTGTTTATTGTTGAAAAAGATTTTATTGGCGGTGTAAACTCATATTTTTTTAGCTCAGGGTTTACTGGCTTTGGTGATTTTTTATTTATATAATCTATACCATTAAAATCTCTAAACCCAAGATTATGAACCTTCCATCGACGCAATCTCATTGGAGCATCTTCTATCCATGTTACTTTAAACCAGCCCTTAAAAAGGCTTTGGAATATTGGTTGAAATAACTTAAAGAAAGGGTGGGTATTTATTTTGTAGTAAACTTTTACTTTTGATCTATTATCGGGCAAATCAAAAAAATGGACTTCCATTTCAAGTAAAAAGCCAATTGAATCTTTGTGAAATGTTTTCATGACATTGTTTTCCATAAGCTGTAGTGCAATACCTGAGCAGTTAAAAGGCAAAAGAGGCATTTTCATTTTTCTGTAAACCAGTGCCCAATTGTCTTTTTCTGTCAGTACTCTTGCATTACTGTAGTATTTATAATGTGTGCCCACTAAATGTTCATGATCAAAATAATTCCACATTACTATCTCTTTTGGACAGTCCATTTCACCTTCACATGTAAGTTCAAGAGTGGCTTTTTTCATAGTAAAAATTATCCTAGTAAATTAATATAAACCTTATCATCTATAACTTTTATGTCATAAGTACGAAGTGGCAAACCCGGATGAGTTAAACATGATCCATCTTTAGCTGAATACTGCCAGCAGTGCCATAGACATATAAAAACACCATCTTTTTGTTTATGATAACCAACCGGTCCACCAAAATGCCTGCAAATATTACTTATGGCTTTAATTTCACCCTCATATTCATAGAGCAAAATATCATGATCATCTACCCATTTTGTAAGTTGACTATGTTTTTTTAGCTCTTCTAAGGTTGCAAGAAACTGGTAAGTTACTTCTGTACCTTTTTCACTGATTTTAATTTCAGTTGTTTCTGTACTCATATGTAATCTCAATTATACCTAGCAAAAAAGTCTTGATTATCCTTCTCAAGATGGTCTTTACTGGTTTCTTAATTTAATAATACTGAACCTTTTTTAATGGTTTGAGTCTTTTACACAGTAAAATAAAGAAAAAAGAAGGATGTTTTTTCCAATGGACACAAAAAAATTAATCATAGTTAGTTTAATAGCAATTGTAGTTTTAAATTTAGCAGATCAGGAACAAAAGAAAAATTTTGAAGCTTCAGTAATTGAAACCATAAAGAAAAATCCTGAAGCAGTAAAATCTGCTCTTATAGGAAAAGCTCCGCAGGCTGCTGATGCACAGCCAGCACCTGCTCAACCAAGCGAAGAAGAACAGTTTAAACAAGCACTCGCTGATAAAGTCAACATAGACATAGGTAACACACCAGCTTATGGAAAAAGCAATGCCCCAATAATGATCGTTGTATTCAGTGATTTCCAGTGTCCATTTTCAAAACGTGGCGCAGATACCTTGCATGCATTAATAAGCAAATATGGTGATAAGGTTACATTCGTTTATAAAAATCTTCCTCTTCCATTCCATCCTGAATCAATGCCAGCAGCAAAAGCAGCACTAGCTGCAGGTAAGCAAGGAAAGTTTTATGAATATCACGATAAGCTTTTTGAACATCAGGATACACTTGGCGAAGACTTATATGTTCAAACTGCAAAAGATCTTGGCTTAAATTTGGGCAAGTTTAATACAGACAGAAAGAGTAAAGAAATAGAAGATCAAATTAAAGCAGATGCAAACCAAGCAAACTCAATCGGGTTTAATGGCACACCAGGGTTTGCTGTAAATGGTGTAAAAATACTTGGAGCATATCCAATAGATCACTTTGAAAAAATAATAAAGGCTCTTGGGTTGGGTTAAGAAGTTATTCCCTGAACCAGATTAACCGTTCTTCTAAGTCCCTGCACACATTCTGTAAGAACTGGATATAACTCTCCTTCAAAGGAAATATCCAGTTCTTCTCTCTTATAAACAATCTTCATATTTCTATGACTGCTTGAGCAATCTGTTTTTAGTATTCTTTCCTTAATATCAAATAGTCTAAAGAAATAAGTAGCCAGGAAATAAGCACCAGGGAATCTTGGTTTTAATTGTGGTTTATCACTGGATCCATTTGACAGATCCAATGTGTCATTAATTTTCTTTCTTACAAGATTTTCAATTTCAGTTTCTTCTAGTGGAGTCAACGTGTGATAGTCCTTACGAGCATTGCCATCTGCAAACTTAAGACAATACTCGACTATTGTCTTTATAAGTTTTGATGAAATTGTTTTTTCTTTTATTGCCTGAGTTAATTCAAGTTTATATTCTTCTTTTGCCTGATCAAAACTTTCACTTGCTACAACCTGTTCAAAATTAAGATAGCTGTGTTGGTGTTCTGCACTGTAATAATTTTCTACAAGAAAATCAACACATTTTCTTGCAACATTTGAAATACCCGAAATAACAGGATTGTTTGCAAGTTTATTGTGCAATATATCTTTTAACTGAGCATCAGATTTGTTAAAGAACTTTTTATTAAAGAAAAATACTGACTGAATAAGTGTCTGCGGTAGTCTGGCAAATGCTACATAAGAACCTGTGAAAATAAAAGTAAGTGCTTTGCCTGTTCTGCCAATAACTTTATCAAGCAGTCCTGCTACACCACCTCTGGATTGAGCTTCTTCACTCAGACATGGTTCATCAAGCATTGGAGTAAACAGTGCAAACATGGAAAGCGGGCTTAAAGTATGAAAAAGAATTTCGGTATTGTGAACAAGTGATTTCAGGAAACCTGGCTTATCAATTTTAGTTTTTATATGATTATCTAAATAAGCAGAAGCACTTTTAATTTGCCCATTTACAAACTCAGGCAATACTGGCTCAAGATGCTTGCTTTCATCCAATACTCTTACAACTGAATCAATACCTTTAATAAAAAATTCTGGTATACCGACAAATAAACTAACAAGTCTGCTTGCTCCAAGAAGCGGTCTTTGGAAAAACTCCTGACGTGATATTTGACCTGTAATCAATGCAAGCGAATCAGCAGCCTGTCTTAAACCCTGCATTGTTGGATTTGCAATGCTGCCTATAGTTGCAAGTCTTTTTGCACTGGAATATATTCTGTCAAAGCCTTTTTCTTTTGCTCTTGCTACTTTTTCTTCAGGGGTGGTTAACTCTTCTGCCCTACTAAGCCACAATTCTTTTTCTTCCTCTGTATTTGTATTAGTAGCTTTTTCCAGAAATGCTCTTTTTTCAGGAGAAATTAAATCACCGGCTATTCTGCTTTCATTCTGTCTTAAACCCCATGCAAGTAATGCCTGAAAGTTTCCAAAACCCCATGCACCACCTGTAAAAATTAAATTTGGAATATTTGCAATAGTTGCAATTTTATGAAAAATAGATTTGCCAAACTTTTCAGGATTTAGAAATGGTTCAAAAATAAAAGGTGTAAAACCCAGACTACAACATCTATAAAAAACTTCTCTGACTTTATCAAATACATCACTGTTATGTCCATTTCCATTCAGTTTGCCAATCATGTTTTTATGATTTTTAATTTCATTTGTAATAAGTGCAAACGGAGATGACAGGGTTGCAAGCGAACCAAAAATATCACCTACAATTTGTAATGCTTTTGCTGGCACCGTCCAGCCAAAATTAATTATGAAAGGTATAAGACTGAGCGTTGAAATTGTTGCAGTACCCCAGGCATATTTTGTAAACTTTGTTTTTACTTCCTGAAAATGTTTACTTGCTTCATCACCTTGTTCATTACTTATATTCTGGCCATAAGCAGCAGCACCTGAAGATGGTTGTTGTGGTAGATAAGGTGATATTTTTGTCATATCCGATATATTAAGTCAGGTATAGTTTGTATCTCTAGGAATAATAACAATAGATTAACTATATTTTCAAGAAATCTTTATTAATAAATGGTTAATTGTTGAGTCTTTCAGTAGGGATTAGGCTTTAATAATGTGAATTTTTAGTCAAAATTTGTAGATTTTGGCATTTTACTTAGAAATACTAGGAGTTTATTTATTATTTTTCTTCTTCTGTAGTTTAAATAATTCCTGATAAAGTTTTTTTTCATCTTCAGATATTACTTGAGGAATATTTATTTTTACCTTTACAAAATGATCACCTCGTATATCTTTTTTTGGATTTGGCAATCCTTTTCCACGAAGGCGTAAGACTTTGTCATTTTGTGTACCTGGTGGAATGACCATTTTTACCGGACCATCCAGAGTAGGAATCTCAACATCTGCTCCCAAAACTGCTTCAGCAGGAGTTATGTTTATTGAAGAGTTTATATTGTCCCCATCAACTTTATAAAATGGGTGTGGTTTAAACTTTACAACCAGATATAAATCACCCGGTGAAGATCCATTTCTTCCTGGAAGACCTTCACCGGACATTCTAATTTTTGATCCTTCTCTTACTTTTTGTGGGATTTTTACTTCAAGTCTTCTTGTTTCACGCCCAGGAATATTGATATCAATTTTTCTTACTGTTCCCTTGTAAGCCTCTTCAATAGCCAATTCCAACTCAAGATAGTGATCTTCACCTTTTCTTCTGGATTGTGCCCTTGAATAACCCTGCGTAAATGTATCTCCAAAAGGAGATGCTCTACCGCTTTTAAAAGCTTCCCCAAAAAGTATTTCAAAAAAATCACTGAATGGAGATTCCTGAGTTTTTGTACCAGCATCTGTCTGTGTAAAATCAAATCCAAAATCAAATCCCGGAGGTGGAGTAAAATCACTTCCAGTCCTGAAACTATTTCCTAAGGTATCATATCTTTTTCTTTTATCTGCATCGCCTAAAACTTCATATGCTTCATTAATTTCTTTAAACTTATCCTCTGCAGTTTTATTATTCTTATTTGCATCAGGGTGATACTTACGTGCTAATTTTCTAAATGCAGATTTAATTTCTTTTTCAGTTGCACTGCGCTGTACACCTAAAATATCGTAATAATCTTTGTATTTAACCATGGTTTCAAATAATTATAGCGTTTTAATGCCAATGTTATTATTTTTAATGTATTCTCTAATATGCAGAAAACAATATCAAAGCCAGAAATACAAACCCCTGTTCTATATAACAGTCTAAGTTCATATTTAAAAAAAAGGTTCAGCACAAAAGTTCAGAGAATTACTCTTGAGGCAAATTTAGACTGCCCAAATAGAGATGGTACAAAAGCATTTGGAGGATGTACGTTTTGTACTGCCGATGGTAGTAGTGCCGGAGCATTTGAGGTCAGTGATCCTATTTCAAAACAACTTGAAGATGGAGTAAAGCTTTTTTCAAAACGTTTCGGTGCAAAAAAGTTTATTTCCTATCTTCAGTCATTTACAAATACTTATGCACCTATTGATAAATTAAAAAGTATATATGACGAAGCGGTTTCTCATCCAGATGTAGTAGTTTTAGCTATAGGCACAAGACCAGATTGTTTGTCTGATGAAGTACTTGATCTAATCACTTCATATAATAATTCAAAGCTTGAAATATGGTTAGATATTGGTTTACAAACTATTCACGATAAAACATTGGATTTTATAAATCGGGCTCATACAGGAGATGATTTTTTTCGTGCATTAGATAGGGCTAAAAAAAGAAATTTAATTGTCTGTGCCCACACAATTTTTGGATTGCCTGGTGAAACAAAAGAAATGTTTTATGAAACGATGAGAAAACTTGCCAGTTCACCAATTGATGCTATTAAAATCCATCAGCTTTTAGTACTTGAAAAAACAAAAATAGCAAAACAATATAATGAAGGGTTATTTAAGACTCTTGAGTTAGATGAATATATTAGTCTTGTTTGTGATTTTCTTGAAATATTATCTCCAAAGGTAGTTATACACAGGCTTTTTAGTGAAGCAAAACCAGGAGAATTAATAGCTCCAAAATGGGCTGAGCAAGACAATGGTAGAAGAAATAAACAACAAATTTTAAGAATGATAGAACAGGAATTAATTAGAAGAGGAACAAGGCAAGGAGCAAAATATAAGAAGTGATTATGCAGGGATTTTAACCCTCATCTCCACATATCCAGGTTCTTTTTCAACCCTTTTTTGCCATTTTTGAATATTTGGAAATTTTGATAAATCAATTCCACCTTCACCTGCTGGATAAATTTGTCCATAACATGCAATGTCTGCCATTGAATATTCACCGGTTATAAAATTATTTTTTGCAAGGTGATTATCTAATATTGTCAAATAAAAATTAGATTTGTCTCTTGCTTCCTTTAACTTAGCCTCATCAGCTTTATAATTTGGGAAAAATTTAGGTCCGACAGTAGTCATAAACCGGCATGGTTGAAGATAGGGTTGTAATTTGCATGCTTCAAACATTATCCACTCAAGCATTATTCCTATCTTTTTTACATCTTGTGGAATTAAGCCGTTTAAACCTTGGGGTGCAAATTTCCTGCCCAGATAAAGCAAAATTGCATTTGATTCCCAAATAGAAAAATCATCATCAACAAGTGTAGGTATCTGACCATTTGGGTTAAGCTTTAAAAACCATTCCTTTTTATGTTCACCATTCCTTAGATCCAATGGAATAAACTCATAATCTACCTTTAAAATCGAAAGGGCAAGACGTACCTTATAACCGTTTTGAGATTCTATAAGATCGTAAAGTTTTATTTTTGACATCACATTCTCCTTTTTTTATAAAGGTAATTATTACATGCGATGCTTTAACCTTTTAAAACCTTAAACAATTCTAAAATTTAGCTTCTTAACCTTGGCCTCTTAACCATCTTTGTTTATGATTAACATATATTTATTAATAGCTATTCAAAAACACTATTTAAGGAAAAAAATAAATGACACTACCAATAAATAATAATCCACGTATTTGGTTATTCAGGCCATGGTTTTGCGATGAAAAAAATGCCACTCCTCAAGGTATTCAAACTAGATATAAAGAACTTTCAACTAAACCAGAAACAACGCCAAGCTGGATTAAATCCACAACACCAGCAACATCACTTGGTATTGGTGCAGCAATAATCGGAGTTCTTGGATTTTTAATCGGTAGCGGAAAAGAAAATGGCTTTGGAAAATTCTTAGGTGGATTAATTACAATAGCCGGATTAGTTTTAGCCGGAATAGGTAAGTTTAAGTACGGAGTTGATTTAACTGCTGCTGCTACTGAAAATCCTGGTACAAATCCAACTCCTGCTGATTCAGCAGCACAAGCTGATAAAGTAAAGTTACCTGTACCTGGTGAACTAGTCCTAAAAGAAGCACCTGGATCAGCAGAAACACCTGGTTCAGTATCTAATGAGACAGCAGCACAAGCTGATGAAGTAAAGTTACCTGTACCTGGTGGACTAGCTCTAGAAAACAATGATCAAACCGGAGCAGCCACAGATGCATTGGCTAAAATAGAAGTTAATACGGAGCCTGCTGAAACTATACTTGCTATAGATGATAAAGCAAAAGAATCAGCAGCAACTCCAGCAATAGCTCCAGCACCAACAGTTAGTGAATCACTTACAATCAAAGAACCTGCAAACAATGGAGATAATCAGCCAATAATTATACATGATGGGGCAGATATAGATAGTACACTATCAGCTTCAGGAAGCGATGGTCATACTGGAGCAGCAACAGACGCTACACCAGCAGACAAGGATTTAGTAAGTGATAGACCACCTTCTTTAGAGAAGAAACTACCGCCTGCAACAACATAAATAATTTATTTAAATATTTGTAAATTTATTTTTCCCAATGTAACCGGCGGTCGTCTTTAATCACACCACAGCCATTTGTAATTGGTGAATTAATTTTTCAAAATCGGGAAACGATGTAGAAATCCATTCTGCACCTGGAACAATAACAGGTTCATTTGATTTTAATGCTGCTATTGCAATAGACATGGCAATTCTATGGTCAAAATGATGTGGCCATTCAATGAAATTGTTTATGATAAATGGTTTTCCAGCCAGACCATTTATTTCAAGACCATCATCTAGTTCATTTACTTCCACGGAGAATTTCCTTAAAACCTGTGCCATGGTTTTTAATCTATCTGATTCCTTGAAACGCAGTTCCTTAGCGTCTTTTATGACCGATTTACCATTTGCCTGTGCCATAAGAATACATAAAATTGGAACCTCATCTATTAAAAGAGGTATTGTACTGCCTTTAACCTCCAGGGCATTTAACTCGCTGGATGTTACAAAAAGATCGGCAACTGGTTCACCTGAAATTTCTTTTTTATTTGTAATTTCAACCTTCACTCCCATCTTTTTTAAAACATTTATGATTCCTGTACGCGTCGGATTTACAAGAACCTTTTGCAAAACCATTTCAGAGCCGGGAATTATACTGCATGCTGCCATAAAAAACGCTGCTGATGAAATATCACCTGGAATAAAAATATTTTGTGCCTGAAGTTTTTGTTCTGAACCAATAACAACTTCATTTTTATCCTGTTTTATCGTAGCTCCAAATGCTGCAAGCATTCTTTCTGTGTGATCTCTTGATTTTTCTTTTTCTATAATTCTTGTCTCACCTTTTGCCTGAAGAGCCGCAAGCATAATTGCAGACTTAACCTGAGCACTTGAAACTGGCATGTCATAAGTTATGCCATGCAATACCCCGGGTGATATTACAATTGGTGCTTTGGTGTTATTGTCCCTGCCTGCAATTTTTGCACCCATAAGAGTAAGTGGTTCTATAACCCGCCCCATTGGACGATTTAAAAGTGAGTCATCACCTGTAAGAATTGATAGAAAATTCTGGGCACTTAATAAGCCGCTAAGAAGCCTGATTGTAGTTCCTGAGTTTCCACAATTTAAAATATTTTTGGGTTCTGAAAATGACTGCAAACCTCTTCCATAAATAGTTACTGTTTCATAATTATTACAATTACTTATTTCAATACCCAGTTGCTGCATTATTTTTAAGGTATTTAAGCAGTCAGCGCTTGACAGGAAATTTTTAATTTCTGTTCTACCATTTGCAATACTTCCTATAATGACTGCTCTATGAGAAATAGATTTATCAGACGGCACTGAAATAGTAGTTTTTATTGGATTTGCTAATGGAGATACTGTGAATTGTTTCATTACATAGTTTATTTTAGCGTAGTAGTGGCAGGGTAACCCTGCCACTACGCATTATATTCCTATTTAAAGGTTATAGGCAATTTCGTCAAATTATGCATATCAATCTCAACCAGTGAATCATTGCCCTGAACTGTAGAAAAAAGTTTGCTTGACTTAGTGTCATAAAAAAGATAATAAGGTCTTTCAATATTATTAACAATTACTGAAACTTCTTTATTTGGATTGACTTTTATAATTGTGTTGCCATTATAGTTTGCTATGTAAAGATTGTCATTTTCATCTATGGCGAGCCCAACCGGTCCTTGTATCCCTTTTTTCTCTATATAAACTTCTCTACTGCCATCCAGCGTTATTTTGTCAATTGAATTTTTTGTGAAGTTGGCTACATAAACATTGTTTTTACTGTCTTTTGCAATGCCTGTGGGTCCATTAAAGTTGCCTGTTACTATCCTCAAGGATTCTTTTAAAGACTCCTTTGTAGGCTTGGTAAGAGTGTTAACCAGAAACTGGGTTTTATTTTCTGAAGTATCGTTTTGTGGATTTGTATTTGGGCTTGCAGGCTGATTTTCAATATCTTTCGTAAGAGTATCAGCAAGAATTTGTGCCTGAACATCAGGTGATTGAATAACTTTTGCATGTTCCTGAGGAGAAGTGTTACTGTTTTCAATAGCAAGATATTTATCAGCCTTTTCCATATTTTGTTTTGCATCGTTATATTTTGGAAAGTCCTGTGAAATACTTGAAAAATATTTTTTAGCTTTCAGATAGTCTTTGTTTTCCAGATAGCAGGATGCAAGCTCAAAAACTGCTTCAGAATCGTTAGAATTAATTTCAACTGCTTTCTGAAGAGTGTTAATAGCCATTGGATAATTTTTTTGTTTTTTATAAATTGCACCTAGATTAAAGTAAGCATCTACAAATTCAGGATCTAATTCAACTGCTTTTTTAAAAAAAGTTGTTGCTGAATCCAGATCACCCTGTTCATAGCTTTTTAAGCCAAGGTTATAAACACTTGCACTTGCAGGTTTTGGGTTGAATGATTTTTTTGCATTTTCTGCAATTAATTGATCATTTTTAATTGCCAAAGAAGACAAAGTTCCCAAGGTTAACAAACTAATTGATAAAAATACACTTAAAATTAATTTATTCATAATACTGATGAATTTTATCATTTTTATATGCCGCAGACAAGCTGCGGCTTTCATTGATTAATCTCTTTCACTCGATCGGTTTTACCGGATAAACCGGATAAAACCTATAAATGCTAGTACAATATAACCTCCTTTCAATTCTATATTCAGTCCCATTTTAAAAATCTTCCCTTTATTTATTAATTAATAATTAAATCTTCCATTTGGTTAAAGAATTAAACTCCAATTAGATTTAGAATGTTTTCATGATATCAGGTCACATAGAAAGCAAAGGAAAAAAATGGTGATAAAAGAAAAAATTAAAGAAAATAATATTGTTAATCAATCTGGAAATTTTACCTCGTTTAATCCTCAGGGCTATTGCGTAAGATTAAATTCTCCAAGTGGTTCATTTTCAGAAATTGCAACCATAATAAACAGTCATGGCGGTCACATAGGCGATATAAAAGTAATTGAAAGCACACAAAAATTTGTAACCAGAGATGTTCATTTTTCAAGCAATACTATTCAAGCAAGAGAAATTATTTCAAAACTCCATGATTTTCCTGGCACACAAATAATAGATGTTCAAAACGAAGTCTACACCACTCATATAGGTGGAAAGATTGGTATTAAATTAAAGACTAAGATTAAAAACTATAGGGATCTTTCTATAGTTTATACTCCTGGCGTTGCAGAAGTGTGCAGAACCATTCATCAGGATCCAAAGCTTGCATATAACCTCACTATAAAAAAGAATTCTGTAGCAGTAGTTACTGACGGTTCAGCAGTTTTGGGACTAGGAAATATTGGACCGTATGCAGGACTTCCGGTTATGGAAGGCAAAGCAATGTTATTTAAAATGCTTGCTGATGTAGATGCTTATCCAATTTGCCTTGATGTAAAAACACCTGAAGAAATTATACAGGTTGTAAAGGCTATTGCTCCTGGGTTTGGGGGTATTAATCTAGAAGACATTGCAGCACCAAAATGTTTTGAAATTGAAAGAAGATTACAAAATGAACTGGACATTCCAATCTTTCATGATGATCAACACGGTACAGCTGTAGTAGTAACTGCAGCACTATTAAATGCAGTAAAAGTCGTAGATAAAAAACTTGAAGATTTAGAAATCGTTATAACTGGAGCAGGAGCAGCAGGAATTTCCTGTGCAAAAATGCTTCTTTTTGCAGGGGTAAGAAACATTATAGTTACTGATAGAAATGGTGCTATTTACATGGGCAGAAAAGAAATGAACTCAGCAAAAGAAGAACTGGCACAAATGACAAATCCGGACAAACAAAAAGGTGGAATATCAGATGTAATACGTGGGGCTGATGTGTTTATAGGGGTATCCGGACCAAATTTAGTCAGTGTGGATGATATTAAATCAATGGCAAAAAATTCTATAGTATTTGCCATGTCAAATCCAGATCCTGAAATTAAACCCGAACTTGCAAAACCATACGTAAAAATTATGGCAACAGGACGCTCTGATTATCCAAATCAAATAAACAATGTTCTGTGTTTTCCCGGATTTTTTAGAGGGCTTTTAGACAGCCATGCTACAACCGTTACTGAAAAAATGAAATTTGCAGCAGCCAGAGCAATAGCTTCTATAGTTCAGGATTATGAATTAAGTGAAACTTATATAATTCCAAACATATTCAATAAACAAGTGGCAAGCACTGTAGCAAGCGCTGTAGCTGATGCAGCTTTTGAAGATAGAGTTACAAAAGTTATTCCTGAAGTTGATTTGAAGTTGATTTGATCAATTAATAGTACTTATATGGATTTGTTATATCGAAGCTATGTCCATAATATGGATCAACCTGTGCTGTGACATGGTCTTCAACAGGATTTTCAGCATCATACTCAATCCATGCTTGAGCCACTTCCTGATTTCTTTCATCTTCTTCATTAACTGTTTGTAAATCCATAAGATGTTTATCAACTCTTTGTTTTTCAAGCTCAATAAATCTTTCTAAAGATACAATTACTGGCTCTGGCATTTCATGCCATTGCTTATTAAGTTTGTTCTGCGAAGCTGCAATAGCAAATAAACCTTGAGCTATTTTTGCCATACGACTAAGCTCTACAGGTCTATTTTTCATTTCATCGCCATATTTAGCCCCTAATTTTATTGTTTTAATTGCAAGACTGCGTGCTCGTCTCTTTAACCATTTAGCATCGTCTGCACTAAAGTCTCCCTGAGAAAATGAAAATATTCCCTCTAAGAACCTGTTGCGGGCTTTTAAATAATCTTCCTTTGAGATTTTATTTTGTTTTTTACCCAGTGATTTAAGCCACTTTATCTGACCAATCCAATATTTCTGAATTGTCATACCATCATTTGCAACACTCTGCACTGCAATTCCAGTACCATATTGATCCATTAGATCGTCCTGTCCCTCTACAGTAACCGGTATTTTTGAATCTCTAAATAGAAGATCAATACCATTTAAATGCCCCATCATAAAAGCATTACCACCATGAACTCTATGTGCAAGTTGTGCAATCTGTTCAAATCCTTCAGAACAGTAAGACTTAATAAAAGCTGAAACATCTCTTACATTTACATCTTGATCTGCAAACTCATCTATATAAGCTGTTGCAAGTTCTGCTGCTGCCTGCATACCAATAACTTGAGCTGCCATAGGTCCTACAATATGTGTTTGAATATGAGGATGATGGGAAAGCCTTCCACCACCTTCTTCATCAAATGCTCTATATAACTTTAGTGTACGTCTGTTTACTTGTTTACGTGTTTGATTGAAACCTTGAATAGCACCTTCTGTAGTAAATCCTGCAAATGCAGCACGTCCTTTTGTAAGTGAACCAAATAAAATACTTGCTCCATCACCAACTTTACCTAAAATATTTTCTTTAGGTACTTTAAAACTATTGAACTGAATTTGTGCTTGATAAGTACCCCTAATACAGCTTAAATTAAGCCTATCTGAAATATCTATTCCTTTTCCTCTTAATTGCTCTCTCTTATGATGCATTTGCAACAAAGTATCATCAAGTGAAAAAGGAGGATCAAGTTCTACAATAAACACTGTTGGTACTTTTATGATTTTTGTTTGACCATCTTTTTGAATTTCCATAGGAACCTTTGCTCCTACATACATAACTTCAGCTATATGTGTATTTGTTATAAATATTTTTGAGCCATTAATTTCCCAATGATCACCTTTATCAACAGCCATAGTTTCCATACTGCCAAGAGCATCAGAGCCAGAAGCCTCTTCAGTAAGAGCAAATGCAGCTCTTTTGCCAAGGAGTCTTGATTTTTGCTCATCATTTCCAAACATGCCAACAGGAGCATATGCAATGGTGCCCTGAACGCTGGTATCCGTAGCAAGAGCTGTGCTGTTTAAGCGTGCCATGCCTTCCAAAACTGCTACATATTCTTTATGGTGGAGTCCAAGACCGTTGAATTCTTCAGGCACTTTTAAGCCATTTATAAGCTTAAGAAGGGCCATTCTGCGTAAAACCTCATTTTCTACAAAGATATTTTGATCGATATTAAAAGGATTCATTACTGGCTCTGCAAACATTTCAGGAGTAATTTTTAATTTATCCATCCATTCTTTTAAGGCTGAATATGGGTTATTAAGCCACTCTTTTGCTTTTTCGTTTATTTGCTTCCAATACTCAAGGTTTTGTTCATATTGCTTTCTTAAATTACCAGGCAAACTATCTACATGTCTGCCATATGCTCTTGCATGGGATTCAAATATAGTTCTATCCATACGAAGTGCAATACTAACCAAGTGAAGATATGCATAAACTCTTTCTTTTTGTTCTTTATTTAGGCCAAGTTCTAATTTAGATATAGTTCCTAGGTCTACATAACCACGGAATAACTTCTGAAACCAGCTTTCTGCAAGCCCTGTACCTAACATTGCTCTTTCTTCGGCTGATAATTTTATTACTGGACTGCCTCCTGTTTGAGCTTTTGGAACCTGAGCAACACCAGCAACTGGATTCATTTTTATCTCCTATTAAATTTTTTAATTAAATTGGCACCTGATTTTCAAATTGGAAATTATTCTACCGTACTTAATAACTTTTTTTTCTTAAGTTTTTTAGATTAAATATCATCATGATATATTTAAGACTTGGAGTAATAATATGTTAACTAACTTGCAAATATAAGATTTGTCCCATTCATTGGGCAAATCCGATCGAATGAAAGGAATCGGCAAAAGGAAGTTTCAGCTTGTCTGAAACTATATGAAAAATGAAAATAAAAAATAATTTTTTTCTACTGCTTTTTGCTCTGGCATTTAGTTATTTTGCTTTTGGAGCTATTACAAATGTAGCCGGTGCAATTGTACCAAAAATAAAAGAAACATATCAGGTAAGCGGATCAGCATCAAGTTTTCTTGCTTCTGTATTTTTTATAGCTTATGGATTGACATCACTGCCTTTTGGAATATTGATAAATAAACTTGGTACAAAATCTACTTTAGTAGCTGGGGCATTAATTACAACTCTTGGAGTTTTTATGTTTGCAAGTATTCCAGGATATTTTGCAAATATGGCAGCAATGTTTGTCTGCGGGGTTGGAATTACTGCTATTCAGGTAGCTGCAAATCCACTTGTAAAAGAAGTCAGTAACCCTGAAAAATACTCAAGAAATTTAACATTGTTTATGGTTATTAATGGACTTGGCTCTACAAGCGCACCGTACATAGTAACTTTTGTTAAATCAAAAGGCTATGAGTGGAATTATACGTACTGGCTATTTACCATTATTTCAGTAATTATGTTATTCAGCTTATTGATTCCTAAATATCCCAGTGAAGACAGGGAAGAAAGTTCAAAATCCAAAGACAAGAAATCAAAAAGTAGTTTTGGATATTTATTAAAAGATCCTCTAATGATTTTATTTACACTTGCAATATTTTTATATGTAGGTGTTGAGGTAGGAGTTGCAAACAATATTGGACTTTATCTGGAAGATGCACATCATATTTCAAATGTGCTTGGAGATAAAGCTGAGGCTATAAAAAATGCCACTATTGGAAACTACTGGTTTGGTTTACTTCTTGGCAGACTTGTAGGAAGCTTTGTTCTGGATAGAATACCAAGCAAAAAAGCAATTCAGATTTATATAACATGCGCAGCTATTGCTCTAGCTTCTGCAGTATTTTGTAAAAATCTAACCATTGTTTTATGGTCATTCCCTTTCGTCGGGTTTTTTATCTCAATAATGTTTCCGTCAATTTACGGGCTTGCTATTGATTCTTACAAAAAAGAATATGCAAGCATGGTTTCAGGAATACTCTGTACTGCAATTATCGGCGGCGCTGTAATTGCTCCGCTTATTGCAAAAGTAGCTGAAATTGCCGGTTCCCTTGAAAATCCAAATTGGCAGGCAGGTATGTTAATTGCATTTGCCTGTTATGCATATATCTTTACTGTTGGAATCTGGGCTAAGAAAAAAGCGTAGAAGCATTGCATGAAATACTTTGTATCAATTATTATTTTAATTTTTCTAACAAATACACATCAAGCCTTTGCAAAGCTTGATAACAAAATAAATGAAAATGAAAGGCAATACGGCAAAGCAATCAATGAAAAACAATTCTCAGATAAAAAAAATGATTTTGCTGGGAAGATTTATTATAATTTCCCTCTTCATGGCTGGGAAATTGTAGCTCTTTACAGGGATGGGAAAGTAATCTCAGAAGCAGTTCGCCCGATAGGACATAAAGTTAAAAAAGAAATGATTTCTGAAAGAGAGGCAAATGTAATTGCAGACATTATTTACCCCAGAAAAGAAAGAGGACACTACAAAAAACAAATTACAAATGCAAATTTTATAAGTCACTTTTTTGATGAAGGGGTTATAAGTTATGAAATGCAACTGGATAAAAGAAGGAAAAAACATCTTGGCATAATTGGTGTACGAGCTGTTTTATACAGTGACGATGCAATGTTTAAAGATATTAAGGTCAATGCATATCATTAACCGCTATCTGGCAAATAGTCTTTTAGTTTCCCGCTTCTTACAGGGTGGCGTAATTTTCTCAGTGCCTTAAACTCAATCTGCCTGACTCTTTCTCGTGGAAGCTGAAATAATCTACTTACTTCATCCAGCGATCTTTGCTGACCATCCTCAAGACCAAAACGCAGTGTAATCAAATGTCTTTCCCTTTCATTTAATTCTTCCATAGCTTTATTTAAATCCTGCTTCAGAAGTTCATTTGAAACATAATTTTCAGGCTGCAAAACTGTTACATCTTCAATAAAATCAGAAAGTTTGGCATCTTCTTCTTTTCCTAAAGGTGTTTCAAGCGAAATGGGTTCTTTTACTGCTTTTAAAATTTCATCTAGCCTTTCACGTGAAACTTTCAACGCACTTGCAAGCTCATCATCAGTTGGTTTTCTGTTTAATTCATTTGAGAGGTGATTGCTCATTCTTCTAAGCTTATAAAGATTTTCTATCATATGGACAGGAACTCTAATGGTATGAGCTTTATCAGCAATTGCTCTTGTAATAGCCTGTTTAATCCACCATGTAGCATAGGTAGAAAATTTAAAGCCGCGATCACTATCAAATTTTTCAGCTGACTTCATAAGACCTATGTTACCTTCCTGAATTAAATCAAGAAAGTTCAAACCACGCCTTAAGTATCTTTTGGCAATAGAGACAACCAGTCTTAAATTTGCCTGAATTAATTTTCTTTTTGCAGCTTCTGCAGCCTTGCCACCTTTTACTATTGTTCGTGCAAGCTCCAGCTCCTCAAAAGGTTTGAGAAGTGGTACTCTACCAATTTCTTTCAAATACAGTTTTATTGAGTCATCTATAGGAACATGTACGTCAGTAAATAAATCCTCGTCACCATAGCTTGTACCATCACTCAAGGTGACATTAATTACTTCAGTACTTTTTATTGTTTCTTCTTTCAATTGTTTAATAATATAATTTAGGCCGACACCGGTATTATCATGGCAAGTGTCAGTAAGTATGTAGTCAGTATTATCCCCAGCCTCAATACTAGATTTATTCATTTTTTACCCCCTGTTCAGCAAAAATATCCTTGTAGAACAATCCTGCACCACAGTTAATGAAAACCTATAATGTTTAGGCTTTGGTTAACATAAACAAATAAGTTTTGATAGTTAAAATTCGATTAAACAGATGAGGTTAGAATAATTACTCTTTTTCAATATTTGTTTTGTTATACATTAATTGATCTTTAATCAATTAGAATTATAGGACGTAAATCAATTTCAAGTGGTCCTATGAAAAAAGCATTTTTAAATCACAAGAATATTTTTGAGCTTCATTTAGGAGACACTATAAAAATATTGCAAGGGTATAATGAAAATACATTTGATTGCATATTTGCTGACCCACCATATTTTCTCTCTAATAACGGATTTACATGCCACTCAGGAAAAAGAACCTCAGTAAACAAAGGCAAATGGGATACAAGTAAAGGGATTGAAGAGGATTATGAGTTTCAGAAAAGCTGGCTTACTGAATGTAAAAGGATTTTAAAACCAGATGGTTCTATATGGATAAGTGGAACTCATCACTCCATTTATTTGTGCGGATTTCTCATGCAACAGTTAGGTTTTCATATCTTAAATGATATATGCTGGTTTAAACCAAATGCCCCGCCAAATATAAGCTGCAGGTATTTTACCTTTAGTCATGAAACGATTATCTGGGCTAAGAAAAATAAAAAAGCAAAACACTCATTCAATTACAAATTAATGAAAAATGGAAATTGGGCAGAAGATAATTTAAAAAAATCTAATTCTCAGATGAGAACCCTCTGGTCTATAACTTCACCAAAAAAGGATGAAAAAAAGTTTGGTAAGCATCCCACACAAAAGCCTCTTGCTCTTCTTAAACGAATAATATTAGCCAGTACAAATGAAGGAGATTTAATCCTGGATCCCTTCTGTGGAAGTTCCACAACAGGAATTGCAGCTTATATGTTAAACAGACGGTTTGTGGGCATTGATATAGAGAAGAAATATCTTGATATTAGTATTAAAAGATTAAAAGATTTAAAGACATAATCATGTTATATTAGAATATATGCGGAAAGCAATTTTTTCAAACAAAAAATATATCTTAAGTTCAGGACGTGAAATGGATTTAAGTGCCGAACATATAAGCGATAAGGTTATAATATCTGCAATGTTTAACTATCTGGATCCTGTACAGGAAGTCGGGCACTCTGCACTTATCAGGTTAGAAAGCAATCAGACAGTTTCATTTGAATCACTCAGTGCAAAAAATACTACCGATGACAATATAAAAGAAATTCAAAGACCTATAGAAGGTTTAAATGGTTCAAATGAAACATTAAAAATATTTGAATTAAATGAACTTATCAGCGTAATGCAGCAGTTTCTTCAAAAAATTGATAAAGAACTAACAGCTAAAAAATAGCGTACAGACGCCCTGGTGGGGTGTCTGTATCATAATCCTCTACACAGCAACACTATCAGATCTCATAACAGGTCCTTCTACACAAGTTCTAACGTACTTACCGTTTACCATAATTACACACGACATACAAACCCCATAACCACATGCCATAAATTCTTCAAATGAAACCTGCGCAATTACCCCAAACTCATTACAAACCTTTATAACACTTTTTAACATGGAGGTTGGTCCACAAACCATTATTTCCTGATTTTTATTTTTATTTAATTCATTTGTCAAAAGCTCAGTAACAAAACCTTTCTTACCAGAACTGCCATCATCAGTTATAGCTTCAAGTTCACCATATTTTTTTAATTCTTCAGCACACACAAGATCATTTACAGACCTTGCTCCAAATAAGGTTTTTACTTTATAGCCTTTAGCGTGAGCTACTCTTGCAACTATTGGAAATGTAGCTATTCCTATACCTCCAGCTACTATAAGAATTGGTTTTTCTTTTTTTTCAGGAAACTGAAACCCTTTTCCAAGCGGTCCATGAATTAAAACTTTATCTCCTGCTTTCAATTTACTTAAAAAACTTGTACCCCAGCCAATTACTTTATATAAAAAGCCTGCTGTGTCACCACTTACTTCATAAACACTAAACGGTCTTAAAAGATACTGTCCTGACTCCATCATTACAAACTGACCGGGATTTATATTTTTTACAAGCTCAGGAGCTTCAAACCAGCTTACATAATAGTCTTTGCCAAGCTCTTTATTCTCAATTAACCTTACCTTAATTAAGGATTGTTTAAAAGTCATGAGGAATATTATATCTCTATCAAAGTATGAAGCATTGATCCTTTATAAAGGCAGGGGAAATTGTTATGGATCTGGGGTTACATTTTTTAAAACAAAAAGATTCGTTTTTATCGGATAAAGATTTTTCTGTTTTTACGACACAAAATAACTCAGAACTCAGTGAATCTGAAATTAAAAGTGCAATAAGTTCAATATTTGGTGCTGCAAAAAATGCTGTAGATTTAGATTCCTGCTTAGCAGCTATAAAAGGAATTAAAAAATATCTGTCACACAGCTCAGATAAAGTTAAAAATATTGCCTGCGAAATTATGTCTAGCCTTATTGGAAAAGTCGCTATATTTTTAAGCAGTGAAGCAGATCCTAAAAAGTTAATTGAAGCTGGAGAATTTTTAATTGAAATGATAGATGAATTATCTGGCATGAATCAAAACGGCTCAATCACTATGAGTGCAAACTCAATGCATACTCTAAGTGCTGCAAAAAAAATCATTGGTAACGTTTTAGAAAAAGTAAGCCTGGCCAATCATGATGAGTTTATATCCTCCAAAGACCAAAACAACCAATCTTCAAAACAAATCAATGATTGTATCACTGATAAATTTATAAGTTCAACAAATAATAAGAATAATTTAGTAGCTTAAGAGAGGTTAAATGTCTATCCTTATAATTTACAGACTTCTTAACAGCATTAAGCTTGAAGAAATAAAAAAATACTTTGAAGAAATTGAGGATGAATACAGGAAACATATAGAATCAAATGAAGCAAAATACTCTTTACTTAGAATTAGCAGAACACTATTTGAATGTTATTTTACATGCCTATCATCCATAAAAATTATTCTGGGTTTCCTTAATCACAAGTCAGAAAAAGTCAGAAATTTTGCTTGTTTAACTTTATGCATATTGCTTGATATGGCTTCACAGTCAATGTGTAATATTCTTGAACTTTCAGCCATTGCACTTCAATATGAAGAAAATCCAAAAAGATTAAAAGAATTATCGACAGAACTCATTAGTATACAAAAACAAATTTCAAATTATATTCAAAATGGATTTATACCAGAAGATAAGCTTATAAAAATACAAAGTGCACTATCTATAGTGAAAGCAGGTTTATTAAAAAGATCCTGTCCAAATTACAGATCCATTGATAAATTCCTTGAATCAAAACTACAGGGTTCAATTAACAGATTAATGGACAATTTTAATATTGATATATTTGAAAAAGCTAAAGAAAAATCTTAAAACTGAATTATTCTCCAGCCAAGTAAAGCAGAAGTAAACATAAAAAAACCGGCTGCAACCCATGTAAGCCTGTTTAAGCCAACTTCAGCCTGTGATGTCCCACTAAATAAACTAGCACTACCGCCAATTCCACCAAGTCCTTCACCTTTTGCAGCATGAAGGAGTATTAAAACCATTAATGCAATGCCGCTCAGTATTTGTAGTGCAACAACAAAATATGCCATAACAGTTAGTATTTTAACATAGTCATCATTTATCTTTTTTTTGTATATCCATCAATTTAAAAATCTGACAGGCAAACAATGCAACTGCAGAGGTACCAAATACTGTAATTAAACTTAGAGTGCCAGTAATTGCAGATACAAAAGCTGCAAATGATAATGCTGTTGCACCTGCAGCAAGAGGAGCTTCTCTGGTAAATTGTATTGTTTTTTCCCTGGCTGGTTTAAATACTTCTCCAATACTTTGAAAAAAATTAGACGAAGCAGCTCTATTTGAAATAGCAGGTGAATTAATTTGTGGTATTTGCATAATTTCTCCCTGAACTTTAAGTGAGACAAATTTGAATATTTAAAGAAGTACCCTTATCTATCTCGCTTTTAATTTCATGCTTTGACTTCATATTATTAAGTCTTCTTTTAATATTTAGAATTCCATAGCCAAGATTTTTTGTGTCACGGACATTAAATCCTCTGCCATTATCTGCAATCGAAATTAAGAAGTAACATTCATTTAATTTTTTAATATTAAAGTGCACTTCTGAAGCATTTGAGTGTTTTTCAATATTGCAAAACCACTCTTTGATTATCTTAAATAACTCTATTGCCTGTCTTTGAGAAATATTAATTTCATCATCAGGCAACTCAAGAATTACTTTGCCCTTAAACCCTTTTTTAAATCCATTTACAAACTGGTAAAGAGTCCCTACAAAACCAAGCAGATTAATATCGGGAATAATATATTCATTAATCAATTGCCTGAGATTTTTATGCAATTCATCTACAAGCTTTTCACACTCGCCAAAATCCTTTTCCCATATGGCTCTTCTTAAACTCGGTATTATGCTGCATGGCAGATCATGTAAGTCACTAGCAAACTGTTTAAGTAGTTCTTCCTGTTCTTTAATAGCATTTTCCTGCAACTGAATAATGTTTTTTTGTAATGATTCTTTTTTTCTTTTTTCAGAACATTGTTCCAGTGCAACCGCAAGCTGATCAATTACAGACTGAAGAACTTTTTCTGTTTCATTACTCCATATAACTTCTCGTGAGCAAAACTGTAAATTAAGCGCAACCATTATTTTGTCAGTACTTCCTGTTGTAACCAGAAGTGACTTTGTTTTTAGCTTTATAAAAAGTGCTTTAAGTTTATTCCTTAATAAGTAATTTGGCAGTGCCAGATATTTTATACAATCTTCAAGCTGTAAGGTACGACTTTTATTTAAATGAAAAAGTTTAAACAATGGTACATCGAGTAAATTTAACTGGAATCCAACAGGATTGAATTTTGAAACATAAGGACTTTCCCAATAATGAGTTAATAGTGTTTTGGTTCCTTCATTGTTAATTTGAAAAAGTAAAACTCTTTCAGCAATTCCTGCTTCACCAAGAATCTTAACTGTATTTTCAAGTAGTTCATCTATAAGAAGATCTTTTCTTATGAACTGACTGACCTTAAGAGAGATATCTGCAAGTTCATTGCTGGTAAGGGAAATAATGCTTGAGTTCTGCTTTATCTCAGGTTTTTGTGGTAGCTCATAGAGCAGTGTGTCAATCTGGGCCTTAGGAGCAGATAATTCCATCATGTGGTGAAAATCTCCTTACAAAGATCAAAACTTCGTTGGTTTATGGCTGACTAAAAGAGTTGATAGTAATTCTAATACAAGTTCTGCATAAAAAAATCACTAGAATCAAATGAGAATTAGTTAAGAAGTATGATGATATTCTTCATTTTCAACGAAGATTAAAAAATTTTTATCTGGTTTTGTTAACCAATACTCCAAAATTTTTCAAAACATACGAAAACCAGCAAAAACAAGCACTGTCATCTCAGGTAAAACCTTACCCGGTCAAAAACTTTAATAATTGAACTTGGACTTTGGTATTAGAATATTTAATTAATAAAAATTAAACAGGCAGGTGATTAAATGGAATCAACTCTAAAAAAACAGGGCTATTTATATCTTTTTTCTAAAGACAGCTTTAGAAAAGCAAATCCAAAAGAAAATTACAATACAAAGAACGAAATAATAACTACTTTAATTGCAGATGATCATCCATATTTAATACATGGGGTAGAATCCGACTTAAATAAAGATTCTAAGATAAAAATTGTAGGCACTGCAAACTCATATGATGAGGTTATTCTTAAAACCCGTGAATTACAGCCATGCATAGTACTTCTTGATTTAAGAATGCCAGAAAGAGATAAATATGATCTTGAGCTTTATATAAATAATCTAAAGTCTATAAGTAGATGCAAGATTATCATTTTTTCAAATGAAACTGGCTGGGCTCGAATACACAGGTGTCTTGAATTTGGTGCTGCAGGATACATAGAAAAAGCACTTTCTATCGGCAGGCTTGCAGAGTTCATACACAGAGTCCATGAACAGGATGAGCTTTTAATCTTTACTGCCGAAGAACTTCCAAAAATTAATTTTTCAAAAAGGCAAAAAGAGATTCTAAACTTTGTCGCCGACGGTGTAGAAAATGATGCTATAGGTAAAATCCTGGGTATTGATGTAAAAACAGTTCAAACCTATGTAATTGAAGTGAAAGAAAAGCTTGGTGAGGCATTTAATATTCATCCGGTAAAACCTAGAACATTACTGCTTCTTGCTTCAAAGCTTGGTTTTGGTAATAAGACTCTTTAAAACATTAAATCTTTATTGCAAATTGTCTTAAGGTAATACTTTGCCTGGGGTTAGATTTATATCAAATCGCTTCAAAAACAATGATTTTCATCTGAATTAATTTTTTATTTATCTTTGCACAAATATTTTTTTTGTTTTCACAAGAATTTGTTTTAATATTTATTTTTATTTTCTAATTGATGGATTCATCAGCTTTTATAATTCCAGACTTTTCCTGATTAATTTTAATATCAACTTCTGTTATTGTTACTTGCACATATGCACCAAAGAATTGCACAAGAAAAACAAATTAGCTATCAGGAGTCTTCTCCCTACGAAAAGCTCCTTGACTATAATAACTACATAGAGCAAAAAAGAGCTTCAAAACACCATAAAATTCCTGTTGATTATAATAATGTACAGGTAAGATTTACATTAAGGCAAATTGAGATTTTAAGACTTGTAGCACAGGGTTTATCAAATGCAAGAATAGCAAAAAAACTTGACTGTAAAGAAACTGCAGTTAAATTAGTTGTTTACCGGATAATGAAAAATCTTGAGGAAATTTTATATGAAGATATCGATCGTTATTATCTGGTAGTTATTGCTCAACAGTTTAAATTTGACATCGATTTACCTTTAGGTAATTAATGTAGTATATGTCTGTAAATTTCCTTGCTTTTCTTAGGAATTTTTTGAAAGGATTCTTCCCACCATGCTACAAACACTTTTACAATTTCAGGATCAAACTGGGTTCCACTGTTTCTTATAATTTCTTCCAGTGCCTGTTCATGTCCTATAGCTTTTCTATAAATTCTGTTTGTAGTCATTGCATCATAAGCATCAGCTACTGAGGTTATTCGTGCATTCATTGGTATTTCACTGCCTTTAATTCCATATGGATATCCATAACCATCCATTCTTTCATGATGAAATAAAACAGCTTCAATACAGCCATAAAGACAGTTCAATTTTTTCACTACTTGTGAACCGATAATAGTGTGCAATTGCATTTCTTTATATTCTAAATCTGTAAGTGGTCCTGGTTTTAAAAGTACTGCATCGCGAATAGCAATTTTACCGACATCGTGAAGAAGCGCTCCACCTTCTAAGTGTAATTGTTCCGTAGCACTTAAATTACATCTTTTCCCAAGCTCTTTTGCAATTTGAAATACTCTGTCAGAATGACCACCCGTATACGGATCTCTTGCCTCCACAGCTACTGCAAGGGTCCTTGCTGTGTGAAAAAAGTTTTCTACAAGTAGTTCCTGAATCTGATAGTTTACTTCCTCATAGTTTTTAAAATTATCAAATGCATTTCTAAAAGTTGATGCGATTTTATTTAGAGAGTTTTTATAATCTGTCTTTAATTCAGGCATTTTATTAATTTCTTTTGCATAAATTGATAAATCATGTGCACAGGGATGAAGCGTTTCAAAACAAGACATCTGCTCAATTATTTCTGTGTTTTCATTCTGCCTGAGTTCAACAAATTTATCTTGTATAGTACTTGAAATTTCTTTTAAAGTTGGATCGGACTCAAAGCTTTTTCTTGATTCGTGAACATCAAGTTCATCTTTAACTTTGGCCTTTTTATTTTTGTCTTTCAAAGCTCTATCCTTTCAAATTTACTTTTTTATACCGATAAGTAGTTAAAAGAGAATTAATGCTCTCTAACACTTATTAGTCCCTTTTATCCATTGATTTCTTTCCTGCTGCCTACTACAACTGGATTAAAATCATCGCTATCCCTTATATAAATGCTTAAATTATTCTCATCTCAAGCGAAACATATTTGGGTTAAGACTTGGTATAAAAGTCTCACCTACCGGGTGTAGTAAATATTGTCTGGCTACCCCTAATTCAAAAGAAACCAAAGAGGATAAACATAATTCCGAATATTAATTTTTGTGTCTTCATTGTTCACGAATTGTAAGATTCTTTATGGATTAGTTAAATGTCTAAAATGACACAGAGCAATAGCAAGGGCATCTGAAACATCATCAGGCTTTATATCAGATTTAATATTAAATGTGCTTTTTATTAATTTGTGAATTAATTGTTTATCAGCTTTACCATAACCACTTATTGTTTGTTTAATCTGAAGTGGCGTGTATTCACAGATATCAATTTTAGCCAGTGCACAGGTTAGTAAAATAACTCCTTTTGACTGAATTACAGGAATTATTGTCTTGGCATTCTTAAAAAAATAAACATTTTCAATAGAAACACAATCAGGTTTATAAATTTTTAATATCTCTTTTAAATCTTCATGTAGCTGCAAAAGTCTTTTTGACGGATCTTTAGGAACAGCTAAATCAATGTATCCATAGCCTACTGCTTTTGGATGCTCAGAACTTTTATAACTTATGGCTCCATAGCCTATTACTGTACTGCCAGTATCTATACCAAGAATGTTTTTAGTGTTTTTACTCAATAGCTTCATCACTTTAGCTTATCTTACTTCTTTTTTTTTTAATAACCACATACAATATTAACTATGTCAATTCATCCTATCGCAAAAATAATTTTAATACTGGTCAGCGGTTTTCTTTTATCACTTAGCGCACCCGGTTATGATCTCTGGTTTTTAGCATGGATTGGTCTTTCACCACTTTTTATAATTATAAACACTTCAAAACATGTAAAAGAAACTGTTTTTTACTCATTTATTTTTGGGTTTGCATATAACTTCTGGTATTTGCATTGGCTATTTTCTCTTCATCCGCTTGAATGGCTTGGTTTTGGAAATATTAGTAGCTTGCTTATTTCATTTTTTGCTCTGATTATAGTAACCACTTACAATTCTTTATTCTTTGCTTTATTTGGCGCAGTGGCTGCTTATCATAAAAAAATCTCACCAAGTCCTTATAATAAGGGAATACCCAACTTTTTACTTACCACCATATTCTGGCTTGTAATATTCAATAAACTTTCATCATCTAAACTGCTTCTTGGATTTCCCTGGACCCTTATTGAATACAGTCAGTACAAAAATTTATTTTTAATTCAGATGTCTGAGTATTTTGGGAGTTTATCAATAAGCTTTTTAATTGTTTTTTTTAATCAAGTCGTTGCAAACTTTTTTATTTGGATGTTCAATATACAAAAAATCGCTGAGCGATATGTACCCAAAGAACCCGGTCAACTTGAATTAATAATTAAAGGATTTTTATTTATATTAATTTTAATTTGCATTTTTCTAATTAATGGCGTATTTCTTTACGAGAAAAATCAGCAACTTTTTACAAACAAGTCACAAACTGTCTGTATACTGCAGGGCAATCTTCCTATAAAAACAACACGTGGAATTAAACTTGATAAGGATTACACTAAAAAAGTTTATGATAATTTAATACAAAAAAGTGCTGCAGAAATATTAATAATACCTGAAGGAGCAATACCGGTTTTATTTCAACAAGACACAGGTATTCAACGCTGGATAAAAAATACTTGCAAAAACAAAAATGCCGATCTGGTTTTAGGCACTTACTGTGAAAATGGTAAAAAATTTACTAACTGTGCGGCTACTTATTCTTATTTAAATGATCATTTTTCATACTATGAGAAACAAAGACTTGTACCATTTGGAGAATTTACTCCGTTCTATTCACTACTGCCAGGCTTTTTAAAAAGATTTGCAATTTCATCCATAGGTGAAGGATATATTGAAGGAAAAGAGAATGCTCCTGTTGAAATTTCTGGTGGAAAAGCTGGTGTAAATATTTGTTTTGAATTAATTTTTCCAACTATTATCAGAAAATACACGATTAAAAAAGCTAATCTATTAATAAACCTCTCAGATTTAAGCTGGTTTTCAAGTGATTGCTTAAAGCAACAGTTTATAGGATTTGCTGTTTTTAGAGCAATAGAAAATAGAAAACCAGTGATAATAGCAGCAAATAATGGTATTTCTGCTTTTATTGAACCTAACGGTAAAATTAAAAGTCAGTCACTTCCTAATACCAGAGGAGTATTAATTGACTGGGTAAATTTAAATAATAAATCAACCTTTTATGCCAAATATGGATGGTAGTAGAAACGAGACGGCGAACCGGCGATAGGGTGAGTGGGCGGCAAGACAAATCAAATATGAGGCAAAGAGATAAAAAGATTTGGGTATAAATAATATATGGTTAAAAAAATTATCGTGGTTTTTATAGTCTGTATAGTACTTTTGCACTCAGACAATTATGCAAAAGCATTAGAAGGTATTGTTAAATTTCAAGGGAGATCTAATGCAAATGTAATTCTTGAAATTGCAGTTACTGAAGAAGAAAAAACCAAAGGCTTAATGAATAGACCAAGCCTTCCTGCAAATCGTGGAATGGTTTTTGTTTTTAGACCAGCAAGACTTGTTACTTTTTGGATGAAGGATACTTTAATTCCACTTGATATGATCTTTATTAATAGAGGAAGGATTGTAAAAATAGTAAAGAATGCTATTCCAAATCAAACCCAGATTGTTTATCCATCAGACTTTGAAGCTACTGAAGTTATAGAAGTTAATGGTGGTTTTGCTGATAAATATACGATAGAAACAGGAAGTACTGTTCAGTTTGAAAATATTTCACAAATTGACTATTCAAGAAAGTCAAAGTTAATGATTGTTGGAAAGCAATGAAAAAGCTTGTAACTTCTGAACAAATAAGAAAACTTGAAAAAGAGCTTATAGAAAAAATTAATCCGAACTGGTCTCTAACACTTATGGAAAAGGCTGGTTCAGGACTTGCTGACATAATAAAAGAATATAGTGATCCATATTTAATACTCTGTGGAAAAGGAAATAATGGCGGAGATGGGATTGTTGCTGCAAAATACTTACACAGTCTTGGTAAAAAAGTATCTCTTTTTTTTGTATCTGATGAAGATTCACTCTCAAGGGATGCAAAAACTAATTTTGATATTATAAAAAAAAGTATTCCGTATTTAAAAATTGAACGTGAGCATGACAACAATTTCTACAATGCATTAAACAATGCAAATACAGTCATAGACTGCCTTTTAGGAACAGGCACAAAAAGCGATTTGCCGCCGCTTTTTGAGTGGATAATAAAGTCTGTAAACGAATCAACTAAAAAAATTATTGCCTGTGATATTCCAACCGGGGTTGATCCAGATACCGGAAGGGTTAATTCAAAAGCATTTAAAGCCGATGTCACAGCAACTTTTGGGTATATAAAAATTGGATTGGTGGTTTATCCGGGTAAAAAATATGCAGGAACAATAAAAAGAATTGATATTGGCTTACCAGATATTAATACAGATCTTTTTTTATTGGACGATGATTTTTTAAGAGAAAACTTTCCAAAAAGAAAGGATGAGGACAACAAAGGTAATTTTGGAAGAACCCTTTTAGTCTGCGGCAGCAAAAAATATCCAGGTGCAGCACTTTTAGCAAGCAAAGCTGCAGCTTCAATAGGATCCGGATTAACAGCTCTTGCAAGTAAAGATGAGGTTTTTAATCAGATTAGTGCAGTAACTCCTGAAGTAACTCACGTTAGTTTTAATGCATCAGCAATACTTGAAGAAAGTAAAAATGCAACTTCACTTGTTATAGGTCCGGGCTTAACTGCAGAAAAAGAAATTGAGACTCTGATAGAAGAACTTATAACTAAAAGTAAAATCACTATTGTTCTTGATGCTGATGGAATAAATGTTTTAAAAGACAAACATGAAATTATAAAAAAATCGAGAAATGAAATTATACTTACTCCGCATCCAAAAGAATGTGCAAGATTTCTGGGAATAAATATCGATGATGTTTTAAATAATAAAATCGAAGTTGCAAGAAACACTGCAAATAAGCTAAACTGTACCATTGTTTTAAAAGGACCTGCAACACTAATTGCGACCAAAGACGGGAAAATTTATGTCTCACCTTTTGCTAATGCAGCACTTGCAAAAGGTGGTACAGGTGATGTACTTGCTGGTTTTATTGGTGGGCTTATTTCACAGGGTTTATCTCCAATGCTTGCAAGTTGTGTAGGAGTTTACATACATGGTAAGACGGCCGAAATGGTCACAAAAGATAAAACTGTATTTTCATTACTACCACAGGACTTAATTAACTATTTACCACTTGCAATTAAGACATATATATAAAAAAGAATTAGGTCCTTCTTTGATAGAATGTTTAAAGGTTTTAAAATGACGATAAAAGATTTTAAAGAAGTAAAAATTAGTTCTAACAATGTTTATACTGGAAAGGTTTTAACATTTAATGTAGATAAGGTTTCCCTGCCAAGTGGGAGAGAAGCCACTAGAGAACTGGTCATTCACAATGGCGGAGTAACTATAATTGCTCAGCCAGATCCAAACAAAGTAGTTTTAGTAAGGCAGTTTCGTTATCCTATAGGAAAAATGTTTTGGGAAATACCTGCAGGAAGACTTGATACAAACGAAGAGCCGCTACTAGCAGCAAAAAGAGAGCTTAAAGAAGAAACTGGCTATCTGGCTAATAAATGGGAGTCTCTGGGCATTGTATACCCTGCACCAGGCTATTGCAGTGAGGTTTTATACTACTTTAAAGCACTTGATTTAATAGACGATGAACCAGAACCAGATCCTGATGAAAATATAGAAGCTAAAGTTATGGATTTAAAACAAGCATGGGCTATGGTAAAAGATGGTGAAATCAGGGATGGAAAAACCATTGCAGCACTTAGCTTGGTGATGTTCTGAAAAAGGCGAGGTTGCGGAATTTCGCTTTCAGATGATCTTGGCTTCTTCGCGGAGGGCTTTTACAAGAGCTGAGACTTTTTCTGGTATTTCACCTTCAAATATTTTTGTTTCTTTTCTACTGGGTGGAAGCTCTAAATTAACTATTTCTGTTCTTATATCTTTAACTAAATTTGGATCTGGCGATTTAACAAGAATTTCTTTTTTCTTTGCTTTCATAATTCCTGTAATAGATGCATATCTTGGAATATCTTCTCCTCTATCACATGTAATTAATGCTGGAAGTTGAACCTCAATGATTTCATGGGCTCCATCAGCTTCTCTATCACAAACAATTTTTTTATTTAATGCATCAACCTCTGTAACTTTCATCACAAAACTTACATGCGTTAGCTCCAGTTCTTCTGCAATGAATACAGGTACCTGACTTGATTCAATATCTATCAGCTTTTTACCAGATAAAACCAGATCAAACTGCATATTTTTTAATTCACTAGCAAGTAGTTTTGAAATCATATAAGAGTCTGTATATTCAAGTGAATCATCTTTAATAAAAACTGCCCTGTCAGCTCCCATAGCAAGCCCTTGCCTTATAGCTTCTTCAGTTCTTCCTGGACCACAAGCAAGTAAAATTACCTCACCAGCATTTATTTTTTCTTTTATTTTTAATGCTTTTTCAATTGCAAACTCATCATAAGGATTTATAATCCATGTAATACTACCAGTATCAATTTTATTTGACTGGGCACCAATTTTAATTTTGGTTTCTGTATCAGGTGTTTGACGGATTAGAACTACAATGTTCATGATTTTAAGTGGGCAGACATATTGGTCTGACCTTATTTCTTTAGTCCTTGCACGATTTTTTTTATACTAATTGGTAATAAAGAAAAAATTACTAGATTAATTGCCACAACTGCAACTGTTACAATGATTCCTGTTTCCAAACTACTCATATAAAATGATTATACTATGCCGAATGTCTTAGTCTTAGTTGAAGTAAACCAGGAAAAAGATTTAGCAAAACCAGCTTATCAGGTCTTAAAAACTGCTTGTCATATTGCAAACCAGATTAATGGCAAATTGATTAGTACAGTAATTGGAGCAAACATTGATTCTGAAAAGCTACAAAACCAGCTTGGTTCTTGTGGAGTTGACAAAGTTATTTTAGTAAACGATCTTTCTTGTGAAAGTTTTAATCCTGATATTTACACAAAAATATTTGTAAAAATTATAAAAGACCAAAATCCTGACTATGTTTTTGGAATAAACTCATTAATTTCTCAGGATTTATTTCCTGCTGCTTCTTTTCATACTGGTGGCGGGCTAGTCATGGACTGTACAGATATAAAGCTTGAAGGCTCAACTCTTTTTGTAACAAAAACAATGTATTCAAATAAAGTTATTTCAAAAATAAAATTTAAAGAAGAACATAAGCCTAAACTTATAACTTTCAGACCAAATACACTAACACCAGAAAATGTTCAACCCAAAAAGACAGAAATCATAAAAGAGAATATAACAGTAGACCAAAGTTCTATTAAACAAAAAATGAAAGAAGTGGTTAAATCACAAACTAAAGAAATATCACTGACAGAAGCACCATATATAATTTCAGGCGGACGCGCCATGGGTAACTGGGATAGCTACAAAATACTTTTTGAAACAGCAGAAGTAATTGGGGCGGCGGTTGGGGCATCACGTGCTGCAGTAGACTCAGGTTATGCACCACACAGCATGCAGGTAGGACAAACAGGAAAAACTGTTTCACCACAGCTTTATATAGCCTGTGGCATTTCAGGAGCCATACAGCATTTTGCAGGTATGGGCAGTTCAAAAGTTATTGTAGCTATAAATAAAGATGCAAGCGCACCAATTTTTAAAAAATGTGACTATGGAATAGTAGATGATTTATTTAAAGTGGTGCCAGCCTTGAAGGAAGAATTTAAAAAACTGCTGGGGAAATAATGCTTAGCCTCAGTAAAAAGCCCTTAATAATGGGCATCTTAAACATCACCCCCGACTCATTTAGTGATGGCGGAAAATATTTTGAAGTTAAAAATGCAATAAGTCATATTCAAGAATTAATAAAATCTGGAGTAGATATTATAGATATTGGTGGGGAATCCACAAGACCAGGTGCTGTGGCTGTTTCTGAGGAGGAGGAATTTAAAAGAGTTATTCCAGTTGTGAAAGAGTTATTTTCTATAAGGAATAGATACAGAACCGGCGAGACGGCGAGACGGCGAGACGGCGATTTTTTGATTTCTATTGATACTTACAAATCAAACGTTGCACAAAAAGCAATTGAAGCAGGTGCAGATATGATAAACGATGTTTCAGGATTAACCATGGATCCTAAAATGGTAAACGTGGCAGCTAAAAATAATTGTCCAATAGTGATTATGCACAATACAGGGATACCAGCAAAAAAACCACCGGTAAATGACTGTAGGGGCGTGCCGATGGCGCACCCTGCTGACATAATACAAAAGATATACGGTTGGTTAAAAAAACAAGCCGACTTCGCAATTAAACATGGTGTCAAAAAAGAAAACATAATCATAGATCCAGGCCTCGGTTTTGGAAAAACACCTGAAGAAGATTTTTATATAATTCAAAATCTAAGTGAGTTTAAATCTCTTGGTTATCCTATATTAATCGGACCATCGCGCAAATCATTTATTAAAAAATTGGCAAGTAGGGGCAACTGGCCAGTTGCCCCTACGGACATCGAAAAAAAATCAAAAGAAATAACAGATTTAGCTATTAAAAATGGGGCTGATATTGTGAGAATACACATAAATCCTTGAACCTTAAATTAATTTAATCTCAATCTTAATTAATTCTTTAGAAATCCCATTGATATTAAACACCCTTGTAGATATAATTTTTTGATAAGTTTATAGGTTAATAAAATATGAGAATACTTTCTTCAACTCCAGTTTCACGTGAATCTACTAGTCTAGTTCCTATGGTGTCTTCTGTAGCAGAAGTACAGGAAGCAGCTGAAGCTGCAAATCATTTTTTTACTCAGCTTGTTTTAAATAATGAAAATATTAGTAAACTTATAAATCAATTATTAGCTGAATTACCAGACGGAGAAATTAGACCAGTATTTATTAAAGAGAAATCCCCTTTTATGTTAGGTGTAGCAGTTATTAACAATGACCGTAGGGTATTCAAATTCAGCGCTGATCAAAAAGGTATACAGGTTACAGTAAATAACTTAAGAAATAAAAGAGACTATGACGAATTTAAAAAATACAGTATTATTCTTTTTGATCATAAAACAAAAACAGCAACTGGCAATATGAATTTACAATGGCTTCCTTCTAACGATGCTAGTTTTACTTTTAACATTATTACGCCTTGTAATCAAACCGATGTAGATCAACCTACGGTTGAACTAATTCAACAGCATTACAAGGTAAGTACTGATAATGAATATGCATTTTCCCTTCTTATAATTGATGAGAACGGTAATCTTTTAATACCGGGTAATTAATTAGTAGATTTGCCAACAGCAAAAATTGTAAATCGAAACTAATTACGATCCTGCTTTAGCAATTTCTTTAGTCTCTACCTCATAGGTGTTAACTTAACAAACAATTGAATTGTGTAAAAGCCTTTCTTTGAACGTCATTGCGAGGAAGTCCGAAGGACTGACGAAGCAATCTCTAAAACGTTAGGGAGATTGCCGCGTCGGGACTTTGTCCCTCCTCGCAATGACGTTGTAAGTAAAATTTACACCTGGCTAAAAAACAAACCGACTTCGCAATTAAAAATGGGGCAGATATAGTGAGGGTTCATAGCTTTTAATCAATTTTGAGTTTAAGATAGTTTTTGCAGTGGTATACAAAATACTACGCTATAATTTATACTACTATGCAAAATACTACAATTCAAAAAAGAAGAATTGAAGAGATTATTAAAAATGATCTAAAAAAAAAGATGGTGCTTCTTGCTGGCCCGCGTCAGTGCGGTAAAACAACTCTTTCTGAAAAACTACTTAAAGAAATTCCTGGGTCTTACTATAATTGGGATATTGATTTACATAAAAAAAGGATTAGAAATAGCGAGTTTGATTTAACTTCAAAGCTATGGGTATTCGATGAAGTTCATAAATATAAATACTGGCGAAACTGGCTTAAGGGAACTTATGATCTATATAAAGATAAGCATAAGATTTTAGTAACCGGCAGCGCAAAACTAGATATTTACAGCAGGGGCGGAGATTCAATGCAAGGAAGGTATTTCTTCCACCGCTTACACCCATTTACTCTTTCAGAAGTAATGGGCATTAAAGCACATGATTATATGAAAAAAATAAATGATCTGGAATTTGAGACAAAATTAAGCGGAGCAAAAAATTTACTGGAAGAATTGCTCTTATTTGGAGGATTTCCTGAACCTTTTTGTTCAAAGTCACTAGAAGAAGCCTCCCGTTGGCGGTTAACTTACGGCTCAAGGTTAATAAGAGAAGATATCAGGGATCTAGAAAAAATATTTAACCTGGACAAAATGGAAATTCTTTATGAACACCTGCCAAAAACAATCGGATCTGTTTTATCAATTAATAGCCTAAGAGAAGATTTAGAAGTAAATTTCAGGACAGTCAGCAACTGGATTGATATTTTTGAGAGAAATTATGTGTGTTTTAGAGTATTTCCTTTTGGTTCTAAAAAAATTAAAGCAGTAAAAAAAGAAAAAAAGCTTTATTTTTGGGATTGGGCACATGTAGATAAAACCCCAAGTAGACTTGAAAATCTTGTAGCAATGCACCTTTTGCGGCTATGTCATTGGTTAAGTGATGTAAAAGGAGAAAAAGCAGAACTTAGATATTTTAGAGATATTAGAGGACATGAAGTAGATTTTATAGTTCTTATAAAAGGAGAACCATGGTTTGCTTTAGAAGTAAAAGAATCTGAACAAGATCTGGATTCTAATTTGAAGTTTTTCCTGGAAAGAACTAAGATTCCATATGGATTTCAAATACACTTAAACGGTGGAAAATTTACCAGACTAAAAGACATAAACTAAGCTAAAGTTCATA